>Ga0207886_10032_pt1 | contig 499083 bp, 581 predicted proteins | sample LinPmetageLP35_FD_184048 | JGI IMG/M metagenome (GOLD analysis project Ga0207886, IMG submission 184048) | Marine viral communities from the Pacific Ocean - LP-35 (SPAdes) | ecosystem: Environmental > Aquatic > Marine > Oceanic | place: Pacific Ocean | collected 2009-08-31
GGGGGGGGGGGGGGGGGGGGTATGCATAGTCCATGGTAAGTGTTGTTAAGATCTGGTGCCTGTATTGAGGAATCCTCAGGATATCATGGTAATGGGGTAAAAGGGCATACTTAATCCTCTTTACCAGAGCAAAGACTTGAAATCTGGACCTCAAATTCTTGATCGAACAAGGGTAATTTCGAGCAACAAAGCCTCGCTAAGCCGCCATCCACTGATTTCGTTACTGCCGAACAGCCGCAGAACATCCTCAACTTCCACAACCTTACTCGATCTTATCTAGCAAGACTCTGGGTCCCAAGATCCGAGGTCAGGTGGAAGACTAGAAGGACGCTAGAACCCGTCTTGCTACTTCGCTTCGCGCTATAGCGGATGGCTCTGCCGTAGTCAGCCCTACGAGGCTTTCCTAACATGAGCGATGAGATCACGAGTGAGTTGCCCGTAACAGGCAGCACTCAGTAAACAATGACTGAGAGTACCTCGAGAAGGTTCGGAAAATCCTGGTACTGATTGAGAAGTATGCCTCGTGCGGGGTTGCATTTCTACGAACTGAGCACGAGACTTGGATGTAACAGCGATGTCATTTTTGGATCTCCAAAATCTTAAAGAATCCCTAAAAGGCCCCTTATGCAATTTGGTCATGCATACCGAGACAATGCTGGCACGTTGAAGACTGCCGGACCTCCATTGGCGATGGTAGGGCCACTCCAGCAAATTCCCAAGCCCTTGTGGCTGTATCCCATCATCATTTCGTCATTCCCCACTTGTCCATATCCTCCATTGTAGCCTTCTTCCCAACCCGCGGCTCCCTTTCGTCCTTTTTACCAGTCTTAGACCAGAACCCCGTTGTCCGAAACTTTCTCCGTGCTTGCCCCAGTTGATTCATATCTGCGCCCAAATCTCGACATTTCGATCCCCAAAATCGTTGCAGATGCCATCCAAACCACATAGCTGAGAGCTCCGAACACTGCATCGACTTTGGCTGCAGTACAAATGCTTCCTTGGCAGTACATGAGCTGGCCCAGGAAAACCGAAAGAGCGATGAAGCCTGCGAGGTAGAATCCTCCGACCAGGCATTGGACAAGGAATAGAACGTATTGATTCGATGCTACTGTTCGTTAGCCTCACAAAGACTTTGGTCGATTATGTGCAAGGCTCTTTACCTTTTGGTGCGAGTCGAGGCGCGAGCTCTAGAAAGAGCAGTGAAAGAAGCGAGAAGGTAGGAACGAAGATGAGAAAGTTGATTTGTGTAGCAGAATGATATCCGGTTTGATTCTGTATGAACGCAACTGAGAGCAAAATCAGCATAATTGTTAGACTTTGCAGGATATTGACCTACCATAGCTGGAAAGTGCAAGCACTACAATAGAGAAGACAGCCTGCAAGATGCGCAGTGGGATGTGGTATTTGGGAGTCATTTGGAAGTGTGATGAAAGAGAGCCAGCTCTCGAGAAAGAATCGAAATGGCGAAGAATGAGAAGAATGAAATGGGGTATAGGTGTCGAAACAATATGAGAACGCAATGGAGAAGGGAATAGAGAAGAAGGGAACAGTCGCACATATATAAAACTTTTTCATCATGCCAACCTGCTAGCATGGAAGATGAGACGATCCTCCTGTTGCTGCGGAGACCGAATCGACCGAACAAAGACCCATCGGATTATTTTTGTGCAGGAAGTTTCGAAACGGACAGGGAGCAGGCTTTGAATGACAATGCCCAGGCTTCTGTTTCCGAAGGAAACTTTCTTTTGCTGGGTCTTGGTGGTCCCGGAGAGCTGCTGGGGTGGAGATTTTGTGCATGAGTCTGCCTGGCGGGAAGGCTTATTTAGAGTTTTCAGGGTCCTGAAACCCGCAGGTACGGGGTCTAAGCTTGAGGGGGCTGGGATTGACTTTCGGGGATGAGACGACATCTGTTCGTCTGATTGCGGCTGAATCTGGTCTAATGTATGGAATCAATCTGGGAGTAAAGTCGATTGAAATTCGATCTAAAGATTGGTACCTAGAGCCAGATAATGGAGGTCCTTGCTGAATTTCAACTCCAGAATGTCCGAGCGACTTTACGAGTCATGAATCTTCGAGGCAGTTCCTGGCCAAGCACAGTAATCGCAAGACGTGCTTGCAGACTCGATCTAAAACTTGGGAATAGTCACAGGAAATCAACGATACGACTTGTGAAATCACGATGTGAAGAACTTCAGAGCAACCAGTGCCATTTTTTATCTAACAACTTCACAACCAAGTATTCCAGCCCAAACTAGTAGGAAACTCAGAACTCTGATCAGCTCCAGAGCTTCCTCCATGGTTTCCTCATACTCTAACCAATAATCCAAGTTTAGTTACCGCAAGCACCGTTCTGTGATTCAAAGAGTCGAGTCAGAAACCACTTTCGCAATATTGAGTAAAGTCAGACTTACGCAGATCTCGAGACACTTGGTCTGGGCCAAAGCCAAAACAGTTGAGTTACAAGTAACGGCGCACTAAACAGCAAGTAGGGTAAGCTCAGGTCGTCAGAATGTCAGGTTTGTCCGGGATATGGACGTACAGCAGCCTTGCAAATGGTGTCACCAACTGATCGATGAGCAACCGAGATGCCGATATCTCTAGCCTCAAGCATGGAAGCCTCCGTGCCAGACGGAACTGCAGCGACGGCAGTGAAGAGAAGAGCGAGGATGGTGATGAATTGCATGTTGAAGGTGGCTTTGTGAAGGAATTGAAAATGAGAAATTGAGGGGTATGATGTGAAGTGATGAAAGTTGTGAAGTTGATTGAAGAAATGGAACTGGTTGATGAATGAAAAGAGTTGAAGATGCTGGCGGTAGATGGAAAGCAGTATCGTGAGAATCGTGATCTCTTATATATCTTCAAAATCTCAAGACTAACCGTTGACTTGGGCCCATTTGCCAGCGACCCGAATCTCCTTAACCCCTCGCTTGCAGTCGAGCAAGAGGAGCCACGGTAAAGCATCCTTAGACCTAAAGATAGTTTCAACCTTGATCCTTCCGGAGTGTTCCCAGACCCCAGATCAGAAGTTATATCTTCGGCATAATAAGGACTGGAATCAACAAATAGACTAGGCGTATCCACCAACTTCGCAGAATTCTCGAAACCCCTCAGAACAAGCCATGTGGGTTCTGTCATGTTTGATGATACGAAGTGTCAAGTCCACCTTGAATCTGGGACAATGAAGCTTTTTGAAGTCTGAGAAGTCATCGCTCTGATGTTGAAAGAATATGTGATCTTACAAAGCGACTTCAAGACGCCTCAGTATCAACGTGGGGTTGAGACTCGGACGTAAATTTTTCGACCAAAGTACATCTAAAGTACCATTTAAAGTGTCGATGAACACTCAGAAGCATGTCGAGTGACTTCATTCCCAAGGCTTACTGCCAGATGATTCGTCTTGTGATACGTCGTTCCAGAGCAAGCCAACAAGAAGAGTCTTGAGTTTGCTCACCTTCCTACCAGAGTTTAGACTTAGAAGACTAGAGATAATATCGTAGAGCCTATTTTAAAGCGTGCTATAGGAGGGAAAATAAGTTGTGTTCCGATAGTAAAGACATGTTTAGCGAGTCAGGACTCAACAGCCTCCATATAAGACATTCTCAAGCGAGGTTGGCGCAAGGTCATGCACGAAACCGGCCGCCAATAAGCTGGGACTAGTGCTTCTAGAGCGCTGCATGAGACACAAGGCTGATTCGGTCTTTCATCTTTCCATCGTGCGGAGAAGATGAGGGTTGGAACGGTGTAAACCCAGTCAAAGATTGGACCCAGATCCAAGCCTCAATGTGCGGCTTAACCCGGCATCTCTTTTAGGACGAAGTGGGATGTTTGGCATGAATCTAAGCTTTTAAACTTTCCAAAAAGGATTTGGTCTTCGAACATGGACCAGCATCACAGAGTGCAGCAGGGCGATGTTGTGGGGCTGTATGATCTTCGACTAGAAACTCTATGCCGGGGATCTGCCAAATCTCAGCCCCAGACCCGCTTCGCTACTAACACAACATTGCAGTGTAGACAAGCAATCGAATAGACTTTGTGCGAGATATTCTCCGTAGCCTCAATTTTTCTGAAGATATAGCTAGCTTGCGTATATGTGCCAAAGCGATACTGCGATCCTAGTCGTATCCATAGACCTTCTACGATTACTTGGGAATGGAGAATCAGAAGCCAATCAGAGTATAGATCACAGCCCCTTCAATGTTTTGAAGCTATTCAAAGACACAATTGAGGTTCCTACAAAGCCCCCCACGAGGATCAGAGCCCTGCAGGGAAACCTGTCTATGTTCCATCGAGCCTAATGGAGAGAATTGCAACCGGCGAGACCGAGGAATGGGAAAGGAGAACATGAAGCAAAGGAGAAACTCTAAATTTGTAGATGGAGTAGCAGAGTTACCTCGGAGAACAGCATTTGCGACGACCGAAGGGCTCATCGTCGGCTTCGTTGAAAGCAAAATTCGAAGGAATTGTCCAAGGACGGGAACATTGACGTGCCAAACAGACTTCAGCATAAAGAGAAGAGAATTCCCTCCTCAATAGTATCATCATCATCAGCAACTTCCTCTTCTTTCATCTCTTCAGTCTTCCAGTTCATTGCCAACTACATTCTTCACTTCAGTTCATCCTTTTCACAACACTTCTTCATCTCAACAACCAATACCTTTCAGACCCAACCTCTACATTTCATCATGAAGTTCTTCGCCACTCTCATCGTTCTCGTCGCTGCTGTCGCAGCCGCCCCTGCGCCGGTCGCCGAGGGAGCGACCTTTATCGAGAAGAGAACTTGCGGCACTCTCTCCGGCACTGCCTTGGATATCTGTCAGACTGCTTGCAAGGGTGCTTGCGTGAGTCCTCACACTAGTGACGAGCTGTCGGGTTCAAAGAGCTGACAAGAATAATGTAGACTCTCATCTCTGCTGGACTTGCTTCCTCTCTCTGCGAGAAGGCCTGCGATGCTCCTGTAAGTACTTTATACGAGCAGACAAAAGGTGCTAGAGCTGACAATTCAACAGCCTTTGTAGATGTGCAGTATTTGCTCCATCGTATGGACAAGTGAATGGAAGTTGAAACTGAGTGCTTGTGAAGGGTTGTGACAGGAACGCCGGGAGCTGATGGGAATATGCAGTGGCAATGGGCTGGACCTGACGTAGACGCGAATTGAATCTGGAAATTCTCAAAAAAATCTGACTGTCTCCAAAATTGCTATGCTGAATGTGATACTAATTTTTCATGGCGGGGTAGCCAATGCTTCCCTAACATATCACCACACGTATCTGAAGTGGATGTTTTGCTTGTCCGTTAAGTCCTTGAAATCGGTATCACGATGAACCTTCTGTCCTGCAGCCGAATCAAGCTTGTCTCTTCTGCGATTTTCGTATGCGCAATATGCCATGTATGCAAGTATCGTCATGATTGACAATACGTAGGAGGCGAGGATTGCTCCCATCCCTAAAGGATACAGTGGTGCTTGTTCCACCTTGAAAAACTGCGGAGCGATGATGTTCGAAACACAATATGCAATAAAGATCAAACAGTTCGTGGTAATCTTCTTGGTGTGGCCACTATACTAAGTTAGCTTGTTGGGGATTAATGGAATGGAAAGGAGAACCTACGCAGTATTGGCTGTGCTCATCCCTAAACCAACGATGTAGGGTCCCAAGTAGAAGTACGACATGTAAAGAGCCGCAAGTCGCCCATTGAGGTTATCAAGTGGCAAAGTATACAAGAATACGGCAGAGATCATTCCGACGATCAAGCCAAAGATGACCCAAGTTCCCCGCAGCTGGTGTTTTGAAATATACTTGGCGCAAAGGAATACACCTCCGTTACAGATATAACTCGAAAGAGTCTGGATTATACCCGTTGGCATAGTAAGAAGAGTAGACCTCTGAGGTGTGTATCCAAGCCCATTGATGATCAGAGGTGCGAACTTGGTCTCGGTTAGCTCGACAGATCCGATACCCAGGAATGCCAGTACTTACATTTGTCAGGCCTCCATTTGGTATGCTAACCCAAATGTTGAAAAGAAAAATCAACCACGTCTTTGGGTCCATGAAAGCCTCGATCATTTGTTCCTTCTTGAATACCTTACTTTCTACACCCGTTTGGTCCGCACGAATTCTGTCGATGGTGATCGCCTTCTGTCGTTCCGTGACGAACTTCGCCTTGACTGGATTGTCCGGAGTAAATATGCCCATGATGATTGCCCACACACAGGTCATTGCTCCTGTGATCCAGAAGAAATATCTCCATTCGTTGGGTCCAGAAATGAATCCAATTGCGTACCCAATGGGGCCCGTGAAGCAGACACTTAGCCCTGTATACATAAGCCCAGTGCGGATTGGTTGTTCTCTGGAGAACAAGTCAGCATGAACTTCGAACACTGACTTAGATGAGGTACCTTCTCGGATACCACATTCCGAGTATCAAGAAATTTCCAGGTAGGATCGGAGCCTCAAGGGCGCCTAGAAGAATCCGAAGGGCAATCAGGGTTTGGAAGTTCTTTGCGAACCCCGTACTGATCAAAACGATGCCCCATACGAATTGGACCACTGACATTGTCTTTGCGATAGGGAGCCGCTGAAGAGCATATCCGCCAGGCAAACTCGAGACAAGGTAGCCAAACTAAGAGGAGTTGAGCTGAGATACTAGTTGACCTGGTTGTCATCGTAATGGACATTGACTTACGTAGAATGCGGATCCGACCCATGAGTATCGGTTTCCAGTCAATCCTGTGGCATCTCTCATTCCGTACAAGGCAGCTGTCGAGGTTGTAACTTTGTCCATAGCTGCGAGGGTAATGTTCAACCACAAAATTGGTACCAGCCGGAGATCCAGCTTCCATCTCAACCTCTTCTCCTCAGCGGCCGTGTAAGCATTCTCTCCATCCAAGGCATCAGCGTAAGCTGCAGCAATATCTCCATCAGAGTGATTGAACATCTGGCCCTGGGCCACATCTTTCGACTCGCTGGCTGTGTCGACTGGCATCTTTGCGTCCGACATATTGTGAATGAAGGGAGAAAAGGGATGTCGAATTTTCAACCAAACGAGGTGGTCTTTGCTGACTTTGTACTTCTGCAGCATGGCGGCTGGGCTGCACCAAGATATTGCTATCAATGGTTCGTGGACTGTGCAGTTCAACAATGCTGTATCGAGCCATATCGACCTACCCCAGTGGCGCGGCAAGATTGCAACCAGCGATTGTTATCACTTTGTATGGGGCCAAAACAGGGTCATCCGTCGTATCATCGGGCTATCCACTGTCGCCGTCAGGCGCGTGAGAGCTGATGGAGATGGTCGGGGACCGCCAAGGATTTCCACCCAAAGAAGTTTAGATTTCGGGCCAGGAGGCCGAAACAAATGCATCGGGACAAGCGTCATGCGCACCCCACAAAGATGTCCGCAGTCCGCCAGCTTGCAACGACTTCTACCATCAGAAATGGGAGAATGGCAACAGGACATCAACAACATCGGGAAGGCATCTATCTGCGTCGCCGCGATACAATGCCCGCCATGATTATCAATGCTCCGCTACTGCCATTCGGATGCCGTGAAGTTGTGCCTGAGGGCCCGCCCAAGTCCTTCGTAAATGGGGTTGAGGTTGCATACAATTGGCTCGTGTCAGAAGAGGTCGTAATGCTATCCTCGTACAAGCTAAGGGCGATGTCCGGGATGGCAACGCAAGGCTGAGCTATGAAGAAGGAAGAGTAAGTGCAGTAAAGTACCTGCGAGAGATTCCCTTCCAGCCTCGAATTTCCTCATTATAACATTTTCTTCACACATCCTGTCACACATTCCCAATATCAACACAAGTCATCAAAATGCCTAGGATCACTCAATCGCTAGATGATGAGCAGTCGGAGTTCGATTTGAAAGTGAAGCAGATCGAGGAGTGGTGGAACACTCCAAGACAAGCACATATTCAACGGTAAGACTGCCTTTGTTCGTCATTTTCTGCTATTGCCATATTAATATGAACGATCGAAACAGACCATACTCTGCCGCGAGAATTGCCTCACTCAGAGGGCTGCTACCACAGAGTTATGCCTCCAGCGAAATGGGAAACAAGCTCTGGAATCTCCTCAACGAACATCGGGTTAATGGAACGAATGAGATGACCTTTGGTGTTACGGATCCCATCATCGCCTCGCAAATGGCGAAGCACCAACAGACGTTGTATGTCTCTGGAGCTCTTTGCGGCTTCTCCGAGGTTTCTGAGCCTGGAATGGACTGCTGTGACTACCCTTTGGATACAGTGCCGAAGGTCGTGGACAAGATCTTCAAGTCTCAGATTTGGCATAGCCAGAGACAGAACCATTACAGTATGTCAAATTCCCGGAGATGACGGAAGATCACTGATGCAGTGTTCATAGGAATGTTGCAGCCAAAGGAAGCCCGTGCCGAGCTTGAGAATTGGGATTATTTGACTCCCATTGTGGCAGATGGTGACATGGGTTTTGGAGGGTTGACATCTACTGTCAAGATGACGAAGCTTTTTGTCGAAGCTGGTGTAGCCATGTTCCATTTGGATGACTTAGCGATCGGAAAGAAGAAATTCATCGTCGGGCAGGGACGTACCGTCGTGCCAACCAGCGAGTACCTGGATCGTCTGACCGCAGCGAGGATGCAGATTGATATCATGGGGTAACTTTTGTTCGCTCGAATTTAGCTGGCCATTGCTGATTTCGTTTAGTGCCGATACAATGCTACTTTGTCGCTGCGATGTCGACCATTCTGAGTTTATCACGGATGTCATCGATATTCGAGACCACAAGTACGTCCGTGGAGCTACGGTTGAGATCAAGAGTCTGCAAGAGACACTGAAAGAAGCAGCCGAGGGCGGATCTCCAAACCTTTTGGTCGTACGCGCGGATTGGATCAAGAGCGCAAAGCTTCTTACGTTTGACGAAGCAGTGAAGGAAGTCGCCACTGAAGAGGAGTACACCGCATATATCTCGAAACTTGGATCAGGCATCAAATCTTTGAAGGAAAGACGTGCCGCAGCAAAGGAGACTGTAAGTAATGATGTCTTCTTCGACTGGGATTTGCCACGTTCGCGTGAGGGCCAATTCTTCTACAAGTCCTGCGTAGAGGGCATTGTCGAACGTGCGATCCTTGCAGCTCCACTCGGAGATGTTACCTGGGCTAGGATGGATATGCCAAACTGGAATGACCTCGTGTCCTTCCATAGTCAAGTCCGAAAAGTGTTCCCCGATCGTCTCTTCGCATTTGGATACACTGGTGATTATGATTACCCAAATGCCGGTTTCACCCCTGAAGCCATCGAATCATTCCCGTCTGACTTGGCGAAGATGGGCGTTGCGTGGCAAGTGCAGCCTATTTGGTCACTTCAAGGCCTCAACTACCAGACTGAGAGGTTCGCCAAGCTGTGGAAAGAGCGAGGAATTGAGGGCTATGTCAAGGAAATCCAGACGCCAGCTCTGGCCACCAGCCCCATGACTGATGGATTTGAGAAGCCTAGCTATTCGGGATCATACTTGTGCGATGCTTTTTGGGACACTGTTGCAGTTAGAGATATTGGAGAAGGCGAGGGTGGGAAGATCAGCGAGAAAAGAATTCGTTGAGGCTTGGCCCGAGAAAGACAACTGAGTAGAGCTATGAACAATTTATAAGGAAATGTTTTTCATTTGATCTCCAATTCCATGTGAAGAGTCATTTGTCCAGTTCAAATGACATCATGTGCGATGAATCGTCCACCTTCCTATCAAGCCTTCAATGGAATATCTCACGTGTTGTCACGTGTACCACTCAACATTGCCTACCTGCCTCCGCGTCGCTCTCACAGATACAATCGCCTCCTGTAGCTAGCCACCTTACCAGTCAGTCGGCATAGTCACCGATTGCAAGATCCGAACAATTAGACTTAAAATCCCTCCTTTCCCGATATGTTCATACAATCCCGCGCTTATCTCTAATTCGCTTATTTGTCAACAGCGCCCCTATCAAGAGTGGGTAGTGGATCCGAGATAGTACCAAAGTGTCCGCCAGCTCATCGCCGTTCATCGGCCTCAACTTCTCAACATGAGAATTTCCCATTAGAAGCCAGGAGCAAGCAGTCTGTCTATCTCTTGAAGTCGTGGCGGTGCCATCAGACTTGTGCCTCACGTGATAGTCCATGGCTCCAACTCGTCTGCATCTGGCTGTTCTGGACTGCGATACTCCCGTGCCGGACGTCCTTCCAAAGCGCGGACTTTATAGCGATGTGTTCGAAACTCTACTACGAGATGCTGCACTCAAGACGCGAGGTCTTGCAAAGTTGAAGCTTGACTTCAGTAATTACGATTCTGTGCAAGGAGAACTTCCTACCTCTGAAGACCTGCATCATATAGATGGAATAATTATTACTGGATCAGGTATTTTATGATTTTCAGATGTGTTTCTTCTTCTCCATTGTCAGCAGAATGTTTCTTTACTGAAATGAACTACAGCTGCGGCAGCGTATGATGCTGAACCATGGATCAAGTCACTTACGGACTTCGTCAAGAGTAAATGCCGGGCTCACACCACAACTCAAGTAGTTTTATTGACACTCAGATAGACATCTATATTTCCCATCCTCATATTAAATTGTTCGGATCCTGCTTCGGCCACCAACTGATTTGTAACGCACTCTTTTCAACACCCTTCGAGCCCGTCGTCTCTCGAGACCCCAAAGGCTATGAGCTCGGCGTCCATCCCATAATGCTTACCACGGCATTCCTGACACGCTTTGGATCCGTGACTTCGAACGCTTCCAGTCCAAAAGAACTCCGTCTTCAATTCGTTCATGCTGACCACGTTGTCGTGCACAATCTGCCGGAAGGCTTTCACTCAATTGGGCGATCGAAGCACTGTGCTTTGCAAGGGATTTGGAAGAAGGGACGGGTACTGACGTATCAGGGACATGCGGAATTTGATCGTTTTATCAACGGGGAGACGATCAAAGCTTTTAGGAGACCGGAGTGGAGTGATCAGTATCTTGCAGATGCATTGAAGGCTGTTGATGCCGACGACGACGCGATTTGGGCGGCTGGGGTAATGTTGAGGTTCTTTTTGGAGAGGATGGAGTCGAGGAGGACAGGTTCGAGGGTTAGCTTCTAGACCATGAATCGATGCAACTCAAAGAAGTCTTCTGAAACTCTCCATTTTAGATACATTGTTCGGATGTTTATCATGTTTTGCAGAAACGAGTACATTCACTCCTTATGCCACGAGAAAGTGCTAACCAGGATGGACCATATTGGACCCACCACACCTGAAGCAGCAAGCCTCTCGCTCTAATTTTCGTCTAACGCAACTCCATGCGCTGTTTATATATCTAGATCTACCTACAGTATATTTCAATAGCAAAAATCCTGTCTAAGAGCCCGAGTCTCGATTTCCAAACTCCTCTTTCACAAGTTACTCGCTCGTCTCCTTGTCAAGAACGCCAAATTGACACAGCAATTCCATGGGACCGCGATCTACCCAGTCTTCTATATCTTCAGGTTTTGCTACCCATACCATACCTGCCATAGAAGCTGCATTTGCTGCGAGGTTGTCCTGTCTTGCGCAAGATCTGGCAATCACCAACATCCACTCATTCACCAGAATGACATTATGAGCCTTCTCAACTCCCGACAGGATCTTGAGCGTTTCGTAGACGTTCAGCAACTCCGGAAAGTCAGGAGTCGACGATAATCGCTGCACTGCGTGTCGAAAAGGTAGACTTCGAACTTCGCTCTTCTCTGCACCGAATTAGCCTCACAAGTCTCTTCTTAAATGCACGTGATAGCTACCATCATCAATGCCCAAAGCATCAGGGAACAACTCGAACTCCTCCTTCTCAGGCCTGGGCAAGACTTGTAAATGTTTATGCCCAATCGAGCTTCCTGCCTCAACGCCGCAGTTGTATATCACCATATGCCTGCTTTCCAGCCGGCTCAGCACGTTCCAAGCCGCAGCAAAGTCAACGACGTTCAGGTGATCGGCCTGAGGCGTGAAGGAAGTCGTATGAAGTACGTATTGTGGTCTGACGACACAATATTTATTGAGAATGAGCTTGTGAGATGGTCCAATAAAATCGATCACGAAATCAGGGTCGGTGTCTGAGAAGACATTTTGGTCGGATGTGCGGCCTGGGTCATCGGCTTTTTGAATGGGCTTCTTGGTGTAGCTTGGCGTGCTGCGGAAATGAAACTGCTTTAATGTTTAGCCTACGTGATTGTAAAAGCAATTGGGGGTTGAGGTGTGGTTGAAATGCGGACATTGAAGATACCTGTTTGAACTGAACGTGGGGTGTTGGCTTGCCATAAAAGCTCACCTCTTTTGACAAGCGCGTCAAATTGCCGTAAGGCTCGACTCTCCAAACTCTCTGCTTCCATCCTGCGCTGCAATAATTTCTATTTCAGTATCTTTATTGCTGTGCTTCGTCCATGATCTCTCGGAAGCTCGATTGGTAAAGGTGGCGAGATGAAGCCGAGGCTTTGTAAGCAGCTCCACTTTATTAGGGACGATGTCAACAGAGAAGATATTTGTTGACAATGATCAAACAGTTTGTTTCTTATTTTCAACTAGCATCATATTCAACAGACTTTCCAGTCTCTCAATACCATCCTGTAACTCCCTTTCTTCGTGCCACGCCCAGCATAGTCTCGCACCAGTTCCGAAGCCTTTCTTCGACCTCTCAGCGCTCGTCGCATCCCCCTTCACAGTAAACATTTCTCCATATGCAAATTTCAGCGCATATTCATCTAAAGCTCGCTTTGCAATAACCTTTGCGCTTGGGAGTCCTGGAGGAAATGAGATGTAGGTGAAAAATCCACCTGCCGGAACGACGACTTTCTCCTGCTCAGGAATTGTGTACGGAGCACCAGTTGTGACTTGGACACCAAGAGGCTCCAAATGTGTTTTGATCGCAGACATCAAGACTTTGTATCTCGACTGGTATGTTGGGATCAATATTTCATCGATGTGCCTTTGCATAGCTCCAGTGCTGAGTAGATGATGTAAGAATGTGGAAGTGAGATGAGATGGAGCTCCTCCAGAGCGTGTCGCACCACTAGAGACAAATCTTTAGCATATATCAGCAATTACTTCGACTTTGGGAGCATTCATACTTTTCTGATAACCTCAACGTCATCTTAGAAGATGACTCTGCCCAGCCTACCCTCACTCCAGGAGCCACGATCTTCGAGAATGATCCATTGCTGATACTGTTCCCCCACGAATCGTCTGAACTTGACGCTCGGTCAAGATCTACGATACGAGGTGGAATCGGTGCCAGTTCAACCGATGACGAGTCGGTAACCTCTGTCGGCCAGCGCAAGAAATCATATACTTCATCTGCGAGGATCAAGATATCGAATTCTCGGGCCAGCGTAAGCAACTCTTTGCGAACCGACGTCGACATTGTTTTGGCGCTGGGATTCGAGAATGTTGGTGTGAGATATAGAACATGTCTGAACACTTTCGAATATTGTCCTGAAGGTTTCATTCCCTCTGCGACGTCCCTGTTTGCTGCTTTCTCGAATTTTAAGAGTTCTGTCCTCAAGAAGTCGATGTCGATACCATGTTCATTTTCCGGAACTCCTCTCAATCTATCCGAGAAACCGGCATCCTGGAATATGGTACAAGCAAGGAAGTATGTAGGTTCAACCATCCATACTCTCTTGGTAATATGAGGATCTGAGAAGACTTGCAAGATGCTGGCAAGATTTTGGGAAGCTCCACCGGTGATAGCTATACGCTCTTTCGGAATTGCTCCAGCAGAAGGGAGATAAAAATCTGACAGCCATTTTGCTATGGATTCTCGCAAAACTGTATATCCCAAATCAGGGCCGTAGATGAGAGCATTCTTTGCAATTTCAGGGTCCAGTAGAGTGGCTGTGGTTGCGGCTGCAAGCTGTTCTGCTGGGAAGAGACGCGGCGAAGGCCATCCGAGTTGTAGATTGATTGGAGAAAGCATTTTGGATAAATGTGAAGATAGAGTCTACTCGAACAAAACAGACCAGTAACAATGTAAAGAAATGAGTCGTCCTAAGGCGTTCCTTTACCAACATTGCTGCTCAAGCCCCAAAGAAAACCAAACAAGCATGCAGGCAACCTTAATCAAGTCGTACTAAGTTCTGACCGAAGGTCGCTCTAGGGGAGACATGATAGAATCTGCATACGACCCATCGAGCATCATGCATGTCATGAATGCAATCTAGAGATTCAAGGCACAGTACAATGGAGAAAACGCCGACATCATGGCCGTCGATGATGATGCAGGAGGGGAGTTCGCAGCCAGTACTGCGGCATAATGCTCCTAGCGCAATTCAGGGTGTCTCCCTACGGCAAGCCCCCTGGATCGTAGGCCTTGGCGGTCTGACAACCCCTGTTGTTGTATCGGAGGACACGCCGACGGGCGTGGAACTCCATCTCCATCACATCCCACCTTCGCTGGCCGGCATTACATCCATCTTTAACGGCATCGGGCTTCAAACTCTTGGATCCTTGTCGATGTTGACAATTGGAGTGATATTGTCATCGTCTCTCGTGATTCGCCAGCCTCGTTTGCTCGACAAAGAAGGCTGACGGGATGTTGCCACCAGAACACCGTTCGACGAAGTTCTACTTCCGCGATCGCTCTCTAATGGATTTTGTAGTATATCAACAATGAAAATCCTCCTCTTCCTTCATTTCTTCTGAATCTCTTATTGAGGAGACACCATACATCACATCTGGCACGAATATCAAGATGCCTTCAGCCATCACACCACCTCCCGTTCCGCCAAAAGCAGGCATTGAAATTGCGATCGATCGTGGAGGAACATTTACAGATTGTATCGCAACGAATATTCCTGGCAGAGATGACATTGTGGTCAAGCTTTTGAGTGTTGACCCCTCAAATTACGAAGATGCCCCAACAGTAAGTGCTCCAGAAGCTCTATCACGTGTGGCTCAGATGATTGATGTCGAGCAGGAAGGTATCAGGCGGATATTGGAGCTGGTGACTGGAGAAAAGCTCAATAGAGGCGCACCTATTGATACCAGTGGAATAGGTAAGTTCCTTGATATCAAATGCAGTACAATCCGAGCAAAGCTTACAACTTCTTCTAGCTTCAATCAAGATGGGGACCACAGTAGCCACAAATGCCTTATTGGAAAGATCAGCCGATACATGCGCTCTGGTCGTCTCCAAAGGCCACAAAGATCTACTCAGGATAGGAGATCAGACGAGACCTAAACTTTTTGATCTTAACATTCGCAGGGCTTCTCCCCTCTTTTCAGAGGTCCTGGAAATCGACGAGAGAGTAACTCCTGAGGAGTACACTGAAGATCCAAGTCCAAAGTCGTCAGCTGAGTTGGAGCCTTTAGTCGATGACGTGCAAGTTGTCAAGGGCGTAGGTGGTGAACTCATCAGAATATTGAGACCTCTCGGTAAGCGATCTCTTCAGTGCCTTCAAGTAAAGACCAAACTCACAAAATGATAGATATCGAAAGGTCACGTGCTGGGCTTCAAAGACTTTACGACACCGGCGTCCGATCACTAGCAGTAGTGCTCCTTCACTCGTATACATTTCCCGACCATGAGGTTGCGATCGGAAGAATAGCAAAAGAGATTGGTTTTACCCAAATTTCGCTATCATCGCAGCTGTTGCCGATGATTAAAGCAGTTTCACGAGGTCATTCAGCAGCCGCAGATGCATACCTGTCCCCTGTTGTCCAGAAGTACATTGATGGATTCCGATCTGGTTTTGTTGGGGAATTGGAAGATAGCACCCGAGGTGCTAGGTGTGAATTCATGCAGTCAGACGGAGGTCTGGTGGGATGGCAAAGATTTAATGGCTTGAGAGCCATTCTGTCTGGTCCTGCTGGCGGAGTCGTTGGTTTCTCTCGGACGTGCTACGATGAGGAGGATAAGGTACCCTGTATTGGCTTCGACATGGGCGGTAAGTGGCATTCTTCCTACAAACCCTTCTATCTCTGACTCGCACTGCAGGCACTTCTACTGATGTCTCGCGTTTTGGTGGGCTCTTGACACATACTCTGGAGAATGTGATTGCTGGTGTGACGATTCAGTCCCCTCAACTAGACATCACTACTGTAGCAGCTGGAGGCGGCAGCATTCTGACCTACCGAAACGGTCTATTCAATGCTGGACCTCAATCAGCTGTAAGTCAAGTCCCTACTTCGATCGAGAACACTCTCTGACTTGACGTACAGGGTGCGCATCCTGGTCCGGCCTGCTATAGAAAAGGAGGTCCATTGACGGTCACGGATGCGAATCTGGTATTAGGTCGGCTGTCTGCCGAACATTTCCCAAAAATCTTCGGACCAAATGAGAATGAGCCTCTGGACTTCGCTGCCTCGAGGAAAGCCTTTGAAGAGCTTACCGAGACCATCAATAGCGATTTAGCCAAGGCAGGTGGGAAACTCCTCTCGGTGGAAGAAGTCTGCTTGGGCTTCCTCAATGTGGCAAATGAATCCATGTGTCGCCCAATAAGACAGATCACTGAATCCAAGGGTTACAACACTGGTGACCATAATTTGGCTAGCTTTGGTGGAGCCGGTGGCCAACATGCATGTGCTATCGCGGACCGACTCAACATCAAGCGGGTGCTAGTTCACAAACACGCATCGATTCTGAGTGCATACGGAATGGCCCTCGCCGATACGGTGCAAGAGGCACACGAGCCCTGCTCGTGTGAATACTACTCTTCAGTGGACGAGGTCCAGTCACGGTTAGCAAACCTACAGGATCAGGTCGCCCGAGAGCTCGGCAAGGAGGGATTTTCGAGCGAGCAGATCTCGTATGAACGATATGCCAACCTTCGTTACACCGGATCCGACACGATGATAATGATCCTACAGCCTGAAGATGGAGACTACGCTGCTGCATTCGTCAAGGAACACCAGCGGGAGTTTTCATTCACGCTACCGAACAGAAAGGTTTTAGTCGAGAACTTACGGGTTCGAGGGCGTGCCAACGCCGGAAACCAAATTACCAAAAAGCGGACGATCAGTAGCGAGCTGGGCTCTTTGACGAAGGTTCCAGTTGCAAGAAACGATCAGAAAGCCCTTCGTGTGTACTTCGAAGGTGGTTGGACTGATGCTCCGATGTTCTTGCTCAAAGACTGCACTCCTGGGGATGTGATTTCTGGCCCCGCCATGATCTACGATGACACGCAAATGATCGTGGTCCAGCCTCTTGCTACGGCACGAATCCTTCATTCACACATAGTGATAGATCTAGCATCTGACGGATCTGCACCTGCAGCAAGTCGCGATGTCGCCGAAGAGCCATTAGCCGAAGACCCGATCCAATTATCAATTATGTCCAACCGTTTTATGGGCATTGCGGAACAGATGGGTTTGACTCTTCAGAAGACAAGCGTTTCCGTCAACATCAAGGAACGCCTCGACTTTAGTTGTGCTCTCTTTGGACCAGATGGCGGCTTAGTAGCCAATGCCCCTCATGTCCCCGTGCATTTAGGTAGCATGGAGCATGCGGTGCGCTTCCAACATAATCTCCACTCCAAGAATCTGCGTCCAGGAGATGTCTTGGTCTCAAACACGCCCCTAGCTGGTGGCACCCATTTACCTGACATTACTGTCATCACTCCAATCTTTGACACAGAGGGCAAGAATATTACCTTCTACACTGCTTCGCGAGGTCATCATGCTGAGATCGGGGGAATACTGCCGGGATCGATGCCGGCAAGTAGCATGAGGCTGTATGAAGAGGGCGCACAGATAACCTCAATGTTCTTGGTGCGGGATGGTGTTTTCCATGAGGATGAAATTGTCAAGGTTCTTGTCGACGAGACTGGATCTCATCCTGGGTGCAGTGGAACGAGGAGTCTGAGTGACAACCTGAATGACTTAAAAGCTCAAATCGCTGCAAACACCAAGGGTGCCTCACTTGTACAGTCGCTGATCGAGGAATGTGGTCTCAAGACGGTAAGCCCCAAGTTGATATCTCGAAGTAGAAGTACTAACATTCTGCAGGTACATTTTTATATGAACGCTATCAAGAAAAATGCATCCACAGCGGTCAAGGCTTTTTTGAAGAAGGCATACAAGAAGTTCAATGGACAACCTCTGGAAGCGATTGACCACATGGATGACGGCACGCCAATCCAGCTGAAAATCACAATCGACCCGTCCGGTGAAACAGCCAATTTCGACTTCACAGGAACAGGTCTTGAAGGTCTACACTGTTTCAATGCTCCATCGGCAATCTCCAAGTCAGCAACGATGTACGTTCTTCGCTGTCTTATCAACGAAGACATCCCTCTCAATGAAGGTTGCCTGCTCCCAATAACCTTCAACATACCAGCAGGCACGATCCTCAACCCGAGTGGGCAAGCAGCTGTATGCGCTGGAAACCCAATCACCTCTCAGCGAGTCACGGATGTTTTGATCAAAGCCTTCCAAGCATGTGCCGCTTCCCAAGGTGACTGCAACGTCTTTTCTTTTGGATTCGGCGGCAAAGACTTGGAGACAGGGAAAGATGTCAACGGCTTCGGCTTCGGCGAGACAATTTGTGGAGGATCTGGTGCCGGTGAAGGCTGGCACGGGACTTCAGGCGTTCATATACATATGACAAATACACGGATCACTGACCCTGAAGTCCTCGAGAAGCGTTACCCGGTAATCTTGAACCGATTTGTCTTGCGCCCCGGAAGCGAGGGCGTTGGTCAGTTCAATGGCGGCACTGGTATTATTCGCGAGTATGAATTCAGGAGACCACTTAGTGCATCGATTGTCAGTGAGAGGAGAGTGTATCAGCCATTCGGTATGGCTGGCGGCGGGCCTGGCATGAGCGGAAAGAATTCGCTCGTGGAGAAAATTCCTACGGGTGGTGAGAGATGGGTAAATATTGGAGGTAGGAAAGATTTCAAAGTCCAAACCGGAGATAAGGTCATCATTGAGACACCAGGGGGGGGCGGATGGGGTAAGTCTGGAAGTGAGGAGGTGCAAGCATTGAGAACAGAGCCTGAAGGGAGAAGTTTTGTCAACTCCTTCCAGATGAGACAGGAGCAGAGTAATTAGATATGTCACGAGTGAATTAAGAAACATTAACTTTTTCTATCCCACATCTTCGACCCGATCATATACATAGAAGACCGCAACCGAGTGATAACAAGCATGCTCCTGCTCTGGCAATCTGTTGTCGCAGTGTTTGTAATGCCCCAGCCAATCATTTCTCGTATCCCACTTTGAGAATGCCCACTTTTGTTGACCCCGCATTGTTCCTATCTCCAACCTCCCGCAACCCGATGAAAGTGTATCTACGACTACTACTACAAGATAAGATAACCCTTCCAACTATATTGCCTCATGTAGGACGTGCACCGTCCCTTCTAGACTTCCTCTGATCATCTCCCATATCACGTGGCTGCTCCGAACTAGTCAGTCATGCCCAGTCCAACGGACACAGGAGCCGCTGCTGCCTCAAGACGGAAGAAAAAGGCATGCCGTCGGTGTCGACATCGAAAACAGCGTTGTGATTTTGAGCAGCCATGCCATAATTGCGAAGCTGCGGGCGTAGGTGAGAAGACCAATGTGCCCAATCACGCTTCTGCAGTCTAAGCTAAGATCATCAGAATGCATGCCTGTTATCCCTGATTCGATGCAAAGCTATCCCGCTGGATATGTCCCAGCTCTAGAGAACCACGCTGCAATATTAGAGCAGACGCTCAACGAACGATTTCCGGGATCTGCGCTAGACCACTTGGACAATGTCCGAACTCAGTATCTCGGAACTCCACTACCAGTTATGCAAGATTTCGAGGGTCAGCAGACATCTGGATTCGACGGGTTCGTGGGGACGTCGCCGGAATCTGAGAGGATGTGGCAGTGGCAGCCGCCTCAAACTCCTACCCATCTACCGTCCATGATGAATATGCCGATGCAACTTAACAACACGGGCGTGCATCAAGCGAGTCCGCCTGTCGCCGCAGCCAGTTCTTCTGTTCCTAGATCAGGTCAGAACGTATCCATGCCTTCTCAGGTAGCTGTTTCTAGATCTGAAGGAATGGATGACATTCCCACCACGACGGCAGCGTCGTTCTTCAGAATTTACTTCCAATTCATACATCCGCAGTATCCATTTCTAAGTATAAAAGAGTGTGGACAATGGTACACAGAGTGGAAGACAGCTCCTCCTCATCAACCAATAGCGGGGTGGCCAGCCTTCATTGTCAAGATGGTTCGTTCCTCTTTCAACTTGAAAATTATGCTGATCTGACACTCGCTTAGATATTTGCCATTGGCTCTCTCATCCAGTCTAAGTCTGATACTGCACCTCGGTACCAACATCAAGATCTGAAGTCACAGGCTCAAAGTGAGGATTCAATTATAAGAAGTACTCATTCTAGCCCTCTCATCAGGCTACAAGCCATGCTCTTGTCGGCAATGCATGCTCTGCATTCAGAGTCGACGGCTAGAATTTCACACATTAGTGGTGCTATCATCAGATTCGCAAGCTTGCAGGGCTTTCACCGGCTTCCTGATCTGGACGACGAGGAAAGCCAGATGAAAATAAAGGCTTGGTCGTGTGCGTATATGTGAGTTCGAATTCGCTAATCGTCAAGTCGGTCGGACGGACTTCAGAAGCTTTCCCTAGATGCTTCATGTGCAATTTGACTGACAGCATACACCCACAGACTCGATAGAGCAGTAAGTATGGCCTTAGATGTGCCGTCAAGTCTTGCCGACATTTATATTTCCACAACACTGTACACTGAGCGAGCAGAGCTACCCTGTCAGAGTCACATGCCGTGGCTTGATGATGTATCACCTAGCGAGATTCCGGACGTTCTTCCAACATTGACAACATTCACACACACGTGTAAGATACGGCTCATCCAGTCATATTGTCTCCATACCATGCACGCAGTACCGACTGAGGGTGGGGCTACCCCTGAGTGGCAGGACAGCATGCTGATACAAATCGATAATTGGGCGGCGGAGATATATTCACACAGGTAAGACGAATTGCAAAATTGTCGGGGTCATTTGAGACGTGCTGAAGGATCACACATAGTTTGATTGCCACAGAAGGATATCAAAGTCCACTATGGCTGAGACTTATCGAGCAACTTTCAAAGCTAGCTCTCTGTCGCCCCTCCCGTCTAAATATCAACTCAAAGATCAGCGATGTCGCTTTTCAAGCTGGATGTAACGCATGTACGACCTTTCGCGCTTTGCAAAAGAAGCGTCAGGTTGCTCAGCCATGGCTGATCGTAAGTTATCTCCATTCAAAGCTTTGGTTGCCCTCCTTCAAGCCCTCGCTAATCGTCCCCATCGAGGTCATCACCCAATTCCAGGCCGGGGTTACAATACTCTATATAATCTGGGCCCGTGCGATCCAGATCCCACCTGAGGCGGACTTCGCAATCCGCGATTGCACTTCCGTGCTTGCCATCCTCGCTGATCGATGGCAGAATGCCGAAGTCTACCGTGATTGTTTTGAGGTTCTTGCTAGAGCTATCCCCAGATGTAAGAGACTTGGATATCTGGAGAGGGAAGCGCGAGAGGAACTTGGGGGATTGATTGAGAGGGTTAATGAGGTGGGGATTCACAGACACGTCCTGACTATGCTGTATGAGATGGCGATGGGGCCTGAGGATGAGGAAATGATATGACGAGATCAAAATCAGCACAATGGCGATGACATCTAGAGCCTCGGATAACGTGTCTCATTGTAAGAAAGAAGTAAATAATATAAAATAAGCGATTTGATGTGTCGCTTAGAAAGGTCGCGAATAAACACAGTCCCACGTGGTCTGCTTAGTGTGCAAGTAAAGCCTTGGCGCTCCCACTCCATCTTTGCTTACTCTTTTTGATCTATAACTTCTGTACCTTTATGGCAACCTTGATCACGACTAACTTGACCATGGATTACGACTCAGAAGGACCAGTCATAAACCTTCTTCCCTTACTAAACGGTCAACACTCCTTCGCAGGCGCCAATGCAGCTCTACAGCCTTTCCCAGACGGACTTCTCGCGTTCGAGCACGCCCTTCAAACTCTACACAGCGCTGTCCCCTTAGCAGACACGATCTACATCTCACTACAACACGAGAGCCAGATATCACAGATCCAGTTTCGTCTAGATGACCCATGTCCTCTCTTCCCCTCACACGACCACGCCGACGATGACCCTGAAAGCCCTCATCGGATCCCCAGACTCGAAATCATCTCGAATCAAGCAGGAACTGGAGAATCTCGTAATAATCCACTGAACAGCCTCCTTGCGGCGCATGCGATCGATCCAGATACTAAATGGTTAGTACTGAGCTGTGAATTCCCGCTGCTACCGCCGCCAGCGTTACAACAACTCGTTCTGGAGTACCAAGATCCAGTCACGTGTTTCGTCAAAGAAGATGGAGTCTCCGAGCCGTTGATTGGGATTTGGGGCAGCGAGGCGCTGGAACACCTGCGTGCGCACGTAGGAGGTAGAGAAAATGATGAAGATGTTTTGAGGTGTGCTGTTGAAGAACTTCAGGGGAAGCTGGTGACGCCGTTGAGAGAGGAGTGGATTGTCAAGCCGGAGACGGAAGAGGAGTGGGAAAGGGCAATGATAACTTGGAGAGAAATTCGAGGGCTACGTTGATGATCTGTCAAGATCTGGTCTTGTTGGGGCTGATATAGAAGGCTTCTGCTGTGCCGACCGGAAAGGGTTCCTAGATATCCAAGGGATCAACGCTTCGAACATCAGGGTTTTGGACAACACTAGGCAGCCGCCATCGACGATGTCGGGAGATGCCCTGAAGATCATTCTCCTTCAAGAGTGGTTCCAAAGAACCTCGACCAGCTTCTTCCATTGATGCCCCGAACATGAGGAACTGGATCCTAGTCCTTAACTCTTACGAAATATCAACAGCTCGCAAAGTCAACGTTGAGGCTGGAAGGCAGGTAGAACAACAGGAAATATATGGCCTTCCAATAATGGAAAACATTATCTTCCACCTCCTCGTCATTTGACACTGTGCTCTTGGGCCTGACACCGCCATATGGATACCATAACACATCCCAGAGTGATCCGCGCATGGGTCTTCAAAGACCGATTCTCAGTGAAGGCATGCCGGAACGTTGACGGGATGGCATCTATTTGAATTGGCCAAAAATAAGAAGGAAAAAGAGGACTGTGGAGATTAAAAGAATAACGACGTAATGCAGGTGGGAGAGATCGAAAATCGAGGGGAGCTTCGTGGATCGGGGAAGTAAGTTCGTATGTGCTCTTCCTGGCATAGAACATCTGATTGGTAGGGCATAGTAATGGCGTCGAGCAGCTCAATAATAACATGTTTACGATTCATCAATCCTCCGTCGTTTGGGGCACGGTTCTTCATCCCTGGTTGATTCTTCACTGATTTATACTTCATGATTATCCCACAATGGTTTCTCCTTCGGCTGACACAGTATCTAGCTCTACCCTAATGTTATTAATCTTCCTCTCCTTCTACCACGAAGCTACTCTTTCGCGCGACACTATTTTGAAAGCGTCTTCGAAGGTCAGCATACTTTATGGAAAATATCGTGGGCTCCGGTGCTTCGTTCTTCGCCTTGGTCGACTGCCGCGGGCATCAAGACGTCGTCGTACTTTGACCAAGTTCTGATCTCTCAATACCGGTCAGCGGCCATTTCTAAGTCCCACTCATGCCATGATTATTTCGGACCTATCTTTTTTTCGACAGAAGGATACTTATATCGGTATATGGGGAAAGCAGTGCCCGTGCAACAAGCGCCATCAGCGACAGGCGTATCATCTGCGGTCTGACTTGCTTTCTGTATTGTACCGTCTGTTCTTGGTATTGTTTGCTGCGAAGAAGGTCAGGCCGCCTCGATCCGGCGGTAAGTCAGCATTGGAAAAATGACCCTGTGCCTCGAGTGATATGAGGGGAATTCAACTTCAAGAAGGTAGACACACCTTGGACTTGGACCGAGAATGTCGAAACAAAGCCTGTCTTCCGCTTACACGTCTTTCATGTTCGCTGTCAAGTAAGGAGTGAACTGATCGTCAGAAGTCAACCCATTGCGCTGCGGATTTCTCTTTCGGACCATCGGTCATCCTGTTGTTTTGGTGTTGGTTCTCGTCACGAGCAATCCAACCAATCAACTAGGTATCGTACCATTGTTCCCAGCACCTTATTTGAGCTCGGTAGCTTTCCCTTGGCCACACAATGATTCGTTATGTGCGTTATGAGAAAAGGGATCCTCGTATCATGTCGCCTGGTCAGCCTCACCCTACGGAGGATTCTTTGTGAGAAAGTACGGAGATCGGTAGATTCGGTATGGTCCTCGGAAGTCAGCTCCCGTGTCGTCATTGCCGAATGAGGGGATCTTCGGATGGAAAGAACCTTGGAATGCTTCTAAAACAGAACAATTTCGTGACAAGATTCATCTTCATGAAGACATGTTGGATCGGACTGAATGAAGTCTGTAGTCGTATACAAATCAGGAGTTCAGCTTCTCATCGTTACCTTACTCGCATCGTGAGATCTGGTGCAGAACAAGTCTCGGTTCGGCCCTAGCGTGAAAGACTATTGACCGCCAGCCAGTCAAACAAGTCCCTCACTCAGGGGTCTTCGTCAGCCAACGCACATCAGCTGTCCACAAAGCTTGTCGTTCTTGTCGCTCTTGGCAATCTTCAATTTATCTTGGCAAACCCATCAATTCGAGGGCTATCTCAACACGCCGGGTGGGAGAGGATATTATCAAATACACGATCATATTGAAGCGAGAAGGGTGTTGTGTACCTATCACAAATATCCGAAGGTTGCACCTTCCTGTTGAGAGACAGGAAGGGTTGATGGCCGTCCAAAGATGTGTATGTGCCCTGTCACCCTGACTCTCCCGTGATGCTCCTTGGCAATCAGCCTGGGCAATTTCTTGGTATCTTGGCTTCATCATCTCTATTCAATCGTTCATGACAACCCCGCTGACGCCGTCCCTATGATAGCTATCAATGATATCGAGACCTTTGTGTAAGTCGAGTCCTTCTCTCAACCCCTACGCTTCCATCGAGTCATCGCCAGCCCTGTGCCGGGCATCCGATAGAAATCTCTGCATTTTGCGCCCGACGACAACGACCGCGCACTCCAAGACATGGAAAACGCCAGCCAAGCATCGCTGACTGTCAACCAGTTTATTGTTTCCCAACGACGAATGGAGTGATACAGGTTACGATGATTCCCTCGTGGCACAATTACGGGTATGTAACTAACCTGGGACTGTGCTGCCTGCATGTATCCATCGGACATGAGCCTAGATTGACGCTGACGCTGTTGTGAAGCCAAACGTCTCCTTTACGCAATTCGCCGACAAGAACCTCCAAACCCTCTCCACGCGGAATGCGAACCAGGATGGAACCATCAGTGGATTTCTCTACGTTCCCGACCTCAATGCTGATGACACATGCTACAATCTCACGAAACAATATGTCCCGGCCAACGTCACTCGAACAGCAAACCTCCCTCAGACCGACTTCACGCTCGTAGCACTCGCCCCATGGATCAATGTCGAGTGTACCTTCGAATATATGGCTGCGGCTCGCATGGCACCAGTACGAGCTCTGATATTCTATCAACCTGGGAATGATACAACGACTCCAGAATCCAGCTCAGGGGCTTGGGATCTCCAAGACGGAGGAGCGTGGAGGACGCATCATCAATTCCCAGTATATGCCGTACCTGGAGCCCTCGGCTCAACGTTAATGCACCAACTGAGTCTGTACTCTGGAAATATGACTGAAGTACCATACGGCCACCAAATCGCGGAACTTCCTGATGTCGATGTCAGAGACTATGTCAGGCTATACACAGAGATAGGGTTGAGCACCAAAACGGTGTTTCCTACACTCTGGGTCTATTTCCTGGTCGTCATTGCTGTTGCTGTAATTTGTCTCGGAGGGATATCTGGTCTCATGCATTTCGTTCAGAGATCTAGGCGTAAATCTCTACGTCGGCGAGTTGCCAATGGCGAGATAGATCTCGAAGCACTTGGAATCAAACGCCTTCGAGTACCACAAGAAGACATCGATCGTCTACCATTATTCATCTACGTTTCCGAGGATGAAAAATCATTGCCGGCATCACCACAGAAACAGGAACATTTCGTCAGTATCGACCATCGAGATGATTTCAGCGGAGCATCAACCGTCATCGGATCTGATTCCAGGATATATGACATGATGTCCGCAAAAGAGCTGCCCACTGCCGAACTCGTCCCAATCGACGAAAAGGCTCCGATACCCGAGTCAACACTCGTCCATAGATTTCTTCCGTACGTTCAACCTACTTGTGCTATCTGTCTAGAGGACTTCGAGTCTGGGATTTCAGAGATTCGAGAGCTTCCTTGCGGTCACATCTTCCATCCAGAATGCATAGACACGTTCCTTTCCAGCAACAGCTCATTATGCCCGATGTGCAAGAAGAGTGCATTGCCAGTTGGTTCTTGTCCGACGATAATTACGAATGCGATGGTTCGACGGGAGCGCAATCTTCGGCGGATCAGGTCGCGAGTTCCTGCACAGGAAGAGCCTGATGTCGAGGCCTACGGCGCCCGTCGGCGGTTACAAGATCTCAAGGCAAACATCCGGAGGAACCTCATGAGCTCACCGCAAACAATACAGCCATTGCCTAGGCAGCCACAACCAGTATTTGTGGCACATCCCGGGACTGGGCGTGATCAACCGGATGCTTTGAGTCTGGAACTTTCGAGGCAGGATTTGGTTGAGCGGAGGATTCGGGAATTGCAAGCTGGACAGGTTCCCATACGAGATCCGGATCTCGTCAGTGAGAGGCATCAATCGAAGTGTAAGTCATATCCTCTTGGTGTTATCTTGAGTAAGAACCTAACATTCTGCAGGGCGGAAGAATCTTTCAAAGGCATTTCCAGGCTTTTGAGAAGTCTCAATGCGAATGGTGTCGTATGAATTGTTTGATTTGCATTTAGCGTTTGCATTGCATTACTGGGCGGAGCGATTCGCTGGCGTTTGCAAAATACCTTGGGATCGGACGGGATGATTTGGAGTTTTATCGGCGAGGAGTCCTGAATGTAGAGTCGGGACCGGGGAAAGGGAAGTGGCTGGTTTTCTTGGAGGTGGTATTATTGGATGGGAAGATATACCCGCCAACTGGTACTTTTTGTACTGAGCTCCATTCTACTGATCAGGGAGTAATATGAGAGGCATACGAGAGGAGAGTTGTAATCAATGAAGAAAACACATGTTTACAATCAATCGATCAATAAACGAATACTATGCTGAATTTCGAGTGCCTTTCGCTTGGCTAGACTTCCTTTCCGTTGGTACCTTAGGTCGGTGGCTTGGGACCTGAATCGAGATTCGAGATTCGAGATTTCTTGGTGTCAAGGCAATGGCATGGCTGTTCCTTATCAACATCCCTGCCCAAAAATCAGCATCAGGGCTGTTATCGCAGCGCAAGCGCGGGGTACTGTACAGCACAGCATTCCATCAGACCACAGCTCATTTTTTGTTTTGAACTCAATTGAAGCTCTCCAGACCCTCCCTGCGACTGTCTGTACTACCAGGCACAGAATTCTGTCAGGATGCATCTCGTTCCCAAGGAGGTACGTTACTGTTCTGCCTTCTGCCCCTTGTTCCAAGGCTGCTAGCACTGCAGAGCATCGCATCGCGTCCCTGGGTTTTCAATTATGTAAACGGAACTGGCGGGGTGCGCCGCTGGTAGAGACCAAGGAGAGGGGAAAACCACTCAGGATTGGGAATTGTAATTGGAGATTGACTTGCTAACAAATGACCGTGTTCGTGTCGCATAGCTCGATAAACTCGTTATTTCTCAGTTGGGGCTGTTGGCGCAGAGGAGGCTTGCAAGGGGGGTGAAGTTGAATCATTCGGAGGCTTGCGTGAGTCCTCGTTGTCTCCTACGCTGTCGAATGGAGGGAGCAATGCAGAAGGGTTCGGGTGCATTGGAAGAAACATGTGAAGAAGAACTGCATGTAGCATTGGAGCTGATGATATTGTTTGCGACTGCTAGGCTTTGATCGCGAATAATCTGCAAGAGGTACGTACATTTACATGTCTCCCCCGCCTTTCGACCTCCTCTTCTTTCCAGGACTACCGATACTCCTGCGCGCGCATTGCATCGCGAAGCATACGAGTAGATATACTAATACCGTCAAACCCAACAGCTCATCCGCGATGGCGCCCACACCGTCTCAGACCTCATGTCCATCGGCAGCACCATGCTCGGCCGCCGCCACGTCCTGCCCTCCGTGCCCTCGACGCTCACAGAAATCATGGTCGAAGGCACATTCCCCACCGGCACATACCTCGTCACCGTACACCATCCCATCAGTACCGATGATGGCGATCTGAATAAGGCGCTATATGGTAGTTTTCTGCCGGTTATGGAGAGGGAGAGGGAGGTGGAGGTTTTTGCGTTGCCGAGGGAGGAGGAGTATGAGGGGTTGAGGATGCCGGGGGCGGTTGTCGTGGTGAAGGGCGCGGGGAAGGTTAAGTTGAATGAGGGGAGGAGGAGGATTAGGTTGAGTGTTAAGAGTAAGGGGGATAGGCCGATACAGGTGTGTTTGGATTCCTCTTGGTTTTGGGTTGCAGGAAGGGCGATAAAGGGAAATGGAGGGAGGGATTGAAAAGGAGAGAGAGGGGAAGTGAGGAAGACTGGCTAATGGGATAAACAGATTGGTTCGCATTACCATTTCATCGAGACGAATCCCCAGCTCGAATTCGACCGCGCGAAAGCATATGGATACCGCCTCGACATCGCAGCAGGAACATCCGTTCGTTTCGAGCCTGGAGATACAAAGACCGTCACCCTGGTTGAGATTGGGGGAAACAAGATCATCCGTGGAGGAAATCATCTAGCGACAGGCGAAGTAGATCCCTCTCGAATCGACGATATTGTAACGAAGCTCCAACAAGGTGGATTCGCACATGCGCCTGAACCGGCTGGCGATGCGGCACATATCAGTGAATTCGAGATGGATCGAGCGGCGTATGCGACAATGTTTGGTCCTACAGTCGGTGATAAAGTTAGATTGGGCTTCACGGATCTCTGGATCAAGGTCGAGAAAGATCTGACGTCCTACGGCGACGAGTGTAAATTTGGTGGCGGCAAGACACTTCGTGAAGGAATGGGACAAGCGACTGGTGTTTCGGACGAAGTGTCCTTGGATCTGGTGATTGTCAATGCTTTGATTGTCGATTGGACCGGTATCTATAAAGCGGATATTGGTGTCAAGAATGGATATATTGTTGGTATTGGAAAGGCTGGAAATCCGGATGTGATGGAAGGGATTTCGCCGCCAAATATGATTGTTGGGTCTTGCACTGATGTTATTGCTGGTGAGGGAAAGATCATAACGGCGGGTGGCTTTGACTCTCATATACATTTTATTTGCCCGCAGCAGGTTAATGAGGCGATTGCGTCTGGTATTACGACTATGCTTGGTGGTGGCACTGGTCCTAGGTATGATTTCGGACGACTATTATTGACTTTCATTAATGGTAAAATAGTGCTGGGACGAGTGCAACGACTTGCACGCCAGGCAAGAATTATATGCGACAAATGCTTCAAGCATGTGATACCCTGTCTGTCAACTTTGGAATCACAGGGAAAGGAAATGACAGCTCTCCAATGGCGCTGAGAGAACAAGTTATTGCTGGAGCATGTGGTCTCAAGCTGCACGAGGACTGGGGAACCACTCCATCAGCCATCGATTCCTGCCTCACAGTCTGCGACGAACTCGACGTTCAGTGTCTCATCCATACAGACACACTCAATGAATCCGGCTTCGTCGAATCCACCATCGCCGCTATCAAAGACCGCACAATCCATACCTACCACACCGAAGGCGCTGGTGGCGGCCACGCTCCAGACATTATAAGTGTCGTCGAGCACGCCAACGTCCTCCCCTCATCAACCAACCCCACCCGACCATTCACCCGCAACACTCTCGACGAGCATCTCGACATGCTAATGGTATGCCACCACCTCTCCAAGAACATCCCTGAAGACGTAGCCTTCGCGGAATCCCGCATCCGCGCCGAGACCATCGCCGCCGAAGACGTACTCCACGATCTCGGCGCCATCAGCATGATGTCCTCAGACTCACAAGCCATGGGTCGCTGCGGCGAAGTCATCCTCCGTACGTGGAACACAGCGCACAAGAATAAAGTACAGCGCGGCTTCCTACCCGAAGACGAGGGTACTGACGCAGATAACTTCCGCGTCAAGAGATACGTGAGTAAGTATACTATCAATCCTGCAATTGCGCAAGGCATGGGTCATGTCATTGGAAGCGTGGAGGTGGGCAAGTTGGCGGATCTGGTGGTCTGGGATCCGGCTTGGTTTGGGACGAAGCCGATGACGGTTGTGAAAAGTGGATTGATTGCTTATGCGCAGATGGTATTTCCGCTCCTTTCCCTTGTCCTCCTCCTTCTCCTTCCCCACCCTCTTTATCATCCCTCATCTCAGGGGCCCTACTCATTACTGAATCCTCCTAGGGCGATCCAAACGCGTCAATCCCCACCGTTCAACCCATCATCGCCCGCCCCATGTTCGCGCCGCTCGTCCCCTCCACCTCCATCCTCTTCGTATCCGCCTCCTCCATCTCCAGCGGCAACATTGCCTCTTATAAACTCAAGAAACGCATCGAAGCCGTCAAGAATTGTAGGAGCATTGGGAAGGCGGATATGAAGTTTAACGATGTGAGACCGAAGATGAAGGTTGATCCTGAGAGTTATAGGGTTGAGGCTGATGGGGTTCATATGACGGCTGAGCCGGCGGTGACGTTGCCTCTGACGCAGGTGGCGTTTGTTTATTAGGTTATTGAATTCTGAGGAGGGATGGTGCTTGAAAGGAGGGGAAGGGGTAAAGAGGAGGGAGCGGGCGGGGTATTGATATTCGCTTAGCAAGCAAAGCAAAAACATCTATCACAAGTCATGACACGTAAACATTCCCAAATCACAACACTTCTATTTACTATTCATATCATCATTCTCATCATTGAAACCTAAAAACCGCTCATGATTTGACCAATAACAAAAGTTCCAATTCTCCGCCTTCCGCCAGCTAGATCTCTCCTCTATCTACTATATTCAACTTACCTTCTCCTCATACTCCCACTCTTACCCTTAGACTCACTCCCCATCCTCGCACCCCCCGGCCTTGACACTAAAGGTGAGGAAGAAGATAAAGCAGCTCGCTGACACGCCTCACAAGGCGCATGCCAATGCGTATAGAATCGTCCCTCGCGCTCACCATCACAATGTGCGGGTAAGGCGAGACATGTCCTGTCGCGGCGGAAGAGGGTGTGTCTGCAGGTGAAGAGGTAGTGCTCTTCTGTGCACATTTTGGGGGTATCAGATGTGTGTGTGGAGTGTATGTACGTATGGTTCCTGTGTGTGATTGTAATCTTGTTTGGATAGGTAGGTATTCCTGGGTATGTCTTTTGCTTGGATCGGGATTGAAATGGATTGGATTTGATAGGTTGGACTGGACTGGATTGGATTGGATTGGATTGGATTGGATTGGATTGGATTGGTTTGGTTTGGTTGGGATTTTCGATTTGTTGACTTTTCTGGGAGTTTTAAAGATAGATTGAGTGAGGAGGAGGGAGTACATATAGCTTTCAATAGCATTGTCCTGGATTGCTTGCCTGCTTTGAGGCGGGTCAAAGGTTCTGGTATAAAGCTTGGTGGGGGGTATAATGCATACAAAGCAAGGAAGAAAGAATGTCCATATTGGCTTTGTACGGGCTCATCTTTCATCTCAATTCTTACATCGGGGACATTACTGTCCGCTAGAAAGCTATTGAAGCAAAGAAGAGAGAGAGAAGAAATGAAGGAAGGAAGAAAGACAATCAAGGAATTTCGAGTCTCTCAATGAACTTGAAACAATGGGTACAATAGCCAAGCACTCAGACTCTTCACAAGTCAGCGGCGTCTGGGAGACACGGGCGATGTTGAACGCTTATCAGCATCTCATGGCAATAGATCCGAAATCTGCCAACGGGAACGGAAGGAGTGGCCATGGCCATAACGATAGTAGGACGCTCGAAGACCCGCCAGATGTAGCTCATCCCGACGTTGATTGGCGGCCATCGAAGCAAGTGATATCCGGGAAAGCGCGGAATGTGACACTAGTCCACTTTGGAGCGTTTGCCTCGAGGATGTTACCATGCCTGCCTCCGTGGATGACGCGTCTGACATGCAATTGTTAGTTGCGAACCCATCCCTTCTGTTAAAGGGCTCAGCAGACTCTATACTGGACAGCAAAGGATCTCTGAAGAATGTCGATATTTACAACATACAGACTTACATGTTTTACACATCGGGCCTTCCGAACCACAACGAAGATCACGAAATGTGTCCTCTAGACTTCAGACTCTTCAAGTTCGTTTGGAAGCCCCACTTCGGTCTACATTTTGAACTTCGGCTTTTGACCACTTCGATACATATCGATTTTGGGAAGCCTTTGTTAAGAACGCTACAGTCTTTCAGCTAGCGGGTTTACATTACGGGCAGTACGAGTTTGAGGTCCTAGAGTCCCACCAGGCTCGTAGACGTAGCTACAAGCGGATAAGCCATTATCTATAGGCGGGAAATTATTGCACTGTAGGCATTCATGACTCATCTCACAGAAGAGTGAAATGACAACATCAGCCGAAAGAAAGGAAACGAGAAGAAGGCTGAGTAATGTGCTGTGCGAGGTTGAAACAAGGAGAACAATGGATCCTTTGTAAGCGAATGGTGTTATTATTCACTGGAGGATCTCACGGGGTAGGGTGTTGAGTGGACAAAGAACCCCTGCAGTTTGTCTCGGTAAGGCACCATGAGGAAAAGACATCACAACAGAAAGGCGAGGAGAGTGCTCGCTGATCAGGCGTACCGCAAGACAGCAGATTTCCTATTCCAATCACACGAAGCGAGAGGACACAAGAAAGGCAATATGGTGTATTGCTTGTTTCATTGATGTGTTTTTACGTGTTTGTTCATCGACAGCAGAATTGCGGCACAGAACAATGTGATTCAGGACCATATTTCAACGGGATCCAGTATGCTAAATATCTAATTTCGAGCTCCTAGCTTCTGCATCAAGACTGCCAGACACCGATTCCTGTCTACACACTCCTAATTCACCTCTCTTCCAGAGCTCACACACTTCAGTCAAATCTACCATCGCAGATCTCAAGATGTGCTGGAACGAATTCCTACGCTTCTCCTGCGGCCACAAAATCTGGCATCGACTCGCTCCTTGCCAATGGAAAGAATGTGATGGTCCAGATCGAGACGACGAGATGTTCCTCAGAAGACCGGGGAAGTGCCTCGAGTGTGTGAGGAGAGAGAAGACGGAGATCATGAAAAGAAGGTAGATTGAGGATCGGGAGATGGATGAAGAGCAGACTTATGGGCCCAGTTGAAGTTGTGCTTGTGTCGCCTTTTTCTAGCTTTGACAAGATGATTAAACTTTCGAACGAAACTTTTGAGGGGCTTATTATGGAATAACTATGTGAACTGTGCAAATGTGATACTTTGTTAAGCGAGAACGTAAACTTGACTTGACAATAAAATCCTGGTGCAAGTTAGGGCATAATTGCAGCAAGATTGATATTTTGGCGACTATTTTTCTATTTTGCCAATGAGTCTATATGGAATCGTTTCAGTTAGTAATGTTCTCGGTAAAAATCAATTTTCTTCCATGAATTGTGGGGCGGATCAAAACAAAGCTATTGTCCTTTCTCTAAAAGGATCACGTCGGCTGTTTTGTACGCGGTTGATTGTCAGACATAGCCAGAATAAAACAATGCGACCGAGGGGCCTATAAGTGTCAAGCAATGGCTGCAAGCTTAATGGTTGAGAATCTTTTTCCAGGTTCAGGACCAGATCCGGAGCCCAAGTAAACATATCTCTCCTGCTTCTTACCCCGCGTCCTTCCTCGTCACCCAGACAGGCTTCCAGGTAGCTACTACCAACTTCAAGTCATGTGCTACAAATATTTCTTCAAGTACAAATCGTGTGGGCACAGCGTCCTGCAACGTATCGCCAGCTGTGGGCATCCAGAGTGCAAAGGGCCTCGAAGTGATGTAATCATCGCTCCCTGTGCGGGAAAATGTCCCGATTGCATCAGACGGGCTGAAGTGTTGAGACGCATGGATCAGAGGTGCAGAACTTGATGGTTAGAGAGAGCGGAGCTAAAAGGGCTGGTACCTGCATTTGTAATTAAATTTTTCTGTATAGTATTAAGTGTCCTACATGATGTTCTGGCTAGACTTTGGTGATATTACGCGGAATGATGAAGTTTGTGACGGTCGGTATGACTTTACGATAATTGATTTGCAAGAACTCATGATTTGGCAGAAGAAGCATCGGAAATCATTCTTATGATGAGCTAAATTACGGTGAACAAATGAGTTATGTTGATGAATGAGATTCGGATGGAGTAAATTGACAAGCAACATGACGAGTCTTATCATCTTATGCCTGACATATTTACCTATAGCTACTGTAGCTTTCCCTTCGTTGTGGTTTATCCTCGACCACCTTGCGATTCTACGGCCTCTAGAAATATTCGATAACAGATATTGCAAGGGCAATGGAGCCTGGTTTATGTTACATTCGAAGGGCCATTAGCGTGAGTCGCATCTTGACACTCGATTACTCTGTGGTAAAGGGTGTGGCCGCACGTGAAGAGACAAATTTCTCTTTTACACATAACTTCTAGTCTTTGTTTGGTCTCGGGTTGCTTGTGGACTTTGATTTAGATGACGGAAAAAGTATAGGGATCACCGTCGAGGAGGAAATCATGTACCTACGAATAAATGTCATTGTTCTCGTTTTTTTGAATCAAAGATGGACAAAATGGCTTTCTCTTTGTCTTTGATACATTACATGTGTCTAATAATGGTCGTTACTGTATACAATGAACAAGAGTCATGAGAGTTTGACACCTGGAAAAGACGTCCCATCCTTTGTTCTCAGGCCTAGAGCAGTTAAGCTTGAAAACCGTGGCACTTGACTTCTGATTTGTATGCAAAATGTCAAAGAAATGCGAGTAAAAAGTCTTCCTTCATCCCCAGAACAATGAACAGAATTCACATAACAAGAGCGTCGAAGCATAAACCAATTACGGTTTTTCTTCTCCACGACACAACTTCCCTGCCTCCCGCATCTAGCCATCCATCAATAAACAATCACCCAACTTCAAGTCAACATGTGTATCAAACGATACACGATATTCACCTGCGGTTGCAAGCATCTCCTCCACACAACTCCCTGTTCAAACGTGCATACCTCTGAGTCGTGCATCATCACAACTTCGCTGGTACAGGTTGAATATCCATGCATTGACTGTCTAGACACAGAGCAACGCTGTGGATATGTCAAGGTTTCATGGACACACAGTTGTGGCTGTGTAAGGCTTGCTTACTTCACACCAAGTACACATGAGATGGACTCGGCTGAAGTTGTAAAGAAGATTGGGATCCCGTGTGTGGAGTGCTTGGATGTGGAGATGGCACAGATGGAGAAAACATTTGAGAGGGTGGAAGATGAAGTGAGAGGGGGCGAGAAATCATGAGGCAAAAGATATCCTCATATCAATCGGATTTTTCTTTCCAGAGCAGATGAAGCCTTTGTTCGGGCCAGGAAATCACAATGGCTTTGTGTGTTGAGTTAACATTGCTAAGAACAGCCCATGTTGATTTATTAATCCACACAGTACAAGTAAGTATACGTTAGTGAATAAACTTCAGGGCAATGTATATATATATATATATATATGTGGGTACCATTTCAATTTTTGCAACGCTGCAACTCACTCACATCATACTTGACGCAAAACAAACTGTGAATCCTACAATTAGAATGTGCTTCAGACGTTCTATTAGCTATTTCTGCGGCTGTTCGCACGTTGTGAGTATCTCCCGCTGCAAAGAACCAGTTCAATGCCGAGCTACCACAATCGCCAAAAAAAAACACACCGTCTTACCAGCATCATACCCTTGCCTGAAATGCTCACAGCTTGTCTTGCTGGCTGATCATCAGAAGTACTATTGCTCTCACAGCTGCGGCTGCGTACGTTTTGAATACTATTGGGCTTCTAGTCAAAGCGAGGCGAATGAGCGAGAGGTGTTGCCCAGCGCACAAACATGTACCGAATGTCTTCGGGCTGAACCCGAAATAAGTTAGTCAGTTTAAGGAAATCCAGTTGATCGTTCCGACATCCTCTTAAAAACCTCCCCACAATTTCATGCATTATCGCTTCCTTCTTATGAATGGGTTCACTGCAAGTTTCTCCCAGATATCGCGTTCTCGCTATATTTCAGAGGTCGCCCAAACAAAGCCGTGCATTTTCGCTTAGCAATAAACTCCGCTTTTCAAATTTTCACTGCTTTACTTTCTCAAGTAAGTCGTCCAAACCCAACATCAATTGGCCGGATAGTTCAGTGGTAGAATACGTGCTTTGGGTAATATCAACGCTTGTACGTGGTCTTGGGTTCAATGTGAGTTTAATGAAGATATACTTCTTGAAATATCAAACACTAATATCAACAGCCCCAATTCGGCCCTCTTTAAGAGACTTCTCTTTTGCCTTTCGACCCAGTGATTTTAGATTACAGGGACTTATGTAATCGTCACAGAATACCAGAAATAATTTCTTTGAAATGTTTTTGCGTACAGTGTTGTATTTTGTGGGAAAAAGGTTCTCGGCCCGTCTTCTCTGGGGAACGTCTCGGGACCCACCCTTGACCGCTTGTTCGCTTCTATCGAAGACGACGAACTCAGAAAATGTTAAATCACCACGTAGAAGTCACATTTTGATAGAGAGTTTTGAGGTGCCAGACATTTTGCATTGTATTGTTGTCAAATTTGCCCTTCTTTCCTGAGCTAAATAATACTGTTCCAGGGTGAGGAGAAAATGCTGTCTCGAACGCCTCACCACATTTCTTTCTCTATGCGATGATCTTACTCATTATCGTCAACAATTTCATCCTGAGGCACATCCAAATCTTGTTCTTCTTCCTCATCCTCCTCCACTTCCTCTTCGTAATCATCATCGGGCACAATGGCTTTGCTCTTCTCTACCACAGCCCGTCTTGGCCTGCCCCTACACCGCTTGTCATTTCCAACACCCTTCTTCTCTGTATTATGATTGTCGTCATCCTCAATGTCATCTTTATCTGCGACTCGTGTACGCTTCCCGTTGCCATTCTTCTCTGCAACGTCCTTTCGTGCAGACGGCGAGGTGACTAAACCCGAATTAGCAAAGTCCTTTTTTCATTGCATGTGCCATCGATGAGTTTCTTTCCGAGGGCTTACTAGGGCTGGAGATCGAAGTGGCAGTCACAGAGTCGTCAAGCTTTACTTTCAAGCGACGCCATCGAGAGCGTGCTGCCTCGGATTTGGAGAGACCGATGTCATCAGCCAAACGCTGGAAGTCCACCTTTGTGACCGAGAGCTGGGACAGGACAGCTGCCATGATCTGGTTCTCAGAAGCCATTGTGAAGCTTTGGTTAGAGCTTGATTGATAGTAGAAGAAATAAGATTGTCGATGGAAGACTCGTGAGGTTTGAAATCTTCTTCGTTGGTGTATATTCGAGGTGGTGGGATAACCGGACCAGCTAACAGCGGGACATCAACCACTGTTAAGGAAAGATTCCTCTCTTGCACATGTTTAATAGACGATTGACGGGCCAAAAACTTCGACCAGATTCTGTGCAGGATTTGGCGTCTGTAAACTGCCGCTTGCATTAAAGCATTCCGAGGGGTTTCGAGCAAACATAGACTTCGTCAGCAGCCCAGTCTATCACAGATCATTTCCGACTTGACGACCAAATATTAGGCAACAGCATGTAGGCCATGCGGAACATGCGAATACGTTTTGTCTGCAATTACCAAGGCCAAAGTTTCGAGTGAGCTTTGGCTGAACGGCTTCGAGGCTGCAAAGACAGAAGTACAAATTTCAGAAAATCAGAGATTGATGTTAAATTTCTGTTTCAAGAGAACAAGATCCTGCTGATCACTGCTGATGGTTCCATATGCCGGCGTCATAATCGCTCAAATTTCTGTATTTGTTCGTCAAAACGGGAAAACCTCTGCGATATCACCATAACTCACCCCCATCAAGCAGTGCAGCGATACCAGCGTCCTCATCCAACTTCGTCTCTGCCTCGATGTACTCTCCAAATTCCACCTCCGGCTGCACTTCGCTTCCCCTCTTGTTGTGCAAACCTACATCATCACTCCCTTCGCTCATGGCCCTATTTCTCTTTTTCACATTCGGTATCTTTGCTTTGGCTGTACCAGCTTTCTTCTTCTTCTTCGGGGAAGGAGTCTGAGGAGGAGACTGTGGCATGGCGGGGTCTCTGTTGTCGGGGGCCGCAGTATTGCAATTTGCGGGTTGCATGATCTTTGCCTGTATGGAAGTATCAGTCTTAAAACTATAAGATCTACTGAGGCATTTTGCCTTGCAAGATTTGCTGGTACATATTCGAAGATGCTGAGAAAGCAGCGTTAGGGATGCTGACCTCGAATCGAACCCATCTGTTCCTTGCTGCTTTCCTTGCTGCTTGTCTCGAGAGGCCAAGATCTCTCCCGAGGAGTTCGTAGTCTAGCTTCTTCATTTCGAGCTGACGAAATACCGCTACGAGAAGTGCTTCGTTCTGGGAAACTGCCATGACTTTGAAGTTGGCTTATGACGAGCTGTTACGATATTTGCTGCGGACAAGAAAGACGATGTTGTGAGAAGTGCAAAACCTTTCATAGCTTTCTCTCGAATAGAAAACTCGGCTGTAGAGGCCTGGAGATTTGTTTTTAGGGCGTAGTGGAGCGGAGGGCATGGCTTGCATGCGATGAATGGATGGCGTTGATTGTAGCTCACGGCCTCTTCACCCGTCCACATCAGTTAAACTACGATTGACATCGAAAGCAGAACTTCTGAAAATTTACTGTGGACCAAATCTGAAAGTATTCTATGTGGCCGGAGATAAGCTTGTCACTAATCCAATCAATTACTTGCCCCCGAATTTATGCAAACAAACATCTCGCTTAAGTGAGGGGTTAGCTTGCAGATATCATATTTCTACAGTACTTCCTCGGTCTTCTATCGCCTGCATGTCTCGACTGAAAACAAACAATAATTGAATATCGTCTCGCATAATGAGCTATATACGTTAAATCTTCTGCATATGCTAGGGTATCTCATGTTTGCGTGCTGGACTCAAGAGTAGCTTTCAATCGCTCATGACTTCATTGCTGTGGCTTCAGCGAGGGGCCACGCGACCACCACAATCCTTTTGATGGATATCCATATTTAGCTGGCGATCGCAGTCATTGGACCGTTCCTTCGCGAGACGTCATACCGAGACGAGAATCGTCGTACCAGCTTTCCTATCGGCTACTGTCTCTATGAAGCCGGTCTAGACTTTCGATGTTGTTGACTGAATGTCATTAAATTAGCCCGGGACTTGGAAGGATCAGGCTCTGCTCGCTAAAACTCCAGGGGTGTGGACATCTGACTCTGCACCCTTCACACATCTCACCAGCACCACCACGTTTCCAAACATCCATTCAACTCGACTCGCGCATCTCCCTCTCGGCCTCACGAATCTCACAAAAGTCGAGTCGCGCAATCTCCACCAACGTCCTCACCTCAGACAAATTACCCCGCCAACGACTCCACCCCAATCCCATGCACCAATCCTTCCAAACAAAACATCGCTAAATCCCGCCAAGGTTTTGACATCGTCTCAGACCCTCCCGCACGCCAGCGAGACTCTCCTGGGCACGTTTCAAAAATGTATCAGAGCACCGCCCACGCGATCTCTTATCTCATTTTCCCTCAATCAATCTTGTGCCCTCCTCTCGGTCTGGTTCCGGGACTTCGAGAAAATTAAAATTATAGACGACTTCACCCGTTCAATTCTACCCCGCGACATTTCATAATAGAGCATCCGTCCTGGCGGCGCTGGATCAATAGCTTTGAGAGCTCCAGGAATGATGCGCTGGATTTTATGACGCCTTTTCTTCAATCTTTTAACTTATAATACCCAGATCTCGAAGTTTATTTGGAGCTCGCAATCGCATCGGGTGTCTTTTTTATGCGTGTAAACTCTGCATGCAGGTACGTGAGCAAATGTTCGAAACCAAACCTCCAACGGAACGAACCTTTTCCTTTCTCTTTTTATGCGGTACATGTACCTGTACATGCAAGGTGCTAGGTAGCTAACAAAGGGCCAATTAGTATTCTGGAATAGCGTCGATCTTTTCTCGTTTTCACACTCACTGCTTGCAGTGACTTTCGGCTGCTCAAAATAAATTCAACCGGTACTGGACGGGAACTTTTTCGAGGTTTGGGAAGAGAGGCCGGTACAATCTTGCGAAAGCTTAGAGACTCACCATGTCGACATGGGGCTCTTACTTTTCTTCTTATGTGAAGAAGAAGCCTACTGGAGAGGCGGCAGAAGCAACACCGAAACTCGATGCGACAGCGACGGAAAGATCACCATTTACGAAAGTTGACATTTCTGTTCTCGATGCACCAGCTGCAGCAACGACATCAACAACGACGGCCGCGAAGCCACCTCCAGCCCGGAAACCCACAGATGGCTTTCAGCGCGCGAACTCGAGCGCGAAGAAATTATATGAGATACCCAAAGAACCAGTCATTAAAGACGTGTTGGCAGGACAGAAAGCAGCCTCAAATGCATCAAGAGTCGCGAAAATGTTTGGATACGCTGCGAACGCATATACACCTCCGGTGGAAGAACCAAAACCTGCATTACCAGTCTCTCCACTGATAGCTATGGTCGAGACAAAGCCTGCGAAGCAAGAAGCTAAAGTTGTTCGCCCGGTTTCTCCGACGTTGGCTATGGTAGAGGCGGCTGCTCCGAAAAAGATAGAGCCGAAAGTTATGCCGATTGTGGATGCGGTGTTGAAGTACAAGAAGGAGAATACCAGCGTATCAGCGAAACCGAAGTCGAAGAAGGATGAGGTGCAGGATATGCTAGATTTCTTCGCGAGTCAATTGGATGCGCCGAGTGATGCTCTGGCTTTACCGAGCGACAAGAAGGTGGCTGCCACTGAGCCCAAGGTTGAAAAGGCCAAACCGAAAGCTATGGATATGCTGGATTTCTTTTCGAGCCAACTGGATGCCCCCATCGACATGTCTGCTCTGCCTAATGACAAGAAGGCTGAGCCCCCAGCACCTGTGGCAAAGACAAAGTCGAAGGCCGTTGATATGCTTGGCTTTTTCTCGAGGCAACTGGACTCTGCAGATGACTTGTTTGCTCTACCAGGTGACAAAAAGGTAGAAGTTCCAAAGCCAGTGGTGAAGGAACAACCAAGAGTGGTACAGGTAAGGAATATTCCCATTCCAACGTCTCAGTACTAATCATTTCGTAGAGAGAGCCTCCCATCAAGCCAATAACACGAAAAGATTCTGGTTGGAGCAGCCAAGGTTCCAACACTTCCCAAGAGCTGAAGCAAATAATGTCTTCTCCCAAAAGCAAACCCTGGAGTCGCCAAACATCACGCACATCTTCCGAACTGAACTCCGTGGTGAACGGGCGCAAAGATTCCGTCTGGAGTCAACAAGGCTCACCGACATCTTCCGAGCGAGCAATGTCCATCAAGAAACGGACATCGCTTATCGAGCAAGACGTCGTGCAAATCCGAGGCCGGATCCTCTCATACAGCGAAGATGACGAACAGCTTAGACTCGAACAAAAACGCCGAGATGCCGAGCATGAACGAATCGTGGAGCTGCAAACTCAAGCGCAGCAGATCATCCTCGAGCGAGAACAGATGGAGATGGAGCGAGATCGAATGCTTGAAGAGCAATTACGATTCGAGAAGGAAGCTGAACGCATTGCGGAGGAAGCAGAGTCTATGAGGAAGTTTGTGGAGAATGTGGAGCGGGAAAGGCAGTTAGATTTGGAGAACCAAGAGAAGAAAAGGAGGCGGAAAGAGGCTGAAGAGCAGGCGAGACGGGAAGCAGAGGAGGCGGAAAGGAGGAGGATTGAAGCTGAGGAGGAAGCTGAGAGGGTTCGATTTGAACGAGAAGAGGAGGCTAGGAAAGAAGCTGAGTTAGCCGCTGAGCTTGAAGCGGAGAGAGCAGCGAGGGAGATCGAGAAAGAGCGGAAACGTGTCGCGGAACTTGAGAGAAAAGAGCAATACAAAGCCAAGGAAGATCGTTTAGCGAAAGAAGAAGCCGATCGACTGACTGCTAAGATGCGCAAGTATGAGGAAGAAAAGGAGGCTGAAAGACGATATTATGAGGCGGAAGAGGAAAGGAAACGAGATGTTGCGAGGCAGAAGGAATTGGATCGACAGGAATATGAGGAGGAGCAGGAAAGGAAACGAGAGGCTGGAAGACAGAGGAGACTTGCAGCGAAGGAGCGACAGGAGCAAGAAGAACGATCGCGGTATGAGCAGGAAGCTGCTGAGGAGGCTCGAGTACTCGAGGAGGAAAGAATGGAGAAGCAGCAAAAACGGGAAGCTGAGAGGAGAGCGGATCAACTGTTTAAAGAAGAAGAGGAACGCAGACTTTCCGAGCAAGAGCAGGAACGGCAGCTATACGAACAAGAGCAGGCTGAACGCCGATTTGAGCAAGAAGAAGCTCAGAGGCGAAGAGCCGGCGGTGCAGACAAACTCGCCGATGCGTATAAATTCGATCTCGACGTCGCTAGCAAGCCGATGCTCAGTCCTTCTGTCTACGAAGACGAGATATACGAGTCAGAAGAAGAGCGCGAGGAGACAAAAGAAGAGAAACTTGCCAAAGCAGAAGAGAAGATCCGTATGGCATTCGCTGGTCTTGCTCAAGAAAGGGAACAGCAAGCACCGCCAACACCAGCTCCCAATTCTCCTCTTCCAAGATCAAACACTATTGCCAATGATCTTGGGCCGGGTGGTTATGGTGGATTTGGAAGTAGTGGATTGCAGCCTAGTCCAAGTACGAGGCAGGAGAGGGGTGTTTCGAGATATAATACTACGGGAGGAGCAGCGAAGCTCCAGAAAAGAGCCATGCCGCCGCAGGTTGGACTGGTGAAGGTCAATACTGTCAGTGGTCGTCCGATGGGGCTGCCCAGTGGACCAAGGGCGGGTGGTTTACCTGGTGGACCCAGGCCAGTGAGACGATGAGGAAACTTCCCTTTCTGTTAAGATACCCCTTTCAAGAAATTCTGATAATATGATGTCAAGTTATACTCTATCTATGTAATGGCATGTGAATGTGCGAACTGGGCGTTGAATACGCGCATTCAGCCTCGCGCATTCAGCCTCTCGCAATTGGTTGTTCCCAGATCTGTGAAGCCATATTCCCCATTACACTCTCCACCACAGTTAGTGTCCTTCTAAACTGCAAATTGCTCGAGCATCAAAGCAATGAAGATCGAAAGTACCTTTCATTCACCATGCAAATCCCATCTCAGCACAAAGCCAAGTCTCAAACGGGGTTGACCGGAAACCTCAAGCCAGGATACGTGCTTCGATCATACACTCATCTTTCTGTCCCATCTCCTAGATTTCCATCTACCGCTTCATCAGAGCTCTTTGAAATAGACGCTTCATAATCCTCCAATTCCTCAGTAACCTCGTCTCGAAAACACTTGTTCCCTCATCGTTCAACCATAAAGCTCGCCACAGGCAAACCCTCGAGTCGACTCATTTATTTAGCGCCATCCCCGCCCTGAAATCAGCCTCACTTTGATCTTCAGTTCTTGTTTATGGAATTCGAGACGAAGACGTCTGCTTCGGTACGTGGACAAGTCTAGATATGCACTGAAGACGTCTTGAGTGAATTGAATAATTTTTCGACAGATTCATCGATAGCATCGAGCATTGGATCGATAGTATGGCAAAGAGAGTCTAGGATGGTGTTGATAGGTTGCGAGGTCCAAGGTAGATAGATATCTATTGCTCGGAGGAGACCGATGGGAAAATCCGATCCTTCTTTGTCACGGTGGCAAATACGAAGAGAATGGACATGCCGAAGAAAGGTGAGGATCACTTCTTCTAGAGACATGGCGAAAGTGTTGGCGATTTTTTGTATTAAAGTTTGTTGGTCAATTGATTTCAGGTAAGGTGAGGACAGTGAAGGAGGCGAGAATGTGTACTTGCGACTTTGTAGTTCTAGCACGGGCTTTCTTACCTCGAGTTGCTTAATTCTTGGTTTTTGATGCCTTGCTGTTCCAAGATCGATGAAGGCGATGCAGCCGCGAAATCTCTAGACTTTTCGTTCTTTGTTGTTTCCAAGCTCGACCCTCATCCTGCTCGTCCTTCTAGCTAATGAATCTCCTCCCCACGCACCACATTCGTCTTAATCAGTTCATTATTCAATTTCTTTACCTCACTTCCACTTGCACCTCCTCTGAGACCCCCAAGAAAAAAGTAAATCTCCAAAACACCATAAGCAATCAGTGTACCCGTCATCAGCAAAGCCCATAGAACCATCGTGACGAGAACGCTGCAGATGAAGAGGAAGGCGAAATTGGCTTTGACTTGGAAGACGAGCATCTTGTGTTCAAGGTCTCGAAGGAGCGAGAACAGATTCGAAGTTTCTGAACTTGGGTATTTGTATGTTATTGAAGTCCTGTGTGCAAGTCAGATGGAATTGTTTGACGAAGCATCAAGTAGTTGCGAGAAGTGACGTGTTCTTTGAGTACTGACCAAGATCCGGCGGGAGCTCCTCTGATTGAAGACGTTGTTCCATAGTAAGGAAATACAGGAAAAGACAGAAACAGCAAGTCATGAGCATGTTTGTCTTCTCTACAAAGCGAAGTTCGTCCTAGCTCATCATAACAGCTCCACCATCGCCGACGACCTTAAAACTGAATTTCACTACACCCCAACCAATCCTCCCAATCAAGCCCGTCATCTGTCATTATTTCCGATCTTCCTTCCCCACCACCTCCCCCTAGCCTTCCCGCTGTAACCTCATCACCTATATCTCCAGAATCACCGCCACCTCCAGCACATAGGATATGCCGACAAACTACCACTGTCACTTAACCCAGTACCACATCTACTGCCATGAGGATCAAAAGACTGTGTGCTGAAAGCCAAAGCTGAATGAAGAGTGCAATGAATCCGCCATCGACTCTGACTGAGAAGGTCATCACCATCTTGGCTTATGTTGAAGAGATGGGATCCGACGAAACTTGAGCTTGATCTTGGCCTTGACGTAGATGAGTATCTACAATTATGGTTGATGAAAATCACATCATGTTGAAGTTGGGCAGGGTAGGGTACCTACAGACGATGGTTCGCGCAGTGTAATAGAGATCGAAGACCGCCTGTATCGTGTAGATCGAGTGTCTGGAAGTTAGCAAATGAGCGTGTGGGAGTGGGAATGAATTGCGAATGGTCTCGAGGGTGGTTGGAGGAGCTATTTGTGGAGTCGAGCTGCTGCGAAAGTAAATAAACCCCGGCTCGCTGTTCGACTACTTCAAGCTCGGAGGAGATGCTTCTCAAGGCCCACAAGGCATCCATATCTGTGGACGGAACTTTCAACGTCAATCGCAAGTCCCTCGCAATTCCTCTTCAACAGTGACTACACTTCCCCTTTCCCCCCCTCAACCTCGCTCTTGATGTACGTACGAAATGGAAGTCTGTCTCGAGCACAGATAGAACATCCACGATACCACAATCGAGTCACAGCAATAACAGTACATAACCACCACCAACCCGGCCCAGACAGATCGAGTCCTAAGTGCCTAATAACCTTACGGAGCCCTCGTTGCACTCAAGATCATTCTTCTGAGCAGGACCTACCGAGACCACAAAGCAAATTGCGCCAACCGCATCTCCATGTGCATCGTCGATATTATCAAGTTAAGTATTTTTCACTCCAAGCGGCAATGGAAAGGTTTGCATCGGGCCATCAGGACGATAAATTAACGAGATGCCTCGAAAAGAACTTCAACAAGATACGGAGGTAATTCCTGGCGAAGAGGTACAGCTCAGGGGCTCAGCAAGGGTCAGGCAGGGGTCACATGCTCTCTGCGCTAGAGACCTAACCGAAGGACTCTTGGCATACGCTAGCACAAAGTCAACGTTCACGCCGGTGAACCTTCACAAACACTCACCATCTCTCACTCAAATCCAGAAGAAACAACACAAGTGTGCATCATTACCATCTCATCTCGTTTCATCAATTTCAATTGTGTTGTCTTTTTTAGAGGCAAGTTGCCTCATTCTTTCTCGAATTCCCGCTGTGTCGCACGCATCCTTTTGCCGTGTTTTTCTTTTTGGACACAGACCGGGCATCCACAAGCCATCTCCGCTCAGTCATCGTACCAAACCGCATCCATCATATTCCCCTGCAAATCCGTCTCACACCCTCTCGCTGCTTTTAACACTGCTGTCAGCCCATTCGCTGAACCAACCCGGGGAGCTGGGATGGATGCCGCGACGAGGCAGAAATTCAGGCCATGTGACCTTGAGTCACGGGCTTTCGTGTAAAGTGGTGTTCTGGTCCCCTGCCAAAATCGCGCCCAAGTCGCGTCCCCCGAGGCCGCCTTGAGCGACATGCCGCACCTTTGCCTGCAAGCACCTCCGTAGGCATCCTTGGTCAGTCATGAACTGCTGGTATATATAGCTGTCCCCTCTCCTTCTTTCATTTCCTCTCTTTCATCCCATTTCTGAGGCTCTTCGACAATCGACGAATCAACAAGTCGACAACGATCTCCCATCGACGACAAAATACGGCAGTGTAATACTAACCAACGTGTTCCACAACACCTGCCGACCGAGCGCTTCTCACCATCTTCCGACCGAGGCATTAATTATAGCGACCGAGGATGTTCAGTAGAAACGTCAACAAATCACAGACGGAGAGCTTCTCGCGGAGTCGACGGGGCACAAAGAAGTCTTCCTTTCGAGAACATGCAGTCTCGAAACATCGGACAGAGAGATCCACCCGCAGACCCCCGACCGAGGAGACAAACCCGACGAACAGGTAAGCAAAGCATCCTAACTCTTCTTGCAGACACTTTGAACGGTCGCTGATATTCTTGCACAGTACCCTGACCTCCTCAATCATCACACTCGTCGTCGGACGTGAACAACGACTATTTGCCGCACATGAAGACGTTCTCTGCATATCTCCTTTCTTCCAAGCTGCCTGCCGCGGGCAGTTTATGGAAGCAGCATCTGCGAAACGCATCTCCCTTCCCGACGAAGAACCCGAAATCTTTTCCTCTGTCCTCGAATACCTCTACAAAGGCGATTACTATCCTCGTCTCGTACTCAATAAGCGGAAGAACTCGTGGGAGTTAGAGACTGGCGATAGTGGCACTGGAAGTGTGGAGAGTACAGTGTATCATCACGGCGTTGATGGAGAGTTATTGAAGGATACAGTCATTTATTGCACGGCGGAGAAGTACGGTCTGGATGAGTTGAAGAGAGTTGCATTGCGGAAGCAGGGGTTGCGTAAGTACCTTCTACTTTCTATCTTTCACGACATCCAATGTGACTCGTTATCAACAAAACTTTGACATCAATCGTCCCTCGTTATCAATATTATTTACTGACTATCAATTCAACAGAATCCGGCATCCAATGCAGCACTATCCTATCATCCGCACGCTATGCGTATGCCAACACACCTGACACTGACTCGAAACTTCGAGCACACTACCTCGCTCTCATAATCCGCAGCCGCGGCACATTCAAACGCAGCGGAACCATGCAGATGGAGATGCATGCCGGCGGGTCCCAGCTCTTCTTCGACCTCTTCGTTGCACTGTGCAATCATGTCGATGATGTTGCATCCATTGCGTAAGTCTTCCGCCTTATCCCGCTCAGCCTCAACTCGAGTCATTTCAATCTCAGTCTGTCTTGTGACTATGTACTGACGAATAATAGTGGCTCACCTCGCAGTGTGCGGACTCATCACTGATGACCCGGCTGCCTCATGACCTTTTGCACTCTTCTCTCCTCAGGCTTATTTCCTCATCTCAGTCTTGTCGGCAGACATTTCCTCATCACGACTCTCACACCTCTTGGCTTCATACTCTCCTTGCAACATACACGATAAACTATATTGGCGAACCGGCTTGACGACTTTGATTTGATACCAGGCGTTTGGAGATTGGCTGGCTTTGCTTTACACGTCGGATCCTTACAACACAACCAACAACAACATTTGTATCACTACTCTTCTACACCGGCGAATTCTTTGTTTTCTGTTTGTTGTTTTGATGTGTCGGCCCGACTGTTGATGTTTCTATCCTGCCACTGTATCATTTCTTCTCGCTTCTTTCCTACGCCGTTTGCTGTTGCCTATTTGGTCTGCTAGTCTACATTTTAACCTGTCACCTTTTCCTTTGGCGTCTGATGCTGTATCTCCTCTTTTCATTGTCATCTATCCTCCTGTGCCCTACCACACAGTCGAGTTGATTTCCTTCGCGCGAGTCGTTTCCATCTTGTTCTTTTACGAAACCACAAAAAAAGCGGAATGCCGTGTGTACTATCTAATTCTCTGTACATCATATTCGATGACTTTTCTTATTTCCTGTACTCAGGGGCTCTCGAAACTCGAGGCTTTAGATTGTGTTGCTTTTCGAAGTCCTTGCAGAAGACAAGAAAGCGGATTTCATGTAGAGGCGGCTGGGAGGTGCGCGTAGAGGAAGTGCACAAAGATGCGGGTTGTGAGAGCGCCATGCTTGGTGATAAGTTGGATTTAGAGGAAATCGGAAAATCCTCTTTTTTACAATTTGGGCAAAGAGCAGGAGAGAAGAGAATCAGAGAGACTGCGAGTATGCGGAAATTTGGCCAGAGAATAAGCGAGGATGGAAATTTGATAGGCTGGCTATATCAATGAATATCACATTATTACAGAGAATCGTGAAGTTCAAATATATGGTCAGGAAGGCGAGATGAGAGTATATCTTCATTTCTAGCAATTGCCCTTTCTGTCAAGTCAAAACCGTGAATGCTAAAATCGAGCCTCAGACCGGCTTCAAACACAGAACTAGCAACTTCAGTATCACTGAACCTCACAGAAAATCACGAGTCCACAGAATACCACAAAGCCGAACAGCCTCATTATTCATGCAGTCTCCGGTATTGCTATCACCCAAGCCAGAGCAGACCTGAACCTCCTTAACAGATCAGCTAAAGTGTGTGCATGAGCGATCCCCTTTCTCCTTTCCACCCTCATCCTCCAACCCTTATACTCACAACCAAACGCAACCCAGGAAAAGAAGACCCAACTCGCCGACCCCCTCAATCTAACGCAAAACCTAAAACCGCGAGGTTCAGCCTCCAACCTAGCTCCCTGAGATAGCTCAACCCTTACATACAGACCCTGCAAAGTCAGGGAATAGAAAGACCGTGAAAAGAGGTGATTCGTCAATGGCTGTAGCTCGAGACCTTTCTTTGTCTAAGGGAGGGAGGGGACCGTGCCGTGTGAGTCACGGCTGATGAAAGGGGTGAATGGTTGGAATGTGGTGCAGTGCTGCTTTTGCGTGGGCTTAAGAGGGCAAGGATTGGTGTAGAGAAAGTGTGAAGTGGGGTAGACTGTGCTGTTGAGGTCTAGTGTAGTGCCGTTGGGTACAGTGAATTGGACTGGATTGGTGTAAGGTAAGGGGTATTTTGGGTGTACAAGGTTGGTAAGGCTGTGCGTTTGTATTGCGTTCCAAATTGTGAGTGCTGGTGACTGGACCGTTGACTGGTTATGCAGTAGTAGGTGGATGGATGGATGGGTTCACCGAAAAGATGGGACGTGACTCGCTCGTTCGATGAACGATCGGATGGATTCGGAGGATGAGGCAGATCAGAGTAAGGTAGAATGGAGCGTGGTGATCGGACTTGTATGGTTGGGTATAGTATGGCACATATGACAGACTTTGTGCTGAGCAATAGCAAGACCCGCCTAGGCAATACAGCCAAGAGGGGCAAGATTCGCAAGCTGCAAGCTGCACAGAAGCGGAGAGGGTGATACCGAAGAACTGGTTTAGCTTGGCTACTGTGGCCTGGCTTGGTAAAAGATGCGATGCGATGAGGTGGCAATAGGTGGTGGGGAACCAACTCAAACACCAGTGCCGGGGAAAGCTCCACCCTTGCTAAGCACAACAATGCCACGCTCGCGGGCGATGTAGCCTTTCATTAGGTTCTGTGAGTGGTGTATTAGCGAAGTACATGGGTAGAGGTCCATTGAGTGTGTAGTGAGAGGGTGTGAGGGCCGGTGCGGGATGGTGAATGTTGGTGAATGAGGCAGAATAGACGAGGCGATAAGGGGCGTTGCCTGGCCAGGCTGCTATCCTCAAAACAAACGGTTCGAAACCTCGATTTGTGAGAAGCGGCTAGGTAGCCAGGCAAGAAGATTGCTGGTGAGGGTTGGAATATAGAGTTGTGCTGAACAAAAGAATACACACACCTTGTATATCATGGTCGAGAGTAAACACTCGACCTCGTCACTGTCCATCGTCTCCTTACTTCCCAAGCTGATCGCCGCTCCAAATTCATGCACAGCAATCCTCGTCCGTCTCACAGGAGGTGCAGATGAGTCCTTTGGATTCTCCTCAAAGCCACCTAGGATGAACACTTTTCTGAGCAGATTGCGCAAGGCGATATCTCGGCCGCGCTCGAGTGTTAGGTAGATGCGGCGTTTGGTGAACTCATCCTCCCCTGCTACGAGGGCGGCATCGAAGCCTGCCAGATCGCCCTTCTTGATGCATCGAGACAGTGGGAGAAACAGGGCTTGCAGGCGAGGATAGGGTGCCAATAAAGCGCTGCTTGGTAAGGTGTGGGTGGTGAGGAGGTGGCATGGGATGAGGTAGGTGAGAATTAATCTGTGATGTGTCAATTCTGGTTGGATATCTGTACGCTAAGATGCATGCTGATCGCCGCGGACTCACTCTTTGTTGCGGATCGAGTCCTTGTGGCACATTTGCCAGGCTTCAGTCAGATGTTTTTCGGCCTGATGTGGATGTTAGTATCTTGGCAATCAGTAATGGAGGCAGCCAAACCTCTTCGTAAGCCTCCTCGAGGAAGTAGATGACTCCAACATAGTATTTGAACGTCACTTGATGTGCTTTGGGGAAGGCATCTAATGTTGGCATGTCGCCTCGATATGCTTGGATTGCCTTGAGAATGTTCTTGGAGAGACTGATGGAGTTGAGTTTGAAGTAGGTCTTGAAGAGAAGGTTGATGATGTTGTAGATTCCCCATTTCCGAGATTCTTCGAGAGGTGCTCTACGGGACATTAGCAATGTATACTGACATGCGTTCGGGCTGCTTTACCTGTCGCTTAGACATATCGTGAAGATCCTGTTCAAATGTCTGGCTGCATCTTCCAATTTCTCGTTTTTCTCGGCCTCGGGATTGAAATCATCAAAGTTGGTGACTGATCCAGATGTGCTTGCGGCGCCCTCATCTGCCTTGATAGCGAAGATCCTCATGTATTTGCCTGCCACGTACAGGCAAGGCACAGTCCAGGCTTCGAATCCGCAATTGGTATAACCCCTAATCAGAGCGATCGTCATATCGCGCCATGATTCGTAAACTTTGACCCATGAGACCTGACAACATTAGCTGTTATTCCGTTCTTCTGACCTGAAGAAAGGTAGCTCTCTGAGGAGTCTACATCACGTGATATAAATGATGTCGAGGACTGAGAGCAAGCCTTGAACCAGGACTTCAGAGCCTCACGGTAGTACCCATTGCATCAGAGCCAATTTAGAAAGCTCGGTAGTGATTTGGAAGCCCTCTTACCTTTGTACTTGTCTCCGAGGCAGCTTCTGCTTTCAGTATCTCGCCAACAGCCTTCCAGTACGCTTGATAGACATCCACCCACCCATTGCCCTCTTCTGCCGGGAGAGTAAACGGGGAGGCATGATTGTTCATGATCCGGGTTTTAAAGTCTCTTTGGACATGTTGGAAATTGGTGCTTCGATAGAACCTGTCGAGTCGGTCCGGATCTGAGGCAGGAGATATTGGAGAGAGTGTCTGTGACAGCTCATATCCATTGCCTGTCTCATAGGCCGTTCTGAAGTCGTTGAATACTATATCCATCTTGACCGTACTATTGATTGTTTTCTGAGAAGCGGTGGAACGTCATGAACTTGTTATCATGTCTCGTGACTTTTGTGGCCTGAATCGTGAGGTTGACTCGCTGCTTCTAGATTTTGCCCTCAACCTTACGGCATGACTTGACTTCTGTTGTGAGATGCTGGTTCAAGAGTGAATCAGGGATTGAAGAGCCAATTAATGAGATTTTTGTCTGCTTGAGGAAGGCTTCCAATCTTGTCCTTGTTCCGCCTACCTTCTGTTTGTTTGTTTGGCAGCTGGCGGGGCGGGAGCATTTGATGCCAAGACCGCTAGCCGAAAGATGTCTAGCGTCCCGCACGAGGGCTGCAATTCTGAAAACCCTACGTGGGCGAAATTCAAGAAGAACTTCGCGACCAACTTCAACGACAACATCGACAACGACCACCGATACACACAGTGAGTACCTCTACACATCTGAAGTCATCGCATCTTGTTCAATTACTGACTACTCAAAGATGGGTAAGCTCTAGATTTCCTCTCTTTCCTCTACCACTGGATTCGGATACTGGCGCAATTGGACCTCGACGATGGCATGAAAATTCTGCGACGACGACATAACACCAGAGGAAGCTGCACAAGATCTCGGAAGGGACAATATGGCAACATAAAGCGGAAAGACGGTCACGGAGCCATGTCAACGACGGACTGGACGGACAAATGGACGAGATTGAGGGTCTGGGAAGATAAGGTCGAGCGGTGCACACTTCTGGCTCAGAAAGAGACAACTCGACGAATCGTGGGAAGAAAAGCGATTCAATACTGTGTGAAAACTGCCCGTGGACCACGTCGTTCGATGATACCCGAATTTACGTACTATGAACATCGAATCTGCACACATACGCCTCGATATAACCAAGGAAACTGGATCGAAACGGAATTCGAAAAACGTGCTAACATATCACCGCAGGTCGTCTTACGGAATACCAGGTCATTGGCCGCCATCTGCCCTCTGAGGCAAACCCGGCACCAAAGTTGTACCGAATGAGAATTTTTGCACCCAACACCGTGGTTGCAAAGTCTCGTTTCTGGTACTTCTTGATGAAGCTCCGCAAGGTCAAGAAGGCGAACGGAGAGATCGTCAGCTTGAACGTTGTATGTTCCCTCGAATGCGCTACAATACCACATCCAGGTACTAATTATTCCAACAGATCCACGAGAAGCGCCCAATGAAGGTCAAGAACTTCGGTATCTGGATCCGATACGATTCTCGCTCTGGTACCCACAACATGTACAAGGAGTACCGCGAGATGTCAAGAACCGATGCTGTTGAGGCTATGTACCAAGATATGGCTGCCAGACATCGCTCCCGTTTCCGTTCCGTTCACGTACGTTAGATCTCCGACGACTCTTCCACACAGAATACTAACAGATCCCAGATCCTCAAGGTCGTCGAGCTCGAGAAGACCGATGATGTCAAGCGCCCATACATCAAGCAACTCCTCACCAAGGACCTCAAATTCCCCCTTCCTCACCGCGTGTCCAAGGCTACTGGCAAGAAGATCTTTTCCGGAAGCAGACCATCGACTTTCTACTGAGTGGGTTGGCTGGGGCTGGTTGGGTGATAAGTTATTTGGCTTGGGTCGGAATCTGGTGTTGCACTGCATAAAGGGTTGTTTTCTAGCCTTTGCCCGTTGAGCCAGATTACGAAATGGCAATGAATAAGCAAAATCTTGAAGCATTTCACGCGATTGTCGTGAGCTGTGGTTTGTGTGATTGCAGGCAGTCAGAGACAGGGCATAGTCATGCATGTGTCAATTAACCTGAATAGATCTCTCCGAGTCCTTCATCCTAGATGCATCCTTTTCGACCCAGGCAAAGCAGTTCTGCCAGATTTAATTCTTGGCAGGTCCCGTTTTGTGGTAATGGGAGATTGAGGCCTCAGCCATTTCGACAACATTGTCCCTGGGTGCTTTCACCGCAAAGGCACAAGAAGCATGCTATATAGTATTCAGCCACGTCCGCCAAGCGGCACGTCGTCCATTCCTCTCTTTTACTACAGCTTCCACTCACGCTCACTCATTTGCCCGAAGGTCAAAATATAGCAGCTGTTTCGTTTATAAAACCTCGTTTTTCCATTACAGTATATCCAGGCAGGTATCGATATGCATGGCATGGGATTCAGTTGCAAACGCTGTGCCTAACCTCGCAGTTTCCCCGGCAGCTGACAAATGGCAGAACAATCTCTCAAGCACACCTTCTCGGACCCGTGGACACGAAGATCTAGGTACATTGTCCCAGACGATCAGAAACCGGCAGTATCAGCGGTCCAACTTTTAGAAGTCTGGTAACCTAGAAGTTGCTGAGGAACGCGAGATAAGGCGGGATGCTCGCTTCACAAGGGTGGAAGAGCGGAGGGGGGGGAGAGGCGCGAGGAAGAAGCGAAGCAAGAAGAGGAAGACAAACAAGAGGGAGGAGAGAAGCAGGCGGCTGGTACAGATGACTTTCGAGTGGAATAAGCGAGTGGAAAGCAGTAATATTGTTTAGAAAGCTCGATCTGCCGCCCTTTTCATTCTGTAGTTCACCATTGTTACTGCCCTCAAATTCCATTGGTACTTAGGAAGTTTGTGATCAATTCAAACGCCCCTGTAGCATCTAGAGCGAAATTCAACCCATGACCAGCCCCCGGGTAGCTGACGGCCTTGAATGCTTTCGCTTGACCGAAAATCTCTTTCGCGGGGTGCTCAATCACTTCATCGCATCTACGCCAATGTCAATCTCCAAACTCAGGACTTTGGCCAAACCTATGTTAACTTACTGTCCAGTGCAGAAGATGAGATCGAATTGTCCTGCGATAACCTGTCCGAATCAGCTTGTGTATTCATGCGATGTTCGGTTTGGAGAACTCACCATAGCTGGACCTGTGAAGTTGAAGGGCGCTAAGTCTACCAAGCCACCGGATGAGGCTTCGTTGATGCCGAATGGTTGTCTGTTTCGATGAGCGTACTTAGCGATACCGATATCGTACTCTGGAGCTTTGAAGAACCTATTTGGTTTAGCACTTTGCAAAAATACGGACCGACGCTTGCTTACACGTTGACATTCGAATAAATGTCCGTTGGTGTGAGATATCCCTATGTTGTCGCATGTGAGTCGGAACACCTCAGAGTGAATCCATCTTCGGAGAATGGATAACGCTTACCGTGTCCAATGCTTTCCATTTCGAACTCTCTCCAGACGCGATACGAGGCTGAAATGCTTCCAAGAAACCAGCACCATTCGTACCATTGAAACTGAACCCTACATGCTTTGAGCACCCAAATCCTGCAACGGGTTCGAGTACAGACCAGTCAATACCAATCCTTCCGCAATGGTTGGCACTGCAGTAACGAGAGCCGCTGAGAGCACACTTCCGAAACTGTGGCCCACCAGCACGAGTGATTTCGGTACTCCAAACGCTCCAGTATATTGTCCAGCTCGGATGGAAGTAGCAAGCTCCTCCAAGATGGCTATCTGAATTGAAGCTTGATTGACATAACCGGAGATCCTGGTCTCGCATAAGCTATAAATACTGGAAATAGCAGGATTCACTCACAGGGTTGACTTCCCGACCCCAAGACGATCGTAATAGAAGACAGAGTACCCTCGAGCGATCGCCCAATCAACAAAGCTATACTTCTCTTTTGAGACTTCTGGATCCCAGTAGCTTTTTAATGCATCAGCTACAATTGTTTCGAGATTCCGTCATGAAATGGGTGTCACCTTCGGTCAAAATTCAAACCATGGCTTAGCAGCAAAATTGTTCCTGTCGCCCCTTTCTTCGGCGTACAGAATGTTGCCGAAATGGTATATGATGCAGTCGTCAGTGCGGGTGGAGTGGTCAGGTCATATGGATTGAATGAAGTGGCTGCTGTTCTGCTGTTGATGTTGCTGACAAAATCTACAACATCGAAGTTCGTCTCGAACTTCTTTCCCCAGACGAGATTGACGGATGTTGGTGTCACTGGGATCTCGTAATCCGTGCAAATCTTTCTGTGGGAAGATGTAGCAGAGCAGTTGAATGCGAGGAGTGCTATGCACAAGAGAATCTTGGAAAATGGATGCATTGCGTGCGATGACAGGCAGGGTACCGAATATCGACGATTATTGGCGATCTCTACATCCTGAGGGACCTTTTATACAACAGATATCAAGTTCTGAATGCACTCTGCGACATTGACAAGTATCGATTAGGAGCAGCTGCACAGTGTACAGTCATGCATGGAAGAACCTATTCAGGACGATGACAAAGACGCCAATTCTCTTCAGTCCAGCCTCGTGGACCTCAACTTGTTGAGTAATCCTTAAAGTACACAGTTTCTATTTGGTGTCGAGGTCCTTGGAGATGACATGGCTCGTTGTGAAGCAAGCCATCAAGCAATTTATATGCAGGCGGAAGTGCTAAGATCGAATAGGATGTCGACAGTACTTGGCAGCAGCTTGGAGTCGGGAACATCCTCCACTGAGAATCCCTGGTCAGTGCATATTTGGATGGGTTACATAAGATGTCGAAATGCTCTCCTAGGCGAGCTGCAGGAACAACGCAAGGTTCGGGAGATTATTCAGCATTTACCTCACTTTGCACCACCCAGTTGAAGTCAACCGAGCATAGATTTTCTGATGCGAGACAATGTTGGGGATCCGTGAGAGCTACAAGATGCTAGACTAACTTCAAGGATTGTTTAGATGTGAGACAGGTACATTGTTCGCTGTTGACAAGAGAATAAGATACCCATTGAAAACTCCCATAGAAGTCGCAACTGAAAGCTATTACTCTATCCTTTCAACCAGAAACTTCATGTTTCCCAAGCTTTACAATATCCTCATGCCCAACGTTTCTGAGAGCTGGTCCGTCCCCAGCAACAGCTTCCAAGCCTGCCACAATGGCAGCTCTACCAATATACTCCGCATCTTGTGCCCAGATGTCCTTCAGGTGACCACCACTGATGACCCCACTAAACCAAGCAGCCCCTCTCACAATTCCATCCAGCGGCTTCGCATTCTCTCGAGTTCCCACAATCATACCCGGCTTGATGAAAACTGTCTTCTCAAAGCCGACCTCCTTTATCGCCTCCTCGAGCTCGGCTTTCATCTTCGGATAAGCGAAGTGCGAGGTAGTTGATATACCAGCAGCGGAGATCAGTACGTAGACTTTGATCCCTGCTGCTTTGGCGGCTTTGGCGACGGCGAGATTCAGATCGAAGTCAATCTTGCGTTGATTCTCAATACTGCCGGCTTGAGCTTTGGAGGTTCCGAGGGCGGAGATGAAGAGTGTTGGGGTTGGAGTGATGGCTGCGACTTTCTCGGGCCATTTGGAAGTATCAGCTTCGATAATTTGGTTGAGTTTGCTGTTTGGAAGCTGTGGTGATCGACGGGCAATGGTGTATATGGAAGATATCGCGGCGGAGATAGAGAGACTATTGAGGATGATTGATCCCTGGCTATCAGTCAGGATTGGTTGCCAGATAATGAATCTCCTTGGAAATATCTTACGACCAGGCCGGTGCTTCCTAGCAGAAGGACTGTTGCCATTGAGACAGCTGCCAATATCGAGGATAGTTCTTGAGATGCAAATTTTGATTGAAAGCAGTCGTAACACTTTTGAAGGAAAAGAAAATCCTTTAAGTTAACCGGAAACTTCTGGGACAGCGGTATGTCAATATCTTTGATATGAACATGTGGAGCTGCAAGATGAGGTTCAAGAAATCGCCAATCCTAGACCTAGATTATCGCATGAGCAGAATTGACATGGGAGGTCTCCAAGAATTTCAATTGCTTGCCAAGGATTGTTAGGATGCGCGTGTGCTTACGAAGCGTACTGCCGACCAACCATTACTCAGCTACTGCGTGTGGTCGAGACATTTGTGCGAGCCAGCATTAAATGAGGCCTCCAATGATACTTCTACAGGTCATGGAGATACCCATCTGTATGTTGACGCTGGACAAATGTAGGTTTTCAATTTCGGAATATTGCATTTTATGCCAAGACTATCGCAGCCTCCCACGACCCTTCTTCTGGGGCTTTAAAGGTAGTCTGATAGATAAGAGACTGCGGTATCCTGTTGAACTAGCTGAAAATTAACATTTCCGTACTCTTCTTCTTCAAAACGAGCTCTGAGGGTAGTCAGGAGGAAGCCAATACAATATTACCTCGCTTAATCGAGGAGGCGGGGTAGCGCCAAGGCCCAATGTCAACATTGCAGCAGCCAGAGATATCACTGACCGAGCGAAGAACAAGGGGCGCACGACGGTTGACTGCTTGAAGGTAGCAGAATATACCCACATGCAAACATTATAGTGTATTGATTCATATTTAATCATGCTTGGAGACTAGTAGCTATCCTTATCCCTTCCGTCTTGTGGACTCTGTAACACCACCCTCTAAAATCTGACATAACTAACGAATCTCATCCACAGCGGTTGTGCATAATATGCATCCAAGAACTTGTACTCCTCGTCCGTAATGGGTCGTCTGCCACTAATCAGGTCTGCAGTCTTAGGATCTTGAATCTTCGTCCGAAACCACAGTTTATATCCGATGAAGGCTGTCACGAAAACCGGGAAGCAGAGCATAGTCTCGAAGAATGCTTCGGCTGAAGGAGATCCGGTAGCTGGAATCAACGAGACATAGAAAGTGCAGGCGAATGTGAAGAGTGTTGCAGTGAAAAGGAAGATCGATTCGCACGGCCAGAACTTGTTCTTGACAGCGTACGGCTCGCTGAAGGCCCTGTCGCCCTGGGCTCGAAGAGCACGATGCATACACCAGTTGGTTATTGGGATTACCTGTGGTCTATTAGCATCCGATGATAAAAGCATTCGGGGCAAACTTGCCATCCATGCGAAGAACGTGGTGGTTGCTGATACTGACGAAAACCAATTGAAAGCAATTGCTCCAGTAGTAGAGACACACATGTAAGTCATCGCAATAGCAATGATGAAACAAGTTGCCAATGACAAGATTGGTCGTCCTTTACTGTCCACCTTTCCGAAGATTGCAGGAAACATGCCCATCTTTGACATAGCTGTCTGGACACGTGACGCAATGAAGATGGATTCAGAGCCAATGCAGCAAAGGCAGATCAGCAGTACCACATTGATGATATCTGGCAGCACTTTAATACCGGCGTAGCCCATGGCAATGACGAAAGGTGATGCTGCTACGTTGCTGGTTCCGAGAAGAAGAGGCTCGTTGTATGGGACGAGGACGGAAACCAGGACACAAGCCGAGCCGAAAATCAAAATGATGCGGACGAAGAGGTTGACTGTAGCACGAGGCATGTCGTATCGTGGCATTCTAGCTTCGCCAGCTGCGATTCCCATGATCTCCTGACCACCAGTGGCCCAGGCGGCGTAGAGGAAGACCCGAGCGACACCCTAGTAATGTCAGTACGATGAAGTCAAGCAGAGAAAGACTTGGCTTACTCTGAACCCATTCGGGAAGGCTGGTAGCTCATTATAATTTGCACCCCAGTCTGTGCGCCCAGTAGGTCCCGCTCCAGCGGTAATTGCAACACAGGTCAAAAGAACGATTGCCATTGTGGTGACTTTAACAGCACCAGTGCAGAACTCAAACTCGGCGAACCAATGATTGGGCATCAAATGGAAAGCAAATACCACGACTATATCGTAAGTCAGCAAGAGATCCTCAACACATCGGACTTGACTCACCGAGATATATTGTCATCAAAGCAGCAGTAGGAATTTCCGTCGTCCAATAGGAGATAATTACTGGGAAGACCGCTCCTTCAGCAGCCACCACTGTCAGAGCCCCGAACCATTCGCAGAATCCGATGGCGAATCCAAGCGCTGGGTCAACGAAGCGAGATGCATGGTCAATAAAAGATCCCGAAGTTGGAAACAGAACGACGGCCTCGCTCAATACCGTCAACATGGACAATGCCATACAGCATACAAGCGGGTAGCCGATCAGTATACCAGGAGCGCCGCCAGAGCGAAGTGCCTGACAGCCCATTAGTTCGGTGGAAGTACTTCACAAGGTTGTTTGGATACTTACGGCGCCGAGTGAGATGAAAACACCACTTCCAATGTTCCCGGCCAACGCGATCATCTGAACATGCCTGGCCTTGAACTTTCGATGAAGCTGCCCCTGATTCGCGGCTGCTTCGGACTGTCCAGCATATTCCTGCACTGGGCCAACATTTCCCACGGCGTTGTCGACGGAGTTCGGGAGGCTGGTCGCCTTGACAGAAGCGGATTTCTCAAGATCCGACATTGTGAGCTTGCGACTACTGATGAGTTGAAAATCTTTGCACCGATAACTTTACTTCTTCTCAACTCGCGCCGAACAGCAGATCATATATCAGTCCACACTGATGATGCTTCATGTTTGTGGCTTGAGATTGCCTATCGAATCGCGACGATAAGTTGATTTTGCGGCGAGTGATAACGGCCTTTTGGTTGTTCAGGTGTCGCCGAGAGTGTTATGTCCCTCCATGACTCGGCGATAGCGAGCAAGAATGGGGGTTCTCGCTTAACAATAGGGGGTTTACATATGGAGAGGCATCCTTGTCGTCCAGATAACATGATTCTGAAAGTGGGATAATCGAACGTAGTTATTGCAACGCCGAGATCCGTGAATTTCCTTGATTGAAACGCCGCCACTCGAACCGGCGACAGTAGAAGTTACCGGGCATCAGAGAAGATGGTGGGATAGCTAATTGTAGCGCGCCGAGCTCGAATGGCCTGGTGGGATGAGGTATTGCAGCATATTGGTCTCTGGTTGCTCCTTAACCATAGGTTTGTAGTATTGCAAATCGGCTCCAACAACGAAAACTTCACAATGGTCATCAATAGCCACGGTCCTGCCGCCATGGATTCGGGTGTGTTTGCCCCCGAATCTCTGGGATATGTTGTTGATGAGCACCCTCTGGGCGAGCCCCGAAAGCTGCGCATCATTACTATAGGTGCTGGAGCTTCTGGCTTGAACGTCGTGAGACAGATTGAGCAACATATGCAGAACGTCGATCTCCAGATTTACGAGAAGAATGCAGATGTTGGAGGAACGTGGCTGGAAAATAAGTACGCAACCACGCAACGAGCCTGAACGAGCAAATGTTGACTGACATGCAGATATCCTGGATGCGCGTGTGATATTCCGTCCCACAGCTATCAGTATACGTGGGCACCGAATCCCAACTGGAAACAATTGTGAGTACCGATTTCGGCAAAATACATAGATTGCCAACCAACCAAGTAGCTACTCGCCGGGCACAGAGATCCTGAAGTATTTCCAAGATGTGGCGGACGAATACAATCTGAGGAAGTACATAAACTTCCAACAGCAGATCACTTCCGCGATCTGGAACGAGGATGAAAGCGTGTGGATCATGCGGATAAAAGACTTGCAGACAGGACTAGAAGTAGAAGATTGGTGCCATTTTTTCATCAATGCATCGGGTTTTCTGAAGTACGTTGATGACATGAAATCCAAAACCTGTGCTGACAGCTGAGGCAGCAATTGGAAATGGCCAACTATCCCTGGGCTGCATTCTTTCAAAGGAGATCTGATGCACAGTGCTGCTTGGAAACCAGGCACAGACTTGTCAGGGAAAACTGTGGCTGTCCTTGGGAGCGGGTCATCTGCGATACAGATTGTGCCAACGCTCCAGCCAGGGGTCAAGCACTTGACGACTTTCATTCGTTCTCCAACTTGGGTTACTGCTGGATTTGCACAAAGTAAGGCGGGTCCTGGAGGAACAAATTTCGAATGCAAGTCACCCCATCGACGAGACATTGATTACATCTGACACGATACAGTCACTCCAGAGCAGAAGAAGCAGTTCGCTGAGGACCCCGCCAAGTATTTGACATACCGCAAAGACGTCGAAGAGCAATTGAACAGTCGGTTCAAGATGCTGCACAAGGACACCCCTGAGCAAGCAGAAGCTGTCAGATTCTCGACTAACGACATGAAAACCAAACTTGGTCCAAACAATCCCCTGGCCGACTTTCTGATCCCGAAATTTGCAGTAGGCTGCCGTCGTCCTACTCCCGGAAATGGATATCTTGAATCTTTGACAAAAGAGAATGTTCGAGTTGTGACGGACGAAATCAGTGAAATTGTGCCTGAAGGTATCGTGCTGGCGACCGGCGAAGTTCTCAAAGTTGACGCATTGATATGTGCGACTGGCTTCGATCTTTCATTTTGCCCAAGATTCCCGATTATTGGAAGGAATGGAGCAAATCTCGCTGAGCAGTGGAAGGACCGAGCCACCGCGTACTTGTCTGTGGCTCCAGAAAATATGCCAAATTATTTTAGTGAGCAGAATTCTCCTCCTCTGTCAATACCAAACGTGTCAATACCAATTGTACTAACCTTCATAGTGTTCATGGGTCCAAATTCTCCGGTTGGTCACGGCTCTGCGATCCCTATCGCGGAGCACGTCACCAAATATATCCTTAAAATGATATATAAATGCCAAATGGAGAGCGTCAAGTCTTTCTGCCCCCGTCCGGAAGCTATCAAAGAGTTTACGCTACACGCAGACGTGTTCCTAACTCGGACAGCCTGGGCAACTAAGTGCAGATCTTGGTTCAAGAATGGGAAGATCGATGGTCCTGTCAGTGCGTTGCATCCAGGAAGCAGGATACATTGGTTCCACACCATGACCAATCCTCGGTATGAGGACTGGGAGTGGAGAAGCATAAATCCACTGAACAGGTTTGCGTACCTGGGTAATGGATTCAGCGTGAGAGAAGGCAAAGGAAGAGATTTGACCTGGTATTTTGACAATCCAGATGAGGGGTATGAGGGATTCGTGTACTGAAATCCAATGTTGTTTCTGTAAAGTCATTGGGGGCGCGATTAGAACATAATGATGTCAAGACCGCAATGTATGTTATTCAAGGCCAGCCCCAAAAGCCATCCGGGAACGATCCTGCGATGCCGGGCTCTTGCCAGTAGATCTGCCTCCATTCGCTGTCGAGTGGCAACAAGTCTACCCCCATCGCCAGATCATTTGAGCTCATGTCATTCTGAGGAAATAAGTCTTCCCAGCCATTTTGGTCAAGTTGAGCACTCGCATTCGAGGACTCGGTGTGGCCGCCGGCGGCGTGGGCAACAGCGGCCAAAACATACAAATCTGTCGTCTTATCCATGTTGTAGGATGTATCTGGCACTGACAGGTCGTTTGCTGCAAGTGCTGTTTCTGCTAGTGGGTTCGAGCTTTGTGTATGAGCCCGATCTTTCGATTTTCCCTTTCCAAGTCGAATGCCGTGCTGGACATGAGAGCTCTCCTCGAACAATCGTAGTATTGATTCTGCATTAATCCAGTATTCCGCAAGCATTCGCAGTGAAAATAGAGTAGAGTCGAAGCGTCGGAGAGCATTAATGGCTAGGACTGGATTTGAAAATCGTAACTCGACGCTGACTTGGATCATGGCAGTAAAGAGGGCATTGATGTCCGAGATCCACAGGTACTTGATTTGATCTTTCTGGCGCAATTCCTCGAAGATACTTGCGACGGCACACGCTGCAGAGCTGCAAATTTCGGAGTCGTTTGGACCATGGTCGTCTGATCTCCTTGTAGCTCGCGGATGAGGCCGGTGGAGCAGTATGAGAAAGTTGTTGTATGTCAAATGCAAAGACGCTGCCCAGATACTCATCTGCTTACAGTATCAGCAATATCTCATTTACAGGGTTACATGTTCTGAAAGAAACAAAAAACAAAGGGGATTTTCTGACCTCTGAGGTGCGCATCTGAAGATGAGTAGGAAGCATGAGACACCAGTTTGCGAGTTCCTCGTCGGCATTTCCTAAAGCAGCTTTTCGATCTTCGGGATTGACTCTCAAGCCAAACCGTTCACGCATGGCCTTCGAAATGAGGAGGCAAAGCTCGGTGTGTTTGACGACGTAATCAATCTGTACGTTTGGGCCACATCCATCGAAGTCGGAATCGCTCAGAGGCTGTACATCGCATTCGTCGAGATTACTTCGGGAGGTGAGTACTTCAGCTCAGGCATGGGGAAGTCCATCACTTACATTGCTTGTGGTCGGCCATAGGAAAGAGACACGGTGACGTCAAATTGTACTAGTATCCACCAAGTCCTCCGCCATGTTCTCATGTCGTGATGAATCAGTGTACTTGCCCCAGCGTCTCGATGCATTCCTAATCCCATTGCAGTTCGAGCAGCTATTCCGACCCAGTACCATGCATTTGCAGCAATATCTTCAGCGCCGTCGGAGTGCCAAGTCAATAAAAGCGCTGCTTGAACCACAACATCTCTGTTCTTCTCCAAGCGTGCATCAAATAGCATCTTCGCCCTTCTGAAAAAGGTTGATTTCAATGAATCTCGATCTGGACGCTCCCGTGAGACATGTGCCCCAACAAGCAGAATCGCTTGCAGCACAAGCAGCGAGGGAGGGTCAGCCGGATTGCGACCTCGATATTGTCCCATGAAAATCTCCTCGTCTACAATCGGACATCCAGGGTTGATCTTGGTGAAGTATGCATCGACTAGCTCATCCGCAAGTGCCTGGTCAGGGAGTATGAAAGCATCTCGCGGCATTCGCTCTGGCTCATGAGTGATGAATTGCCGAGCAATCTGATCGCTTGGAAAGTGATAGACAGTCTCGTTGTCCCCGCCTTCTCTCTGTCTGACCAAAAAGTTGATGTTCGAAACGTCTTTTCCGACATACGTTATGCGTACCCCACGTTGGATTGATCGATGGCCGATGTCCTCTTGGTCAATGAACTCAACCAGATGCCGCCTTCCAGAGTCATCACTGGCTGCTGAAGCTGCGGTAGTAGTAGTAACGAACGACCGAGGAAGATTTGAACACAGAGAAGCTGGTATCGACGTAGATGCTTGGGGCCGATTACTGTCATGATCCGGTCTCCGCTGAAGTGGTATCAAATTGTTTGAAGGACGAGGACAACTTCGTTTCTTCTTCTCATGAATTCGGCAATTAGTCCGATTTGAGGAAATACAGTTTGAACATGGGAAGCCGCGTTTGTGAGCGTCACATCGGGATTTCCTGCCATGGCAATTCACACACGCGGCACGGCCTAACATGTCAGACTATCATGAGGTGATTGTGTCAGTGTTCATGCTGCTTACTTGGTTTGTTTGTCGCGGGCATATCGACTGATGACGGCGATCGTGACATATCGCGTTAATTTGGACGGCGTTGTGAAGAGCTGGGTGAGAGAGAGCTGGAATAATCCCACTTTTGACCCCTCCCCATGCCGCGCCACCCACCACCCAGCGATGTAAAGGGAAACCGAATGCAATGAATTAAAACATTCTTGTTACATTTGTTCAAGCGAATTTGGCTGTAGAAGCCCTTTAGCCTGATCTTGATGATTTTATGAAGTGACACAATGCGTGGCATTTCTCGCTTCGAGCGAACGCGCCGCGACAACACTTTGCTTGGACTCTCAGATGCACTTGTCTGCATCAAAGTCCAAGAGACTTCATTCTATGGTGATCCCCTTGTATCCTCAAGAAACTCTTTTTCTCCTCCATAGATTCCAAATAGCATCGTCGTTCCATCACTCCGCATCGTAGCTTTGTGTATATCCAGCTTATCAGCTGCCCAGACGGCTTACAGTAACTGTGTCTCCGAAACTCTTATGCGGCATTCACTAACACCTGACTGGACGGCGTTACAGCATCTTTGGTTCTACGGATGACATTGGACGCTTTCGACCGATGATATGGATCATCCTCGGTCTCGGAGGGATGATCTCTCAGCGGCGAAAGCAGCCAATCACAGCACAGCATTCTGACTGTCTCGCCTTTGTCAACTTCAACATACATCTCCATATATCGTCGAAGATGGAATGAGTTCTGTGTAATTGTAAGATATCAATCTTAATTCCTAGGTCAAGATCTTTCTCATTCTGTACACTTCACATCTTCACTCGAATTCAACAATGCCAAAGGCAGTATCCCCTCCAGCGTCTCCCATTGCCGAGCTTGGCTTGACTGTCAAGTCTCAAGCAAAGCCCACTCTTGGTCTTGCCGAAGCCATTGCGGCTGCCAAACAGAGGTTCATAGAGAGGAATCCTACATCAGGAAGGTTGTTTGAAGCAGCTACGGATTGCCTGCCCGGAGGCAACACTCGAACGTTACTCTATTCGGCACCATTCCCAATATGTATGGCGAAAGGAGAACACTACCAGGTGATCGATGAAGACGGGCATACGTAAGTCAAAAAAAATTGGTGGTTTTTCGGCAACTCTGACGGTCACCAGCTACACCGATTTCGTTGGCGAGTTGACGGCTGCACTTTACGGCCATTCCCATCCCCTGATCAAAGAATCGCTCATCAACACCATAAACACGGTGGGCCTGAATCTTGGGTCTACAATCGCTCAAGAAGCCGAACACGCGAAACTCATCTGTTCCCGTTTCGGTCTTGACAAAGTACGCTTCTGCAACTCCGGAACGGAAGCGAACCTCCATGCTCTCGCTGGTGCTCGGCACTTTACTGGCAAGCGGAGAGTTGTTGTATTTAGTGGTGGATACCATGGGGCGGTTCTGGGCTTCTGGGATGGCGTGCAAGAAAATGGAGTTGATAAGCACGAATGGGTGATTGGGAAATACAACGATGTGGAAAGTGCCAAGGTTCTCATCGAGCAGGATGACATTGCTGCCGTGCTCGTTGAAGGTATGCAGGGAGCTGGCGGGTGTATCTCTGGAACCAAAGAGTTCCTGAAACAGCTTCAAGAAAGTTCGAAGAAAGTTGGTGCAGTATTCATCTTGGATGAAGTTATGACCTCAAGACTTGGTCCTGCCGGTCTCCAAGCTACCGTTGGCCTAAAGCCAGACATTACCACCTTTGGCAAATACCTTGGTGGAGGATTGGCCTTTGGTGCTTTCGGGGGCCGAGAAGATATCATGGCAGTTTACGACCCCCGTTCTCCGAACTCTCTTGCTCACTCCGGAACCTTCAACAACAATACTCTTGCCATGCATGCTGGACACACAGGCCTGTCAAAGATCTGGACTCCCGAAGTTGCAATCGAATTCAACAAGATGGGTGACAACTTCAGAGCAGATCTACAGAAAGCTACTGCTGGCACCAAGATGAGCGTGACTGGTCAGGGAGCATTGAACGCCATCCATTTCTCCGAAAAAGGCCTGACGCAAATCTCGTGCCGAGAGGCCATTGACGAAGACTGGGGATTGAAAGATCTTTTTTTTATGGAGATGATGGAGGATGGCTTTTGGATCACTCGTAGGGGAAGTATTGCGCTCATTCTTGGCACGCCGAAGAGCGAATTAGACAGATTCGTATCGAGTGTCAAGAAGTTCCTGGCAAGGCACAAAACTTTGGTTGCTCTGTCTTAAGCATCTTCTATAATCAGCAAAAAACTTCTCAATAATTTCCAATTTGCGAAGAAGTTTCATGTTCCTCTTGTTTGTCAGCCAACAAGTTGTCCTTCCATATTCCACGCTTCGAAATTCTCCACTTCAATCTCTAAGCTCTTGCCTTTAGCCTCGTCAAAAGGATCAGGTCTCGCTCCATATACACCCACTATGACAGTTTCTACATTTTCAACCTCGGACTCTAGAAAGACCCAAGGCACTTTCCTAACAATCTTCCTCGCTCGATTCTCATCCTGCGTGAATATCATCAACGCATCACCCAGCTTCTCCATCTGTAATCTCAACCTATAAGCTCCGGGGACTGAGTTCTTCTCAACATCGAATAGACTCCAATCACTCCATTTCTCTCTTACAACAATGCTTCCCCATGCTTTACCCTCCCATACCTCGATCCCAGCTTTGATCCAGCGTGGATGGTCACTTTTGCCGCCTGGAGCCTCCTTCGTTGGCGTTAGCCTGCCTTTTTCGAGTAGTGCGAAGATCAGGCCTCCTTGGTCAAATTGTAAAGTAGGATCGTCTACTCTCTCCTGATGTGATGGAGACAGCGTATAAGGAACAGCAATTGTTGCTGCAGCAGAGCAAAAGTCGCGGAGTGGTAAAGTAATGTACACAACTGGGGCCGAGAAATGATATCCAGTGGTGGGAGATGCAAATATATCGGTGTTTGGAGGTATTTGGAGTGTAAATTTGTTGCCTGAAATGTCCTGTTGGGGAACAGTATTGAGGAGCTGGAGGAGTTGAGTAGGAGACGTTGTCACGCGAGGAGGCATTTTGTGCTCAATAGGTTTCGTCGAAGCTGAAATATCTACAGAATTCCAAATTATACATTTGATAGTGTGCAGCTGAGAAGTCCTCCTGCTCACACATGCCACTAGCTGTATACGCTGTATATCAAAGTCGATCAGGTTGTTGACTAGCGACATCATCCTTCGCTTCAGCGCAATCACTTCGCAGCCGTGACCATCCCACTCTCCTTATCAAAAGGAAAGGAGATAGCTGTAACGTCTTCCCGTGGGCCACAATGCCTCCCTTCCCAAAGATGGGATAAGTAGCACAAAGTTACTGAATCGCCGATTATGGCACTAACAGCAAGGTGTTATCGTCCGGCGGTTGCAGCCAATCACGGCGTCCTAAAACACACCCGCCTGACTTCTCCAAAAATATTCGCGAAAGCACCGAATACTGAAGTAAACATGATACGTGGTAAAGTCTCCAATCTTGGGACGTACCTGAAGCTTGCTTAAGAGTATTTTCAAAGCTGCTGTCTTGGACTCGCCATTGTATTTTGTGACATCAGCAGACAACATGAAGTCGGTTCAAGTCGATTCTCTATGGGACATGAAACAATGGCCAGTAACGTGCTCCGCGGGTTTATGTTTCATGATTGTTCTGTTGATATTGTCGCGGAATGGGACTGCGCCACTAACACATGTGTTTGCGAGATCCAAGGTTAGTAACTTACCTTTACGCACCCCCTGCATTACCGGAGACCACATCCACAAGCGGAATCCAAATTCTGAGAGAATGTAGTTGCTTCCTTCTCCAATAGAAGAAAAGTCAGATTCGATTTCAGTACACGAGCCCAAGTCAATGGGCACCATCGAGCCTTTGACAAAATTGGACCTGGCAAGTGAAGAGCCTCGCAAAATTTACAAGTTCAGTGCCAAATACTTCCTCACAATGGGTAATAAATCGCATGATCAATTCCACTTCACACGAAGCTGACAGTCACAGGACTGACGAATACAAATATCAATTTTATTACACAAATGGACAAGCAATATGCCGAACGATTAATCGAAAGACAAAAGATTCTCGACACTCACCCCAATGCTTTGAAATGCCTACCATCAGCCGTGGGGATGGTCAATGAGCTCTATGAATACCTAATCAATAACTATCTTCCAGCAAGGTATCCAACTATGTTCAGGGTCGGTGCCAAATACACGAGCAATCTTGTCACAGGCAAGCTTTTACCATCAACGGCGCCGGCGGATCCAATTGAGGCACTTCGGCTCATGGCAGTCAATATTGACGAGGATTTCTTGATGCTTCTACCAGCAGAGGACGGAGATGGACACTCGCTCCAGAGCTTTGTTTGGTGCTATCCTGTTGGCTTCGATCCTGGTAGCAAGCTGGGGCTCAAGTTGCGGGATGCTCATAAACCGGTGCCTGGATACAAGGACAAATTGCAGACTAGCATGGACAGATATTTTGGAAAGCTGGAAGTTGGACGTGTGGTATATAGAGTGAATGTGGGTCCATCTTTGGTTCTTCAGCACATGACATTTTGCTGATGTAGAAACAGTGGGCGATAGCAACGAATGCTTCTCTTTGCGAAGACGGCGAGTACCATCTGTATGAAGGGCAGGAAGTCTCCAGCACTGCCACAGATGAGATCGACATTGCTAATTGCTGGGTTCGATGTGAACTTCAGACTTTGTTTGCTCTGCCTAAAAGTGGCGGTCGGATTCTGTCTGTGCATCTGTATCTGTATCCGCTTCAGCAGATCAAGGATGAGGGATTGGGAGAGGAACTTTGTGCTGCAGTGGATGGGTTGAAGTTGGGCAATGTGCCTGAATTTTGGAGGTACAAGAGGGCACCACTTTGGCAAGAGAAGGTCAAGGAGTTCTTGAGAAGTTGATCAAGATGACGAGTGGCAGGACTGGCCAGGATTTCCCTCGTGGCAACCCCGCATTTACCCCGCCCCCCGACTTTAAGCGAGTGTCGCGACATGTCAACAAGCTAAGCTGGATAAGCTGGGGAAAGGCAGTGAGACTGGAGCTTCAGAATACCGAAATCTGGGAAACCCGGACTTCGGCCCGATAGCTAAATACCCAAAATCAATGAATCTACATGCTTGGGCGGTTTGTTGCTTCGGCAGCTGCCAATAATAGGCTCGAAGCATTGACTACACATGGTGGGAAAATGCGATGGACCTTACTGCAGTTACTAGAGGTAGATCGGACACAGACTAGGAGCCAAGTTTTCAGAACTTGAATCATGATGGTGAGAGTCATCTCCACTCTCTCAAGCCGCTTTTCTGCCTGTCGGTGAATTTGATCTCACCTGGAGGTAACTAAGGATTCAGAGCGAAGGCAATGCATTTGTTTCTTCACTACATCCATGCATGCAATAGACCACGATTGTTTTTTTTTAATTATACCTTGAGCTTGACTCTTCTGTTTGTATCAAGGACATTACCGCCGGATTGTAAGACCTCCGGTATTCTCCGGTGGGTATATTCCGCCGCGTCTTCAAGCCTGTACCTCGTATCTGCTCTTACGTAGTTGGACTCGGTTCATTGTTGTCTTTGATTTCATATACACAGCATATAGTCAAATCTGGTGGTCATTCATCTGCTTTCTTATTTTACATCTTGTCAATCTCCTTGCTTGGACTGCTACAACTCTCTTTTCCCTCGAGACCATCCTCACAGCGGTGCGTGGCTGCTTCGTTTTGAAGACTGCTGTCTCTGATCTCAGCAATTTATCGGAGTACGATTTCGAAATACTGAACATCTCTTCTAAACGAGGAGAGGCTTCTTTACCATCGGCTTAGTAGCGCGAAAGTAACAACATCGGCACATTTCTCAGAACATGAGTACAAGGTCTTCGATTCAACCTAAGCATACCCCAGTCTGATAACTCATTTCTTAATCTCCAGACCTCCTTCATCCATAGTCGGACTCTTTGAGATGACATAAGCGTACGGTAACAGCTCCTCCATGCCCACTGTTACCAACTCGCCTGCCAGATCCCGAACAATCACCCTAATACCCGGATAATAATCAAGCATCATCTGCCTACATCTTCCGCATGGACTGATGACCCCTCGATTATCATTCGCGACAGCTACACAGGTAGCCATCGTCTCCATCTTCCCATCAGGTCCTGTGATGCCAGGGGAGTAGTTCGACCCCACACCCGCAGCTGCGGCGTTACCGAAGGCCACATTCTCAGCACATGGCCCTCCAGAAAAGTGATAAACATTGACGCCGGTGAAGACACGCCCGGTAGACTATGATTCAATTAGACGTGAAATCAACACATCGTATCGTACATACCGACATCGCTGCACATCCGACAGTGTGATCCATGGCTTTTCGGCCAGATGCAAAGCGGGGTACGGCGTCGATAGTCGCTGTGGCTGTTGTGATGAGAGCAGCTTCGGCAGAACTTAGAGGTCGAGGCATTTTGAATAGATAGTGAGGGTGGAAGTCCTGAAGCTTTTTGCGAACATGTGTTTGAAGAACAAAGATGAAGTCAAGGTGTACCATGTTTTCAGCCGAAGTCAGGTGATCTTGTCGCCCATTTGGCTACTAGTTGTTTTCTTTGTCTGTTCCGAGCATTTGTATTGATCGATTTTGCAGTGGCAGGAATGAAATCAATTCGAAATTCGTATCTGCTCCCTCACACACTCTATTCTAAGGCACTCTGAGGCCGTTTGACTCACGCGGTGAATAGACAGCCCCACTCTTGGCGATTAACCAAGCTCTTGTCTATCGCCACAAGCTCAATAAACCTCCGATTTCTCCTCCATGGAATCATACGGGCCATCATTTGGTACATAACCGCTGCATATACTCTACGAGTCCCCACTGAACATCACGAAACTTGCGTCGCTTATATGATCGCTCTTGCTCAATGTCATGGTGATCTTTTTCTCCTGTGGGAGTCAGCAGCAAAACAATGAATAGAAATTACAGGGCTCAGACGAGCACTCACTGCTTCTCTTGGATTTGTCATATGAAGCTTCAGCTAAGCCCTGTGAGAGCCGCTGTAGTTGGACGATTTTCTGGCTCAGTGGTTCTTGAGCTAATAATAGACAATAATTGTCTTCAGTCTCACTCTCGTCATCCCATGGCAAGAATTCTTCTGCTATCTCGCCATCCCAGGGGAAGATTTCTTCTCCTATCTCATCATCCCAGGGCTAATACCCTTCTTCTACGATGCTTGCTGCTGTTTCCGGTCAGATCGGGGAATCCCTCTGAACCCTACGCGGCTTACCAATTGATCTGTCGTCTTCCCACAACTCTCTATCACCCTCGTTTGTATTCCTTGCCTCCTCCTCGTCCTGCTGCTGTTTCGCCACTATCGACTCATGCTCTTCTCTCCAGCAATCGTACTGTTCGCTGGCTGTAAGGCGAGTGTCTGTCTCTTCGGTTCCTCTTCCTTATCGAAGTCCCAGAAGATATATGGTGTGATGTCAAATCCTTTTGTCATCCATTGACAACTGTAAACTAGTTTCCCTTTTGTGTCCAAATTCAACTCGGGACTCGTATAATGAAGCTCAGGGTAGACCAGCCATGGTCGCAATTTCTGGGAGGGTACAAAGTATGTCCCACACGTGCTTGAGAGCAACGACTCTTGACTCTGGACATGCATGGAGGGCGGCGTATGGAGGCGGATAGTCTTGCATGAAGTCTTCGATAAGTGTGCCATCGTAATATGTATAGACTCCACAGCCGAAGACAGTGTCATGTGGTAGAGCGAGTATGACATTTGCGAAACTCATGATGTAATGTTGTATTGGCTTGATTCAGCTGATGGGAGCAGGTCCTCCCATATGATGTGACGGAGCTCGAAAGGAAAGCGAGAGAACCCGTGGAATGTGATTGCCATTGTGGCGGTGGCAGTCAATGGATTTTTCCGGGTGCGAAGACGGCTATAGCTTTCCGCGACTTTGTTATTGTCTCGCTTAATTGTGGTTCTGATCGAGGCCTAGAAAATGATGAAGTCGATGAACCGTGGCATAGCAGTTGACACTGAACGGCGTAAAATGGTATCTTTGTTTCGGAGAAAAATGAGATATTTCAAGGAGGAAGTATCCATACCTCATTTTGGAATAACTTTTTGACCCCATCAGATGGCAGCGGTCCGGCAACACTAGCTTTGTCCAACAAGTGGTATTACGGGACCGGGCTTAGCTACTGAACCACCGGCCGCACACAACAGTGCTCCAATCTCATCACCAGGAAAATGAAACCCTAAACACCTTAGTATTACTAGCCATGGAAGTCCCCAATTAACTGAAACCAGTTCTCATGTCGAACTAAACCATGTTTCGTTGGGTTTTCGACTCTTTTCATGATCCCCGATCAACCTTCAACCTTACCAAAAATGGAACGCCTCGAGTCTTCGGCATATTTGCGGACATTCCACCTTTTCCCAGAACTGCCAAACGAGCTCAAAGACATGGTTTGGAAACACATCATCTCCATACCTCGTGTCACAGAAATGATGACCGAAGCATGTCCTTGGGAAATGGGCGACTACTTGGCCAATTTCGCAACAAGGACGAGAAAAGTGATGTTCATCCAACCACCAATCCCGCTTCTCTTTGTGTGTAAGGGCTCAAGGGAGGTGTGCAACCGACGCGACGAACCGAGTCAAGAGGTGATCCCTGGCATTCCCATCTGGGGCACTTGGTGGAAGGTGGGGGTATTTCCAAATTACTCTCAGTCATTTTACGCAGTGAGTCACTTATCAAGAGTTGTTTTAACAGGCATCTAATCATGTCTGAGGGCTTCAATAGATATGATGGCAGATGAGTTACACCTTCAGAAGACTACAAAGTTCGCCTTGCTATGAAGAATGCCATTTTCTCCGCCACAATTCATGACATCAGAATGGCCATCGAAGCTCTTGGTCCAGAGTTCGCGAAGCGCATCCATACCATAACAATGACGGAAACTTGCTGGACCGACCTTCTGGATTGGTGGTGTGCATTTCGGCATCTCTCGAATCCGCATTTGCATCCAAGAGCCAGGGATCTTCACACCTTTCTCCAGTTGAGTGGATTGCGAGAGATCATTTTCACAGGTGATCCAAAGATGATAGAACGGGGTGTTGAGCAGGTGGCCAAGGAGCATCCAGAGTGGAAAATACCATATTGGTGGATCTTGGAAGGCGGAACAAGTCTTGGCAGGGAACTGGGAGATACAGATTTGGAAGAAGAATATGCGCAGCTCACCCTTAGGTGTGTCTAAGACAGAAATGTTGGAGGTGTTGACAAAACGAGGTACACATTGATATGAAGTTCTTCTAAGCAATCGATGAGAACCCTGGCAAGGAAATCCCACCAAGTCCCACTCACTTCAAGATCTTCTTGGGCGTGGCAAAGCCTCATAAGCAGTATGTGTTCTGAAAGTAGTTCCTCACATCACATCATACTTCCCAATTCGCGGAGCCCATAAATCTTTCTAGAAAGGGCATTTGCCACATCAGTACCATGCTGCCAACTTGCCGACTTCTCAAATTCCCGAGGGTAGTCTGTACTGCCAGGAGTCATTTTGCCAGTCATTTCGACGGCAAGCTGGAGAACCAAGCTTCCCAGCCTTGTAACCCCATACCTCCCTAACCGTACAAGAGGTTTGCCCCACTAAGTAGCTTGCTCACTTCATCGCCACCCATCGCAAATCTCTCATTGCATCCCTTCATATTACTCCTCACGACCCAGAGGCTCGGTACCGTCCACTGATTATACTTCCTCTTCAACTCCGCCATCCCCTCAGCAGTCACATCCTCGACACTCTTCCAAGGCGGCGGCAACGGCATTCTCATGCACATTCTGCTGCAAGTCGTAGACGAAGATGATCTCTCTCAGACTCATGTATCTCATCAGAATCATTTCGAATATAACTTGCTCGCCGTACCAATCGCCGATCATGAGCTTCCAGTCCCAGTATGATATCGTGATACTGCGGATACTTTCTGCCATTGATGGAGCGGCGCAGTAGATGTATGCCATACGAAGCATCGTGACGACGAAGATGGCTTTGTTGAGGCAGATGGTCGGGACGATATGGGGGGTCCAATACGTGTCTTGCCAGAAAGCAGAGAGAGTGAGATTCGCGTCAACGGTGATAGGCGGTATCTACTTTGCTGTGTTAGCTGTGCGCTGTACCACTTTGGAATGGATTTGATCATGTACTCATATTCTGTAGGAACTTCTACTCCTGCTCCTCGCTCTTCCATACTCTGTCTATGTATTTATGCCTGACATCCTCCAAGTGCGGATCAGTCCCGTGCCATTCCTCTCTCGTGCTTAGAGTCTTGTTGAAACCATAGACTCCCTCCCTCTCCATCACATGTTGTCTTGCCTCCTTGCTTACGCGCAACAGTGGGTTCAGTTTGCTGTAGAACGAAGTGTAGTCGGTAGAGTAAGCCGTAGGTTGCTTTTCATTCTCGGCCCAGGAGTCTATATCGGTGGCGGTCTCTGGTGATCTGAGAAGATATCCGTCGACAGTGACGAGGGAGGCGTCAATCCAGTCGAGAGTCAGAGAGGAGTAGATAAGCTGGGGCGGAGTAGCAAAGTGATAAATCGAATGTCGGATTTCGAGAGGTAGGCGTGGGAAGAGGTAAAAGGCTTTGAGACGGAGAGTGAGGGAGGCGTCTGAGGAGACGGCATTGGAGTTTGAGGTGGCGGTACATGAAGTTGTTGTGCACAATCCCAAGCTCGAACAAGGTAGTTCCATCTTGTCTTGGTCTGCGAAAGATCGTGTCTCGAAGCCCCTGATTTTCGGAGGAAGCTGCGAGGTAATAGAAGATATCACAAAGGTCAAAGGTCTTTGGAAAGTTCTGCTGCGTGAACAACCTCATTCACTTCGAGAATTGAAACAAGTCGGCAAACGCGGCTGCGACATGATTTTGAATTCGAAGCTGAACATCTGCTGACTCTCCTACGTGTAAGGCCCATCGTGCTCTAGTGAATCCATTTATTAAGACTTATGCCAGCTACTTGCATTGCACAGGAAGCCAGTTGGAGAACAAACAATTTACACCAAACATTTTAGAATGACCAAAATCAAAGGCTCAAGGCTCTCTTCTCGATCAAAACAGAACATCTGTGAGAACAAAAAAGGGACAAAAGACATGGTAACAGGCCCTAGTTCAGATTAAGAAGCAGCGAGAGCATCAAATTCTCATGCTCAAAAAAAAAACTTCGGATCAAAAGAAGTCAGGCCTATTTGAGGAGTACTCGCTCCCGAAAGGACTCTTCTCAGCACCTAATTTCAGACCTAGCATAATCGTGGTACACTAGCAATTTAGAACAAACTACCAAACCACTCTAATATCTAGAAGCCAACATAGCGGATTCAACGGCCTCAAGGCCTTCCTTACGTGAGCTCATACGTAGCCTTGCCCTACCCATTCAACTTTTGATCTTGCTCAACTCTCAAATCCAAATCGCTCGCGCAGCCTCCCCCAACTCACATAATCCTAACTAGACTCCAATCCCGAACAGCAACGCCCATCATGGCATCCGAAACCCACAATCAGCCCCCCTCCTCCCGTACTTTCCATCACTTCTCTCGCCTTGCACCAGAACTACGAACAATGATCTGATCCCACGCCTGTACATTCCCCATCTCTCGCCGTATATTCCACCTCCAAACTAATCAAACCCTCATCTCCCCGCCTAACACGCCTTCCCTATCATCCTCCTCTTCATCCTCTCTTGACCCCGAACCCAGATACAAAACCCGCTCTCAGACAAAACTAGAATCCGAAAGGATAGCCAAGCAAAAGGCCGATGCAGAAAAACAGGTCTATATTCAGGAAAGTATATGGACGCAGTATAGGACTACGCATCCTTCATGGCGACGTGTAGGGAAGAGAGGGATAAGTGGTTGGAGGGGGCTAATGGTGATGGTGGGAGTGTGAGTTATTTGCGTGGGGAGGAGGAGGAGGAGGAGGAAGAATGGACTGTTTCGAAGGGCAATTTCTTACTTCGAGCAATGGCAAGGATGATGAACCCTTATCCGGAGCCAAGCGACGCCGACAGCGACGTCGAGAAAGGCAGTACCAGATCAGGACGGAGCACGCGGAGCAACAGCAACAGCAGTACTGCTGAGACACAAGCAGCGGTTTCAGGGAAAAGCTGACACCTCATTTCGAGCTCATACAACCAGCTCATTACTCCCTCACACCCACACACTTCGACCCCGACGTCGATGTCCTCTTCATCTCTTCCTCTCCCGTCACACCACCACCACCCTCCCCATGCTCCTACCCCTCCTTCCCCAAAAACACAATCCTAGACTCTCTGGCCCGATGACTCGCTCCTAATCTGATCCCGCAAATCCGATACCTAGTCATGTCGCAAAGTACATTCCGGACTTTGGCGCTGCAGGTTGAAGAAGTGTAGGAGGGAATGGGCTGGGGTGATTTGGAAGATATGGAGGATCGGATGGGTGTGATGCTTGGGAGGGATTTTGAGGTTTTGGAGAGGCTTTTTGTTGTTGCTGATTCTAGTGCCGATTCTACTGCTGAACCAGAGGATGACTCTGAGGGGCAGAGAGAGTCGGGGATAAAGGGCAAGGGGAAGGGAGAAACCGAGGAGAGAAGGGAGGTCGATGAGAATGAGGTGATGAAGAGGGCGATTGAGGATGTTGCTAGGCTGATGGCGAGGGTTAGGGGGAAGGTGCCGGGGTTTAGGGTGAGGAGTTAGACGCTGGTGTTGGAGGAGAGGTCGATTTCGAGGCTGGTGAATGGGGAGGGGAGTTCGTTTGGATTTAGGACTGTGAGGCGGTAAGGAGGATTTGAAGTGTCTGCTTAGTAAAGCGCCCTAGATAGGATGAAAATAGGAAAGGGTAGAAATTCGCAAAAGTTGGACAAAAGGAGTTTGAGTATTGTTGATGCATAATTTCAGTACTAGAGCAAGTCTTCCTCATCGCCGTACTCATCGTCTTCACTGCCATCATCTTCATCTTCTTCATCATCATCTTCTCCGCGAATAAAAGGGACAAATCTGAAGTCAACAAAACTGATGCCACCACCCTCGACTTCAACCATGAACTGCAAACTCAAAACACCCTGCTCATCACCTCGAACACTGACTTTGCTAGCCAACCTCATAGCTTCAGCGGCGGACTTGATCATTTCGAACTTGTAACTCTGGGTCCACTTCTCAGCCACAGTGAAAGTCTCTAGTAGCTCTCTACCCTTGGCAAACTCGACACTTGCACTGCCAAGAGGCCCAACGGCTGATAGACTCAAATAGGGTGCGGCAGGATGGGCAGTAATGTCAAGACGTGTTGGAGAAGTAGCACTCAGCTCGGAAACGGCATCGAAAAGCCAACGTGCTTGCATGATGATTTTGACCTGCATGGCATCTCTTTGAAAGGGGATCTCTTCCGGATTTTCGGGCTCGTAAGTGTTGAGATTGCAGGTGGTTGTAACTCCTGATTCCTCAAGTACAATGCTGAAGGGCGAGCCGATACCAGCGTACGAAAGTCGACAGACACCAGCCATCCCAAGAGCTTGATTGCTAAAGGCATTGGGTCGACCTGGCCGAATGTTGCTGGAGTATCCGTCATTGTCTGACTTCAGGAAGCGTGTATTTGTAGGATCTGCTGCACCAAAAATTTGGAGAGTTTCGAGGAGTGCTGCGAGAGAGACTTGGAAATTTGGCAGATCAGGTACTTCGGGTTCAGCATCGTCTGCGGCGGGTTCTGGTTCGGGAAGAGTGCAATTGAATGTGGTGAAGAGAGCTTTGTCGAGAAAGACGATACCTGGTACTGTCAGCGAGAGTAATCGGAAATTAGCAAGACAACGAACCTTGCATAACACGGGATTCCTCAACAGCGAATCGTATGCCTTCAGGACTGATCTGGACTTGTGCCTTGGGAGCAAAACGAATGCAATTGAGCAACTGGAAGAGCTGTCTTGCCGAGCTGGAAACGGATTTGAAGATGGGTGGGCCATCCACCTCGCCAACGGTAGACATGGTGCTGGAAGAATGTGTAAAGATTGTATCTGATTGTAGGTAATGTCACAAGGTCTGAAATGTGCTGAACTCCTATGCTTTTATTGCTCCAACTATTGTACAGTTTTTATGCGAAGGAAGGAAATTCGTCGATGTTCGAAGACCGGGATTTCTTATACATAGACACCAACTGCGCAAATCATGTAGACTGCACCGAAACTGCCTTACATTAGCGACTGCAGGTGAAAGCTTGGGACTAGGAACTCCACGTACGCAATTGATAACGAAGCCGGAATTCCAACGAGGGGTATGTTGAGCACTGATCTGTCTGAAAAGGGGATTAGAGATTGATGCAAAGTAGACAAAAAGTTCGGGACCTACTCAGTCCAAAGTATCCAGTGAGAAGAAGGCCGAGAGATAGCAGTGTGAAGCCAACAAGGAATTGACTGTCTTTGCCAATAGTTGGGACGAATGGGTTGCCGGCGGCACTCTCCCAGACCTGGTGAAGTGATGACTCCATAGACTTTGGCTTGTGTAAATTGCTGGTTGGGGTAGTGCTCAAGGATTGATTTGCAGTATAGTTCGAAAGTGGGTGTTAGAGCCTGGTGGTTGTAGTCAACACAGCTCTTCAATGCTCTAGAAGACGCGAACTGGCCTTCCACCCAAAGTTGATAAGGGTCGGCGAAACATAACGCCGATATTTAAGCTCAACGCTAAGAATTTTGTGGATTGGTTACCTCTGTTAGCCAAAAATAGATTGAAAGTCCAACGACATCTTGTGGCATTGGTATAATTTGCTGTGGCAATCTGGGTTCTTGTGCTTCTTTCTTTGTTATTTGGTGAGATTCTTTGTTTGTGGTGGATCGAAACAATCAGGAATGTTCACGAGGCTGGCAGACAGCCTTTTCTAGCGTCTCGCTAATTCGTGATTCCTAATCCGGGGCACTTCCGCCTCCACTTTCAGTGACTTCACTCCTGATGTCCAGATTGATCCAGGATATTCAACGCGAGACCAACGCCGCAAACAGGCTGGCATAAATTCCTCTGATACACTGGAGGTGTGCGACCCTGTTCTCTACCATCATAATACGCATCGTCCTTCTCGCGCTCTGCCTGCGCATCGCAAGTCCAGGCTGACAACCTGATCGAGCCCCCCCTCATTGTCCGACATAAACACGGAACATTCAAACGACAATCCTCATAAACCACAGGCAAAGATGGGTCTGGCCAAGGACCTCAAGCGCAAGGCTACCGAAGAGCCCAACACACCGTCAGATAGCAAAAGAGTCAAGAAGTCATCCACAGACCCCCCTGAAGAGCAAGGCGTACACCGGATACCGTTTCCAGAAAGACCTGCGGTGATAGAGGAGCGAAATGGCGAGATCGAATTCCGAGTTGTCAACAACGATAATAAGCGCGAAAGCCTCATCATCCTCACAGGCCTCAAATGCATCTTCCAGAAGCAACTCCCCAAGATGCCCAAAGACTACATAGCGCGACTCGTCTACGACCGCACGCATTTATCGATCGCAATTGTTAAGAAACCCCTGGAAGTTGTGGGAGGGATCACATATCGGCCGTTTCACAAGCAGCAGTTTGCTGAGATTGTGTTTTGCGCCATCTCCTCAGATCAACAAGTCAAGGGCTATGGAGCGCATTTGATGTCGCATTTGAAGGACTACGTTAGGGCTACTTCGAAAGTCATGCACTTCCTTACCTACGCCGACAATTACGCTATTGGATACTTCAAGAAGCAAGGATTTACTAAGGATATTACGTTGGAGAAAGAGAAGTGGATGGGATATATCAAGGACTATGAGGGTGGAACAATCATGCAGTGTTCTATGCTTCCTAGAGTACGATATCTTGAGATGGGCCGCATGCTTCTCAAGCAAAAAGAGGCAGTGCACGCCAAGATCCGAGCATTCAGCAAGAGCCATGTCGTTCACCAACCTCCTAAGGAATGGAAGACCGCAGTCGGAAAGATCGATCCCATGTCTATCCCTGCAATTCGCGAATCTGGATGGTCTCCTGATATGGACGAGCTAGCGAGACAACCTCGTCACGGCCCCAACTACAATCAACTTCTCCATCTTCTGAACGACATGCAAAATCACGCTTCAGCATGGCCTTTTAACCACCCCGTCAATTCGGAGGAAGTCCATGATTACTATGAGGTCATTAAGGAGCCAATGGATCTCAGCACTATGGAAAGGAAACTTGAGGCGGACAACTATGCGACTCCAGAAGAGTTCATCAAGGATGCAAAGCTGGTGTTCGACAATTGCCGGAAGTACAACAATGAGACGACACCGTATGCCAAGAGTGCGAACAAGCTAGAGAAGTTCATGTGGCAACAGATCAAGGCGATTCCAGAGTGGTCTCATTTGGAGCCGTAAATGATTGGGGTGGTGGATGATCCTAAAGGATTCATTCTCTAGTGGAAGTGTGTATTACATATTGGAGTTGTATGTTTTATGGGTCATAGTGGGAAATGGTACTGATGGAATAAGCTCTGCTCTAGCATCGGGCGTTGGGGATCTCAAAGTGGCATGGTTCTGGTTTTGTATGTACTTGGGGACGGTCTGGCGTTTTGCTTTCTTCGATGGTGATTCTTTCTGATCATATCAAGCATTGTTCAGTGCTATTTAAGCGCGTCGGAAACATCAAAAGAAGCCATTACTGCTTTCACGAAGCTCGTTTATTATCTGATACCACACTAACTAAGTATTGATTGTCTGTTATCTGATACCCTGCTGCCTGATTCTTGACCTTATCGCCACCGTGATCGCAACTCTATAGACGCGTCTAGAACTGCACGCACGTGAGGTTTGCCTGTTTTGACCTGTTTGGCCTGTTTGCCAAATTGGACGAATTCGAGTTAGCGTATTTTCTCGAGCGCACATGGGAATCTTCCTTGGCGTTCGAATGGCGAAATGAAGCTTCTCAACAACCGAAAACAGAACAGCGCAATTGCTGTTCTTTCTTTGCAATTCTGCTTCAGCAGTCGATCTCGAGCTCATCAGGGCGTGGAAGTCTGATCAATTCCAGGTCCCACAATGGTGCGCGCCAGGCCTGTCGGTTCCAAGAATGGACGGGGGCCCGCTGCACGGACACCGCTTCCAAATGGCCGCACACCACTACCAAACAGGCCGACTGGGCCTGGGCGGACACCACTGCCGAATGGGCGGCCATCGAGCAGCCTGATCAGCCGGGATACTGCTAGCATCGAAGCCAGCCAATCATCTTCAGCCGGGGAAACAGCCCAAGCCCAAGCCCAATCAGCCACACTCCTCTCCAGCCACAGCAAGCCGCTAAAAGACGTCCCGCAGGTGCAGGTGACGAATGAGAGAGGTGAGAGTGCATTTTACGGCCCATTTCAAACTCCACAACTTCGTGAACCTCGTCAACCTCGTCAACCTCGTCAACCTTCCCCACCAGATTTCGTAGAGCTCTCGGGTCTACCTGAGTCGCAGTCTATCGCTGACTCCGACTCTGATTCGCTTTCTGACGGTGAACTTGAGGCCGTAACCACCCTTCGACCTCGAGGACCTCCTGCCAGATTTAGGATGCCTCCCCCCCTCCCCAGCCAGAAAGGCACTGGAAAGAAAGGACGAGATCGCCAATCGCGCAGCCGCAACACCACCCCCAGCATCATGTCGCAATCCGACCCTGAAGAGACCGCCTACCTCCGCATGCCCCTCCATAACTTCCAGACCGACGAAGGAATTGACAACTATGGCAGCGGCAAAGAGAAGGACATCCCCACGTCGAAGGAGCTCGAGGCACTGCTTGACCGACTGGGAAAGCTGGTCACCATCGCAGATGCTAGAGGTACCGTTGCAGACCGTGGAATGAGAACGACAGTCGGCTTGCGCAAGGAGAGACTTGAGGAGATCGAGACCGAGCGTCGAGATGATGAACAGAAGGAGAGACTCAAGAAGGAGGCTCTGGATGAGGAGGAGCGCGGTCGCAATAAGAAGGCTTCGAAGATGAAGAAGAGAAAGGATGCCAGTACCGCCAGAGAGGAGAGACCCCTTGCGCACGGAGCTCATGGTCTGGCTGCTCAAGATGGCACTCATCATCCAGGTGAGTTTATACGTGCTTTGTTCCCGCGCCTCGATCGTGGGGTTTCCTTTGTCGTCGCATTTCTCAGCCTTGCGCTGAAGGCGGCTATCGTCTGGAAGCATTTCATTCACTGACACATTGATGCAGAACGTTCATCTCCTCTACATGACAAGAAGGCCGGAAGAAAGGCTTCGAGGGAAAGAGACAATGACTCCGCTAGCTCATCACTTTCACCAGTCGCAGTTGCCACACCTACTGGCATGGACATTGACAAAGACGACGACGACGATGATTCGAGCTCCGATGAACATCAACCTCCTCCAGCACCCGCTATTCCGCACCTTCAGACTTTTGGGGACGACCCCAACACCTTCCCTGACCCTACTCTCTACGAAATCCGCCCGGTTAGACCTGGTATGACCATCGCAGAGATGAATGAGCTTTACTCAGTTGCTGGCTTCCCAGAGGATGACCTTGAGGAATTCATTCCAGGCACCCCTCCCGACAAGGACTTCAGTAATGCCAAGCCAACCAATCAAGTTCAATTCAATACCTTCGCTACTTACCTCGAGCCATACTTCCGTCCGTTCACTGAGGAGGATTTGGCCTTCCTTCGGGAGAGAGGAGATCGTGTTACCCCCTTCATCATCCCTCGCCGTGGCAAGAAGCACTACACCGAAGTCTGGGCCGAAGAGGATGGCGCACTCTCTGTCGACGGTCCTCAAGGTCGTGACAAGTTTCCTGCCAACCAAGCTCGTGGAGACATCGAGAACATGACCGATGCCATCGCTGAGACTGATCAGATTTCTGCTGGCCCTATCCTCTCCAGACTTCTAGCCACCATGCGTCCAGAGCACCGAGCACCTGCTGAAGAGAAGACCAATGGAGTCAATGGTGATGTCGACATGAACGCTGATCTAAATGCTGATCTGTTCGGCGATGCTGTCCAACCCCCAAATGATACTCCATCCGTCCCACCTGCTACCTTCATGCCTGACTCCAACTCTGAAGCCTGGAAGAAAGCTACACACCCAAAGCTAGACCATGCCCAGGTTGACGAGCGCATCAAGCAAGAGCTCCGCCACATTGGATTCCTCCCTCCCGACACCGAGCCCGACTACGACGCCCACTACGATGACGAGAACGCCGCCCGTCTTCGCCACCTCCAAGCCCAACTCAAGGAGAGATGTATCAAGAATGGTGCCATGAAAGCTCGTCTGATGGATCTTACCAAGGAGCGCATGGCTTACCAGGAATTCAGCACCATCCGTGAGGATCTTGACGGCCAAGTTCAATCCGCCTATCTGAAGCGAACCCGTACCATGGGCAAGAACAAGAAGAACAAGAGACCCGGTGGAGCTGGTGGAGGAAGCCACGTCGTCGCTGGTGGAAGCAATGGTATGGCTCGCCCTGGCATCGGTGATGTTACCAAGACCGTCATGGAGAGACGCAAGAAGTGGGTTGATACTATCGGCTGTGTTCTCGACAAGGATGCCAACCAAGTCCGCCGCAACCGTGATCCTGATAGCTCTATCTTCAAGCCGGAGGATATGGCTGAGTACATCCGCAAGGAGAAGGAGAGCTGGGATGAGGAGGTTGAGGAGGACTGAATTAGCATCTAGCATATGCATCGGCGAATGGCGTGTGGAGGGAGCGATCTGTTGAGTCTTCTTGTACCAGATACCCATCTTTCTTTCTTCCATTGGGTGCCCATTGTATGTGTAGATTAAAAGCGATACCGCAGATCCTAAGTCCTGCAGACTTTGAAGGGCATCTAGCTGGACGTTCACCTCACTGGTATAGAGATCCAGAAGTCATAAATAAGAATACAATTACATTAAATAACTACCTGCCTAGGAAAGAATGTATCTGAAAGTTGGTGTTGAGGTTCTGCCATGCCTAACGTACTGTAGGTCCTTATCGCGTGCCCCTCCCTTATCCGACACCAGATTTGTTTACTTTCCGCGGGGTTGTACTGGTAGTGGTGGTCGCTCCTTCCTTCCTGCCCTTCCCTCACGACCCTTCCTGAATTAGAAAGACGCGTCGCAACATACCTAGTACGTATCCTCGCATCTTCTCACTTCAATCTTCCGTCTTGAATCTCCACATACTCACAACCCAGTCCACCACCACGAAGATATAGGTAAGTCCTCCGCCATCCGCTCCTCTCCTCAGATTCCCATAATCAACCCAAGTCCCCCACCACAACAACGTTAACAAAGCACTAAGCAGGGGAGTAAATACGGCAGGATGGACACATACACATCACAAGAAGCCCTCATCGTGGCGAAAGCCAAGGAGAAGGGTATTGATACTGCGGAGTTGAATGCCGTGTTTGAGACGAAGTTGAGGCAGGTTACTGCTGAATGTGGTACGAGTGAGAAGTCGGTCGCGTTGAGGTTGGCGAGGGCAGAGGAGGCGGTTTGGGTACAATTTTGTGAGTTTTACTTCTGGTTTTTTGTTTTGTGTTTTAAGGAGGGAGGAGTGGACGGTGAGGGGACATAGAGATGGAGATTGGACAATCAAGACAGCGTGTTTCCAAGAAAAGGTTGAGCTGACTTTGATGTGAAAACCAGTTCCCAATGAGCCTTTCCCAACAGTGAAGCAGAAGGGAGCAAGCACGACGAAGGCTGGTGAGGACGAGGATGATGGGGACGAGCGGAGTTCGCCTTTCCCTAAGGCGTTGCAGGGCTCAAAGGGTAGGTTGGAAGAGGAATATGAAAAACCTGCGAGGAGAGAGTGGGTTCATGATCGGTATCAGCCGGAGAGCCCTGCGCGGGGATCGCATAGGGTGAAGATGGAGAGGGACTCGTATAGGCCTGTTCAAGAGGTCGATTCGTACAGGCCTCAGGCGCTTGGGGAGAATAGACCTGTTGCTCGGTCAGGTATGGAGTTGGGCAGATTCCTGAAAGTTTCTCTAGCTCTACTGACAATTCATTCTTCAAGGTACCGGAAAATCAGGTGGGGTTTCGTCTGGATTCCATGGGGACAGGATGGCTTTGAGACCCATGCCGAATGGCAGTACCACTGGGGCTTCTGCGCCGGCCTCGGATGATAGCAAGCCATACCGGTCACAAAGGAACGTCATCTATCAGAAGGCCGTCACAGCTGGTATACCAAGAGCAGAGGTTGAGGCGTGTCTTGGTACGTGGATACGTTGCTGACTTTGAGCTTTTGGGTCCAGAGGGACCCGGGTGCCGATGGTAGTGGATACTGACCATCACGAGCAGAGGAGAAAGCTGTTGTCGCGGAGAAGAAGTTCGCGGACAGATCCGGGGATTGGCAGATATACTTTGTGGAGGCTTCTGCCTGGGGTCGATTCTGTACGTTCCCACGTGTTAATGGGAGTGAGTAATTCTGACATCAACATAGTCAAGGGCATGGTATTCCCTGGTATCGAGCCGTCGAAGCACCAAACAAAAACGAAGATACCATCAGCACCACCTGCACCTGCACCGAAGCCTCTTACTCTTCTAGAATACAATGCCGGTATCAGTGAGAAGCTCATGGAGGGAAAGACTAATTCACAAGTCGAGAGAAGAGAATTCTTCCAGTACCTCCAGAAGATGCGGACGTACTCTAGATTACAACATCGAACTGAGGCTTGCAATCATATTCGAGGCTGGTTTGCGGATAATCTGACAGTAGGTGGCATTCCTTGTATTCTTGTCTGCTCAAAAGATATTGCCTGGCTTTCTCCTCCCAATCCAGGCTTGTGCTAACCATCAGAACTTTAGTGGCAGCACTTCTGTGAGTGTCCGTCCACGCTTCCTCGATTTTTGTGTCTGATCTAGTGCAGTCGGTCCCAACCCATACCCATTTGCTCAGCCACCAGGAAAGACCTCTCCTAGTTGTGCAGCATGTCTATTATTGCCAAAATTCGCACAATTGACAGCGGATGTAATGAAGAAGGTCATGAGTATTCTTACTGCAAGTGGTCCAGCACTCAAATCTCAAGTGGTCAGCTCTCTACCCTCTGGCGTACCAATAGGTCCTGCAGCATCGCGAAGCGCAATTACTTCCACCACTAGCAGTCCTGCCAAAGGTGCACCCGCGCAGATTACGAAGCCTATCCTGGCACATTCGAGATCTGAAAAGCGTACGGCACCTGTACAGTTTGAGCCAACTGCTGCAGAAGCTCCAAAGGCTTCTTTGACCGGAGCCCAGCAGCTTGTATTGAATCCACCTGGCGGTTCAACGTCGCGGAGAGACTTGAGAACCCCTCCTCCTACAACTTCGATTCGCACCATATCCGAGGGAACAGAGTCATATCCTCAGAGTGTGGCCCCGGGACGACTTTCCGCCCAGCTGGCACAGATGTGGGCACAAGACCCTTTTCTGGCAAAGGGAACAGTTGTAATGCAGAATTCGGCTCCAGCTGTCTTTAACAAGACCTTCGTCGGAGAGCTCTTTAACTGCTTCGCTTCGGACACAAAAGAGGCTATTGCGAGTATTGGTGCGGATCTCAACTGCAACGTCCACTACTATGTTATCTCCACCGGAGACTTGTTCCTGTGGACCGAGCCACAGACTTCGGGAGATATTATGTCCTTCAATCGTGGGCATGTGTTTATCACAGGCTGTATGTTCCAAATGGCAGGCCAGGACACTGCGAATGGATTGTTTGCTAATGTTGCCTAGGGGTTGCCAGAGTTAGCTCTTTCGGCATGGTCAAGCCTTCTGAACACGTAAGTTACCCATTCGCCACAGGAAATTTTGGAGGCTTTCATAAGCGAATGCTTACTTCTTCAGTGGAACGCCATCAAGCCCGCACCTGCACCCCTCCAAGCCCAACCTACTATTCCTGTTCAGCCACGAAACACCGCAGATGCTTTCAGCCTACTGGCGAATTATGTCAATACCGCTACTGCGGAAAAATCTCCATCTGTATATTCATCAGCCTTTGAGGATCCCGAAAAGCAGTGGCAGAGATATATGGCTGCTTTCCGCACCTCGGACATCGACCGGTTGATGGTAGAAGAAGCTGCGAAGGTGAGTCAATGTCATCTCGAAGCTGGCTGAGGTACTTCAAGTTGACAACTTTGTAGAACGAAGGCGATCTGCGCATGGTTCTTGACAAGGAAAGTGGACAGATTGTCAGCGTTGAAGAGCTGGTCAAGAGGACTGTTTACAGATGCTCGCTTAGCGGTGCCAAGCTTGCGGGGAGTCTTGGTGGGGGCGGCAGTGGAGGCTTGAACGGGCAGAATGGGGTAGAAGGAGGTACGAATAAGAAGAGGAAAGCGGGACATGGAGTTGAAGGCAGCGGAGATGATGGCCGTGAGGAGAAGAGAGCTTGTGTTTGAGCTTGCGATTTTGAGTTTTGTTGGAGAGGGTGCCAAGTGTGTTGTATCATATATTGCGCATATTCTTCGTTTTTTCGAGCAGCGCTTCTCAGGGCTTGGTGCGGACCGAGGAAGTGGTATATGGATGGGAAGACTTGCTGAGTCGCCAAAATCGGTGTATGGCAGCAGGATGGGTGACGGGTAAAAAGAGAGAATAGGGACTGTATGTACAGTATGGATCTAAGCGTAACAACGAGAGGCGCCTTGTGCGTTGATGCAACGTGAAAATGATCAAGATTCGCTAAAAAAAATTAATGTTAGTAGTACCTGTATGTTTTCACAAGTTGAACTTTTGGGGCTCGAAAGCTATCGGTACTCCAGCTTCAAACGTTGTCCTGACCTAGTCTAGAAAACTTATGCTAGACTTGCTGCCAGAGTTACCCATACTGATATCAGTCGTCAAGCGGGGGAGCACGACATGTAGGAAGAGAATGCTTTTGGAACTATGTGCATTTGATATAATATAATAGACAAGAATAGAAGGTTCAAGCAGACGATGTACATGCAAGCCTTGCGAACAAGATCACATCGCACATCGCTACTCATGGCGAGAAAAGGATAGAAAACATCATCGGCACCAGCTGAAACTGTCTTTCGAGCACTCCCTAATCTCAAACTAACGCTCACCAGGGACAGCCTTTTTGGATATTCCACCACCAATAGTGGCGAGTGACGCTTTTTGTCGTCATTGGCCTAGTTGGAGACAGTTTGCTGGGCGGATCCAGCACCGTTCCAGGTCTCGACAGCAACGACTTGCAAGTTCAACGTGCCAAGGTTCATGCCGTAGCTCTTCCAAGCAGCAAAGTGGTTGGCGATCGTGACGGTCCCGCTGGCTCGGGGACTGTCGCGGATGGAAATGTACTGGTTGAAGGTTTGGGTGCCTGAAATGGATGGGGCGTTGGTGCGGACAGCTTCCCAGACGGTGTAGCTTCCGCCGTCGCTAGTGAAGGAACCCTTTTTGGTGCCGGTTTGTGAGAATCCCTTTGAGTCTTCGATCACGTAGTACTCAACGAGCGGGCTGGTGGTCCAGCCGTAGATGGAGAGGGTTGCTAGGCCGCTGGTGACGGAAAATGAACCGCTGTGGGTAATAGCGCTATGTACAACATGGTTAAAAAATAGCCGGGGTGGAGAGCATGGGTACCTTACCTGGTGCTCCCTGGGTTCCATCCAATGCCAACAACGAAATCCTCTTGGGTATTGAAATTGACGGAGAAGCTATTGCCCGAGTGGGTGAAGCCGACGGTACCACCAGTTTGGTAGCTAAACAGAGCCGGGGTCAGTATTGCTTGACCATGATGAATTCATAGAAAAGTGACATATTTGAGCAAGAGAGACAAGTAGTCATGCACTGCTAATCTCTCTGCTCACAGGCTTCGGGCCAATGGACAAAGAAGAAAGGAAATAAATAAAGATAATGCTTACTTTTGGACATATGATGGGGTTGATCGAGCTTCAAGAGATGCATTTCTGCGGGCAATCATGAGAGGGTGGTCGTCGGTCAAGATGAAGTTCGAGGGACCACGCTGCTCGACGTGTTCAGGTAGAGGCTCAGGGGCAGGGGCAGCAAAAGTGCCAGCAATAGCTCCGAGGCCGAGAAGGAGGGATGAAAAAGCAACCATGGTGACAATGTTTTGGAATGCAAAGGGTAAATGATTAATGAAAGACTGTTGGAGTGAGAGTGTGTGGTAAAAAAAAAAAAGTCTGCAGCGACATCATCCAGCTCTATATAGTTCTTCTGTACCTCTAGACATGTAGGGTGATATTCCCAACTTGTGCCACTCTCATGGTGTTGACTGCCTACCTACCTTGCACTTCGCTCCCGAATGAGACCGAGATCTAGAAAAAGCTTAACATGATACAAGCAACGATCTACTGCTAGTGTACCCCGCTACTTGTGTTGAATTAAACAAATAGCAGGCACTCCACCAATTGACGTTGTTATGATGGGGCATTTTCTCCGGTCCATCGTCGCATTTACACGATCTATTTATGCTAAATAGATTACCCGCCGCTACTCCTTGTTTACAACTGACTGAGACACGCAACCCCTCCGGTCGCTTATTCGGGCGGGGTTGTAAGAGGGGTGAGGCCGCTGTCGGTATTGACAAGCAATGCTTGTTTGTTTCGATGCGGCGTGCGGCATTTGGCAAGCGAGCCTTGGCTATTTAATTCAAGTGAAACTAGTCGGGTAACCCACCCGCCTTTTTCCCATACAGAAACGTGGTAAGCTGGGGGAAGTGGACGTAATGCCCATCCATTTCAATGGTCCTTCAATACAAGGTACTTCAGGCTAAAATGTATCTTACCATTGTATCTCATGGTTCTACTTACCTGATTATGGATCGTCCGTTAGCTGTCCGGAGTCCGAAAGAGAGCGATGATCCGGGAACGAGGGAGAAGTGACCTTGCTGCCCCGCCCTTTCAGAGAACTAAGTACGAATGTCAAATGTCGGATGAGACTCCAAAACAGGGGGCAAGGTGTCGATGTCGATGTGTAAGCGATGACTCTTCTCCACTCTGCTAAAAGATGGGCCTGGACATGATTCTTGATGAGAGAAGTCACATCGCTTACTGCGATCTTTACCTAGCCTTCATCAGATGCTGATCCATAGCCGTGTCACGATCAGGATGACCATACCATGTGGCATCAATGATTTAGACAGGCGTGCCGTTAGCGCAAATCTTAACTAATTTTGGATGATGAGAAAGGTCAAAGTTGAGAGAGGAGGTTCTTGAATCAAATCATATGGCGTAGCTTTTTATGCTCATAGACCTGCGTCAATACTTCGATAGCATGGCATACAAGGTTGCAGCATTTTGTAGTCATTTTGAAGTCAAACATGAAAACTATTTGACGCCACTTGGCTAGCTTCTGGAAGTGCAACTATTCACTGAGAACTGCCTGCAGATTGGATATCAGATGAGGAGAAGCACGTAAAAGAAACCCACTCTGCAAAGTAACTTCACGGCCTTCCACGAATGCTAACTTCATGCTCAGACCGATGCTCCAGGATTTGTCGGATATTCAGATCTAGGAAGATGATAATGCAAGAGTGATCATATCCCTATCAAGCACCTAGAATTGCCGGAGAATCGTCTATAGGCTTCCCAATCCTAGAAGCATCAAGCGTGGCTGCTGGCGTAGCTGAAGGGTTTGCGATGCATAGCCAACGGGTGTTGTGATCCGATCAGACTTCTCTGCCTCCCAGAATGTGACGACACCTCCAATGCTTGTGCAATGAATCTCGGAGAGCATTCCAGTGTCAGAATCTCATTGAAGTTAGATTTGTGAATTATAGTATAGTGGTTTCTACTATATTCTTTTCAAAGAGCAAAACCATCATCCCCGATTTTGCGGACCCGAGATTGGGATAACCGAGTGAGGCTCGGGCTCGAACACTCCCATTCAGTGGTTGACCAGCTCCACGCAAGTCCTGGGGCGTATTTCGAAAAGAGCCAATATGAAATGTGCGAGGGGGGTCCTACCGAGAAAATTCCTTGAAATTGGCCCCAATCTGCACAGAGCAGCGTCGGCGTACAACTGCCCCTCTGCTTGAGTGCGTTATTGTGGGCAGCATCGTTTCTCGAGACTTTCCGTCGGCGTGGCTTGACGATAGGGAAGTTAAACCCGAGTAAATCATTGTGGCTAGTATTAGGAAGAACGGTCTTTGAAACGGTGCCTGCTTCTCCATGAGCAGCATTGCGGAATAGTGTATCTCACAGCAGTAGCCAACTCGGCACAAGTTTCTGAAATGGGTTTACGAGACCGTACTTCGCAAGTATAGCCGGAGAGATTAATCTATAGTTTGGACCAATCAGAGTATAGTCGTAGAAAGTTGAAGTTGATAGTGTGTTTTCAGATAAACAACGTCCAAGTAAAGACTCACAAGACCATTCATTGTTTGAGGGCGGGTTCTGGAAGTACTAAACATGTTACCGGACTACTGAAGGACTCACCGTTTGCACAGCTCATGCCTTAGATGCAGTGGGCAGTCTGAGACTTCTGGTCAAATGCAGGCCTGGGGTGGTCAAGCTTGCCAACACAGGTAGAAGATAGAAGAGGTAGATAAGAATTGAATTGGGGTCCGTTCAATGTCATCGCTAGTCACGTGACGTGGCGACACTAGCGTGTTTGCAAGCCTGCTCCGATCGCGTCAAATCGCGATACTCTTTCAACCATCCTTTGTCAGTCCTGTGAAAGCACAGCAATCCTCCCAATCCATGGTTAGAGGGACTTCGCGCAATTCCATCGCCATCTGAAGTCTACCAACATATTCTGTACTTGTCATCAATTCCGCAGATTGGTATGATTGACCCCGCACCAACGGCAAAATGTCGACCTTCAAAGGAGTGATGGAGGGGTTCGAAGATATTCGAGGTAGGAGACCCTCCAAACGATCTGCGAACCTTGATTAACAGTATTTAAGTTGATTACTTCCGTCCTACTTCAGGCTTGCCCAATCCGCGCGCATGCTTCCTCAGCCATGTCCACAGCGACCACCTACAGGGCCTCGAGTCGAAGTTGTGGAGGACCTCTCCGTATGTTAGCCAAGGATCCTTCGAAATAATGAATAGTGCTGATATCATACGCAGAATATACTGTTCACCGGCAACAAGAGAGATCCTACTTCGACTTGAGACAAGAATAAATAGGATAGGCTACGAGACGAAAGTTTTGGAGGCACGAAAGGTTCAATACGGACATCTTGAGAAGCTACTTGTATGTGCTCGTTGCTGTCACATTTATACCTCTAACATTGTTGTAGAAGCCTATCCCTCTCGAGACACCCACCGAGATTGAATTGAAGCCAGGAGTCAGGCTACAAATTACACTATTCGATGCGAATCATTGCACGGGAGCTGTGATGTTCTGTAGGTAATAAGGGACGATTCTGGCGCAAGTGCTGATTGATACAGTATTCGAGCTTGACGGAACCGCCGTACTGTATACGGGTGACATCAGATCCGAACCGTGGTTTGTGAACTCGTTGACTCGGAATCCATTGTTGATTGAATACACATCGGGACTGAAGACGCTCGATTGCATTTACCTCGACACAAGCAACACTGTACCGCGCATATTTCCGCCGAAGGCAGATGGTCTCAGGGAGCTGTTGGAGAAGGTCTCGAAGTACCCTCAAGATACCGTCTTCCACTTCACTGCTTGGACATATGGTTATGAGGAAGTCTGGATGGCACTTTCGAAGGCTCTCAAATCACAGGTACTTTAACCTTTTCTGCGAGTGGGTGTCATTAGGGTACTGACAGGCACGAAGATCCATGTCAGCAAGTATGCCTACGGTGTTTACAAGTCTCTACGGGGTGAGACCATAGACAAGAAAGCATCACCCACCAATTTCCACGTACACGAAGGAGCTGCTTTGACTGGTTACACCTGTGGGAATGGTTTCCAACCAGGCTGCCTTACGACTGATCCCAATGTCCGGTTACATTCCTGCGAAAAGGGCATCAAATGTCCCCTGCTCAATGATAAGACTGTCTGGATTCAGCCGATAGTAAGACGTAGAGAAGACGGTACAGACGAAGCAGAACCAGCTGTTGTCCAAGCCGGTAACGATCTGAGTGGATGTCCTCAAATTGAGTTTGATGAGGATGTAGACATTGATCAATTAATGACTCTGTAAGTTCCTCGAAAGCCTCCAAAATCGCGTTTCTAACATCGCGTAGCTTCTCAGAGGCCCTCGATTCGGTCAAGGAAGATGTCAGACAATTGCTTTCAAATATTCTTGATACCCCCGGACGGGTTCTGTCTTTGGCAGACTTTGGTTTAGATAAAGTTGATGGCAATGTCTCCTTGGTCCAGCTTGCAGCAGCAATCATCCGGACGGTCACTGAACAAAACCGTGACGATCCGATTAGTTCGCGAGAGCAGGGAAAGTACCAAGCACTTCCTAAGGTTATCACATTTCCTTACTCTCGACACTCCTCATATGACGAACTATGTGACCTTCTGAAAGTATTTAAACCAAAGGACGTTTGGCCATGCACGGAGGATCCATATCAATGGCATGAAGGTATGGAGCCGCCGTATTGTAGATCTGACTTACTGACTCGATGTAGTGGGTATCAGTGTTGAAGAACTATTTGGTCGTGAATGCTCCGGAACCATATTTCGGTACGATCAAGAGATGATGAAGAAAGTTGCCGAATCAGAATCTCCGCATGTTCATATCCAGTCACAAACAACAGCAAGTTCGCGGCTATCTGATTCGATTAGTCCACTTTCAAAGAGAAGATTTTATCTTGCTACGTTGTCCTCAGTGGATGAGCATGATGGAACGTCGCGATTTTTACTCAAGGATCTCGACGTTGAAGCTGCTCCGTTGCTGCTTCACATCGCCGAGAGTGAGGTCTCTTCGCCGGTGGAACCAAAGTTCATTCAGCGCAACGAGCAAGGACGCCTGAGATCCTTCGATGCTCATGCCAATGAGCTTGATGTGGTATCGAGAGCTCCAAAGTCCGTCTCGAAGGTGCCGTTGAATCTACGTCGCAAGTCCAGCTTCACCGATCTGGAAACGTCAAATAAGCGTTACCGCTTGAGTCTTGATGGCTCAAATTCTCCAGCACCAGACAGTCTGACTGGCCAGAGATCCAATCCGTACAGCATTTCTTCTGACGATTCCGACAGTGACAACCCGGACACACCAGGCTCAACGGAAGATAGTGGAGAACCACAAGTACGTAACAATTCTCTGACATTCTTCGATCCTGTGGATGAAGTCTATCGCTGCTTAGCATGCAGCCATGAAGTCTGGGGTGGTGAAAATGGCACCTGTACTCGCTGTGATGAGGGTGCGTTTGAGCCTCCTTATGTCGAGGAGACATTCGGCCACACTGGACCCTTGCCGCAGATCACTCTTGACGAGTACATGGACGAAGTTGTCGTCGATTCAACTGTCGTTAAGGAACTCGTGGGCGATTGCCTTGACTACGGTTCCTCTGCATACGATTCTCAAGACTCGGCCGACAAATTCGACGAGGAATACGAGGTCAACAGCTTCATCGACGACGAAGAAATTCCCGAGCCCGAATCCGAAGAGGACGAATCCCAATCCAGTAGCAGCGAGGTTGACTGGGAGGCCAAATTCAAGGAGCTGCAAACTCAACACCTTGGGCTGCAGAACAACTTCGATGATCTCGCAGAGCGACATTACGAGTTTCAGAGAGAAGTTTTGGGCTCTGACATGTCGGACGATGACGATGATATCGATGAAGACGACTTCGATGAGAGTGGGATGTTGATTATTGATGTCACTCCCCCCGATCCTATCGCTACCGACATCGTCTTGTCGCAGGCCAGAGAGCAGTCTCAAGAATCAGAAGTCTCTGATGAGCGGATTCGACATCGTGCGGAGGCTTTTGAAGCTGCTAGAGATGGAGGCTGGCATGATGTGGAGCTGGCTTCGGTTTCGGGCAATCATACGCATGCGGAGATTGAGTTGTAGATGTCTTTTGACGTCCTCGAAGGGCAACGAGTGATAGATGACCTACGAAAGGGGATATGGAGAGAGTGAAGTTCATTTGCTATTTTGCGGAATTGGCGTATGGTATGATATGGTATCGGATACAGGGCGATTTGGCGTCTATGAGATCGATACCCAGGGATTTGCTTTAGTTTTGCTTTTATTTGCTATGGCGCATGGATGGGAACAAAAGGGAGGAGCATGGAGATGGAGCATAGCATTATACCCACGAACGGGTTGGCATTTGCATTTGCATCAGGCGTATTTAGTACCAGAGACTAGCTAGATAGTTATCTCACCCAATGATAACTCATCATGAACTATTGCAGATAGGTCTGTATATCTTTCTTGCTTTCTATTTGGCGACTACACTATATACGAGGAGGATTTCCATCACGGCAATATTCGGGACCCGTGAGTAAGTTGCAGTTCACGAGGGTGCTGGATTAGTGAGTGGAGAAGGGCCTGTGATGCAATGTGTTGGCAGGTCTCTTTTTCTGCAAGACATGCTCATCCAATCGCTCACCATGAACCCCAGCTTCCTGGCCCATGAGCCTCAGATGACCGTTCAAAGCTGGGGGCATCTCAATCTGTAGCACGTAATCTGAAGCGATTTCCAAGGGTTGTTGATCTGAAATCTGGGATGATGGGATGTGGTTGGAAGGAGAGGGCTGGTTAAAGATAGGCCGCTGGAGGTCGCTGGTCTCAGGCGAGTGGTGGGGGTGTTGGTGATTGGTTGAGGCGAGTTCTGGAGGCACCTCATTGAACAGATGGTGGGGTGGGCGAGTGTGTGGCTGTCATGGTTGATTGTTTGGTTGGCTTGATTCGTCCGCGGTCTATTGATCTCAGATTAATCTGCTCAGGGGAGCTAGGTTTATGGTATTGGCAGAGATGTTTTGTTATTGGTGGTTCTGTGGAGGGGTTGGAGGGGTTGAGTGAAGTGGAGTGGGGTTGACAACTGGCGCTCGCCTGGCCCACTGTGAGAGCGAAGGTAGGCAGCCAGGCCAAGCGAGTTTCTGATGGATAAGTAAGTTCTTCAGGAAGTATACTCTTTTGGCTGTTAAGACTCGATAGAAGCTTGAGACGTGCCCGGTCGCTTTTACTCGGGCCTTTGAGGGAGTTGCATGGTAAGTTTTTCGATCATGGGATATTATTGATCTGGAAGGGTGCTGGTGTGTCGTGGCTAGCGAGTTACGAGATGGATAGTGGACAGCGCTTTCTATTCTGGAAAAAGGATTTTGGCGACGAGGGATATTCCTTCGAGTCTGGAGACGTGGTCGCTTTGTTGTTGACCGGTATATATAGTAAAGTTGTAGGTATGACTTTTGGTTCCGAGAAGTATGAAGAGCTTTGAGAAGGGTTGTGTCGTGGCTTGCTCATGATAACAGATTTGACAGGTCTCAGAGTGTGGGGCTTATTGAGGTTGAGGGATGTTCCTTTGCCTCCGAATATTGACAGACATGGTGTTTTTGAACTCACTGTAGTCCTTAGTTTCGAATGTACTGTCGTTGTGAAGGGGATATTCCTCGTCCGAAGAAAATATGTGGTTGGTGGGTCGGTAAGCAGACAGACGTGTCACTCTTAATAAGAGCTGTATTACTGCATCGTCAGCGTCATGATTGTCATTTTTCGGTATTTGAGCAATGGAGGTTGTACCTCCGCTGCATGGTAGGGCTGGATATGCTGGGGAGTGACAAGTGTACCGACTTGTACTTGGACAGCGTAGCCATGCATGGAATGCTGAGTGCAGGCTTTGGTACCGAGTTTGGTGATGAGCACAGATACTAGGGAAGGGAATGAGGATGGATGCTGGGTTGGACACGTCGGCTTGTTATGTATTTAGGGATGCGAGGGTGAGATATAGATAGACCAGTATAACTATGTCACACTGGACAGGAGGAAGGCTGTATCGAGTTGGGTGTCACTCTATGTTTGCCTCGGATTCAGGAGGTTCTCGAATCATATCTGTGTTCAGCTAAAGCAACCAACCAACCAACAGTCTCAGCTGAAATAAATCAAGATCAGGATCATGATTTAACCTTAAAGGTCAAGCCTCCCGTTACGGCTCAGCAGCCATCACAGTTGTTTCGGGACAAGTACATATAGGGACGGAAGGCTGCTTGAGCCGATCATTGGCTGTGGGATTATGCTTGAGCTCGGAAGGAGGTGGTGTTGCAGTAGTGAAAATTGGTGTTTATTGGCTTTCGCTTCACGATTCAGCATTGTTAGTCTGCCAGTACGGAATTATGTGTACTGTGATAATGAGGGGCTTTGGTGTAGCTGATAGGATTGATTGGTTTGGGGGATGAGGTAAGATTTCGACTTGATCTGGTTTGGTTTGGTTTGATTTGATTGACTCGTAGTGGTGATGCGGATTTGACGGTGAGGGATTGAAAAGGAAGGGTTCCAAGGTTCGCATTTGCATTGATTGGACTGGAATTGCTCAGGATGCTTGTCCAAGCAAGCACGTAAGGCAGGGAAAGGCGAAAGCAGGACAGGCACCTGAAATAAATGCCATGCCGTACCGAATTGAAGCAAGGTGATACAGACCACGGCAAGGATCTGGACTTGATCTGCATCTGGACCTGGATCTCCAGGACCCGAAGATTATTGTAACATTCTGGCAGATTGAAGATTAAAGCCAGCGAAGAAGAAGGAATGAACAAGATCCTACCACAAACATAAGCTTCGGAAGGAAGGGATGATTTGGCAGCAAATCAAAAGAGCATTTCAGCCTTCTCCTCTCTTTTTATTTTCTACCGAATCGTAACCTTAACATTCGTTACATCACGAATCAACCTCATACCAGCCAGCCGGCAATCTATTTGAACTATTCCTTTCTTTTGTTAGTGGCGTGGATTAACAATCCCATCCCCATTGAATGAATCCCTGCATCCTTGTCCAATCCCTTCCTCTCCTTTCCCAACCATTCATCATCCCGTCCATCCCACTTCCTCTGCCTCTCTCTGCCTCCGTGTCCGGCCTGGTCTCGACAATTTCACGACTCGACGCTCACCACTTGACCGACCAGACCCGACTCACCGCAATCCACACCACGTCCCTCAACACCACAAGACCACGCAGCCCAACCTGCGACCGATTCGTAACGGCCACATCCCACGACCTCTCTTGTTCCCTCTTCCTACGAATTCCGAGCCACCCCTTCCTCCACGCCCGCACGCATTGATATTGAAAAGGTCGAAGCCCGCCGCTCGAAAGTGTTCGATTCCTGCATCCGCAGCAGTGCAGTCTGTGAGAGGTTAGGTCTCTGTTACACCAACTGGAGGAATACAAAGGGCATCAATTTGCAGAGTAGGAAGGACCATTTTACGAAAGTGAGTATAAGGACCCGAACGAGGGGCATAGAGAAGGGGGAATATTGGCTGGTTGGTTTTACGAAAAGGCCAATCTTGCGTGGAATCTTGTACAACCCGACCTACTCTATTCTTGTTACAACCAACGGGCGCGAGGAGAGATTGGAACTGTACTGGCAGTCTGCGAGATTGAGGAAACTCGATTTGGGATTATTCACGTCTACGTTGGTGGCTGTGAATCATTGATGATCCATACCCGGACTCGGAGCTGAGGAATTCACTGTTCGAGAAGGAAGGCACCGAGTCAACCCACCATATAATCTTCTCTCTACGTCTTACTCACACCACCCGCCACTCTTCGACTTCTCATCCCTCTCTCACTGCAAACACAACAATCCAGGTCCAGTCTTGGATTTGTCCTCCTGGGCCCTCACTGGTCTGTCTCTACCTTCGTGAGGCTACTCCCTCGAGTCCCCCACCATATCCGCTTCCAGCGATATCCTATCCAGGCACGGACGAACACGACCACAACCACGTCGCGGGTTCACAATCTCGAGACGCCCCACCTCTGCCTCGAGGAGCGTGAACGACTTCTAATCTTTCCGTCTGCGCAGTCCTCCCCGAGCTCCTCTACGCCGCCTCAGAAAGACCTCAACTTCTGAGGCTACGACATTCCCGGATCAAGGACCGAAAATCTGCAAGATGAAGGGACCAGCAGTTGATCAGCTCGTTTACGAGTTTATGTTCCCCAAACCAAAACCTAACGATCCGCAGAATTTCCAAGGCTTGCTCCAGCGCAATCTCGTTCCTGAAGTCCGTCTCGAGACGCAAGCTTTCTACGGGCATCTGTCTTCACAGGAAGCAAAATACCCAGGTCTCGATTACTCCTACCAGCCACACCGAGTTCGCCTCTCCCGGTACCCATGGCACCGAAGACTATTCCGCGCATTTGATAATGTTGGACTTACGAGACACGAGATCGCGAGCTTGACGAAATGGGAGGGAACACGTTGGGCGAAGGAGAGGTTTGAGCGGGAACAGGGAATCATCATTCGAGATACTACGGCAGATGGGATTTTTGACTGGGTTCCACCTGAGCTGCGCGTCCCTGTTGCCCCATTAGCGCACCGTGCCGATATAGAGGATATGGAGGACATCCAGGAGGATGAGGAGACCGAGGAGAACGAGGCAGAGAACGAAATGGATGAGGATATAGATGACTCGGATGTTGAGATTCAGAGCGTGGGAGTCGCGCTGAACGAGCAGTTGCGAACTAATGCTGCTCTTCGAGAGGCTGGTAGCGACACGGTGATGGATGAGGCATGGGAGCAATGGTTGAAGGAAGCAGCTGAATCTGGAGGTATCCCATACTTGCCTGCGGAGCTTTCACCCAATGCCAATATCCCAGGGACGAGACCTGCGGTCTCGACAAACTATCCGGTACCCTCCAGACTCATGAACGCTGCGAGAATGGGACAGTGGTCGCAAATCCCAGAGTCTCTACATAACGTCATTCGCCAACAAATGTCAGACAATAATCGCCGGACGGAGGGCTCGCAACTCAGCTTCACAACAACTACGCCTGGCTCGAGAAATACCAACCCTCTGCTGGTTCCGAGACCATCAGCTCCAGCAAGCTCCAGCCGTTCGCCTTTTGCACGACCTTCGTCTACCCCAAGCACGGCCAGTTCACCATTCCAGTCGAGATCTAGCCTTGGGCCCCGCTCCAGAATTGTCCCAGCAGCGATGACTTCAGCAAGAGAATCAAGATCGTCCGGGCGTGTCACCATTACCCTCGATTCTGGCACAATCGGTTCCAACGTCAGCTACACATATGTGGATACCCATCCACGTACCAGCTCCTGAGAGCAGTTCGATCTCGATTTGCATGGATTTCAACATCAACACCTCGCTGCATTTTCGAATCCGTTGTCCAAAGGAGCGCGTGGGATCATTAATTGGCTGGCCATTATATTATTGCTTCCTGGTCTGTTTGTCAGACTAATTCTCTCTTCATATCTCTGTGTCTGTTTTCGTTTGTTATACACAGAACCATCTGGCTTACAGGCGTTGTATTTAGCATGGAGTTTCACAGGGCTTTTTTTTCTCATTTTGCTAGTGATCTTATTTTCGGTCTATGGTTTTCGATTCCCGGTTTTTACAGTTTCGAACATTTAGCTACATTTGGGCTTGGGCTTGGACTTAGCTTACGCAATGCGTTTTTGGGCAGATAGAGGGACGGACATGGATGATATCTAAGTAGGTATTTGGCTGTGCTTGGCTTAGCTTAGAGGTGGCGAAGATGAATGGATGGAATTTCACGGCAGAGGATGGAGTGAAAATAAAAATGTCGAGAAGGGAGAAAGCGAGGCGTGGCATACGACTGATGGATGGGCGGCATTGTGGGCGTTGCTTCTCTTTTCTTCGAATTCGAAGCTTTTCAATGGGCACGAAACGGCATGGGATTGAATGGGATGCGAGAGGATCGAATGGGTACATACATGTGGGATTCTTTCAACACGGAAGCAAGCGAGAATCGAAGTGTCGCGCGGAGGTTATGCATGGATTTAATGCGTTGAGGTGTGCCATGGCTTTTGGAGCAGAGGAATGAGCGAACGAGCGTTGCATTGCTTGCTAGGAGTTTTGCTGGCGTGTTGGTAGATGGAGGAGGGGTAAGGGTTGAGATATGGAGGGATGGAGGAAAAAGTGTTGCTAGATATGGTATGGTAGCTTGAGCAATGTGAATGAATGATATCCCGGTTTTATCTTTGCTCTTTCTTTCTTTCTCCTTCCTTGTCCGTGTTTTGCGAATTCCACCTTGCAATTTCCACTTCCCTTTCAATACAGCCTTATACAGGTGTAGTTCAACATGTTGAAACCATCGATATGTTTGTGGGGGTTGAGTTGGTGGCTGGTAGTAGTTCGGGTTGTAGGTTTGTAGGGTTGTGGAGCGGGGAATCTAGGGCCATGAATTAAGGATTAGGATTAGGGTTGTACTTAGGATCAAGGCGGCTGGGTTGAAGGATTGAAGTGGCTGCGGCGTGGGAGAAAGGGAGGGTTGTCAAGTCGGGAAGGATTGATTGACTGACTTGGTCGTTTGGTAGGTCGGGTGGCCCTTGTGGTGGCCCGCTAGAGGGGTGGTCTTGATTGTGGTCAGTGGGAGGGAGGGAGAGCTGAATGGTGAAGCTGGTGTTGAGCTTGGGAGAGAAATTTTGGAAGGGTGGAACTTGATAATGAGGCATCGGTGGACGAGGAGAGGGGTTGGAGACTAGTGATCGGGAAGTCTGGATTCTGGATTTTGAAGGAAATCGATGGGGAGGCTCCTTTTCTGGGGCGGGAGGGGATCATGCAGTTGAGGTTTCTAGGCTTCCAACCCGATCTGATGTCTTCAATGTCGAATTGCGACGAAACAAGGGAGGCCCTGAACAGCTTGAGCTGGATATAGAAGGCATCGATTGGAACTGGATTCGAAGTACTGTACATATTCTTCTTCTCCGCACTTCGGACTTGTCGTCTGTCTTCAATCTTGTGTTGTTGATCACCTTGATATTGTACTGTTTCCAGCTTTCTCAAGTCATAAATTCGTTAATAGCCAGTACCCCATACTTTGCTAGTGGTACTCCACTTTGGCGAAATATTTGAATGAAAAGAGCATTCAGTGTCGACCTGACCCATCGAACCAAAGAGATAAACCACGGCAAGAGATACTTTTATTTTTTCGCTTGGAGCGTTTCATCCCACAGAACTTTTCCTCGTTGCTTCGCTTTCTCACTCTCTTTTATACTGCTCTCTTCCGTTCCTGCTATATCTCCATCTGTGTCCTTCGACATCGAGTGTGAGCGGATCTAAGATTCTTTCAAGCTTTGTCAGCACGGAGCTGCGTTTCGTCAAATCTTTGAGCTCTCGAGATACTAAGGACGAACCTATTGCTCACCCGAGTAAGAGGGGACGATCTCAGAAGATGTCGATGGTGGCTATGTCCGTCGTGGCGAGCCGGTCTTGAATCCCGGAGTAGACATGCAAAATTCAAACACGTCTGTATCTTCTTGGTCGACCAACAGGTTTCAGTATGAGAAAGTGCGTTGAACTATCGCAGCTATTCTTTGGCGATCTTGCCAAAAGTAAGAGTTGAAAGGTGTCGTCTGGATCTCTATTGACATCAAAGTACCGGTAGATGCTGTAACCGTAACGCCCGGAAACATGAAATCTAGCGAATAAATCATTGTCCTCGAAGTTTACAAGCTTGTTGATTCTGGTCATACGACCTGATACACGTAGAACACCACCCCCACAAGTTACAAAACCCGAAGACGGTGAATTAGTTCGTGTAAAGGATACGAATTTGAAGTCGGGGTCAGCTGCAAAGTCTCCCGCTCTCAGACAATAGTCATAATGCACACCCCAAAGGTGGGAGGAGTCCGAGATGGGGATAGGGTGTACTGCTATCCACGACCAGGATGGGCGGCTTTCATCCACGGCCCCCTCCTCTTGCGGGTGGTCCCAAAGCAAAAGTCGTGGTAATTCATCACTCCACATCCCAGCTAGATAAGATCCTTTCGTGAACTGAGAGAAATGGGTGGCTAGGCCGGCTAGGGCGGGAAGTGTGTCGTCGTAATTTGTCAAACGCATTTTTGAGAAGACTGATATTATTCGACACCAATTCCCGCCTGCCTCAAATGCTGTCAGGTTGTTGCAAGGTTGTATCAGTGCTTTCAAATCTCCCATGTGTTCATCATCGGCAAGCGGCATAGAACGATCTGGCTGCAGTCCCCGGCATGCGCAATCTGCAGTTGTCTTGCATTCCCATACAAGTTCTTGCGGGTATATCAACAGAGTTCGTGGTGCAAGCAGACGCTCTTGCAACGCCCAAGCTCGACTTTCTAGCGGGGAGCAGTTCCACTTGTCAAAACTAAAGAAATTTGTGTGAGCCCTCCTTTGGGCAATACGACTCATGAGGACAGATATTGTATTCCCTCGACGTGTAGAAATTGGCATGGAGTCCGTTTGAATGCAAGGGTAATGAGCCATCGCGTTATCCAAAGATTCACCTATCACACGAGTCAGAAAGCAACCGCCATGACTATCAGGTGAGTGGAGAACAGCAATGGTCAAATACGATAAACCGTAGACCGATGACATCTTCGCTGATTCAATCTCCCAATCACGCAGGTCATCTTGAATGATATATAAAGAGCCAATCCAGACATATCTGACATCCAGCCCGATCGTTATCATGGCTTCTTCCAGAAAGGTTCTCGGGAGACCGTGAATAGATATTTGGCAGTTGTGCTCTTAGAACGTTCGCTCTAGTTGTCGTCTTCGCTTGAGCTGTACCCCAACAGTGGCTCAGAGCAGTGTACTTGATATCTTTCATTTCGGAAGAGTTTATAAGCTTGATATGACCGCTTTCGAAAGAGGCAAGATCCAAAAGACGTCCGGGTGGTCGAAACACTCCATCGTGACGACAGTCGCCATGGTTCTCAAGGCAATTTTCTAGCCACTTCTTCAAGTTTCGAACGCATATGTCGACATTCAATACTTCAGGGACGTCATTGCCTATACGAACCGCCGACCACGCAGGAGCATCGTCTGTAAAGCAATGAGCGGGCCTAAATACACCACGATTTCTCAAAATGTCATGGGGGATATGCGGTGAACACACCTTCCATGGTATAAAACTCAAGAGGGACTGGAAACGGTACAGCCGCCTCTATCCACACCGATGCTTTGAGTGCATTCCCGAGAAAGATCTCTAATTTGATCAGAATCTTTCTGCTGGGCCTTAGGCACATCCTTGTAAAATGGGTAGTGATTCCATGCCAGAGCATTTTACAACCCTCGCACCCTCCCTCCGATGAAGATTGTAGATGTACTGGGTGTACAGATACCCGTAACACAGTGCCGTCCTCACTTTCATATTCATAAAGTTCCAGTCGATGGACCAAGGCTGTGTCAAGATTATAGCACGTCGGACAAACACCGTCGGGTAGTTTGATTCGAGTTGGAGAAGAGTCCTTCGCCCGTGTCTGTTCGTGGCTCTGTTTCTTATGTAAGTTTGCAGTCGAAACGCTCCAAGTGGAAATATTGTGTTATGTCTGCCTGCCTGCTTTGGAAGCATCAGCAGTCGTGAGCCAAGGAAATCATGGTTGGTCTCGCATGTGGTGCATTAGTCATCAGCAGCACGGCTGCTTCATACATCATGTTTCCACACTCTCAAGACCAAGCAGCTCTACATATAGGTTCAACTCACTTTCAAACGCCCTTTCAATTATGTCTTCTCTACGTATTCGGGAGCAAGACCTTACTGATAAGGTCGCCGTCATCACCGGAGCCTCACGAGGTATCGGTCGAGCCATTGCCCTGAATCTCGCATCGCGAGGCTGTTCAATTCTCGGCACATGTGTAACCACAGAAAGCATCGCCCTCATCAACTCCATGAACGAAGAGATCAACACCCACTTCAGATCCTCAAGTCGAACCCATAACGTCAAGATCCTCGGCATCAGCTGCAGTATTCTCTCCCCAACGTGCGCTCAAACCATCGCCGACACCCTCGTCGAGCATTTCTCCAGCCGAGTCGATATATTCATCAACAATGCATCCGATGCTCGTGATGCTGCCCTCGGAGAGTTGTCTGTTGAAAGCATTCAGGAGAGCATGATCAGCAACATCCAGACGCCGGTTCTGATTGTTGAGGAGTTCGTCAAGAGGAAGATGTTCCAGCCTGAGAGCAGGATCATATACATCTCGTCTGTACGATCGAGACAACCGTGGTCTGGTCAGTTGATGTATGCGGCGGGGAAGTCAGCAGGGGAGTCATTGTGTCGGACCTGGTCGATGGCATTTGGAGGGAAGGAGGAGAAGGTGAACAACCAGTTTCTCAGTGCCCATTTTACTTCAAAGACACTGATATTTATATTCTCCTGTTTCTCTTCACCTTCACCTATACACGGCTAACAGATGACAGTTCTCGTTCATGGAGGGTACTACCGCAAATGCCGTCACTGTCGGCCTTACTCAAACCGACTCCGTCATGAAGTGTCCACCTGACATGCTTGAAGTCTTCAAAGAGGAATTCATTACTCTACAATCCTCTCCAAAGTTTGGTCAGCCCGAAGACGTTGCAGATGTCGTGGGCATGCTATGTAGTCGCGATGCAAGATGGATCACCGGGACTGTGGTCAGTGCAAGTGGAGGTGGGATCAAAATCGGATGAGATGACACGCAAGAAAGCTTTGTTTTATTTTGTTTTTAAGCGAGACCGAATACAAACAAAGGCCGTCACGAAATGTTGAGATATTTTTGATCTTCGTTTCGTGCGATATATCTTACCTTGCTCTATGCCGAATGCCATCAGAGCTGAGGGATTTCTGGAAATGCTAGACCCAATCATGTTGAAGCTTGGCAACGCGGGGTAAGTTGTACCAAAATACCATGCCCATTCCTGAACTGCTCATGTCTGGTCTAGCATAGAGTGAAGGCACTGACAAACATCCCACGCTACGTACCTTGACAAAGTCCAAATCCACGCGAAAATTCTACCTCGTAATCAGTAATGGCTCTTTACGAACCATTGGATCCAAGTCGAAAAGAGATAAGGAGCCTGATTCTCGAACCCCTCACCGCCGGAAGCGATATCAAGTGCACGACCACCACTATTTCACTCCTCGACTCAACAGAATACGAAGCTCTCTCTTATGTCTGGGGTGATGCATCCATCCGGGAGACCATAACTTTCAACGGCCTCCCAACCGAAGTTACCAAGAATCTGTACACAGCATTGACCTACCTCCGTCTCCCTGATAAGCCACGATGTCTCTGGGTAGACGCATTATGTATCAATCAAAAAGACATGAAGGAGCGAAACAATCAAGTGGCCATTATGGGGTAGGTTTACGCAAATGCAAAGCCGGTCGTGATATGGCTAGGCGAGGCAGACGACGACAGCGATGAAGCTTTTACCTTGATGTCGAAAGTAATCTCAGACAACAACATCACAGAAGAAATAACGCGAAATCTGTTCTCGTTTTACATACAATTTGTCGAGCGAGAATGGTTTACACGTCTCTGGACAATCCAGGAACTCGTCCTAGCAAGTCAAGATCCTATCGTCGGCTGTGGTCACACATGGACAACATGGAGCACTCTGTTTGGAGCATGGCAGAAAGTGGCTCTGATTGAGTTCACAAAGATGGGGATGGTAACATTCCCGGACAGTTTCAACATATCCAACGATGACATAGCCCCTTCCAAACCTCTAGGCGTTCGCACCTCCGGTATCAAAATCGATCTTCTCAACAATCTCCGCGCCTCAGTCCTCGAAAAGGGAGGTTCTGACCTTCGTAACCTAATCCTCAACACGCTATCCTCAAATGCTACCGAGCCACGGGATAGAATCTATGGTCTCCTCGGCATGTTGACCTCATCCGCCCGTCAAGAATTCACAGTCGACTACACCCGACCGCTGGGAATAGTCTTCGCCGAAGCAATAGCTCACCTTTTTCGGCATGGAAAAGGAGCTTCCCTACTCTCTGGGTTCCAAATCATGGGTCCATCTTCAGACTCAACACTCCCATCCTGGATCCCGCAGTTCGGCGATAAGAGATTGATGAAGCCGATTCGATTTCATCCGCCTGGACTCGGTGCTTCGGGCGCAGGCAGCGATGCAGTGAATGGTTCTATTGACGAGGACCTCACTAAGCTTCGTATACGAGGTCTCCCAATAGATATCGTAGTTGAGAAGCTTCCATTCTTTGAAGGAGATGCATGTCTCGATCAACTTTCGCAAGTAGAAGCTCTCGCCAAAAAGGGTCGCGAACGAGCTGCGAGACACGCGTCTGAGCATCCAGAAAGCCGCCCGTATCTCACACCATTCAAGACCAAAGAGCCGCTATGGAGGACGCTAATTGCGAATAAAGCGTACAGTGGCGCAGCGCGTGATGAAGCTCCTGAATCTTATCGCGGCATGTATGCTCGTCTCCTTGAAAGCCATAGCGGGGCGTCCAAGGCGGAAGAAGCGGATGTCGAAGGCGAAGATGATATGGCCCGGGATTATAAGCTCAACTTACTCAACGCGCTGCCTGGGAATTGTTTCTTCGTCACGGAGACGGGATTTTGCGGCATTGGTCCTGATTTAGTCGAGCCGGGAGACTTGCTGGCTGTGTGGTTCGGTGCGCCGGCGCCGTTTGTTTTGAGGCCGATCTCAGAAAGTGGAGACGAACATAAAGCCAGGCAAGGACAGGGTGAGAAGGAGGTTGAGAACATGTACAATGTTTGTGGCGTGGCGTATGTGGCGGGAATCATGGATGGTGAGCTGGTCGATGAGGTGTACTGCGAGGATTTGGAAGATGATGTTTTGTTTGTGGTCCGGTAAAGCAGGGGCTTTGTTGACCTTAAACTTCGATTTTGGTGGAAGGTCATCTAGCAAGATTCGGGTCTCAGTGATTTAAGTGTTATTTTCGTCGCAACTTGCTCAGTTCTCTGTGCGGGGTCCCAAATTTTTCTCACACAAAGATTTGCAGTACCATCTAAAGCTAGTACTGGTTCTTCAAGTCTGATGCATTGACTTTCCGATGGTAGTACCATGATCTGAATATTGGGAGTCTACCAAGCTGGAGTATTCCACAGAAAATCCAAAGAATTGTCATCAAACCCAAAATACATCTGATCGCCTTCAATCACAAAAGGCGCAATCGATGGATCAAATGGCTGAGCGCTCCAACCGTCCAATCCATTTTCTGGCAGACGCTGAGCATCATACAAGCCCGAGGCACCATACTGAGAGCTCAACGTACCCTCCATCTCTGGGTTGATCGGATAGCTTGGCATTGGAAATCCGAAAGCCGGCTGTCGAGCGACAGTGAAGTTCTTTCGAAACCGAGCGGTATGCCGCTCAAGTAGAGTAGCGTACCGAGACGCAACGTCTATATCATCTAGCGGAGTAGCACGAAGAGCTGCATTGCTCTCATCTAGAATATGAAGGGAAACCTGCAGATCGACGTTCCGATCACCGAGACTGATAGATTTCAGCAGGAAGAGCGACGCCGATGCGACCCGAAACAGGATTCTCATGGGCGTGTACTTCAGTGTCCCAGATTGAACAACAGCCGTGGCTCTTTGCAGAATGTAACGACTGCTTGTCGTAACCTCGTTGATAAAATTGCAATCCTCGGGGTCAATGTAGCTCTGAAAAAGATCACCTTGGTCACCGTAGGGGTTGTTCACCCCGCGTGCCAGTGCTCGTTCGACAACAGCCTGTATGGATAAAGAGTTGACGTATGCCTTGACATAATGGTACTCGATACAGAGAATGTCTTCGAAAGGCTTGGGGAGATCTTCACGGTGTAAGCTGGGTCGAAAACGGGATAATTCTGCATAATTTACCTTTGATCGCAACGAAACTTGAATACCAAGCGTTCAGAGATGATGCGAAATGTTGAAGAAGTGTGATATGACGACCGTCCAAGATCATTTCCCGACTGATTGCCGCTGATGAAAAAGCAGAGCAAGAGATGTTTTCATCAATTTCGTGATCTCAATCCAACGCTCCATAATGACATTCCAGTGATGGTCGGCTGTTGATACGCGTTCCACCTGAGAAGAGGCAGACACGAGGTGCAGAATATTCTGAGGCAATAAAGACGCGCATCCCAATCGAGTCGCTATCTGGTTGACATAAACAAATATTAATATCTGAATGCGAGCATGTCTCGGCTCAGGTTGATTCGATAGCAACTAAGCATCCCGTCCATCAGTATCTGGCGGGAACAAAGTCGCTCGTGGGTTCCACTCTGATATCAATAGAAAGCTCTCAATTGTGCCAAGCGTTCGAGTCTTAGCACTCGACGTCTTCTCGTGGCCCAGCATGACTCGTTGGAGGAGATGCTCCCAATGGTGCCATAGTCTTTGATGGATATAGTAGCCGCATGAGATGCCACCTACTCCAGGAAGCGTGTGATACTGTGACGAGATCATGAAAATCGTGGTGCATAACATGGGCTCCTCGCAACTCAAGTGGTAGTGATTCTCATGATACCCGACAGATTGAGAAGACTTATGATCAGATCAAAAGACTCAGGGTGCATCGGAACGATCGCGTCTGGATAGCATTGGATCATACAATCGATCCTCGGACGAAGCATCGCCCTTTCCAACAAAGTTTGATTTGAAGGTCAGAACGCTTCCCGAAAGAGGCCAAATTGATTGACTTCGTTCCAGCCAATGTGAGCATCATGCACACTGACTTCACACGGGAACGAGCCCAACCAGGCCATCTAGTTGTGGGAAGTGATTCTCACACGTGTTCCGCTGGGAGTATGGGCTCCTTAGCGATTGGGTTCGGTGCCGCAGGCACGGAGAAGGTGTTTGCATATTTGATCTTCAGATTGGAAGAGACTTTGCTCGATGCAGGCGGCGTGGTGTCACTGTATAAGAAGTACGAGAAAGCTATCTTCCGACATCTAGTGACGCTCAAGAGTGATAACAAATGTCCACGAAGGCAAGCCAACACCCCGAATTGTCTCAACTCTAGTGCTGCGTTGGAATGGTAATGATCTTTGTTCGGGATAATTAGATGAGGTGCTGTTATGCAGTATTTGAGGGTCTTTTGCGAATCAGACTTCAATTTAGGTCAATGGCTTATCCATCACATACACTATTGTATAAACTTTGGTGCAAGGTCTTCCTCCGCAGGGATTGTCTTTTCGTCCCACGCCGATCTGCTCTATAAAGTCGTCGCAGCTTCTTTTACCCCACTATATTCAACAATCCATTTTCACCACCGTTAACTTCATGCACAGAGAACTACATCGAGGCATATGCAATAGCAGCAGCTCCTATAAACAAAGCCGGAGCTTGAGTAATGAGAGCAGCGCCTGCAGTCGAGGTCGAGGATGTTCCTTTAAGAAGATTAGCCGAGTTTGAGTCGATTTCAATTCAAAAGAGGACCAGTAGCGGTAGAATCTTCAGCCGTTGAGTCTGTGGCAGTAGATTCAAGTATCGTGCTGTCACCACCAATAATTACACACCCACCATTACCAGAAAGCGTCGAAACCGCATTCCCAATGCACGTCAACCCAGACTCGACTTCCGTGGTAATGGGACGTCCATGTAACACAGCCCTTGCAGTGATCATCGCACCACTCATTGTTCATGTGATCGAAACTTCTCTGGAAGACAGCAAAGCTTCGCGGTTAGCTTCTGCTGAATAGAGAGAGGCTTCGAAGACTAGATTGTGCTACTGAGCGAGAGGAGTCGCGACCCGCAAATGCCGATGACCGCGAGGCGTCGCGGGTGGAGAACTTCCAAGGGAGGAGGAGAGTACTGGTCCGCTGAAAGAGCCACCCTGGCAGCAGTAGTTGTTGAAGAAGTCGCCACTGCAGGAGTTTCCATCTTAGGCGAGGGTAGTGCTGGCTACGAAGAGCGTAGCTAGGATGGTAAAGGTCTTCATTTTAAAAATTGAGTGTTTTAAGGTAGCTTGATGATGGATGGTAGTTGAGTTGATGAGAAGAGGGAGAGGATGTGGGCTTCGAGAATCGCCAGAGCCACAGGCACGAGGAATTTCTTATATCCCAAAATTTTGCTGCAGACAGAAGCTTCACAGATCATAGCAAAGCTGCAGCTTCCCCTGGCTTGTGAGATCATCGGCGCAAGCCAATGTGACAACTGGGCGTATCCTTAGCCATCCCAGAGTTGGCTGCTCTTGCACTGTGATAGGATGGCAACCTACATCCGATCTTTGAACAGGCTACGAAAGAGGTAAAAGTCCTACCGTGGTTGCAATAAGATAGTGTGCTCACAAATCAAGCTTATGATATCCTGGGTTTAGTGCCACCAGGAGCTATTGCTGAAGGTTTGACGCCACGGGAACCTTCTACCGTGCTAGCTGGACGGCTGATCTACAGTCTATACAGGGCTTGTCTCATCGGAATCGCCGTGATGAACGGAGTAAAAAGTGATGTTCGGGTGTCAAGTTGGATATCAAACATCAAGGGAAGGTCTGAGATGAGAGGTGGCAAAGTATTGTGGGCAGAAGTTCGCTGATCCCAATCGATATCAGTTTTGTTTCAAAGATGGTCTAAGTCTTCAATACAATTTGGAGCTTATGGCCACGTGGACTGATATAAATTTGAAGGTCTAACCATTGTAGCTGGCCAAATTCACAGAGTTGACCTTCCATAACTGAAATCTGTCCGGTCACGTGAATACCTCAACACCCTATCACTTCGCAACAAGAAAATTATATGAGCTGATTAGCATTCAGCTGGCGTAAACATAAATCATTCTGTTCTGCAGAGTGTGGGACAGCAGACAGTTCGGCTGGATCTTTTTGTCTTGTTGTGACCGAAACACCCTTTTCTGATTGGTACCCGCCAATCTCGAGAGAGACTGACTGTCCCAGTACTCAATGCGCGTCATTATCAGATTGGCGATTTCATGTGTCGAATCGAAACTCAAGAACCGAAATATGCTTCGTCGTGGCATGGCCAGAGCTTTCAATATCATAAATTGGGTCTCTTCGTAATAGAGGGGCTCGCTTAAATGTCAACAACAGTTGCATGCCTCAATCAGTGCATTAGTCATCTGCTCAAAATTTTCTTGAAATAATGATCCCGGATCAAAAGCGACCGAGAAGTCTTGATGTGAAATTGTTTACAGAACGAACGAGCCAGAGCAGACGAAAACATAAATGGATGCTATTCATGAACTATGTTGCTTGTTTTTGAAAAATAGCTTATCATCATCTGCGAAAAGTTTATGAAACTCACACCTCGACAGCCCTTACATGTACCGATGTCTTCTAGCTCTCAGAGTCGCTCTTCTGAACCGGCCTTGACGATTTCCTGTGACTCGAAGAAGAGGTAGTCCTGCAGCTTCCCGAGCAATCGTTTGGTCCGTATTGTACGCGTCCCTGAATGAAGATTAGTACGAATTCGGTTGAAGTCCGATAATCGACGTCTGAAATTCCAGACTTATATAAATATGGGGAGAAGAATCAGATTGAGATCTTTCACCTACACAGCAGGTTGATCTGGCAATTCCAAGTCGTACCACTTGTCTTCGGCGGCACCACGCATCTCCAAAAGGGCTATTGCGGCTCTGATTCTTGTCTTGAGATCTGCAAGAGCAGGTCTGTCTGCAGGTACTTCATACAAACATTCAAGAATGAGTTTTCTGAGTGTATTGGAGTAGTCCATTCCAGTGATTCTGTTTCCATATGTAGTGGCTACTACCCGGGGAGGATTGAAAAAAATAACATTGAACAAAGGTTAATCACAAGCCATTAACCCCAAATGAAGAAACTTATTATCCAGCCCAGAAAGCACTCTGGTCATTTATGCTTGAGCTGCGGGACGTCTGAAGTCTCTTGAGAATTAGTCAAAATGGCAGCACAACCAGTAGCTGATGCCGCATTTCTCGCGGCCAACCCAGGTTTTTTGGCAGATCAGCAAAGATGGTTTACATACAACAATCGTCCCAATGCAGTCATCCCAGCCAACGCGGCAATTATTGTAAGTAAAAATATTTCAATCTCTGATTCCACATTGTTCTTCTGCCTCTGTAATCACAGTTCTCACTGTACTTCTTTCCAGGCGAATTGGCGGACTACACCCTTTGTTCGAGGCCTTCTCCCCATGGCGAACTATATCCCACCAGCACGACCAGCACCATCAGACCTAGTAATAGTGCCAGAGACAGCCGCACAGCAAGCACAGCGGCTGCTGGACGAACCAGTCAATATCCGTCCAAGATTCGCTCCCCGTGGCCTAGGAAAGAGAGCAACCAATTGGAAAGGGGTGAGAATCTTAGGCTCAGGTGCAAATGTTCAGTACTGCGATATTATTCGATCCAATGGAGAATCTATTTGCGATGGCGCTGACGCCTTACTTCTCAATAGCGGTCGCGAGCCTATGGGAGTGGAGTGGTAGCGCGACAACAAAGCCTACAACAGACCACCTTCAAATTGTCGTCAAGTTGAATACTGATCAGAATTTTGCTTTCGACCTCGAAGACGAAGGTGACATGATGATGTCTCTCAAGAATGTTCCATCGAAACATATCGTTAAAATTCTGGCGCCACCCAAAGCTTTGAGAAGACGAGACTGCGCGAGAGAGCGCCTCGCTGTCGCAAATTGGCAGGGTAAAGTGAAGCGGCTTGTAATGGAATATTGTTCGAAAGGGTCGCTTCAACAATTGAAGGCAAATAGAAGCGCACGGTAAGGAGCCAAGAAATTATCCTTGGGTAATGAAGACGGACTGACGAAGCCGGACAGCGATTTACCTTTCAAGGAACTGACTTTGTGGCGTGTTTTTGACTGTCTCGTTGACGGCTGTAGCGCCCTCACTTTTAAGCAGGAATTAGATGTTTACAGAAGGGGTCAGGCACTCCCCCCTGCGAGGCCCTCGGCGGAAGTGGTTGTTCATTTTGATCTGAAGCCGGCCAACAGTGAGCAGCTTTGTTTAAAGGCGAGGAGTCCAAGTCTAACAGCACAGTTTTCGTGGGAGAAACAGACAGAAAACACTCCGGAAGTCCTGTCTTCAAGGTATGTGCAGCTACCCTGAAGTCATGTCTTTGGCCTAGGCTCATAATTGCATAAGATTGGTGACTTTGGTCTGGCAGAAAAAGTCGACAGCAACCCCGCCAACGTAGTGCCATCGGACGACTATGACATCGATCAAGAATATCGATTAAGGGGGACTCCGGGGTGGTATGCACCTGTAAGTAGTTAATATGTCATAGGAAATCGTCAATAAGAGGGGCCCTAACTTTGCATACGCAGGAGCAATTCACTCCTCGTTGGGAACATAACGACTTCTTGACCTCACCCGTCTGCGGAAGATACGGAACTGCAACAAACGTCGTAAGTGAGCCTAGACACCTATAGTAGCTTGCTTGAAAGGCTCAGATATGATACTGAGTTTTTTATTCTTGAGCCTTCAAGAGTCTAAACAGCTGAGTGCCCACTCTATGCTGACAATATCATAGTGGGGAATCGGGACTCTGATGTATCAGGTGAGTGACACATCTTGGGATCTCATGTACTTAGGATTCTTGAGCTCTATCCGAAACTAAATCCTCAAGACATGGCCGAAGTCATCTGGGCTAATTTCTGGGCTCAGTAAGTGATGAACCTCAAACGCACATCGACTAAACAGTTCCACCGTAATGTTCAAGTCAAGGACATCTACATTGTTGAGTGCGCGCGAAACCAAAAATATATTGGCTGACCTATACTTTCAAGGCTAGCATGCTTATACTCGACTCCTCCAAATGCGTCTCGGCCGTTTGATCCTGAATGCAGCTAGCACAAAGAGGTCAAAAATGTTTCTCGGCTCGAATTAGTCATAAATAACATCTTTCGGCTGGAATCCCGTACAGCTAGGGCAGAGACAGACTCTGGTGTCTGTCACTCAAGGTCGCCAGCAATCTTGGGCCGGTAGACCTTCTTGCTGTTTGGAGCGTTCACCACATGGCGAAAGCGTAAATGAATTCTGGGAAGTGCATTTCCAGTCTCGGCAAGATTACCAAGCTTTTCAGGACCAAAAATGTGCACCCGGAGCAGTACATAAGGGAAACTCTGGTTGACAGTCATTACTAAACACAACCTATGGATCTTTGATTATTTTGTAGTTCTACAGTATCAATTCCGTGGGTATTCTCTCAAGTCCCAATGATGCTCAGAGCGCGGACGAATATCGTTGGCTCGAAACAGTCTATACTTTTCACACCGAACCACAGGACGGCGTTTAAGTGCAGTGCATCTCTTGCGAATGAGACGGAATGTGGGTGATATAGCTTGGGCACTGAGTATGTCAGCGATACCATCCTTCCTAAACTGGTATTCTGGTCCCAAACAAAAGATGTACAAGAATTACAAGAAGTACTTGCGACGCATCTATCTTTCAAGATTTCTAGAGTCGTCCTGTGAGTGGGGACCTCGTAAAGACATTCTTGGATTGCGTCTCTGAGGCGTCTTGAATAAAGAGTGAGGGCCGTTATTTGTGCTCCGAATGCGCGACCTTTGGCGGCAAGTCCATGAAGTGCATCTGGGGTGAAGGGTTGTGCTGGATCGACAGGAGGCTGATCGAAGCATGCTAGGCTATGTGGAAGTCAGTCAAGCTCACAGTACTTCCGTTACGATCCCAACTTCAAAGAAGGCTTTAAATTTAGGCGCAAAAGATCCTGTGATGCACGTGAGACTATGCTTCGCAGCATAGGTCGATCAAACTTGGGGTAGCATACTACACTTTGGTGAGGATTATTAGCTTATACTTCTCTAATTTCAGGAAAATTGTATCCCAAGATTCCTAGGCCTGCTGAGTATGTGTTTTGTCCGTCTATCATAACCTGACCACCAGGATTAGGAAGTCTACAAGCGTCACTGACCTCATACATAATCTGACCTATTTCCCACTCCAGAATGTTAGAACTGTAAAGTCAAAATCAGAGGAGTAGGATACCGGATGGCAAGACGCGAATCTTGAGATGTGTATTTTAATCAGAGATCCTAGGTAGTTGACTAAAATAGAGGGGGAAGAGTACATACTACGTTGGTTTGCGTGCCATACTTGCCGCAAACTGGAGATACATCATATCCTGAATAGTTCTACCTTGGTGTGAATTGTCCTGGTAAGAGGGGATGAGATTAGATTGCTCTATAGTCTATCGTGTCCTCTTTTAACTCACTGGAGCCCGATAATCATCTGTACCACGGATTCGGACCTCTTGATTGATATTCCACTTATCCCACGGTTTCACTTGAGCAAGATCCCGATTCCGGTACAGCGCCCACCCGGAATCTCCTATCTTGGCAAGAGTCAGTATGACTTCTCAAAGCACTAAGAGCAACGGCAATATTCTTTTACTTTACACAGCGGCGTATCAGGATGAATAGCCTCGTTTCTCATGACCATAACTATTAATTGCTTAGTATCTGCTTCCCTTGTTTGTATTGTGTGTTAACCTACTATTTTCTGGCTTCAAATCGAAATGGACAAGGATACCTGGATCATCTATGGAATTCTTGATAGAATTCATAGCAGTAGCACGACCAATATTGTCGAACGTTAATTCCGCGCGATATTCTACCACCCCATAATTACAAGAGTGAGTTGCCAGTCAACAGGGCATTTCGTCAATCACGTGACTCACAACAATGCTCGCTTCGCCTGAATCTCTCGCGGAAACCCTGAAGTATCGACAAGATCGAGAAAACGGGATTAAATACTTCGAAGATATGCCGCCTCCATTCTGATACGGACCTTCCATACTCAGGTTGTGCATGCCGCCCAGTGCTCACTTTCCTCCCCCGGTGTTCCTTGGCGCTCCTACTCCGAAGGACGTTTGCAGCATGTCTTCTACTCTGTTGTTGGAGAGACTAAAGGCTCATGACTGTCGATACAAACCAAGACCGAAACCAATCCAATATTGGACATAGGGGCAATCTGAAGCCTAATCGTGATAGCGTGTAGAGAAGATACAGATCCTCTGCCCCTCTTACGCCTGAGCACAGGCTGCGATGTATCCGGGGTTGATATAGATCCTTGAGCCTCGGGACATGTACTATTGATTCATAAGAATAATGCACAAGGTCTACCAAGTCCCATGGGCCGAGTGTATCTCAAGATCAATTCCAAAATTGACTCTCTTCAAGCGAAAGGGGGCTAGGCAGATACATCGTCGCCAACGTGGTTTTTAAGACAGCGTTCGCTGCAAGACTCCGTTTATCCGTGTGGAAACTTGATTAAATTCCAGTGTTCACTACATCGCGGCCGTGTATTATCAGGTTCAACCCTGACTGTATTGGTACATCGGACTGCAGTAGGAAGAGGGCCATTTCTCCGCGTACACTGTTTACGTCGAGACGGAGCCCGATCTCTCTGCGACCTGTCAAGAGCAACATCAGCCTCAACATATCCATCACAAGATTTGAATCTCAAGAGCAGACTGGAAGTCCCCAAGAATATGTCGCATATCTTGCATACGTGAAGAGCCAAAAAAAAAACACTACAGCGGGGGAGAAGGGAGGGAGAAGAACATACTGCGTCCTCGGCTCCGGCACATTCAAATTATGCCATCCTTCCGGCGTGGCGCCATTCACAATGCACGTGGCGATCGCATTCGTGATTATCTGCTTCAACCTCCGGCTAGTTGGTCTATTCATTGGTTCCTCATAGAGGCATGACTGGATCGTGTCTCTGAGAAGGGTCGAATACTGCGTGGCGCGAAGTTTCGTACCGTACGTAATGCCCAGCGCGGGAGCACCATTGATGTTGTAGGGAGCGGCGAGCACGGAGGGGTTGAATGGATAGCACGGTTCTACCCTGCCTTGGTCCAGACATGCGACTCTGGAAGAGGATACGGCATTAGTGTGGGTGTTTTGGTGATATAATATATTTTACTGGAGCAGGTAGCGTGACAAAGATGTACCATGTTGTCAAAAGAATAGCCAAAGAGCTTCAAGGTATAACACGAAGGAAGGAACGGTCTACTCACTCATACATAATCGCCCCCAGACCCCAGATATTTGTATGTGGCCCGAACTTTGCACAAAGACTTGACGTTTGGTAATCCGCATAATTCCACCTTGGCGAAAATTGTTCCTGGTTATACGAACATCACTTGTCAGCCTCTGTATACGCGTATCATGGCCCGACGCTGAAGATGCGTAAGGGACGGAATTTACTGACAGGGACGAAATAACCGTCGGTTCCGACCCGCCGTAGATTCATATCGTTTGCTGTGTAAGTACCTGCCGGAGGTCCTATCCACCCAGTTCCAGCGGGTAAGGGCATGTTATAGCCAACCCTAGGAATGTTCCTAGCAAGACCGAAATCGCCGAGCTGGTAATAGATGAATCGTCAGTGGCTCTTCAATTTTTGAATTAGACCTGAGTAGAAAAGACACAAGCCTACCTTCCAAGTCTGTGTGTGAGGGTGCGATCCACCTTGAGCTGTTGGCTCCGTACCGAAGACTGAATTATCAGACAGATTTGTACAGTACATTGGGAGTGACGATAATGGAGGACTGGCGGACTTACTATTTTCAGGCTTTAAATCAAAATGCACGACCATCATCCCTGGGCCAAGCGCAGGAGCAAATGCTGGGTTAGGCATGAAACTTCCAGGCGCCGCTGGATTTGGAATAAGCTCAGCGCCGTATTCCAGGACTGAAAGCGCATCAACGATACATTCGAAAATATGCCAGATAGTCAATTCATGCAGAGGCAAACATCTGAATGCAAGGAATATATCAGTATGTGGACCAAGTGAGGAACTGATATATGCGACGAAAGAATCTCCATGCATGAAAGTACAGAGAACCCACCGTCTCGCCCTTTCTTCAATAAGTCTACACAAGGGCCCTTGCGGACAATATTCCATGACCAACTGTCTTGTGATCCCATCCCAGGCCGCAGTCAATCTAGGTCTTCCCCCGCTTGTTCCCTGTGCGACCCTCAGCGCCCGTGTCATTGGCACTGGCGCCGCAAGCAGTCTCACTATATGTTCCGTTGGACTGGCCGTCAACTGTTGCATGAACACCCCTTCGGCCGCCAACCAGTTGATATCAGGATTTTTCTTGTTCTTGACGACTATTTTTGTAATGACAGGGGGAGGGATAACAAGTGGGCCAACATATTCCCACAGGACGACGGCACCACCTCCGCCAATGCCGAGCTGTGTTATACACCAATGTTAGAATAGTGTTTCCCTGACGAAAGTGATAGAAGTATGGAATGTTCATCAGATCGGTAGATATTCTGAACAAGCGAGCACTGTCATGGGCCGCACTCAAGGCTAAAAGTCATATCAGGAACGGATACTACTCACAATCTTTGCAGCCCGCCAGTTTGGAGCTCCACCTTGAGGCGCTGTGAAGGGCTGATATGTCACGCCTTTATAGAGACCGCCATGAGACCATGGTAATTTATCTTTGAGGGGCATATTACGGGGTTTCCAAATTGGTCGGCCACGTCGGATTGGTCTTGTTGCCACAGGGTGGGCGACTGTGGTTGTCGGAGGTGCAATTTGGCCTGGCGGGCCTACGAACGTTGCGTTATACCTTGCCTAGGCAATTACAGTCAGAGACTTGTGGAAGAAGAGGACGTGAAGAACATGTGTGTTTTGGCAAATGGAGGTGCGTACTCTGATGGCATTATTGGTGGTCAAATTTGGCGCCCCCGGACGCTTATTATACTTGTGCCAATATCGGTATCTATCAAAGAAATTGGCATCGTACATCGTAGTCCCCATATTGAAGGATGGAGGGGAGATTGCAGGAGAATGAGCGATCCTGATCGGAAAGAATTGAAACGGGCGGAATTGGGAAAAGGGAAAAGGGAACCACAGGTTCGAGATGTCTCACGACGACTGGTAGTATTGAGAAAGAAAGACACCTCAGGGAAAGCATCAGGTGCGAGGTTCGACAAAGAAATTCTAGATACCATTTCTTGCGTTCGGAAGACACTGGCATTGTGAACAACGAGCCAACAACATCCGGATGTGGCAAGCCACCCCCACGTGACCATTCTGAATGCTCGTCATCTCCCACCTGTGTGCTGACGCTAAGCCAGACATCACGACCCCGAAAGCAAGATTATTCTCTCGAATCTTGATACATTCTCGAGAAATTGTATACTGAAGGGGCCTCCTTCGGCACCCCCCAGCTCGTCGGTACAGCTTCGCTATACCGACTCGCCCAGGATGTCCAGTATCCTTATCACTCTTATCACCACATGCGAAAACCTTCAAAGTGTTATAGGGGGGAAAAGGTCAAAATTTGGTGGTGAGAGCCAACTAAAGCCTCGCGGCAGCGCTAAGCCCTCTCTCCAGGCATACCTCCTTGCTTTCGGAATCTGCCCCCTCGGGACAAATCATGCTCAGGTGAACCACCTCAGTGTTACTACCCCAAAGTATTGCAATGAATCAAAGAAGATCCGAAGATACGACCTTCGAACACACCGGCAGCACCAGGGAACACGCAAGAGGTAAGAGGCGACCTGACCAGAGGGACTTCCCACATTTCTGTAAAGTGGTCGACGCTGAGAGCTTCTCGATTCTTTTAGGCCATAAAGGCTACCGTTTACAAAAAGCAAAGAAAAACGAAGTAGCGATTGGTCAAGTAAATCAGTTCGAAACAGAAACAGGGCCGTTCAGACTTGCAAATACTTCAAGAGTCGCATTCAAAGCATAGAAAATGAAAAGGATGAGATGTTAATACAGCGCCTTCAGACCTTAGATAGTGCACCAAGCTGCAATGACTGAAAAGAGAGCAAGAGCCGGAGAGGGTAGACCTGAGATCAATCAATCTTCCTGTCGAGACCTTTGCTTGCATTGACGAGAGCAGAGCTGTCCTCCCTTTCGCAACTTCACCCCTCCCCTTCTCGCTCAACTTCTTCACGCCCATACCCCTCACTCAGCACACCCAACCCCGACACTCCCACTACTCCAAGTCCAAAACCCACACGTCCACGCCTCCCCGTCTCCCTGCATATCCGTCCCATCAAACTCCCAATTCACTGGTCCACTGCAGTCCACACTAGAATAAAACCTCACCGGCATCCCATCGTACAGTATATGCGCACACATACTCTGCTTATCCTCCAAAGACGTACATCCACAGGTCGTGATCGGATACGTAGCGCCTGCGTCTGAGAGGCCGAGGGAAGATTGGTTGAAATTGTGGCTTGAGAGGGTTGAGAGGCCGGAAGAATCGGAGGGGAGAGGAGAGAAGGATGTGACTTGGCCGCCGAGTTGGAGGGTTAGTGTTGTGGCGTGAGCGAGGGGAAGAGGGAGGAGGGTGATGAGGAGGTTGATGAAGAGATGCATGTTTATATATGCTTCGTGGTGCGTGGTGGGAGATATGATGGCTGGGTTGAAGTGTTAGTCTTTGAATCTCGAAATGTTTAGCCAGGAAGGGCAATTTACTTGCGTACCGAGTACCCAATTGCAAAATCTTAACGTAGGTTTAATGTAGCTCAGCGAGTCGCCGACATGGGAGCAGACACCACTCCTCATATATTCAACATTCCCGCAAAGATGCGGAGCAGCGATCTCTTGGGACGACTTCCGTCTATCTTTCTAGGGTTGAGCTCTCGCTCCGAAATGCATCGTCTGAGTATCGTGTGATTGATATGGGGCTGGATGAGAATAATATAGATTGCAGTCGCAGCATCTACTGCAGTGGAAGAATCCGGAGTGCGCGGCTAAGATCAAGTTGCCAAAAATAGGTTCGTATTTCGTGTTCAGAAAGTAGCGAAGCTACACTGTGGTAGACAGCTCTGATTATGAGGCCCGGAGACGGAACCGAATTTTGCGCGCTCAAGTTGCTTGGATCGGAATTCGAAGCTTACGAGTTGGGTTCACCTGATGCCACGTGACTGATGGAATTGTCGTCGAGCAGCGTCCTCCACGGCCTCGACGACAGCCAGTCTTCCTTCTGGTCTCACCATGACTTCCGTGTGCAATGCTCCACTGATGACCTTCTTCTCCACATCTAGTCCAAGTTCTACACACCTCTTCTCCAACGCTGTACCGTGCTGCTTTGGCACCAATTCATCCTTCCCTGCTTCCAGCAAGACTACCCTCGGACACCCCATCTCTGCAACCTTGAATCGCTGGCTCATGTTACTCAGACCTCTGATACTATCGAGATGATTCCACAGGAACGGCCAGAGATGCCTATATGGAAGCCACTTTTGCGGATATAGAGTCTCGAGCATAGCTCTGACGCTAATGAACGGCGTCTCCAGAACGAGAGTCTCGAGCAAGAGATCTGGCTTCGACGCATAGAAGAGATGTGCTTGTAACGCGAGATTCGTAGCCACGCCTGCACCAATACTCTGACCCCAGATGACGACTGGGATGGGCTCCGTAGCCTTGCCACCCTGTCGTGGAAAGTCTTCTCTGATCCAATCTAGACTTGCAGCAGCATCTAATGCAATGCCTTTCTCCGATGGTCTGCCGTTGGAAGTCCAGTATCCACGGTAGCTACAGCAGACCATCGTGTACCTCACAGGAAAACCATAACATCGATCTTTGAGCATTCTCAAGACAGGCGAAAGGAAAGGAAGGCGAGGTGGGATAGAAGAAGCATTACCTACATGTCCATAAGCTACGTCCACTTGAAAGCGAGGATGGATCTCAACCCTGGAAATAGAGGATGTACAACATCCTGCCCTGACAGACATCGACGTCGTTGACACTAGCTACACAGAGACTGATGCGGGTCCTATCCCGTGATCTGATTCTCTCTTCTCTCCACTCAATCCCGCCACATTGGTTCTTATATGCTTCAATCGTCTCTCGACGGGCATTTGGAGGTAGACCTGGCATGTAGATGATCTTGTTCTGGAATAGAACCATCATGCAGCATTTCCAGGTCCAGAGGGCGATGACCAGTCCGCCAAACACGACTGGAGGTAACAACACGGTTGGGATACCACCCAATGCTCTTCTTTGATGGAGTCCATAGCAAAAGACTGGACTACAAGCTCGAGCCCGAGTCCGTAAATCTGTAGCCCCGCGCAGCTGGGTGGAAAGTTTACGCCGAGTCGAGCATCCCAATTGCCCTCTGACACTTCTGCTGGAAATGTACAGCTGTCTCATGAAAGCTTTTCCATGCACGACACGAAGCATTTCACACCAGTAAACCCAACGTGACGAAGGTGCAGGATCCTATCAATTCATCGTATGCACGTTGTCGTGTTCTTTCGTGGGGTTGTTGCATATCGTGGTGAGAGGAATGGAAGTCTTTGTCGGTCACTCATGCATGAAGTGCCAGGCGTTTGGTTCGCCGCCTCGCCTCCACTTTTCTGAATCTGTCAGCCCCGCCAGCCTGACCTTGAATCGAACCAACATTGTCAGCTCCCCCAACCTCTTCTCTTCTATAGTATGGGATGAGCTTGACACAGCAACAAAACACCAAGATCAGCTTCTGAACAAAGTCAAAGATCCTCACATACTACTTCGCGAAACAAAATCCGCAAAGAACAACCCTCGAAATGCCGTCTCCAACTCCCAAAGAATCAACAACACCCCCACCACACATCTCAATCACCGACCCTGCCTCGACCGATTCCGCCGACCACGATACGCCCAAAACACCACGGAGCAGCAGTGGCTGGGACGGCAAACTACGATTAGAGAAGAACGTCGAGCTAGTGAACCCGGAAGCGATTTCAGATGCAGAGTATACAGACGAGGAGAACGTGTTGCCTGGAGAACAGATTGATGCGGATGAAGGTACGGAGTTGCGATTTTGTCTATACTGTCATGCAAGGAAAAAAGAAGACTCTAAGGTCTGCTGCTGGAAATCGAGTACGAACGCGTCGATAGCCAGAAGGCAGAGCAGCAACTCGAGGCGCAAGACAGAACATACAAAAGAGAACATCCTGCTGACCCCTCCTCCCCCTCAGACCTCCTAGACGACTACCCCCCCACAACCACCGAAATCGACTGCGTCCACGCACGAATCTCCTCCATCCCCTCCCTCCGCCTCGAACGCTTCCCACAAACCCAACGCCTCTGCCTCCGCCAAAACCTCATCCCCACCATCTCCGGCCTGGAACCCCTCGCCTCAACCCTAACCGACCTCGACCTCTACGACAACCTCCTCACGAAAATCACCCACCTCGACTCCCTCACCTCTCTAAAATCCCTCGACCTCTCCTTCAACAAACTAAAACACATAAAAAACATCTCGCACCTCACCCAACTCACAGACCTCTACTTCGTGCAGAACAAAATCTCCACCATCGAGAACCTCTCCGGGCTCACCAAACTCCGCAACCTAGAATTAGCAGCGAATCGCATCCGGGAGATTCAAGGATTGGAGACGCTGACGGAATTAGAAGAGTTATGGTTAGGCAAGAATAAGATCACGGAGATTAAGAATCTGGAAGCTCTCCAGAACCTCAAAATCCTCTCCATCCAGTCAAACCGAATCCGGTCCCTCACACCTTCTTCACTCACCTCCCTCCCGCGCCTAGAAGAACTCTACATCTCCCACAACGCCCTAACCTCCCTCTCCGGTCTCGAATCCTGCACCGGTCTCCGCGTCCTCGATATCTCCAACAACCAGATCTCGAGTCTGGCTGGCTTGGAGGGTTTAAAGGAGTTGGAGGAGGTATGGGCGAGTTATAACCTGCTGGGGGATTTTAGTGAGGTGGAGAAAGTGCTGGGTGGGAAGGAGGAGCTGAATACGGTGTATTTTGAAGGGAACCCGTTGCAGTTGAGGCAGCCGGCGTTGTATAGGAATAAAGTGCGGTTGGCGCTGCCGCAGGTTAAGCAGATTGATGCGAGTGAGTTGCCCCTGTTTCCTTTCACTACCTACCTTTTACTTCCTTGCCTTGCCCTTTCTGTACTGTGGAAATGTTCTTTTGGCCTAGTGGAAAAGCTGGGAGTCAAAACTTGATTCATCGATTAATTGGAGGACGGGACGCTGCTGACAGATAACAATAGCATTCATCCGCGTATCATAGAATCCCAATTCAGCACGCATAGTATAGAATAGACATTCGTTTGTCAGTTTTCCCCAATGGTTGAGAATTGATGCGGCCTGCGGCATACGGCATGCAGCGTGCACATGGACAGAGCGTTCTAGACTTGACAGGACGAGACGAAATATTTCAGCTGCGGGAAACGAAACCATGAGAGCATGATGCATGGTGAGGTTGGATTACGGATATGGATAGGGATGGATAGGGATGCGAATGGGCGGGCGGGTATGAATATTGCGTAGCACAGCATAGCATGGCATGGAGTTCAAGGCCGCGCTGCAATGCAATGCATTGCAAGAGAGAAACAGACTCTGTGTCTATGCGGAACAATCCAACAATGAATGAATGAATATGCGGAGTATCAGGGGTTGTCGTGTACTCGCTTGTATTCGTTTGTTTATTTCCACGTCGACGTGCAATCGGGAAGCCAGAAATTCGCCCACAAACCTCAAGCCGCGAAACTAAAGCCCCGACTAAAGCAACGCTTACGGTAACCAGCTAGATTCTAGATAGGTATCGAGCATACAACTGAAGCAATCCTCCAAAAGCAAGCCCACCACACCCATAACCTGATGACAGTGAACAGAACTTAATCATGGCAGTGCAGCAACTTTGACGCAGCTTTCCAAAACCAAAAAGAATTGGAGTCGTCAAAGTCTGAAATAGATGTCGAATCTATGCGAAGATGTGGAGAGTACCGAGATACTGGGAATATACAGTCAGCTCAATCCCAGAAGATATCCCTCCTCGATTCGAAGCATACAAGGGGTTATCAGGAGCACTCACATCCGTAGGGTTATTAAATCTCAAATGCCTATCCAGCCCCGAAATAGCCTTAATATCCTCATCCGCAAGATCAAACTGCGTAACCTCCAAATTCTGCTGCAGTCTCTTGGGATCGTTACTCTTGGGGATAACCGCCAATCCTCTCTGCGTCGCCCACCTCAGCAGTACTTGTGCAGGTGTCTTCCCCAGCTTCTCAGCGATCTTCGTCACAACGGGGTGCTCGAACAACACAGGTGTATCCTTCGCCTTCTGCCACTCCAACTCAATGAACGACTGTGGTCCGAACGAACTGTATGCCGTAACAGCGATACCCTGCTCCTTAGCCAACTCCAGGAGAGTAGGTTGCACGAGGTAAGGGTGGTGTTCGATTTGCAGAGTAGCGGGGCGGATCTTTGCGTAACGGAGCAGATCGAGGATCAGGGCGCCTTGGAAGTTAGAAATGCCGATGGACTTTGCGAGACCCTTTTCGGCGACGGATTCCATGGCTGTCCAGGTCTCTTGGATGCTGGCGTTGGATAGTTGGTAGTCTTCCTTGCCGTCGAAGGCCCAGCCGGGTGGGTAGCGGACCGAGGGGTCGACGTATTTCAGGGCGACGGGGAAGTGGACGATGTAGAGGTCGAAGTAGTCGATGCCCCAGTCGGCGAGTTGCTTGCGGCAGATTGGCTGGAGGAGGGTTAGCATGTCTGTTCGGAAGGGGTGATTTTGGGTCAGGGCGGAGAGAGATGCATACCTCAACCTTGTCACCATCGTGGAAAGAGTTCCAGAGCTTGGAAACGAGGAACAAATCCTCTCTCTTCACGAGACCCTCCTTGATAGCACGGGCAACACCCTCACCCGCTTCCTTCTCGTTACCGTAGTCTAGGCATTGTCAGTGGAAGGTTTCAACACCAGTTAAGAGAACTCGAGGATGAGGGCAGTTCAAAGGAGTGAAAGCAAAATCACCCTAATGGCGAGGAAATCCTCCACAAAATAACTACCACATGCAGAAAAGGCAAATCACATACCACAAGCACCATCAAACAACCTGTATCCGACCTTGATGGCATTATATACAGTGTCCGCACAAGTGGCATTGTCGACCTTCCAGAGACCAAAGCCAACCTGTGGCATAGCATGGCCGGTATTCAACTTAATGGTAGCCATTTTCGCAGATGTATTCACGGACGTAGTTGTAGTCGAAGAGAATCGGAAGTTGAAGGTTTGTCTGGGTAGGGGTTTGGGGAGGTGTCGAGGGTTGAATGTGGAAGTGTGAAGGAGGGAGAAAAGTCGTGGAGGGGTAGTTGTTGAGTTGGAGCTTGGGCTAGAAAATAGACGAGTGCAGGTGAGGGGCAGCGCCGATAGTGGAGACGGGAGTGGATTGGCTTTTCTTGATTGAAGAAGGGAGGGGCTGTGGCAGATAGAGAGAGTCAGTTGAGTGCTCCTAGTTGACGGGATGTGTGCTTGAAGACTTGAATGAAGCGGGAGGAAAGAGGTGGGGGTTTGAGTGGCAATGTTCTGAGGGAGGAGGAGGGGGAGTAGGAGTAAGGGAGAGGAAGGAAAGAGCTGTTTTACCACGAGAGCAGTCCCAGTCTCAGTCGCATGTAGAGTATTTCCGTAGGATGCCAGACTCGGTTTCGTAAAGAAAGAAAGCGTTTCGTGACCTGCAATGCGTCCAATTGGGAGAAAGGAGGATGGGGAAAAGAGGAAGAGGCTTTTATACCTTACCTTACCTCCGATATGGTATGCAGATAGATTGACGCACCTGCACCTCCATCTGTCCTACCCTACCTACCTACTATTAACCACGTTCTTGACCTACCTTACCACTGGTTACCTCATACTCCAAGGATATACCATCTCTGCGGTCATTCTTGGCTGGAATATCTGGCCTTCGTTCTGGACTTTCCTACAAAAATGCGTACTGTAGCTTTCCTCTTCCTCGAACCTACCGTGTTAAGGCCGACATTCCGCGCCGTTGGTCCTCTCTTCTTCTCTTACCTTCCGCTCTCCGGCCCTTCTCTTCCCACCTAGTCCTTACCTCCCCGCTCATTCCACCAAACAGCGTCTTCCATAGACCAAGCCTCCCAGCAACTCTCCTCAGTAGCATCCGCGTGGCTAAATACACTGGCTGTATCTCGTTTCGAGTCGTGTGGTCAACCATATCGAATCTGAATCTGCCCCTCCATCCTAGCGCTTTTTTTGTATTTAGCCTAAATTCCCAGTCCAGTGGATTTAGTGGAGTTGGTGGGGCGATTGTGGCGGCTAAAAGAAGCCGGGAGATGGCCAGGGGTGCAGTTTTGCCGCGGAACGACTGCTTCCTGACTCCTAGCGAGCTCGATTTGGAAAAAGAGGATGCCAACTGACATCGTTGATGATGGATGGGCTTGAACTCGGACCTAGATGTCTTAAGAGAAGGGTTACTATCTGTTGGGATTCGATTTTTCCGATTTTTTTGCTATTCAATGGAAGTTCAATCCGCGACTGCGCCCAAGGTGGTAGGTACTAAGTGGTCACTGATTTGCTGAATGGATGTTACTCGATGTATTCTCCGATAATGATATCAGCCTTTTCTCTGTTAAGCTTCATATACTGCTGCTTGTCTCTTAGGTTGTCATTTTGCTCGGGGACTTCTCAACAGCATAATGTATCCTACTGCTGTCATCATCTTTGGGATGGAGATTTCTGTGGCGCAGCATCTCGTATGTGGCTTGTTCTGTCGCAACGACTCCAAGGCAAGATTTCCCACTACCAATACCAAAAGATTATCTCCAATTCTATGGCTGTCTGCTATGGATGTGTTGCGGTAATTTCGAGCATATGATCATATTCTCAAGTCTCGATCGGTTCATGGCTTGAAAAAATTACACTTTAGTTTTGTGTGGGTCATTAACAATCTGCTGCTTCCGCGCGGGATTTGTCTTTCCTAATCAAGGAACTTGGCCCTTTCAACCGCTCAAAGACACTGAATCGTTGAATATTATTTGAGCCTTGTGTCCTGGTGTTGTCTCTTTGAAGTAGCAGACACTGCGTCTCTGTGCTATTTCCATCCAGATATTCCACGGACCAATGGGGTATGAAATGTCCCGGAGGGACCGTTCAACATCAGCACTCATCTTTTCATTTTCAACACTTTATTTTTAACAGTAGAGAACCCTGATGGAGAAAACAGTCTGGGGTTGGAGAGGAGAAGAGAAGTTACTTGCTGTCATTCAGTTGAATGAGCTATCCTTGCACGGCTTTCATCTTTGGGGCTCAAACCGATCCGAAGACACGGACCATGCTTTACAAACAAGTGACGAGAGACAACAGATATTTGATTTGGATTGACGGGGTTTTTAATTCACATAAGCCTGGGGCGGCCTTCCAGCTAGGCCATTTAAACGCTGGCTTTACCTAGGTACCTTATGTCTCGATGTCACGTGTCTATAACCCTCTCACGGAAAGTTCTATGAGCACGAATGTTCATCATCGCTAACATACTGGCCTCTGGAATCAGTTTCTCTGTCCATAATTTCCCCATCCAGAACGCCGACCCCTGGAGGCTGGTAATCGTAAGTTCAAAATTAGTTTCATTCACAATAGTTTTCCCTGCTTACATACTTGAGCCGATGTACAACGCGTTGATAGCGACTCCCTATAATCCTGGACCTCTAGTCCCACCACCCGCGGCGACAGGCCCATCGCCAATCCGCAACATCATCCCATCAGAGAACAAACCCGCCCCCTGTTCAGCACCTGCAAATGAGTTGTGAGTTCACTTCTATACTTGTAGATCTTCACTTTTTTAATTCCACTGGCTGTCAATGTGTACTCGAATAGTTTTGGTGCGCCTCACCGCCCCCCTCACTGCCTCTTTTCTATCGGCGCACTTAGCTGGGAGAATGATATTAACATCGAGGACAGCAATGGCGAAAATGATCGCGACTGCGACGATAGGGACGATGAGACTAATTAGCTAGGGTGAGTAATGTATATTCATAGACGCTGAATATCAGCTTCATTATACTCATTGATACTACATTACCAGTCCGCTGGACTTCTTGATCACTTCAATGTAAGTTGGGCGGAGACATGATCGTGGCGTAGTACTTGAGCAAGATGACTATTCTCTGTATTTTGGTGCGATCTAGTGTAGAAGTGCAGTGTAGAGCCCTCATAAGAACCTCCCTAAGCTAGATGCCTAGCTAATACCTTCATTACCCGCTACTCGAGATGACTTGGACACACAAACTCTATGAATGGTGGAATGCCGGGATTAGAGAAGTTTTATTTACATCTTAGCGAGATTGAGTGGGGCGCAAATGGAAGTGATTTTCTCTTTCGTTTTTGTGTAAGTTCAGTTCAAATATTTGAATCTTCTAAAAGGCCACACAGCACAGAATCACTATCGAAATAATCGATCTTCACCTGGTTCCTTTGTTCTTGTTCCCCCAGTATCCTGCATGCGGTATCCGAATGATGGTAACAAAGACCCGCAACTAATACAATGCTCTGGCATGGGCTTTCAGTCCCATTGACAGCATTCTATTGTACTTCTTGTATCAAAATCTTGAAAAAGTGATTCTAGTTTGAGTCTCTGGAGCTCAGTAGCTCAGCCCAGCATACACCAACAATAAACCATGGCAGCTAGAGCCGGCGTCCCAACACCTCAATTCGAAAATGAGTACAGCTACTGGGGCGACATCAACAACGGCCTTATCAACAACCGGGGCGGGATCCCACCTCTCCCAGATCTCCTAGTCCAAGTAAGTCCCAATCTACCTCCCCTACCATACCATACTCATCTTCCAACAATTACCACTAACACAATCTCCAACTTCCAAGACCAGGTACGCACTTAGTCGAGCCATTCCATATGCACCACCAATTCCTTTTGCTCCACCCGCACCACGACCTCCAACCGTAATCGGGGCAATTATCAAACCTCTGGGCAGACCTCCTGTAGTTCCAGCTCCTGATCCCGCACATCTCCCGTTGCTGGCGCCTGTGCCAGGCGTTCCGGCTGCGGCGATGGGAGGGCCGAATTGGATCGGTGTTAAGCATTTGGGTTACTGGAGGGGGTGGGGCTGTGAGTATATCATATTTCCCTAGGCCTAACACACAACATAACATAGCAAACCTCAACACTGACATCTTTCTCATCGCAGGTGACAATGTGGGAATGGAACGGCCCTCCAGCAGGTCGCCCCGCCAGTATGTAATCTTTCTGTACTATTTTAGCCAAATATCTCGAATCTGGGATCAGAGAGAAGTCTTAGGTTTGATCTCTTAAGATCCAGGAACATGATCGTCATATTTCGATGTTTTTCAGCGCTGAAATTCTCAAAGTCCACGACAAACTCGCAATCAAGCTACAAATGAATCCCGGCTGGAACCTTTTCGACGAAGGCGCAAAGATGACATATCTCAGTGGAGCGACCCTGCCCGAACACATCGTCCGACTACTTGTTAATCCACCTACGCGGTTGACACCGGCGATGGTCGCTGCAGAAGGTATACCTAATGCTTGGTTGGTGGGTGGTGCGGCTGCTGGTGGATTTGTGCGGAGACTCGTGATGGAATATCTGCCGTTGGGGTCGTTATAGGATCTCCAGGAAATACGGTGGAATCGGTATATCTTCCCAATAATGAGAATTAGACGAACTATCATGCTAATTCGAGATATCTAGTAACATTCGCTTCGAGGAGCTCACGCTCTGGCGAATCTTCGATTGCTTAGTCGATGGGTGCAATCTGCTAAGTTTAGAACATTGCGACAACTTCACAGCAGATGCTGCCGGATTCCCAATGGGACCTGCGAATTGTATCACATGGCAACCGTTGATTGATCCTGGCGCAATGGTCCACTTCGATCTCAAGCCAGCGAATAGTATATTTCACTTTCACATGTTTTGATTACGTTTCGCTAACTAAGTTAGATATGGTAGTTTTGGCGGCTCGGAGTGGCACGCATGCTGATACGCCACTATTCAAAATAAAGCAGTGAACTGCCCAAATGCTATCTACAAATGCCAATTAGTACTGACTCCCACTCAGCTCGCAGATTTCGGTCTTGCCATGTACGTCGACAGAGACCCCAACAATGTGATTCCACATCCGACATGGGCAGCAAACGAAAACGAACGTACTCGTGGGACGGAAGGTTATTTCTCAACTGTAAGTATTGCAGCCCTTCGGGAATCCTGGAGATTGGTCATATTGTATGAGATCGAAGCTGATTGATGTTGGATAAAGGAACAATTCACAGAACGTTGGAATTAGTTGGATTATAATGCTAGTCCTGTTTCTGGGAAGTGGAGCAGGAAAACAAATGTCGTGCGTATCTTTTGCTTTCAACCAGTGACTCCATCGATATGTATTGCTGTGTCATACTTTCGCCATTTTTCGATAGCCTCGCTCACACTTTCTGGTTATGTAGTGGGGAATTGGCCAGATTATATATGAGGTATGTAACTTCTCTGTTTCCCGCTTTCGATCAGATGGGCTCTTCAAGTCCTAGTGAAGACATTCCATCGAATCTTTCTCCATCAAAACCTCCGAGCCAACTTTATAACCCTCTTTAGTAAGCATCTACACCTTTCGCTGCGTCTACATCTTTTTTACACCACCATTCCCCCTAATTTGCTCCACTATGTCCCCTCAGCTCTGTCCATCACTGACACTCTTGTCCCCTGCATACTGATTCAATCAATAGCCTAGCATGCTACGACCAAGTACTAGAACCCCACCGCCCATTCCTTCCAGGTGCAGTCATAAGCTCCACCGGCCCAGGCCCCGCCAAAGGCATCCTATACGGAACTGATCTCCAGAACCCCGGCTTTTCGCAAAACCTCAAAGATGCTATACACGAATGTCTATACGAAAATCCTAACTATCGACCCAGGCTGTTACAATTGAAAAGGAGGGTTCATAACGCTATATATGCACTTGTACAAGCAGGGGTTGAAGCTGAGGGCTGGTAGGACCTCGCTCGGACTGAGCCACTCGTACCGTAAGTCTCTCATATATTTTTGCGCGGGCGAGCGACTCCGTCTATACTTAGATTGGGTACTCGATTTCCCTTCATCCTTGATACCAATTGACTTTTGGACCTTAGGGCTCAGGCAGCAGCTCGTCCTGAGATACTCACACAATGTACTTTTTTCGGTCACATAAATCGCGAGCCGGTTCAGCGTCGATGCAGAATCTGGGAGCGTAGACGGGCCAATCCGCTGCTTGCAGTTCGTTGTCGTGCTCATTGGGACATGAGAAGGTGGAAATGATGTATGAGAGGCTCACTGCATAAATATGGGTAGCGGATTGGAGATTCCCAGTCTTGTGATGGGGAAGAGAAATAAGAAAAGTGCCATATGCCCCTGATCAATCAGGAGGAATTGGTCTCCAAGTTTCAGCGCACGGCGGAAGTAATTTGTGGCCTTCAGTGGGAACGGTTGCCAGTCATATGCTTGATCTTATGAGACTCAGCATCAGAATCTATTCAATACCGAACGTACAGTAGATTACTCGTATCCCAGTGTGAATTCACAGCATTTTCACTTCGACCTAAACATATACAAACATGTCGAGCCATTTAGTCGCGATCAAATTGTACGAGTCCAAGGAACGGATCGTAGTTCCTGCTCAACCTACATAAAATTCAAGCTTTCCTCTATCCTCTGAACACGAAATGAAATAGAGTAACGTCAAAAGTATCAGGGAGATTTTGCATATCCAATGGTTTGGAGGAATATTAAATTCCTAAAATTCTTCCGTCCTGATGTCTCAATATGATTCTAGACATTGCTCCTCGCCCTTCAAGAAGAATATGGCTCACGGCCTCTTTGTTACTAAACTGAAGCTATGGTTGGGGATCCATCCAGCGACAGAATACCAACAACAAAGACGCAAGCTAGAACAAAGCATTGAACCAACTATCTCATTTTCTTCTCTTCAACCTTTGGCCTTGCATCTCTGAAGATGTGCAAACCCAATCAAGAACAAGAAGAACAACCTGGTGAAAGAAGAAGCAAGCTATCATGAACCGAAATTTGCTCCGAAAACTCTGCTGCTCGAAAATCAAAGTACAGATATGAGGTCCGGTGAGGAAAAAGACATCGAATGATGCTCACAACCCCTATCATACCGAAGCAGAATTCGGTAAGCGTTGGATTGTTCACCCATAGGGGACGTGAGCTGGATCTAGACCGAACCAAAGAGCAAGCATTCTGTTCGATGATCTGTGCAATCTGAATGTGGCTCAGTCGAGGTCGCGGATTCATGCTCCATTGTCCTGATCCTCACCATCGCTGAATTATCATCGGAGGTTGCGTCTCCCGACTCAGGGTCATGACACTGCACAAATTAGAAAGCTACCTTTGAAGCCGCAGAAAGTTGACTTACAGAAGTTGCATTTGATGGATCATCCGTAGACGTCGAGACGGTACCGGCGACAATCTTGTTGATCTCGACGTTGGCGACTGGCATTACAGCTGCTCCAGAAACTGAGAACTCGCCAGCGTCTTGAGAAGGCTTTATTAAGCTCTTGAGAAGGCTCACTAAACTCTTGAGAAAGCTTGCCAGACTCTTGACTAGGCTCAACAGACTTATTCAGTTGTTAGCAGGACTCAGTCTTTCGCATAGGAATGACTTACCCTGTCGAGCGTCATTATAACCACTCAAGCTCTCGCTTGGTATTGGGGTTCGCGGTTCCGCGGCCCCTAAAATCAGTGGCGATGGATTCCTGAATTTTAGCAACAATGGTGGAAAGTCCTGCACCCTGTCGTATGTTAGCAAAGTAAGAAGACGTCTGGAGTGCGACTTACCAAAGTCGAGGCGGATGGGTCGTTAGGATCAATGACTTTGTAATAGTGACCTCCTTGCTCAGTGAATCCGTCTTGCTGATGGAACATGGCTGGAGAAGCATTGCCATTTTCGCAGAATTCTGGAACCTGCCTCGCCAAGGCATCGCCACCTTGATCAAATCTCTGTGCGGCTGAGTCTTTGAGATCCCAAGCTTTACCATTTTCGGCCGAGGCGCTCTCGTTTGCATTTGCATCCCAAGTACTACCGTTCTTGGCCCAGCCGTCCTGAACTTCATTGCAGCCTCCAGCTATCCTCCTGTGGAGTTTCGTCGAAGGTCATGCGGGCGGTTGGCGAATAATCACCAATCTCTTGAAGATCGAAAATACCCTTAAAGTTTCGGGTGTGCTCAATGAAGGCGAGGTAGGGATTGCGGTCTCGCTTCTCCATGTGTCCAACAGCGTCACAGTCGGCGATTACGACCATACCGTTCTTGTGTCTTGTTGCGGAAGAGACAAAACGTCCGTCGTTGGCGGTGAAGCCGGGAGACGAGGTATTGGGATATGAAATGATGACGAGACGAACTCCTTGTCGCGTCCTTGGAAGCCGTCGATCGATCCAAACTCCACGTCGAAGTCAAGCTTTGGGTTCTGGGCTTTCAAGACTGAAAAGGCGGCCTCGAGCTTGCCAACATGGCTGTTGTAAGGAGCAAGGAAGGCAATCGAAGGGGTTGAGGGTGTCAGCAGAGTCAAGTGCTTCACCATTTCGAGATGAACGTTGATGAGACCTTCGTCGTATCGTGAGGTTCCTTCCTCTGACTCGGAGGTACTCTTGACATCAACGACTGCGATAGCCTCGTGATAATTTGAGTACTCAACGGCACGGGTAGCAGCATCTTCTCCGAACGATGGGTCTTGAGATATGAGCTCTGCGATCTTTGCCACGAATGCAGCAGCTGCTGGACGATTGACGGTGGAGCTATGTTATGTCAATCTGCCACCATAGTACTTGGAGTTAATCCAATCCATGTATCCACTACAAGATCTAAAGACATTATTGAACTCAAAGTAGGGGTAGTTTGCGGCGACAAGTCGAGTAATCATTGGCACTTGCTGCTGAGCATTGAAGTGGTTGTTGGAAGTTATGGAAACGACAACATTATTGCTCTGCTTCGGGTCGCCAAGGTTGAGCCAGGCCGTAGCCGGCAAAATACCATCTTGAATGAGCGGCATCTTGGAAAAGGCAAGAAGGCTGGTTGTTTCGGAGGACAATGTGGTTTCATCGGCAGTGGCAAGATCTGGCTTGAATTCTCCGAACAGCTTTTGATCGGCGATGTTGTTTAGCAGAGTGATGATAAGATCGGCCAACGCATTGCATAAGCACGCACTGCCTGGAGCTGCGAACTCAGTTCGGTACGATCCTCCTTCTCCAAGATTTGGCCGAATTGCCGACACTAAACTTTCGGAGATCCTCGACTGAGATTTGAGAAGTGGTACGCAGGACTTGACCGACAAAACTTCGTACCCAAGGGGGGCATTCGTTATATCGATTCTACTGAGATGCGGGCGAGGGGACAGAGTGACAAGAAAGATGGCTAAAGCAAATCTAACATTCGACAAATATGATTCGAGACACATGGAAGGGATGCAGAAACGGCGCTGAAGGACAGCTCTTGCATTTGGTCCTGCCTTAAGCTAATAACTTGGCAGACTTCCTTCGAGGTTGACTGATAGAATTTGACTCTGTTTTTCGCTTCCGTGGTTTCGGTTGGCGGTGTTCCAAGTATCCCATCGCGACTCCCAATGAGTCCTTCGCCGTCTTCAAGAGCGTGAGCCGAGCGACAAGCTGTCGAAGTTCTGCCACTGTGATTACTTTCCTCTCAAACTGCGCTGCCATCGTGGCATGTGCATCGGACAGTCCAGCTGTGCCTGTGACAACATAGTCCGCTAGGTCCATCGAATGGATACTTTGTAGAACTTGACCACCTTGAACTCTGACAAATTCCTGGACGTTTGTGCCATCAATGGGAGCATCGCCACTCGGAATCGAAAACTTGAGGCCATCAAGGCACATCTTGGCCACTTTGATACTGTGGCTCGTTATTTTGAGATTGGGATTTTCTGCCGGCGGGCTGTTTGCAGTTTTCTCCAGAACCATTTGCACGAATTGCTTGGTGGTGATAACGGTGGGGTTTTTGATCTTCAAGAGGGTTTCGCATTCTTTGTTGAACAGTTCAATGTCTGCCGGAGAGTCGCCGCCGCGACGAACAACGTAGTCCATCTGGGATGTGTCAGCGCAGACTGGTACATTTCCGAATAGGTCAGCGATTCGTTTCGAGCAAGTTCGTGATTCTTCCTCCATGCGACCGAGGACTGTGAAGTTTATTCTACCGAAACACTTCAGAGGATCTGTCGGCCGTTGATTGGAGACTAGCCTGGGCAGACCGAGATCTTTAGCCATTTTTAAGAATGCTTGACGATTGATGCACGGAAGGTCCTTGTCGTCGATGATCTGTTGGTGCCTTTGGGGAATTTTGTTGCCTGCAATAACATAGTCTGATATGCTCCCTTGTAGACACTTTTCGATGGCCTGCCAGGCGCCCCCATTGTCAAACACCAGATACCGTATTTCGTCCCGAGCATCCATGTCATCCAATTCCCCTATCCAGGAAAACTTCATGCCCTTGAAAACCCCCGTATCTTCAACAGGATCGGATATCACTGGTACTTCCGTGGCTGGTGCAATGTTTTCCTCCAACTCATCTCCCTCCAAGTCTCTCCGCTCGACAGAGTAGTTGATAGCGAACTCCTTTGCCCCTGGCGTTGTGATAGTCTCCGCAAACAATCTTCCCCACGGTGTGTTCCTCCAAGATTCCTGACGCGCAGCATCATTTGCCTTCGCGGACTCTTTGTATTCCTCGTGGCGATTGTTGGCGAGAGCTTGAGCCCATCGATTTGCGCTGTCGACGCTCGAATGTATGCTTTCGATCGTCAGGGTGCCATTCGTATCTCGGTCGTGGCTGAAGGTCCTTTCGTGGATGAGGAAAACGTCTTTCGGCAACATGCTATCGGGCTCGCAGGGGTAGGTAGTCGCTAATCAATTGAGGGCTGTCGAAAGGTGAGCACATGTCCGAAGTCGTTGATGTGGAATTGGATTCGATTCCGATCGACGCGACGCGTTTCGGATTCACGCCGAGGCACGTGATGAACTACTAGGACCTCGCACTTTTGTTAATCCCGTCTCACAAGATCAATAACTATCTCTGACGAGTGTCCACAATTACCCCGACATCTTCCTGGCTTCGCGGAAAGACAACTCTTCCGAAGCAGCTGGACAATTACTCGTCTCCTTGATGACTTCGCACTGCATCAAATCAAAGGCATCGGAAGGTCAAGAACGAGGTAAGGTAGAGGAAACCCCCTTTCTTCCCCCATAACGAAGTAGTTTAAGCAGTGAAATGTACCCCTGTCATAGCTCATTTCTGTCTCTGTTTGTAAGGCATCTTCTTCGGTGATAATTGTGCAGAGCCCCCTTGTTTAAATATCGCTTACTGAAATCAGGGGTCGATTCTCGCTTAATCTTTCCTTTGGGGAAATTTGACCTGTGTTGCCATGGAGGCTGATTGATCAGAATGGTCCTTGGATACAGTTGCTATGTTCCAATCTCATGTACTGAAAGTTTCTATGGGAGCTAGGTTACATATCTAATTAAGCATACCCAACGGGGCACCGTCGAATAAAGAAAGCAGATTCCTACTTGCAACCAGTATGCCTTTGTTCTTCTTGTCCTTGCTTGCGGCCGTTAGCAAGCGAAACTTTGAGACATTGATGAAGAGACCTGAGGTACGTGTTTCCATTGCGTGTTATGGAGTATCGTCACAGCTTTGTTTCCGAACACATATGCAGTTGTGTCCGATGTCAAGAAATCCAAGCCTCGGCAGCTGTCCCCAACCCCCACAATCCCCGGTTCATACAGCACATCATGCCGGCGGCCTTTACCCCGGAAACCTTCAAGCAGGCCAATTACTGGCGGAAGTACCGAGATCCAAAATCCGCGGATTATAGCATGATCGATTTGACCAGACTGTATTGTGGGGTGAAGCATACCCCACCTGCATTTGCTCCCCCTCGAACTGCTCGACGATTGAGCTTTCCACGGATCCCCGGTACTGTCGCAGCAAAACCACATGTTCCGGATGATGACTTAATTAAAGCTTTTATGAGCAAGAGAATTGCCAGTCTACCTATTGACTTTACTAAATGGAAGGGTGTCCGGGTTTTGGGCGATGGGGCTTCAGCTATGGCTGGGTTATGGGAATGTATGTCCCTCCACGCTCTCTGAATCCCAACAAAACACTTCTTTGAAGGCTCTTGAAATGATACAAATTATTGAATATTGAAATAAGGCTTCAATTGGGGTAATTTCTGCCGGATATACCGGCTCCAGCATTCAAGCAAGTTGTGATCAAGGAAGGCCTCAAGATTTCCCGCTCTCTTGAGTATGAGAGGGATTTTCTGATTTCATGCAATCGTGCCGACTCTGCCTATCTGTTAAAGATGCTTCAAGACTCAGATGTAACCAGTCGTGCCTCGAGCGAAGGTCTAGGACCTGAGTGGGATGACGTTCACCGACGATTGTTTCTTGAACATTGCTCCCTGGGTTCGCTCGAAGATCTTCTATTCAAAAGAAGGCTAGAGTCAGTATCGAAAAATCGCTTGAAAATCTCCGCTGAGAAATTGCAGGAAGGAAATTTCACCGAAAAAGAGTCTTTAGCTCATTCTCAATTGTTTGGTTGATGGTCTACTTGCATTGGAGTATGGATGCGAGTTTCAGACAAATTCCCAAACTGGGCAGTCGTTCCATCCGGGACGTAAAAAGAGTGGAATTCTGTAATACACTTCGACATCAAGCCCGACAACATCTTCCTAGCGAATGAGGCTTTACACTATTCTACACAGATTTTCAAGGTCACAGCAGCAGATCTTACTCGTCAAGAGCCTGGCTGACCGGAAAATTAGTTCGCTGACTTTGGTCTAGCGGCCTATGACTTTCTCGACGATCCATTCACGGACGAGGAGAGAGAAGGCTTCAGGCGAAGCGGTACCGAAGATTATTACCCCCCGCTTCGTACACTTCTAACATTCTTTGAGGTCGACCAATCTTTGTCTAATCAGGGCTTCTCATAGGTGCAATTCACCGAAGAGTGGGACTTCTCTGATTACAAGGAGTCTGAGGTCGCTGGACAATACTCCTTCTATACGAATGTCTGGGACGTTAGAGCCATTATGTATCAATTGGTCACACTTTCAGAGGGTCCTTCAAATCACCGAGAACCTTTTATGCCCGATTGGAATATCGCGTTAAGCCGAAGTCCAACTTACGGGCTAGATATTCGTGCTCATGAGTACAGTCAGACTCTGACTGATCTGATCTTCGAGTGCTTGTCTGAAAAGCCAAGATGCAGACCCGATCTACTGGGTTTCAAGAACAGAGTCACTGGTGGATATGCTGGTGCTCATGTGACAGATCTGACCTTTGAGCCATACTCGGACTTTGAACAATCTGAACCGGTGGCTTCAAACCCTTCGGGAATTCGGGAACCAAAGATTCATCAAGTAGAGTTTCCCAGCTGAAAGCCAGACCTTCCCCATCATAGACTATGGATATTGGATTAATCCATTAAAGTCCAGTGGGCTCTGAATCGCTACAAGTTTAGAAAGCTCAAATTCTCTAAAGTTGAGCTATCAAGCTAAATGCCTTCAGATGTATCTAGTTCCATTTATTGCCTCACTAGCTGATTCTGACCCCAGTGAATGGATCATGATCCAGGAGGAGAAGGAGAAGGAGAAGCACCGGGGAGATATGCTGCGTTGGGTAGAGATGATTCACTATAATGCCTGCATCCTTCTTTGGACAATATTTCACGGATTCGACCAAACCGTCAGCATTATTTACAAGGTATCACGATCAATCCAGAACATAGCAGCTTTATTCAGAAGTTTAGGAATCTTAATTGGTCCACAATTGATTACAAGGGCTGCATCGCGAACAAAGAAAGCCGCTTGCGTCAGGAGAAGTCTGAACACAATACCGACTTTCATCTCGCGCCATACAGTATAATGCTATAAACTGATTTGCTACGAACATTTCATTTGGACACTTCAATTACTAGCAGTGTTTACGAATACATCCCCATTATCTTTCCCTGAAGAAAGGAGAGAAGATGGCAAACGATATAGGCCAGCAACCCGATGTCGCCCGCTACAATCGGTGGCTTGACTACAATGATCCAGCAGGCCGTGCCATCCAACTTACAGCTGCAGAAATCAAGGCAAGTTCACGAGACATATAAACTGATCTTACAGTAACGATGTCTCATTGCTACATTATGTTAACTTCTGCAGGACCAATACAGACGTCGTCCATACGTGCCAGCGGCCCGAGCGCTTCCCCGAAGCAGCATCTTGGAAGCGCCACTTGCACCAATTATTCCACCCCCACCAATTGACGCTATGGAACACGCTCAATACTTGGCAGGATTCTTGGACGGAAATGGGAACCCTCCAGATGAGTTGGAATCTCCCAACAGAAGGTATTTGGTACCGAATTGGAAGCCGAGGAAGATTCTTGGGGAAGGTAACTACGGAATCGTTGCGCTATTTGAGTACGATGCTCTAGCACCCAATCAGCCCAAGGAGAAGAAGGTAAGATAAAGATTCCTCCTGAAAATGTGTCTGTCCTCAATTTATGGTTTCTCGGCATGTTAACCTGATATGTGGCACAGGTTGTTGTAAAACAGCTTCATGATGTGGTTCAGGAAGATCTATCATCAGAAGCGACATACATGGCAGATTGCCGACTGTTTTCTTTCTCGAGTCATATTGTACGGTTGTTGACAGCTACGGATGACATCCAAGCTGATTTACGTCGGATTGTGATGGAATACGTAAGTGGCATTCTAGACAGTGCATATTTCCTCTCTCACCAAGCTCGATACATACGATAGGTCCAGCGCATTGATTCAATCTGCTGGGCCTTTACTGAGTCTTCATTGTCCAGTGTCCACAGGGTTCTATCGGCGGTCTGCTGGACAGAAGAATATCACGGTAAGGAACCGTCCCAATCGATGCATCTACTTATGCTAAGATGCGCCAAGAAATCTCCCTTTTCAAGAGATAACGTTGTGGAGAATATTTGAATGCTTGGTGGACGCATGTAGTGTCTTGGGATTTGGCCGCGAATTGATTCTGAGCATCGATCCAGAGGAGCATACAGCTATTGTAAATCCCGTACCCGATTGGGACGTACTTATCCATTCAGACATAAAGCCTGATAATTGTAAATTTCTTTGGTTCCTACGAGCTGTCGCTGTTGACAAATTGAGAAGTTTTACTAGGAAATCGAAATAGAACTCACACCGAAACTCCCATTTGCAAAGTAAGCCCATGCCGAATGAATTAACAGTAGAAAAATACTTACATTGTTCCTAGCTTACAGACTTCGGTTTAGCGACTAGACTATTTGATGAGCCAGATGTTCAAATGCTATATGAAAGGAATATGGAAATGCGAGAGTATGGCACGGAGGGGTATTTCACACCAGTATGTACTTACGACGCGACCTTACGCAGCTACTCGTTGCAGGTCTTCTGACCTTCGCCACCAGGAACAATTCACGCCACGGTGGAATTACGAGCGCTGGAGAGAAACTGAAGTTGCAGGTGTTTATGGGTCGGCCACCAATATCTGGGGTATCGGAGCCATCATGTACCAGTGAGTAAAAACAACAAGCCTCTCGTTATCTTGTCCTTGGGACATTGACTCCTGATGTGCCTGCAGACTCGCATGTTTGGATGAGAATCCTCCTAAACATTTGTATCCATTCACCCCCGCATATGAAATCAGCGGAGGACCTGCGAAGGGCGATACATACGGCTTTGACATCGAGTCAACGGATTACTCCAACACGCTGAAACATATGATACTCGAATGTTTGTACGAGAAGCCAGCCCACAGATGCAAATTGGAAGACATGAAGTATATTATCAATAAAGCAATAGACGAAATTATTGAGATTGATGGTGGTGAAGGGGATGATTGGGTCGATCTAGAGCTGCCTCAGCCGGGTGGCCAGGTCATATATCCAGGACCTGTTGTTGCTCGGCCGTCTCCACCTCCACCACCTCCTCCTCCGGCACCACCTGTAGCTGTACCAGCACTAGTTCCAGCGCCAGCGCCAGCTCCAGCTCCCGTTCCAATTGCAGCTCCTGGTCAGTAGTTCTCCTATTCTGTCTTCCCAGACCGGCTCCTGCTTCGATTAGGAAGCAGATCCCTCTCGAATTGAGCGGTAACTATATCTAAGCAACACTACGCTAACTCACTCTATAGCTGCCTTGGGTTTTGCACCAGCAACATTTATGTTTCTATGTCAATACATTTTCCCCGCGAATCATGCGAAAGCTACACAGCAATGCCAAAAGAAGCGAAGGCAGGTCGTAGGACCCCGCATTCGTTGTGCTATTCATATCAACACTTAATGTATAGCAGAGATTGCTCGTGTATAGTAGTGGTGTATACGTAAACATGAAAAGTATGCCTAACTCGATGGGCTTCTATCTTGGTCCTTTGAACTTGGCAGCATGGACGAGAAGTATTTCGCTGACTCTCGAGGCTTCGTCTGAAATTTCGAGGCTTGTACGGGATACGGTTGGAATATAGTAGATATAGACTATTAGAGGCTATTCTGACTCAAGAATATTGATCAACGTGTCCCATCGTATGGGTAGTGCACTAGTACAGACATGGCAGCTGCATTGTTTCCGAGAAAGGCACTAGCAAGGATCGGGCCGTCCCCCTCGGAAGTCTTATCGTAAGTCAACGTCGACTTCACAACACTTGCCAGAATTAATCAAGTCTGGACTCAGAGCCTCAAAACTTCAATCCCCTGAAGTATATCCCTCGACTTCCGATTAGCAAAGATAATGAGAATCCCTCTTTCTTATGGGATGCTGTCTTTGCTCGGAGTATTGCTTCTCGTGGGATGCGGGGTAGCAGCTTATCGCCTATTTCTTGGACCACTTGCACACTTCCCTGGACCAAAGCTCGCTGCATTAACAGGATGGTACGAGACCTACTTTGACTGTGTCAAGAAAGGAAGATATTGGGTTGAGATTGAACGAATGCATCAAAAATATGGTAGCATTGAGATTCGTACCATAATTAGACTCGAATTATGCTTACAAACTGCAGGTCCAGTTGTCCGCATTAGCCCATGGGAGTTGCATGTCAATGATCCAGATTGGAACGAACCATACAAGATTAGTTCTCGAGTTGACAAGTATCATTGGTATTACAAGTTCGTTGGCAGTTCTGACGCAGCGTTCGGTACTGCGGATCACGATTTGCATCGAGTACGACGTAAAGCACAACAGAACTATTTTACCCAAGAAGCTGTGACACAATTAGATGCCAAGCTGAATATTATTTGTGGTAAGTTCAGAGCAAGACTCGAGGACTTCAAGGGAACTGGCCAGCCTGTCAATCTGTCGAATGCCTTTCGATCCTTGGCGACAGATGTGGTGACAGAATACTGTTTTCACAAGTCGTACAATCTCCTGGATGAGCCGGACTTTGCAGCTTCTTTTCAAAGAGCTATTCGCGATTTTCCCCAAATTGGTGTTTGGCACAGACACTTTGGGTTGATCTTAGATATTTTTTCCGCGATGCCAAGGTGGCTCGTGGCGATGATTGATCCTGCTGGTGTCTCCGTCCATGACTTCTTCAATGTAGGTTGGGAAAACTCACCCCTTCAACAGAAGCAAGAAACTTGCCTGCTTACTGTGGTAATAGGATATTGTTGGCACTACCAACTCCATTGTCGATTCACACGCCACCACGGCGAAGGTAGCTGACAAGCCCAATGCAATACACCAAATGTTAGATTCACCAACCCTGTCTGCACAAGATAAAGCAGCATGGCGTCTTGCGCTAGAAGCTCGAACTTTTGTCGGTGCCGGTACAGAGACGACTGGCAACACTCTGACGGTAACGATGTTCCATCTTCTGGACAATCCGGAAATGTTTCAGACACTCAAGACAGAGATCCAGGACGCTCAAAGGACGTCGAAGGGGCACCTCGAATACCAGGAGCTTCAGCGTCTCCCATACTTGGTACGCATTGTACAAAAATTTATACCATAGGCTCTGTGGCTAATTTAGTAGTCTTCTGTAATTCTGGAAGGTCTCCGGTAGGTGAAGCCCATATATTGTATTAGTCGGTACTAACACTCAGGGAGTATATCCTCGAGCGTGGCAGGTAGACTACCGCGAGTTAACAAGCGTGAATCAATGACATATAAAGGCTACTCCATTCCCCCTGGAGTAAGTACTTATCTCCAATCGGTTGTCCACATTGCTCTAATACTCACTCCTCCAGACACCTGTGAGTATGACGCAGAAATTAACACACGATAATCCTGCTATCTTCAAAGAACCACGAAGCTTCAAGCCTGAAAGGTGGAGACATTCAACGGAGAGAAAGTTCCTCGAGAAATATCTTCAACCATTTGGTCGAGGTTCAAGAGCGTGTCTAGGCATTCAGTATATTCCAAACCGCTTACCCCTTGGAGATATCTGTCGACTGACCAAACTAAAGCCTAGCATATGCGGAGCTATACATGACGATAGCAACAATCGTTGGGAACTTCGAGCTGAAGCTATTTGACACAGTCAAGGAAGACATCGAACAAGTCCATGATTTCTTTTCACCATTTCCTGAGTCAGGCAAAGGGTTAAGAGTCACGGTCGACTGAGGATACAAGCCAAAATGGATGAAATAGACATTATTCACGATCTACTATGAAACAACATGACCCTACAACTGAAACTCAGTCCCGAATTTCCCCTGTACATATAATACATATTATTAGGCAATACTGAACGTTGCAGTAACAACCCAATCGTCCTCTACCACTGTCCGCTCACTTTCATCGCTCTCTACCACTGGTCACCAAGCTGATGAGGCATTTACTTGTATCCAGAGCAGCCGTCGGGGCAGTTGTTGTAGCCCGGGAAGATGTTATATTGGCTCTTGTCGATGTTGCCCAACTTGGGGCAAGCAAGTGCGCCAAGACGCTCGGAGATTGTCGTTCTCAAAGGCGTAAGAAGCTGGTCCTTGATACCGATTTGGGTCTCAGCACCGCCGAGAATATCGGGGGTTGGAGCTTGAGAGACTTGGAGGAGAAAGCATTCCAAGTTGTTGCCGTCAAGCAGATCAGCTCCGGAGAAGACACCCGAAGTCAAAGATCTGAGATCGACAGTGAAGAAGCTGTTCGGGGAACCAGTGTTTCCGCCAACGTTCAAGAATGGAGGGTACCTCTCGGCGTGGTCCAAAACATCAGCAAGGAAACCTGGAATGGTGTACTCATCGCCGATCGCTCGCTTGTACCAATTGTCTGGGATCCGCTCCCACCCTGGGCTGTACTTGAAGTTTCCAGACTCGCCAGAAATGGCGAAGAAAGACATGAGTTGTTCCTTGGTGAGACTGCCTTCCGGGAAAGCATCAGAGTGGTTTGCCATCATGCGGACTGGGAAGGAAAATCCGGCAGGCGATACGAGAACACCTGAGAATGGAGAGTAGAAGAAGTTTGGGTTGCGTGTGATCGAGTCGTTAAAGCGAGCGATACGGTAGTCAACCAGGTTGGCGTATTGGGTATCGGCACCGACACCTTCTACGAGTGCATCGTAGTATTGTTGGAATTGAGGAACTTGGACCTCAAAGTTGTTTCCGCTGCCGTTCTATTAGCATGATGTTCGAAAACAGGATGATACTCAACTTACTGCAGGTAAAGATCTCCTCTGGTCGGTGAAGCGTCTGACTCATACTTATTGTGAGAGCCCGAGAGGCCCTGGGGAGCACCAGTGAGGCCAAGCAGGTTGTTGAGAGGGAGCTTGTTCTGTGAGCTTGGTCCTCCAATGGAGTAGCCTAGAAGGTTTCCATCGAAAACAGCACCGAAGACTCCGAGAAAGCCTCCAAGGTCCAATGCCATACCATATGCCTCGTTTGTAGCAGCTATGAAGTCACCAATGGTTCCCACGCCATTATGAGGTAGGTAGCCATGGTTTGCGAGTGCGTTTAGCCCAGGACAAGGGCCACGAAGGTCTCCTTTGGCGTAGTTGGGTGCAACCCATTTATGCTCTCCAGTGGTGCTAACATATTGTGACTTTGCGTCGAAGACGGCACGTTTCTTGACGGGAGACCTTGCCAAACTACTACGCCTGCCGCGTTGTGATTGCTCGAGTTGCTGAGCGTGTTCTGCAGCAATCGCGGGGAATGCACTGACATCGGTGGCTGTCAGGGCCAGCAGGGCAACCGACGCGAGTGTGAACTTCATGTTGTAGTGTGTAAGAGAGTTAGGTATAGAGGAGAGGAGGAGAGAAAGTGGATGTTGGACAACGCTGGGATGATCTGAAAAGAAAGTCAGAAAGGGAGTCGTCTCGGCCTTATATGGTAACTTTTGACTTCCTACTTGAAGTTCTGACGACAGCTAGATGAACATATAGAGCATCTAGGCATTTTGGCCGATGTGATGGTCTAGCAACATCATAAAAGTTGCAAGCAATAGTACTGAGATAGGCTGGTGACTCGGAGCGCCGAAGGACCTTTGATAGCTTGATCTCGCAATCCCAGCCCTTGATCGAGAATCTTGGGCAGAAGAGAAAAAGCAAGATGTCGAAAGTGATATCATGGTATGCCAGAAGATTGGGAAATCTTGAGCTAAGGATCCGAATTTTCGAAATTCTGTCGATCAAGCTCAATTTAGGACTTGAAGCAGATGGTTCAACGTTCCTTGTTGACGTCGATTGAAAAGCAAAGGCCACGATAAGCTACTTGAGGTTAACAAACTCTTGCGCCGCCTATGCGGCTCATTGGCAGTGCTCTCGCATTTCCACTTGGTGCTTGACCGGACTACCGACGTCAACAGGAGAACCATTGGCCGGACAAGTCTTCAACTGACGGGTCGGCATAAAGATGAAGATCGGCTTTTAAGAACAATTGTAGCAGTAAGCGTATGCGACAGCGAAAGAGACATAAAATGTGGAGAGGCGAGGAGCTCCAGAATCTGACATAGACCCGCAGATTTTTCAGAAGTGGGAAAGTGATGCTCGATCCACTAAATATTCCAGTTCTCACCCGTGGAGTACCTCATAGCCCGTGCGAATAAGAGCATGTAGTGGAACTTGCACAACCGTCCTAGTGAAGAGTCGCCGACATATGGCTTGCCCAGTTGCCTTTGATATCATGAATGGGCATGTAGCAAGAACAATTGAACCATCACAACTTGTTATAATCCTTGATCATCGAGTCAGCGAAGCAATTCTACGAACAGTAAACGCACAGATTGAAGCGAAATGTCGCCACCGCGAGAAGTGAAACCTTGAGGCTCCAAATAGAACTCCCGTCTTGCTCACGTCACATACCGGGCAAGGCTGCGCATTATTTCCACCGGAATAATTCTTTAGCGGATGAGCAACTAGACTCGGCGCCAGCACTGATCATAAAAACGCGAGTCCAAGTATCTTTTCCCATCGCCGATTTGCTGATCGTGATGTAAGTCAACAAGAGCCTCATAGCCAAGTGACACTGCCGGAGCGATTACTCCTAGGGCGAAATCATGTAGCTCATCTCCAAAGGATCACTTGTGTCAGACCTAACTTGCTGCAGGTTCCCATGGTTCGAAATACCTAATACGGGCTAGACGTGCGCTGCCTGAACCACTCAAGAGCTAGACACTCGGGAGGGATACTCCACGGGCCTGCATCGCAAATCCTCCATATTTTCCGAGCCGCAATCGAGAACAATCTTTTCCATGCGACAAGTAGCGTTCGATTTTTCGTACATGTGGAGCTTTGCTCGGGCAGCCGAGGTTGTCTCCTATTTGAGGCTCTTGTTGGTAGCGCAAGCCTCATATGTCAATCTGCGAAGATCCCTGAAGATCCTCATCCAGTTGAGACATGGCTCCGCGCCAGACTTGCTCTGTCGGTTACGAGCATGCTAAGCGAGCTCTTGGGCCAAATTCCCTGTACCAAACGCTCTGATCACAGATAGCATGAACCTCTTATTTTGGTCTTTGGTTCACTTTTTCTTTCACATTTAGCATAATTCTCTGGTCTTTTGGTTGCTTTTGGCTGGGATGTAGATTCCCTCCCCGGGTTCCCGTCATAGTATGTGCCATGAATGTAATGCTTGGCATGGTGACAAAGTTGGGTCACCTGTACAAGACTCGCATTTTATCTCCATCTACCGGTTGCCCCCGATTTGAAATATGGTGCCAATTGTTCGATGGCAGAATCAGCTGTTTCTGACGTCAACGAGGCATTTCTATATTCACGACAGATTGTACAGAAGTTAGCGCAGCTGCAGCTGTGGTCAGATTTTGGAGTACGTAGAGTTTAGACACACCAAAAGTCCAAGATCCCGGCAGACCGTGAATTAGTGTGGAAGCCTATGATGAAATTGAAAATTTGACTTTCGGCAAATTATTTTTGCTGCTGTAAATAAAAGAAAAGGAAGATCATTATTACAGTACTCAGAGACTAAACCCAGCCATAGAACACGATTTCGCTCTTTGAATGCTGATATTGAGAAATGATCGATCAATGGGTTTGTTGCTTGGCTCGGAGGTTAGAAACGAAGAAGAAAGGAAATATCTCAGACACAAGGTTGCGGAACAACTGCTTTCCCCTGATGACACCACCATTTCGAGCTGACCGAGAGCGCCCCTGAGCTGCATGTCAATCGGCACTAATCTGAGTAGCTCTTCGTCAAGGACGCCATCCGCCGCTAGAGCAGGAACCTCAGATGCTTGATCAACGCTGCATTAGTTTACCATTAAGCTTGCCATATCGGTACAGAGTACTTAAGCTTGATCTTAAGCTTGTCAGATCATCACTACTTGATGCATAAATAAAGCTAGCTCGGTGTCTTCACCACAGACGTTGATCATCCCGTCGGAGCTTTCTCCTTACTCTGCTCGATGTCTATTTGTTGATCTCAGCTGTGACGACAGAGAAGATCTCTTGTTCCCGATTCGAAGATCATCAATAATCTGATCTCATCACCAACTGATGCAGGGACGCCTTTACGCTGGGGATGTGGGGATGTACGACTGTGCGCACACGCTGATCATCAGCATCATCTTGTCGAATGAATACGATGAACTGGAGGAAGTCGATATCCGCAGAGCTTATGGCCGGAAAGGTTGCTGGAAAGTCTGTCAGTGATACATGCCTCGGAAGCGTCAAGATGTCTTCTCCACTCTCGCTAGAATTACGCGTCATCGTCGTAGGAGAAATTGACCTCATCTCTTCATTCCACTTGGTGTCTTTTGCTTAAATGAAGCATAATGCCCTTGAAAGCTCTCCGCTTCTCGTCTATTTCAGCTACCCAATTTTCTCTGCGTTAGAAAGCCATTATTCTGTCAATCTCGTCAATAAGACCATCCCCACAGCACCCTCACAAAACACTCGTCCCAAAAATGCATTCTAAGACTTTCTTCGCCGTCTTCGCTTTGGCTACAGCAGTCATCGCTGCCCCTCTTCCGAATGATGATAAGGGAAGCACAGATATCATGCAGAGTATTGAGAACTTGTTAGGCTCTCCCTTCGGCAATGGTCAGTGACAAGTATCCCAGGAAACCATCTGATTCTAACTTTTCTTTCCAGGCAATGGTAATGGCAACAACAATGGAGCTGGAAACAATAATGACGATAATGGATCGGGCAATGGAGCGGGAAATGGAAATGAGAACGGAAACAAGAATCAGTTCGGAAAGTAAGTCATCCTCATTCACAGCCCTTACGACAAATGGCCAATGTTGAGTTGGGCATTGTTAACTTATGGCCCTCTAGTGGAAACAACATTGGCAGTGGTAATAGCGGCCTGAAGGTCGGTCGCAATGATGACAAGGAGTCTCTTGGTGACTGGATCTCTGGACTTGTTGGCTGTAAGTTCTTCGCCTTTCCTTCCTATTCACAAACTTCAAGCTACCCTTCGCACTTTTGAGCAGAAAGCTCATTGGACTTCCTTAGCGCCCTTTGAAAACGGTAAGACCAAAGACTTCAAAAGTATGTCCAGATGGTGCTCATACAGGTTCAGGAAACGAAAATGGGAACGGGAATGAGGCAGGCTCTGGAAATGATGAAAACGGAGCCGGAAACGGGGTGGACAATGGGAACGGGTGAGCTTGATGGCCGTCTGCACATTTTATGGTGACTAATGCTTGACCAGAAACGGAAATGGAAATGAATTTGGTATGTGCCGTCCACTGACGGAGCTGCTGGGAGACATCTGCGAAGTTTTCAATTCCAGAGATTTACTCCTACTAACTTTTATAATCAAAGGCAACGGCAACAACATCGGAAGTGGCAATAATGGTATCTCTATTGGTCGCAGAGCACAAAAGGTGAGAAAATCAGACACCCTTGGCAACTACCTTGGGAACGTTGTGGACTCCGTAACGGTGCCTGTCCTGGATCCCACATCACCAAACACCATTTGGGCACCGCCTGCCGGCAATGGCAATAACAATGGCGATGAAAATTCTGCTGGCTCAAACAACGGCGATAATGGCAGTAACAATGGCAACTCGAATGGAAATAACAATGGAAACAACAGTCAGTAAGTCCTCAAGCATTGTAACAACCTCCAGATTTTTAGCAACTAACAACACGCAGATTCGGAAATGGCAACGATCTACTCTCTGGCAACTGCGGAGTTTGCACAGGACCTATCGATATTGATCCCTCGCTGACGATTGGCTAAACAGGTGCGTGCTCGAGACCTACCCGATGGAGCTCTGTCTCTCATCCCGGATCAAACCCTCACCTCTTTGAACAAAGTCGGCTCGCAACTCGTCACTGACGGTCCAGAAGATTTGACCACGATCCTCGAAGGAGCTTTGGCTGGTGAGCCGACCGACAGCAAGTTCAGCGCCGATGAGAAGCGCCAGGTCTTGACTGGGCTTGAGGATGTAATCGCCCAAGACCTTGCGAAGTATATTCCATAAGCGTGGCGTTGTGAGGAACCAGGTGTTTAGGCTGTGCGGTCCATACCTAGGTAATATTTAATGTTTCATACGAAAGGGGGAAAGTGTGGGATTGCTGGAGTCATTGCTTGAGATTGATATTGCTTGTACAATGAACATAGTGAAATGTATGCATCTCCCTCTTGACAAAAGATCTGACTCTCTCATCGTGGCGTTGTCAACACAAGAAATGATAATAATTCCCCTCTCTGGCAACTGAAATGCATTTTCCAGATGTTTAGTGATCAGCGACCAGGAATTTATTTGTTTAGTGATCAGGAAATTAAGCGACCGCTGGTGGACGGCACTTCTCAACGTCTGGCCTCTCTTAGCCTCGGCATCGGAACAACTACGACGGTAGGAATGCAAACTATCCTCTTTTTGCCGCGTCTCTAAAACATCGATAGCAGCTTCATCAGCAACAAACTAAATCATGGCCTGACAAATTTTCAACCGTAAATCAAACTCTGCGAGCGCCGATATTGTATATTTAGGTGGCTACCCCTCGTGCACAGCATTCACATCACGTCGTTCCATAACTCCTCTCGCTTCAATTCTCACCGGAGCTTTAAAATACAAACGCTTTCAGGATGTCTGGACTCGCAGCAATTCGTGCCCAGAGGCAAAAGATACCTGTACCAACCCAGTCCTTCGCGGGTCAAACGATCATCGTTACTGGTTCCAACACAGGGCTTGGCCTAGAAGCCGCAATCCACTTCGTTCGTCTCGACGCTGCAAAAGTCATCCTCGCAGTACGCTCAGTGAAGAAAGGGGAAGATGCGAAGACATTCATTGAAGAGAAGACGGGCAAGAAAAATGTGGTGGAAGTGTGGCAGGTTGATATGTCGTCATATGATTCCATCAAAGCATTCGCCAAGAATTGTGGCTCGCTGGACAGGCTCGATGTCCTGCTCGCGAACGCTGGAGTTCTCAAAAACACCTTCGACTCCGCAGAGGGCACGGAGATAACAATCACCGTAAACGTGATTGGAACGTTTCTCCTCATTCTCAATTTACTTCCTCTCCTAAGAAAATCGAAGCAGACGACGGGGATGACGCCAAGAGTTACTATCACAAGCTCTATTTTGCACGAAAGTGTATGATTGAGATGGCCCCTACCTTGACGGACCTACATGCTGATAAGATTGCAGGCGAAATTTGCGGAGCGTAAAGAGCCATTGATTTTCGAAGCTTTCAAGAAGAACAACAAGGCGTACATTGACGATCGATACAACGTTTCCAAACTCTTGGAAGTTCTTCTCGTCCGATCCATCTCCGCTGCTATGAAGCAAAGTCCGAACGCAGCAACGCCAGTGATTCTCAACACTGTCAATCCCGGACTTTGCCATTCGGAACTGGACAAGGACGTCGAGGTATGATCTGAACTTGCCCTCGTCTCCCCAACATTCGAGAATTTGTGGCTAACAACTTCTGTCTTGTAGGGATTTGCTGGTTACTTTTTGACTTTTGCTAAAGCATTGATTGCACGCACCACAGAAGTTGGTGGTCGCACACTAGTGCATTCTTGTGCTGCTGGACCAGAGAGTGATGGCCAGTACATGAGCGAGTGCAAAGTCAAAGAGCCAAGTGCATTTGTCCGGAGCCAAGAGGGAGCAGAGGTTCAAGCGAGAGTGCACAAAGAGCTGATGACTATCTTGGAAAATATTCAGCCAGGGGTCACGAGCAATATTTGAATGTCTCACGTGGAGGTTGTATGATAGCGTGATCTTAGCATGTGGGAGATAAGCTTGTCAGTGGCGTCTTGATTTGGTATGATATTCATGTATTATTGCAGTTTGGGGTTACTTTATATACTAATATCATCTCTATTCGACAAACTGCCTGATCCAGTGCTCGATATTGTGATATTACTGCAACTTTCTGCCTCATTCTCACAACCAGACAGGAGGCCTCATATGTCAGCTTGGTGAGAGTGGATACGGTCTCGATGAGGTCGAAACTCCCATAATGTTTTGTCCAGTGCCTTTTCATGTGGCTTTTATATTGACGTTGAAGTTTTGGCCCTGTTGCTTAACCCCTCCGCTCAGGATCTCTACATTGGGTTGCGTGAATATTTCGAGCGCATATGTTACAACTTAGGACGGACCGAGAAACTCGCAGTGATATCCATTTCAGACGGATGTCAATATCTACGCCTGTGTAGCAACATACTCCACCACCTTGCGAACTTCCTCCTCTACAAATTCTCCAGCTAGACCCAATCTCTCATTCCAGATACCTCCTTCCACTCCAGTATGATCTTCCAAAGCGTCCTTACCTAGCACGACTCCCATTAGTACCTTCCCACCGCCGCCCATCACATCACCTTCAGACATCGCCTTGAATCCCTCAGACCGTATGTCGTCCGCCTGGGCATTAACGATATTCCACTTCTCGCCAGTCGCTTTTTCCAGGGCGGTGAGGACCTCAACTTGGTCGGTGGTGAAGGATTCGGTGAAGACCATTTTGTTGGCCGTTTCTTCAGGGTGGTTTAGGATGGCGATCAACGAACGTGCGATTTGTGCAACAGTACAGGTCGTGAACTTGGTCTTCCCGCCGTCGACGAGCATTGCTGTTTTGGTGGCGAAGTTGAAACCCGTAAAGCCTAGGGCCAGACCCTATATTTAATAATATCAACAACGGAAACAGAACATGTGGGATGATTGGAATCCCAATGCATTGAACGTACCCAGTCGAAAAATGGTCCTGTGATCAAGGCGGTCCAGGTGATGACGTCCTGCTTAGATTTCAGATACTCTAGGTACTTCTGTTTGCCTTCAAAGAAGGGAACTGCTGCAATAACTGCTGGGTTCTAGATATAGCGAAAGTTTGTCAGCGTTTAGACCTCGACAGTGAAAAAGGGACACGCGAGGAGACGTGGTGCCTACCGAAGAGTCTGAGCCATACTCGCTAGGGATGAACCTCTTCACTCCCGCTGCGATGGCGGCTTCAATAACTACAGCTTGTTCCCCAAGAGCTACGATTGGAATGCAGCTTATGACTGCATCCTGTCCTTTGAATGCTCTGGTGAGAGATTCCAGGCTGAAGTCACTGGCGATGACTTTGGCGCCGGTAGGGAATTTAGCTGTAGAACTTGTTCGAGTGAGGAGCGTGATATTCAGATTTGACTGCAGTAGTATGGGGAGGATGGCTTTTCCAACATTCCCACTAGCCTGTGATGCCTGTTAACGCGAGTCTTGGAGACTCTAGGGAATGTATGTGAGCATACCCCTACGATGGCGATGTTCTCGAGAGACATCACTGCAAACAGAGAACTTCAATTGGTAAAAGATCGTGGTGTGTCTGAAAGATAATTGAGCTGTAAGATCTCGAAATTTCACGGGGGATGTTGAGGTTGCTGTGGTATTCTGGAGTGGAAAAGTGAGGAAGAAAATCAGTCGAACTATTTCCTGTATACTATATACACACGCAAGACACCTCCACAATAGCCTTTACTTACAAATCACTGACTGGGTTACGGCATTGCAATTCGCCCGTGTTTTTGTTTAGTCTGCCGGTCTTGTAATCTGAGGCGCATGGTCTGAAGAGCCAAGAGTAAGGTGGATGCCACGCTTGGTACTGACAAGCAATTACGCCGAACAAGTAAACTTTACAGGGTAGACAATCTTTACCAATCCGAGGCTCTGCAAGCTCTTAATTTCTGTTTTGAAGCCTATTCCTCGCATTGGTAGGGTTACCCCGTGCGGTAGCGGTATTGTGCCGCACCCGCGAAAGTGGGCTGGGCCGTTGCGGCTCTCACAAGCAAAATCCCAATGCTTGGTAATTCTGCTCTTTCTATTCTAGTTCGGCAAGCAAGCTTTATCTAGTCATTCTCGCTAAATCAGTAGGATATTCTATCTGACCGTCATGTGGCTAAAGCTGAGTTTCGTCGACATATTTGCCGCCGTCCCAGTCGCGAATCCCAAAGAGTGAGCTGGTGATAGCAAGTGCTGTGGTCTCTCTGCTGTCAAATGTCCCAAGCGCTTCAAGTGTCTCGTCGCCCATCTCATACTTGAACATTTACGAGTTCGAGGATGCCCCAATGGTCACTTGAGTCATTTCGCCGGGATCCAAGCCTTTCCCTTGATTCAAGTTTCTTGTGTTGTCCTTTCCCATGACTGAGCTGTAATACACCTTACCCAGCTTAGTATCAACGCAGATTTCCGCATGGCGGAAATTGTCCTTATACAATGCAAGACCAGCTTAATTTCAGCATCGTCATTTGGTATTTCAATGTGGTACTTGTAATACAGCACAGTGAGCGCTGCCTTTATCGCAAGGAAGTTGCGGTTCCTGTCTTTGCGTCGAGTGAAGTTTCGCTTGGTACAGGTATGACACTATTGCCGTTGGACGTATACTTCTCCTCATCAAAATTTCTAATGAAAGCGTACTGGACGAACCCAGACACTTCTGAAGCCTCCATATCTCCTCTACTTTTCGCCACCACCACTTGTCTCTCAAATGTCATTCTTGGTTGTACGAGCTCAGGCCGACCTCCTTCCTCTTACTTGACAGGAATTAAGAAAGTCTCCCTTCCAAAGGGGCAATGGATCTTCCGGTTTCCTGACTTTTAAACAAACTCCCCACTACAGCCCCTGGCCATCTCCAACAAGATCACCATGTCGACATGCCTGACCGCCTCCTCTTTCATGACCTTCAGACCTCGAACAGAATTGTTCTCGCAGCTGTCGGTAGGACCCCAAATATCTCTGGGTCTGGCCATGGTAATTATATGACCCTCAGACTTTCCTCTCTCAGCAGTCAACAGATAGCACCGGTCGCCATGAAAGTAGACACACGGACCCTCTGCATCGTCTCTTTGATTCCTTTTCTGAGCTCACGAAGGGGTGACAAGGTTCTCCAGTGACGATATCAACCTCGAATTGTCGTAGTGAGCATTGCGAATCATGGACGGGACTGGCACGATGTGAGCCTTGGATATAGGCTCTTCCAGAAGATGAGTCAAAGGACAGTGAATGTCAACGCCCTGGACGTCGTAGTAGATGAATTTCCTGAAAGAAATTGGAGTCATCGGAGCGCAAGATGTGATGCAAAAGTTCCGCGTGCTAAGGTCGGTTCCATTAGAGCTACTATTGGTACAATAATAACTGATGTAAGTTAGCAGGAAAGCATCCTATAGTGAGCTAGATTTTGGAGTGAATCAGGTGCTTTCAATAATGTAAAATAAACCATTGCGGTAGCGAACTGTAGGGGCAAGGAGACGTTGAGTTGCGTAGAGGCATCGTAGGCGTAATAGTAAACACATCCGTGCTTGCATTTAACGGGGACAATTGAGAGGTACGGTACTGTTTAAGTCCCTGCCCTAGCAGCGGTTCCCGAGACAGTTCAATTCGGGATGCAGAGGAAGAGGAGAAAGTACCGATTGTGCCCAGGTCTTCGGATGTCTGGAAGTGTACATTGGGAGCCCAGGAAAGATACGGAAGGAATAGTTTACGAGGTAAAATGTGTCGTCCACGAAAATGATGGAGGGGTCATGTGCAAAGCCTGGGGTGATTGGATTTGTGTACATTGTTTAGGAAGACATGTTAAGATCTTGGTCTCGAACAGCAATTGAGTTCTGCGAACTATTTGTGATGTATTTCTGTCATTCCAATCGTGAGGATTAGAATAGTTGACTTCGCTTCGGGACAAATCTGGGCGAAGAAGGCGTTCGTATCGTCTCCACCAACGTCCCCACGGGGAATTGGAAATTACCGTGGCTTGTATGTACCTGAGTGGACATGCAATCAAACAATACTATCCCCAGACTCAAAGATTTAGTGTACCGATACTGAGAAAAATCGTGAGTTGCAAGCATGGTAAGTTTACCCTGCTAAGATGCGGAAGGATGATTACACATTGCAAGCCTTTAAGCCTTAGCGAGCTCAATGTCCACATCAACACAGCGGGGTCAGTCTCATGTCCACTTCAAGTCGTGATGGCTCCAGCCATGAATGCAAGTTGGAATTACCCCACGGAGAAGCTTGGGAATCTTTCTGCCACGAAGATTAGATTCCCAGTATCAGTATTTTTGGCCAGGGGGCACAGAGGTATGTGATGGAAACTATCAGGAGTGTAAATGGGGATGGAGGCAAGTTTGGACAAAGTTTAAATTCTACTCCAAGTCAATTGGTGGCTGGCAGGGTAAAAGACCGTCATAGATAGCATTGAAACGGCCTTGGTGCTGCATCGGCTTCTGTCCTTTCCCTTCACTTCACGTGTTTCGCTTGTCATTGACGTCCTCGACGATATCAATATCCCCCTTGCGTGCAATTTCCTCCGCGCGATACTCTAAGTCATGGGTGTGGAAGGCGTCATAGTTCATTGTCGGCACAAACCAAGACTTGCTGCTGAACAAAGTGTTCATTTCTTCCAGGGGTAACTTGGCAGTCTCGGGCATAAAAGCCCAGAAAAAGATTGCGTTGGTGAAGTTACAGATGACAAAAACCAGAAAGAATCTCCATGAGATGCTGTTGATCGCTGGTTTGGTAACTTGACCAATCATAGTGTTGAAGGCGAAGGAAGTCATTGCACCGATCGAAACTCCTTTGGAACGTGTCTTGGTGTCGAAGATCTCAGCCGGAATGATCCATGAGAGAGTACCGCAGGTGAACGAGAACGAGATTTGGTAGACCCAGTTGAAGACGATAAATAACCATCCTAGTGCATGCTGTGTAGAGGGGGAAGAGTGTGGAAATGTAGCGTTGACAGCCGTGACGACAATAAAGCATAGACAGTTGATTAGATTGCCAAGGATCAGCGGCCATCTGCGACCGAGCCTATCGATAAAGAGGACGGTACAGAGAATAGCCAGAACCGAAAGGACATTACTGATTCCTTGGTATTTCAGAGCTGAAGTTGTACCAATACCAAGGCCGGCGTATATGGTAGGTGAAAAGTATTGGATGGCGGAAACTCCCGTCATTTGGACCGACGCCTGCAGGGCGCAAACGAGGAATAATCTGCGGAAGCTCGATCGATTGGTGAAAAGCTCCTTATAGCCTTTCGCAGCAACTTCGTGTTCGAGAGCAATGGCGCTTTGAATCTGCTCAAACTCGGCTTGGACCCATACATCTTGCTCGTTACCATGGGCATGCAGCTTAGCGAGGACTTGTAGACCTTCCGCTGTTCTCCCATGGTCCATTAGCCAACGCGGGGATTCAGGGAATAACAAGATCAGAAGGGCGAGGACGCCAGCGGGGACTATTTGAATCCCAAGCGGAATGCGCCATTGACTGGTGTTGGTATCAGATATGTGAGAGGTCGTTCCATATGTCGTCCAAGCTACGCAAATTAGCTAAGCACGACAGACTGGCACTAATGCAGCACAAAATACTTACAAGCTACCGCAGCACCGATTGCCAGCAAGAATTGCTGAAGAGACGTGATCCGACCGCGAATCAGTGGATGGGAAATCTCAGCCTGGTACAGCGGGATTATCATCGTGAGGAATCCAACACCAAGGCCAGCAATGAATCTTCCCGAGTAGAGGTAACCAAGATTTTGTGCTGCAGTCTGTAGGGCACCACCTAGAGAGAAGATAACGGCGCCCACGAGAATGGTCAAACGACGACCAATCCAGTCTCCAGATGGTCCAGCGAAGAAAGCGCCGACGAAGGCACCGCCTGTGAAGACAGATACCACAGCTCCACTACGAATTAAGGTTCAGCGTTTGCAAGAAACGTCAGAGGGTGACTGGATCGCTTACACTTCATTCGCACCAGGGGATGCAAAAGTTGACACAAATGAGGCTGAAGCAACTACCCCTCCAATAACTCCCAGATCATAGCTGTAAATGTCGTGAGATGACCGACTTGTTCCCAACATCGGAGGAAGCATACCCGAAGAGAAAGGAGCCCAAAGAGGCGAACACTCCAACTAGGAACTGTGCTGGTTATTAGCCACGCACGCTTTGTAGATGCTTGGCTTGGGACCAAAAACACCTGGTAGGTTCTCGGGGTAATACCCATTTTGTTGATAAAATTGTGCAGCAAATGGGGGATAATGAAGTATGATTAGTGGGGTGTCTGAAGAAGCTCTGATAGAAGCAGGAGCGAATTGGGGGGTAAGATGACTCCTTATTAGAATTTCTATGATAGGTGACCGTAGTATTTGTAGGAATAGCATGTAGAGCTTGAAGAGGACGTTCCGAGACTATGGAGACGAAAGATGGAGTCCCCGCCACTCTAGTGTTCTGGATGGGTGAGTGAGTTCGATGGGAGAAGCCATGGGACATAATTTAGCGCTCCAGTTGAGAAGCGAGGGGATTATCGGGCTCATGGCTCAGAATTAGTGTCACGTTAGTAACGTAGCTAGTTTCAAAACTAGTGAGCACAACGACGTGGAGAATGGAGATAACTCACCTTAGCTGAAGAAGAGAGGGTGTGTGAGCGGAACATCGGGCAAGTACACAGTGTCGTGGCAGTGGTTGGTGTTCATGATAAGTTCTGCAGAGATGGTCTCCTTGGGGAAGGGGAGTATCGGGCTTTCAACATATTGAAGGAAAGTGAGATTCTGTCGCTAGATACGTGTGCAGGACAGGGAAGCGATTTCAGGTAGTGCAAGAGAAGATCAGACCTAGTTTTTTCCAAGCTACGAGGCCTGGCCTCTGATGTGCACGCATACAACCAGTGATGGACATTTGAAGCTCAATAATTGAAGTTATCTGCTTCGACTGTTTCCCTTCTCAAATTTCTCTTTCTATCCTCTGCCCCCCATTTACTAACTGACACTGTTTCTCATTACTACTCGACGAAGAGCTTACAGTTTACAAGATGTTGACGGCTGTGCCTGCCCAGATTGCCACGGACATCCACAAAGATCTTTCGGCGACATCGCCGCTTACATTCCAGCATGCAGTCCAGCTCGTCAAGAAAGGCCAACCTCTTTCCCATGTTGTCCAAGCGCTCCTCTCGGAGTTGACGAAGATAGAGCGTCTGTCCCTCCTTGACGGCGATGAAACTTTCTACAAAGGCCTTCGCAAGATTCTATGCGATCGCTACAATCGCGAACCGTTCGTTCATGGCGCGGTCGCAAGGTTAAACATACCTGGTATTCAATTCTCGGATGGTCCGAGAGGGGTTGTGATGGGTTCTTCGACAGCATTTCCGGTTCCGATGGCGAGAGGTGCTACCTGGGATTTGAGCTTGGAGCGCCGAATTGGAGATGCAATTGGGATGGAGGCGAAAGCCCAAGGTGCAAACTACTTTGCGGGAGTTTGCATAAACCTGCCGCGGCATCCAGCGTGGGGACGTATTCAGGAGACGTATGGAGAAGATCCGATCATTCTGGGAGAGTTCGGCCTTGCACTTACGCAAGGTGTTCAGAGGCATATCATGGCATGTGTCAAGCACTTTGCACTGAACTCGATGGAGAATGCAAGATTCAGGGTTGATGTTAAAGTCGGGGAGGATGTGCTCCACGAAGTTTACCTCGCACATTTTAGACGGGTCATTGAGGGCGGAGTCGCCTCGGTTATGTCCTCCTACAATTCTGTAAATGGAGAATGGGCAGGTCAGAATCGAATGCTTCTTACCGAAATATTACGAAAACAATACAAATTCGACGGCTTTACGCTCTCGGATTTCATTTTCGGTCTGCGAGATGCGGCACTTTCTGTCAAGCATGGTTTGGACATCGAAGCGCCGTTCACACAACAAAGAGGGCAGTATTTGACTCAAGCATTGGATTCTGGGGAGCTAGAATGGTCAGATGTTAATATCGCCTGCTCCCGGATCCTGACAAAACAACTCGAATTTGCAGTATTCACGGAAGCCAGCCAACCTGATCCTTCGGTTGTATTCTGTGCACAACATAGAGCATTGGCTAGAGAAGCAGCTGCACGCTCTATGGTTCTTTTGAAAAATGAGTGCATCGGCTCAAAGCAAATTTTACCGCTAAGAGATGGTGTGCTCTCGAGAGTAGCAGTTGTCGGTCGCCTAGCAAATACGCCAAACACTGGTGATAGAGGCTCCTCTCAAGTCTTTCCGCCAAGTGTCGTCACTCCCTTTCAAGGCATTCAGGCCGCCCTCCCACATGCGACTGTCGTTCTCGAAGACAGTGACTCTGTAGAAGCTGCAAGGAAGGTGGCAAGCCAAGCCGATGTGGTGATATGCGTCGTAGGTTACGATGCGACCGATGAAGGCGAATACGTGGTTCCATCACTTCAACACGATCCTTGCCTGCTCGACCTCTTCCCGCCTGCGAGCACGCAAAGCGAAAAAGAAACGCTTGCCATAATACAAGGCAGCGCAAGCAATGACAGAGCTGAGTCTGGACTCGAAGTTGGTGCGGGCGGTGATAGGAACTCACTCAGGCTTCGAGCTCGAGACGTTGAGCTCATCAATGCTGTTACTGCTGCCAACCCAAACACTGTCGTTTCACTTATCACTGCTGGTGCAGTCATAATGGAAGAGTGGAAGTCAAAAGTGCCTGCGATACTGATCAGCTGGTACTCGGGATGCGAGGGCGGACATGCTTTGGCAGATGTTCTTCTCGGACGTATTGATGCTTCCGGGCGACTGCCCTTCTCGATACCCCAAGATGAGAGGCACTTGCCATTCTTTGATGCCGATGCCGAAGAAATCAAGTACGATCGATGGTTCGGACAAAATCTTCTCGACAAAATGGGTGTTGAAGCTGCCTTTCCCATGGGTTTCGGCTTATCCTACACCAGTTTCTCCGTTGCAGGACTTCGTTTAGACGCCTCCGAAGTGAATACCGATCAAGATATCATCACTGTGCACGTCAATATCACGAACATCGGCGTAAGGTACGGCAGACATATTGCTCAAGTATATGGTCTTGTCAGACTTCCTGACTTTCCTTCCCGAGTTCTTCTTGGCTTTGCCACTGCGGACCTGAATCCTGGAGAAACACAACACATAGTTGTCAATGCATCAATCAGACCTCTCCAGAGATGGATCAATGGCAAGTTTGAACGGCCTGGCAAGAAGATCATCATTGAGGTTGCCTCATATGCTGGGGATCCACATGCTTTAGGACGCACCTGTCTTCTGTGAACACATGACCTTTGAGGCTGGACGACATCTGTGACCGACTCTGTCGGCGGGATGCTCAGAGCTTTGGTCTATTAGAATGTATTACCTTTGCGAAGGGATGGCTTTAGATGAATAGTCTTGACATACATCATAATCAGATTACTACTTGTACCCTGGCTTGCACGATTAAAGCTATTTACAATCACTGATCTGACGAGCCAGCTGCCCCTCCATTGCCCCGAAGATGGCCTCGACGTTCCTACAACTCTTGTTCCTGCTCGAAGAGGAGTTCTGGTAACGTTCATTGATGATCATAGCACCTCCGATGAATGCTGCCAGAGGAAAAAGCTAGATACCAGAGGATTGTGAGCTTTGACAAGCGGAAGAGTCTCGCTAGCTTGATTGACTTGGCGAGAGCGAGTGGTACTTCAATAAAGATAGACGAAGTACATGATCAGGAAGACACGAAGCATCGAGTAAAGTCTCAATCCTTTGAATTCATCATCGCTGATGCTGCTGGCTATTTAGCAGCAGTGTACTCAGAAGTTCCGCCGTAGCTTCGGCTTCTTGCACATCCTCGCGCCAGAACATCAACATGGAGATAGTATCGTTCACAGCTTCAAGCCAGTTAGGTGGCAGCAGATCCGATGTGGTAGCTAGTTGAGCCATGGCGAGCAGAATACATGCACTTCGAGCTGATGTTCGCAACATTAGCCATGTGCCATGATGTCTATGAAAGAATCCAGAGCGATTGATATTGATCCTTTCTAAGTGAAAAGCGGCTGCTTTCGCTGCCCATTCACGAGTGAGTAATGACTGCGTACCTCCATTCACAACAGCCCAGACGAATGGCCAGGTTATCATCTCTTTCATATATGTCGTGCGACCACGAAGGATGAAGCGCAAAACATCATTCTCGGATTGCCTGGGCTCCCGACCAAAGCTGACAGCTGGGGCTAGGGAATCCTGCCATGCTTCAACTTGACCGAGATGCTCATATCCCTTCTCAGCTAGTGCTGGTAGTATTGGGCCTGGAATCTCTTCCAAAAGGCTGCTGATGACATTCTTCGCATCGGTTTCGAGTCTCCATAAAGATATTTCCGACAAATAGAAATACCATGCTCGGAGGCTGTCGCCCTCGCAACCATCTGGTAAGCTTGGAAATAGCCGAGGCGGATCGAGAGAGGGACTGCTAAAATCAGGAAGTCCCAATTCCGACCTCAACTCTCGCTCAGACTTCCAAGAAGACCAGTACACACTCTCTTCTGCTGGGGTAGAGCTCCAAGTGTGCAAGCTCCTTGCAAACTTGGAGGTCCTACAGAAGCTGAAATTCTGACAGATTGCAAGCGATTGAAGGAACATCCGCCATGCATCTAAAGGACGCAATGCTGACATCAAGAATACACCTGCAAGGAATAGACACTGTGCCTGCACTACGCCTGCTTGCCCCACGATAGGTCCCAACCTTCGCTGGGCTGCTACAAACAATGATGTCGCAATAGAGGTCTTCAAACCTTCAGCAGTGAGAGAAGGCTCATTGAATGGGAGCGACAATGCACCATTTGCACAGACCAGTAATACCAAACATGACTCTGCATCCCATCCAACGCCTTCCATACACACCTTTCGGACAAGACGCCGGGCGCTGTGTTCGTCCAAGATCGGGTTTTTGGGATGCACCTGGCTGAAGAAATTGTCCAGCCACCGAGCACACGCCGCTGGCGTAAGCTCTTCATCGGTTGCCGGTACAGAGCTTGCAGAAGCCATGGGAGCCGGACTGCTGTAGACATTGGGCGTTGATGCCGTAGGCAGAGAGACGTCCCGGAACACAGGCCAGGTCAAGATTTTGTCTAGATTCTGAGGTAAAAAGTGTTCTGGATCCCTTCTCACACTAGGTGACGTTGAGTTATCTGCCGGACTGCAGGCGTGTATCTCAGGACTGTTGCCGACAATTGGACTGCCACCTGGCTTCAAGGAGTCTATTTTGCGTTCGAGCCCTTCAAGACGCTCAATGATTGCGAGACTTGCCGGGTCAAAAGTGGACAAATCGGCCGGATCCGATATACATTCTGCACCAATGGTTTCACAGAAAGAGCAAGCCGGCTTTTTCTGGTCGCATCTGTGGAGTTGTTCCAAATTAGCTTTGAAGGGCAGATAAATCGACAAATAGATAAATGGCATAAAAGTCGGACTAGGGAGTCAAGAAAGCTATACTTCGTCCGGCGGGCCCGACAAACTTGACAAGCAGTCACGGCCCTCTTCCTCGGATACGCTGTACTTGGACGGCTCGTGGAGGCGACCCGCTTGCGGGATTTGGCGTTATTTGCTGCTACAGATGGCTGTGCGTAAGCTTGCATCTTGAGCGTCAATGCGAAAAGCTTGATGTAAGAGGAGCACAACGACGAGGCGGAGGAAAGGTGGGAGATTCTGGCGTGCGGAATGTCGGGAGCAGAAGACCATCATATGATATATTAAATAGCTCGGCAAAACGTCGAGCTAGTTTAGTTCGTACTATATCTCGGTAACTCGGAAGGATTGGGGTCTGCAGGTGTCTTACTATCGTAGGTAGCAAATGCGGACGAAGTGACAATGCGATCAAGTATCGTTCTTTCAATATTCTGGCTGTTTGGCTATCAATCAATCGAGACTTATGGCGACACGGAGCGGCAGCTAGCAATTAAGACACCGGTTAGCCCATTTCCTTCGACAGAACGACCTAGAAAGACGCCACATTAGAATCAAGGGCCCCCGTCTCCTCAATACGGGTGTTTTAATCAGAATCCAGGGAGTGTTGTAAGTATATCTTTATCTCCGAAAATATTTACCCCACGTTTGACACCGCTACCGTTTGTCTGCCCGAGACTCCGCGGCGAGGCTTCGCCCGACATCACGCGTTACTAGCGTTGAGATCACACTGGTAGCCTCACGCGTATTTCTGCACCATTCATTGGGCCGCTTGCGTTGGCTTGTCTTCCCCATGGGGCTTTTATTTGATTGTCGAGTGCGGGGGTGGGGAAGAAAGTCGTCCAACATCTTGTGGATGGAGCGGCTGTAAGAACGTCCCTCGAGAGTATGTGCTCACACTAAGCATCGATGTGCACTACACAGACTTGCTGGAGTTGACCTATCGGGTTTATGCGTCAAGTGACAGCATCTTGACAAGCTCTGCGTAGTCGTCGGACCTTCAAATAGACTTTCCTGATACAGAAAGTATACTGTCGATCGAACCGGTCATTTTGGTCGAGTTCCGTCAGAGGAGACCTCCTCGATCAGAATGTGTCGTTCAGTAACAGTCAAGGGTTTAGAAAGTGTTACTCCGAGAGAGTGCTGATTATATAAAGCTCGTCGCTCAACCATAACCATATCTCATGGACCAATTTCATTCATCTTCCTACCACACTTTCCCAAGTCCCGACCGTACCTTTCAATCACAATGCTGACCAAGATACTCTGCTCTTGGGCTCTTTTTTTTACATTCATCGGCCTTTCATCAGCAGTACCTTCCGCCGTTCAGTTGCGCGCTGCTCCTGCGGTATTCTCAACTTTCACCAGGAACCCAGTGTATTATCCTCTCCAAAATGCTCCACTCTGGCGCGTTGCATACGCACGCGCACTTCAGCTCAGTGACAAAAGCTTAATCTTGACATGGGAGGACTACCCGTATGGCGAGAGCGCTACCAACCTCGACACCTTCAAGGTCCTCCGCTCCACGGATGGAGGTGCGACATGGGCCAATCTCTCTCAGGTAGCTGATACTCAAAACGGCTGGGGAATGCGCTTCCGTAAGTATCAATAGTTGAACATAGGATATATCAACAATTTGCTTACCTTCTGCTCTTTTACAGAGCCTCATATGTACACCTTGACTGGGACTTACGGTAGCTTCCCTGCTGGCACCCTGCTCATCGCCGGGGTCTCGACACCTCTTTCTCTGGAAGGTGGCGTCTATATCGATGTCTACGCATCTCAAGACTCAGGGAAGACGTGGACTTTCGCTAGCCATATCGCTTATGGTAAAGGACCTGAGACAGTCACGACCGGGGATGCAGCGATCTGGGAACCATTTTTCCTCGAGTACAATGGCAAGCTGTATGTCTACTTTAGCGACCAGCGGGACTCGGCACACTCTCAAAAGCTATCTTTGTCATACACATCTGATCTTAAGAAATGGTCCGCCTCATCTGACGTTGTCGCCTACTCGGATGTCAATGCTCGACCTGGGATGGCTGTCATCTCGTACATCCCCACGATAAAGAAGTACATGCTTTCATATGAGTTTTGCGGAGCACCAGGTGGTGGCTGCCCGGCTACATATCGTCTTTCATCGGATCCCACGGCGTTCATGAACGCTGCTGACATTACTCTCACCACTACATCTGGACACACGCCAGGCGGCTCGCCGTACAGCGTCTGGTACCAGTACCCCGGCAGCACCTCAGGCAGCATCATCGTGTCGACCAACTCGGATACAGTCTTCTTCGTCTCCAAAGACAACGCTCAGACATGGACTACAGTGGACAAAGGTCAGTACACTGGACAGTCTCGCCACCTAATGTTGTTCAATGACAACGGAGTCCAACGTCTTCATGTTGTGACTGGTGGCTTCTACGGCTGTTCGGGCTCATGCTACAACTATATATCCAACGGTGTTTCTGATCTGAGCGGATTTTAAAGCATGGCCGATGGCTAGTTGATGTCAGGCTGTGGGCAGTGGTGTGTCATTAGCGACTTTAATGCTGTCAGACAGTACGAAGTGATCGTCGCTTGGCTCTCTCGCTCTTAGGTCGGAATGTACATAATTCTTCCTGTCCCTAGCTAAAGTAGAGTCAGCTCCTTTCGACTCTCTCTAAGACTCACTACTCAATTTGTTTCACCTTGGGCGTGCTTTCAGGAACTCAATCCCATGAAGCTGTCATGATCAGGGTACCCATGAAGCACCAAGTCACCAGGAGTAATTTGATACCTCAGTATGACTTGTTTTCCTTTTTCCTCTTGGGATGACATACATGAAGGGATGGATTTGTTCAATTCGAAACAGAGAAACCTTCAACAAAAAATGAGAATTTTAATTCAATATGGTGTTCTTGTTATGAAATGAAATTGTAGGTACGCAGACGGTAGCAGATCCAGAGCCTCTAAATTCAGCATGACCCAAACACGCAAACCCAAGCAGCCCTGCCGCCAAAGACCGTCCAACAAAGGATCGCATCGATGGGGATAGGCATGAACGCATAGATTCGGTTATCAACTTGAACATGTAGGCAAGCTCTTGATACCTTCGCTAGTGAGATTTCCTCGAAATTACAGCAACTCAGCATCTTATCGGTCTTTCCAATCATCGTAGGTAGATAAGGACTTTGCGGACAAATTAAATATCATGACTGTTCCAAACTGGAATTCAGGATATGCTTACCTAAGCCGAGCTCTAGCGAGGCCGGCCGATGTCCACATCAACACAGCGATTACTTTTGTCCACCTCCTCGCCTGCTAGTGCCACTGCCCCACGATTTCTGACTCGCGACCAGCGGCACCACCATCAAGTGGACATAAAATCATCCCCATCACAGTGTCCACCTGACAAGAACTTTCAACTTCAAGTCTCGACTCACTGCCAAATCTTGGGGGTGGAGATCTCACCCCGCAATTCCCCAGATACATGTCCCGACGCGCGTAGAGACACATCTCTCACAAAGACGCCACCAAGCCGTCGCGTGAATGGAAGCCAACCTTGAGGTGGACTTCCCTCATGCATATATCTTTGATGAAGATCCCAGTGATCAATCAATCTGACATCTATCCTCGAGTCTTCTGATCCTGATTAATGAAGAAAGATTCAGCAATCAACACCATGAGCTACGATACCAAAGACATGTCTCCAGAGGTCGAGCAAATGGAGCAGGCGTCGTCTTACATTGAGGGTACATCCCGCTTCGACGATCATGCCCTGGCGCACCGCGGAACTATTTTGATGGAGGAGGAGAGGAGCTTGGGGGTTTCGGCCACGGCAAAATTGCATTGGAGAGCCCTTCTGATCTGTACGTTCTTCCTCCAAAACTTTTAGAGTCCAAGTACTGATCTGTAGACTATAGGCGCGGTATCTTTCACAGCTGGTATGCTCTTCGGCTACGATACGGTTGTCAACGGAGCAAGTATCTCCATGCCAGCATTTTTCATCTACTTTGGAGACATTGGTCCCACTGGGCCCTACTTGCCTTCAAAGGTATGCTGTTGTACAAACCTATAGTAATTCATATACTGATCAAAGCAGTGGACATCGCTCTGGACCGCCATGTCTGCTCTCGCACAAGCATTCGGAGCGTTCTTCGTCGGCTTCATCTTGGATCGCTTCGGACGAAAATGGCCAGCTGTCGGTGCCGGCGCTCTGACCATGGTTGGAACTGCTGTTCAATATACAAGTGTCAGCAGGGGCTCTTTGCTCGCAGGAAAGATGGTAGTCGGATTTGGGATTGGCGCTGCCATGGCTACTGCTACCAGTTATGCTTCTGAGGTAAGCTCTACTTGAGAGATCTTATGACCGCCAAGCTAATCAACAATAGGTTGCGCCGATCAAACTTCGTGCACCAATCCAATCCGGTCTGGTCCTCTTCACAGTATTCATGCAAGGAGTCGCCCTCGGTATTATCCGTATTTTCGTGCCAAACATCCATCCGGTTGCTTTCCGCCATGTTTTCGCCATCCAATGGGCATTTGGAGGCCTCATGATGATTGCATTTGCCTTGACTCCAGAGTAAGTCACTGTCCATCATCCTCAATAGACCAATTGACTAATAGCTCACCAGATCTCCAATCTTCCTCATCAATAACGGCCGCTTGGACAAAGCCTACTCAGTAATGACCCGCATCTACGGCAAAGCAGACGACGTAGACGCCCGCCTCGCCTACCTCATCAAGACCATCCGCGAAGAAAAGTCCAACCACTCCCTCGAAAGCGGAACATATTTCGAATGCTTCAAGAGCAAAGATCTGAAGCGAACACTCACAGTCATCTTCCTCTACACAGCTGCCAACATTGGCGGAGCTGCATTCCTCGCTCAGTCCATCTACTTCCTCATCATCGCTGGACTCCCCGCAATCCACGCATTTGACGTCTCGATCGGCGGATTCGGACTCGCATGCATCATTATCGTGTCTAGCTGGTTCATCATGAACAAGATCTCCCGAAGAACTGGTTTTATGGCAGGATGTATCATCAATTTCGTCATCATGCTAATAGTCGGCGCACTCTACTACTCACCTGGAAAGGGGTCTCTCTGGGCCATCGCTGTCCTGATGTAAGTCCACTCCACCTCAAGATCGTTCCAAATTCATAAAGACAAGCAACATACTAACAAACACTCAGGAACGTCCTCATCTCCCTGCAAACCTCCCTCCTCCAAGGTCTCGGCTGGCCCATCGCCGCCGAACTCTCCAGCTACCGACTCCGCGGCAAGACCATGTCCATCGCCATCATAATGCAGACCTTCTCCACCTGGCTCACCACCTTCATCGTACCCTACATCTACAACGTCGATTCCGGCAACCTCGGTGCCCGCACTGGTTTCGTTTTCGCTGGGACGAGTTTGCTGCTTATTGTTGGGGCGTTCTTCCTTGTGCCCGAGACGATGAGTATGACGATTGAGGAGATCGATATTGCGTATGAGAGAAGGATCCCCGCGAGGAGGATTAAGAAGGGTGTTGTTACTGTGGATGGGGAGGGGGGTTTGAATGGTGCGGGGAAAGTGTAGATATGATTTCAAGCTAGCTAGCCTACAACGAGCGTGTAATGGTAATCCACCTTGAGGAAATTCCTCTTCATCTTCGTGCTTAAATTAGAAGCGCTTCATAGGCCATATCTTGACCCTTCTCCCCGAGGTCCGATTTGCCTGCTATATCGTGGTGAAAGGCGACTTTTCACGAAAGCAATCCATAAGAATGTGACCGCGATTATACACATTTTACCAATCAAGAGGATCGTTTGACGAACATCGTTTATTTGAAGAGATAAAAGGGTATATCGGTTATTACAAGCACCTTAAAGTACCAAAAGAGAGCAGCCGTCAGGTGCAAAAGCTTCGTCGTCCGAAAGAAGTGTACATCCGAAGCGAAGTAGAAGAAAAAGAGGCTGCCGCGTACAGATCGAGTCTAGCCGCCCTTCGCATCAAGTTATCCCACCATTTTGTCTTACTTCACTCCTTTCCCCTTCAACCTACCACATTCTTCTCATCATCACTCTTTTCCCCCTTCCCATTCCCATGCCCATGAACATGCATATCATGCATCTTATCCTCAATCTTCAGTCTCAAACTACTAACTCTCCCACCCCTAATACTCCTGATAAAGCTCAACTCCTCCGGCCTACTTCCTCTCCTTCTCAGCGCCTTGATATTCGCTTCCTCCGTATCGTAAACATCCGGTGCAAGACTCTTCTTCCACTTCGTTCTCGGGATCAGCTTTGCAATCCAGTGATCTGGGATTAAGCGAATGATGATAGCGACAGGGAGGGATAGGGCGCCGAGAACGATGGAGATCGCCCATTGAGGTCCAGTGAGAGGTTTTACTTTGAAGGCTTCGCCGCCGACAAAGATGATCATTACTTGGCCGCCGATCATGATGACGTTGATGATGCAGAAAAACCAGTTGTGTGTGATGCCTTCGAAGATGTTGAATTTGTTATCCAGGCGACGATTGCTGTTTTACTCATTAGCACTTCTTCTTCTCGAACACCCGGAAGGGTGTGTTCCTGGGAGGGTTTTTCTGAGGGAGAAGTATGACTTACTTGTACTGGTTGAAAATCTGCATCCAAACGAAGGTATTGAAGATCAAAGCTCTCAGCTCTTTTTCTTCCTTCTCGCCTTCGTATCCCAAGATCTTCTTGCCACCAAAATTCAAGATGAATGTAACTACGAGCTGGAAAATGGCCTGTCCGATAATCATCTTCCACATATTGAGAGTGATCAATGGAGCCGACTTCTTCTCAGGCTTGCGATTGAGAATATTGCGAGTCGGGGGATCGGTTGCGAGCGCGAGAGCAGCGAAAGTGTCCATGATGAGGTTTACCCAGAGAAGTTGTACAGCCGTAAGAACAGACTCCTGGGTTGAGCTGGCAACGGCGGAGACGAAAGTTAGAATGACAGCTGTGATATTGACGGTGATTTGGAACTGTGTACTGTTAGGCCCAGTTCTTATCCTGACTCTAGATCCGGAATTTCCTTACCTGCAAGAACTTCTTGACAGCATCATTTACAGCTCTACCCCACATAAGAGCCTTCACGATCGACGCAAAACTATCGTCCATGATGATAATGGACGACGCCTCTTTCGCAACCTCCGTGCCGGCAATACCCATCGAGAAACCAATGTCGGCCATCTTAAGCGCAGGAGCGTCGTTTGTTCCGTCACCTGTAACAGCAACCGTCTCCCCAAGCTCCTTCAATCTCTTTACTAGAATCCGCTTATCCTCGGGACTTGAGCGAGCAAGAACTTGCAATTTAGGCAGCATCTTATCCATGTCCTCTTCGCTCAATTTTCTGAATATCGGTCCTTCCATGACGACTCCTCCGGTGGCTGGGGTGTAGATACCGCACTCCTCGGCGATGGCTTGGGCGGTCTGGATGTTGTCTCCGGTAACCATTCTTACGATAACACCAGCATTCTGGCAGTCAATAACTGCTTCCTTGACACCTTGGCGGAGCGGATCTTGGATGCCGACTATGCCGAGGAGAGTCATGTCGTTGAATACCTTATTGAAGTGTGCTTGCGTCGGATCCTCTGCAATGGCGGCCTCGGCTGGGGGCCAGCTCGGGAAGTCCTTGTACAGAAGAGCGATGGTTCGGAGGGAGCGAGATGCGTAGGTTGAGATGACATGGTTAAGTGTTTCGATATCCTGGGCAGCCAGTGCACTCTCACCAAGACTGTCGTTTGAAGGGTCTTGAATGATCTTTGTGCACTTGGCCAACAAGATCTCGGAAGCACCCTTTGCGTATGCACGAAAAGAACCATTCTCGAGCTTAACAACACAGGCCATATACTTGACTGCCGAGTCGAAAGGCACAACTTGAACTACGTTGACGTTGGATCGTTCTTCCTGGAGTGGACCGACAGCAAGATGTGTGCGAGCAAACTCGAGAAGTGCCGTTTCGGTCTTGGATCCGATGAATGTTTGACGTCCGTCTTGCTCTCCTTCAAACGCTGTTGAATTGATGACAATTGACTGAGCAAGCAGATTTTTTACGGTGGCGCTGAGTCGGGACAGGAAGTCCGCAGCGGGCATTGCATCGTCGGGACTTCCGCTGGGGACAACATCCTTCTCTACAGATTTGTCCTCGGATTTATCGTCGGCTTGCTCGTCAGACTTGATCTCGTGGTGAATAACGCTACCAGCATCTTGACTTGACATAGTTTGTCGACCAAATTGCAGGGAGCTTCCAATTGTTGCGGCAACCAGAGTCATCTTATTTTCCGTCAAAGTACCAGTCTTGTCTGAGCAGACTGTAGTGGCATTACCCATTGTCTCGCAAGCTCTCAAGACTCTGACTAGATTGTTATCTTTCAACATACGAGTAGTGGCGAATGCGAGGGCGAGCGTTACAGCGAGCGGCAATCCTGTTGGAAGCGAGTCAGTAAGTACATCCTCCTGCTCATCCACCTCGGAGATTCGATCTTCATCAATTCTCGTGATGGAAATCTGTTGAACTTACCTTCAGGAACAGCAACCACCACAACCGTCACCGAAACGATGAAAATCTGCAGGAACTCCTGACCCTTCTCAGAAGGACTCAGTGGACTACCCTTCAACTGCGCCAAGAACTTGATAAAGAGCACAACGAACAAAACCAACGCAGCCGCACCGCCAAGCTTGGCAATATACTCAGCAAGTACATTGAGCTTCTGCTGAAGCGGAGTTGCATCAGTCTCTTGTCTGAGAGACATCATGGTTTTACCAAAGGTCGAGTTCACTCCAACAGCCGTAACCAGAAACCTTCCAGTGCCCTCGGCCATCTTACTTCCAGACAAAATGAAAGGGTCGAGCTTCTTGACATCGCCACCTGCCTCGATGACCTTGAAAACCTCTGCACCAGATTGCTTCTTCAGGAGATCAGACTCGCCAGTAGCGGATGATTCGTCGCACTTGATGGAATGACCTTCGATTAGGATACCGTCGACTGGAACCATATCTCCTGGCTCGAGATGCATGACATCACCGACTAATACATCGTAGACTGAGATCTCCATAGATTTTCCCGAGCGAATGACTTTTACCGAGCGGTCTTCCTTCTTCTTGTTCAATTTGACGAATTGTCTCTCCTTTTGCCAGTCATTGATCGTGCCTACGACAACCACAATGATAATTGCAGCCATAATCGCGACACCTTCAACCCATTCAACTTTCGCCTCGCCAGGCTCATGCTTCTGGCCGAAAGTCTGGTAGAGACCTAGAGATAGGGAGACTACTGCGGCTATTGTCAAGAGGATCAAGACTTTATCGTTGTACGCGATCCAGGCTAGTTCCCACAGAGTCTTGCTCTTCTTCTCCGGGAGACGGTTGTCAGCGAACACACGTTTGCGGTCTTCGTACTGCTCGTCCGCATTTTTGTGTGAAGCACCAGTTCCGACCCGTGCGACTCCATTTGATTTGCCATTGGCGTCTTCCTTATATCCCGCGGCCGTAGCCTGTTCAAATGTGACTTCTCCATCCAAGTCCTTCTCATCTAAGCTCAATCCGCTGACCACATTTGTCCGCAATCCCTTTTCCAGTCCCGCAATTCCACCAACAGCATAGAAAGCACTGAGACTCTTTGGATTGAGGAACTTCGACAGCTGTCCAGGACTAAATGCGAATGGGTTTTCTTCAACCTCGAATAGCTTTTCGGTGCCGGGATCTGGACTCAGAGCCTCCTTATCTTGTTTGATGGAATTTGCTGTGACCTCTGGAGCAACTGCCAGAGTTGCCTTCGGGGTCACAGATTCTATGGCTTCTTTTTCGTTCTGAGAGGAAGTTTTATTGGGGCCTCCATTTGTGGCAGGTTCGGAATTCTGCAGTGTAAACATGATCAGTGTTTACTTCAACGCGTTTGCGCAGCGCTGCGGGTAGGGAAAATTACTGTAGTACTACCAAATGATACAACTTTGGCATCTGGGCCTCCTGGTCTGACTGAGGAAGACATTGTCGTCGATTTCGACGTTCGCAGTCTCCGCGCGGTTGTTTGTTTGTAGAAAGGAGTTCGAAAGATGGATGGGTATTTTACGCGAAGCTGAAAGAGGAGTCAGTACAGCCTCGCCGAATACGTCACGACGACAATGAATGTCACGAACAAAGAAATACCGTGAATCTTACATTCTACGTTCCTCGCATCTTGAAGAAAGTGGGAATATTGCGACACACAATTGGGCAGCGCGCAACTTTTTCTTGTTGCCAGAAGAAAGCTTGGGCAAATTTCAAGGAAATGGGCAAAGCTTCAAGTGTCTTGGGAGAACTAGCTATAACAACAAGTAAATTGATCCAAACAAGGAAGAATGGGTATCCGTGCTTTGCCCAGGCTGCTCCGCCCCAAATGGCTTGCATGTAGCGCATGTCTCATGGGTGATTTCCATGACGACGTATCTGGTACCTGATGTTGGACAAATGAGGTGTCACAAAGAAGGAGACCACGACGATCAGGGCGTCCTAACGTCCATGGTCAGCGAATCACAATAGACACGAATCATAAGGCAAACATGATGACCCCGTGGTAAGGCAATCTCGTCATCCATTTTCGCAGTAGCTCAAAAGAAATCTGGGAAGAACGATGGCAGCTGAAAGTTAACTGGGTAATTTCCCACCTCACCAGGGCGGCAGAACCCCATAGCCGCCAAGGCTGACCTTCTGCCTCGCTGGCCTTGCTGCAACCCCTGTCAGAAACGCCCAAGACTCGAGGTATCCAATCAGACAAGTCACAACATTGGCGCCCAGCCTTGGCCCAAGGCTGCCTTTGCGACAACATATAAATTGCGCGCCCCAAGAACTCCATAACACATGAGATAAGCCTCTCAAGCTTCTGACGACGTGTTCAAGAGAATGGGCAGGCACGTGTCATGTATACAAGCACTCATTAGCTCCGGTAGAAACAGCTTGTTATGACTCTCTCCAAGAAACATATTTTGGCTGTGAAGTCTCCGCCCAGCGTATCGCGGCGACAGGGCAAGCGACATAACGGACCATAAATTCTGAAGACGATAATAATTGATTAGATCCCGCTGTAAACAGCCTCTGCCCAAAGCTGCGAGGGGTTAGGTGGAGGATCTCCACGCCGGGTGTTAGCAACTTGGCGACCAACACGCCCAAACAAAATTCCTCAACAACGATAAGTCAAATGCTGGGACGGAGACTCGCACAACAAACGGGCCACTACAGCCAAAAATCCAAACAGAAGCACGCAGATTGCAAACTGTGAAACGATGAAACCAGAGCAATAACATGTGGCATGCTTCACAACGCATCAGGCTTCACCGTGTACATGCAGGGCTCCGATACGGAGCAGAATGCCCGCAAGACGAATCAAATGGAGCTCATTGAGCCTTGCGTTGTGGCGAGGCAGATCTTGAGAATCCGTCCGAGTACGCAGGCTGTGACTCTCGACAAAAGAGTGAGAACCAAAAGGGCGATTGTTCAAGTGAGTGGAGTGCAGCTGGCGATGAAGTCAAGATAAACTTCAGTGGAGACAGAACTTTAGCGCCAAGATTGTATCACATAATCTGACATAGCCACTCTTCAGTCTTTCCCAGGAGGTCTTCTACGCCGAATCTGTACCAAAGTCAAGATAGTGCCTTGTACGGAAGCCAAGGAACCCATTTGGATGCAAAATCATCGAACAAGACTTGAGAAGGAATGCAATTTCGCCAGCTTCCTGGCACCAGGTCATCCTCGTCGCCAGGCATCGAACAACCAACATCTCCTACCAAGCTTGAGATCATGACCACAGGCCAAGGTGCAAGGCACGTAGTCAGAAAACATACAACATCCAAGGCTTGGACATCGGCTGGTTAATAAACGATGTCTGTTGATAATACAGTCTGAGTTCCATACACCACGAAGCTCTCTCCATTCAGCCCACCACAAGAATAAAACGCTGGTGATCACCGTCCGCGATCGCACTTTCTCCACAATGGAACCTCCACTGAGAGACCATGCTCACCTCAGGGTGACCAGTAGTCTACATTCCGAGCCTAATAGCGATAGCTAATCTGCTACAGCGCACTCTGTTCGGACACATTTCGTTCTTGCACTACTTGTATATTGGCCGCGCAACACCCCTCGTACCCCTCTGCTTCTTTTCCGGTGATTTAGACCGATGTTGACTTGATCCAGCATATGCGATAGAGGTCTTCGCTAGAGTTTCCGAAAGATGCGTTGACTTGTCGCTCAAAGTGGAGCTTTGCTTTCTTTTATCTCTGATGGCTGCAGTTCCTTTGTGATATCTTCGACTATCTTGTTTGGTAGAATCGAAATACGACAACACAATGGCCGAATCTCGTCGTCGAGAATGTTTCTGGAATGGAAGCTCCAGTGGTGGGGACAAACTGGCAATCGCATCTACAGGTTCACCTCGTTTTCGGAATGTGAGAGGCCAGGATTGAGTTCCAAGACTCTTGCTACTGGTATCATCTTGATGCGGCATAGGCCTACAGTATATTCCATCCAGGTATTCTCTTTGGTATTGAACTTCTGCCCGCTTTCCCTCTTCCGTGGGTGCATGTCGTTGAGCACATTCAGTCAGGCCGATATTGGTTTGCGATTCCTTAAGCTCCTGTGCCGGGTTCGGGCTCTCTTCTTTCAAGGTATCGCGAACGGACGCCATGATTTCTTTCGGGTTGGTAAGGCCTTCGGCTTTCTTGAGCAGGTATAATTCCCGTACTCTCTTGATTTGAGCCATCGCTTCTTCTCTCTTCATCTCTGTGCTCGTTTTATTTATGTCTGCTCTGAGCTTGGACCGAGCCCAGCCAAAAGCAACCTGGAGAACACTGAATGGCTGACTTGCAATGTCTTGTGGGTGTTGTGCGGTTATTGAGTCGTTGTCGGACGATTTTTGTACCTCCAGATCTTGCTTCCATTGAAGCATGAGATCGCCATTGTACTTCTTGAAGAACTCGGTGATGCTTGCAATCGTCAAATTTGTGTCTTCCAACACACTGAATGAGATCTTCCCAGCATATACAGCACGGATGATGATGTTGTGTATGATCTCCTGGCTGATTGCAGTATCCTCTGTCGTGCTCCTTTTGGCAAGCCATGGTGTTCTCTTCGCGGCATCATTTCTGCGCCTGTCATCACCTCGGAACTTCTGGCGTCCCCGAGCCTCCTCATCGCTCGTGGAATGGTCCTCAGACATTCGAGTAGGTGGTGCCTTGAAGCAACAGTCGCTGACAGGTTCTTCAGAAGATGTTGGTATCTCGTATCGTGCCGATTTTGGATGTTGGACCTCTTTTCTCTCGCGTCCATGCTTCCCGCGTCTTGAAATTGAATTGAAAGGTTGTGAGTCGAAGCCTTTGCGACTATTCATACGCATCCGCAATGTCTTTCTAGGTGCTTGGGGCATGATGACGAGTGCTACCGGACTTGTTGTGGCAAGCTGATGATGGAGAGGGACGGACAGGCTCAGAACAATTGACAATTTCTGTGATTGCTCCCGTTTGGAGGGCGCAGATTGTTCGATGAAGCTCGATGACGAGAGCGACGGGTGGCGTCTTTCTGGGAAAGCAAGGTCGTAGCAGTGGGAGTTGGTGTGAGTGAGCAGTGGTGTTTATTGATTACAACCTGAATTTGTCAGCATTGGGGATCAGAGTGTCCGATGAGGAGGCAAACAATCGTTGGTGTTGATGGTGATGGTGATGATGTTGGGTGACGATGTTGATGATGAATGTGGATGTTGTTGACTGATGAAGAATGGAAGAAGATGGAAGAGTGAGGGAGAAGATATACAGGATCGACAGACTCTTGAGGTAGGCACGATCAAGTGCGGTGTAGGAGTAGAGTGTCAGGGACTAACGAAACTCAGGGCAAGAACGAAGAAAAGGAGACGTAACCTGCGACCATACAACTTACCTGCTCATCCACCCTCGAAATCCAACTTGGACGAAACAGCATTGCTTTTGTGCCAGACAAATATATGTACGAAGAAGAGTCCAAAAGTTCAAACTCCTAACAATGCCCCATCCCATTACCCAAAGGAAACTCCCAACGACCCGCTCATATTTTCAACTCCGTCGCTTACACGCTATGCTTTCTATACAATATAACACGGTCTCACATTGGATCAAAGCTATCGATAAACCCAGGGTCCACGTTCGGACGTCGCTTTCGGCGTTCTCTGGAATGTCGCTGTCGGTGATCTCGCTCCTCAATCTGCCGTACCTTTGGTCTCGGCTCTTTTTCCTTTATTCTTTGCGGTGGTCGCTCTGGGGCTTCTTCTCGTCTCGAACGTCCGCTTTCTCTGCTCCCTCGGCTTGAGTCTGGAATTGGTCAGCACAGCGAGGTGACCTCTTTCAAGTATTACTTACGACTACTTCGCGAAGCATTAGATCGAGAGCCAGAATGTGAGCCAGATGAACTGCTTCTCCTTGATGATTTGGATCTCGAATGCTCCTTCTTCTTTGGTGCATCTTCTCCGAAGACTGGAAGAGTCCACGATATCGGGGGCAGAATCACCGATGTGTTCATGATGCTGTCTTCGTCAGTTCCGTATTGGAAGCACCATCTGGGAATACGCACAGAGACAGCTTCGTAACCCCTTTCGAAGCAGTGACACCATATTCCATCCGGTTCTTCCACCCCGAACTCGCGTTTCCATTCCCCCATCTCGACGATTTCCAATCCTTCCCTTTAACATTCAAGTATGTCATGTTGCTCGTAGAAATGAAGAAACCCGGCGTTCTCTTCCCATCCGTCTTGTCATGCGGTAACATGATGGTGAACGCTAGCTTCGACATCTCCACATTTGGGCTCGAGAAACGATACTTCTAGAAGCCAGAAAAGCAAAACAAAATTTAGGGGATAGCTCTGAAGAAAAGCAAAACTTGAGATGAAAGAGGACTTGGAGGAAGACAGGTAGCGGTCTCGACCTCGAGCTCCACAAGCAAGATACCAGTATCATGGTAATCCAACATCAAACAGGATAGGCCACAACGGGAGACCCGGACGTCAGCGTCACCGTGTAGCAAGTGGGCTGGGTTCCCCCATGATTTGATGCGGGAGTGGCGGTGGAGGAGTGGCCAGCCTCATTTCGATTGTTAATGCGATGTTGTTGTTTCTACAGGTTGGGAGGGAACACGAGTCGAGATGTTGTGGGAGAATCATGGATCATCCATGCCGGGGAACTAATTGCGGGCCAAACCTTAAGCTCACCGCAAGTTCAAACACGCTTCGTATGTTCGGATGGAGTTGTGAGAGGTTGATGATCTGGATGTTTTGATGGAATTTGGAAAGGAGATGTCGATCGCGATCTGGAGTTGGGAGGATTTGCGATGTCTCTGGCTGCCCAACGCACGTGCATACCACGTGATTGACAGATGTCACTTCTGCATTGGATTTCCTCGTGGCCTTTATGACGTAGGTTGCAGTTATCCCTTGGAGATATGCAGAAGTGATTGATCCCCATGAGATCTAGAAGAGTAGTGTGGGGGAGAGAGTCGTGATAATATGTGTGCTACGCGATCTACCATTGCAAGACACGCAACAGCCGCCGAGAAGTACTCATCAGAGAGTCGAACATTGCAGTTGAAGCTGTGCATCATGACGGAAGCAATGTATGGAAAATTTCACTTCTCACCGCGGTACGTCAATCGAAATAATCCCGCATCATCTTCAACTTTTCAAGTCAGTCCAGAGAACAAGCATCAGAAATCTGAACAAATGGCAAGAAAGGCCGGAGCAAAGTCTCCCAAGATCCGACCATCATCTGTCTTGCTAAACACAGTACAAATCCAACGACCGCTTATCCCTACCGGACTTTTCTCATCCAAACTTCTTGCAGCGAAAGGTTCCGCGATGGCTTCTACATACAACCGAGCAACAACAACGACCCTTCTTAATATCCGGATTCCGAGAAGTCAAAATCTTCATCCTCTCAACTTACTCCTCTCATCCTCACTCCTGTCTGCTAGTACAAACAAGCCTTTTCCAGCTTTCCTTCCTCCACCACCCCCCCTTTCCTCGACAAGCACCACCCCTCATCCTCACATCCTCACACAACCATATCCCCGCCACATTTCCACTGGACACACAGCACGGCCACACCCTCCTTTCTTCCGAACAAGAAAAGTCCTAGACAACCAAGCAATCTCAAAAAGCAAACAGTCCGATTCGTCCACTGTTCTAGCCTCCTCTCAACGCCTCCTAGCTCTCGAAACCCCACCGACCAGCTACCCAAGACAAACATAAATAACTTTCATGCTAATAACAGTCTCATACGATCTATAGGGACGTGCATCCTCGAGACAGGTTTTGGAGACTTTTCTAGATGTTTGAGGTGTATTGACTGAGTGCACTGAAGCGGGGAGGTCCTGGTTGCGTTGTTTTGTCTCGCTTACGAGCTTTAGAATGGAATCTGGGAAGGGGGAAGCAGAATCGGTCGCAGTGATACGTGAGTAGAAAAGTGATAGCCGAAGAACAACCTTGAAAACAAGTTACTACTCCGAAGTCCAATGGAAAAGACGAACCTGGATAGGAGTGGGGAGTGACGGTCTTATCATAGCATCGCAAATCTAGTCTAGAAATAATGAACATGCCGTAACGCATAACGATGAATCTACCACGAATCGCCTTTCCCTTCTCAAGTCCTGACTTCATGATTCTGAAGTTCGCTTTTTATGCCCTCACCTTTCTTCACTCTCAGGCGCTCATATTAGCACAAACCAGATCAGATCTGTACAACCCTCCCATCTATCCATCCCGATCATCTCGCCAACGCCTGCTCAAATTTTATTCTCATCCATATACTTAATCCGAATCTCAACCGCCCGCCTATGAGCCTCCAGTTCCTCCACCTTAGCCAGCTGCATGACCGCACTGCCTACATTCCGGAGACCTTGCGCCGTCAGGTTAGAGCTTGTGATGTGCTTGGTGAAAGAGCCGAGGTTGACGCCGGAGTATTGCTTTGCGTAGCCGTACGTTGCTGGCGGATGTTAGCATTTGCATGATTTCAACACGGAAGGACAAAGGGAAGGGTTCAACGGAGAAAGTTGCGGTGAGATGACTTACGAAGAGAGTGGTTCACACCAGCAGAGTAATCGCCCACACTCTCTGGTGTCCACTCGCCAATGAAGACCGATCCAGCGTTCTGCACCTGGTCAACTACGCCTTGGGCGTCCTTGACTTGGAGGATCAAGTGCTCAGGTGCATAGTCGTTGCTGAGTGCCATAGCCTCCTTGATATCTTTGACGACGAGAGTCACGGAGTGCTCGATAGCACCGCGGACGAGATCGACTCTTGGAAGAGCCATGGCCTGGTTGTGGAGCTCGTCCTCGATGGCAGCGAGTTCCTTCTCGGAAAGATCGATAGCAATGAGGACAACTTGGCTGTCGACACCGTGCTCTGCTTGAGAGAGAAGATCTGAGGCGACGAATGCGGGATTGGCGTGCTTGTCGGCGATGACTAGAACTTCAGACGGACCAGCCGGCATATCGATACTGACGCCAGCGTTTGTATCATTGGAAACGTACATTTTTGCAGCAGTAACAAACTGGTTCCCTGGGCCCAAAATCTTGTCAACCTTGGAGACGGACTCGGTACCATATGCCATAGCAGCAACAGCTTGGGCACCACCAGCGAGGACGATGGATTCTGCGCCAACTTTGTGGGCAACATAGACGATCTCAGGAGTGATGCTTCCATCTGCTCGTGGTGGTGATGCGAGGACAATAGTCTTGCACCCGGCCACCATTGCTGGAACGCCAAGCATAAGTGCTGTGGATGGTAGGACTGCAGTTCCTCCGGGTACGTACAGGCCAACACGTTCGATAGGGCGGACAAATCGACTGCAGACAATACCTGGCATGGTCTCGACTTGTAAAGGCTTGTCCTCCTTCTGTGCTGCATGGAACTTGCGGATATTTTCGTAAGAGACATCAATGGCTTCGATGGTCTCAGGTGGAAGGTCCATTAGTGATTGTGGGAAGGGGGCTTTGAGGACTGGAGAGGTGAGGGATGTCGCCTTTTCAAATTTGTGGGTATACTCCAGCAAAGCTTTGTCGCCACCCGCTTGAACACCCTTGATGATGGGGTTGACAATGCCCATGATCGTCTCGGTCGAACGTTGTGACGGTCTTTGAAGAGCAGCTCGGAGCTCCTCCGGCGAAGCTGTTGCAGCATTATAACGTCTCATTGAGATCCGCCCATTTTTCAGTCCAGCAGGATCATCCTTAGACTTAGGAACCGAAGCAGCTTCTTTAACCATTTCCTTGACCTCGGCAGGTCTACCATTTGTTATTCCCTCCTTTGCGGCCCATTGGCCTTTTGCATCTCCTTGTCTTCTCTTGACCTTAACACTTTTGGCATCGAGATTTCGCTCAATATCAGCAACACTGACACCTGCACTGACAGCTTTGGTGAGCGCAAAATAAATGAGATCTGCGGCTTCAAAAGCAACTTCGCTCTTGGTTTTGGCATCGCAAAGTTCTTCCGCCTCCTCCATAATCTTTGCCCGTAATAACTTTTCGTCTGAGAACAATCGAGCTGTGTATGAGCCTTCAGGCGCCGAGGTCTTTCTCGAAACTAATGTCTTTTCCAGCTTCGCAATTCCACGGAGGTCGCCGAAACATGTCGATTGAGGCAAGTGGCAGAAGCCTTCTACTGTTAGCACTGTCGAAATATCTTATTGTGCTTGACTTACCACGGCCCTTTTGACGAACCATAAATCTCAAGCAATCTTGATCACAATCCAACGAAATGCGAACCAGTTCCTGAATAGCACCCGAAGTCGCACCCTTGTACCACAATCCCCGCTTCCTACTCTGGTATACTCCGGTGCCAGTCTTCAAGGACTCTGCCAAACTCTCCTGACTGCTGTATACCAATCCAAGCGCAATGCCCCTCTCGTCGGTCACCATGGTGGGAACTAATTTGTCTTCTCGGTCTGAAATCCATGTTCCTGCAATAACGGCAGAGGTTGAAACTTTGTCTCTCGATGCTCGCTCAACAGTGAGGCTTGTGGATGGTACAATTGGAACCGCCGAGTGCTCTTTCGCCAGATTGATAATAACATCGTCATCGATGGACTCCGTCATAACATAAATCGGTGTAGTATTCCAAGTGGCCAATTTCTTCAGACTGGCCTCGGTCGTCTGCAGATCTGCGGCTCTGAGAAACACTCCATTATCGTATGCTTGTGACCCATCACCAATGTTGAGGATAGGAACCACCCGGTCTCCATGTGCTTCCAATGCCTTCAATTGTGTTGACTTGACAAATATCTTGCAGGCGCCGGCATCGAGGATAGTGAGGATATCGTCGATGGACTCGACTTCGGATACATCGACATATGCTTCGAGGGAGGGGTTGGCTTGCATGTATTGCAGGAGTCCGTCAATTGTCTGACTGCTGGCAGCAAGGTGAACACATCCTAGATAAGACAATTGGGTAGGAGTCAGACAGTCCTCGCACTTGACAACCTCCTTGGTGAAGTCGACACTGGCGAGGAATGGAAGAGGGCAAGTGGTATCCATTGTGAAATCCAGTATCTTGTGTGGTGTTGTGTAGAAAGCAGTGAGGCGAGGAAGTCTTGGTAGAAGTAAGTGACTCAAGAGTCAATATTTTCTTTGATTCGCCGACTCCGGCATTGGTGCATTTTGGAGGGGTACGATTTTGCCGGGCGGTGGGACGACTTTTAAGGTTGTGGACCGTGCATACTTGGCGTGACAGGGGCTAATGCAGGTGCTGGAGTCCAAATTCGATCTCACTGTGGAGGAGACCAACTATCAACAGCTTCACCTTTGCGCCGGAGCTTCTATCAGCAGCAACCTCCGCCAACATCACCTCAAACAAAGGGACTAAAGCTTCATAGCATAAGGGTCTAATACTGGAACCTACCGAGACGACTCTCCAGCCTGCTCGTTTCTACAGCCAAAACCTCGCTGAAGCTTCTTCTCATCAACACCATCACGACACCGCGACGGAGGAACACTTCCATCTGGGTGCGGCCGGATAGCATACGGCGATCTTCATCTTCTGAGAGAAACAATTGCAACTGCTCCAAGCTCTGGATAGGTGCTACGACATCTGCCATTAGCATTGCGCCGTCCTTCGATCTCCAACCTCACGCAGGAACCAGAACAACGACCTGGACCATCAACAATCTGCCTGGAGCCTCCTAAATCTCGCGCGACAAATACTATCAGTAGCATACTGCTGGATACCTTTTACCACTCAGAATCATAATATCAGACCGCGATCATGGCCGAAGTCAATGGCGACGCTCCCCAAACCAACGGACACACCTCTCCTCCCTCGCAACCAGCCGCCGCTCCTCAACCAGCACCAGTAACGATCTCGAATCCCTCTGTCCCCCTCACCTCCCTCCAAGATAGCGGACTTTCCAAACGCCCCCGCGATGCCCGCCTCATCCACATGCTCCTCTCCTCCCTAGGCTGTACTGCCTACCAAGAGCGCGTCCCTCTCCAACTCCTCGATTTTGCCTACCGGCACTCCTCATCCATCCTCTCCGACGCTCTTCATCTCTCCTCCGACGCCTACGTATCTCAGCAGACACGTGCTCGCGACGCACCGCCTGGAGGAGGATTCCGCGAGGCTGATGGGCAGGTTAGCTCGAATGCGGTGCAGCTCGCTATACAGAGTCGTTTACAATACCAGTTTGGGGGCGGTAATGGTGGTGGTGGATTGAGCAAGGAGTTCTTGCTAGAGACGGCACAGGCGAGGAATAAAGTGGCGTTGCCTAGAGTGTTGCAGAATGAATGGGGTGTAAGGCTGCCGAGTGAGAGGTTTGTGTTGACGGGTGTGCCTTGGGGATTGAAGGGACAGTGGGTTGCGGAGGATGAAGATGACAATGTTGCGGGTGCTACGACTGCCGCTGCTGGAGAGGGCGTGGACGTTGAGATGGGAGAGGGTGAGGATGGAGGGGACGAGGAGGGCCAGGGGCAGATGGAGGATCTTTTTGGTGCTGATGGAGATGGGGACGAGGATATGGATAAAGACGATTAAGTCTGCAACCACTTGATTATTATGCATGTTTGGCGTTGGGAGTTGAGGATTTCGCGGCTGTGTCAAAATTATATCGTCCGAGGACAATGGACGTAGTCTGTTCCAGGAAGGAGTAGTTGAGGAAATACCTATGAACGTTGCATCGTGCAGATGCGTGGGACGTGTTCATGTTCTTCAAAGCACGATCGACCTTCTATCACATAGATCGAACGAAAAAAAATCATCTGACTTCCACCTCCATCGTTGTCTTTGCTCTATTCCTCACATCCGCCAGTCCCATCTCTATCCATCTTTCTCATCCCTCTCTTACCCCACCTCACCCCCAAAATACCCCACCATCTCAGCGCTTGGCAACGGATCCTCTGGTGTGGTAGGCACAGGCTAGGGGATCAGTACTTGTGATTCCTCTTTCTCGCCATCATTGAGAGCTGGTAGGCATGAATCCCCCTCGTTCCCACCACCAGTTGAGTCGCTGCTGTTTTCTTGTTGGCTTTTGGCGGCGAGTTCTTGGGTAATGAGATGGTTTGCCCACGCACTGTACATTCGACGGGTTATATATTCGGTAATATATTCGGTTTGAAAACGTAGGGCTGGTATGATCGGATGGATTGAGGTTGGAAAACGAATCAGACGTTGAAGACTTCATATTTCGAGAAGTGTATGAGAGAAAATGGGATCGTGAGTTGCTGTGGATGGGATGTGTATGTGGGCTTTTTGTTTAATCCAAGAAATCGGATTCGTGTGTCTCATCTCAAAGAGAAGTCCGTAGCAGTCTATCAGACTAGCCATCGTCCACTGTTGTGAGACCAACCATGGGTCGAACAAAGCCATTCACATGGTTCAACATTCAATACATGAGCAAAGTACGACACAAGACCTCGATAAATTCTGACATTCACCATTCGCCTGAATCACTCGCACTGCCGGACCTGATCTTGACAGGTCCGCCACGTTGTACCACGGCTATAGATACTCAGTTCTGAATTTCTCTCCTACCGCCTCAAAATATCTACACACAGCTACTTCCGCATACACCTACCTGATCAGTATTCCAAGAATAGAAATTTCAAACACGGCGAGCTTGGACCTGCTCTCGACTTATCATGATAACCAGCAGCTTTGTTCAACAGCCCCCAGCTCGAAGGAAAGCCCTTTCGAATAGGACATTCACCAGAGCGGCTACCCGACTATCAATCAACCTCGCCAAAGCCCATCCTTCAACTCTGATCTGATCGATCTTCAGACAAACCATCCCATTTATTCGTCAGCTTCGCAGAAGCAGACACAAGCCAACATTTAACACAGACTCCATGAGCCCAATCAGCTCATCCCAAATCCACACCTCAACAATCTTCGCACCCGATTGAATCTGTCCTCATACAAACATCCCACCAACACAGCACCCGAAGAAGACGGGCCGCGCCCCCTTTCTAAGCGAAAGTCAACAAGCCCCGCCAGATCCAACATAACATAGAATCAAACACCACTCAGCTCGCCACTTACAACAGCAAGTAATTAGTCAATCTCAATGATGTCCCCACCAGACGAAATCGACACCTTCCTCACCTCTTCCTCCACTCCACTTCCCTCTCCCGTCAATCAAATCCTCAGCAACATTACAACCCACCAACGCGAACGCAAAGCAGCCGACGATGAAGCCGCGCGCACCTTAAAAGGCAAGATGATATGTGAATACCGGAATCAGAGCGAACAGCACGAGAAACTAACGACGGAATTCATGGGAAGAGTACAGGATGGGTTGGGGGCTTTGGTTGCGTAAGTTGCCTATCTCTTTCTTCCCATCTCTAGTCCTCTTGCTAGAAATCAGTATACATATCTCTCTTCTGAAATACATGATGCGCACTGGATTTTCTATTATCCCAAGGATAGCGCTGGTTGTATGAGTGAAAAGATAGAGTAGATCGTTGACTGACGTGTAATATAGGAAATTTATTAATACAGAACGCCGCCAGCCCCGAAGAATCAAGGAGAATCTATCAGGAAATGATTAACAATTACATCCTCGGCCATCTATTCGTCTACCAGAAAGCAATCAAGAAACAGAAATCAAACAGTCGACAGCGCACTGATAGATTTAGCGGGGAATCGCTCACTAGGTACGTATCTATCCCCTTCTGCAATTCTACTAGTCGTTTACATGCGGGAATCGTGGGGTGCTAACGGTGTGTGCGTGGCGGGTACAAAGGGACGCTTGAGAAAGATGAAAGCGATTTACTAGACTTATTTGGACAGTTGGAGGCAGCTTGTGACAAGGCTGATAAGGAGACAATGATTGCTTCTGATTCTCTGGCTGTGAAGCCTGACTCTAGTACCGGCAAACGTGAAGCGAGTGTGGATTCACAGAGCGATGTAATTCGCGACTCTGATTTCGAGATGGATGGGACCTGTCTTGCGTCTTCCGACGTAAAGACAATCACGACTGGGATGGATAGGAAGCGCAAATTGAAAGGCGTTGAAGGTAGTTAGCATGATCGAGGTATCTCGGGCAGCAGTGCTTGATTTTGTGGCGCTGATTCGGCTCGGGAGTATTAGTCAAGCGAGATGTTTGTTGACTTTGGGAAGAGTAGAATACCAAGTGCATTGAGGTTTCTAGCTAGCTGGTGGGATCATTGATTATTACTGGGCACTGTATCAGGATATGTTTATGTTTGTTCTTAGATTTGGGTGGGGTGCGAGGTGGCATATGTCAATTCTCACATTTTGAGCGATGTCGTTAACCATTTCATGTTTAAAACATGCCGTTTACGGCAGAAGTTGGTGTAATAATTCCTGATTGAGCTCCGAAATTATTGGGTCTTTGGTATACTGCTAAATAATCTCAACTTCCATTTCTTGCTGAAAGCTCTTCTCAGAGAAATCCTGACCTGGTGAAACCATCCCGATACCAACACGACGGTACACTCCAGGTCGATGATCAACCGCGACTAAAGCAAGACTGGTCCTCGAATGCCCTGAATACCAGCTTTTGCCGCAAAGTCGAAGACAAAGAACCGGTCTGCCATCACTTGTTGTGTCATCGAGATCCGTCGTCGTACCCCTGCTAAACCTAACATCGTGATCTGAGTCATCACTATCGACAAAGAATGATTCATCAATGACCTTGGTTATCCTTGCTGGCTCGACAGGAGCTACGAGTACAATGGAGCCGGCCAAGACCTCGCCGGTCGGATCGAGTCCAGCTAGAACGGTTTTTGCTCGCAGAACGCGGGCACAAATCGCTTGGGTATCTGCGATAACGAATATTATGACTTGTTGGGTGATCGAGGCCCACGACGACGAGGGAGCCCGATAGCCTTGCGGCCGAGGTTTTCGGTCTGGGTTGCAAAGAGGTAACCATGCTAGGTCTTAGATTAGGCTACCTTCCCAGAGCCCAGCGAGATATATATCTCCAGGACACTTCTGTCTGATGAAATCAGTCAGCTGTAGATTTGGCAAGCATGGAACGACGAGCAAAATTCTCGCATGAGTGAGGAAGTCTGCAACAGCTACTTACAAGTACATCCTCGCCACGCCCGATAATGCTGGCAGAACGTCCTTGGGGAAAGTATGTTGCAGTCCTGAATGATCTTGCACGAACAATCGCCATGCATCACTAATACTCTGTCCAGGTTCGTCGTTAAGCAGCTTTCGGAGCAAATTGGCGTTCCCTTTCACTGCGCACGAGATAAATGCTATTTCCAACCTGCTCGTCTGAACACTCGCAGATAAGCTGCTCTGGGCACTGCCACAATAGCTCCCCGTACCCAAAATGGAGTAGACGAGGCGAGATGAGTGCTTCTTGGTATGTCTATCCACGGCTCAAAAGTGGATTTAAAGCATGCGTCCTCGGTCTCAGGGCAGTGTTGAATTTGCAATCCAGATGTACCGCCCTTACTTCATCCTTCGTCCTCGCATAGACTTGAGATTTCCGAGACCCTAGTCTAACAATGAAATTCTTGACAGGCGCACCTTGCGAGAAAGCCGTCCAGAGTCCAACGTCATCGCTCAAAGCACTAGTTGCACAAATCGTGAGGTATGATCTATGGTAAACATATGCCATCTTCGCCGATACCAACATCCAATCCACGTCGTCGTCCTGGATGATGCATATAGAGTCGATCCACGAGTAATGGATTCCAAGCTCTCTACAAACTAGAATTGAATCTTGGAAAGTCTTTGAAAGTAAGCCCCACGATATCTCCTCCATATTGTCGCCGAGATTTGCTTTCGTCGTCAGACATGGTGGGCGCGAGTCTCCCCAACAGTGACTAAGAGCTATATATTGACCAGTCTGACCATCAGTCTCCATCAAACGGACGTGGCCTATTGAATCTTCGAGAACCCGTTTCGGTAATCGAGATTCTGTTGCGATTTGACACATTCTGTGTGTCTTGTCGATGTTTTGGCTCTCGAGATAGATTCTTCATGTGGTATCTCGCCAATTGGTGGCCGATGTTTCATTTATTTAAATAATTTCGGTTGTCCTACCCGGTAGTAAGTCAACATTGAATGTCCTGGATAGAGTATTCGACTAGGAATTACCTCGAGGCACAAAAATGTCAACTGCACATGTTGTCGTAGCTGAATCCCTGAATCGAAGTGTCGTCCAGTCACTTTCGCTACAGAACCACTCTGTTCTGTCTCGATATTCAAAATAAACTTCTCGGATAAGACTGCATTTTGCACAGCCGGTACCTGCATGCGCGATGAAGTAATTAATAGGTTGGTAGCCATCTGGATTCTGTCCTTTCCTCTATGTGAGGGCATATATCGGTCTCGTTGCTGACAGCTTCTAACGGAGGATAATCGTCGACATTCGGAGGGAGAGAATCGATTGATGTCCTCGCTTATCTTTATACAAGCTATGAGAGTGGTATCATACAACAACGAGGCTGGCCACATGAGTACCAGTAACATGAAACAGCCCCTCATGTGCGTGCCAAGTTTCTGTCGGTTTTTGAGCTTAGTCCCGCTGCATATTTGCGGCTAAATCGACTTGGGGCATACTAACGATTTGTTTAGCAAGTGTTGACTACTCGAGAGAATGATGGGGTTGACGACGTGAACGCGGGGTTTTTATCATTAGAAACAACTTAAGACTGAGAGAAATATATGAAAAGCTAGGAACACATGCCTCCGCAATGCCGCTTGGACAACATAGTACTTAGGTAGCGAGAAAGGATCGGGAGCCCTCCACTCAGGAATATTCCACCAAATCCCACAAATTCCCATACAAATCCTTCCAAACCGCCACCTTCCCATACGACTCAACTTTCGGCTCTCTCACCCATTCCACGCCCGCCTCACTAAACCTCTTGTGATCCCTATCGAAATTATCTGTTGCTAAAAACAGGAAAACGCGTCCGCCGCTCTGGTATCCGATGAACTTCTCTTGCTCGGGCGTGCTAGCTTGTGCGAGCAGTATGGTAGCTTGCGGATGAGAGAATGTACTTTCGGGTGATGCTGAACTAGACTGAGGAGGACGAATCACAACCCAACGCTTGAACTGTGAGGGGATGAATGTATCTTCCACGACGGTGAAGCCTAGTCGTGTGTAGAAGCCTATTGCTTCGTCGTAGGAGCGGACGAGGAGGGAGATGTGTGCTAGATGAGGCATGGTAGAAAGTATTTTGCTTCGATTCGGATCAATAGTATGAAATTTGATAATCTAATATAACCTCGTGTACGAACATACTAGGAGAGATGTTCAATAACAATCCAGTGACGAAGGTGCGGGGTCAGTGTGTAGAGGCCGAGAATAGCCGACTTGATCATTATTTAATGTAACAACACACGCAGAAGAATACGTTGCTTGCAGTCATCCTTGGCGTATGGGCCATTCTGGTCGCATGTCTACCTGCCCCCGCACAGTGACAACTTCCAGCCGGTAACAACATCGATTGTCCAGAACCCATACGAGTTCTTCCTTTCCCTGGTCAACAATGTGCAGTCCTAAGCAATGAGTAGCTGTAAAACATTCAAGCTGCTGGACGTAAGATTCTCACATATCGCTGGACACATCTGGACGTTCTCGGAATTCTCGATGAGCATAGCGGTTTTCATCAAGAACTCCCCAGAGACGAACTTCACTTACCTACGATACATGGCCACCGATTTCACCCACCTGAACCATCCATTATATTCTTCAACCATTCATTGTCTTTGGAGTTCAAAAGTCTCACCGAGGATTTAGACAGCCCTCGAGGCAAGTGGCAGTGACTCGGGAAAGAAATAGTGAGATCCTTTTATTTGAACTACTGGTCGAAGGAACAAGGAAAGGGAACGTTCTTGTTGACCCGCCCCCGCACCTAGACTGGCTTAGCGAGTTTGATGTAAACAGCCAACAGAAAAATTCCGCTGCCCACACTCATTCGGTTCGAAGTACCTTACAAGCAGGCTGCTGCTCTATATAGTGGTTTAGTGCTTTGATATCAAGCATATGGCACATGTTCACAATCACTCTTCATCACACACATCGCACATCCACATCAAAACAGCAATGTATAAATGCATCATATTCCATGCATCTATCAATCTCATCTTCTCTTCTTTTCTGTTCTCGGCCTTCCCACCAACCATCGATCATCCAATTATTCTCATCATAAAACATCTGGCTTTCTTTCTTCCTTTCTCGCATTCCACCTATCCACCCACCCTTCCTCCCCTCCTTCCTTCCAAATCAGAAAAATCTTGCATCCAAACCCCATCCCTCCCCGTCTTTCTCCCTCCATTCCACTCCATTCCTCACCCAGCCCTAATACAAAAGCAATCTGTTCGGGCCCAAACCACCAACTGCTCTAAAAACACACGGCGGTCGCATAGCATCGCATCGCATCTTTTACTTCCTTCTTTCCTTCTTACCCATCCACCCCACGCACCACCACCCATGAAAATGCAAAAACGTGAAAAAGCATACGCAAAACCCGAGAACGCCCTGTGCTAGGTTTCTTGACTGGAAGTAGGAGGAAAGAACAACCATGAAGAAGAAATGTGAAATGCGAAAGGAAGAAAGGACAAAGTATCTTCCTGTTTTATGAAGTGCCGGCCGGGAAATTGGAGGCACACATGAGTCCCAAACGCCCGAATGCAGATCTTTTTCTTTTGATGAGTAGGTCTCGCATGTTGTACAGTGAAATAGAACGGTCATTTTCGACCTCAATTACGAGGGGAGGTTGGAGAGAACTGAGGGCTAAAGATGCTGTTAGTAGCTTTCAGAATGAACGAGCTGGGCAAGCTTACCTTGTGGGAGAATAGGAGGGGCTGGTGGGAGAGTACTTCGGCGAAGTAGCAGGCCCACCTTGAGCAGGAGAGGTTGGACTCCAATTGGGACTTGACGGACTGTAGACTGGACTGGTTGGGGACAGTCCAGAGCCAGGAGAAGTCTTGTTGCCACCCGAGAAGTTTGGAGATGACGGGCTGTAGTTTGGCGAAGTAGGAGAGTAGCTCGGAGATGTAGGACTGTACGAAGGCGAGCTGGGAGAGACGTGAAGGTTTGGTGACGTCGGCGAGTAGTTGGGAGATGTTGGACTGTACGACGGTGAAGTCGGAGACACAAAGGAAGGGCTCGTTGGGCTGTAGGCAGGACTGGTTGGAGTAAATGCAGGACTGACGGGGCTGAACCGAGGTGACGACACGTTGTATCCCGGGCTGGAGGTACCCATCATTGGAGAAGTTGGCGAGTACCCAGGAGATGTAGGAGAGAAGCCAGGAGAGACAGGGCTCGTGCTGAACGGGCTTGCAGGAGAATAACCACCACCAGGACTTCGCACTGTGTATGGGCTTTGGTTGCTGAAGCCGGAGTTGTCTGTATAGCTGGTCTGGAATCCACCAGGAGTTGCTGAGCCACCAGTCTGGATTGGAGAGAAGTTCGAGTTGTAGTCTGGGGTATTCATGGACATGTAACCACCCTCCGCCAAAGGAGAACCAGAATCATATGGTGTAGCAGCACCTCCGTCAGCACCCTTGACAGCCAAGCCAGGCATAAGACCCATTCTGCCATTATCAGAGATGACGGTCTCAAGCATCTTGGGGTCAAGAAGGACATCAAGCTCTCCAGTTCCCATCGGAGCAAGTTGACCAAGCATGACGTTCTCAGAAATACCTCGGCAGTCGTCGAGTTCACCAACGGCAGCAGCCTCAAGAAGAATCTCCACAGTCTCTTCGAAGGAACATCTCATCAGTGCACCGGTATCAGCACGATTGATACCATGACGAGTGATGGCCATCAAATGACCTCGGGATGTCATAACGTCAACCAAGAGAGCCAAATGACGATGATTGACATAAGAACCATCGAAAGCCAACACTTGTGTCAACTCACGCATCAAAGCAGAACGAGTAGCCTCAATACCAAAAACCTCGAAAATCTGGATGAAGTGATTGGAGTACGTGCGAGTGGTATCGACACCAGGAATAGTCAACACCGCGGCGAGCGATGTTCCGGATGTATCGAGATACCATTCCTCACAGCGTGGATCATCCTTCTTTGCAAGAAGGCCACCTTCAGGAGTAACGATAAGCTTGGTCTCTTTGTTCAAGAAAGCTCTGTCTACGCCAGGAACACCACGAAGAGTAAGGGTATCAAGGATATGTGCCTCGAGACGCTTGAGCATAATGTCTTCCTCCACTTCGTCGTCGTCATACTTGGAATCGCTCTGCTTGATCATTCGAATACGGATAACTTGCTCCTCGGCGTTGTTGTCACTGAAGATGACGGCCAAGTCCTTCTGGTAATTCTCCTTGATCTTCGAAGCGACGTCCTCAACACGAAGACCCTTGTCCAACATCTTCTGACGGTCCAAGATGAGACGAAGAAGCCATCTAGACTGATTCTCTGGAGCGTCTTGAACATCATCTGGGATAATGAAGTACGACTCAACCATGTCCAAATCATCCTCGATGGTTGTGGACTGAATATCAGGGTCGTGGTAGATCTCAGTAGCCGCAGTGACGGAGCGTAAGTTCGTGTGCTCAACAGCACTACGAAGGTATTTGGCCGATTCCTGAGTTCCATCATCACCCTCTTGATAGACAACCATGGAAGGTGTCTTGATATTCGTGGCAACGTTGAGAATTTCCTTTAGACGAGGAACACCGAGAGTGACGTTCTTGGAAGACACACCTGCGAAATGGAAGGTGTTCAGGGTCATCTGGGTAGCGGGTTCTCCAATAGACTGAGCCGCGAGAACACCAACCATCTCACCAGGATTCACCAGAGCTCTCGTGAAACGACTCTCAAGTTCACCCAGAACATGAGCAAAGGCAAGCTTGTTGAGGCGCAGTTGCAGAGCAACACGCTTGAAGGCAAGGCGGGATCTAACCTGTGCCTTGATCAACAACGTGGCGTTGGTCTGGGCCTCGACAGACAGATGATCATCACCACGGACAATGACCATGCGGTCGAGCAATGTCTTGACTTGAGGAATGACTTCTGCCGGATGAAGGTCGCTACGCTGAGAGTCATCAACCTTGAAAAGTCGCTTGGCGCTGTCGATGATTCGGACAATGTTCATCGGCAATTGCATGGACTCATCATCCTTCTTCTTTAAGTTGACCCAACGAAGCATCTCACGATCAGCCTTGAGTGCATCCCATTCCTCATCGAGAAGTTGTTGCACCTCGAGATCGCCAGCAAGCTCGTTTGCATTCTCCAAGAGTTCCGAAGAAATTGGGTTGCGCTCATCCATAACATCAAGGCGGTAACGATCAGCGAACTTCTTGTCATCCAGGTTGATCGAGTCGACCTTCTGCTTCTCAATGCAGACACCATCAAGACCATCCTCACCGTAGACGAATTGCACAATATCGCCAAGAGAGTTTCGCACTGTGCCGTCGTACTTGGCCATCACATCTTCGAGTGCCTTAACAAGACGACGTTGAATGTATCCGGTTTCGGCAGTCTTGACCGCGGTATCGATCAAACCTTCGCGACCAGCCATAGCGTGGAAGAAGAATTCGGTCGGCGTAAGTCCACGAAGGTAGGAGTTCTCAACGAAACCACGAGACTCTGGTGAGTAATCATCCTTTGTGAAATGAGGTAGAGTTCGATACTTGAAGCCGAAAGGAATACGCTTTCCCTCGACGGATTGCTGTCCAACCAACGCAGTCATTTGCGAGATGTTGATAGTGGATCCCTTGGAACCGGATCGAGCCATAGTGACGGCGTTGTTATTGTCCTTCAGACTGCCCTCAGTCTTGGTACCAGCTTGATCACGAGCGGTGTTCAAAGCCTTGGAGACCTGGGACTCGAAAGTCTCACGAACGTTCATACCAGGAAGAGACTCAAGCTCATTGGCAGTCGCCTTGGCGGTCAGCACAGCGACTTCATCCTTCTGTGTCTGAATGGCGCCCTCAATCTTCTCGATCGTAGCCTTGTCAGGAACTGTGTCGCCGATACCGATACTGAATCCGTTGTGGAGGAGCCAGTAGTTGACGACACGTTGACATCCGTTGAAGAAAGCCATGGCGGCATCGGAGCCCATCTCGTTGAAGATGATGTGGATAATACCACCACTGGTAGCACCAATGTTCTTCTTGGCCATCAAACCAAACATCAGCTCTCCCTCGTGAATTAGAAGACCGTCATCCTTGAGAGGTGCATCCTCACGAGCGTCGTTGGGCATGTGAAGATTGACGATCTTTGGGATGATCATGCTAATAATCTGCTTTCCAGTCCATCTTGGTCGTGGCTTGAGAATGGCAGGCTGAGGAATGACACCATCCCACTCTGGAACCCAAAGAAGAATGTTCATCAGGTGCTCCTTCGTGATGAAGGTATCTCTTCTGCACAACTTATAGACACCAGCAAGAGTATCCTGAACGATACCCATGAGAGGACCGTTTCGCTGAGGAGAAACAATGTTCAGAGGAACCATACACAGCTGCATTACCTCGGCTCGTGTCTCTTCCGTCTGTGGAACGTGCAAGTTCATTTCGTCACCATCGAAATCGGCGTTGTAGGGCGAAGTGACGGACAAATTCAGACGGAAAGTCGAGTAAGGCATGACCTTGACTCTGTGACCCATCATAGACTCCTTGTGCAGAGAGGGCTGACGATTGAAGATAATGAAGTCTCCATCAACAATGTGTCTCTCAACCTTCCACCCATACTCAAGCGAGATTGCGCCTGCTCGTCTGTGATGGCGGAGATCGATACGGCTTCCATCCTGTCGGATAACGTACTTGGCACCTGGATGTTCGTTGGGACCGTTCTGAACCAGTTGATGCAGCTTGCCGATATTGTAAGGCGTTACGGTTTCAGGATATGTAAGTGTCCGCGCGATACTTCTCGGTACACCAACCTCATCCAAAGACAAGTTCGGGTCACCTGTAATAACGGTACGGGCAGAGAAGTCGACACGCTTACCCATCAAATTACCACGGAGACGACCTTCCTTGCCCTTTAGACGGGCACGAATGGACTTGACAGGTCTACCGGACTTCTGTAAAGCCTGTGGCTGACCAGCAATATCGTTGTCCATATATGTAGCAACATGATATTGGAGCAGCTTCTCGAAGTCAGACGCAATGTGTGCTGGTGAACCCTCCTGTTGTGCCTGTCTAACGTTGCCATTTGCGCGAATGATATCACCAAGCTTGTAGGTCAAATCGTCCTCTCCTCGCATGCCTTGACTCGTGCCATCCATGGAGATACTGGGACGGACGGGTGGAGGTGGAACAGGCAGAACAGTGATGATCATCCACTCTGGACGTGCATAATCGTTGCTTAAACCCAAGTCGAAGATCTCAGATGTAGAGATGCTTCGGAAGACATTCAGAGCCATTTCTGGGGTGATGAGTCTCTTCTCCGGTTGTGCGCCCTCATTATCCTCGTCCTTGGGAACCTTCCATGTACCAAAGAGCTCGAGAGCTACCTGGCGCACTTCAGGCTGGGTATTGCCACAACCTCCATGAGCGCGTTTGGCTGCTTCCTTTGGATCCTCGTTGAAGCCATCCTCATTCGTTGACACATCGCTATCGCAGATCATCTTGGGCTTGCAAAGTCGCCATATCGTATCGAATCTTCTCTTAGGATCTCGAATATTGACTGCTGCTTTGTAGGCTGGATTACTCTGAGATAGTAATGTTAGCATAACGAAACAAACGATCCGCCACGCCTAGCGGGCTACTGACTCTGTCAAGTAATACTCTACCACAATTGTGGCAGACCATCTCCAACAGCTTCTTGATCTTTTTGAGGAAACCAGGATGATAGACAGGCTTTGCCAACTCGATATGACCGAAATGACCAGGGCACTCGGACATATTCTGGTCGCAAGTGGCGCATTTGAATTGTCTGTCGATGGATCCGAGACGAGGGTCGTTCAGTCCTTGATCGCGCGGCTTTGTTCGAGTCTCGTCCATGGTCTCGGGGTACAGAATGTGACAGACACTCATGTTCTTGATCTCCTCAGGAGATAACAGTCCGAACTGGACCTCCTGGATTGTTCGCAGCGGCGCCTCGGAGCGCGCAAAGATGAGGTTCGCCATGTTGGCGGATGTTTCTGTTCACCTTCGGTGGCGAACAAGGGGTATTATCGCGGAGTCGGGCGCAAAGCAGTCGAGTGTCGAGCAGGTCGCAGAACAAAATCGAGGTCGAAGAACGATATTAAGAGCAGAAGCAATCGATGCGCGCGATGGAAAGGAAGGTGGTGATGCGATGGCGCTGGAGGCAGCCAGGGCCAGAGGCCTGATCAAAGCCTTCAGATGTCCGACCGTGAGAAATCCAGCGAGGCGGCCGTGACGACGTAAAGAGTGTGGGGGGATGTTCTTTCTCGTGAGAAAGACCTTCGAAGAGAAATGCACGATACTGGACGCGCGATTCCTGGAGTCGGGGAGTTGGTCGTGATGGTGTTGACGATGGATGGAGTCGCGTCCAGGAGAATCTCACGATCGAAGTTCTTGGGCTGCAAAGAGTTGAGGCTCCCCAGAAGGCGCTAGCACAGATGCGGACTAAGTGGTGTGTGGATGAGTCTTCGCCGTAACCGACGAATCAAAAGCCGTGGCTGGTGAATCGCATCGCTTCTTTTGTTTCAGGCAACAAAGCTTTGACTTGGACTTGGGACTTTGTTCTCTCCCTTTTCCCCAGTCTCCTTCTCCTTTGTCTTACAAGTACAAACCTCCTTGCTCTCCGACCCATCGGTATGATACCGGTCTGGGTTGTTGCACCAGTTTAAGAGTCCCGCAACATAAGGCATTCACCCCAGGTATTTCCCCACCAGCTTCTCACGATAATCGATAATCACGTGATGTGTCTGCTTTGGGTAGGGCCTGGTTGTGCGACGCCTGGCTTCAGGTCAGTCTAGGTACAGCTCGGACTTGTGAGCCAGAGATTTCCATTCCAAGATTCCATTGGTTTTGTCTCTTGGATCTAGTCGAACTCTTCATTCATTGTCGTGAATACTACGCTTCTTCAACCTTATTACAGCTGGGCTTGTGCCGTTTCTCAGCTTGGATTTCGAAAGCACTTCAAGTTTACTATGTCAGATACAATTTTCCGACATTTAAGGATATTGCCACGGAACCTGGCTTCCTACAAAATGAATGGGCCGACTCAGAGGAGTCCACCAGTTCATCTCGTCGGCATAAAGGGGGAGCTAAGAAAACAAACAAGCAGTTCCAGCCTACAATCTCAAACTTGCTTTCCCAAACTACCTCATCGTCACAATCTCCTCCGCACTAGTAGGATGAATAGCCACACAAGCATCAAAATCCTTCTTCCTGGCCCCCATCTTAACCGCAACTCCAAATCCTTGCAACATCTCCCCTACACCCAGTCCAAGCAAATGCAACCCCACGATCTTCTCTTCTTTTCCCTCACACACAAGCTTAAATTCCGTCGGATTCTTCTTCTTATCTTCAGGGGAAGACATCTCGTAGAACAGAGCAGAGAACTTCGCATGGTAGGTCTTGATGTTAGAGGCTCCGTATTTGGCGATTGCTTCAGGCTCGGTGAGCCCGATGGTGCCAATTTCGGGGTGGGAGAAGACGACCGTGGGAATGTTTTCGTAGGGAAGGTAGGAATTGGAGAGTTCTGGAGGGCCGAAGAGGCGGTTGGAGAGGTGTCGACCGGCTGCGATGGCGACTGGATGTTGTCAATTCATGCTTTGGATGAAAGTGTTTGATCAAAGATCAAGAATTACTTACCGGGGGTTAGCTCCATCTGTCCAGTCACATCACCAAGGGCATATATCCCTTCAACATTGGTGTTCTGGTATTGATCCGCCACGATGTACCCTTTCTCCCCGGTCTTCACACCAGCGACATCAAGATCCAGACTCTTGGTCTCTGGTGCTCGACCGATTGCCCACAAGAGCTCATTCACAACCAGCTCTTCGCTACCAGGGAGTGTGAGCTTCAGTACTCTCTCATCACCCTTTCCGTCACTGATCTTCTCAACCTCTGCTTACTGTCAGCGTATTTCTGCTTGGCTGGCTTTCGGGTTGGTACTCACTCTCAAAGCCCTTATATCCCCTATGAATCTTCACACCCACAGCTTCATACCTATTCCAAATCATCAGTCTCAATCACCAAATCTCCTCCCCAAGCCAAACTCCACTCACCTCGCGGTCATCGTATCTTGCACCATCGGATCAAAACTCCTCAAGAACGTATCTCCCCTAATAAACAAATGCACCTCCACCCCCACCGCATTCAACATGCCTGCGATCTCAACAGCAATATATCCCGCTCCAACAACAGCAATCTTACTCGGCAGCACCTCAATATCAAAGAACCCCTCATTCGTGATCCCAAATTCCGCACCTGGGATATCGGTCGGAATGAGAGGATATCCACCGCTTGCAATACAGATGTGTTTCGCTGAGAAGCGAGCAAGTCCGCTATCAATCACCCAGTCAGTCAGCGAATTCTCCCATGTCTCTTTCTCATCACCCTCCAAGAAATTTTGAGAGGAGCCTTACCTCCCATCCTCAAGCTCAACCTCCAACACCTTTGGCTCCACAAACTTCGCTGTCCCTCTAACAAGCTCAATCCCCTCCCTATCCCAATTCCTCTCATAAGCGCGATTCAAGCCCCCGATATGGGCATCTCGCTTCTTCTTGAAAGCGGCGAAGTCGAACGGGATGTTGGCGGGGGTGTCGAAGCCGTAGTCGCGGCTGTCGCGGAGGGCTTCGGCCATGGAGGCGAAGTTCCAGGTTATCTTTTTGGGGACGCATCTAGATTTTATTAGTGATTGATCGAGATAGGGAATGAGATGGGTTGATGAGAGAATGAGCGTAGAGATCAAGGTCCGAAATATCAGACACTATATATTCTTGCAGTAGAGTTCCACCCCTGATAAATCATGACAAGCAGCGAATGTGACTATAAAAATGAAAGGAAGCAGGAACAGATCTATTCGATCGGTCCGAACGTCCATCGTCAGATCAAGACCTAGAGATCAAGAAATTAGGACAAGCCACTTGACTTCCCTCACATATCGCCCATATCTCCTCTCTCATCCACCTTCACGATCTCCCGAAATCCGACGATTTCAACAGCGCCAGATATAAAGACATAATATAAAAGAATCAAATAAGTAACTGGATCCGAACTCACCCAACATTAACACAACACCCACCACTCAATCCATTCTCAATCAACAGCGTCTTAGCCCCATACCAACCAGCCGCCCGCCTCGCAGTCCCACTCCCACCGCTCCCCCCTCCAACAACAATATAATCAAATGTCTTCACCTCCGTAGGCGCCATAGTTCTCACACTCGTCGAAAACGCCTTCGAAGAATAAACTTTTCCAGATAGTCTTGAAGGTGAAAGTAACAAAGATCGAGAAATTTCAACACAGGGCGACGAAGTAAACAACTGACACGTCAAACCCCTCAACCTCTCCACAGCAGCGCGCATCATAGCCTTATATACACACACAGGCTCTCTCCTCTACAAATAGAACAGTTGACGAACTTTGCATACATAACTACCAAGGAGTGTGGCATCTTCGCGCAACAAAAACCGATGTGGTGATCGAATTGGGCCAGGCCCAAGCCGACTGAGTAAGCACCTTACAGGCTTCGGATGGGCATTGCCGTTCGCTGTGAGACGCCAGATTGTGATTTCTCATCGTGTGGCTGGCACGCAAGCTGCGCGTATGACTTACCTCCGCGCAAAGGTCGCCGTGAACGAGCGAACCGACGTTGTCCTATTGTAGAAAGCTGAGATGCAAGGGGGGTTGACTCGGGTACGATTCATACTTCTGCTGCTGTGGGGGTTGGATTACTACTACTATGTGGTCCTGGGCGAGCCTGGGCTTTGCATTTGGAATTATTATGATAGGTTCGGAATTCTTGATACTTTTGTATGATTGGAAATACCCAATATCTGAAAAGGTATCGCCATACGCCGTCATTTCCTTCATCCCATTCCATGCACCACGCTCATCGTACCCAGAACGCCAGTTAAATGTATCATAGATCAACGACGCCTCTTCTTCTTGACTCCCTCATCTGCACTGCCTACGATCTCCCCGCCATCAAGAGCATAATTCCTCCCACCAGTTGGACTCTTCCTCCTCATCTCTCCTCGTCCCACAGCGACGAATTCCTCCTCGCTTTCACTATCCATTAGATCCAGCTGCACCGGCATCTTAAAGGCATTCTCTTCCTCCAGAATACTACCTTTCACTGGCTCCACGGTAAGGACATCGATATCATCATCTTCCGCGTCCAATCTCCGCTTATGAATCTCCTCTTGTGGATGGATATCAAACTCGTCCTCATGCTCGATATATTCGACGTTCTCCTCCACCTCGACGAAATCCGGTGCCAGCGCTGACCATCTCTGCTGAGGGATGATAGACCAGATATTTATCCGACCAGATTCCAGTCCGCAAGCTACTATCATCGGCCGGTGAGGATGCCATTCCACAACACCATGTTCCTCCTTCGGACCCTCCAGGATCTTGACCAGCGAGCCATGATTCCGCTCCCAGATGTAGATGTCATGATTATTATACGTGCTAGCCGTAACGTATTCTCCCGTCGAGCTGAAAGCAACATGATTCCAGCTCAGCCTATTCACCACGTCCTGGAACTTATGCTCAATCTCCAAATCGATCGTGTCGGGATCTAAATCTGGCGCCGAGAAGTTCGGCAGTGTGATTGTGCGAATGATTCGGTCTGCAGCATTGACGACTAAGTCTCGTCCTGAGCTCGTGAGTCGTAGATATACCACTACACCCGTACATATCTTTGTCGAGTAGATCGTCATGCGCGTAGAGACCTCAATGACATTTAACCAGCCCTTGTTTGTCCCCGCCAAGATGTGATCTCCTGTAGAAGTAAAGATCGAGACTGTAGTAGATTGTTTGGCGTCTTGTGCAGCTTGCTTATCGCTTATTGGATCATCGCCATCCAGCTGTGCGCGTTTCGGGGCGGAGGATAAGTTCATCTTAATTACATGGCCGCCGGAGGCATCGACAAGGAGGGGTTGCGCGTCGAAGAGCGCCACTACAAACATGAGGCTATTGAACGTTAGCTAGCTCACTGCCAACTACTTGCTTGACCTACTGGTTCCATGGGTGAAGCTCTGCAATGTAGACCGGCGCCTCAAATCGTACAGTCCGTAATATGAGCCCCTCCTGCAAATCCCAGATATTGCATTTCCAATCTTGGCTACCTGTGAGCAGATATCTGCCGTCGCGCGACCAACTCAGCGATTGAACCTGCCGCGTGTGTCCCTTGAGCTTTCGAGCCACTCCATTGGTCTCGACGTCGAAGATCACCACCGTTCCATCTGCGCGTCCTGCAGCAAGGAAGTCGCCTTTTCGATTGTATCGTACACAAGTCGCATGCCCTCTCCGCAGATGTGAAGTCTTGGATTCGGGGTAGTCTTGTGAGAGGATGAACGGGTCCACGAGTGAGAGATTCATTGTAGTCGGAGCAATGGATGCTGGGCTGTGGTAGTCCCGGCTGCTCGAGAATGGTTTTGAGCAACGCGAGGCTGGAAATTATTCCAACGCGCGACGCTAGGAACGAGGCTGAGTCACGTGCTGGAGTATCCTCTTGCAGCTCTTCGTGCCAACACATGGATTGACTCGTACTGGTCTGATGTGAGGATCTGAAGTTATGGTACATGGTTTGGTTAATTGCAGTGTGTACTTAAGATTTTCCCTTACAAACTTCTTGCTCGCTTGTTCCGCTGATCGCGTCCACCCCATATCTTCATAGTCACTTCTTCGGCAACCCTTCAATTTGCTGTTGCATTTGAACAGGTATGTTCCATTCGAGAATGGCATCAGTCGCGGAACTATTTGCGGTTCCGTTCACAGTCTAGGATCACCCCACAATAAGTCTCTCGTGAACAGAAGCGAGCTTGCTGATTTCACAATCGAAAGTAAACAAACAAAAGTGTCCGGCGCGCAGATTAAGGTATACAACGTCCTTGAACGAAAGCCCAAGATATCTGCATGCCATCTGAGGCTAAATATTAGACTTGATCAAACAAATGTGAACATCACTCCATCCGCCTTGGCACCCTCTCCACCCATCAGCCCATGAACAAAACAACTTCCTACCAATTCCCATGTCTCTTGTCCCTCCAACTTCGTTCTCGCAGGGCGCATGAGATACGGAGTTTGAGCACCCCATATGATACTCAGGGTATCTCCGACCCGAGTCTTCGGTGGAACCACGGCAAAGAGTCCAGATTTAGTGACAGCGAGACGGTTTCCTAATGACGCCGCCGCGACGTGATTGAGGAAAGTGTTGGCTGACCTAGACAAAGCCTGTAAATGTTCTCTCGGAAGGGTGTGCTCGTCTTCTGGTAGTCTGTGCTGCTTGAAAGGAGATATAGATCCAGGCAAGGTGCTGGAAGATAGACCGACGTACGACTCAAGCGCAGCATATCCGGTTGCAAGCTCTGCAGAAGCGGGTGATTTACCCTCGGTCTGGTCGGCAATGATCGTCCTCCAGAGAACTTCATCTTCATTTTGTATTTCGCGATATGGCGCTTGACCCACGATGTATGGCTTCTTGACATATTTGGCAGCTAACGTTTTTGCTTCTTTCAGCCACTCGTAGACTAAATGTTCTTCCCGGTAGATCATTCTTGCCTCTCGTCGTTTCAGCTCTTCTGCCACAAGTGGACCCATCTGTCCTAGCACTGATATCTCGTCAACTATATTGCCGGCGATGCGGATGAATTGAGCGTCTATTTCGGGTGGGATGACCACTCGAGATGCGAGTTCTGTGCCGGCATTGTATGTGATCGTCGAAGATGTGTGGAAGGGACGAATCGAGGAATTAGTCCAGTCCGGTACCCAGGACGGCAGGTTATACTGACCGGATGTTCCGCATCCGGCAAGATGAAGCGATGAAAGCGGGCTGTTAGACTGGATCAAAGACCGCATCGTCTCCGTAAAGACCACTTCAACCGGTTTGTTATAGTCAGGGACAATAGATTCGCTGGTCTGATCGTTGACCAGCCCCAAAACTGAATAGACTTTGTCATGTCCTTTGGTCGCCTGAAACTGCAATGAGAATTGTAAGACCTCGTCAAGTGTCACATCTGAATCGCCACGAGTCAAGACCCGACAATTCTCCATGATTATCGCATTCTTGACACCGAGCAAGGGGCGAGTGACTTCGTATTCCGCATCAGAAGACCCAAGGAATCTTCCAAGTAATGGATTGCCTAGGACGGGCAAGGCTTCAGCAAACATCTCCCAATCCAGCGAGACTCCTCCGAAAACAAGATCTACACGCTTAGCAAGAGCAATTTCCTGCAACATCCAGCTTCTCGTAAACCATGGCTGGCTGAACACAGGTCCCATAAACCTCCATGCAAAATCATGGCGAGCTCTGTAATCTAGCAACCTATCAAGGGTTGTCATACCAAGTAATTCCGACTTAGAGTTTAAAGAACTGATGAATATCCGGGCAATCAAGGCATTTTCCACGTCGCCTAGCCAAGCCAGAACACCGGCCGCCTCCGAGAAGATAGTTCGCATGAGCTGAATTTGTTCGCTTTTCTCAGCCTCATCTTCCTGGTTGATACAAACAGAGTCGATCCAGAGTAACTTCTCTTCACGGAATGATCGACGGTAGCAGAGCACTTCGTACACGGAATCAAGAACCTTCATGCTTTTCCCATCGACAACAATTTTTCTAGTCGGCGGATCAGTACCCCAGCAATAAGAAATTGCTTCGTATGGTGGAGCCGAGGCGAGGAGTACACGGATGATCTGGCATTGAAGACCGGCGACGTTACTCCGCTTGGGAATTTTCAAGAGTCGAATATGACCAGGCCCCAGCTCAGAGTACCTGTATGTAGGTCTCGATCCGAACTTTCGCCCTGTCCAGACTATGTACGATCTTTCGAGTTGACCAAGATATTTCGAAGGGAGGAGAATGGCGAAGAATACTGTTTGGACCAAAGCAGCCAGCCTCAGCGTAACCTGTGGCATGACTCTAGTGGTCACAAAAGAGGGCACCTCTTTAGCAGGGACTGTCTTTCTCATCTTCACCAGTCCGATAACGCCGGTAACAAGAAGCCAAAGTCCTGGATTTGTGATACAACACCACAACAGACTGACAATGGCCACGGAGTGGCTGATGCACCACATTCCAAACCCAAAGAAGACTAATGGTACAGCGGCAATTATTGCTTCTTCAGCAGTCGGAGCGTCTGAACCTGCGGTGCGAGTACAAGACCACACCAACGGAACAATTCTATTCTGCACCAGCAACTGTGCTGTTGCCAGGAGGGGTCCATCTGGTTGGCATAGTATTGGATATTCGAAGTACAGTAGCAATGGCATGAAGGCTAAGTTGTAGATCGTAAATCTTGATTCAAGTGGCCGAGGATTTTCAAAGGGGTAGTCCAATGCGTCATTGACAAATATCGTGATCGAGATCATTCCTCGTATTTGTTGGCCCAAGTAAGAATCGATGGCCCGGAAGAATGTCGCTTGCACAAATAAAGCACCGACTTCGACTGCCGAATGTTTGACGGAAACTTTGAGAAAGACTGATAGAGCTTTTGGAAAGTCCCTCAGATGCGTGCCTAGAACCATCGCATTCGTTTCCCACCAGAATAGAAAAAGTGTTTGTGCGGCGAAGAGGTTCGAGGGTTCGGCGCATTGGTCGGTCGACTACATTCCAATCCTGCGTGACAATGACGACCTTGAAGTTCCGAAGGTGAGCCGGAATCAGATTTCTATACGTTGACGAGGCCTGAAAAATCAGATCACGGGGTTCAGCCTCCAGCCTTGTGCTGTACCTTGTACCAGGATGTCTTCGCTAAAGCAATAGAGCGGATCTCCTATCTTCTAGATGATAATCAGAACGTAATTTGCTTGCGACTTGAAAAAGTTATTGGCTAAAAGGGTGTCCATATTTCCTCATTTCATTGAGAAACAACCTGATTGGTGAATTTTTGCCAGTAGTTGTGGTCACATACGCACATCTATGCTTCGGATCAAGAAGGATTTCAGCCCAGAAGAAAGAAGACACTCTCGTTGCTCTCGGCACACGGTCTTACGCTTATCTTCCAAAGGGATTCAGACTCAGATTTAAATTCTAACCGTCTATGAGTAACATAAGCTTCTGAATAGGAACTTGCGCTAGGTTGGTTAAGCGAAAGAAAACAAACAGCCTGACTACCGTACCAGAAGTCGACCTGTTCGAGATAACTAGCTGTATCTAACTTATAATACGCCTAGGTAACATAGACTCCTATCACATCTCTCTAGCCTCCAACGTCTCAAGAACAAGTGTTCCACGTATGCAATTATCGTCCGCCAACGTTTTCTTCATTCCGCAGCAACATTACCCTCACACGCTTCTTATGAAGAATCACCAAATAGATTTGAGACGTCATCTTCGTTTTCCTCAAATTGCCCCATCTCAAGGTCTGCACCAGCCATTGCTGTTTCCCATTCGTCGATATTATCGCCGTCATATAAGTAGCTTGGGAACATTTCAGCATCAACTTCGTGTCTGTTGTCCTCCACAATCAATTGCCCGGTATTCGATTGGTAGCACAAGAACTCCATATCCGGCCGGTCATGAATGTAATAAGTCCCAAGCATGACCTCTATCTTGTCCAGACGGCAGCCCACCTTCTGCTCAAAAAGAAAATGCGCCATCGCCTCTATCAACTTGACATCTCGGCTGAGGCAACATCGTTCCTGATCTTTGCTGACAATTTTCATGAAAAGTCGCAATATTTTGAGACAAGCAAACGTACTTAGAGCAGAAAGGAAGTCTTGTGACTAGAAATTTTACGAGTCAGTCAGGTCCTAAACTGGTATTAGAAGTTCGGCCTACCAATTCGGCCATGACAAGCACATCGATTGTCAATGAGCAAATATTAGGACAGAAATTGGAGATATCGCGCAAGTCTTGGCTAGTAAGGTGAAACTCCACCGGGACCTTGTCCTCGATATATGGTAATTGTGGTAGCTGTCGGAACAATCCTTGGAAACTCAACACTCGAAATTTGGCCCCCAAATGCTCAAGAATTAATGATGAGATCTTGGTTGGAGGATTGGAGATTTCAAGCTCAGTCAGACTTGGAACGTGTAATATGAAGCTGATCAAAGCGGTTTCAAATTCGAATGCGTCACCCTGGAATGAAAGATACGGGTGTAGAAAGCGCTCCACCTTCAAAGTCCTCAGTGTTGTCACTTGGCCCGTTACCACTTTCAAAAACGCTGAGATTTGTCGACCACTTAATTCTAGATGTTGAAGCTTGTCCCAGGTCCAGAAAGTACGAGGTATGAAGAGGAGACCTGTGCTTGGGAGATTCGATTCATATACAAGCTTCCGTAGCGAAGGAAGGTTGTTGGCGGTCTGTACGGGACCTTGACCTGGATATGACCCCTGGCTTTCAAGATAGAAAGGATCCTTGCTTGCAACTCGCAGTTGCAGCACCTTGAGGTTTGGACACGATGCTGCGAGGTCCGTCCAGCGGCGCATGACTACAGGGTGCTCGGAATGGAGTACCGCTGTGATTGAAGAGATGTTGCGACAACCATCAAGACCGTCCATAAGAATGAAATCGTCGATATGAATACCGATGACAGGATAGTCCTGTCGGATAGGCACAGGCAAACCTTGCAGATGCAACTTTATGTCTGGGAAGTGCGACTGCAAAGTGTTCAGAATTGGAATGGGGATAGCTTCTCCCCATGAGTGCCAGCTAAATGAAAATCAGAAGGTTTCATGGAAAGCCAGTAGGTACTCCGGAGATCCTACCTGATGGATAGCAAGTTTACGAAATCTAGAAGCAACAGCCGCAGTGGTTCCCAATCAGACCACCTTCCACCTACAGCCAATTCTCGAGTGTATAGAACGACATTTCTCCGCAGGCTGAATGCTCCTGATACGAGCTTACTTAATTTCGAGGCGCTCAATGTGAGAGTCCTGTACTGTACAATGATGGACCGCCGAGGAAGCCGATTGTTGACGAGATTGATAGAAGAGAAAACCCATGGTTCCCATGTGGCAGTCTGTCGGGATATTATAAGCTCATATTCCGTTGGGGTGCGAGTCCAGAACTTCTAGCAACGTACTTGATTTAGAATTAATGACAGGACTTCATCTGACAAGGACATGAGTCTTGAAGTCATCTTGAAGTCGCTTCTCAAACATGCACATCGGATGCCCACATTCGTTGTAATCCATCAAATGGGTAGCTCTCTACAAGGTTAAATGGACGGTGGTCAGGCTACATTTGGAGAGGTCATCAGAACCAACATTTATTGGATGTAGCCTGGAGGCACAGTGCCAGCTTGAAAAATCACCTAGAGAACGAGCATGTCATGTGATGGCGGGGTAACCTTACAGCCCCTCTGCTTCCAGCTGCAGGTTAATTGAAGAAACAAACAACTGCTCACAACGGAACTCATTCTTCCATTGAACTGCTTCTGCGATAACTTCCCTTGATCAAAACAGCCACAAGCTAGTCAATGACACAAGCAGGCCAGGCACTAACTTGTTAACACTCCTAATTGTATTTGACCTTCCTGCCACGAATCAAGCTCCGTCCATGCGATACAGTCCCCTATCATTCAGCTCATCCTCACTCTGGTTTATAATACACTCTCGATGGTTCCCTCACTCGATGAGCCCGCCCGGTTCTATCAATATATGTCGTATGGCTTCCTCTCCTCGAACCTCGGTGTGACCGCCCCGACCTGCTCGACGTGTGTTCCTCCCTTGGGGTATCCGACGCCGCTCTCACAGTATATATCATCCACAAGATCAACAACGTGCCTGCGATAGACCCGATAACAATTCCAGCAATTGCGCCGCCTGAGATGCAGTTACATGAGCTTGAAGTCGAGCCATTGGCCTGTCGTGCGACGAGTGAAGCGAGTTGGGACTTAGGGAGGAGCTAGGGTCATTAGCAACATCGCCGCCTAGATGGAATGGATATCCACATACCATTTCTGTCGATGGGCAGCAACAATGAAATTTGGAGGATGGGAACACAGGTACGGACCGTCACAAGAATGATTGCGGAGGGTACAGGAGAAGTGAGTTGATGTTGGGGTCTGCGCGGTACTTATTTCCGTGTTTATCTGACGTCAGAACATTTGGCATGATGGATCGTCAAAACAGTCTACATAATTCCATCTCCCGTTCTCAGTCCGACATTTATCATTTTCCAATTACTTTAAAGATCACCAATATCAAAAGTATGGCTGTAGTAATTTTCCTCACCATTCTTCATGGCATATCAGACTTCATCTCCGTACTACTTGGACGCTCTGAAGAAATACAGCATGTTGATTGGAGTTACGGTAAGCCTGGCTCCGGCACGAGAAAAAAGCCCAAGGCCTGTGAGCTTTACTGATCTTCTGTACAGAGACGCAAAGTAACACATCATTCGCTGAAGTATGCTGCTATCGTATTTGCCTGTTCTGCAGTACTAAATTGAGATATAGTCAGTTTCAACATTCGGACGACCTTCGTCTAATTCTCTTTTTGCGGTTGAGGAGGGTGTGATCGTCAGGCGTTAGGTGCTCTGTTGTACACCTGCGCCGCCTTATTCAATGCGCAGAAGCTCAGCTGCTGAATTAATACATGTTGAATGCCTGTGAATCTTTCATAGACTTGTATTTCTAGCGTTCCTGGACAGGTCCCCCATCTCAATGGCATCTTACCAGCTAGGCAGGTATCGTCGCTTTGACGGTGCCGGACACTACCTCCGTAAGCGCTTGGTGTCTTTCTTACCTAAACCTTAAGGTGCACCAGAAGTAGAAGGCTTAGCTGTCATACCATTGCAGATGCATGAGGGCTTTCAAAAGAGATCAAATCAATTTGCAACCTCTAATGAGCTCCTTCGTGTTCAGAAATTGCCCGGCTTCGCTGCATCAAAATGGCTACGTGGTATCGGGATTTACATCATTATCGCCAATTGTTGTTGACATCACACATAGTGTCCCGCCTGACCGCGTAACACAACGTCAGACGTAATTTACCAAACGGGAAGGGAAATTCAAGAACTGCGAATTGAATGTGACTCCGGCTTGTTATATCATCCAGGTAGCAATTGAGAGCGACAGGGAGGAATTGAAGGCCGATGTCATCAATTGAGAGCTGGCGGTTACCTGTAAGGTTACCAGCTCCCGATTGTTCTTTGGACAAGGAACAGAGCAGGAGCGGCTTCAGGGATAGGATTCTCTATGTCTCCCGTACAAGTAGTCGTACGATTTATTGAAGCCATATACAAGTATGTGATGTCAATTGTTGGAAAAACAACATACGCAATGCCGGGAATTCCGTCGAGAGATCACGATGACAACACACAGCCAGAGCCCAAGCATAAGAATAACATTTAAGAATAACATTGAAAATGTTCTCTGAATAACTCGTAGCTGTCAGTTCAAACGTTATTGTTAAGCGTTTTTGTTCTACACACCTTCAGTTTTACCAAAACTTCATCACCATGAGCCATCCATCCAACAAAGATATCATCAGCAATGCCCTTTTCAACCTTAAGGGTCGAGTTGCACTTGTCACTGGTGAGTGCACCGATATAACTTACGAATGAGATCTAATCTGTCAGGCGGTGGGTCCGGAATCGGTTTGATGATCACCCAAGCTCTCGCTGTCAACGGCGCCAAAGTATACATCGTCGGCAGGACAGGAGAAAAACTCGACACCGTTGCCAAGGAGTACAACGGCGATGATATCGATGGCGAGATAATCCCACTTCAGGGCGACGTCAGCAAGAAGGAAGATATTGCCCGTCTCTACAACGAGATATCCACGCGCGAGAAGTGTCTTTGCATTCTCGTAAACAACGCTGGGGTCTCGGGTTCTACCTTCCAGCAAGAGGCTCAATCACCAGAGGAAGCGAAGAAGAACCTGTTCGATTCAGACGACGCCACTTTTGAAGAATGGGAGAAGATCTATCGAACAAACGTTTCACAGATCTACTTCACCACCACGGCATTCTTGCCTTTGTTGGCTCATTCCACTGAAGAGCACGAGGACTATTCGGGCACTGTTATCAACATAGCCTCCGTATCTGGCCTTTTGAAAGATTCCCAGCACCATCCCGCTTACAACGCCAGCAAATCTGCTGCGATTCATCTGAGTCGCATGCTAGCAAATCTTGTTGCCCAAAATCGTTTCAAGATTCGAGTCAATTCCATTTCTCCAGGCGTATTCCCCAGCGAGATGACGACAGGAGGTAGCGGTCAGGACCAGAAGAGCTACATTCCCAAGGAGAAGTATGATAAGGTTCCAGCTCGCCGGCCTGGCAAAGAGGAGGACATTGCTCGCGCCGTGATTCACCTTGTGGTTAATCAGTATATCAACGGCCACAACGAGCTCGTCGATGGCGGTTACAGCCTCATTGAGGGGTACTAATGAGACGGTGAATGAAACGTGAGCGAAAAACTTCGTTGCTATGGGTGTCGTATGTCTTGGTTGGTGGCACAGGAAAGAACATGCATGTTGGAAATCGCAACACCAATTCGAAAGACCTTTGGCGCGATGAGTGCAAATAAATTTATTTGTCTTGATGTGACCGTGTACAAACTTCTGAAGTAATTTTGGACTGGGCCTTTTACACTATGACCTTGAGAGACACTGTCCTAGGTGCGTTTGAGGCACATGATGTTGTCGTTGGAATGGGCTCTTGTGGTTTTTTTATGCTTCCAGCGGAACGTCATGCGCATACTTTAGTACCCGATATGGTTCATTGTATAATCAGTAGCCCTACCATACCATGCTTGCAATATAAACTCATGAAAGTAAGTTTGTAAGTAAAATCCTCTCCAAAGGGTCGAACGCAGTTGTTTATACCTATATGTCACCACAGGGCATTTTTACAAGAGAACGCAGGAGGCGAGATGTTCCAGAACTATCAGCAAGTTATATCACTAGCTGAATAGATTCATTAACTATTGTATTGCATAAGTCATCCCAGATACAAGATTTGATCAGTCCGTAAAAGACCTCCCGGTATCATCAATTGGTGACCGTCGCGACTTGACACAAATGAGACGACCCAGAAGCTCTTGTTGACCATTGTTGGTTAGCTAAAAGAGCCTTACTTGGTGCTTGGGTTGGGACTAATTGTCTCATCCGGAAACTTCCTGAAAATATCGCCCAAGTGATCAATCGGCGCCGTCATCAAACCAATCACAGTCTCAAACGGTGGTTTGTTCGGGGCGGACGGGTGACTGCGGCTAGGAACAAAAGCTTTTGTACGAGCAAAAGATTTAGCCATCGACTCGCTCTCTTGTTGTTGGAGCGCGCTTTCAAGTGCTGGAAGGTCGTCATTTTCCTCTTCCGTGATGTGCTGTTTCAGGTCCTTCATGAGAGCCTCCAGAGTAGGAATGAACTCGGCGTGCTCTGGTTTCATTTTCTGAAACTTGAACAAAGCATCCTTAACCTGTGGAGTTTTAGATTTGGTGAAATGAGCCGTGGTGGTCTCAGACTTACCAATTGATGCTCTTGGCGGTCTTTATCAGCCATTTCTTGCCCTTTGGCACCAAGATGCTTTGCAAAGCCGGGGTAAACCACCAGCTCCTCTCCAATTGAGTGACGGGCCAGTTCCCAAGTGAATTGGTTTTGCCAGCGGGTTTTCGAGTCATTATCACTTGCCATCCGAATGTTCTCAGCATACTCCTTGATGCTTTTGTGATCCTTCTTGATGGAATCTGAGATCGTAGACATGGCGGCGTATGATATAAGACTGTTGTGCTTGAAATTGTAGATTGCTGGAAGTGGAGAAGGACGCACAGCTTTGGTCAGGAATGCCATTGAATTTAATGCCCGGTTGTCTAGGAGGATAGTCTGATAGAATGGCTTCAACCATACCAGCGCACATATATCTATGTATACAATTCAGTCCCGACCTCAAGCTGTGATGTCAATGCACGGAATAATTTGTAATTGATTATTTCTCACTGGCAAAGGGGTTGATTTGGAGTTCAATGACAGGGGTATGTGAAGCATCGGATCTCTAATCCGGATGGCATCACGGCTATTGCGTGCCTCCTGATTGGCTTTTGTTACACATACGTCGACCGCATGAGTATGCTTCGGAACGTGGGCATCAACAAGGAACCAATTCCCTTAATATTGTCAGACCCATCGTCACACTACTTAACTCTGTCGTCTGTTGCCGGAACATCGTCACTCTTTTAATCGTTTCCGACGGACCATTAGTTCCGCGTCCAATCAAATCACGGTATCATGCTCAAGCTCCTATAAGCGAGGCAACAGGGACAGTAATGAAGGGAGGCTGGTTGGCCGGCCTGTTCAAGTCTCGCGAGAAGATGGGAGTCAGGATTCCAATGGCCTCGTTAAGATCGATAACACTTTCTGAGGATTTTGCATGACATGACGTCCTTACTTCTATAGAGCAGGCGATACCTGTTCGTTTTGAGCTCATTTTACTTCGGGCTTAGCAGCAATTTCCAATGGTAACGCCAAGCTGATTGATCCCCATCGCTATGGCCATCGTTGGCTCAGTTTCTGTTGAAAATTTTGAGGTCATAACCAAAATCATTCAACCGGCAATTGGTAAGGTGGTAAAGATCCTCTCCCCGCCCTGAGTTCATGCCGAAGGCGGGGTTTGGGGCTTGTCGATCGATGACGTTACGCTGATACAGCCCTTTAAACTTCTGGAATACCACGTACTTCTGGCACTTCAGTCTCGCTATCCTGTAGATATTTTCCCCCCAAAAGCGCCTCAGCTTACTTGAATCGATCGCATCAAAATATTCAGCAATGTCGGCTAACGTTGAGGATAAAAAGGGGAATGCCATTGATGAAGGTGACAGGGTCTGGACGAAGATCAGAGGCGGAAAGAGGGAGGGGGAGGCAAGTAACTACCATGCATCGACGGACCGTATTCTGACAGTTTTATAGGTCGAAGGGATAGTTACGACCGAAGAAGAGGCAAAAAAGGAGAACGTTAAGAACCCTCCAAAAGGTCTGTACAGCGAAAATTCACCTTCAAATCTATCAAGAGACCTAACTTTGCCAGTCATCTTCCACGACCAACACGGACACAAGGTTGCGCACAATCCCGGAACTCTGGAGAACTTGGATGCTCAGAAATAGTCAAGCTTCGTTCAATGTCGACTCATGTACAGCTTCTTCACCTGTAATTAGCGACTTCTCCAAACGTGTTCGCAATCGTTCTATATCTCACATGACTATCAAGTAAGCTGGGTAATTGACGTCTATTGAAGAGTAACAGGTTCAATTAATGGCCAAATTTCTATTCCCCCATCCATCAAAGCGAATCACTTCAGTACCTTTCAGAAAGACACAAAGGGAGGCCTTTACTTAGGCAGAATGGCGTCCCAGTTATGAAGCATTGAATCTGGGGTCTTTCTGATCGAGTGAATGAATTCTAAAAATTGGTTCTCCGGATAGCCTAAGATCCAAAACTAGGTAAGGAGGCGATAAGGGAAGTGGCGGGCACTGTGCGCGGCTTGCTCATGTACGGCTCACCTATTCTTCGTTTATGCTATTCCATTGAGGTACATATCCAATTCTGTCTGATTATAGACATATCGCATTCGAATCTAATCACAGAACCTGTAACACTACATTTCAACTAAGATCCTTTGTGGCCGGAAGTAAGGCTCATTGTTCACGGTCTCGCTTAGTAGTCTTTGTTTACTTTCGGATAAAGAGTAGTTTGTGCATCGAGCTTGAGACTTACTCTGTAAACAACACTACAAGAAACAATGTGATAAGAATACCCTGTTGTTGGGAAATAAAATACAGAACAGAACGTTGCCCAAAATGCAGGGGGCATAAAACCCGACAGTGTAGTAGGTAACATGTGAGTTGTCTTAGCTGGGATACATCACATTCAAAATGGTCCCTCGATTCATGATATTGCGCGTACTTCTCTCTAAATTTTCTTTAAGGTCTGCCAAAGCACTTAAAGATTCCAATATGCCGATGAAAGTAACAACGAGAAGAGCCACTGACTTGCCATAAGGTGGCAGCTCAACTCCCAATTCTGCGGAGCTCCTTGAAATTGACATACGTAGATTACTGAGCCTGTTCCACATATCAGGGGTACGCAAAGACCTTATAGCTCGCTATATTGCCGGAGCAATCGATCCAGATGTCCCCATTATGAGCTATCGCCAAGCTCGAGAGGAGATCGATGGTAAATTCGAAGTCATGATCCGGGACCGCTCTGAGGGCGCTTTCCAAATCCGCATCATAAAAGACGACATCTCGTCAATCGGTCGGCAGATCACAGCATGGTCCATAAGTCGCAACGACTGGAATCGCTGGCGAAGAACACCGAACTATCGCATTCTTATCCAAGAGTACGGTCGTAGTGGAATGACACCTCTGGAGGCTGAAGTCAGAGTGATTCTCTTCTACCTTGAGTTCAATGAGCAGGCATCTACTCGCGAAACCATCGGATCAAAGCACGAAAGAGTTCAGTCAAGCTCGAGACTCTCTCTCAGCCACTGCTACCAGTTACTCTGTAAATGGTTTCGTGTTTGTAGCTCGAAAGATACCCAGGCTCAAAGTCACCTCGATGCTACGGTCATTGATGAGGCACACAGACATGATAGAGCAATGATGCCTGAGGAGTAGCTCTGTAGCTGATCATTCAGTTTGGCTCGATCGTTTCCTGATTTTGCCCAATGTCAGGTAGCCTTCTGAATATGCATTACAAAGAACGCCTCAACGTCCTATCCCATCACCCCGATCTTACTGAAATTATATGTGATCAAAAATCTGAGACCTTGGACCATACGCCAGGCCATCGAGCACCGAACCAATGAAGATAGTCGAACAGCTCCACTTCGTCTATGACCCTCAGTGAGATATGTGGTGTGAACGCAATGCGATGTGGAGAGACAGTAAATACTGAACAATATATAATCTAATTACATCTTATCGTGGATCGAAACATTTGATTCTCTTCCAAACATTTCGTACAATGCCTCTGGCGCAGGAATTTGCTTCGCGCCCTCCGGTCTGGTCAGATTCCGACCCATCATCAATGGCAACGCATTCTCATCCTGCCACTTCACAATAGCATCAAAGTCCCTACATTGCCTATTGACAAAGAAATCCGGAAATGGCCAATCCTGCGTCTCCATCCAATTGAACGTCAAAACATCCAAACTGCCTTGACACATGATATTTTGCATCAGCATATCAGTGCAATGTGCTACATGGACATAGTGTAGTTCCGAGTACGGCTTCTTGCCGTGATCTTCGGAGCGATCGTATTCGGCCCATGCTAGATTTCGCAGGAGATTGAGACAGTGGATTTGGTGAAAGATGTCGAGTTCAGCGACGTAAGCTTCTGGGCCGAGGCCGTATTCTTCCGGGAATTTGGCAACGAGTTCTGGGTCCTTCCCTAGTTTTCGGACCTCGTCGGCAGTGATGGTGAAAGTACGGATGTTATCAATTGATTCCCATGCCGCGTCGACTGATGGGTCGGGCTTGCGGGCGTTGCGGTAGGGAGAAGGATTGGGAGAGTCGAAAAGGCTGCCGTCGGTCTGCTTGACAAACGTTTGGATGTTCAACTTCTCGAGAACCGGTGCTGTGGAAGGTCTGTTAGCATAAGCACATCTATTGAATATATGCCACTTACAAAAGTACGATGTTTGCTTTAGCAGCCAGTGTCGGTCATGAGAGTAGACAGTCTTTTCGTAAACTTGACGTGCGAGGATGGAAAGGGAGAAAATGAAAAGAATGATGTTTAGGACGGTCCAGATCCAGTAGCCGCGACTTCTCCTTCGCTGTCTTCTATCCATGTATTGAGCCTCTTGGATGTCGTCTAGCGAGGATGGTAAAAGATTCTCAACCGAGCCGTCGTCCTTTTCTTCTGACTCTCGGCTGGTCGAGGAAGAACGAATCCAAGCTGGAATCATTGTGAATTTTTCCTGAGGAGCAAGAACACCAATTGCACAGATTTCGAGATAGAAATACCGACAAAATGTAGCAGTCAGTCATCTGGTGGTATTAAACGACGGGCGAGAAAGTGCGGCGCCACTGGAGATTGGGGCAGACAATCCGGCCCCCCTCCCGCGATCAGCATGCTTGAACTGACGTCCAATTGCGCGAGACAAGCCCAATTCAGGCAGGTAGTTGAGACAAGATTATCACTAATGTACCTAGATAAAGCTTGAGTCGGACATTGGTCAGCTCGGTTACAGGGAGGGGACCCCACTGACCCCGCCACTGCACCACTGGTGGTACTAACAGGAGGGGTAGATATTTCGTAAAACATGCGTACGAGCAGAAACCTCGATGTCACGGAATGATCACTCGACTTTTGAAGCGTTTTGAACAAAAGTTCCCAACAAACGCAATTGTGTCGTCTATAACAGTGATCTTCTGAGAGATTGGCAGCTCATCACCGAAATCCATAGGTATTCCTGACTTTGTTGCTTGTGTACCTTGATCCAGTCTTCCATGGAGAATCGCAAATAGAAAGCAAGTCGCACGCCAGTGGATCCTAGGACAAGATTACGAGCTTCCTAACACAGACTACGGTGGCGCGAAGGTAAGTTCTTAAGCAGGTGAATCTTTAGATATCCAATTAGATAGCCTCTGGGGAAGAGGTTGATTGACAAGCTGTCAACCTTTCGTCGCACCGAGTACAGGGTCCTTCCCAAGAAGGTTAACTCTTCACCTGATATTCAAAGAATTTCAGACCGTACTTCCTCTTGGAGCTAGACTGCAAGGACTTGGTCGTGTCGATCCAAGTAGATGATGAGAAATACGGGTAGAAGTGGACCAAAGCTGAACGACCAATTGTACTTGGGAAGCCCTCGACACATCAAAGTGCAAGGTCCCCCCTATCTTTTCATCGTCACATCACGACCAAGATACGAGCTTTGCACTACATACCCAGCTCACTACGACGAACTTCGCCATGCTGTTGAAGAACTTCCTTGTCGTTGCCACGAGTCTGGCGGCTTTCGGTGCAGCTGCCCCAGTATCAGGTATGTAGAAATGCCATCGGATTATCTCCGACTAACAAAACAAGCACCTCTGAGAGGTCGCGAGGCAGAGCCAGCGAACATTTATGGCCAAGCTCATACTCTGAAGATGGCAGATGATGCGTTCAAGCGTGAAGCCGCACCGGCCAACGTCTACGGCCAGGCCCACACTCTCAAATTGGCCGACGATGAATATAAGAAGCGCGAGGCAGAGCCAGCAAATATCTATGGACAAGCTCACACCTTGAAGATGGCCGACGATGCATTCAAAAGGGAAGCCAAGCCGGCGAATGTCTATGGACAGGCTCATACTTTGAAGTTGGCCGACGACGAGTACAAGAAGCGTGAAGCGGCACCAGCAAATGTATATGGCCAGGCCCATACTCTAAAGATGGCAGATGATGCATTCAAAGTTTGAAGGAAGGCGCAAGCGAGGAAAATTCCGCAGGGAATGAAGAAATGGGATGCACCCGAGAGCAGCCAAGAACTGTTTGGTTGTCTATAAAAGACAATATGTTGCCAACGATAACTCTAAAATGCAAGCTGTGATACCGAAATCCACAAAATCGAAGCAAAGCAAATAAATAGTCCCCTCCCCGTTTTAATTGTCTAGCGCCTTTTGTGGACATTGCTGTTGTGTTTCGAGCCCTGTCCTTCTATATCAAGCATTGAATCAACACTCTGGATCTTTGAAAACGTGGCTTTCGATTGGTTTGATTTCTCACGAACTCCGAAGATCTGTAAAGGCAGCAATTGTATCATCGACTACGCTAGACAATTAAACCGGGACCGTACCAAACAGGACCTCAGATCATGCTTCGTCAGACTCCTTTGCTGTGTCCGTGAGTATATAATATTAGTGGGACTCCTGTTCCATGGGTAATTCGGCAGCTTTTACTGCTGCGTACTGTGGGAGAATTGTCAATATTTCATGATCTGTCGATGATGCTGAAAAGTTGAGGTTTTCCGTCCAAACAAGAAAGTTCCAGGGCTTACCAATCACTGAACCGTGCCAGTTTAGCGTGTCCAGTAACGCGTCTACGCTAGAAGCGCGTCTTCCGGGCACAACGTCTATCTCCAGTCTCTTCCCACGTCCATGTTGCTACATATGCTCGGTACTAAAGTGGAATACGATTGCTTCGGGTGGATCCGGGACTCAATAACAGTATTCTGGACTTCACTAACGTGCTACTAAGATCTGACCTTCAATATTCTCGAAGCCTGCCGAAGCAACTCGATCCTCCCGCTGGAAAGGTATTGAGATAATCGAAGGATGCAAACAGTCAATGTAAATACATCGCACGGAAATCGCTCGGATATGAGGGTCACTAGAGCTGCTAGATCTGCTAGGGGATGTGATTGATTATGTGGAATCCCTGATACAGGACATTGCCGCGCGATCAAATGAGTACACCAAGCAGAATGGAAATTCTCAGAAGGTCCTCCAGATGCTTTGAACTTGAGCCTGGCTACAGAAGGGATAGGGACGAAAAATTCGAAGGCGATACTGCATGAAATAGCTGATCGCAAGGACCAGATACACCCGAGACAAGGTAGCCATCCTTGGCGCTGTTCAAAGGCAACTCAAGAAGGCAGTTGAACCTAAAGGAGGACGAGGTAATCAGACAATGGTGGAAGCCCCCAGAAATTTGATACCCTCGCTGCCAGACAGCTCTCCACGTAGTTTGGAGTCTGTTTCCGCTTAGCCAGTCTATCCTTGATTGCTTCTTTCAATTGACATTCGTATGTACACCTTCGAACACAACTCATCATCCTCAAAATCTGAACTTGGCGATAGTCTTAGCCATGTCCTTCGCAATAACATCATCAAACCCAGTTCGGATGTGGAAAGTTCCCGACCACATACATCCATCCTCATCTTGACTGAAGTTATCTTTAAAGCCATAGGCTTGCGGATCATCCAACACCTTGGAGAAGAACGTGTGGACATCATACAGTATGATTTGTCCCTACCAGCTGTTAGCGTTGCACTTGTTACAATACCTCAATATCAACTCACATCTGGATGTTTGTCCTGAAATGCAGCTACATGCTTCGGCAGATTTTCATTGAAGACTTGTATCATCTCTGCGTAGTGCGCGATGGATCCAGCGTCGCCGTCAAGAATGAATGGACTTCTGTCCAAAGGTGGGTTGTTCACGATAAAGAAGTTTCTTGCTCCTGTCTCCCACATCTGTTCGAGTAGCTCTGAGTAATGGTCAAGTCTAGGGAGCAGAACTGAAGCGTCGTTTTTGAGCCACTGGGACGTTGATAGTCAGTCACGCCCTTTTTCTGTCGGGTAGCGCTGTTTAAGTCGGTCACTTACAGCATCGCTGACATCGTTGATACCAATCCAGGATGTAAATAGAGTGTTCGACCCTTGCCAGAACTTCTTCTCGGAGTATTTCGGCTGATACAGATTCTCTACCTGGTAGGTATAATTATCTGGAATGGAAGCACCGCCGACCGCAAAGTTGTAGGTCAGAACAAGTCTGGTGTTGTACTTTGTCGTCAGAAATTCAATCCAGACAGGCCCTTGAGCACTGGTCTCATTCCCGAGATCAGAATTTCCAAGAGGATTGTCACGCGATGGCTGCGCTCCATTGATGTCGAAATTGGTGGATGTGTATGAATCGCCACTGCATAAAGGTCAGTACCTTGAAAGGTCTTTCACTTCTGGATTGACATTACGTACAAAGAGAAAATGTACTTCGGCCCGGTCTTGTATGGTACAATTCCGGCTGTGACAGCAGATGTCAGCAAAGTTGTTGCGAGAATAAAAAACCGCATATTGGATGATGAGAATGTTGCACACCTCCTCCGCCTTGCTTCTCCTCGACACCTTTCTTCCATTCTGGTCCTCCTCCCATCTTTATATCTTTTGCTCTCTGCTCCAATCTCTTTTCGTACCGGATAAGACAGCCTGCTGTCTTTGGCTCTCCTTTAATCCGAAAGATGTGTAATTCGCAGTCGTCAACAAAAGCCTACAAAATTTGAGTGATATACTGCTTCTGTCTTAGATGCAACCGAAACCCTCATATATCACGCAATGGAGGTCATCATGAGTGAGGCTTTGATGTCGTGGCTTCACTGTCAACCTCAAACGCTGCTTACATGATCCAACGTCAATGCGGGCGAAGCGAGCTGCCAAACTCTATCCGTCGCCACAACACCAATCAATTTGTCGATCGTCGAGCTCCGGTCCCAAAGAGTTGGGATCAGAGTCAAGTCAGCTTACAGAATCTCATCGTGAGAGGATGAAATTATGGACAGTTGACACATTCTGACAACCGACCATAGACCGCCTCGCATTCCTAACACTCGTCTCTGTCGGCATCTTTCACAACCTTACGTTCACACCGCAACTTAACTTCTTGGAGCAACTTGTCCTTGTCCATGCTTTCAATTTTTGACTTTCTTTGCTTGATACTGATTGCATTAGTCTATGTACAGTTATCTGTATAGCAGCATCATGTTCGTTTGGTCATGACGTTCGTTCCCTCTGGGACTTTCTGGTGTCGCCTCCTCATCATCAATATACTGGGTATTCCCATCCATCATGTTATCATAAACCATAAGCGGTAACTCCATACATGCATCCGTTATCCTCTCCAGTTCCAATTGCTTCGCAAGAATCAAACCCGTTCTCAACATCAAGGAGAAACAACGGATGAGAGTCTAGGATTGGATTGGCTCTTATGCAGAGACCTTATCGTCGATGTCCCGTCATCATCCGCAGTTGCGTCCTTCGCTGTTGATAATCTCGGTTCCTCGGCTTGCTCCTCTTCCTCGACTATTTCCTCCTCACTCGAAGAGTCATCTTCAGCAATCGACCTCTCCGACGCTGAATCCTCACTTGATGTAGCATCCAGGAAGTCGGCTGTAAACATTCCCACCACACTCGGTCTGCCAAATTCTCGTTGATATGCCATCGGTGGTATCACTGGCAATGCAATTGGGGTTGGCAAAGGAGGAAGCTCTTTCGCGTCTTTCTCGATGGCTGGCATCGCTGGCAATTCCTTGACCTCGAACGACCTCTGCACCATGATCTCACTTTTCGACGACACCGCCGAAGTTGCTCTTGTCAGAGGCAGATGCTGCACCATTGCGTTCAGTTGCACGGTTCTGAGCTTCGAGGTGCACATGGTTGTTGTTTGCAGTGTTTCGTAGGCATTCGGACTTGCGACACGAGAATTCGATTGGAAGAAGTTAGGTACGAGGCGCTTCACGAGAGGTCGAAGTGCCGATAATGCCACGCATATAATTCCAACATCCGCCTCAACAATGGACCAGTTCAAGGGGGTTACCGTCTTGACTGCCGATTACATTAGGTCAGAATGCTTCGACTGGGACCATGTTCAGCTTTTGACTTACATGAGATGTCCAAGCTGTCCAGATGGTCCAGGTGGGTGATTCTCAAAATGCTTGCGACAGATGCACTTCGAGAATTAGTATACATGACGCAAAGTGAAATTTTACGCGACAGCAATTAACTTACAATGTTCCCATACAGAATAGAAGACACACCACAGCCCTTTGCACTTTAGGCATTTGAAGCGACCACAAGAGAGGGACCGGGAGCAGGCAAAGGAGAATATCGGTTATAACGTTGAAAGTCGATAATGACAAAAAGAACTTCTTAATAGGGTAGCATTTTCCCTTCACGCTGTAATTCCATGCAGCTTGTGCAGGTACGCATTGGAAAATGATGGAGAAGATTGAGCTAATCCAGAAGAGCAGTATCACAATACCAAGCGCAAAGTTCGCTTTTCTGGCGAGGCCCTTTGGGAAGAATCGAACGTATGTCGATATGATTGAAAGCTTTGTGAAGGTTATAGAGGTCGTGTATGAGAGATAACATCCGTACAATGACTTCACTATTTTCGCTAGGCTCGACAAGATTGAGGTTGGTGAACCATCGCCGAGATTCCAGAGGTGTATCCCAAGACCAAATGTCTCGCCAACCAGGGCGGAGGTTGATAAGAAGAGCGAGAAGACAACAGCTATCAGCAGGAGTACTGCAAGAAATATCAGCATATGGACATCAGAATGAGAGGCCGGGTACTCACTATCATCAAGTCCGCCAGATTGAAGCATATGAAATCGAACCCAGAATCTAAGTGCTGTGGTGGAGACTACAAGCCCGATGAATATACTGTTCAGCTTGATGATCGTTGGTTGAAGCGAGCTCTCGTCCACTTTCTCGCCGGTAAAGTATGGGACGAATTCAGCGGGAATAGAAGTCGACATGTTGCTGATTTGGCAATGCTTGAATTCTCAAGAAAAATGGGAACGACGACATGCAGGATGATGAGCCGTGTTCAACTTTTTCGATAATGCAAGTAAGATGGGGCTCCGTGAAACATATACGGTGAGCATGGATGACTTGGACCTAGATTTCAGAGCTAACGGCTCAAGCATCCAAGCAAACAGTGCGGCTTTCGCGGCATCAAGTGACTGTCAACGGAAACCAGATGAACGTCCTTAAGTGGCTACAACTTGGCTGAAACCGTGCTGTCAGAAGATTCTAAGTGGCTGTACGGGCCGAGAACAGCCACTGCTCTTTGCTTGATGAGGAACATCCTCCCGAATCCAAGGCAGAGCTCTGACATGTTCCTGATTGCCCCGATCATTCCCCGTCGGCGCTTTGACACGATGGCGCTGATGTTCTAGAGCCATATGTTCGTAGACTTGCCCATGGATCGAAGCGGAAAGTGATCTCTGCATCCCCACTCGACGGACTTCTTCTACTGCGTAAGCTAGAACACGCTACTACACGACTCGAAAGTACTCTCGAGGATTTACACGGCAGTCGAGCCTGCGTATGGACAGTCCTTCCCATTCACACGAGTAAGTTCATCTTCCTAGAGGGGGTGGCGGCGAGGCACACGGCAAGTTGAGACTTTTCAAACATGTCTATCAAGATACATAACGGCTGTCAACGATTCGCAATTTCGCATCGAGACGTGAATTTACTGGTACCTCACCAGATTCCAAGGATTCAGGAGTCTTTCTGTCATAGATGTCTGACAGCTTAGCCCTGGGACGATCAGATTTCTCGCAAGGCTGGGGTGTAGAAACCTTCTCTAAACATCTAACAAATGGATGGTGGTGTCTGCCAGCCACTTAACAACGGGACACGGCAGAGGCATTTAGGCAAAGCTCGTAGCTAGTTTCAATGGGTGGAGGCTAGATCCAGAAGGGGAACACGTCAAAATAGTTCGGTTAAGCGAACCAGCTTGCCCTAAACGATACCCCTAAACATGATCAGACCTCCCCCAGATCTGCACGCACAGACAACATGCTGCACGGCAATCACCAAGACATCCATCCCAAGGCATGCCTCGACAGCTGAAGATTCTGTTGCCAAGAGCAGTGCCGTTGAGGTGATAGTTTGTCCAGGACGTGCACTGCATCTGGTATCCACCGTAAATGAACGTGAGGGGCAATTTAGAGCGATCGCCCTCGCCCTCGTGTGGATAGTCCGGTAGCTCTCTGACTCTAGAACAATCCCCAAGCTCTCCAGCAGAAGCCGGCGAGATCTTGCGATCGAGTTTTTCTGCTATGCAAAAGCTTGCCTTGCAGAATGGTAATTGAGACTTAGCAATGGGCAGAGATTTGTGACTGGAACACAATAGATCCAAATCGCATAATGACTACGATACTAAACTTTGATCAACTGACGTCGACGCCACAGCAGTTGTGACAGATTCGCGGATCGGCTATCTTCGCGTTATGACTGGCCACAAGTGTCCGGACATGTTTCCATATTCAGCCTGTTCTGCATGGCTGCCATGGCAGGAGCTATCGGATGGCATTTTCAAAACAGCCATCAGATTTAAGGTTCTGTCTCCTCGAAGATCGCTTGAGCAGGTCTCCAGATCTCGTACCTCCAAATTCAATTAGCAAGTTTTGCACCTCACTTGCGGCGATTCCGCATATGACTATGGATTACTTACCAGAAAAGACCCAATATATCTATGGATTGGCGCAGTCCCTTACTAGTCCCTGGATTTTGCGGGAAGTTCTGAGACCCGCCGATAGCATCTCATTACGGCCTCTTCTCGTTTTGAATAATTGTAAATTTCAGATCGGAAAGTCAAATAATCTCTATAATGCGATTGATGGTCAGCTCCAACAGATCTCCGAGGTTATTGTGCTACCCCTATAAGTTTGACAAGGCCTCCTCACTCGATATGTCTGGCCTATGAAAACTTAAGTTAGGGCATTTTGTTCTCGGGCTCGGCATCCGGAATCCGAGCTACTCGCAAACAATCGGATCTACTAAACAATCCTCTCGACCACCATCATCCCACTTCCTGCGGCATAGTAAACCTCTTCCCCGATTGTCAAAATCTTAAGGAGTGCTTCTCAACAGGAAGAAGCCTGCGTTGTAAATGAAGAAATTGTCTTCCAATGGCTCGGGCCATAACCCGTGTCTCAACATTCACGATCGTGTTGTACTACGATGCTTACCTAACTCTCAAGGTAAGAGCAGACTGTAGCGAAGATTGAATTTAGTCTTATCGTGAAAAGAGCTGAAGCATTCTCGTTCCTCCCCGAAAGAACTGAGAATTGGGCTACTTTTTCGCACATTCTCGCTCTCGCCTAATCCAGCGACGTCAACAAAGATTCAGAAATGCGGCGATGCGGGCTCAGGGCCTCCAGACAAAAGACAATTGGCTGAATTTGTGCAAATATCTGTATAGCGACGTTGTGGCAGGAAAAGACAAAAATTATTTCCAAGACTGTTGAAAATCATTTGGTGAGACCACAACAAACAAATGGAGTTACATCGCAACCAAGCCTTGAATACCCAAAGTTTGCCTTTCACCTTTATGTCCTTGTTTGTGATCAGGCTGACTAATGAAGTGGACCAGAGTTCGGGAGTCATAAATCTGCGCAATTCAATAACACCACATTTGTCTTGAGTTCAGGCTTCAACTTCCACATCGTTTGCTTAAATGGATTCACCTTCGAAGGCACCCACATCGCCAAGCGAGACACTGTCAACCCTTTCACAGCTCGAAGACCAGCCCCAGCTCAACAACAAGCACATCACAATCCACCAAGACGCCTCGATCTTACCAAGATAACAACTTCTCAATCTTCCCATCATACCAAACATCAGCAACCATCTCTCCCCGGCCTTCAAGATGTCCGACTACACCTTCTCCCGACCATCCAGCCCAGATGCTTTCGCCGAGATCGAGACCGAGATCGAAGATTCCCTGACCAATCCGTTCGAGATGATCGAAGTCCTCCCCAACATCTTCATCTCATCCTGGTCAACGCACCTCCCCTCCAACATCACCAACTCCCTCAACCTCACCACCAAGAAGTCGGTCGGCAAGAACGACCCCGGCGGCGGCATCGCCCCCTGGCACGCCCCCCTCAAGTACGAGGGCGACTTCTCGCAGAGTCTGCCACTCATACTCCACGCTATCACCGATGCGGTCCCGGGCATCAACCTCCCCTCCAACCACCCCAAGGCCATCCTGATCTACAGTGAGGATGGTCGCAGCCGTGCTCGCCTACATGACCACGGTCATGAATATCAACGTCGTGGACGCCTTCTTCCTCCTGAAGAAGAAGAAGAAGAAGAAGAAGAAGAAGGATGTTTCTGTCTCGAGGAAGTACCTGCAGGCGATCCAGAACATCGCCGAGCATGGGGAGAAGTTCGAGGATGTGGAGAAGGAGATTTGGCGGAGGGTGGTGTCGGGTCTTGGAGCGGTTATGAAGAAGGCCAGAAGCGAGGATTGGATGTACGATGCAGAGGAGTAGGGTGTTGCGTTTCCTGCGGGCAGCGCGGTTGGTGGTAGTGGGGGAGCTCGGTCTTGCGATGTTGGGATATTCAGAATGAAGAAACGCCCATCTGACCTCGTATCTATCACTTTCCAACCCAGGTGAACTATGCTTCAAGATAGTGGTGAGCTATCAAACTTTCAGGCTGGTCCAAAGAAAGATCTAGGAGTACTTTCTCTACACATCAGCGGTCTCGATCTATGTAGCCGTTGAGGCCCAATCTGAGATCGAACAGATCGAGCTTGAATCATGAGACATGAAGGTGGACGCTGCATATGTCTTAGCCTGAGACGTATCCTCCTAGTCTCCTTCCAGAGTCAAACTCCATTCACTCGAGAAAATGTCTTGTAATGTCCAAGGTATTTGGACGCAATGGCATTCAGAGATATATCTATAAAGCCGTGACACTTCTTCCAGCACAGAACAATCAATGGGCTCATCTCTCGAAATGCCTCCAGACACGTTCCATGACACGTTCCAATATACACAGGAATCAATGCTCACCTAATACACTCCTTATATCCATCTAATCCTGTTCCGCGTGCCCAGTCAAGCATGACATTCATTGACTCGTGATCGAAAATAGCTTCTTGATATGCTTCATCTTCAGTCATGCTTCGATCTCCCGGCCACAGCTCTCTCTCTGGCTCAACTTTTCCATGATCGATCAGCTTCAGAAGTTTCGTTCTCGAAAACTCCCATGGGACATAGTCCGAGTCCTGTTCTTCCCACCAGTCAAGAACCGTTCTTGCCAATGTTCTTTTGTTTAAAGGCACTGGCAGATTGAGTTCTATGCAGGTCGGCTCCAGGGGTACAGCACTCAAGATGTCTTTGAAGTCTTGCACCTCAATGTACTCCGAGTTGGGCCCTTCTTTTCTCCTCTTGTTGGTGTCCCCAATAGCGCCTAGGAATTCTTTCCATTGATTGGTAGCTCTGCAATGTCGTTCAGAACCTTGGCCCCATTGCAAAAAGAAATCGAAATCGTCCAGTAATTCCACGGGTGGTTGTAGATTCCATCCAGGGAATTTCCTGCGCAGATGACTCAGGTTGGTAATGGTGTTTCTTTTTCTCGCCTTCCCTGGCCATGTCTTGTATTCAGCCAGGACGCAAGCTAGGACGACAAGGGCATCAATGACAGTAGACTCAAAAGCATCATCGGTTGTGGGGGCAATGACGAGCTTGTGGTTGACACTAGTACCCTGATGAATGAAATTGACGACTCTCGTGAGTTCCGCATTGCTGAGAGACCGAAATTCGTTTGGATACACACAATACTGTTCTTGAGTTGGATGGCTTCCCAGTCGGGGCTGGACTCTCAATGCCGCTGAACATGTGAGAATGTGCGTAATGCTTCTTGGAACCTCAAGAACCAGAGTCGAGCTATGATAAGCTTTCACAGATTGGATTTCTCGGACCTCATGTTTCCGACAGTATTCAGGGCCAAAGTATTCCTTTATTCGGTTGCGCGCGTACGGCGCGGGCTGTGGCAACACCACGACAGGAGGGGCCTGCTGTTCAATTATGTGGATAACAGGTACCGCATTCTCATCCTCCAAGTTTTCGAGATTCATAGGATTGTCAGCTGACCCAGGCAGTCCAGCCTGAGACAGAACATTCACAATCGTGACACTCCTGGATCTGCTTCGATAACCTCGACGCATTTCTGTTTCGAAAATACTCTTGTTAGAAGACGCCTCGGAGTGATGTCCCATATTCTTGGGCTCTTCGATAGGAGATGTGACACTACTCGGTTTTTTGCCATTGGAAGTCGCTGAGACAACGTTGTGGTTATCATGGCGAGCATATTCTGTATTCGATTTGTTCGGTCCACTTGGGGACTTTGGCCGCTTACTTGGCTCCTCGAAGCCGATGGAGGCCACGCGCTTCCTAGTTGTTGAGGACCCTAATTGCGGTTGTGTGGACTTCGAATCGACCTTTCGTGTTTCGGCTCCTGCGGAATTAAGTCTCTCTTCCTCAACCTCATCTTCGATGCTGGGAGCGAGGGATGGTTCCTGCTCCGGTCCACTCATTTCGGCATCGCTGTCTGAGATCTTGATTGTGGAGGAGCCTTGGTGGACAGAACCTTTCTCGTTCTTCTTGCCTTTGCCTTTGCTGGCAGCTTGCTTTGCCGCCTTTTGGGCTGCCTTCTCCGCCGCCTTCATCGCCGCCTCTTCCTCTTTCCTAAGTCTTACACCCTCGGGATCTGCTAGATCTCTGATTCTCTGCTCCTCTAAGTTTGGCCTGCCTCTTTTGCATTTGACCAGCGCCTCAGGTCTTCCTGATGAGGAAGTGGCTGATCCCTGATTCGATGTCTGGTCCAGCTCGATTGGCCGTGCCACCGAACCTTCCTCCGGGCCATCACCATGATCGGTTTGGGATTTCGCCGCGTCATATTCAGGATTTTCCCATTCTGCTTTAGGTGTCGAAAGCGCTGAATCGGATCCCGGAGTCGGTGATCGGTATGGTGATTGAGGCTGTTCTGACAGTGTAGACTCTTTGGCCTGAAAAATTGACATTACCTTTTCTGTTGCTTCCCTAATGACCCTGTCAGCTTCGGAGAGCGTCGGTGGCGTCGAAGCTGTATTTAACGAGTTCGAAGGCGGTAGATTGTTCCCAGCTGCTGCAGGACCGACTGTTGCTGTTGGAGCAAGGAGGAATGGTCCATGTTGTGTAACTTGCATGTTTTTTTTCTTTGAACTCGCCTCAGAGGTGTGATGCGGATGGCTCGACCCTTGGGAATAATCAGGATCACCTGCATGACTTCCAGGTCTAGGATCGATATTGGTCTGCGTATATTCTGAGTTTTGGGTTTTGTATTGTTCGCTCTGGGAAATCGTGCCCGACGCAAAGTCGTGCTCGGGGTGGTTACCGACATGGTGACTAGACCTACCAGGGCTCGGTCCAGACTCGGTATATGGGTGACACGCGTTTGGACGAATGGTATGATTGGAATGAGCTTGAGGCTGCGTACTGTATGGGGCATAGCTGGGACCTTGTCCCGTCATCATTGAGTGATGACGGCCAATTCTAGGCGTGTTGTTACCGCTCGGATGAACGGAGTACCCATTCTGATAGCCTTGAGAAGGATGAACGGGGTAGTTTGAAGCTATGCCGTTGCTCAAATGCCTTTGACTTGGCGATTGAATGTGTCCATATCCATTGACGGATCCAGGGCCAGGTCCCCAACTGGAAACTGATGGTGGAATCTGATTTGTTTGGGAAGTGTTGTGTTTCCTGTAGGAACTTGTAGGAGCTTGGATATTTGGTCTTGGGGCGGAATAACGTTGGTCAGTGGATCTAAAACCATGATCGGGTATATCAGATGAAGCCGCGAAATGCATATTTGATAATGTTTCCATTTGGTTCCGTTCGCCACGGAATTGGACGCCTTGAGATGTGGTGTTCATGCTTGGATTTCCTGGTGGCGCTCCTCTGTGGCCATTAGTATTAGGAAAGAGCGCCTGGCTGGCAGGATGCTTTTCCGGGTGATTCGTCTGCATATTTACTCTGTTGGCAGCAGGAGACCCTTGATCTGTTGCGTTCATCTGTGTTTGCTGTACCATAAATGGCCCAGGGGTGGCAGCAGACGAGGATTTTCTTGCAGGTATCCTCGAACGAGTGGTATGCTTTGGTTTCAAAGGTTATATATGATCTTGATGAACTATCGGCTATTTCAATCGGGCAACGAGTGGTAAAGGTGTAAGGATAAAGTTCTGTGCTCTAGCCGGCCTCCCAGAGAATCCGAGCACTTTAGTACTTCATGATTTTCTGTATGGTAATAGTCCATGATGATGTATTGAGATCTCGACTGAGACGATCGCAGTCCGTACCAAAGTTGCACACGGCAGGAGCGCGAGGTGTTCTGACCTAGAACGGGCATACTGAACTTAGCGAGCTCGCGTAGCGCTTCAAGTGGGCGACCGGCATCGAGCTAGCGGTCTTGAACCACTAACCGGACGTGTACTTAGCCTTTTCTTCTTCCTTTTAATTGAGTGAGTACTTAAAAATCTCGAGTTGCCATATGCATTTGTCATACCTCAGAATGAGCTACAGTATCGGAATGGGTATGACATGAGTACAAGCGGCGAACACGAAAAAAGTCCGCAAAAAATGGTAGTGACTCGAACAAGGCTTCGTAGTATGCTGGTCATCACGCTATAATCCACCATTAGCTCGCTTTGATAGGCCCAGTGTGCTGCATAGTGTAATATTCAGAGCGCCTTTCCCGGCCATCTGGATCGTGCTTTCTTTTCCCCTCCGAGAGCCCTGGAACAAGTTGTGGGATTCCGTAAATTTCCACCACATTTATGAGCAGGTCTTACTGTACTAGTGACCCAAACTAGAATCTTAATACTCAGATTATTTCTATTGTAGGATTGTAACAGTTATAGGTTGTGTATCATGGCACCATGGACCTGAAAGTAAGCTGCGAGACATTGCTCTCTATATTCTGAAAAAGGGCTAGCAAGATGCCAGACAGAAGTTGGCAATGACCACCCATCTGGCGGCAACATAGCTCTGACTGGTGATAAAATATTAATCGCTGACTGAAGGACAGAATTAACGCAGCCTTGATTTGAAAATCTATCAATCGAAACTTACTCAGCATAGATGTGAACCTTGGCTGCATGTAATTTGAACAAATCCGGTACACCTAACAAGACGGCCCTGATCTCGAATGCATCTCATGCTCGGATTAAGGACCGCAGACCTCATTCCCACTTACACTGCTGTAATATACCTCACCAAGACATAATTTTAGATAGAAATAGATTTTCGAGTGGAGTAATGTTATCCTGTTCGTGCCGGAACATCTCACTCCACCTGTCCACAAGCCCTTCCTTTTCACGGCCTCTTTCCACAGCTGTAAGATTGGCCCAGTGTACATATAAAGCGAGTCTGAAATTGTAGGTGTGCTTCAACCAAAAGAAATACGTATCGTTATCAATCGACGAGAGAACGCGACTTGAATTGGACTAGGTTCCAATAATCTCGCACAATATGTCCTCTACCCCTTGTTTTATACCCGCATCTAGTTGTTTCTCGAGTACGGCTTCAGCTATGCCGGATCTCGAGTTTCGCTATATATGACACTCAGTCCGCAGATTGACAGCGACTTAGAGTTGGTAACAAAAAGGTTTCATGTCACTGAGTGAACCACAGATTCAAGTGCATACTGCCAAACACGAGTAAAGCATAGCATTGGAAATTGTCCAGCATTTGGTTTGGTGGTAGTATCTTACTTAGATCATAAATGTCAGGTCTTGCCTTTAGACCTATGATAGGCATTTCAATAATGCGAAGGATGCCTTGAAAATGGTACGAGAAGAGAAGAGGAGAGGTGTGACTAGAAATTTAGAACGTCACTTCCCCGGACTGGATCTCATCATTGACTAGATTTTCGGCATCTCGCTCATGAAGTAGACAAGAATTAAGCGATTATTTAACAGTGCAGGAACCGTGTCCTGTTGCCCTTCCAGACACAGTGAGGAGGCAGTGGCAAGACGCGTAACTAAAGTATGAAGCAGGACTGCCAGATGGCCCTTCAGACACGTTGACGGAGAATTGAAATCTGTTTCTAAGAAAAAATTGCTGGTTACTCTCGTCTGCAATCAACGTCACAAATCTGCCAGAAGCTACATTCGGAGCTGACAGCACAGGGCCGTGAGACAACAGTCCTCCACTTGACAATGCCTTTTTTTTGTACCACATTTCCTCGTGCCGATGACTCCGATGGCTGAGATATCTACTACTCTCCTTCACATCAATCAAAATGTCCCTTCCATACTAGGCATGCGAGTTTCCTCTATCGGATATTGCCTCTGTCCTGGAAATCCCCCCTCAACCCAGATTTACTCGATTTGAGTCTAGATCGTTCTCCGGTTCGCCTCACGTCAAGATTCGATCTGCGATATCGAAGCCTACGAATCTTCATAAGCCTTTTGTAATCTCGCCCTGGCATCTGGTTGGGAATGAAATTTTCGAGTCTCTCAGAGCAGAGGGCTTTGAAGGTTACGAAGTGAATAATGTCCCTTGGAACCTTCCAAAAGCCCCAAAACCGCCTCGTATCAATATTGGTCATTCATTCTCTTGATCCTGGAGCCTCAGCCTCGCGCAATAGCAGCACCAAACACTTTGGATACAAATACTCCACGAACACGTCTTACAGAAGGGTGCGAAACAGAATGGGTTAATTCAAAGTATCACTCTTCTCCGAACTTTCTCTTCCCAATCCCCTCGTCCTGTCTCTTTGCTTGATCATTGAAACGTGTTTCGCTTTGAAGTCGAATTGTGACTTTTATCCCCCCGACGAGTCGAAGACAATATCAGATAACGTGGAGATAAGCAACAGCAGCATGTTAATCGACAGCGCCTTCCAATCCGACAACCACAGAACCCCTGAATCCACAGTCGCCGAAGAAGAGAACGCCAAATCCAACACCATACCCATGAAAAACTGCATGAGCACGAAAGCATCACGGTACTTGTTTATTTCGCTCTGCGACGCATCGGGGCCTGTATCTCTCAAAGTCGGGAGTCCAGACAAGCAAGCATATACCGCTCCAGTTGCGCTGCTTTCGAAGTGTGCTTCGTGTAAACAAGGAGCTCGCTGTGAATATATACTACACCCACCTCATCCCCGCTCGCTTCTGCCCCTCGCATGTTTCAGCTAAGCAAGTACACGATCGGCGAAGGTAATTGTAGATTACCTATTCCACCTGACTTAACTTCTCTACCCATAAGCTAGAAAATCAAGCAGGCAAGCTAAGCAAAAGGATCCAGAGTCCTGCCTTGAGAACATGAACGCCAAAGAAATGCACCATGCCCTCAGCACCACCAGCACCGCTCATTGAACAACTGATCCCGTATAGCGACTCCAATCAGACACAAAAATTCGAAGCAAAATGATGTGTCGCAAATAAAGTAAGCAAAGGTGGAGTTCCATCCACCGAATAATGATCCCCAGCTCCAGCACCGAATAACGCCAAGCCCAACACCCAACACCCAATCAATCCATCCATCCATCGACTTCGTATAAACATATCGGCATATCTTCCATGCACGTCTACTATGCCCTCAACCCACCTAGCTCATCTCCATCTCCTCATTTTCATCAATCTCCGAACCCAGCTGCTGCGTCTGATTACTACTAACACTCGCCTTCCTCGCCACACCCCCAAACCCAAACCTCGACCCCCCAAGTCCCCCAACATATTCCAATTCTTCGCCTAAAGTCACATAAATGTTAGGATAGATTCATATACGATAGATCAAAGAAGGACAAGGATGAGGATAATTCATCAAGTTGCTCACCTCCAACAACACGACCTTCCATGTCAATCTCCTGGCTGAGTTCGACGAGTGCTGTGCGCGGGAGTTTGAGGAATCCAGATGTACGGACGACGCGGCCCCAGTGCATGAGGCAGAAGTTGGCGGCGCGCTTTCGCAGCCATTCTTCGTTGGCGATGCCGGCACAGTGCCAGATGATGCAGGCGTGTTCGACGTCGAGTTCTTTGGAGAGCCGATTCACGCAGAGGAGGCGGAGGTGCGGGATGTTGTAGATGTTGGACATGACGAGGAGGCCGGCGACGTCGCTTAGCTCGCCGCAGTCTTCGGGTTGGATGCTGTCGGTGTAGAGGTAGTAGAGGAAGGCCTTGACTACAGTGTAGGGCTCGGGGATGTGCATCTTTTTGGTGTGAAATTCTGCCATTTGTGCGTTATAGAGACGAGCGAAGTGTGGCCATCGAGCTTGGAGGATGAGTTTGTGGACATGGATGGGAGGTGATGTGGTAGCATTTGGATCGAGCCAAGTTTGTTGGTCTTGATCATGGCTGTTACGCATCATGCTTGAGCTCATCATCTCATCGTCGTCCCAATCTCCGTCTTTCAGCGCAGTGATTGTGAAATCGGTGCCGCTTCCACTTTCAGGGGTCTTGTTGAACAGCTTGGCGAGATCTGCACCTAGACCTTTCGATGGTGGTACAATGTTTCGCTCAGCCGAGGGCATCATGGATGTATCCGCGCGAGGTTCTGGGGTTAAATTATTGCCAATAATACCGTACCGGCGAAGATCAATTTCCATAATGTCGCTAAATGTGTTAGTGAGCATTCGAAGGTTCGTCAAGTGCCGCTTACCTCAAGTACTCCTCAAAACCACCAGGTCCAAGGTCTGTAGCTGTCGGGTCAGTAGGGCAGCCAAGAAGCCAAGCTTTCGTCCCATCTTCATTCATTGTACAATAATGCCATCTGTAGCCAGGACGGAAGATATCACGACCCTCCGCTAACTTCTGCCATCTTAGTGTATTTAATTCGAGGGAAGATAAGGAGCATTCTTGGGGCGTAATGGTAGCAGCAGGTGTAACGAAGTCTAGCAGTGTACCAGATGTGTATACGTGGAAGTGCATCCCAGAACCTTGAGATGGGATGTTTGGGCCGGACACGAACTTTAACGATGAAATTGTGCCTGGAGCGACGGGAGGAGAACTCGTGAGCTGGAAAGAGGGCGGGTTTACTTGGGCACTGCTAGAATTGGCGGCATAGCCAGAACTTCCCACAGCTGGAGGCGGTGCCATGGCATACGGCTGACGGGAAGAGCCAGACATTCGACTTAGAGCAGAATTACGATCGAGGGATCCGAATGGCGGAGGCGAGTCGAAAGCTGGACTGCCCTTCAAATCAAGCCACCAGATATCACCAATCTTGTCCATATCCTCACTAAGTCCACCAAAGACCCAAACACGATCTCCCCAGAGGTATGCCGAGTGATCGAATCTGCCAACAAACTTCCATGCTCTTGACCAAGTGAAAGTCTTCAGATCCAAGTAGCAGATATCGTCCAAGACATAATTATTGTGCCCAGTAATCCCGCCTATGATAAACAGCTTGTCTTCGTGCAGAACAGCAGCATGTCTAGCTCGGCCCTTTGGAATTGGTCCACTGACTGATGGCTGTGTCCAGTGCGCCGTTTTGAGATCGAAGATTATGAGGTCAGATAGGTAGGTACGATGTTCGTTCTCCCCACCAAAGATTAGGAGCTTGTCGCCTTGGTAAAGGGTCGCAGTGTGACCTGCACGAAGTCAGAAGTCAGTCGTAGGAATACGCTGCTGCGGTATGTCTCTTACCCATGCGGACACCAGGAATATCTCCATAGTTGTCCACCAAACTCCATTGCGAACTGACCATATCCAACTTCAAGACATGATTGTAGACTTCGTCTGTGTATTGATCGAAACCGCCGAAGGCATATATCTGGTTGTTTCCACAGTACGTGACAGAGGCATTGACCAAGCAAGCAGGTCTCTGGCCAAGGGTCCTAGTGACTTTCGGGCGGTAACCATCCATACTGAGTCGTCCCTTGACTGGAGAGTTTGGCATGAGGAAGGTATTGTTTGACGAGGCTGCAGAACTTGGAGTCAAGACGTTTCCAATGGACATTTGATTACTGAGTCCACCGCCGAAAATCGAACTCGACGTGCCCGGAGTCGAAGGCTGGGCCATGATGTTTGCTCAGTGGGGCATACTATTACGAGGGGGGAATTATTCAGGAGGCAGATTTAACTGGTCCTGGAGTGGCTGGAAGCGAGTGAGGACAGTAAAGAGAATAGAAGTGAGATCACGACATGCGATCCGTAGAACAGGAGGAGTGAAGAAAAGACTCCTGAAGAAGTACTCGTTCTCGCAGTGCAGCTAGACAAGTGACGAGAGGGAGTGAGTCCAAACAGCAGGTGGGTGTTTGCTCGAATGTCAAACGGAACGGAATTTGTTCATCGGAGAAACGGCCGCGCCCACCGATTCAAGCAGCCGCGACTAGACCGCGTTGGGCGTCGCGTCATGGTCCAAGCTTGAGAGGTCAAGCCACCATCACTCGGGAAGGAGCGTCCCTGTAGCAACGGCGCTAGGGTTGGCTGTCAACAAATCATTCAAAAAGGCGGATTGGTTCTCGAGGTTTCTGCTTTCTTCTTCATGCAAATTCGCACTCTACTCTACTCTCCCGCACCTTCACCTCAAATCTCTCTACCTCCTCTTGCTTCATTGCATCATCATTCCAACCTTCATCATACACAAAGAATACTTCCAAAGTCCACTAGATCTTTTGCCTGTACTCTCGTACCGCATCTGATCGCCTCCGACTCAGAGCCATTCTTGACGAAGGCCCTTCGACATATCGAGCACAACACACGAATATACTAACCAAACAACTACCAGGAACCATTAGGTTGAGTCTCTTGGAGCTCGTTCGATATACCGAACCTCTTATCATCGATCGATACATTTACTTGTCTTTCGACCGAGATCATACCAACGATACTACACAATGGCAACATCAGTATCAACCCCGATTAAGTCCCACATGGGACTTTTCTCTTCCCGTACCGCTGGCGGACGTATGCCCTTGACCCCATCTCCTCGCACACGCACAGCTGCGATGGCCAACAACTCCTCCCCTTTCACACCCGAGAGAAAGTTGGACAACGAGAGCATTCGATCATCAACATACGGCGGTAACCTTTCATCACACTTTAAGTCGGCCTCAAGACCCTCGCACCGAGACTCGCCAAAGTCTAACATTGCCAAGGGTGTCCAGACTCCTCGTCGTGCTCTTGAGCTCGGTGTTTCCGACTTCACACTCACTGGTACTGGTGCTAAGACCCCAGGATCCAGCCGCTCCCGCAAGGGACCACTCCGTCAAAAGTCTACCAAGACTACTCTCTCATACGGCGATAGATTCATCCCAAACCGTGCCGCAAGCTCAGCAATTGTCAATGTTGGATCTGGAAAGCTTGAGGCTGGTGAGAAGAGACCAAAGACTGCTGGTGGAGAGGGCTCCTCGGTCCTTGCATCTGGTGCCGATGATGCTTTGGCTGCCCTTGGTTCATTGTCCTTGAACGATGATGATGAGCCATCTACATACTCCCGCCCATCCCCAAACACTGTCGCATACCAAGATTCCATCGCCTCCGCCTGCGGTGTCTCCCTCAACCAACGCATCCTCGCCTTCAAGCCTGCTGCCCCAGAATCATCCAAGCCAGTCGACCTCCGCTCCCAATACAACAGACCTCTCAAGAGCGCCAGTGCCACCTCCGCACAGTTCAGACGTCGTGTTGCCACTGCCCCTGAGCGTGTTCTCGACGCTCCAGGTCTTGTCGATGACTACTACCTCAACCTCCTCGACTGGTCTTCCGGTAACCAGGTCGCCATTGGCCTAGAGCGCAACGTCTACGTCTGGTCTGCCGAATCAGGAACTGTCAGCTCTCTCCTCGAGACTAGCCCAGATACCTATGTTAGCAGTGTCAAGTGGTCTGGTGACGGAGCATATGTCAGTGTCGGTCTCGGTACGGGAGAGGTTCAGATCTGGGATGTTGAGGAGGGTACCAAGCTCCGCAGCATGCACGGACACGAAACTCGTGTTGGTGTTATGGGATGGAACAAGCACACTCTTTCCACTGGTGCCCGATCGGGACTTGTCTTCAACCACGACGTACGCATCGCTCAACACAAGACTGCCGAGCTCATCTCCCACACTTCCGAAGTCTGTGGTCTTGAGTGGAGAGCTGATGGTGCTCAACTCGCCACCGGAGGAAACGACAACCTTGTCTCCATCTGGGACGCCCGCTCTCTCTCTGCACCAAAGTTCACCAAGACCAACCACAAGGCCGCCGTCAAGGCTCTCAGCTGGTGCCCATGGGCTCCTAACGTTCTTGCTACTGGTGGTGGATCATACGACCGTCACATCCACTTCTGGAACACTACCACTGGTGCTCGTGTCAACAGCATCGACACCGGTTCTCAAGTTACCTCCCTCCGATGGAGCCCCCATTACCGTGAGATCGTCAGCACGAGTGGCTTCCCAGACAACTCCATCAGCATCTGGAGCTACCCAACCTTGGTCCGCAACGTCGAGATCCCAGCCCACGAGACTCGTGTTCTTCACAGCTGCCTCAGCCCAGATGGACAAATGTTGGCTACTGCTGGTAAGTTATTTTTTTTTTATCTTGCTCCGAATATGACTAACAGTTTACAGCTGCCGACGAGAGCTTGAAGTTCTGGAAGGTTTTCGAGAAGAAGGCCGGAGCCAGCTCTGCTGCTGCCGGATCTTCAGGAAAGGCCGACATGGTCAAGCAAATGACCATCCGTTAAGTCAAACAACATCAAGGCTCTGTGAAGTGCCCGGGCTTCCAAGAGAGCAACGGTAAAGTATAAAAATTTCCATACTGGCATTAGCGGTTGGATTTACAGCGTGGTGTTGGGGAGTTCTCTGTTTCTCTCTCAATGCCCATGGCCGAAAGTGCTTCACCTGGTGCGATTATGCTTGATGATGGTGACGGATGAATGGGATCGGCTGGGCGAACGGGACCTCTGGCAGGATTCATGGGACATGGTACTTAGGAACAACAATAGGATTATTGTATAATATGGGACTTCTACATGCATGCCCTCCGGGTGGTCGAAATCTATTGAGTTTCGCTTGTGATTTATATGCTCATTTTCAATCCATCTATCGGCACGCAAAATTGAAGGTAATTCGCTAGCTTCTCCAGTGTTCGAGACCTAGGGTGAAAGATATGTCTCTCCATTGATCTGTAGTTCCCAGCCTCATTATCTAGTTGGCCAATTCGTCAGGTCTCCTTTGTTTCCTATGTTTTTCCATTGAAGAATGAGTAGTAGGTAAGCTCCAGTAAGAATTGGATGCAGATGACAGAAGACGTTGCTTGCCTCGGCAGAGCTTCTTGGAGGCAACATCATCTTTCTGAGGAATACTGTATCTATTGTACGGTCCATGGTACTTTTGTGCTATATTGCGAGTGCTCTTTTTAAGGTAGGGATCGTTGACAAAGAGACAATCTCTCGCAGCAATCTGACGGGTCGTCCCATGAAGTGAACCTTAAACTGCACTGGTCAACCAAACCCCACGAGGAGGTTGAATGTTACCTTGAAGGTACTAATGGCGACACACGCCAGCTCTGTTACTTCAGACAGACCAAGATTTACCCCATTAGCTCGTAGATATTTTGCTGATAAAGCTCCGACAGAGTGAATCTGACTCTCAGCCTTACAAATGTGGTTGCGGCTCAATAGCCACTAGTCTTCCCAGCCAGCGTCGGCCACTTATTAGTCAGCTTTCAGTCCCGCATCGACCATATCCCCATCAAAGGTCTCTTCCCACCTACAACCACAGCCCACGCCGAACGGAACTCGTCCACCTCACGCTCGCCCACGACCTCGAATTGCCAATCTACAATCACTGCTCTACGATAGGAGGTCTAGAAGGCTAAGAAGGCAATCGGCAAGGCGAGAGGGCAAGGCAAGGAAGGGAGAGTGAAGGTCTACGACGGGTGGGGCTCGACGTGAGGGAGCTTCAAGACAAAGAAAGGTGACCGAGGCAGCGCACAGAGACGAGGATAGAATACCATACCTACGAGATTGAGATCGAGATCAAAAAACCATACCGCAATACCTGATCATCTTCACCAGTCGTTGTCGAAGGAGAGGAGCGCAATCGGCGAGGAGTTTGACTTCAAGCACACGACCTACCTGCCTTCCTCACCTTCAACACCAAACACACTACACCTACCGCAACACGAGTAAAGCCACCTGCAAGATGTCGAATACACAAGTTGGGAACGTATACTCGCAGATCATCACCGATGTGATTGATAGCTCGCGCGTCGATTTCGAAGAGGGAGGCGTTGATGAACATGTCCTGGAGGAATTGAGAATGGTAAGCCAAGCTTGGTCGTGCGCTGTCCACCCATTTCCTATTCATCGAACCATCTTCCATTTCGTTCTCCTTCGATATTCCGACATTTGATTTCGTTGCGATGCGTTCAAGAAGAGTGGATATCGTGGCGTTGTTGCGATTTTGATGGTTTTGCGTATGGTGGTTCAGTTTTCGCTGCTGCCTGTGCTGTGCTGTTCTGTGTGGGTGTGGGTGTGGGTGGCACTTGGGTTTGGGTGCAGCGCAGGTTTTTGGGTGCGGAATCAGCCAGTTCGGCGGGTGGGCGTCCCTCAGTATTTGGCTTTATACCACCCGCTGCCTGGGGCTTCGCTTGTGAAATTTGCACCCCGGGCTAGTGCCTGATTGGGATTGAGGTGGCGTCACGTGGAGGGGTTGGTTGGGGTGGATGACTGGATGACTGGACGGATGAGCAGACAGGTACATGGCAATCGAGTGTTGCCTTGGGCCTCTATTCTTGGGATTCTATTTCATGAGTTTTCATTTTTTGTTTGATGTTGATATCTTGTTCGGTAGGCAGATGCTGTGCTTCATAATGCTAACAACCATTAGGGATGGCAACAAAAGTTGTCACAGCTTCAGGTCGCTCAGTTTCCTTGGGATCCTAAGCCTGAGCCTGTACCTGCCATGTCCAACCCTCCTACTGTCCCATCGAATGCCGGCAACTACCAATCGAACACTCCTCCAATTCCTCAGACCCAGAACCAAAACCAAAACCAAAATCCAGGCTCTCTTACACTTCCACAAGTGAACAATGGTAATCGCCAACCACAAATCAAGGCAGAACCTGGTTTGGATCATGGATTGCAACAAGCATCTCAACAACCGTATACAGCCATGCCACTCACCCTCCCCGCAAATGCTACTCAGGCTCAGCAGAGAGCTGCCCAACATCTCCATCAGAATTACGGCCCCCGAGCTGCTGCATCCATCAATGCCATCCACGGACCCGGAGGACCGCCCAACCAAAATCCACAAATGATGGCTCAACAACAAGCTCAACAACAGCAGCGCAACATGCAGCAGAATGGTCCTCCGCAGGCCATGTCTATGTCACAGATGCAAGCTCATCAACAACAAGTCATGGCCAGCCAGAACCAAGCTATGCAACGCCAGATGCAGCAGCAACAAGGAAATCGTCCCCAAATGTCCCAAGAACAATACCGTCAAGTCATGGCTCAGAATGCCGCCAACAGACTGCAACAAGCCAATGGCCAGAACGGAGTTGGTGGTGCTCAAACAGATGGCGCAGGCGATGAAGTCGAATCTTTCGGTGTAATCAAGGGCATTAATTCTTCCGGCGAAGAAGTCATGGGTCGCATTGAGATCGACGGCCTCATTCGCAGCAAAATTGAGTCAATGGGTACAAGCATGGAGGGTGGCGGTCTCATGCTCCCTCTCCATCAAGCATCCACAGCCTCCAAGCGTCAACGCAAAGTCAAGAAGTCAGCAGCTATGCAGCAGACTGATGGGCCGGACGACGACGACGATAAGGACGGTGTCAAGGACGAGGAGCTGGATGAGGATGCCATTAATTCCGATCTTGACGATCCTGATGATGGTCTGAATGATGAGGAGGATGACGATGAGAGTATGGGCCATATCATGCTTTGTATGTATGATAAGGTGCAGCGGGTGAAGAATAAGTGGTACGTCCTTTTCATTTTCTATGCTGCCTTAGTTCATTGATCACTGCTACTACCACTGCCCTCTCGATTCACCCAGAGAACCAAAACTTAGCTGGGCTAGTTTGAAATGGTCCATCTCCCCTCCTCACTTCCCCACCCTTCGCCGTCAACCCTCACAACTCAACTCCAAAACCCCCTCCCCACATCTCCCTACACGAATCCTAACTTTGAACAACTCACTAACACCCCCGACAGGAAGTGCGTCATGAAAGACGGCGTCCTAACCGTCAACGGAAAGGAATACGTCTTCCACAAGGCGAGCGGAGAGTATGAGTGGTAGATTTTCTCCTCTACTCTACATCTTGCTTAAGGTGTCTTTGCAGGCTTGAGTTCTGATTGCCCTCGAGCGGTCTCGTGGATCGCCTCGCATTGCCTTCCTCTCCTCGCGTCCTTATTCGTACAACAAAAAATGCACAGGCTGGCTGGTGGGATGCAAAGCTGGCGTTTCTCTGCTGCGCTGCCGGATTCTACTCTCCTCTGCTCTGATCTTTCGATATGTGGATTCTGAAAATTAAGTTACTCTGACGAGAGGGCTCGTTGATGGACTTTGCTTTGTCACTGCACATGGCCTTGGGCCTGGACGTGGACGTGGATACTGGCTAGCTGCCTGCCTGGAAGGTTGGGTTGTACCATAATAAGATACATTTCACATGCGTTTTTTTTTCGTCCCCGGCGTTTTCTCTTTCTTATACTCTTACTCCATCGTGGTTGGATGGTCGATGGTCGATGGATGAGGGGGTTGCACTTCGATGAACTGGTGCAACTCCGTGTTGATGTTGCGAGGCAATGATTTGTCGTCTCGGCGGATGGATGGATGCACGACATGGGCTAGGTTTGACAGGCGATGATTTGTCGTCTGAATGGAGAAATTGAGGGTGGGGGGATAGGTTCTAGCAGAAAATGACATCGAGATCGAGACAAATGCTAGATATCAAGCAAGTAAAACAAAATGAGAATGAGAACACATACAATGAACCCATTCCCTAGCGTCGTTTTGTCTGTCTGCCTATTCCTCACTCAGTGGGTATTTCCCTGACCGCCCTTATGTGAACCCCCATTTGAGAGATTGATCCATATCCAATGCGGAAAACCTGAAAGTGAATACAACTTGATTAAGATAAACCAATAGAAAAAGCAGGCGGGTACTACCGTACGTACCATATCCGAAGACTTTCACCTCGGCAGTGAAAATGATAGGATGGAGACGGTACGTAGGTAGGTAGGTATTTTTATTACATGATCTTTCGGTAGTGGTTTGGATTTTCATCGATCTGTTACTACCTGCTGTCTGCATGACGAGATTGGTTGGGTCTCTATGCGAGGTTGTGGTGAGGACGGGGGTTTTGCATGTTATGGGTGGAGGTTGGGACTTTGGCTTTGAGAATGCCGGAGGATTTGAATGGGGATGTTGGTAGTGTTGAGGGTTGGTGCCGGAAAAGGGAAGGAGGAGGAGGGGAGAGGGTATTATTGTCGGTTTTGTTTTCGTTGTTAATATCATTTTTCGAGAGAGATAATCACAGGACTTGCGCGAAGGACTAGGAGGGACAAAGATATGGTTGTTGAGGTAGATAATTGGCCGTCTCGAGGAAGATTGTGGGTTCTAAGGTTGAAAAGTAGGCTGTCGTTGAGTGTCGAGGTAGATGCGTCTTTGAAAATGTCACACGCACATGGAAAATAGAAGAGCCATCCGATGACTTGATGCTTAGTGCGATGTTGTGATGAAAGGTGATCTTATATATTCTGGTCATGAAGGAGTGAAACGACTTTTCGAGCGAACTTAGAGATCTGTTGGTTGAGTTTCGGTTGCGAAGTTCTGAAGTGAAGGGGATCATGCTTTCGCGAAGCAGGATAATCTAATAGATATATATTCATCTCCGAGGAGCCCATTGGCTAGTCAAGTCTTTATAAGGAAAGGTTTCGACATCATCAGTTCTTCTCTGCCGTGAACCTGAAATCGGTGCCGATTGGACGACTAAGTTCTGGTTGTACTGATCCAGGCTGGTGAGAGTATGGATTCGGGGACGTAAGACATCACAATCAACCTCTCTGCGTCCGACTCCGCTGCTAGGAAGATTCTTTCTTGATTCATTTTTATCGTTGCTATCTTGTCGTTGTCAGGAGATCTACTACTGTCAACTCCTTGAGGCAATCAGAAGTTAATATCACATACTACTGGCTTTGCACCCCGCAATCCGCAGAACATCCGATGGCTCAACCACATGCTAACATGTATATATCAGAGCATAAAATCACCCTTTTCAAGTAGGATCCAATACCTAGATACCACACTCCGAGGAAAAGACCACAACATCGGAAATGTCATAAGACATTGGTGTATGCTGCTCTTGCTCCACAATTCCAGGATGCGGCAGATGTTTATATACCCACTTCTCGCCCTCTGCTCCAGTTCCGCTCGATATTCTCATATGAAATTCACTCCTAGTCTTTTCCATCCTCTCTCCATGATCAAGCATTTTCAAGGAACAAGGAAATGAAAATCGTGAAAGTAAAGGGGGTATATAAGGTTCCTCCAAATCCTGACGTCACAAGCCACACGACACCGTCAGTGACTATGGTACAGGGTGTTCGATGATCACCTAGATTATCAAATCATGGTAAATATTTATACCCTACAGTCTTCAGCCGAACTTCCTAGATCAATCAGAACAAGAAGAAAGTCTAAATCCGGATGTCCGGTGGTTGAGTAGGATAAGTGAATGCCCCAACTCAGGTCGACATCGCCTTCCTGAAGGCTTGCCATTTTCGAATCTCTTATAAGAGGTTGAGCCACTCCAGTTTTTACCAGGTGTGCCATACCACAGACATCCGATCAAGTCGTGTGGGGACGCGATTGCATCGGGTACCCGAAGCCAGAGTCCTGCAAGTCCAGGTTGTCGTCACGTCCAGGGCCTGCTGAGCTACTTCGCACTTGAATGCGACCCCTCTACTTGTATTTCAACGTGGGAAGAATGTTGGACGCTGGGGTACTGCATTGTTGCCATTCTCCATTCGTTGTCAATCCAACTCTTCTATTGTGCCTTGCTATTGAGCTATTTCTTGCCGACCAGCTGCAACAGTGAAGATTGTTCAAAAGATTGGACAGCACCTGGCGAGTGTGCCGGAGACTGGACCGTAATAATCAGGTCCAGTATCCCGACATTTGCAGATCAATGCTTGACTTCTCATGTGCCGCTTCATGGTCTGTCTTGTCTTCAGACTCAGGAACCTCGTCAATAATCAGTGGCTGATATATAGTCTTTTTCATCTCTAGCTATCAAGATAGAGGTCACGAATTTCGATAATAAAGCAGCAAGCTAGGTAAATACAGACCCGTCTGTTCCTGAGAATGTTTTCCGGTGTCCACCACGACTACATGCTATATATTCTCTCCCTTCTCTAACCATCTAGAAAAACAACAGAAGCCACCGCCTAAAGTTTCTCCACAAACTAGTCTGTATGTCGGACCTACAAGTTGTCAAGTATCTCTGTCATCCACTATTGCCTCTACTACGATCACGCATATACCTCAGGAGGTATATTCGATCTTCACTTGACTTGTATGAAGTATATCATTGCTCCATTTTGCCCAGTAGTAAGGTAATCTCGAGGCTTTCCCAGACTCCCCACATAGGGGGTTTCAGAGAGTGTCCAGGAGGGATGGCTGTCAACTGATTGATCCTCGTTGGCTTCTTGATTGCTGTCGATCGTACCTAGCATGATATGAAGCCCTTCATCAAGCATTAAATCTAGAAATAATATCATCATGGTATCTGGTTGTGCTCTTCTTATCTCATACGTGAGTACCAAGTAGTGTTCCATAGCACTCATCGATCAAGACCTGAGCACCTCATTCTCACTGATCATGTATCGATGATGGAACCCGTTTTTGGTCATGTTTGTTGTTGGTAACTGCTAGACCTATCTAGTTCATATTAAGTCTCACATTACCTACTGGAATCAAGCTGGAATGAGATTAGGAATTCTAGGCGGATTAACTCCCTCTTCACTTTCGCCCTCTGCGGATAAAGCGCTCTCCTTCCGTCACATTGATGCTGACTGAACATTGAAGAACCGATATCAATTCTCAAGTTATATGGATATATTTCTGACTACTGCCATGATCTGTATCTTCCAGCCACCAAGAGTATCAGGTGGACCTTATTCGTTTTGAGGACAGAAGTGTCCATGTCCATGCAACGAAGACGCATCCACCACATAACCCGTATTCTCAAACCTCGCTGCCACTTGTCGAACTGCTGTCAAATCTCAAAAAGGTAAAAATATATAGTTTTCTGGAACTCACGCAAGAAAGTTACCGGAAGACCTCTTCAGTTTGGCAACAAACAAACAGAAGTGTCAGCCGGTCTTTTCTGCAGCGCTCCTTTGGGATTAGGTTAGGGGACAGATTCAAGTCATGCAATGAGGAAAGAACGAAGGTGTACTATACTCTACATCTTCTGAGACATTGGCAAGATCTCAAACGTATCTTCAGAGCTTTTATCGTGTGGCAAAGTGGTTTAGTGATAAGTGAATATCCGGGCAACATGAATTTCACTTAGCCGATTAAGCGTGGAAGACTTGAACATAAACATACAAATTCAAGCAAATCACTCTAATTCGTCGAGGGTGGCGTTTGACAAAGATTTCATCTTTCTAATACATTCAAAGTCGGCATGTTGTTTGAAATTCTGTCACTCAGCATCATGTTCAAGCTTCCACGTTGCACCTCTGAAATCTCTCGGCGTTCTTGAACCCCAGCTTGCGGCTTACCCCATGTCTGAGATAGCCTTATAACATTCTAAGCAGATTGAGTACTTTCAACGGACGCTTTGTCCCGCGCTCTCACGTCGTCATTTGGCATCAAGACCTCATGCCATCTACGCTCAATAGTTGTTGGCCGATCGGTATCGAAACCCATCTACCGGTTCCGAACCACACTACAATCTTGAGCTGACTTCACAATGATCGCCGATTCCCTAAATCCTCTCAATCCTCCATCTTCTCACCGCCCCCTCCAGCGCCCCTTTTCCTCTCCTCCAACCTCCTCTTAAACCCCACAAGCGGATCTTCCCGTTCCCCACCCCTTCTAAAGTACCTATCAATTTGCTGCAGGAACAACGCCGAGGGCTTGACATCGGCCTTCTTCTCCTTCACAACCTCCAGCGCCTTTTGCGCATCCAGTCCTATCACGTGACACAAATAAGCCAAAACTGCAGCAACTGAGCGGTTCAATCCCAGTGCGCAATGAAATAGAACCTCATTGCCAGACTGAATGGAACTGGAGATGAAGGATAAGATAATGGGAATGTGAGGAGTGATGTCATCGATATCGTCCATTGGAATATGCAGAATTGTACGACCATAGGAATCGGCATGAGTGTCCGTACACATGTTAAGGATGTGGGTGATGTTGCGTGGAAGTGTTGCGACATTGGGGAAGCGCGAGAGATATAATAAGTCGCGGAGGATCTCGAATAGCTTGAATGGCGTTTCTTGTGCGGTTGTCACAGACGTTTTAATCATAGATTGCATTGTCGGTGATGGTGTACTGCTGAGCGTAGAGTTGTCGTCCATAGTCAAGGCTTGTTGCTGAGATTTGATATACTGCTGTGGAATCGGTGCTGTGGTCTGTGATTGTGGTTTTTCTGTGGTACTTGGAGGCATTCCGTTTGTTGTGTGGGGTCTTTAAATGTCGTGGTTTGGGGGCCGGGTTAGCTGTTTTGACTGCGACGTCTGAGAATACAGTGGTATCTAAAGAGGTCCCTGTTTAACGAATGGCTTTTTGGTGCCGGAAGTGACGACCGAGTATTGTATTCGAATACGTTTGGGAATTATGATCTGGACTATATCGTGGTTAGGCTAGCTAAGCGAATCTGTCCCGGCTACCAGCTAGACGGAGGTCGTTCACACAGACTAACTATTTGGCCAAGCTAGGGGTCGATATCTCTCATCCACGGTATTACCAGAGAATAGCTGAACGGAGCGGGCACCTCTGCCAACGAAGCTCCCTCAACAACAAGGCTTTCTCATACTGAAGTCATGGCGGAAGGCATATCTACGGAGCTCCAACGACGGCGTCCGACAAGTCGGACTTGCAACAAGCCTCCCAATATTGTTCGCAGACCGCAGATCAAAAATAGTCTTTCATCCGAAGGTCTGAATGTACCGTCCCAGAAATTTGGGCCAGCTACATTCGTTTGCTTACAATACCTTTTTCGCGTCACTGGCAATTGCGATCGTTCAAGGCATGAATAGGAACTTCGACATATCTTCATACCTAGGCAAGTGGTTTCTGAGCCCACACTCGTCTCCTACATTCAGTCAGCCCAATCCAGTCACAAGAATTATGAGTATTCAACTTACGTGAAATGATAGCAATGCAAATGAGGCTGCGAAATCTCATTCCTCACGGTCGCCACATAAACATGCACTTGCTCCGCGGTCCATGGTGTTGGCTCCCCGAACTTCGTCAGCAAAAACATTGCCCATCCCTCCAACCCCGCCTTCCAATGCTCCATATTAACTTTCCCCGCATCCTTGAATACTTTGAGTGCTGGCCAACCTCCCAATGGACACTTGTACAACTTGTCTTGTACGTTGACGAAGCCCGCCTTCTCGATAGATGATTTCATGGTTAGCTGAGTGTCGAGGGGTCGCCCAGCTCGTTCGGCGCATCCGAGGAAGTTGGGTCCCCAACCTGCGAGGGTACTGGTCGGGTCGAGTGAGTCGTCGTCGGACATCACGCGCACGTCGAGTTCCACTTCTTCGATCCAGCCGCCGGGTGCCAGATTCCTGTTTGAGATCAGCTAGTTATTCCTGCTTGAGAATGAGGGCCTGGAGATATGGGGTGCATAACTTACTCATAGCATGCTCTATAGACACGATCTCGCTCTTCGGGTGTAAAAGCCCCGAGCAGGAGACGCAAGTGGATGAGATCAAATTGCTTGTTCCAGGTCCATTCCTGGGTTACATCGTCGACCTGGAATACACAATTTGGTGGCACCCAAAGTGCTGGAGGTGGGTACAGATCGACACCATACACCGTTGCTTGAAAGCTGTCAGCTGTGTTACTTTGCACCATGAGACGAATCCAGACCTGATGGGTATTTATCTGCAACTTCGCTACAACAGGTCAGTGTAATTACTCAAGCAGGGAGCTCGGAGCCTACATCGCCCATGTGCCATCACCTGTGCCGATATCGAGAATATTCTGAAGATGTCAACTCTGACTTCTGCTCGTGAACATTCAAGTACTCCTACCTGTGGGCTGTCGCCAATAGGCGAGTGGAAGAGAGGTTCTGGCATATCGCTGTCGAGAATTATGTATAAGATATGCCTGGCGTAAGTCAACACATGTACGTCTCTCATCGATCACAGGGCCATACCCCAACTCAAATGTTTCGAATTGCTTATCATCAGACGGACCCCTACTAGACATTAGCTATTTTGATATCTGTTGTTCAGAAGTGTACTCATACCAATACTCATGTCCTTTCGTCGATTGATATCTGCCGTGTGAGTTAGACTCCCCCATTCATACTGCATCAACATCTCGTCTACTCACTTCCTTCCATTTTCGACGTATCCCCTACTTATAGCAGATGCTAGTGAGGTAGTATCGCTGCCAGGAATTAGCAAATCACCAGCCAAACAAAGAGGCTCTAGATATCTTAACATACGACTGAACATCATCCCCAAAAGCTGAATCAGCGTCAAAACCGTCATCCTAGTTACCAAATCAGCACATTGATCAATCACGTACTACTAAAATCAAAGCAATCAATGTTAATACTCACGATAGCGATTTCTTCAGCTGTAGCTTCTTCCGTATTGCTCGTAATATTGGGAGGACTATTTGCAGGGCTTGCGACTCGGGGAGGGCTAGGAGATTTGCTGGCGGCTTTCGAAGCCGTCGCCTTCGCGGAACCGGCACTCTCTCTAGATCGCGGTCGTGGTGCCTCCTGACGTGGGGAAACCGAACCAGCTTTACTACCTTCCTCCATGTTTGCAAAACACTACAGCCGTCAAGTAATATCGAGAGAGCGTTTGTTACACGACACAAAGGTGCAGATTTGTTGGAATCTAGAATCGGAAAGTGAACTTGGTGCGACTAAAGTTTGCTTCCGGGTTCACGGGCTGGAAAGGAGAGAAGATGATGCGCTGTTCCTTATCTGTGGACGCTGGGCAACGGGCGGCCGCACTGCAAACTCGCTGAGTCGGAACTTCGAGGGGATTAGTGGACGGGGAGCAGGCAGGCCCGTTCCGCTGTCAGTTATATCCACTATTTGCATTTTTGAAGCCTGCTGCAGGGCTTCGGATAGGACCTACGGATGAGAAGGCGTGGGTAGAAGTATATTTATTGGTTCGCTTGTCCTCCTTTCTGTGTAACAGGCACTCAAGGTGTGCATCGTTATGCATTGCATCGCCGCGACGGAGGGCATTCGCAGCCAGTCAGAATGATAGAAGCATTTGATTTGGTCACAAGTTTCAACACCCCACTTCATCTGATACGAAGTCGGGTAGGACAGCAGTTCCCGCTGCCATGGTCAAGGGAAGACTCAGCGTCAAGGCTGGCCCTGTTCATGTATGTACAGTAAGTTTGGGATCTTTGATCCATTTGAAACACATCCCCAGATATGGAAAAATGCCCAATACTTGGTGGTTATCTTATTGTTTATTGGCGGGAGAGATGGAGGGGCGTATTTCTTTTCGTGAATCGGCGTCTTTGTGGCGTGGAGTACTACCCCTCTTTCGCATCCTTGCACACAAGCAATCATGCCATCTCACCATTTGCCTATCTTCGGAACCTACTCAAAAGAGGATTAGTTTATCTGCTCTACCTGAAGATCCAGAGAACCGAATCCGTTCTAGCAGCTGACTCGAATTGTCTTAAAAGCAGACGAAATCCTTACTTCGCCAAATGTTGGTGGCGGGCCTTTCCACACTGTCGGTATTCCTTCAGATCCAATCAACGAGGTGGGAACACCATTTTTGTCCTCAATGTTGGTTGTATCCATGCTGACATGATGACTTTTAGTTCATACACATACTTGTCAGCTCTTGACCGCTGTTGTGCTACCTGAAAACGATAGCCGGCAAGATGGCATCCCCTGTCCCATCACGCGTTTTCGCTGGTGCAACCATCCCAGACACCCCTCTCATCACCAAAGCTCTTGAGTACACCCGAGCTCACTCCACCGATTTTGCTTTCAACCATGTCCAACGATCCATGGTCTTCGGCTTCATCATGGCCTCAAAAATCCCGAGTCTCGCCGATCGCGACTTGGAAGTACATGCAATCGGAGCCCTCATGCATGACATCGGGTGGGATCCGACCGGAGAGCTGGTTTCGAAGGACAAGCGATTCGAGGTCGATGGCGCGGATGCTGCACGCGAGTTTCTGAGAAGAGAGGCTCCGGACTGGGACAAGCATCGGCTGCAGTAAGGGTTCTCTCGGCATTTTATTACCAATGAGGGGGGTTGTCGATGTACTTCTAATAGCATTCGCGAACAATCACTAACTAGAATTACAGACTTGTCTGGGACGCAATCGCTCTCCATACAACAGGGACCATCGTCTTCCACAAGGAAGCAGAGGTTCAAGCCGTGGCTTACGGCATCTGGGCTGACTTCCAAGGTCCCGACCGCATCGAAGGCAATTTGTTGACGTGGGATGAGTACAACGTCGTGGTAGCCGAGCTGCCTCGCTTGAATCTCATGAAGGGTCTGAAGGGTCTGATGTGCCACTTCTGTGTGACAAAGCCTGCTACTACAATTGACAATACGGTCGGTGAATGGGGTGATAAGTTTGTCAAGGATTATGATCGTAAGGGTAAGTTGACTTGTGATTTGTTGCTTACATGCGATCTGGATGGGAAGACGCTTCTGGAGGATCCTTGATTGGAACAATGTGAAGAATAGCACAATGTCAAGAATGGGCTGAGCTTCTTTGTTAAAAAGAGTCGTTGAGTCCTAGCACATATACCACAGAGGATACATTACTTGCCGGTTACGGCACTGAAACCTCTTTCCGCGAACACGTGAACCCCACCAATCCTCAGCTTTTCCCCTTCATGATACACCCACTTCAGCTCACTCAACTATATCTGTCCCATTTATAACCTCCTCCCAATTCGCGAGTAATTTCAAAGTCTCTTCACACTTCCTTTTGACTTCTTCATATACATCTTTTCCCAACGGCAATCTGAAAGGCACTTCCCTCCCCTTCGCAATCCCCTCACCCCGAACCAAGTCTAAGACATGCTCAACAAATTTTACAGGGTCACCAGGCTGCTTCCGATCCTCTTGCTCCAAGCCAGCGATTGTTGCTTTGGAAAGTTCCGAGTAATCTGCAACGATGGGCTGAACCTTCTTCATGTTTTGGCTGGAAAGGAGCTTGGTGCGGAAGCGTCCTGGTTCCATGAGGAGGGTGCAGATTCCAAAGGGGGAGACTTCCTGTTGTAGGCTTTCAACCATACCTACAGTTGTTTGTTACTCAATGAAGTTTGGGTAGGCTACATTGAAGGCGGTGTATACTTCAGGACTTACCTTCAAGAGCGAATTTTGTACCAGCATAAGCACCAGCTCCCGGATGTCCTATCCATCCAGAAAGAGAACCAATGAAGACAACAGTTCCTGAACGACGTTGCCTAAAGTGGGGGAGGAGTGCTCGAGTGACATTGATAGTCCCAAAAACATTCGTATTAAACTGTGCCAGAAAGTCTTCATACCTGGGAAACTCGTAAGCATATTTGCAACATTCATATCCTTTCGAAATTACTCACTTAAGTTCCTCCCAAGTCCCAATAGAGACATATGCCGCATTATTCACCAAGACATCAATACTGCCGTAAATTCCCAATGCCTTGCCCATCAGAGCATCGATACTGGCTTGGTCATCGGTGACGTCGAGCTGTAGCACCGCAGCCCCCGCTTCTTCGAGATGTGTGATGCTCTCGGGTCTGCGAGCCGTGGCGATGACCTTGTCCCCGCGAGCAAGGATACTATGGACGAATTGCTCGCCGAAGCCGGATGAGCAGCCAGTGATGAACCAGGTAAGTGGTGCCATTGTCAATACAGAAATGGAAGTCTGGACGATGAAAATGGGATTGAAGTGCTGTTATAAGTCTGAAGATGTAATGCGCAGATGGGTTCAGACTCACTGCTTCCTACTTTAGAAGAATGTTCTACTTCTTATATACTTACCCTTGAGGCTCCTGCATGCACAAGGAGGACAGGAGCTAGGAGATATTATTCTTTCAGACTTCTTAATGCCGAGTCTAAGCAGGAACTTTTTCATCGTTCCTTGCTTGTAATTGACGATATTTCTCTGGGTTTCTCATACCAAGCAGGTTGTTACTGACTCGCGACATCGTTTCCAAGGGACCTCCGCTCCAAGTCCGCTGCGGAACCCCGCTCACGTGTCCGCTCATGTGATTCACGATCCAGCTTTCCAACCATGCCACTTTTGCACGCAAATATCCATGAAGCCGAAGGCTCCTACGTTCCAACAAGTTCTAGTCACCTCAAAGGATCACGGATCACGGATCACGAATCATTCATTCAAGACCTCGGCATTCGATCACAGCCGAGAGGTGTCAGCACGTGACTCGGTATCACATCGTCCTCCGAGCACTCCGAACTCTCACCCAACCAGCACGCTCGCCAGCACATCAAAATCGACTAATCCACACTCGAAAAAGACAATCATATGAACAGCCAACGTCATCATGGTGGCTTTATCGTACCATGAGTCGTCGCAATAGGTAATCGGTACTGAAACATGAACAGAGTTCTGACTACGATGATATCATACGATCAGGTTTCAGTGCTCTTATATGGGTTGTCTGGTCCCATACTCTGCGTATAAGAAGTCCCAAGAGCATTGCATATTTTCCCATTCTAACACTTTAACCGATACTCTATTTTGAAATTCTTGGTTCCCATTCTGATTTCCGGAGACTCGCTTAACTTTTGTTTTGGTTCTGCCTCAGCCTACAGGTTGCCTAAAAACACTAGAAAGCATCTAGTACAATTCTAAGCTTGGAAAGCTTGTGAAAAGACAACACCACTTCAGGGAAGACTAGCCGTCAAGACACAGCTCAGCATGGTTTCAAACGACTCGGACCTTCACTTCACAGCGACCGGCCAGCCAATGCCTCCTTACAAACCCTCTGCCTGGGCCAATGCATGTCTCTGGGGCGAGCAACCACCCAACCACCCGCCATTCCGGTTCACAGATCAGAGTCTCATTTCAGTGATCGTTCGCGTTGCTCGTTCTGATAATGATATGGTGGCTTCCAGGTAAGTGCCTCGGATTCGTTCTCCAGTCAAGACACTCCAACATGCTAACACCCGAGACCAATAGACCAACTAGACGCACGAGCAAACTTTCGTCTCTCGTCAGAGGACTCAGATCTTCGAATCCGAAGAATTCTAACATCAAAGTTGTTCGAGTGCCAAGATCAGAGTATCGCAAACATTTCGCGCGGGACAAGAACAATATTTACGTCGGAACCGAGCCAGAAAGAATGTGGACGATAGAGGAGCTTGACGAGGAGTTTGGCATGTATCAGGACTTGCCACCACCTCTTTGGAGCATGGTCGAGTCTGATGGGAGGATATTCATGGAAGATGTGGATGGGTTGGGTGAGAAAGAGGGGATGAGATCGTCTCATTTGAGCTTGTGATCTGGGAGGTATACTTCGCTACAATCGCGTGAACAATCTGTGACGGAGCTTGATGTTAGATATAGTTAGATATATGGAGATCTACTCAAACCTTTTTCTATATCGGTAAGAAGATGGGTGTAGTCGTGAAGTGACCCACCTCCGCATTTGCCCCTGTTCGGGTTTGCCTGAATGCCCCTTCCCGTATTTTTCAACATAGATCTGTAAGGTAATGCCTTGGCCTGCTTCGCCGAAATCTGAGGGGGCCTCTGAGAGGAAAAGGAAATGTTGACATCAATATGAACGATCGCCAACAATGAGCTGTCGCTGAAGAGAGCAAAATGCCAGAGAAAATCCTGGGTGCTATGTCATGGTGGATGTCCCTACGAGATACACATCGAAAGAGCACACAAAAAGGAGTCAGACACTGACTTTCTCCATGCAATCAGCACTTTGAACAACCTCATCCGTAATTAAGAATGCACAGAACACAGGCGCATGGTGGATGGCAAGAATAAATTATTTGGAGTAAGGACTGAAGGTATGTCAGCTTCAATCCCCTCAGGTTGACATCTCGCGGGATTGACTCGCTAAATCTTTTTTTGAAAATCACCCGACTTTCCTGGCTCTAGCAGGGAGACGTTGAAAGCTTCTCGCCACGAGAATTCCAAGCACATTCTATTTCCAAATAAAACAAACACGCGATTATCAATCCTCCCCTTGTTCATCTCCCCAGCTCTTCTTTTCTAGGCATCCCTCTCCAAGAATTTCAATGCGAATCACTGCCGTGCGGGTGGCTGCTGACACTAGGCACGCCTAGGTACGGTACGGAGGTACCGACTGGATGCCTGAACGCATCCCGTCTGACAGTCTCAATAATTTCTCTAAGTCATCATCTACAGATCATTTACCGAGAACCGTACTTATGGTTACCCCGCCACTGAATGTAACCTTCACTCGATATGCCATGTGTGTGAGAACCTTATTTGTGGATGTTTGAACTTTGATATGGAATTGAGATCTCGATTTCTGCGGCTGAGGGGTTTCAAGATTGGCATTTTGACGTAAAAGTCCGGATCGACTGGACTGTTGCTCTGTTTGGAAGATTGGCTTCAGCTCGTCTTGGCGATCAAATTGATCGAAGGACAACGGTGAGAAGCTGAGAGTCGACTTGTAAATTGTATGGTAGATCTTCAAGAAACAGAAAACTCTTCCTGAAGAGACAAACGAAAGATGGCAGACGCGTAATAGATTGGTTCACATGATTAAACTAGTCAAGCACCAAAGCATATCATTCCTGTAAAACTTTCAGAATCAAAATCGATCGCGCCAGAACCGAGCAAGAATTCGGGGGCAGTAAGGGCCAAGCCATCCCGAGGATAAATCTATGAGTCCAATTGTCCAGTGGTCACAAGCCCGGCGAGACAAAATACCTCCGTCAAATCTCCCAGTATCAACAAGTTCTTTCAAAATTCCTCCCCGTCCAAGCCTCGGCCCGGAATCCATTGGGCTGGAAGTATATGCACTGGAATGTACAGCCGATCAGCCCTGTAGATGCCAAATTCTTCGGCAGGTGTCGTGGGTATCAGCTAAGCAGTCAGCCACCTGCAGGACCCAGCCCCAAGGAAGTTTTCTGGACCATCTCCTCACGTACTCGCACCTGTCAGATTCGACACGACATCCTGCAAGGCTGACTTAGCACGAAAAGCCTTGAGGTCTGGGTCACCTAACGGGATGCGACAACGAGTCCAGGCGCGGCAATTTCATCTGACAGAGTCCTGGGTTTTTTGACTCTCACCCACCTCGCCTTATCCCCCACCGCCACTTCTGAGCAGGTAAGCGAGAACATCCCGTCCCAAAACAATCCGCATCGAAGTCATATTGTACGAGCCAAGTCTACATTCTCGATGCCTAGTTTACGCACCTTATCTTGGAGCTGTTGCCTGAGTTGTTCTTGATGTGTTCCGATCTTCGCTCGTGCACTTTTTCGCTGATGTAAGATACCAAAATACACAAGGGTCGTTGACGTTTGCCCTACCCGCTCCTCATTGGTCGAGGTTTACGATTTTTCGAAGGACCAGGTATAGCCTCACATGCGCTTGAACATGGCGTTTGAGTCCTGAGAGACTTTTGGAACACATATATTAGACGCGGGAGGACACTTGGAGACTTCTCCCCGGTTGAGCAATGTCTGTGCTTGTCCTTCATTTCCTTTTTTGCACATAGCTTTTGGTGCCTTTCTGTTGCACCTCTTCTTCCAATGTCGATCTTCGAATGCGCACCAAAACGAACTCATCAATGCCTCAAAACCCATCGGGGGCCAAGAAGCCCAGAGCTTCGAAGCCGAAAGTAAAGTCTGGGTGTACAACATGCAAGTGAGTTTCATTGGTCGAGCTGTACGAACCCGCAGCACAGGACGACCTCGCTTGTAATTGAGCTTGTCTCGTTCACGAACCCCAACGCTGCCCGGGATGCTTTTCGAGCTGTCATCTAAGACTTCTCGGTGACTGACTTCTGACAGAGCTCGTCGAGTCAAATGTGACGAGACGAAGCCAGCATGCAACAGGTGTTCGAATTTTGGACGATTGTGCGGCGGCTACCCTTCTGCAGAAGACACACCACCACCGAAAGACCCGAGTCCGCCAGTGGTCAGAAAGCTTCTGTCCAAGCCCATGCAGGCTGCACCATCGCCCACACAGTCATCAGCTCCAGCTGCATCATTCTCTCCTCCTCCGCCAATAAACACCATCACCCCGCCTCTGCCACCTGGCGTGACCTTTCAAGATGAAAGATGCTATCAGTACTTCTGTCATTTTCGAGATGTAACGTCTTTTGAATTTTCAAGCGGCTTTGATCCAAGTCTGTGGCGATCGTTAGTATTGGGAGCCTGCGACAACTTTGCGATTAGGAGATTGGTGGTTGCAACAGCAGCTTTGAGCATGTTCGTGAGAGGGCCTCCTCAGCAGACAAGCGAGCTTCATCTGGAATATGCACTGCAGAGATACGGCGAAGCGTTGAAAGGAATCAGAGAAACTGTTGCGATCGGACAGGACTCAACAAGGGTTGCATTGATCAGTGCACTCCTGATATTCTGCTTCGAAAGTCTCCATGGAGACCTTGGTCGAGCGATGACGCATATTCAGAGCGCGATCGATCTGATATTGAAGCAGCTCTCGGCTTCACCGCAACGGCACTATCTTCCTCGGATAGGACCAACGGGACAGCAATCGAACGCGCCAATCGACGATGAGCTTCTGGCGGCATTCATGCGACTGGATCGACCATCACTTGCGCTGATGAGCAGGCAAAGAGGATATCCTCCCCTTCCAGCAAATCGCATCTTTGCCCTGTTATTCTCTGCGGAGCAATTTGAACTGCCTACCAGCTTCGCCACCATCTCGGAGGCAAGAGCATACTTGGAGGATATACATTGGAGGGTTATATCTACCAATAGACCGCCTGACGCCATATCAGCATTGTGGGAGGATAGCGAAGCAGAGTCCGCTTTCCCGGACTTCGAATCTGTACCTTGGCAACTGAAACAATGGTTTCACGCAACGGACCTTGTGAAATCATCGTCGCATCTGGCTTACAGGCTTGCGCAGTGGCACGATGCTTTCCAACCTATGCTGGACTACGCCTTGAGCCCAATGGGAGAATCGATGTTTGTCCCAGCAACGATACTACATGTTCAAGCAATGGCTGTTGACTTGACGATCAATGGTTTTGCTCCACATTCGCCGTCACACCAACGGGTGGATTCGTTCTCGAGCACCCCGTCATCGTCACTGTCGGAACAACAATCGTCCTTTTCCACAGCCGGTCCTTCGGCACTTGCCGTACCAGACACGCTTCTCCGAAGGCGTTCATCGTCCGGCCGTTCGTCCCCATCCTTAGTCGCCGAAAGTCCAACACCAGTCCCCACTATGCATGCCATCTTAACCTTTTGCAGGAGATTAATGGCATACCCAGGCTTTTTGAAGGGATTTGTGTTCGATGCTGGAGTCATACCACCGCTCTTGAAGATCGTATTGTTGTGCCCAGACCGCGCCTTGAAGTACGAGGCCATCGATGTCCTCAGGTCTATTGCGCCTAGAAGGGAAGGAATATGGGATAGCAGGGTTTGCGCAGACGCCGGTGAAAAATGCATAGCGATGGAAGATACAACTCAGGAATTGGATATGATCGACCCGTTCCTCCTCGAGGGGACCTGAAAGACCAAATAAACTAAAGGGCTTACACAGAGAGGTTGATTGGAGGTTGAGGGTGGCTTAGGCAAGAGTTAGATTGGATATGGAGTTTTGCATTATTTATCTTGTTTTTTAGTATTTGACCGGGTCAAGACAGCATAGCGCGGCATCCGGAGAGGCGAAATGGAAACAAGAACTCGCGGATACCCGACAATAATAGAGAGTATAGATAGACGAAGCTGGCTGGTACTGCTTCCTTCTGATTGAGGATAAAGGAATACGATAACATAAACGAGGAGCAGCACTTGCTACAGTCATTGTTCTTCCAGTGAATGATAATGCCCCGTTCAAAACAGCATGGAACTTGTGCTTGGCGAGGAGCAAAGCAGTTGGCAAACTTTTCAGTCATGGTAGCTTGACCACGCCTGACCTTACAGGCAACAAAGACAACATCCACAACGATGGTGTTGCTTTTCGTCTCAGGAATCCTCCTCAATGTCATCTTCTCCTAAAGCACGCCTAGAGGCTTCGCAGCAGTCTCATCAACTTCTGTAGTATATAAGTCCAGAGGGGCGCTACCCAGTGTGGCCACGATTCCCTTAGACATGATGCCGACATGGCCCAACGGTCGCGATCGCCAAGTAACAACCACTGGAAGCTTTATATCGTATCGACGAAGTCGAAGCAGCGAGTAAGATCGACTTGCAATGGCAGACCCTCTGTTGCAGAGGGGAGTGCCAGGCAATAAGGTCGAAGGCTGGAACGATCACAAGGAGAAGTCGAAGGGTTCGCAGGACTTCGCGGAGGGGCAGGATCCGGGCTGATGGTATTCCTAGCAAATGCCGGTATATATTCGAAGGCTCTCGCACGTATGCGGGGGCTGAAGAGGGTCGTGTATTGAAGCCTTTGGCTGTGGATGAGGCGTGGTAGTTGAAATTGGCTCGTTCGTGTCTCGTACTCGGAAGCGAGCGATCCTCACCTTGTAGGTGGCCGCGGCAGTTCAGGCTAGCCCGGCCAAGTGTAAATTTTCTTCGCCGGAAACTCTCCTCGGTACCTCTTCTTCTTATACAATTAAATGACTTCAGCGATCACTTTTCCCACCTGTGCGTCAACTTCATTCACACGTTCGTTCAGGTATGTGGAGTTGCTTCCAAGTGCCAAGTGCCAAGCGGATTTTCATACAACAACTAACGTCTAACCCCTGCCTTTGGCCCACCCCCGCCTTTGGCCATACCATTTACACCAAAACTTACTACTTTTAACAATTGATAACTTCATAGTTTGTTAATAAAATAAGCTGAAATGTGAAATTCGGATTATTTCTTATATAATTTAAAATAATATCAAGTTTTTATTGATTTCATATTGTGGAGGGGCAAATCCCAAGCAACCACACAACAAGAGAGGGAGCACTCAAGGCATAAGGGTAGACTTGATATAAAAGAACGGTTTGATCAAATCAAGAGATAAGATAAATTTGAGTAGCGGGATTTGTCATTTTGAGGGTGGAAAAAAGAATGTATTAGATAGAAATTATCGTCAGTTGTAGGATAGGTGGTGTTGAAAGGAATGGAAGGAAAGTTGGCTCTTATACCGAAGCAGGCTTGGCAGAGCCGCATCCGATAACGTGACATCCAACCACCAAAATCAAGTGGCCCTGCCACAATATTACGTGATATTACAAAAAGAGTATTCAAAGTTCAAAAAATTTCTCTCACACAAATTTGGTGTGAAATTGGTTTTTTTAATTTTCTTAATAATTTCTATAATTATTATTATTCTAATTAAAACTTAAATTAAACTTATGAATTATCTAAAATCTTAAGATTATTGAGTTTCAAGTTATTTCTATTAATAGCAATTTTCAATTAAGTAAAATACTATACAAAGAATTTATATGGAGGAAATTAATTACTTAATAATAAAGTAATTATAAATGCTCTTAACTTTAAACTTTTTAATATCTAAGATCTCTATTTAAAGTAAGTTCCTTTCAAGTTTTATCATATTATATTAATTATTCAAAAAGTTATTAGGAAGTGAATTTTGGCGTTTTTTGTATGTAAAAACTAAAGCTAAATATTACGTAATTATTTGTTACTCAATTAGGATGTTCTATTGTAGATTTAATAAACAATGTTCAATAATAACAACTATAAATTTTTATTCATTATTATTAATTAAGTCTAGAGATTTTAATACCTCAAAATTACATTTTTTGGTGTAAAAGGTGGGCCAAAGGGAGCTGTTAGACGTTACCGTCTGTCTACCAGCGTAGAAATGATAGTGTAATGGATACAAGCTGTGCGATAGCCTCTGCTCACGAGCAAAATCCAGCACTACGAGAAAGCTGAGGATGCACCGGTGCTCAGTTTGAGTGTTACATACGCATCCCCTAGGCTTGCATTTGGTTGGTTCCCTCGCAGCAGATTGCGCGATGCGGAGGTCCGTGGTGCAAATCTTCATCCCAATATCTGCTATCTCCTTTCCTGGTATCCCGCAAGGTAGAATGGGAAGATCCCATCTTCAAAAGGTTTTAGGGTTGAGAACCAATATTTAAGTTCTGTCCCTAAGTTCTTGCATGACTTCATCCGATTTTGAAACCGCCATCTGAAGTCAACCTTTTTTATCTGCAACTATATGGGGATTTGCCTCCACATGTACCTTTTGATAGGACAAAAACGAGATCAGGTCGATGGATAGATGCAGTCCGTTCGTCTGGTGTGATATCTGGCCACCTGTGCGGCTCCCGGTATCATTGGCGTCTTTAGTGCGCGGGAAAACCCAGTCTGCCGCAGATCGTTATACCTGTTCTGGGAATAGTGCAGCACATAGTTTAAGCTTGTGTGCGCTTTTGATGTCGCTATCAGGATCGTTTCATGATCGACAGGAGACAGGGCACTTTCGGTATGCATCTGCCGGATTTGTTTGTTGAGATTGGCTATTTCAACCACTCAATGAACATCGTTCTCCGGAACAAGGCATGTGAAAAGCAAGAAGCCGACGAAAATTGAAGGCTTCGATAAGATTATGGATCAAGTCCGAGGCTGCATGAACAAGAATTCGGATAATGATGTACGATAAGGTTTTTCTTGTGCAAATCATATCAGTACTTGCGTTGCGGACCATAAGAACCCCCAAGATCCCCATCTCTTCTGCTTCTCTTCCCTCCCTCCCTGCATTGACCAGCATCTCTGCAATTTTCTCTCCTTCGTCCTCGAGAGATTCTCCACTCATACAGTCATGTATCTTCCGGTCTTTATTCTCGGTTTCCTCGGAGCCAGTACACTCGCTAGTCCTATCATTGCAGAGACAGGAGAACTCACAGATTCCCCTGCGGTCCTCCTGTAAGTGAGATTCAGCGTTTATTCAAAGCAATACTAGGAGTGAGATGTCAAGCACTGACAATTGATGCAGCGGTCGGGAACCAAACCTCCCCAAATGGCCACACAACCCTCCCACCTGTAAAACCAAGACAGTTTACGGTCCTTACACACTCAAGGCCCCTGTCTTCGGTTTCGGTCAATCTGAGGAGTACTATGCCGAGAAGATCGAAGACTTGTTGGTAGTCACTGGTCACGGCAAGGATGGCAAGCCTCTCGACAGTGATAATAAGGATGGAGAGGGTCGCGACTACGTCGTCACTAAATGCATCACCTTCAGCTGGACGACGTCGACTTGGTACCATACCATTCCCGGCCACCACCACCCAACGTAAGTTCACCTTCTTTCGCTCTAAATCATCTGGGTCGGTCGCATACTTGTGTTATGGATACAACGGGTACAAACCGGATCACATCGCGTTCGCGTTGCCGCTGTCTCCTCGTTCGCCGGTTAGATGCCGAAGTTTGCGGCGTCCATGTCAGACCGATCTCCATCACCCAACCAGCTCTGAAGAACCATTCCACATTCCTCGTAGCAGCGTTCAATAACAACATTTGAACGACGTATCATGACAGCGACTAACATCAATGTAGGAGCTGTGCCACAACCACCACTGTGCACCGTGGTCACCATGGCTTCCCAACGGGGCTTCCTATCCTCCCTAAGCCAATTCCACACTTGGGATGGCCGGGCCTTCCCATCCCAACGAAGAAGAAGGGGTGGTAAGAGTTGACGTAACTTCCCAATAGACAATATACTAGGCATTGGAGTATCGGTTGGTATAATTAGACGGGAAAGGGTCTCTTCTTGATTTCAAGAACCATTCTTTTCGTTTCGCTTTCTGTTCTTTTCTGAGACTCTCATTATGGAGATCGAGGTCTGATATCGTCAGCGTTGGTCTGGTGGCTTCTTGACCGTTGCCCCTCTATCAGCTTACACAGCTGGCGGAAGGCGTTAGAAGAAATCATCGTTCATGAACACAGCCTCCCCGGCGTCTATTTTTCAATCTCACGAGTGAGTTGCCATGCGTGTAAAGACGTGTCGCCATTCATGCGCTGTCATTTGCCTGTTCGGGTTCTCTGCGGAGTCAGGCTAGCCTATCTCCGTCTGTGCATCCGCTCTGTGGAAGGAGGCTTCTGCCAAGAAATTGTTTTATTTACTAGCGAGGATTTCAGCGTATTGCTGGAACTCAACACTGTCCATCTTCTAGAAGAGGATAGCAGTTCTGGAATCATGTTTCATATTATATGACAGCTAAGAGACGGTTAAACAGCTGTCAAGCAGGCACATCCAAGTTGTTGGCGACTGCTGACAGATCGGATTTCAACAATCTCCGCTTGTTCGGCTCGCGGATATGGCGTTGTAACCGAAAAGGGGCAAGACCGTAAGCACAGCAATTGTAACGGGGCCGCACGCGGCTTTCGATTCATGGAATCAGAGTGAAGAGAACATGGGATCGGTTTCCTGAGTTCTGGACTCGATCCAGCACAACGGTCAAGTGTCAGACATCATGTTATTCATGTCAAAGTCACTTACTGGACGGCTCCCCCAAACTCTCGGTAACAATTTTTTCTGAACCACAAATCAGATCTACATAAGGGTTCCGTCGATTTGAAAAGAAGAGAATGATGTCTGATTACCTATTATTTATGCCGTTTGAAAGAGATGACGCTGACATTCAGGGGGTACAGATTGGTCCACGGACGACGAATTCCATGCGCACCATCTTCCATGCTCGGTAGGCGCTTACTCCCAAGGCCTGGCTCTCACCCAGTACCCTAAATCATACAAAGGGAGCTCAATGCCAAGGCGGCTACGCCCTGCAAGGCGACAGTTGGTTGGAACTCATAAGGCTTTTACTTGGACTCCTGGAATCTTCTTTCGGAACCACAGAACATCAACCTTATCGCCCCCACTGACTTCAAACCAACACCAAAATCGCGCCAGTTCACAATCACCATGGCTTCGGATGAAGAGAAGGGTCTGAAAGGAAGAGCTGGAAAGCCGAAGGTACGCACAGGATGTAAAACATGCAAGTACGTTACGTTGCTCCAAGCCATGATTGCCCCTTAAACTTCTCCATCGGGGCAAAAGACCGTACCAAGCCATCCACATATCCAGTCACCATCGATCGCTTGCTACTACCAACTAAAAATTACGTATAAACAACTGACAAGCTCTTCCAACAGAAGACGAAAGGTCAAGTGCGACGAGGGCAAGCCGGGATGCTTGAGATGCCTGAAGTTCGGAACCGAATGTGAAGGGTACCGACCCAAACGGTTGGATCAACTAACAAAAGCAACAAAGAGTACGACGGCGCATAGAGAACGTCTCCTTCTACCCAATGACTCTCAACTGATACTTCGACGAGCATCAGAGCCCATCCCTCGTCCCTCACGGTCTCTCGCTGCACCTCAACTGAAAGGCGGTCTGGAGGATCAACAGTACCTCCGTATCAGGAACATCGAGGGAGACAACGGATTTTTAGGACTTGGCGAAGAAGACTTCCAATTTACGCCATGGGATCACAGACCGTACACTTCTTCCGATACAGAGCCCACGATTCAACAACTCAAAGACTCCATCGCCGCCCTTAGCAGAGCCAAGAACTCGGAACGATCAGGAGACTCCTCGGGCCTCGCGGCCGCTCACTTCAACTATGCATTTCGACAGTATGGCCGAGCACTTGAAGGCATTCGAGAGATCGCGTCATCGACGGAAATCCATCCCACCAAACTCCTTCTGCACTCGTCCGTCTTGATCTTCATCTTTGAGAGTATACAAGGCAACTCTATGACGGCGATTACGCACCTCAAGAGTGCATACAGTGCTTTGGTCACTCGCGATCCATCACTCAAGGACTTTGCACTTGCTAAAATCATCGAGAGCATCAACGAGCAATCTTCATTGAACGAGGTGAGTCGCAATCACGGAAGAGTGACGACATGGCTAATAATATCAAGATCTTCTTGCAACTCAAGAATCTGCAGATTCAAAGCCCTGGTCTTCCTACATTGTCATCGGGCGCTGTGCCTTCAAGCTTTGGATGAGGCCAGTATGATGTTTTCTTGTCACTACCGCCCAAGGACCTAAATCCATTCGATTGATACCGCTTCCAAACATCGCTACTGGTCAGATCACATACTGCAGCTTCAAGCTTATCGATCATGACAATCTGGAACGATGAATACATTCCTGCACCAACATCGTTGGAACTATCTCTCAATGACTGCCGTCCCCTTGACCGGTGTAGCATGCGATTGCCGCCATCTTATCAGCACAAGATCACCTTCAGCGACGTCAACTTTATGTGCTCTCAATCTCTCCGAGCTAAATTGGCCGACGCCGTCTCGCATCAAAGCTGAACTGCGCCAAACATGGAGTTGGGAAGAAAAGTGACATTCCTCGACATCGAAGTATGGTTTGACTGCAACGGAATGATGCGGACCATCAATATCGCGACCCCTCATGATCTGCAACGAAGGGGAATTAAAGAGGAGAAGGTTTGCAGGAAGCACGAGAACGGAAGAGACAGAGTCGATGGACTGATCTGCTAGGCATGCGTGGCTAAACAATGGACAGGGTCCCAGCCTTATTTTAAAGCTCTTTGCTGTCTCTCATTTTGGTCTTCATCGGACTGAGAGTTCTTCCCGTGCTCGGCATGTCGGCACCGAGCGAGCCCAAAACATCTTGCCCTAGACTCGCATCACCTCGTCATGATTCAGAGAGCAGGAATCTTTTACTTTCGCAAAAGCCTTCGGCCATCGTCTGATTCTTTCTCTACATAGTATCCACAACTGCCTCGTGACCCAATCAAGAGGCTCGAGGTATGGGAGGTCGAGACTGATTCTTCTGCATCCGAGTTGGGCTCAAGACAAGTTTTGGTAACGAAGATTGGGTACACCGTAAAGCGGCTGTTTATCCAGACTTGGCTTGGAGCTGATAGTTCGAGATACCCAGGTATGATTGGACCTCCATGCGATAGCGAGGAGGTCTATCCAGGGATGTATGTCAGCACAAACAGTACCAACATTCGCACCAGGCTCCCATACATTCACATTGACAGAGCTGGCACAACCTCAACCCTTCACCCAAATGGAATCTAAATTCTGAAGCAGTATATCACCAGTGCGTCAAAGCTTGACACGCTCAGAGAAATAATATAAGCGACCCTCACGTGAATATCTTCCATTTCCGACGATGTCATTCTTCATGTTCAAGGCTATTGACAGGGGAGAGCAGTGACCCCAGCTGACAGGTCGCCAATGGGCCCGGTACGAATGATAGGGGCATTGAAAGCGAAAGAGACAACAACTCGCCCTGAAGATACAAGTTTGATATCGCTAGATAAGGGTCCTGTGAGCTCGATTGTCACTAAACGTTCGAGAGCACGAATGCCAAAGTCGAAAACAGGATGTCGAACCTGCAAGTACGTTGAAGCAATCTTACATCCATTTATCTACAAAATCTGCCGCATAGTGACTGACGTCGCTGAAGATACCGGAGAGTCAAATGTGACGAAGCTCGACCAATTTGTTTGAGATGTATCAAATTTGGAGTGGAGTGCAATGGGTACGATAGGTCACTGAGCAACAAACCTCCTAGCCAGCCGCGTCAAATAATGCCACAGTCTTCAACAAGACTACCTGACAACATCACTCCCGCAACAGCAATGTTCAAAAATCAATCGGAGTACCAGTATTTCCAACATTTCCGCAACGAGATCACCCTCGATTTATCAGGCGCGATTTCGCAGCCAATGTGGAGCTTTGTCATCCTTCGAGCTTGCAACGACTCGCTCCCTTTACGAGACCTTGCCTGCTCTGTAGCAGCGCTGAGCATGGGCAGAGACTCAGCATTGATGGGCAGCGGAAACGACCATCATGTATTCGCCGCGTGATATTATGGTCGAGCACTTCGAGGAATTCAGATAATGATCAATACTGCAAACGAGGCAGACGCATCTCGTCTCACGCTCTCCGCCTCGCTTCTCATTTCCTGCTTTGAAAGCCTTCAAGGCGAAAGCGTGAATGCCCTTGAACATATCAAGGTCGCAATGAGTATGATGCGAAATCGTTTTGCAACTGCGCGACGCCTTTACTCACCGATCCGAAGAATCGAATCGATCCCAGGCCTCGAAGACGAATTACTCGACATCTTCGTCAGGATCGACAACACGCTTACGACGAGAGTGAGCTCTCCCGGAGATCGTGGCCTGTTGGAGATGAGATAAGAGATTGAAGAGGAACCTAGGCCAGATAGATTTCGCCATTTGACCGAGGCAAGGGGTTATCTCAACCATCATATGTACTGCGCTATGCCTTATCTCGCACGTCTTCCCCAGATCTTTATGCAAGGGTCGTCAAATACTTCTAACGAGGAAGATCTGGTAGGCCCTCAGCTCCTGGACCAGCTATGACACTGGCATGCAGCATTCGCTCCATTGCTAAGCTCGACGTGGGAGCGTCCTACAAGCAAAGAGTTTATTGCTGCTGCTACCCTGCGATCTCTTGCCTTAGTAGCGGAAATTTCGGTTCGAAAGATATCTGCTCCTGCAGGGACGATGGACCTCTTTGTGAAGGACGCCTGCGAGATTGTCGACTTGTCTCGACGGATAGTCACGGACAGCAGCTTTAGAAAGACGTTCGTTTTTGAATGTGGAATTCTTCCAGCTCTATTCATCACTGTGATGCTATGCCCAGAGAGAAATATTCGGGAGGAGATCGTCCAAGTGCTGAAACTTGCTGAGGGGAGAATTGAGGTTACTTGGAATGCTGTCGAGGTCGTTAGAATCGCGGAATCCTTCGTCAGCTGTTAATCATGGTGGATTTGAATTATCTATGCATCGCTCCTCAGCATCCGAAATCAACATGCGAGACAGTAGCTCCTATGGAAGGGTCAAATCTGACACAGCAGTGCCGAGGTTCGTGGGCTGCGCAGACTTGGATATCACACAAGGAGGTGATGTTTATCTGAGCGGAGAGGAATCAACGAAGTTCAAAGTCAGTTTCTATCGTCTCGACCAACAGAATTCCCAGATTCCGTTCCGAGATCGAGCTAATGCCTTGTGCTTTCCAAGGCCGAGGTCTCGCAGTGCAGGTCAGCTATCTTGACTGACGCCACTGTCAGCATCCGCACTTGAAATCTTCATGCGCATTTCAAAACTTCATGAATAGTGCTTCTTAATCCCTGATTAATTAATGGACGAACTTGATCATATGTTTGACTTCAAGGTTCTCATTGATGCTACGGCCAGAGATAAGTCCAAATATTTCTTTCTCGTGTTGACAAAACAGGCGAGACGCTCCGCTCAAGTTCATGTTGACCTCGAAAGCCAAACAAAGGGACGATGACAAGTCGTATTTCCCAGCCTGAATATCTCCAATCTGATCAATATCCGGACATACCAAGGACAGGAAGTAAGGTGATGACTTTCAAATCAGCCCTACATCACGTGGAAAGGCTTACAGCTGAAGCTGCGGTCAGCAACGAAAATAGACACAGGCTGAAATTACGGGAGTTTGCTAATGCCAACTGCAAGATTACCCGACATTTAGTATCTTCTGACAATCATTTGTTCGGTCATCCATCTCACACAACAACTGCATCCAAGTGATCTGCTGAGCTTTTCGGCCTTAAATTCGTGTCACGCGAAAGCGCAGCACAGCTTAATCCTTCCCTCGACTTTTTTTTCCCTTTTCGTTTAAGCCGCAACCTCGAAATAGAAACACAAGCCCTCTCGTATTCTGGTGCAGCTGAGCTCTATCTACTGTGCCTAGCCTCCGGATTCTTGCAGGTGTTGTAGGGAGCGGAGCTAGGAAAGTCAGCTGACTGAAGTAAGGAATGTCGATGAGGTGATGCACAGCCCCACCACTTCCTCTCCTCAGCCTTACGGAACCCCGCGCCCCATCCTATTTTCTGAACTTCGTGATCGTGGCGGGCTGCTGCTGTGATCCTCGGGGCTTACATCGCCCTTCTTGGCGAGTAATCCGCTGAGTCTGCTGTGGAAGCTGTAAACACGAGAGTAAGTCAACACGAGATGGATATATAAACCTCGTGGTCCTCAACACAGAATCGAATATCATCAACATCAGCAATCATCACAGTCTTCTACTACCAATAACAACAATCAAACACTTCCACTTCACTTCACATCACTTCAATTCACTTCACTTCCACTACATCTTCTTCTCAAGATCAACCAATCACCCAAATCCATCAAAATGCAATCCGTCATCGCCCTCACCGTTGCCTTCCTCGCCGCTGCCGTCTCAGCAACTCCCTACACAGCAACCACCACCGTCCAATTCACCAACGATCAATCCGGACGCTCCGCAAACGTCCCCGTCGCGCTCGACGGCGCCAAGAAGAGCGTTGCTACCCTCCTCGACAACACCCCTCTCGACAACAACTACAGCTTCCTCGCCACCTCTTTCTTCCTGCAGTCCAACTTCCAGGGTGTTGAGTGCGATCTCTACATCGACAACTATGTCGTCACCATCACTGAGCAACACACCTTTGCTGGTTTTGCTCCAGTCTCTGCTCCCAAGGACTTGGTCCATGCCGAGATCGCCTGCTTCAAGTACTAAGCGGGTCTCGACGGTGGAGAAGAAGGGTTGAGGAGTCTGAATATGTGCTTTTTGTTCTTCACTTTTGCATAGCATGGTCGGTTTGCATTTTTAGATTGGGCGGTGGAAAATTGGGGACAGCATGGGGTCACGGAGTTCTACATTTCCTGCATAGTCGGGTTGTAACTGGCGCTGCCCAGTGAGACAAAGGGTCTCTCACATTCCTTATTCAATATACCATATCAAGAACTTTCCTTCTATCCGCTGTGCTTCTGTCTAAGTTGGGGTGATATTTCGGTAAACACCACTCTCAACTCACGCCAAAGCCGCGCCCAAGCGAGAAAGTCCAGCCAGATCCAAACCATTGACATGCCTCAAGTAGGGTATCTGTGAAGCTACATGTTCTCCAAGCGTGTCCATAACCTCATACAATGAATGTTTCAACTGAGTCTCCGGCTTCTCTACTTCTTCCGTTGTTTTGGAATAGCCAGCTTGCGACCGGGTCGGTGACAGAGGATCTGAAAAATGGGTCAACATAATCTCGGACTCTGAGGCTTTTTGAGCGATGCAAATGTTCAGAGGCACTTACCATCTCACCAATAGTCTCTTTGCGTCCCTTTTGACAAGCAACTCCAAGCTTTCGAGAGCAAAACTCGGTTGCGGGCCGAGTAGAGATGAGCGAGTTTATTTGTCTGAAGGTAAGTTGCTTTCCTTCGGGAGCCGACAGTGTCTGCTTGAGCGGGACAGCATTTTCTACTACCGATTTCTTCTTCTTCGGACCTCTCATTCGCGTCCTAGGAGGTTCAACCTGGGATTGTTGCTAGTGTCACAATTTGACATGCCAAAAAGAGACATTCGCATGCGGTGGAATAGGAAACATGGGCAGTCAAAACTCACAACTGGAGGCGGCGCCTGGTAATCCTTGACCTTGACATTTGCCCGAGCAACATCTTCACAGTGCTTGCTGCACGCAAGCGCAATCAACGCCACCTCTTTCTTCGCCTCGCTCTTACTGTCGTCCAATTCCTCGCTCATGTACTTCTATCCCAAGAAAGTGACTCTCGCATACCATTTCATTGGAAACGGAGGACTCTCGCGAATATCGAAGACTGTGCGTTGACCATTCTTCATGCCAGCATTTACGATAGCATCTATGGGATCCTGATAGTTAAGAGCCGAATCAGTAAGCATATTCAGTATCGCAGAGCAGAGATAGCAGAAAATAGAGATTCCGTAAAGTCGTGAAGATACTCGTTATGATACTTACAGCTGAATCATGAGCTATCGCCCACCCAACATGCGAAGTGAGCAGAATATCCGAGCCACACTTTCCGACAAAAGTAACTTTCTTCTGGCTTGAACTTGACGTCTCAACGATACCATATCGAGGTCCATGTGAGAAATTCGGAGCAGTCTACCAAACACTCCCAATTAGCCCACCAAATCCTCGAATCCAAAAAAACAAACAATGATATCAACATACCTTTCCCCGCTTACCAGCTCCTTGCCCTTCTCAAAAGCAAGCTCCTTCATCATCTTCCCATGTACAGAATACCAGACCACGTGGTCAGCAACATCCTCTATCGCTTCCTCTTCAGTCTGAAACGCCAAATTCAGTTTTTAGTCCTCTGTTTCGTAGGTGACCATCACGCACGGAATACTATATGTCGGACCTTGATAGGACGGTACGTAGACCGAAGCTCATTTCTCTCGTAGATCTCCTGCAGCATGTTGGTAGCTGATTTAGGCGATCTTTGCGCGCGTTGGGTCTCGAGCATGCGCCGGTATTTGCGGGGTCGAAGGAGGTCGGATACAGGTCTTGAAGTCGCGCGTGAACTTTGCGACATTGGACTTCGGAGAGAGAGTGTCGGACGGCGTCTGATACTTTCTCATTCATCTTGATATTTCCCATGATGTTGCTTGATGTTTGATGTTGGGTTGCTGGAGTGTCGAGATGAAGTCGCGTTGCGTCGTCGTGAAGAAAAAGTTCGCTAAGGCGAAGGCGCGTTTGGCTTGTTGAGCTTTTGTGTGCGAGAGATTAGTTCGCGTCATTGCCTTGGCATGAGGGTATACTCATAATCGTAAATGAATTGGAGCCGAACTGTAATCAGCTACTCTCAATTGAGCTCGCCGGCCTGCCCCTTTGTTGTTGACCCACCTTTGTGGTCGGAACGACTAAGCGAGCTGTTCCGGGCGGTCCATTAGAATGACGGTCGTCTCACAGCAGAACTCGTAAAAGGCCAACAGGAAAGCAAAGTTTTCGTCCTGTACGAGATATATGATTGAGCACGCTCCCAGTTCCGTGGGAACCTGGTGCAGAATTGTAAATACTATACATACCTACCAGATCAAGACTTGAAAGGAGCTCCCGAATGCGTCATCTCACAACTTGACGTTGTTAAAAGCTTGTTTCTTATTTCAAGCTCGCATGGAAGGTTTAAACATTGGCGCCAGGGAGCTCTTCGATATGCTGTGTGGTGTCCTTTCATGCTTCATTTCATGTCTTCTGAAGAGTGCTTTTACTGGAGAGCTTTCCTGTCCCATCTGAACTCTCCACGTGCTGGAATTCCCAGCACCTGACAGCCCATGGCGATTGAAAACTTGCCTGCATACAAAAGTGATGTCAGTTGAGGCACTCGAAAGCATCGCAACTTATTCTTTCAAAAGAAGAATCAATGCACCGAATTCACCATCGATTGTGGACACGGCATCCTCGTTGTTGTGCTCCGGCCCGGCCGATAAGCGACATTCTTCCCTATACATAAACAAATCACGCTTTCTACCATTACGAGTGCTATGGCCTAGTGTTCATGACGAATCAGCTCAGACCGGAAGTTCAAGAGATTTTCAGATGTCCAACCAACATCAATCCTGCTCCGCCAAAAGCCGTGAAGTCGTGCCCGCAATGGCGGCGGATTACCACCCCTTCCCTCTCTGGTGCAGAAGACATCTAAATCTCCTGCCACTCCGGTGCAGAAACTTACAATGACCCTTACATGTTGACGGCCGAGCGCCGGTGATCTGATCCTGTCGCTTCGTGTCCTGATCCATGGTCTCCAACGGGTTTCACATTCCCCCAGAGTACCAAAATCCTCTATCCTGTGGAGTGAAATCCACATCAGGTTCGATTCCTGGTTTGAGGGCGGCAATTTCTGGCTGTGGCTTCCTTCAATAGAGGGTTGAAAAATCAATTTGGCGCCCAATGTTGATTCTTTTGGGGGCCTTGTTTACCAACATGTTTCTTTCTTCTTGCTTGCTGTCTTCTCGTGTTTGTACTTTTTGTTGTCGTCGCTGATGTCAAACAATTAAGCGAGCCCTGTACCCCTCCCCCAACCCATTTCCTCTCCCACCACCAAGTCAAGTCAATCCTCCCATCCCTCCTATCTACGACCCAGTCAGTCAGTCAGCCCCACGCCTAACCAGAATCGACAATCTTACTTACCATCCCAACAACAAAAGATGAATTTCCTTTCAATCCAAGAAAACCAACATACAACAATCAAAACGTGCTTCTCAAAATCTCTATCTGTAATTGCCTTTACTTACGCTCCAGCACACCCATCCTTCAATCCATCCTCTTCCAACCAACCCCATCGAACGCCCCGGGAGTAAGGTACAACAGACGATTGTCGCCTCCCGTCGACAGCTAGCTCTACAATTATTCCCTCACCCAATTCCGAATCTAACACCAACACTAACACCAACCCCGTACGCGACCACAGCCGGCCGCATCCGCATCCGCGTGCGGCAAAAAGCAAGCAAGCAAACGTACAACTCAACTCAACTCCTTACCGCAATTATCATACCGCTTGCTGTACCCACGATCTCTCCATTTCTCTTTGTCCATCTAGTCCCTGCTTCGCAGATGGTTAGATACGAGGCGAGTCAACAACTACTGAATTATAAGGAAGGTGTTTTTTACAGTGGCGGTAGGGAACAGGGAAACGAGGTGACTCAGGTGAGGGGGAGAGGCTAGTCAAGTATCATTGAGGATTGAGATTGTCCGTTCCGTATTTAGTCTTATCATCTATTCTAAAGTGTATTATAATGAGTTAGCGCTGTAAGACCTATGTCCATCCATCCATAGTCATTCACTCGATGGTTGAAACTTCAATGCAGATCAGAAGCCTCAATGCTGGGTGAGATCTCAAAGCCACAGACGCAAGGATCCGATTGCCATCCGATCTCGGCCCGTCTGTTCATCTCATCTCATCTCATGCCAACCCAGACCGACAGATAGATCCGATCCGAGAAAAAGCAATTCCATTTCTCCCCCACAACCATACATATCGCGCTAGTTGAACACAGTTCCGAGAAGCCGGGGCGGATATATCTTGTCTCGCCATGTCTTGTCTCGCGTCGTGTCGCCATCCTATCCAGTGCCGAAAAGCCAAGTGAGAAAAAGCAAAATACGTCGCGGAGCACGAAATGACTGCCGGTCTTACTTGTGGATTTTCGGCGCGGCGACACTGGCTCTTCGACGTGCCTGACTGTATGGAGGAGGTTATTTGTCTGGGAGGGGTAGTTCTAGGCCGGCGATGGGAACGCCCACTCAGCAGTATTCGACCTTCTTTCTTCATACACCGCCTCTCGACTTCCCAGCCGGAATGGCATCCCAAAACTCTCGTCGATTTCCTCCCAAGCCAGATGCGACACGTCTCATAGCCCCGCTCTCGTAGCCAGGTTGCCGGGCCTCAATAGCACCGCGATATAATCCCACTCGTCTCAACCCAGCCGAAATCCTCTTCGATCCCATATGAAGTCATTCCACTGCCAACGAACGTGTCCTCCGACAGTTTACATGGCTCCTGTTTCGCCTGGCTTGCTGGATGGCTGGCCTGGTCGGATCTGTAACACAACATTCGCTGCGCCTCTGCAATCACCCTCCTGATCACGTAACACCAACACCAACATCATATCATCCCCATCCTTGCGTTCCCGGCTTGCCGGTCAGTGTTCGTCAGCAGTCATCAAATCCCGAATCCAAGCATCAGAAGCCTCGCACAGAACCCAACGTCTAGCATCTTGCAATTCCAAAACTTTGTCAATTGTCACTCTTGTGCCAGGTCAGGTCTTGTTTCGTTTCTGCCAAGTTGGTTGGGCTTCCATTGGGCGGGGGGATTCGCTTCGCTTCGGTCCGGAGCGTCGTACAGGGATGTTTTTCCAACACAAAAAACCAACAGTGGGATTGAGGAACAGGGAAGAAGCTGGAAATGCCGATTGGGTGTTGGCTCGGCGCATTCCGTCATACGGTCCACTGAGCATCCATCAATTCAACCTCTATCCCAGCCCGACCCGAAACCTAATTCAAAGACGACCATTGATGCCACAAGTGGCCTGTAGCAAACTTCCTGAAATGACCATACGATGCGCCACCTTTGAAACACGGAGGATAGAAGCTGATCGGGGAAGGTGGTAGCTCGATCCGGGCAGCCGCCAGAAATTGCAGGTTGTTCGCATACAGATCGAATCTCGGCCTTAATTGTAGTGTGATGAGCCAGGTCAGGGAGAAGAGCGAGGAGGGGGCTAAAACTGCAGGCGCTTAGAGCTGCATATGCACCTAGCCCAGGATATCTGCGCGCGCGCATATTGTACCACAATGCGGTTAAGGAGGGGAGGGGAGCCCATCTCGTTTCTTTGGGGAGTCTGTCTTGCCCTGTTGTCAATGGCTCGCCTGTACCGCGTATTTCTCTTTCGTTTGGAAAAATTGAGAATAGATTGGATAATCATATTCCGACGAGTCCGGCGATGGAGCGAGAGCCGCGAGATGTCGTGCATATGGGCGTTTGAAGACTGGCTTGCTAATGCTTTGCGAGAAAGGACTCAAGCATTGGCTGGCCGGCGGGCAATCCAGATGTGCCTAATTAGAGAAGAAATGTTAGCTTACACGTCATAGAGGCAATTCTACAGTATAATTATTGCGAGAGTCATAGCCATGGATAGGCAGAACCAGAACTTACATATTGCAGTAGACGTGGAACTTTTTGGAGCAGACCTCCCTCTTGACATCTGCGATTAATCTGTCCACATCGGCTTTCGTCCATTGGCTCATTCGTGTCAGAGGTGCTGTAGTGAGTGCCTCTAAGCCTTGCGTAAGCCCGAGATTATACCAACGTCCAATATCCTTCTGATGAGGGTCGCTTTCCCACGGGTTCAGGGGAATCTTAATGACCTCCTCTTTGATGTCCACGAAACCTGCTCTCTGCAGCATAGGTCCCGTTTCGTGATTGTATGCCAGCGGCCTGTAAGCGCGTTCTGTCGCGTCAAACAATAATCTGCTCCATTGTATGATGCTGGAGTCTGCTGGGAGGGTGCCGTCGTCGCAACGCGGTTCCATATCAATTTCCACATGCTCCAGCCATCCGAACCCTGGTTTTAGATGCCTGTAATCATCAACCTCCGCTCTCTCCCTACAGAATTCTGGGTATCTCACCTGAATATTTGTGCATATGTGGCTGGCCAACTGACTATGCTTCCTGCCAGCATCCGCATATGGATCAAATCCCAAGAATCAACATCGCACCAAAACCACGGGGACTCGATATCTCGCTGGTGAAAAGCCAAATTCGGCGGGATTCTGCAGATAGTTAGCATTGCACCCCTCCACGGGGTCTCGATACTTACGTTGCAGGCTGGATCAGTGCAAGATCTATCCCTTGCACCTCGGCAGACTGATGATAGTATTTTCTGACAGAATTAGCCCAAATCTTCTTCCCTTTCCCAGTCCAGGCCCTTACTCTGCCATATCAATCGCCCATATGCCTGTTCCACAGCCCAAATCCAATATCCTAGGCCCCTTATCGTAGTTCGGAACGAAAGTTGTGGAGTGTAATGCTTCGTTTCTCGCGACCGAGAAGAATTTGTGGTAGATGTCCATGCGATCCATCTCAGACTGCCCCTCAGTTAGCCCACCATCCGCATTCCTACTCGCCATCTGCACTGCGCTGTATTGGAGAACACGCGGTACTAACCTCGTCGATCGGGAACATGTATTTGCCGTTTCTGAAGCCACAGTACGTGCGCCCATATTCTACGTAATTTGCTGGAGGAGGGAGGGAGGTTTGGTGTTCGGGGCGAACTGGGAGGGGCATTCTAGTGGGGTTCTCGTCAGTATCTGCTCGTCAGGAATGTGAATGCAGACTTGGAGTCGCAGATTGTCTGCAGTGCTGAAACTGTCTGCGAAGAATGTGAAAGATGCAGATTAGGGCGGGCGAGCATGCAGGAAGCTCGCAGAGTTCCAGTCTCCAACAGCATAAGAAAATCCTACATACCCATTGTTGGCCATGGCCACAACCATCGAGACAATAATGTAGGGAGATTTGTCGCAAAGGTCGCTGGAAGTCTTATAGTATCATCTGCTGCTCGTAGACAGTGGGCTTTCGGTGTATTCGTGAAGTCTTGTATTGGACTGGTCTGCAGAGTGAAGTGATGGTAGCTATGGCGTAGAAGTACTGTAAACGATCGTGGTGAATTGAAGTGGTGGTGCGTAGAAAGTGGAAGTGAGGTGGAAATAGCTGCAGGTGGGTTCTGGTAGTTGGTGGAGTGGCTTTCGGTGACGGTGAAGAAAGCTGCTGGCACTTCGCTGGCGTCTGGCGTCAGAGTCTTTGGTTCTGGGAACGACGAACGAGCGAATGGAGGGGAAGTAGTGCTATGTAAGTAATTGAACGGTGGGCATAGCGGGTCCCAGAGAAGGGTAGAAGGCACGGCTAGCTTGCGTCTAGTGAGATACCCAGAAGGGTTTGGGTTTGAGTTTGGGTTGGGGTTTGGTGGTAATCGTCTGGTCTCGGGGTCCACTGATACCCTGGCAATTGCACCTCTTGTCTCCTCCTGGTGCTCTGGTCTGGCTTGCTCACTCTCAGGCCTGTCCTGTTCTAAATATTCCCTGGTTCTTCCCTGACTGGCGGAGCTGTCTTCTTCTGGAAAAGCGCCTCACCCACTCGCTCAGTTCTCTCGGGCACGGGAGATGGCAGACCTGAACCCAGCAATTCAGCACAGGGCAGGGAATTGCAGGGCAGCAGGGCAAGACAGGGTCAGCAGCGGCGGTACAATCTGAAATCCAGCGAATAGTACAGCGCCTAGTACTAGCTTCGACGCCCCTAGCTCCCCCTCTAGGTTTCCCAGTCAGACTCGTCCCAGCGTGCAAACTCTTTGTCCTTGTCCTTGTCCTTGGGACGGGAATGGCACCGACGGCACCGTAGCGTTGAAATAGCGTAGTGCAACCTGTAAGTCCGACCGCTCCTAGCCTGTAGCCACGCTGTGCTGCCTGTAGCTGCCCGCGGAAGGCAATTAGACTTTGAGGGTCTGCTGGGTACTTGGTACAGGTGGCTGCAGCTGATGGCCACCGGCTGGTATTCTAGTGCTCGCTTGGAGAGTTTGGGGAAGGAGCATTTCTGGTGTTTGACTCGTGGACAAGGTGACCAGTGGACAGGAATGAGGTGGATAGACGAGAACAGGTTTTGCTTCGGAGATTTGTTGTTGATTAGATTTAGTGGTTGATCAATCCGATGGTCGATCTGTGAAGGTATTCGGGATTTGCACTCCTGGCTCTTTCTGCTGCTGGCAACCTCGGCAGTGAAGAGAAACGCAATTGGAAGCAGCCACGATCGATGTCGATATATCCAGGTCCAGCACAAGCCGACGTTTACAAAGAGCCCAATGCAGCTACGATTCTGCACTCAAGTTCCTTTCCAACAAGGTCTTGTCAAGAAATAGAAGTCCTGCAGGTACGCGCTAGAAGATTTAAAAAAAGCTCTGATGCGGCAAGTAGTTTCTCTCCACTCAGCGGCAACAAAATCTATGAAAAGCGACTTTTTGGCCTCGTCTCCACACCTTGAGAATGAAAATAAGAAGTAATTATAGCGGCGGGAGGCAGCGGATAAGGAATAAAGGGAGAAGGCCGTTTCGAATGTTCAGACCAGACAGGACGGGACCAGGCTGACGTCGAGATGGGGGCCGAATATCCCCTGTCTGTATCAGAATTTCTGGCGCTTGTTGAGATCTCAGATTATATATTTATGTGGTGTTTTCTGTGCCCCTTCCGAGCAGCTGTCGTTGTTGGTTTTTGGTCCTGGAATCGCGGTGTCGTTCCTATTCGTGTATCAGACGGACCAGAGAACCGTAGTTTGGGGACCCAATCAATTGGTTACAGCGCAAATTGACTTCGGCGCATCGATTGGACGAGGGTTTGTGAATGGTTGCGTGTATGGGAGATGGATGGAGGTCCACACGGAGATGAAACGAAACAATCGTATGCTGGGCCCACGGAGGAAGAAGGAGTGCTGACAGGAGATTGAGTCTGTTTGGTCTCTGTATCCGTGTTTTGATACTGTGGATCAGCTCGAGGAGATGAAGCGAGGCTGTGATGTGTTGGCGCTGGATGATGAGCTGAGGGCAACTTCAGGGAAAAGAAGAACGACTAGAACAAAGAAAATGCTGAAGTAGGCCTTTGATTTGACATACAAAGATGTATATTCTAGGGTTGCGGACACGGTAAGGAAGTACAGCCTCTTTTGTAAACGTCAGCAAATCAGGGTCGCCATGCGTAGCGATTCGTCCATCGTACTGAATCGTTGCAAGTCTCTGCAATGAGATCCCGATTTTTGCTCATCTCACCACGCCTTGTAAACATCTACTTCGAATCTCTTGACACGGTATATCTGCTTCGTACATATGAAGTCGAAGGCAGTTCAGTTATCAAATCGAGAGGGCTAAAAGTTAAAATTCAACGCTATTCCTTCTAGCTGTTCCTCCGCCTTTCTTACTTTCAGTACACAAGACCCAGCTTTCCGGTCAAGTCACACCGTCACACTTGCCTATCTGTGCCGCTCCACCAAAAAAAACAAAGTCTGACCAACAAGCAGGGCTCGGAAATATTCTTCTGCCACTACTACCCAAGAAACCAGCGTATCCTTGTCCTTGTTACCGTCACAAGGGGTCAAGACGTGGTAATTTTTGGTAAGACGAGAATGCTAGGATATGGGGGCTTGCCATTTTCCTGCTGATAGAGATTGTGCTACAAACTTGCGAAGTCAAGAGACCCAACATCTGCTTGGGCAGCCTACTCAGTTCCTACGCGTTACTTCCGAACTTCTCGGTCTCTAGACCTCGGAAGAGGAGGTGAAGTCACCAGCATTTCAATTTCTGTACTCATGAGTCAAATTAGAATCAGCGTTGCTTTCGGCCCTTCACTGTATGAAGATCATCGACCCCAGCGATACCGAGGTGAAATCCATAGCCCAGCGCCAGGGTAGATCATCCATTTGATTTATACGACGATTCATTTAATACCGAGACAACGGTACGCCCGACTGCATGCCCATCACAACCCATCACTATGAGAATCTTTCCATACAGCAAAACGGAATGACTTCTGATGAAATTTCTGCTGCGCCAGAATCTAAGGAGAAGTGAGACAAAACTACTCCTGCTTATGTACTTAGTCTTCCCACTTAATTGGAACGGTTGCTGCATCCTGATCCTGACTCTCGAACGAGACATATCCAGTCCGAGGGTAGCGTTGTCAGGCCCGACAGTTTGGTTCGCCAACCAGGACTCAGCGTTCTGCACAGGTGGGTTGAGTGAGGGGCCCGCACCCGCACCCGACCATCACTCTTCTTCTCACGATACAACACATCCAAGTCATCGGTACAGCTGAGCTAGAAGTGCACATCTCATATCCAACTATGTACTGCAGCTTCACGATATCGCCGCATGATCATTGCAACCACTCACCACTTGCCAATCTCTTCCTCCACCAACAAACTCATCCCAGATTATGCCACACACAACCTCGTGCTGACGCTGCGTTACCAACGCTTGTCTATTGTTACGCCGCATCAATACTTCCAAGACCAACCAGGCTACTTCCATCGTACAGTACAGTACCCAATCCCCGTGTCTACCACATCACCATCTTACGCACCTGGATCCAGTTCATGGTAACTGGGCCAAGTACATGCAACAAAACCAGACATCCAGTTAGTCAAAATGGCTCAGCCGATCCGAAGCCGAAGGATTCGGACGAACAAAGTCTGCTGACTTGTATACATCCTTCTCTTTGCTCTAAAGTGTCTCTCCGCACATGACTGGACAGTATACGGACCCAGCAATGATCTTCCAGAAGATCGCTACTGCATTCCAGCTGAACCGCAGATGCCCTGGAAAAGAACTCCTCATACGGACGTTACGGCTAGTACCGAACCAGCATCAAATCACAAGGGCTCACTCGAGTAGAAAACCAACAAAGCGACCCGACCCGACGAACAGGAGCAGAGCTGGAAACTCCGTGAACTTCACACCGAGCCGCACGACCAACCACAGGCATCACAGCTAGGCCGGCGAGCGTCACGCTTTCTTTCATCCCCACCCACACCTACTAATAAGCCAGCAGCCCTGTCCGACCCAGCAGAGAGGTCTACCTCTTGCATATGCAATCATACATGCATGATCACGGCCCATCAGACGGCCGGCCTCCAATCAGATGGTTGCGTATACCTGGCAGGCAGCTCTGCTTGGGAATGGGTGGGAGGGGAGCTAATTGCCAAGACAGATGAAGAGTCTAGAGTCTAGATTCTGCATCTGCATCTAATATATGACAACGGAAGCTATATGTGGGTGAAAGCAAGCTAAAGCTCACAATCTAGGCGACGGATACCTATCATGGTGGGCAACTGCCTGCGGGGTGGAAGAATTCCAAGGTGGGTATGTATTTGTTACACTTCCTCGCTTCTCCTTCGAACGGGATCCAGAGCCGAGGATCAAGTGAGTGCACATGTACGCCTCAAGCCACTCTTCCATCTGCTGGCAACGCACTGGACTGACAAAAATGGGACGCCACCACCTAACAGCGGGTAGTGGTACGAAAATACCTCCCTACCTACCTACCCACCCGCGGTGATGGTTCAAGTCGCCGGCACAGCACATCACACATCACACATCACATGGCGCTGGTTCCATCCAACTTCCCGGGTCTCATCTCACCCAAACTCCATCTCTCCCGAATGTCCATCCCGTTGAACCAAGGATTCAGTACCTTTGTACTTGTGCATGTACATGTACCTCTGTCACAGTCACAAACTTTACGTGTTAAAAGTACACGTACAGTCAAGCACCGAGGTACAAGGATACAATTCTATTTTTGCTTATTATGGATACCTTCGAGAAGCAGAGCTCTCTGTTCCATCGCAGTAAGCGCTGGCTAGGGCCTGTCTGAGATATTCCGTCGGTACCCAATGAAATCTGATGGCAGGATTGCAGGTGAAAATTATGTTACGCAACGCATAATACAGGATGGAAAAAATTGGGAGAAGGAAAGGGGAAGTCAACTTTATGCGTGATGCCGTGTACGATTTTCAGTGGTCTGGGTCAGTGATCCGGCTGATGTGATGATCCCATTCGACATGCAGCAACAATGAACGAGGACGATTCCAAACTTCGCTGTTTGATGATATGCACGCACGCTGGCCTCAAATCCTACTCACCGCAGTTCAGTTTTTCCGTCTGATCACTTCAAAGCGCTGTATCTTCTCATTTCATTTCTCGCTTGGTATCAAATGACAAAAGTACCCCCTCATCGAGATGATATCAGATAACCAATTTCTCTTATCCTTATCTCCTAGTCCAGCTCAGCCCAGCCTAGCAAATTCTATCCAAACTCAAACAGACCCAAATGACACCTCCCCCCCTGTTCTCCATCCCATCATCAATTTTCCTTTCATCCATCCATCCATCAATCCATCCAACCTCTTAGTACCTCTCATCGTCAAATACATGAAGAAAAACACTCTCTATCGCCGCTTCCCGCCAAAACCTTCCCTTCCCCTCCCCTCCCTGTCCTCTGCCCTAGACAGAAATCTCGTCCTCCTCTCATCCACCTCATCATCGTCATCCTCTCCTTCTTCCCTCCCCTTTCCCTTCAACTGCACAGACCTTCCTTCCTTCCTTTCAAAGTTCCGATCCAATCCAATCCAATCCAATCCAATCCATCCAACCTATCAACCAATCCACCACTTCCCCTCCCCTTTCACCAAGCCTCCATACAGCACACCAATCTCGCCTTCGCACAAGCTCAACCTCCCTTCCCCTTCCCTTCTCCAATCATTCCAAGTCTTCCAGGCTTCCCACCCACCCGACGGGCTGGGACGCACATTCCCTGCTCTGTGGCTTTTGGCAGGGATCTCCCTTGCCTAGCTTAGACATGGAAATGTCTCACTCAGCCCGACAGGGGTTGAGTCGCTCGTGAAGGTGATTGAGTTTGGTGCTGACTGAGAGCTTTGCAGGGATCGCCTGCTTGGTTGGTTGGAAGCCTGAGCCGAGGTGTGTGGTTAGGTTAGGGGAAAGAGCATGAGTGATTTTGAAAGGTAGTTAGTTTGGTGAGCGAGCGCTCCTCGTTAGTTCTCATCAGGGAATTGAGATTGAGATAGAGAAGAATCCAGTATTTCTGAGGCCAGTGAATTGTTTGTTACAGGCTATTTGCGTAACAGAGAAGCAGGAGAGGAGAGACGCTGCCGTACTTCCTGTGGAGAAGGGCAAGAGGAAGAACATGAGTCAAGTAGCTCTCTCGTCTATCTGCCACCTCCGTCAGATACCGTGTCTTGCTCCTCCGAATTGCTTCGTTCTTCCCGTTTCTCTTCTGTATGATCACGACTTTATCTCACACGTCTTGTTGAAAAACTTGTCTGCTTCTTCACCGGGCTACCTTTCTATTCAAAATCTTGCATTTGAGTTTCAAATCAGTCAACCATCAACTCTGCCCAAAATCACGGTCCCCGTCCCCTCCACCTCCAAACCGCACATTATTACTCAAAATATCCAACCGTACCGATACCATGGTCATTCGACTCATGATCTAGGTCAATCCTCCAATATTAAATTGTCAATTCGGCGAACGTCCACTTAGTCTGCACTGCACAATGCGAACTGCACATCAGCTCGCGGTGATCTGACCTGATCTGCAAGTCATGATATGGAATAGGCAGGAGGTTATGGTTGGGACTTCGACCTAGAGACGCCAGGAGGCAAGTGCCGTGATCGACGGCGAGAGCGGCTGCTCGTACCGACACTGTCAGTTATGGTGCAATGTTGTCTGGTCTGCCAGGTTTAGCTTGACATTTCGGCTTTCTCGGATTTCGTTTCGTTGGGTGAGGAGGTGTGTTGCGTTTTGATATTGATGGAGTTTCGGAGTGCGCTGGTGGTGGTTCTGGTGGGGGGAACTACCACGAATAATGTCTTGGTATGGTATTTATGAGCTCTTCTTTTGAAGAGGTTGAATCGAAACAGCTTATTGAATTTACTTCTGTTTATTTGGATTATTTGTTCCGAATCTCTGCTGCCTTTTCGTTGTTGACAATAATTGTTTTTGCGTGCTGGTGTCCAAACCGGGAAGGCTTCTTGTGTGTGGACGTGCCTGCCCGCTCATCACTGACCTCAAGTTCAGGAAAAAGGAAGAGAAAGTTCTCTCTTCTTTTGTATTCCAACATACTTCATCCTTTGATTTCCATTCTCATGTTCAAAATACTTTGGCCTCGCCTGCAGGTACTGCATGTCCTGCCGCTCACGACTTCAATGCTCTCCTACACCAGATATCCCAATTCATAGGCCAAGACACTTTATGGGCTCAAGGCCATACCGTTCAAAGATAATCTCAGAGTCCAACATCGCAATAATGTTTCAGCACACCTTTCTAGCGATGAACAAGATCACGCTTCAATCGCCGACCCAAGAACGCAGTCCTTGTGCGACTTCTCTCCCACGTACATCGCCGGGAATTATCAACGATCACAGTAACCACAAGTTCAGATCTCGATGCACATCTCCACCCCTCCACAAGCTCACACACCCAATATCCAGGTCTTTGGGACATCGTTCTGCGAGTTTCCGTGGGAACGGCGATTAGGTTTTGGCTGTACAAGTCTCGGGGATCTGGTACCCAGCACCGGAAAATAGCAGCGACGGGATCGTAGGCATTGACAGTCTACGAAATCTCGTGTCCCAGATTGATTTCAGGGTCAAGGGTCTGAAATGCATCTCTACGACTGTGTAACGGGGCACTTGGGCAGCTGCATATGATGATCGGATCGGTGTACGGGGTGCCAATAACTACGACCCCTTGTGTCTCAAGCAGGACACAAGACGATCAAATGACTGCTCTCGAATTGGAAGGTGCGAGAAATAATTTCTGGGATCTCGATACGGGCATCTTTCTGCGTCCTATCATCGCTCAATCGAACTATCACCAGATCTACATATCAAGCTATTGCTCACCTGCATCACCATCACCTTTCATGATCAAAAAATATCCGAAGCTGGATCACTTCCTATTCGTGAGTGTGTACCGTTCACTCGGATCCGACAGTCAACTGGTAAGGTTACAGGCCTCAATTCGACTGCCCGCATCTCTCTCGGCCTGCATGATCTTCCACCCTGACCCCGCAGACAGAGCCGGCAGCAACCAGTCGTTCCGACCGCCATTTCACATCCGAACGAACACTTCAGGATCCGAACACCATCTAATCACAGGAACAGATATATATGAACAAGACATATCATTTGCCGGTTCGCAAGGTCCACACACATCGAAGGAATTACCTGCATCTCAATCCCGATACTCTGGCTACCCAAAGTGTCTCACAGCTCTGAACGAATGCTTTACAATGAGAGGCCATCCAGCCACACACCGCCGTGTTGAGCAATATATTTGATTATGCCATCGATGCACATGTTGCAGTGTTGATCGCGTTGGCATGCATGATGTCTGGGATTTGTGTCACGCCTGGTGGAATCCATCTGGTACTCAGATTGCAGCACTTCAGAATCTGTTCTCCAACCAAACAGCCGCACTCCTTAAAACAACAAGTCTCACGATGGTAATGAACGACGAGACATGTTGCCCCGCAGTCCCCAAAGACATTAGGCTCCAGGCCCGGAGCGAAAGTCTTACCAAGTGCGTAAGGCAAGGAAGCAGACTTCTGCTCTTCAGCGGCATGGAATACGATCCATGCTTGTTCCGATCGTGCCGAAAGGAAACAACACGATGCAACCAGCATGAACGCCACCAATATTTCAGAATAGCATGTCACACTTCTCGTCATCTGAGGTTTCATGGCAAGCTTCCAATCGGTCCGCAAACTACCTCCATAACGCCACGACTCATTTAATTTTCGTATTGCTCAGCCACCGAAAACTGAACACATCAGCATCCATTTCGATTAGACCAGTCGATGCTACACATTTTGCAATTTTTGCGGCCGCGCCCTGTAAACCATATGACATGCCACAGTACCTCACTCACACCCCTGCATGACAATCGAGCGATGAACATCCAACTCGACACTCATATTAACATATTAGTCGCCACGATGATCAGATACGGGGGAATTCTCCTCGTTCTCGGGAGACGCAATCCGTACTTCTTTCAATTGCTACTCAGAGACCAAATAGCCAATGGAAGACTCCTGTAGAGATTGTAGCAATTGTATCAACTCGCGCTTGTACCGCGCTTCGATACAATTCAGCGGAATCGTACCGTTGGCCGGAATCTGCTGCCGAGGAACCCTAATGCAGCTCGAAGCACACCGCCGCCAAACACCTGAGATATCAAACCATGTCCCTATCTTCATCTCTACCCCTCCAACCATCAATCCAAACTCAACTGCCGAAACTTTCGTTCCCTGACGATCTAGGATACGGCGGTACTCGTACATCCCAGCGACAGACGGCCAACTCTCCCTCATCCTTGGATCCCTGAATCACATCCCCGCAACTCAACGGCGAAGAACGAAAACAAGGATAGTGACAAGGACAAGGTTGAGGCTCTTCCCCTCATGACTCGGAGAATTTCGCAATGCTTACTAAAGCTGACGCCCAACCAGACTGTCGGGTCCTCAAAACTTGATTTTTATCGACAGAAATAGGTTGGTGTGACTGCGCGTCGGCCAATTTAATCCTCTTCTTCGACATTTCTTTCTCCCTTTCTCTCAAGTTGAGCAAAACGTTCCTGTCTACTTTGCTGACCGCTCAGGAAAGCATTATTTATACGACAACTACTGGCCATCATCGTGTTCCCTCTTCTTACTCTTCAAAATGCCTCTCCTAATCCGGCTTTTGCCTCCAACAATCAGAACAAGCAAATCCCGAACCTTGTCAAAACCAACCCCTCTCCAAACTCTGTTATAGAAGCGGATGAAGTCATCCGCATCATTTCTCTTCTTATCCCACTCAATCCAGTTTCCGTTCCAATTTTTTGAGTTCCAAAACAACGTAAGCGAGTCTCCACCTCCAATTAAGGCCTTGAGCCTTGTTCGCCGTCCACTGTTCCCGTTCTCCAGGGGGGGCAATTATCTCCGAATGGTGACCTCTCGCTTCGCTTAGGGCATGCCAGTCGCCGGCCAGTGTGCCAGCTTCATGGATCGAGGAGTGGAGAGACGGGCCGAGGTTTGAATGGGTCCTGATCCAGGGGAAAGGGAGACTTGGGGGGGTTTGAATGATTTGGAAATTGATCCACTTTCCTGGTAACGTTTCATTGTTTTGTAATTTTTTCTTGGCGATGGTTTTTTGGTCGTATGGAGGTTCGCATTCCGCGAGGTCTTTTTCGATGTTTGTTTTCTAGGTTTGAGGAGCGGATCATGCGGAAGTTGCGGACTTTCGGTGATACTCGATTTGGGAGATTCCAGTCAGATGGAAGGAAGAGGGGTACTTTTTGTTCCTGTATCGCTGCGCTTTCTGATTTTTCGGAACAGTATTCTTCAAGATTCAGTGCTTTTATTGCACGTCTTTTAATTTGCTGCTTTGTACTTCCTTTGGTTCTCGTCTTATCCTGAATTTTGGAGCACAACTCCACATTCTCTGTTCTTTGAACCCGAGTCTATTATTTGCCTTGCAGCATTTCTCTCAACTTGCTACGGGCAGTAGGCAGCTTGCGAGCTAAGAGACTGGGAAGTCTCTCAGAACAGCAAAAGAGTCTTCCAAATACTGCTTTGATGTCTATCTGCTCATGATTTTTGAAATCTCTTTCAGCATTGTAAATCAATAATACTGCAGGGACCAGCTTGTTCTTCTAGTGGAAGGATATCAACAATGCATTACTGCCTCCATTATGACATCTAAAGATTCTAGACTCTGAGACTAGACAATCCACCATCTGCAAGCTCATCAATCTCCTCATCCGTCATCTTCTTCCTCTCCTCTCCATCATCCTCTGAATCTGATTTACCAGTATCGCCAGACTCGGAGTCGGATTCTCCCCCAGGATGTCGACGAGCTTGGCTAAAATCGGTGGAGATATCGGTATTAGCGGATGGGCTGGATCCTGCAACAGCTGACGATCCGGGGCCAGACGATGCTGCCGTTGAGGTGCTGGTGCTGGTGCTGGTGCTGATGCTGGTGCTGGTGGATGGGGGAGGAGCAGAATCGGCGCCCAACGAGAAAGTTTCCAATTGGCTGGTGATGCCATCTGCGTCGCTAGCAGTCGTGGTGGTTGGCGTTTGGGTAGGTGGTCAAGTCTCACGATCTTGGGCATCGTCCGAAACCTCGCCTCCCTCGTCCTCTTCACTCTCTTCGCCCTCTTCACCATATCCACCATATCCACCGTCTTCGCCCTCCTCACCCTCCTTTTCATCCGTACCCTCCTTACCCTCCTCCTCGAAGGGATTATGGTCTTCAAAGTCACTGGGTGGTTCCGAGACAGTATCCGAATTTCGATCTTCGATGTCATCACTCCCTCTCGTAACATCAGAGTCGGGGCTCGAACCCTCCTCGTCAACCGGGTGTTCGGGTTCCAATCTCAGGTCTTGATTCTCCGATTCATTTCTAGATGTATCTTCTTCTTGTTCTTCTCCACCGGCTCCAACGTCCATGGATGTCTCGGGAGCAGAGGATTTCGCGATCTCTGAGGTCCAGTTGCCGGGTGAGACCTCCCACGCTAAACTGGCTGGGTCCAATCCATCATCATCTTCCATTTCGATGTCGGTGTCGTTGTCTTCGATTTCTAGCTCAGATTCGTCGTCTACTTGCATGTCCGTAACTTCATAAATGTCCATATCTAAAGTCTGCGAAGGAGGATGGAAAATGCCAGGTCGATCTTGCGACATATACTGACCATTCTGTCCGACGAAGGGAATCTCTCCACCTCTGTTTGCAGTCTCGATGTATGTTGTCGACGATTGCTCGGTTTCCATGGCTTCGCATGTGGTAACGAAATCAGCAGATGATGTATGATCCTGTTGGGACCTTCCTGCGGGTGTTGCGGTGCTGAAAACTGCTTCCTCACAAGTATTGTCCCGATCGACAAATGTCGCAACCTCCTGTGGTGATATTTCAGCAGTTGTTGTAATGTCCAAACAGTTCTCAGCAACAGTCTCATCTTCAATTTTGACTTCGGCTAAAAATTCCAACTCGACGGTATCCTTCCGTACAACAGACTCGATCAGACGTTCTCTGACGCCACAAAGCATCTCGAGGCTCATCCTTGGGGTGTATTTGACGAGCTGCATATTTGGAGGGCATGGCGTGTAGACGTTCAGAAGTCGTTGTATCATTATCGGAATTTGTAGAACTTCCCAAAGCACGACAAGTCGTGGTCCCGGAGTGTATTTTACCAGCTGCATATCCGACGCGCATGGCGTGTATTTCTTTTGAGCCTGTGCGTCGGAGGTAGAAGACCAACTCTGGTGTGCTGTCGAGGAGGATGTATCGAGGACGCTAGACTTGGGACCCGAGGTAGCAGGGCGCTTCTTGTGGAATCTGAAAGCTGCGGGAACTCTGAGATAGTTTGGTAGAGTTGTGCTGTTCGTCGAAGAGGGAGGCTTTTGTGATTCAGCTAAACGGTACGGGAAGAACCAGGTGCATGATGGGAGGAGGATATTGGTGTCGGCTACCTTCGTGGACGTAGCGTCTTGTTTCATGGGCTCGCCCTAACATCCCCAGTTAACATATGCTACCTATCTATGAGTATTGTTTGGAGGAGAAGGAAACATACGAAGAATGCCAAGAATGGCTCTGATATCGGCGTCTTCCACTGAGGCAGTACGATCGGGATCTGTTGCCACATGTTAGCTTTTGGTCTCCAGCAATGTCGGTGGAAAATCTAGAAATGAGGATAGTAACGTACCGACTGTGTCTTCAGAGCCGTCCAATCCAACTCGAGTTCCCAAACACCATTGCCTTTTTGGCCTCGTGAGCTGGCAGGACACGGCTTTTCGGTGAGATAGCGGCAATTGTTACTGGATAGGTGAAGATCACAGGAATACAACCAAGAGAGTTCCCGCTCTGCTACTTTCCTCTTAGCCTCATGTCTCCCTATGTGGCTTTCGGCAGCCCAGTAGGACCCACGGAAAAGCAGGGATGCGATCCAAGGTCGCCCCTCGACGACGGGCTTCACGAGATTGAACCAATGGGAAGGGGCTTGAAAGTATGCCACTGGTGGAAACGAATCTTCCAGCGTTCGTGCTTTCTCATTGTTGTTTCCTGATTTCAACAACTAGACACCATGAAAGTCACTTTGTCAAGACTGGATCATTGAGCACTTATGATCCAGTCGCTGGTACTCGGGCGTTCTCCTGGATACAAAGTCAATCAAGGCTGCTCATGATGAATGTGCAATATAGCAAATCCGACAATGTACTTCTTTTATATCTCGATGATAGAATTTTGCAGATTCAAAGTTGCTGCGGTAATAAACAATCATTGCGGTGATATGCGAAACCAAGGCATGGCCTCTAGAGCCAAGAATAAGTGATTTCAATATCTTCATCATTTGCAATAAACGTTTCGGATGCACAGATAATCCCTTTAGACAATATCATCATTGTTTTGGTATTTTAGCCGGAGTAATGCCGGTTAAGCGATGATGCTGTCTACCACTACATACGACGAAATAATGAGCTTTTCGGCCGTTGCAAGTATGGCGGAGCGGGAGTGGCGAGCGTTCGATGCGGGAAACGTGATTGAGTTCTGCAGGCAGTTCAATCACCTACACCATGAAGAATTTTCTGCCACTCCTGTGAGGATACCATACTTGTCCTCCCGATCTTGCACCTTGGGTAGCTTCTCCTGGTGTCGGATCACAAGCTGTCTTCACGTGGATAGTCCTTTCGGTGTCCGGTTCCCGCTTTCTGAGTGGCCGACTTCCCACTGGGAAGTACTTACCCCGGGAGACAGTTCAAATCCTCTATGTTGTAGGTTCAATTCCTACGTTCGTTCTCAGTGCATTCTGAGAGAGGGGTGAAAAGAGTAAAATCTTTTTGCCATTCTCCACCTAAGTTCCTACTAAGCAAGACCACTATTGCCGCTTATCTCTTCTTTAATTTTTCACACCCTTTTTGATTGTAACCTCAAATTTCAACCTAAGTGAGGATTTGGATGTTCAAGGCTATGCAGTACTGGGAAGAGTCAAGGTGACTGGCGAGTCGAACCTTGAGTGAGAGGACTCAGCAGCCCCTTCCTCAACGAAGACAAAACGTCGCGTCGCTCTCTGTCCTTTCCATATGGAAGTGGGCTCAATGCTTAACCATTCAAAGTGCGATGCAGGTTCCATCGCCTCGCATCAACGTTCCGCTAACGCTTCTACCCCGCTTAGTACACAAGAACAGGACCAGGTTGGCAATATCCCTCTCGACTTCTACAGGGTATCCCCCTTTCTTTCTGCTTAACACATCAGCTCTACTCTCAAGTTCTGCAGTGTCTCAAAACCTTCTTACCGTTTGGCCGAATGTGCTTGCATGTGCTCCCCGATCGCAGCCTCGGTTTTGTAGTCTAGGATGGAGCTGGCCTTTGTGCCTGGCTCATTCCCTAAGTACAAATGAGTGTTCAAATAATCTATTTCTGGGTAGATGCAAACTTACCACCGGGAATGAGCAAGTTCCAACGCACACCCAAATTTCGTAGCTCCTTCGCTAGCTCTCGTATAGAATCAACCTATCCTAAATATCAAAAAACCTACATATGATACTTGAGATCGCGCACTTACAAGCTCCATATTAGCCTCACTGCCTGTATCCTTTACAGACGAAATAGTGAGCACTAGTCCATCACCTCTCTGTTTGAAAACTTGAAGGACCTCAGTTCTCAAGTCCGCTGTACCGCCCTCAATGGTTCCAGCCACATCAATGAAATAATTCACATCATCCTTCATGTACATTCTCGCCGCGTAGTCAAGCACATCCCTACCAACAAGAGGCTTTTCTGCCTCATACTGAAAGAACTGAAAATGCGACGCTCTGCTTGTCTCGGTGCTTTTGTGCGCAGGACGGCTGTCAACGCCAAGCACGAATGCATTGCTGTTGAGCAGTTCGCGACAAATTGCTGCACCTTGTTCGGATGCAGCCGAAGTTACAATGGCAACTGTTTGTGCTTATCAGCAATGATGTAAAAATTGGCAGATGTTCAAATAGAGTGTACTTTTCCCGACCAGGTTGAGCGGGTGGTCTCCGATGTAGTTCATTTTTGGAAATCGAAGGGGTATCAAGATATCAGTTTATGACTTTCAATGGAACATACAACTATCAGATACGTTGGATGAAGAACTGTCTTGCTTCTTATTGAGGAAAATATTAGTTGGTATAGCGAGGAAACGTTCCTACCGCTCGTCCGGAGCACGCCGCACATATTGCGGGGAAGCTGATGTTCATTAGCTCGAAAGAAGACGGACCGGTAGAACTAATTGCTGAATGGACATTACTCCGCGAAACCAAAATTATCTATGAAAAAATCAAGCGCGACGGTGTTTTCAAAGTGCCCAATGGGTTGGAAAAAATTGGCTGTGTGGGTATCGTCGCTGTGGTGAATACCCAGCCGAGGGAAAGAAAGCGCGCGCAGACGTTTGTTCGCTCTCTCATCCGTGCATATCCATGGCTACCATTGGGTTTCAATTCGTGTCAAAAGACCTGTAGGGACTCACCGATACTCATTTTCTATCATGAGCTGGAGCGTAGTCCCACTGCACAGCCGCTTCTCATCTGCTGAAATCTAGACACTAAAGCGAAGGCCGCCTGTCGGTAGAATATGAGCTTCAACAAGGGGCAAAGGACCGAAAACTCTCAGAAAACAGTCTTCGAAGTTTGAGACGAAGAAGTACATAGCTCGATCCGTTATCGAACAAACAATCACAATGACCTTTTTGTCAAAAATGAAAGTCCCACGTGACCTTCATTAGGAAGCGTTATTCTGACTACCAGGCCAGCGGACGGGATTCGACGACGGGAGGCTGATGCAACTCACTAGACCAGAAGTGGAGAACCGATACTCGAGGTCAAATTGCCGATTAACAGTTCCAGGCGGTCAGACTGGTATGAAGTATGCCCTGAAATGACGCTGTGGGATCTCTTTTCGCACAAGAATGAAGAGCTAGGGACCTGCATTGGCGATAGCGAGTCAAGTGACCTGTGAGACTTTTGAACCGAATGTTCAGTATCAGGTCATGAGATGAGTGAGGACGTCCCAACAGGTTCACGGGGGCAGGATCATGCGTACCTCAGATGATGTATTTGGACTCGACACTAGGTGGCTCTGCAAAGTCGCTAGTGGAGAAGATAGACTAGATACATGTCTGGAGCAGCTGTAAGTTTAGAAACTCAACAAGACGAGTTAATCAATAGCTGGAGAATACAGTATCAATTATGACGCTGGAAAAGCTGACACCAGACTAAGCCTCTTCGCAACACTATGGCATTCTTGGTGTAATTATAGACAGTTCGGATCTTGCTGATTAATATTTTGGCCGTACAAGTGCTCAAACACCGTCATTTTATGTTGCTCATGCTCATCCGAGGACATGATATTGGTTCCCTGACTGTAGGGAAGAAGTGCTCCAGCCACCAAGACGATCCCGAGCTCGGGTGGACGTCACGTTGAGGGCACTAGCTAGATCACAGAGACCCATCGAACAGAAGGGCTACCTCGAAAACTGCCTTCAGGGGTAGAGCTACTGCTCGAGAGTTCCTCGAAAATCTGTTGTGATGCCGGGAAAACCACGGTCCGGGCACGATGAGTCTAATTATTCAATGATTGGACATTTCCTCGGATTGCGTGGGCGCTCTATGGCAAATCGGAGCACTATGCTGAGCTGCCGAGACGTGATTCACGCCGAAGGAGATGCGACAAAATAAACAAAGCTAAGCGAGACGCTAATGAACATGCAATGTGAGAGGTGTTCAGTAGTATCAAGATCGTTCGAGAGAAAGAACCCTTCCCCCGTTAATGAACTCTGAGGCAAGATTGCCAGTAGCAGAAAAGTAAGCAATCTGCCAGTTGCAGATACGTGAAGTGTTTCCTCGGGCCACTCTATCGATTCTGCTCAGCCACAAGAGCTTCAGATGGAGACACTCAATAGAAAGCACGATAAGAGTGTCGTCAGAGATGAAGAGGCAATTAAGACCGGTGAGTGGAGGCAGAGTGCTAGAGTCAATTACGCAAGGTTCAGAGAATGTGATGGCCAAAAATATCATACACATGAAACTGTCGGCAGAACTACATCTTGCTTGGCATTCTCATACCACCATCAAGTCTCAATACAACACCATTCAACATGATATTCTCGATGCCCTGCGTGACAAGCTGTGCGAATTCGTGTGGTTGGCCAGGCCTCACTGTACGTCATTAGTCCCAAATTTCAAAAAAGGCTGCTGCCCAATGGAGGTAATTCTCAATCTTACGAGGGAACTCCATAACTCTGGTCAGACTCGCTCTGACCTTATCACTCATCATGCTAGTCATACGACTCTCAAATAGACTGGGCGCAATCGTCACGACACGAATACCATGTCTTGCAAGATCTCTCGTCAACGGCAGCGTAAGCGATGCAATCGCTCCTTTCGATGCAGAGTATGCGACTTGTCCTGGCTGGCCATCGAAGGCTGCGGAAGAAGAGACCATAATTATGACTCCTCGTTCGCCGTCGGCTCCGATGGGCGTGGTGGCTGCCATATGTGGGAGGACTTGGCGGATGAGATCGATGGTGCCGCGGACATTGACATTCATGACAAAGTCTAATGAGAACACGGATCAAGTTTAGCCAATCGACTCAGAAAGATCGAGATATGGGAGGCAAATCTGATATGACCGAAAGTGGAAATGTAACATACCAAAGTCGTCCAACGAGAAGGGCTTCAAATTGCGGTCGAGAATCTGCTTATTTCATTAGATCTGTTTAATCTCCAGGGAACTCAAACTTGTCCGAGGAACGGGATGCTACAAAACAGAGACAGCTTCAGGCATAGACTATAAGTCAAGCTGTACTGCGCGCAGATGGGCTGTACTGAGTGGATGAGAAGCCGTTTATCAACATGAGATCACGTGACGGCTCCCAAGCCCCCGACTCCGGTGGTCTTTCTCCCGCGGCTCGAGAAAGTGCACAACTCGTTTATGCAGAAGGGCATTAATCATGGGAAAATGATACAAGAATTGTAGAATGAGTGAAAAAACCGACCTTTGCCGGGGTAGAAACGCCCGCAGCAGCAATAACACCTCCAACTTCCTTGCCCGTCTCTTTGATCCATGCCAAAGCTCCCTTAACAGCAGCAGAAATGCTTTCGGTCTCCAATACATTCGCCTCAAAGAACTTAGTCTTCCCACCACCGATCTCTTCGACGACCTCCGCGGCAAGCTCCTCGTTCATATCGAGAATAGCTGCGAAGCCTCCTTTTTGGCAGATATCCTCAACACATGCTCGGCCAAGCCCGGATGCCCTGTTGTCTGTAAGCTTGATATGTCATTGGAATGTAGGGAAACGTACCCTCCGGACACGATGAATGTTCTGCCTTCAATCTTCATGATGATTTTTGTTTCGATTGATGATATCAAAGTAATGGACAAAAGAGAAGAATGATGTGAGATGAAGTTGACAGTCAAATAAACAACCTTGGCTCACAACTTGCCTGCCACTTTTCCCGAAACAGCCAAGCGTTGATCGGACATGGTACTCTCAAACGCCGACAGACGACGATAAGACAACGACATCGCGCATCAATCACACGCTTCAACAGCAGGGATCTGAGGCTTGAAATGACGACCGCGGAGTGAGTGAGGGAAGAAACAAGGAAGTGAGAAGACGATAACGACAGCGAGATACCAAACCCCCGCTGAGAGCGACGAAAGAGTATACAAGATGGTGCGCCCGAGGAGATCATCCGCTGCGAGCGACGAGTCGGGAGGGACGGCGCGCGATCAGGTTTGTTGACCTCTCTGCGCGGTTGCGAGAGAAGAATAAATGCTGATGGAATGATCAGGAACTGGGCAGCATGTACGATTATCTGGCGAAGATCATTCTGCTGGGGCCGAGTGGGAGTGGGAAGTACGTGCCATCTCAGTTATCCTTTGAAGAGGAGGCTGTATTGACAATGGGAATTAGATCTTGTCTCTTGCACCGCTTCGTCAAAAACGAATGGAGAATCGTATCTTCACAGACCATAGGCGTTGAGTTCGCAAGCAAGATAATACGAGTTGGGACAGGCGCGAGGAGGAAGCGGATAAAACTCCAGGTATATACAGATTTTCCCCTCCTCTGCTTCTTGGGAGCCCCTCCATTCCTCCAGCTAGAGCCCAGCTAATTTGTTCTTTTCCTTCCAGCTCTGGGACACAGCAGGCACCGAACGATTCCGCTCCGTCTCACGCTCCTACTACCGCGGCGCCGCTGGCGCAATTCTAGTCTACGACATAACCTCCCACAATACCTTCACAGCCCTCCCCTCCTTTATGAACGACGCACGAGCCCTCGCATCCCCAAACCTCACTCTTCTTCTCGCAGGTAACAAGGCGGACTTGGCAGATAGCGGGACATTGATCGATACAAGCTCGCCTCTACCGCCCGCTACACCATCGAGTGTAAGCAGTAAAGCCTCGTCATTTCCTTTCAATGCTGGAGGGTCCGTTCCATCTACGAATGGGTCTGCGTCTGGGGCTGGAACTCTTGGGCTAGGGACACAATTGCGGGCAAGTGTTGCGCCGGATGGAAGGGAGGTTAGTGCGGAGGAAGCATCAAAATGGGCAAGCAGCAATAACGTACCTGTGTCGGTCGAGGTATCAGCTCTCAGTGGAGATAATGTTGAAGAGGTCTTCAATCGTCTAGCGAGGATGATATTAACGAAGATCGAACTTGGGGAGATAGATCCTGATGATCCCATGAGCGGCATACAATATGGCGATGGGGGGTGGCAGGGAGATGGGGATGGCGCAAGTGTCAAGAGTGGGATGACTGTTGATGAGGGTGCCAGGAGAAGAAGGAAACCGAGGAGTAGGAATGGATGGGGACTGGGGGGTGGGACTTTAGGAGGTATGCGGGAGTGGGAAGAAGTTTTCACACTCAGCGGGAGTCGGAGGAGGAATAGAGGGTGCTGCTGATTCTGCCGAGGTTCAGAGCAAAGAGCAGTACGTCTCAGTTGTAAGAAGGCTTTTCTTGCTACGTATATACATTTCGTTTGTGTTCATAGCTGGGTGGGGCAGGACCTGGCAAGGCGTTTGGTGTTTCTTTGCCCAGTAGCAGTAGATGGGCATGCATGCCTCTTCTTTCGATTTCCTTCTTTCCGTGTCAATATTTTCAGCGAGATTGTTCCTTGGAAGGGAACAGATGATGGTACATTTGATATTGACATTGAGCTAGAAGTCGGTGTGGATATATTAGAGAATAATGCAATAATAATCCATTCATGTCAGGGCACAGCATTCGATATCTGCGAGAAGGAGTCTCCACGCACTGACACTCTATCTCGGCTTTTCGGTAGACTTTCTAGAGATTAGTATGAAGCTAGATTGACTTCGTTGTACAAGGTATGAAAGGATATCGCCAATATATTAGTTTATACTATGCATGTAAGACTCGCTGATTAGAAGCTAGGAACATGTCAGCAACCACTCGAGTCAAGATCCCATTGCATATCATCGAATTCAGCGCTATCAGCTTCACGGTCCCAACCGAAGCAGATCCCCCCAGTCCAGCCGCCATGTCCACACATCAGCATACCTTTCAAGGACCATCTTGCCCGTCTGCCGTCAAATGCCTGTCCTCTTCGCCTCATTCATGACCTTTCCAATTTCCTCTGATGCTCCCTGCAACAAACCCCACAACAACTTCGCATCTGTGATCATCCTTCCCCACGATGGGAGTTTCATCTCCTTCCTTTCTTTCTCCTCGACCACCATCCTCAGGTATTCTCCCATTCCCCTGGCCTTCCCATCACCACCAACACGCCATCCTTCGTTCTCATCTCGTTTCTGATTCGAACTTTTTCCGGCCTCAGCCTCCAACTCGTCGCAATAATGGACGAAGAACTCTGCGACATCTCTCACTAGATCGTACAGGCTTTCAGCCGTGATCGCGACATCCAGACAAGCATGAAGAATTTGTCTTCCGAGCACATGGCCGTACTTCTTGGCAGTTGAGATGTTTGGCTTGGGGTCCTTGGTCATCCAGGTGAAGAGGATACGGGCCAAATTAGTCACTTGGTTGGGTGAGGCTTCAGATTCGGGAATAGGTGGAAAGGGTATCTCGCTTTTCAAGTAGCCCTATTTGAGAGCAAATTAGCATGCGTCTCTCGCCTGATTTAAGAGCCGATCTTGGTAGTTTCTGAATCAAGAATCCATATTTGAAGTTACTTAGAAGTATACGACTCTCATAAGTCGCTGACATGGGGAGAATTGTTGAGATAAGAAACCTCGCACTAACCAAAGCATACCAGATGGCTATGAACTCATGGACTTGGCTCATTTGTATTTCTTGGGCCTCGATGCTATGATCGAGTGTTTCGCGATCAGACTTGGCAGCTGTGCTCGCAGCCGCAAGGGACATGATAGGAGGCTTGTTTGGTGGTGGACCTTTCGCCATCCTCTGTCTCCTTCCCTTGCGTGGCTCCGTCCTGACCTCAGCGGAACTCTCCACCTTGTCCTGTCTCTCTTGGCTTTCCTTCTCAAGAACATTTCTTTGCTCGCCTCTTTCTCCACCTCTCTCTCTGTACTGTTTCTGGGCCTTCTCTCTTTCCTTCTCATTTCCTCTCTTGTTTCTCCTTTTGTGGAGTCGGGGAGTACTTGATTGGCACCTCGATCGGGTGCGATTTTCGATCTCCGGATATGTAGAAGACGTCTTGTACGACAGCGTTCTTGAGAACTGCGAAAGGTTCGATATAATAGACTGTGCCGGTGAAGGCGACAAGCAGATGACCCGGCGAGACAGCAGTGTGACGTGGGATCTAGATCTGGATTGCCAAGGACTCTCCGTATGTAGATCCCTATATGTTGTCATTGCGGATATTTATTAATGACAGATTCGATTATTGGTGGAAGTGGTGAGAAGGTATATGTTGAGGTGTTGAAATGTTGCCGATGTTGGTGTTTGGTTTTGATGTCGCTTGATGATCGAAGAACCCGGCTAAGCTTATATTTAGATGTTGGAGACCCGAGCCCATGTAGTGAATCTTCCGATTCAATATTGGAACTTGCAATAGATCTGGTTATTAGTGACGTTGAAATAGGAGGCTCGTAAGGTGAAATGATAGCCTTGTCGATGTTCTAGCAAGTCTGAACTCGAAAATCAGCTTGTACGGTTGGAAATCAACTGCTTTGCCTTGTAGAATTTTAGGATAGAATTCACATTCTTACATTACACTTCGTAATCGCTTTGACGTGGTGTATCTTTGCTCGCTCTCAATGCTCAACATGGTGCGTGCAGCACCGAACCTCGTTACTAGTCCAGAGGTAATTTCGTACATAATTTCGACATCTCAATGTTATAGCCAGTGTCTCAAGTCTATAGTCTATCTCGTCACAAAATTAATTTCGATCCACGGAGTATGCGTCCTTGGAGTTCCCGTCTAACCCTGTAAGGCAGAAGGTGAGTGGAGGTGTCACATGATCGTCAAATCCTTGGGCGGGTCGAAGAAGTAAACAAATAACACAACACAAGAGTAAAAATTGATCTGAACAGCCTTCCTAGTGATATGAGCAAGACGTGTATGATATGGGAAAGCTAGAATACCTATGACCAGCAACTAAGCCTGCTATTTTCTGTGTACGTGGTGGAAGTTGGGATTTATCAATGAGAATTTGCAGCATCGAACAGTGTAAAGCTGCATCCTCGCATGTGAAGATCCTGTTGTTTGGGATGTTCAAAAGGTATTTTAGCCAAGTTTGGAGCCCCTACGTCTGTTCATAGTGGTTGGCTTTTCATTGTTTGTCAAAGTCTCTCGGTTTCTTACAGCCGTGCTGGTAGCCATCATCCACCCGTCCACCCGTCCAAACCCAATCCATCATCTGTGGGTTTCCCAGGCAAAAGCTAGAACTTGTACATATACCATATAACAATCAAAGCCCAAGAGACACTCCTCCAGTCTTAATGAAAACGAAGTCCATGTAATAGCTGACCTCAGCGACTTCCTTGTCCGTCATCAACCGACCCTGTCCATCGTTGTAGTCCTCTCCATGATCCTCATCATCACCAGTATCAACCACTCCACCAGCCGCAAGACCTTTTATTTTCTCCTCCATCTCCAAGAAGTGTGCCTTAAGCGACCTATTCGCAAACTCGAAGAAGAACTTCTCCCTGAGCTGAGCGTCCATCCAACTAGCAGGTCCCCATTCAGTATATGCGACGAAAGCTTCCTCGCCCATTGCTTTCAGAGCTTGCTCGGCTTTCAGTTGGCTGGTAATGAAGAAGTGGTTGATTGCTGGAACCATCCATTCTTGTTTGATCTGGAATGCGCGGCGGGTGATCATGCGACCGAGATCGAGTCCGTTCTGTGCGGCATGGCCGATAGGTGGAGAAACAGGATAGCGATTCGCGAAATCCATCTGAGTTTGGAACTTGGAGAGGACATCGTACATACGTTTTGCGGCTTCAGAATCGATATCAACTTTGAAAGCCTAGGGTATGTCAGTTCTTGTGATCGTCTGAAGTGGCAGGTGCTTCGATAGAGACGCGATAGGGTGCAGAGACTCACCCATTTTGCGAAAACGTTGAAAAATAGGTCCATGTCGTCTCTGTAGATCTTCTTCGATGGTGGTCTGAGCTCTTCGTGGCCCCGAGACACAACAAGATTGGGGTGACTGCACGTAACAGGCGGCAAGCATTCGCTTCTACGCTTCATTTCTGCCATCTGCACTGGCGTGGGGTTGTACTTCGATACTTGCTCTATGGGCTGCGGGCCAGGCAATGGAACCAAAGAATAGATTTCTGGGAGTGAGGGATTGCCGTTGGAGTGATGATTGGCTCGACTCAAGTGAGCGTCTCCAAAGTAATCATCTTCATTCACAGTCTTTCTTGGCAGATAAAGGTGGGTCGCGTGCGAAGGAGCTGGGGCTGTCTGAGTCGGCAAAGTGCTACCTTCCGCTGGGGATGTACTCAAGTCTAGAGCTTGGTTGGTCGAGAAAGCGGGCGGCATATTGGCAATTGACTCTGCCTGCTGACGTGACTTTGCGACATTCGGCATATGCTGGGATATTCGAGCATTGTCTGGCCCCTTCGAATCCATAGGAGAGCTTATCGAACCCAATAATGTCTGAAGATCCATGCTGAAGAGGTTGGTAAATGCAAGTCGAGGGTGCTGCTGCAGAATTGAAAGGCAGTCGAACGTCCTCAAAGTTTTGAGACCGGCTGTGGTTGATTGGTGAATGCCTAAGCGAGATTGTTGATTTGACGCTGCCCAAGTTTAGAAGCTCGAGTGGCACAAACAAGACCTGAAAACAATTCATTCTTGAAAATATGGCTTATGACATCAATGAAGTCTTTTGAATGCATTGGAAACAATTCTAGACAAATTTTCAGAAAATCTCAAGATATGCAGGATAAGAAGTTCCCACTAGTTTCCTAAACCTTGCAGGGCCATAACTTCAATTACTTGATTTCATCCAGCTGCCTTTCCATCTTAGACCTGTGTCTCTCGAAGTCAGTAGATATGCAGACTTGAATTTTTTTTCTCTCATAGTATTCAAAATGTCTGCATGCACAATAATGATTACACCTCTATTGCAGCTGGTTGTTTGATCCCTGAGCATTGTTTGGGTCCTAAGCTCGTTGCGTCAATCATCTCACACATTCTGATACGCAGCAACTCTTCTAATTCTTTGTTGGACACCTAATCATTGAGTGAGCTCTTCCGCATCTCTACACGATACTATTTGCAGCGAATGAGGGTCTTAGAATCACGTGACGAAATGGTCATATCAAAGCCAGTTTCCTACTCAATCAGCCTCATCCGTGGTCTTGACAGTGAAACACTGGGTTCTAATTGTAGAATTTGATAACCAAAATCAATCAAGAACTTCTCAGTGTGGCATTGAACTAGGTTCTATTCTTCCAACTTCTCGTTTGACCAACGGGCTAAGTGAGACTTTTATAACGTTGTATCATCGCTACAGTTTCCAGTCTACCAGCAAATTACTTGAGTCTGAAACAGGTAGCAATTGTACCACGGAACTGTCTTGAATTAATTTCCACGACCGTCCACTGCAGTCCGTCCGACATGCGTCGTCAGTCTATGAGCAACATCTTGACAAGAGATCTTGGCGGGCGCGCCTCATGATCTCCAGCAATAGGTATGTCAAACAGAAACTACCAATGGTGTCTTCCCATGAAGATCCTTGAAAATATCGTATTCTGTTCTTTGTTTTGGATTTTTACCGTTTCCGCTAGCTCCAGCTCGGCACTGTTGGCAGAGCTTGGATTCTGTCATACACAAAAAGTCGACCGCGCGTAACCCTTTCCCCATCGGAATGCTTGGGACCTTGGCCTTTTGGCTATGCTAGGGGATGGAAGATGTTATATGAGTCCATGGCTATGTTGCTTTTATAAATACGTCCGGTTGGCAGCACACTGGAACGTTTTCACTTCATTCCATGGGAAGCCTACATTTCACACCCAAACATGGCGAAGCTTTTTGTTACTCTTTCAGCGACTTGTCTTCTGCTTCTATTGTTTACAATCACTTTTCGATCGCACGCTTCGGAGTCTTGGGGTATCAATTCCCTTTCTGCTTCACCGGTTTCTGTAGACTACAACTTCAGTCATGACCCACATCTCCAGGCGAGGCTTGCACATGCTGAGAAGCTCTGGGAACAGTCAGTCAAAGATCGTCAACAAATGATTTCGGCATTCGGATCCCGAACGAGATTTCCTGATGGTTACATCTATCCTTATAACGTATGGGACTTTGCAAGACCCAGTTTCTTCTGTCCTCATGATCTCGAGCGAGTCGGCACCTTAGGAGATGGAGGCAAAGTTGTGTGCGGCATGTCTCGATACGAGAGAGAGTCCCCTGGTCCATCATCCGAAAGCAACCCTGCTTCGTCGCTCATTGTGTACTCTTTCGGTGTGAGCACCGACTCTTCATTCGAAGCTGCTTTGCTCAAACGTACCAACTGCGAAATCTGGGGTTACGACTACACTGTTGCTTCTTTCGCTGAAGACATTCCAGGACACCAGCTACCGCGAACTCATTTCAGCCAGATCGGTATCAGCGAGGTAACGGATGAGAAGCGAGACCCAAAATTCTTCACGGTCCAGGATCTGATGCGTAGAAACGGGCATGAATACATTGACATCGTGAAGATGGATATTGAAGGGGCAGAGTTTGGTGCTTTAACATCCGTGATAGGGTCGCTTCCTAAAGATGCCAATGGCAAGCACAAGCCTTTGCCCTTTGGTCAGCTTCTCATTGAGCTCCATTTTGATGAAGGTGGCTCCAATCAAGGAGGTCCCCGGGATTTGAAGACTTGGATGGCATGGTGGTCGGCATTGGAGGAGCATGGGCTGCGACCCGTCAATAATGAGGACAATTGGATTGGAGATGTGGGCTCCGGGAAACCGAGATTTATGGAGGTATGTCCATTTCTAAGAATCACGACAAAGAGCACTTACTAACTTCAAATGCTCGGTGTAGTACACGATGATCAATGTTTTGCAACGAGAGCAAAACAAACTACTGTGGGAGTAGAGTAGTATAATTGGAATTGGTGCTGACCTTTTGTTCCTGGTTGTTTACGTATGGACGATGTACGATTAGTCTAGACTCTGCCTGAGAGTTGTACTTCAATATGAGTCATTTCAACCAGTACTTCTCTCTGAGAATTCAGATACTGCCTTGACCATTCAGCCTTTTGAGCAATGAAGTTGGCGATTTTACATTCGAGAAGCCTGGGATAATTTGATCCTCAAGTGACGGACAAAATAGAAGATCGAACAGCCAATGCGGCTGCACGTCCGCTGAATAGAGTCGAGCGCCAGGACTCGGTAACGGCTCAACTCCACCAAAGACTTTTACTGCTAGATGCTTCTACTGCAGTTATGAAGATACAGATCTTGGCATCTTTGCATCCTGCCTGCCGCAGGTATGTCCGGAATCGAACCAAGACGCATATGCCATGGGATTTGTTTCGTTGACGGTAGTTGAGCATGGCATAAAGTAAGCAAGCCAAGAAAAGCTAATGGCCAGCTCCTTCTTAAGCGAGGCCAGCGACTTGTAGGCGCATTGGCAGTGACAGACCCATGATCGAACAATCCTCTCACGTCATTGAAGTATTTGCAACCAAACGACCAAGGAGACCAAGCATATCTGGTGATGGGTAGCTCAGGATACCCTGGAAGTGGTCGTCACTTGTATCACATCTCGCCTCGGAAGGGAACTTGGCTGTTACCCATGGCTATTAGCCAAGTATCAAGCGTCTTCTGCCCGGGCAGATTTTTCTTTCGTTTGTGAAGTCAATAATAATTTGAATCCATCTTGTTTACAAACCTCATCGCTTCCAAGGGGATCATGTTTTGGTCTATCGCAGCTGCAAATCTGACTTCCTTAGATCCAAAAACGACCATTCTTGATACTAATGAATGTAGGTATTCAAGCTTGACAGTTGATTAGGAGCTCCCACATTGGCATCTTCATGTTAGGGGCTAGACCCATGATTGTCAGTAAATTTGTCCAGAAATACTAAGTTTGATCCATAGAATGAGAGCCAGACAATCTTAGAACGGAAATGAGTATCCGAGACTTTCCGATCTCGGCATGCCAATGCCCTGAACCAAAAAAAAAACTAATGTAAGGGTAGCGGTACGACTGGAAGCCTAGTGGGCGCCGTGTGTACCAGAATTTTAGATGCCCTTACAGCTGATGGCCCAGAAAATGACCACTACTAAGGCATTAATAGTTACTGCAGCTTGCCAGTCCATTCAAAGGTGGGAATGTGTTAGCCGCAAAATCTTTGATTAAAAAGGTGTTTGTGAAATAGACAGGCCCAATCAATGACTTTAATTGCTCTTGTGTTTTGTTGTGTTGTATGCTCTGGTCACGCGAAATGGGCAATCACCCTGTGAAGCTTTGATTTCAGGTGGCCCGTGGGCTTGTAATCGCGTCGGTGTGCCAATGACCTCAACCAAGATATGGATCTGGGGGAATTTTCTGCAGAAGTCCATCAAGTGACAATTGTTGGGTGCATATGTTGGTACGCGCCAAGCTAGATGCTGCCCGGGCAGAATTCGAGTTTGGGCCTAAAGCCCTGCCTCGCCTATTCCCCCGCAGTTGATGTCTGATCGACAGGAAACAACCCGATGACTTCCCGGGGCTCATTGGCTCAGAGCCAGGACGGAGCCATCCACGAAATGTATGAGATCAAGTGGTCATGTGGTAATTTTGACTCTGAAGAGCACTTATCTTGCTTTCGAGTTGGCGCTCGCTTATAAACTCGGCATCATTTCTAACCTCTGAATCCCTTTGGTCACAACACTGGCTATGGGCAACTATTCAGAGATGACCTGTGATTCAGATTGTCGAATTGCTATTCTCAACCCCATCAGATATGAGCCCACCGGAGCACTCACTGTTCGATTGCTACTCACAGTCGCCGGAACAAGAGCGATAGAGTCCATGTCTTGCGCCATCGAAGGTAAGGTAGAGAATGCCCTATTGAAAATATTACTTCAATTGACTTGAGTGTTATAAGGAAGCTACCAGGGATGGACAGTTACTGCTGCTGTTCCCGAAAGCAGAGACTCCTTGTTGAAAACCGTCAGTCATAAAGTGAGATTCAGTTCTTTCAGTCAAGGATCTTTGTGATACTGAATATTCTTCTGTAGTTCCTTAATCTTGATCAAGTGCGAGCTCTCTACTGCGAGCAACCTGCTGTTTGGGTGGAAGAGTTCCAATTTTGTTTCCCAGCCAGGTCTCACCCATTAGGAGACACGCCTCCATCGATAACGACAGTAACGCCCCTTTGCTCATGCCATAGCAAGAGAAGTGTCTCTCCTAGAGGGAGTGGCGGCCGCATACGCTACATGCTCAAGGCCGCTTTGTGGAGTACTGATCGCATCAGGGCGAGCTGCACGGAAGAGATCATCCTCAAACCATGTTATCTACCGTCACCCCCGATGTGTTTGCAGGACTTTCCTCGTGATTACAGGGCCAAACACTCGAAAAAGCTGCACAATTTGTTCGGCAAGGCTTCAAGATCTTTGGAGCTATCTCTCTGCGAGCCGAACCCACTGCAGTACTGCCAACAAACTCGACGGCTTCATACCACTTTGACTTTCAAAGCCAAATGCGAAGACATTATACATCGCCAAGGCGAGTCCCTCAAGCCAGTGACCGGAACTTTTCAGATTCAACTTGCACTCACATCAAAGACACTTACGTCACGTTCTCAGTTGAAGACACAGCCAACCTCTGCTCACATTAGACATATACCCTGGATCACAGAAATAGTACAGGAGTATCCTTCTAAGTCCTGGACATTGAACATCCCAGCATGGAAAACGGAAACTTATCCTAATCTACTTGACAACGTCGGTGGGTTACAAGCCTAGCAGCATAGACCTGTAACCATGAGACTAACAAACTGCAGAGTGCAAGGTGCAGGACCATGTGACTTCGTTCAGTGTTGATTTCTGGCAGAAGGAATGTTCTTGCCTGGTACCTACCTTCTCAACACCATTCATACAAAGAAGATATAGTATCAAGGCAACCATCACCTTACGAAATACTACGAACCATGTTTTCCACCTGGAAATCCCAGTCCAAGTATGCACAGGGGCAGACTGGGAAGCTGTCACACCTGCCTATACAGCTGGAATGGACTCAAACTTCAGTAGTGGTATTGTATGTGCCGTCAATGTTCACCTCGGGAGAGTTTCTAACGAACACAACAGGCCGAAGAAGAATTGTCAGAACGGAGGCCAGAAACGGACGAGCTACCACACTATTTGCCTCGTGAGAGTTGGGACGCTGTATGAATAGACAATGTAGACATGTAGTCTCGGATAAATTGGCTGTAATAGAGATTGGCATTTCATGCAAGCACCCATAACTATCCAGAAGCTCGGCTATGAGAAGGTGGAGTGATTTTATTGAACCTGGTCAACCGCCTAATCATTCCCCCATATCTCCCTATGGCACCTTGCCTCACTCACCAAAGCTCTTCATGATCAACCTAACGTCTTTCAATCTGACACGCCACAGGCTTAATGATTCCCTTGCCACAGGCATCCTCAAACTTCAGCGTTGACATTTCTGTTGGGAAATTTGAATCTTCTATACACCACGGAGTTTATAGCTCCTGCAAATAACAGAAGGCCGCTGCAAATAGTAAATACTATATCTCGATGAGCAAGACCTGCATTTTTTTGATTAGTATCAGCTTCAAAACTGTGCTGGGATGGAGAGGATGTTCGTACCTTCCTTCGTGGTAGCCAAAACAGCGACCACAAAAAGATTGAGCGGGATTCTCATTATTCCATACATTCGAGCTCTCATACCATCTTCAATGATCCGTTCCCTCTGATGAGCCATAGATGGAAAGTAGATACCACAGCAGACCTCGAAAGCACAAAAACACCAGAAAGTAATCCTTTCATCTCGAACCACAATCGGCACCGCGAAGCATAAGGATGCCATGCATAGGGTATAGATTAGCAGCCTTGGAGGAGCGATGGATATTTTGGCGCTGGTTACGAGGCTATGCAGCATCGATCCAAGCATCAATGAACACATAAGAATTGCGAAGATGAGGCCAAAAGGTAGATCTTGCAGTTCGTCAGCTAGGAAAGCAAATAGGGGATATCTACACAGTAGTTGTTCGCTCTGCAGCTCACCTGTCGTTGACTCAGAACCTTCATGCGCAAACTTTAAGGCTGGGAACTTGAAGAATATGAAGATGTACATGGCGCCTTCGAAAACACCAGACGTCAGACTGAGAGAAAGAATCCGCGGATCTAAACCTATCATCAGCAAGTATTCAGCAATTGTGGTTCTTCGCATTATTGCCGCACCTTGCAGGACGTCTTTCCAGAACCGCCTCGGAGGCGCTTCCTGTTGCTCCAACACACCACCGATCCCTGTATCTTTTCCCCGGTGAAAATTCCCATAATTCTCTCCCTTTCGATGATCAGCCATGTTTTTCAGGCGTTAAAGCAGAGACCAAACTTACCCAGCTGTGGCAAATTGCCACGAATGCAAGAATCAGGCAGCCAACAGAGACTCCAAAAGGAGCGGTTTGAGTACCAGTGATGTCTACAGAAAACTCTGAGATTATGCCGCTTGAGATCGCCACGACAGAGTTGAATGTAGTCATGGTACTGAAAAGGTTGCTCAACGACGTGGACGGTTCGTCAGGAAGGGCCTGATGAAACTCCGTTACTAGCCAGCTTTCAAAGACCGAGTACATCAGAGTGGCGCTGCAACCTCCTAAACATCGTCCGATAAACAGTATTACGATGTTGTTGGAAAGTAGTGTGTAACACGAGAGGGAGTAGATGATGCAGAATGCTAAGCAAGCAAACCGTCGCCCGAATCTGTCTGCCAGAATACCAGTGAAGGACGCAGTGACGGCAGCAGCTATGAAGCCAGTCATGAAAAGTGCAGCAACTACCTCTTCAGGAAGCTGTTTCGTATCTATACGAGTTTAGTAATTGGTCTCACGCGTAGCACCATCCGTTCAATTATCTCCATCCCGAAAAGTGCTTGTCAGACTTGCCTTTGTATATCGGATAGATGTAAGCACCCTGCGAGATGTTAGAGACGCCGATGGGTTCAAAAGACTGAGAGCAAGACCTGTAACCAATCTGCTCCATTGACAAGCAGATAGACGGGTAGGAATTTGATTTTAAGTTGATCGAGAGCACCTTCTGAACTTTGCAAATCATCTTTCTTAGGAACATCATCTTGGTGGTTTCGATGACTCCTCCTCCAGTTGAGAATTAAGAAGAGGGTGTTAACTGCTACAAAAGCAAAAAGGTTTGTGGTGTAGAAATCCATGATCATGGTCTTGCGGATTGATTCGAGAGTATCGAGGCGTTGAGCTTCTTTAGCGACCGACCAGAGCTGAAGGGCATATGGGACGTTAAGAAGGGAACTAGTATAACCTACCGATTAGCAGTTACATGGGTATGACAGACCGGCAAGAGTCTCCAGCATCAGCCATGCGCTTAGCTTCACGGCAGGTGACTCGTCATCACTAATGCAGCAAGGGTCCCAAAAGGGGCGGCTGGGTTTTTGCCATGGCTTGGCTTTTACGGGAGTAAACATCGACATTCTTGGATGATTCTTGGCAAGTAGGTGTTTGTTTTCCTTTCCCCTTGGCTGTAGCCACATCTATTCTAAGCTCGTAAAAAGGTCTGCTCTTTGCGTCATGAAACATGACCCTGTCTTCGACCGTCGCCAAGATATTGGTTTCTAGGCAACGCACTCGCTGGTCTCCTTAGGAACTTTGCCATGAAGTATTGGTAGCTTCGATATGAACCAAGGTGCTGCCACTTGCCAAACCAAATCTACAGATCGACAATCTCCTATCAAGAATTTCCTTAATCATGCCTCTCAGAATGGGACTGTGCATGCTTGTTACGTCCTCACTTGCGATTCTTGCACTCATCGTTACGTTGTGGCAGTCCTCAGAAACTGTTCTTTCTCAAGTAAAGAAAGTTCTCCCACCAAATCGCAGTGGGGAGGAGGTTCCCGACCGCACCACATCACAGAAAGTTAATGATCGGTACGATGATACTCTCGGAAGATAAAGTGCCATGCCGAAGCACTCTTGTTGTCTCATGACTTGTTCCTATCGCTAACATTTTCGCAGTCCTTCTTTCCTGGACATTGCATTGAAACACGGCACCGACAAAGTCACAACCCATCATTATAATTATAGTAAGATCAAAAAGAATCTCGAGCTTCCGCAATGTTCACAGCAAACTGACCTATCTAAAGTGTATGACAAGTACCTGGAGCCTCTCCGAGACCAAAGAATCAAGGTCTTAGAAATTGGCCTGGGATGCAACATGGGATATGGCCCTGGTGCATCGTACCATACCTGGCTTGAATACTTCACCAACGTTGATCTGGTAAGCGTCTGCCCTCTATGTATTCCCAGATTACTTTGATGAGCCAAAGCTGACTGCTAACTACAGTATTTCATCGAATATGATGCTGCGTGTGCCGAAAAGTGGAAGGCTGTGAGTCCAGTCCCGGCTGCATATTGTATTATGAAGTGGTTGAAAACGTCACTGACCTCGACTGAACCTGATAGGAGACTACTGGAGCAACAGTTTTCACTGGCGATCAAGCGGACGCCGCATTCCTGGACAGATTTCTAAGCGAGACAGGAGGGAATTTTGATATCATGATCGATGACGGGGGACATACAATGCAGCAGCAGATGACTTCACTCGAGACTCTCTTCAAGGCAGTGGTACCAGGTGGCATCTACTTCTGCGAGGATCTAGCTACAAGCTACGAGGAGCAGTACGGCGGAGGCGATGGTAAAACAACGATGATGGGTATGATCAAGGAGCTATTGGATGATCTGAACCATGCGGTGGAGGGAAGACCTGATGCTAAGCATCAAGTTGGATCTGAAATGCGGTCTATCGAATGCGGCGAGCAGATCTGTGCTTTCTTCAAGGAGGACAGTCGATAGCTCTGATGGGATCTGCGTTGTCTCTTTCCACCACGAAGTAGCCACCAGATGAGACTCTCAACTTACGATGGTCAATCGTAAACAAGCTCAGTATAACAGGACTTACATGTCTACAACATGCCTCATGATGTCTTCGTCTGCTCTCGCGCTGATAGAATCCACTGCTCTCTTCTGATTACCTACCTATGTTCCCAAAAAGTGAAAGTCATGTGACGTGATATTCCTCGAAGTTTTGTATTCCATTATCCAATGCTATGAGACTGATTCGTTGTAAGTAGACCACAATATTATAGGTAAAGTATTTACCAACCATCGAGGCATCGTATAGTCACGTGCCATTGCGTTGGACCGCAGCCCTCGTCTGTGGCACCAAAGCAGAGTCAGGCTAGAACGAGTCGTCCTTTGCACAGTTATAGGAACGAAATAAGCAAAGGCAAAACACGGACATTATCGCCCTTTATGATGAGACTATTCGCTTGAGATCAAAGGCTGACGAACCATCAAGATTGCGTCATGAAGCTTAATCTGATGTTCGGAAGAATATTTACCCCACTTTAACTTCACCTCGGCCCTTCGCGACATCTACCAAACAACAATCACGGCTGCCAAGATATCAGGTCAGAAACAAACATCATTCCGACATAACATCATATAGCAAACACTCCTCCTCCAAAACGAGAGATATACTGAACCTCTCAGAGAAATCATCTCGAGAACAGCCTCATCAGCTCGCCAACATGCCTCCAATACCCAAGGGGCCCATCAAGCTCGCAATCCTTGATGACTACCAAGGAATAGCAGCTAAGCACTTCGAGTCTCTCAAGCCCACCTTTGAGATCACCACGTTTCAAGACACGCTCCCCGCTTTCAACAACCCCTCAACTCCGGAGTCCACCAAACAAGACCTCATCACGCGTCTCAAACCATTTACTGTCATCTCTTCCATGCGAGAGCGCACACCCTTCCCAGCAGACCTCCTCAAATCTCTCCCAAATCTCAAGCTCCTCCTCACCACCGGTGGCCGCAATGCATCAATCGACATGGCCGCCGCGAAAGCCCTCAGCATTCCGGTCACGGGAGCAGGAGAAGCAGGGCGAACGCCGTCAGCTGCTGTAGATCGTAAGAAGCGACGTGGGCCAGATAGCACGACGCAGCATTGCGTTGCGTTGATCTTGGGTATCGCGAGGCTTCTGGCAAGTGATGACAGGAATGTTAAGAACGGGTTGTGGGAAACGGATCTCGCGACGGGTTTGAGCGGGAAGACGTTCTCGACTCTTGGGCTAGGGAGACTAGGTGGAAATGTGGCAAAGATCATGTACCAGTCGTTCGGGATGAGGATTTTGGCGTGGAGCTCGAGCTTGACTCAGGAGACGGCTGATGAGAAAGCGGAGGCGTTAGGCTTGCCCGTGGAAGAAGATGGCGAGAAGGTCTTCAAAGTCGTCAGCAAGGAGGAGTTGTTCAAAGAGGCAGATGTATTGAGCGTACATTATGTTTTGAGTGATCGGTCACGAGGAATCGTTGGTGCCGAGGACCTGAAGTTATTGAAGAGGAGTGCGCTGTTCGTGAACACCTCGAGAGGACCATTGGTAGATGAGGATGCTTTGATGGATGTTCTCGATAAAGGCGCTATACGAGGCGCAGCCATTGACGTCTTTGCTGTTGAGCCATTGCCGCTAGATTCAAGATGGAGAACAACAAATTGGGGTGTGGATGGAAGAAGTAATGTCTTGTTGACGCCTCATATGGGATACGTGGAGGAGGTAAGTTCTCTTGGCCCTGACAAATGCGAATCAGGAAGACAAGCTGACTTCGCTTTAGGGAACAATGAACAGTTGGTACGAGGAACAAGTCGAGATTGTCGGAAGGTGGCACAAAGGCCAGGATCTCTTGAATGTGATTAATGCGTAGTGTATTCATGTACTGCTTTGGAATTTGGTTCCTCCCTCCTTGCTTCGTTTAGATGCAGCACGCTCTTTGCAGTTTTTCCTTTCCGCTTCCATTCGCCATTTGCTTGTGTACAGCACTTGTTGAAGCTTTGTTTGCTCAAGTGACATTCGCGAAGTTAATTGCCCAGCTAGGTACTTCCATATCGCAAAAGCCACAGTCGAGTGGCAGGAGCTGGAGGATAGTCGTCCTAGAGAGCGATTCACCTAGCCTGGCTAAGAACGCAAGCCAGGACGAGCATTCACCAGGTACTGAGCGCCATTCTTTTACCTTCCAGAGGCCCTCAGCCAATCGGGTCTTGTTACGAGGAGATATTCCGCCGGTCACTTTTAAGCTTAATTTTAGACATGCTAGCCCCCGACTTGCCTCGCGAGCTGGAGCACGCGAGGGTCAGCCTCGTACCTTTTCTCCTTCTGCAAACCACGAACCCCGTGGATTCATGGGAAGGCTCTACCTTGCCGTAGCATCAAAACAACCGAGCCAGTTGTCGAGAATCAATCACCATGAATGCAGGCATCAGAACAGATCTTGCTCTTCGCAAGAGACAGATGTCGTAGGCGGGAAATGTACGTGACTTTGATTAAGAAGTTGAACGCGCCCCATGGATTAATCACAGCGCGCCAGACTTGAACCTCATTCGCAACGAAGAAGGAGATTTGGACAGAGCCCGACCCGAGAACAGACAATTAAAACAAAAGAAGGATCGTTACAAGGTACCCGAGAACGCTTTGCGCGCAAAGCTCCGACCACTCAATCTCCTCACGAAAGACGATCCCCCGACTGGCAATTCGTGTCTTTTGAGCGTGGAGGAAAAGATGTTTGGACCTGCCAGCTTGTTATCGACAATCATATATGTGGTACTGAATATCGAAACTGGGATTCTCATTCAGAAGCTAAGGTGGCAACGGCTTTGGTGGCTCTCGCTTTCCTAAAGGTTGGGAGCTCTACTCTACATCGCCTCGAAGGCTCTATATGCTGACAAGTTACATTACAGCAACGAGAAATTGCTCGCGCTAATTGTCGAATTCGAAACACTGAGACAGATTAGCTTGTTCATCCTGGCCCCAACCAGTACGCCCTCATCTATTGGCTACATAAACTCGACGTCCTGATTGTTTATACTTCAGCCATGAAGCTCGGAAGAGCATGGGCTCAAGTCTTCCCACTGTAAGTTGAACACTTGTCGAACTAGAAAGCTGCTTACCCAAGTAGGTCGAAGACATGGATGGTGTCTGCAAGGTCTTTACCTGTGAGCGATCAATCGATGCACAGAATAATCCGATTCCTGCTCGCAAAACTGTGGTAAGTTGTAAGGGCCGCTGATCAGCCAAATACCAGGGCACTGACAAGTGTTTGAATAGGTATCTGCGGCGGGACTCACGTTCTTGCATCCAGATGAGACTCCAACAGGCCCTGAAGGCTATAAATTTAGGGATTGTGTCGCCGATATTAAACGGGGAAATGATGGAGAGTTGAAACTCTCCGCGCTACAAGCAGCCCTTCTGTCCATCCCAGCTACCGCCGCTACTTCCACATCGATAAGTCCCGCTCAAGCACACGCAGAAGACTCGAATATTACGAATGAAGGTGATAAGGATATTCAGAGAATCGCATCGTACTTCCATAACCTCATGGTCGAGAAAACTGCCCTGGAGTATTACAGAGTCATCAATAGCCTGTTTCTACGCATACAAGTGAATGCTGCAGCTCGATGCCACGACATTGCACAGACCGACGAGATGACCATGACCCTGGTCCAGTGCCTTCTGAATGCGTACAACGAGGTTTGACCCGGAGGAGAGGGGGGAGTCTGGAATTTTCTGGTGAGCATGGTATGGAACATCAGCACATACGAAGGTGCTCAGTATCAGGCAGCCCTCCACGATACTTACTTACATATTCGACACAACGCTGCGAATGGAATTGGAGATCTCAACCAGGCTGATGAGTTGACCTTGAGGCTGATTCAATGCTTCTTGACCGCTAACGAGCAGATCTCACCTGGTGGGGAGACGAGAGTGTGGAGCATGCTTCAGAGTGTCTTCCAGAATATCAATGCAAATGCGTCTGGCCATTTACATGCCATCAACGGATCTGATCCTCTAGACGATGCAGAAAGGGACAACCCAACGCCACAGGTCGGATGGCTTGGTGGAACTCCCAACGGTGCTTCGACCCTGGTCAACCCGTCGCCGATGAACATCGACAGTACTTATAATGCCCTTGATGCGACTCCAGATACCCAGATTAATGCGGTGACGTTGCACGGGGGTGTCCAACCCACCTCAACAAAACCCCTGTCCGGCCATGACATAGCTCAGACTCCATATTCAAACGTCGGCCTTCGAAGACAGACCGCTGCGAACGAGTCCAACCTCCCTCCTCGCACAAAAAAGAACCTTGCGCCAGTCGTCAACAACACATCCACCGCAACAAGCACATATACCTCGAGCAAAAACCAACATGCTGACTCCGGCGCCTTTGTCCAACCCCAAGCGAGCGTTGTTAGCTTCAGCTTGCCAGTCCAAACTCAGCCAGCCAAGCGTAGAAATGGGACTGCCTCATCAAGTGCTCTTTTTGGCGCCGGGGCATCTGGAGCCGCAAAGACCTCGGACTTGGGGCTACTACTTCAGTCAGTACCTACGAAACTGCCCCGCAAGCAGCTATGTACGGGACGCCCGCGAGAACTTTGGGTTCTGGTTCTCAATCTTCGCCTGCTGCTGGATGCTCCGCCCAGAACAGAATCCCAGCGGGAACTCGCCCTTCTCTGCGATCTGGCCCCGTCATGGGTCAACTTCCTCTGCCACCTTCGATGCCACGCAATGTCGGCCCATCTACAGCTAACAACCTTCCGGCTGCGAGCCGAGGCAGCGGCAAAAGTAGGGGCGGTAGCAGTCAACGAGGTGAAAGAGGAAGCAAGCGTTAGATGAGGCTGCCCTGGACTTCGGATCTGCAGAGCTGCGAGTGGTCGATTTGGCTTCTTTGCTGTTGGTTGGATGTCATCTTCGAGCCTTGGTTATCACGGTTATATCCTCGTATTGCTCATTAAATTCTTCTAATCAGATTGTCAGTATAGACTAAACACACTTTGATAGAGTAATAGCGGAAAAGACTTTTGAACATTGCAGCCATATTACATCCGAGACTGCGCAATAAAGCTCTGCCTGTGATCTTCCATATGGGACCTCGGGTCTTATCTCTGCTTGTGAAGTAGTCATGTGTACATAGCGGATATTATTCAAGAACGTGCTCAAAGAAGACGGTAGAGCATTCGAGTCAAAAGTGACAAAAGTGAAAGCCCCGATATCACAGATCTGTAGAAGGAGAGCTCCTCACAGGAAATCCTGGTTGGAGGGTTCCCCGACTCCAAACGTGGGGCGGATGCTCCCGTCCACGCCAGGAACCTGGGAAGGTGGCTTTCGGGGCGTCTTCGTGCTTTAATCGAACCGACTTAACATGACAGGAAGCTCCAGGTAGGTCGCCCCGCCTGGAGGAGTTCCCGACCGCAATCCACACCCGATGGGCTAATGTGGACACTGTCATCTGATTTGCAAGACTCATGTTATTGAAGGTCGATGACCATCCGAGTAAAACCTGAAGAAGCTAGCTATCTGAAGTCATGAAATGTGCTGGGAAACGCCTGGAGTGGTCAGCTATGTTTTGTACCATTGAGTGGATGCTAGAACTTAGCTTTTGCTGAAGTTGGAAAATAGGGTAATCACCGTCGCTTGCGCGACCAAAATGACTACCCGACCGACGAAAAGAAATGTTATTTCGCTAGAGAAATCGCAAAATATACGCACGATAGCGAAGTTAAGCCCGTGAAAATTACTTCCAAGACATTTGTTGCCAAGTCAAATTAAGCGAGGTCTTGTTTTGTCGCCCCGCCACCACATCACCATATAGATGGTAGGAGGTTCTCGATTCTAGTTGTGGGGTCGTTTAAAACAATATCGTGAATCTCTGCGCGAGATTAATCATATTGGGAAAATCATAAGGTCAGCCAGTCCGGACTGAAGCAACCAGATCCGAGGTGTCCGAGATATCCAGCCAAAATTTTGAGTTTCGTCTCGACAGCGAGGTTCAAACAAAGTTTGGCACCAATCTTCTTTCGATCAGAAACGTAAGCGCCCGCTTTATTTGATGGAGCCCTAATTCTCCAGCTGGCCAGTTGTCTGTATAACCGACCCCTGGATAGATTTGAAAGTGTCGAAAGGTAACAACCTACATCTAGTATTTCACTGCCATATACACTGGGCTTGTGCCAGAAAGCAAATCAGCTCATGTGCTGAGGACTAACCGAGTCCGGCTCTCTCGGGACAGAAACAAGCATTACTCGCGTGTTCGTACGCAGACTTCCAACACGTATCACTTTCATTAGGCCAAGAAATACAAATAAATGGCTTCACGGGAAATGGGCGTCTTTCAGTACTAAAATCAAATTGGTGTCGAATCACTCCAGGTGAGCTTCCAAGAACTTTGTTTGCAGTGAAAGCGCCAAAATCTATAAAGTAGTGGTCTTTCCCAGATTATCTGTCATTCTTCCCATTTTTCCAGACTACGAACCACTTCACCTTCATTCTTTCCTCGATTCAGGCAGCTACCACCCTACGTCAAGATGGTTTCATTCAAAGCTCTCACTATAGTTCTATTGTAATTCTCCCAATTCATCCACCATTTTTCTCACGTTTAACCTCTACTTAGTGCATCCACCGTGGCAGCACAAGGACAGAGCTATTCTTGCTGGTGTGGAAATGGGAAGGGGGATACTGAGAGAGCTTGCACTGCCATGGCCGACAGCGGTCGGATGAGAGGTGACAGGGTACGTGATGCGTTTCTCACATTCAAGCTAGACATATCAAGCTAATCGGTGGGGTCCTGGTAGTGTATTGTTTTTGAAAGTCGAGCTCGGGACTATTTCTACAGTAATGCTTGCGGATTTGGGGCGGGGAAGGAATGGTGCGATCTGGCATAATCTTTATACCTTCAAGAAGACGGGGAAATTGGATAGCCCAAAGAGGACAGATCTGCGTGCAATGAAGAACAGAACTTTTGGCTACGTGGATCTAATGTGTCATCAATGCCAAGTTTCGACCGCAACATCAACAATCCAAGACCTTTTTCCATTCTTTGAAGACTAATTCTTTCTCTGGCAAAAGAACCTGGAGAAGAATATTTCAAGCTCCGGATCTACGTCAGGTCATCAAGCAGAGTTTTGGAGGCCTTGTGAAATCTTGTAATCTCTCTTGTATTATCTTGGCATTTATTTTATTACTCTCCAGTCATTCTTTTGTCCGTCACCAAATCCTACTGAGTCTGAAGTTCTTGAAGCATGAACGCTATTTAACGATTGATTCCTGCTGCGAAGTACCCCCGGAATGATATAATGTAAAAACATAGCCCTCTTTTAAATCAAACTCATGGGCACCCAGGGTTTTACCATTAGGTAATTTGAAGCTAGTTTCAAGATGGTCTTTGGACATTCCTAAAACTTCATTGGCTGGATCGACAATCAGTCATAACTTTGTCGTGGTACAGAAGGCGGGAAAGCCTGGAGTTGCTAAAATGCTTTGATTGCTGCGCTCAGATATAGTGAGCTAGCTTACAATACAAGCGCTTGCTCCGAATTATCTATGATAAAAGAAATCTAGTGTTCTCCAAGACTAACAAGGAAAAGAAAAAGCGGAATGTAGATGAATAAACAAACAAAACACAATAACATATTCAAGGTCCCCGTAACTACAGATCCCAAATCACCTCTCCACCATTGCTCTAATACGCCTCACAGCAACTCGCTTGACATAGATCAACGTAACACTACTCTCCCACGAAGCGACTCCTCGCCCTTAACTTGGGGCCACTCCAGTACATTACAAATAACAAGCCCGAACATAGCGTCATCACGCCTGCTAAAACACTGACACCTGGTCCGACACCCATGGCGTGGAACATGGGTGAAGAAAACAGGATAGCGCCGCCAGCAAGTCCGCTCCGGGCAGCTGCGTTGGCTGCAAATAAAGAAGCGGCGTATTTTGGGTAAATGTTGGCGATGTATGCAAATTGTGAGTTCATTATTTGATAAGAGGAGGCTTGGAAGAGGACGACACCTATCAAAGGGACGATCCAGTGGATTGAGGGGGACGCGGTCCATGCTTTGAACCAGTTAGCACCATATTGATTACCAGAGTCGGGAATCCCAGTCTGCGGAATGGAACGCCAACAACTCACCAAATATAAATAATCCGATCGGCGCAAAAGCCGTAGCAACCAGGGCAGGCTTCAACCAGAACTCTGGCTCGGGCATACCAGTTTTCCTCAATTTTGGCTCAACCTTCAGACGGAAATGGACCAGTTGTATCGGAATAGCAATGAATAGCCCAATTGGTACTGTCAAATACGGCAAGCCGGAACTCCCCAGACTAAAACCGTGCATACCGACAAACACAAGTGGGAATGCTTCAAAGAAGGAATAAAATATCGCATAGCACAACGCCACATACACAGTCGAGAATAAAATCGCGGGATCGAGAATGTTCATCTCCCAGGGTTTGATCAGGGCGTTGAACAGGATCTCTTTGAGATTTCGTTGGAGATGAGTGGTCTGAATTTCGGAAGCGGATTTGAAATTTGGGTTGCCAGTCAGGAGACGAAGCCGTGCGGCACGACGGTAGAGGATATTGGATGTGGATGTTTCGGGGAGTAGAAAGAAGAGGAATATGAAGAGGACGGCCGCGAGCCAGACCAGTTCGTACATGCTCCAGTGCCAGTTTTTATGTTCAAGGGCGTAGCCGACTGTGATTGGTCCGAGCGCGGGTGCCATGGTTGCTGAGAAGAGCGTCAGTAAGTATTGATGGATATGGAGTAGAATATCTTACCGGTCGCACTCCAAGATGCGAGAACATAGGGGAGCTTGCTGAGTGACAGCATGTCGGTGAAAGATGCTGGTCCTGTTGCTAATGCCGGGGATCCGAAGAAGGCACATAGAAATCTTGCGACCATGAATGCTGGCAAGTCGTTCGTAAGTGTCGTTGGAATAATCATTAGTGTATACATCAAGAAAGTTCCGACGTATAGTGGGTTACGTCCGATGGCGGGAACTCTGCTTGGCGTCAGTGGTCAAGCCCAATAGCAAAGCTGCTCAACCTTTTTACTTACTCGCTAAGGGGAGAGAACAGAAGTGGTCCGAGTCCATCTGACAGCATTATTAGAACTTGTACAATATGAAGAAGAATATCAAAGAAGCCTTACAGCCAATAACATATAACGCCAAGCCCAGCGCAGCAACAGCAGTGGAGACATTGAATTGCTCCATTACGAACGGAATAGCAGGCGCATATGCCGACGATCCAATGTAGATTGTGAAGGTAAGGATGCTTCAGGTGAGTGATTAGCATTTGACAGTTCAGGCCATGGCTTTACTGAACATACCATATCAAGCCGCAAACGAAAGACTTTGTTCCCGAAGTCCAGTTCTGGGGATTTGCTGGATCGTCTAAATTCTCTCGTCAGCTTTTAATCATCAGACAGGACCCTTCTGAGTATACTGACCTGCACCATACCACTCCACCAAGATTACCCCCTTTCCAACCTTCACTGGCTCCACGGCCCTACTCCCCACAGCCTGCAACGCCAAGTCGACATCTGTCACTGCACGCTCCTCATCCGCGTTCACTAAGGACCTCGAACTACCCTCTGAGTCCCCAAGCACATCCTCTTCTTTCTTCTCTATGCTGTTCCGTGTATCTGCTGTGGATTCGGTGTCAATTTTGTAGGGGAACGAAAAGCCTGGGAGTTCTTCGGGGTATTTGAGAAATTTATTCTTGGTGATGAGTCGGATGAAGAATCCAAATGCCGTATCCCGAAATAATGAACTCATCGCGATATTATGCGCTGGTTGTTGGCCAGTGTGGAAGAATAAGTTGGGAGAGGAAGTCCGAAAGGCAGAGCAGGCACCAAGAGATGAAGGTGATATACACGCAAATAGAAAGAGTTGAAAATGTTATGACTTGTGAGCCTTCATTGATGCGCGGAATTGAAAGACTATAAAGGACATTGAAAAATCGGGCATAAGGCCTGCTCGGCGGTCGAAGTGTGTTTAATTTTGCCAAGGGTGCATCGCCAATCATCAATAGGGGTAGCTTGCGGTAGCGAGCTGACAAACCGTCGCTTAACGTTGTTTTGTGTACGCGGGGTTCCGGGAGCGGGTTGGAATTGCGCGTGGAATGCATTGTTACGACCTTAGATTACGGTGGTGTGAGTACGATGTCTAGATACGTTGCGTGTGATTGATAAGATTGCGTATTTTGCTCTGCAAGCAGGAAAGATGAAATGTGCCAGATTCGATCTCCGCTAGTATTCGGCGGGCGAATGTCTCGTTGCTGAGAAATGCGATAATGACCTGGGACACTAGACTGCCGAGGACGTAAATATATAATGGAATAGTTGGAAAAGAGATAATATCTTTGCATGACTTGTACCAGCTGATTCTTTCTGAATTTTTAGAGCCCTGTGTTCTCTTGCCAGTGTCCACTCTTTCTCACCACAATCACAGCAATCTCATTTCCCTGCCAGGATGTCTTTGGTCATGGAGAACTCGAAAGATCTATTGTTCCCCCCGGGTAGTCTCATCCTCGTGACAGGTGCTAACGGATCAGTCGGTAAGCTCCCCATTCAAATTTTGAAGCTCACAAAATCACACAACACTTGTTAACAGTCTTATGCAGCATCTAATATTATCACTGAAGCGCTCGCATCAGGATTCCGCATCCGCGGTACCGTCAGGTCCGAGTCCTCCATCCCGTATCTAGCCAGCCTGTACTCCTCTCCCCATTACTCCACGGTCGTCGTGCCAGATTTTACCGTCCCCGGCGCGTTCGATAACGCCCTTCAACATGTCTCCGCTATCATTCACACGGCAACAAAACTTCCAGGCCCTACAGATCCGGCAGATATCGTTCCCGAGACTATCGCCTCCATGCGCAACCTTCTCGTCTCAGCCGCCCAGCAGCCAAGCATCAAGCGTGTAGTCTACACAGGCACGATCCCTATCGTGTTCAAGCCCGATCAACATTACACTCAAGATCGTACAACATGGGCCGATGATGCTGTTGCTGCGAGTGAAGCGCCACCACCATATGGCCCAGACAGAATCTTTGTGAATTACAAGGCTGCCAAAGACGGCGCTGAGAAAGCTATGTTTGAGTTTGTAGAGAGGGAGAAGCCTAACTTTACAGTGAACAGTGTCTTGCCAACATGTATTTTTGGGAGGATAATCGGGACGCCCAGTGAGACGGGGTTGATGCCGAAGCAGCTTTTGAAGGGAGAGTGGCCGGCTTCTGCAGGCTATGGTCGTAGGTTACCCACGTAGCTTCCTTTTATTCTTTACACTTCACGTACTTCCCTTGGTCTAGAACTCAAATGAAGCGAGTAGATCCTGACGAATAATAGAATGGTTCGTCAACATGACAGACGCAGCTCGTCTGCACCTCGCAGCAGCATTCGACGCCACGATTACCAACGAGCGATTCATCGCTGCTGGGGGGCCTTTCAGTTGGAATGGACTCATTGATATCATCCAGAAGCTCGCTCCAGATGCCCACGTGGCTGCGCATCAGGAGAGCCCAAGTTTCGATATTGGAGCTAATGATAACCAGCCTGGTGCGGATGCTTTGAGGAAGTGGTTCAACCAGAAAGGCTGGACTGGGCTTGAGGAGACTATGGTCCAGAATTTGGCGGGTGAATTGTAGGTTTCTAGATTGCTTGGTAGCTAGCGGAAAGTGATGAGATCAATGCTTCAGTGTTTCAGACTCTGATACGTTGTGTATCATGTGTACCGTCTATTTCCACGGCTCTTCCAGCGCGAGCTGGCTTTGTTGTCAGTGTCAGCGACTTATTAGTAAACATGACTAGTGTCAGATCAACCGAATGCATGGGAATGATGAGAGCTACCGAGATACACGCCTGGATACCCCATTTTGGCTGGTCAGTGTGAGCGAGCGGCACTGCTTTTGTTCAAATGGATGCAAATGAGTCATTTCTCAAGATTACTCGCAACAAGACTATCTGATCTTTTGTTCCTATCACGCCTATCTCGGTACATATATGGATCTCTTTACCCGACTCATTCTTGGCAAACCTGAAAAGAACTCTTGGTCTTCGGTGGATCCCGGACTTCTTCCACTAGCCTCAACTGGATCAATCAAATATCTCACTTCTGAGCGCCAAAAACCGACGACCAGTCTTCACTCTTGATCCATTCCTCTACCGTTGTCAAATTGAGTTTCTGGTCAAGCTATTACCAATCAGTACACGCCCTCTGGAAATGAAAACCAGGATCAACTCACTTGCGCTGGTGTCAACACCTCAGGATCTCCGCCAGAAATGCTAAATTCCTCGATGAACTTGAACGAGTCCCCGATCTCCTCTTTCAATGCTGGTGGAGTGCCCTCGAAGAACTTATCGTATGAGACTTGCTCGTACGAAACCTTGACGCCATGAACCTTGCCCCAGATCTCCATGAATCGCGGCATCGTCATGGTCTGGGCGTCTGGTTAGCCTGCGTTCTGTGTCCGTCCACATATTGTCATGTTGGATTACAACGAATAGGAATCCGTATTTCGATGTTGTAGAATGGAAGCCATCGACATACCTCTGAGAAGCCTGACAAAACCGTCCCAACCGGTAAGTCCACCAAGGCCTTGACGAACTCCCCTGTATCCTGCTCCGTAACCACAAACGGCCATTGCACATCCGCAGCAGTCGGTCTCCTCATCACATAACTTCTATCCTGTAATTTCTGTGGCGCCATCGGAGGGAAAGTCTTCCAATTCGACACATAGTGCCCCATCTGAAGCTCACTCATCCTCTTCGCAAGCTCGGGATACTTCTCCCAAATGACGCGAATCACTTCCGCCTTGCAGTCAAAATGGTACACAGTCTTGTACTTCCCACCACTCCATTTCGTAGCATCAGCGAGCGAGGAGTATATGAATCGCTCGAGGGTGTTAATGACTGTTGGAGAGGCAGCGACCTCAGCTATGTTGAGACCTTGTTCGATTTCTCGGTCGTGGCCATAGATTTTTGGGTCCCGACCTGATGTGATTTCTGGTGATCCAATGGCACTGAAGAAGTGAGTGAAGAAATCTGTGTTTGCGAAGATAGTGTGTGCGCCTTCGAAGGCTGGGAGAAGCGAGGCTTTGTCGTCGAGGTCGCCTTTGACAATTTCGACGCCAAGGGTGGAGAGGGCTTGGGAGGCCGCACTTGATGGGTTGCGTGAGATGCCGCGGACAACCCAGCCGGGGAGGTTGAGGAACGTTTTTGCTACTGATGAGCCCTGAGATGAATTAATGCGCTGACTTCTTGAGGGCATTGCTGGAATTACCTGGGCGCCTGTCACGCCTATCACTACGATGAGCTTTGACATGATTATGATATCGTTGGCTGGTTGTTAGATGTTGAGAAGACTAGATATCGCTGCTCCAGACATTAAGCTGACTTCGCCCATACTGATATATCCTCAACCATCGCAGCGGTGTGTATTGACGGACATCTTCGTTGTCCAGGTATGTCTCCGGAAAGTCTCCGACATCTGGGGCACAAATGTTCGATACTCCACAGTCTTCCAGCATCACCACCAAGATCAAATGGAGTCGGGAAGACAATCACGCCTTTATTACAAAGCTTCTCCAGTTTCGAGATATCTAGTAGTCTCAAACACCTGATCTCACATATTTGTAAGCCGACACACAACGAAGTGGGGTAATTTGACCTGGCACTGTACGTACTGGCTGTCAACAGCCAATCAGTCCAGAGGATGAGGCCAGTAGAAAGCATACGTCAGAGCAATATCCGTCTCTCCAAAACCCCAAAAACCGGAGTCCGAAAGCTCAACGCTGGTTTCACTACGAACTCGCTCGAGATGTTGAAAAGGGGGCTTCGCTTAATAATTGGTTTAGCGCCAAGGCTGTTAACGCCGAAGATGGCTTGGGAGGAGAAACATCGTCACAAGCCTCAGGTGGTGGTATCTTGCAACTTGGTATCCGTATCAGTGAATTTCGTGGAGCGGTTCTATAACTTTGGCAGAAGACCTGGGTTCCGAGAAAATAATCTAGAAGTTGGGGCCCGCAGTACTACCGCTATATCTGGTCTGAGGCACAGAATGTCTTAGTAATGGTCGGAGGCTTGTCAGAACATTTTTTCAAGAACCTATGGAGATCAATTATGGAAAGCATAGACTTTTGATTGGATGTGGCTATGTTTTCTGGCACGAAGGTGTCGTGCAATATTTCAGGCACTTGATAACAAATTTTGAGATGACAACACTGTTGGGAAGGATACCGATTCGACATGCTCCTTATGACAGATGCTGCTTCGATTGACTTACTGATAACACCCCTGGGAGTCTGAGACTGTGGCGTGGACATGTCTTGTAACCTTGTTCTGCCGAACCGGTATTGACCATACTTGCCATTTCTGCACGAGAACGCGAGTCGGTAGCCCTAGATCCCAGCGGTTTCGTGGTTTTCACATTGCTTATATAATGGAGATGTCTTGCTAATGATCTGTAGAGCGATAACGCTCAATTTTCGGGATGTCACAAGAAAGACCGAGCACTTGAGAAACTGAAGTTGAAGCCTGCATTCACTCTGCGACGACAGGCAAGTATGCAAATTGCCACGGAAGGTATTACTGCTTATTCATCATCGAAAGGTCAGAGTTTTCGTCAACACCGGGAGATAATTACATTGACAGAATCGAATTGACCAGTCCAATGGGTTCCAAGTCATTGAATGATGAGAACTTCATTCCACATTCTCAGGATCAATGACAGGGTCTAAGGAGGCTGTCGCCTAAGCGGCAGTAGCACCAAATCTTTGAAATAATCAGCAGCTCAACGAAAATCCACAGCATTTGGCAACAAATGCCAGTTTGACAGTGATCGTAAGCTGGGTAATGATATGCCCAACATACCATGTTTCTCAGCTACCCTGGCGCCGATTGTCCAGATGTGAAGTCAGGCTCCAGTAATCTTCCGAACAGACCAGTCCAGTCCAGTATTCTTCAGGGTTACGAGAAGGACTCGATTTTCGCACACTCGTTAGCAAATCCTGCTACAGTCATCTTGAATCTTGAAATTTTTACTCCAATGTTGTTCCCGCGCCATGGGGTCGGCCGTGGTCCACAAAGCTTTACATCATATATCCTCAGCCAAGCTTCAGAGCCAATTATTCACCACTGAGGTACTCAATGACTTCGACATTCATCGATGACAAATTGGTCTTTCACGAGTCGTTTCCCTCCAGCTTGGTAGGATCGAGGTATAAAGCCACGCACACTTCGTTGAAGCTTTTACAGCTAAGCAGAGAACTGCATGGAATGATGACGTTATGGACCGGTGCACAGTCTGTTATTGCCGAGTCTATCTTGATATTGGCCTTCCGACAAAGTTTCGTATGAAGGTTGGAGATGCAAAAGCGAAGGATATCACACTCCAAGGATACATATGACGTGAGGAGATAAAACGACAGAACCCGTGTGAAAATGACAGCAATACTCCCACTGATAACAGGCCCCTCAGAATTTCAAATATCAATCCCCGAATCACACAATGCAAAACTCTTACAGGAAGAAAATGCAGCATTAGTCTCACAATGCCGCTTGAGGGGCGAGCTTCCTTGAGGAGCATCATGGGGTCTGACTTTACCCCTGCCGCGATTTGGTTGTCATCGGTGGTTTCAACTTTCATGCTCTAAGTATGAAAATCTTTTCTCCGCTGAGAGACTTTATAGCTTGCTGTGCTGCTGGCTTATAGGAGTGAAGCATGAAGATGCTCAGCTGTAATTGTGATGTCATTGCCTGCGAAATCTTCGGACTAAACATTGTTGAATTTGACAGTAAATTCTGTTGTAGATAAAAATTGATGTAATCTTTGTGTGAGTCCGAAAAGGCGTGGTACGTGTATTACAAGGATCGTAATTGCGCTCTTCTTTTCGTACAAGGTACCTGCCTCGACAGACGTGCAAGCTGCTCCGTCCTATCAGTAATACGTGAACGGGCGAGAAGATAAATGATATGATTTGCTCTACCTTGTAATGCGATGAGACATGATAAGATATTGGGAAAACCAACGGGAAGTGAGATCTTCTAACCTCGATACATTGTTTCAGAGTTTGTCATGCATTGAAGCGTTGCAGTAGGAATTGGAGAAGGAATGTCGCGGACAAACGTTGCGGAGACCAAGTGGAGTGGTTTAGGATATTGAAGGTCGCCATGAGGGGTCTATAATCTGGTGTAAGCACATCTGGGCCATCTCCATGACTTTCGAAATGATCAACGACCTTCGCCACGAGCAGATGTGATAGGTGGGAGAACGAAGCAAAACGAGATCTTACATCATCAGCATAGAAAGGCGTCCCACGTAAGTAGGTTGTGCAGATATTGGAGGATAACAAGGCGCGATCATGAGAATATCTCGTGGGGGTCATTTTCCAGGTACGTGCTCTTCAACATGTCCCGTGGACCATTTCGAACATGCAGATAAGGCCATACCACGCGAGGCGCAAAAGGCATATTCAAGGAATGCCCACGTGTCCCCCGCACTATGTGTAGATTGATATCAAGTGGACTATCTGGGTGCCGCGAACTTGCGGGGTATGATGAGCTTATCTCGACGGCGTAGGGTTGCGGTTCAAGGAGGGAAAAGCTTGCTAATGATGGCATGCCCCCACGATGATGATCAATTCATAAGATATGAATAAGCCTTATGAATATATGCGATATTGAAGAAGCACAATTGTATATGATTCGGAAACTGGTAGGAAGCTCTATTGGCAAGTTTCTCACGAACAAGCAAAATTGTCGTTCAACGCCAAGATGAGGATAGAGGGCGAAATGACCCACGTGGTGAAACACTCATCTTCCTATGAGGGATCCCACGAATGGGGGGGCTTCCTTATCATGCAAGCCATGAAGTCTATTAAGCGCGATGGAAAACATTTGGTAATCACTGGATTGCGCAGATTGAGTTGGAAGAATTGTTTCATGTAGAACACCGCTGAATGTGTGTTTCATTCAGCCTGCAGATGGAATTGGCATCAGATGACGAGACTTGTAATATCAAATCGTCAAATGGACGAACAAACACGGGGATTTCCTTCTCCGTGGCCGAATTGATGCACACTTGCATCCATGGCATGATGTTGGAACGTGGATGAGATGCGCTTTTTGTTCAGCCTTTTGTGTGCATAGGGAGCTTGAGCTTGGACTCCCCGTCTCGAAAGCCGGTAACCTAGAGATGGAAATGAATATTCCCATGGTAGATGATGCAGATGTTCCACGCTTGCATACATCGCGATGCACCTGAGTAGGCTGAAAGCATCATGAGTTCGGTTCGGTAGATGCAACCGAGAAAAGGACTAAAGACATGTGCATCGCCAGAACCAGAAAGCCCGGAGTGCATACAAGAAAAAAAGGTTCAATGTCTTCACTTGAAGGCATTTGAAGGCCAGAGGGATAAGACATGAGAAAGAGCAGGAGTGTAGAACTTTGGGCATTACCAGGACCTGGGATGCTTGAAGAAGTCGAACCCTGTGGCAACAAGCTCAGTATCCGGCAGAAAAGACAGCACATGATGCCGAACAATCCTCTCACCCGCTAGACAAGCCTTGAAAGGTAACATCGATCCATACCTCCTCTCAAAGTGGAGTTGGAACACCTCTCGTCTTTGCTAAAATGGCAAGACGATGTCCTTGGACGTCGTCAAAAACCACCCGTATTTTCCCCAACGGGATATGCGGAGGGAGATGTTCCGAACTGGATATTCTCAGGACCAACACTTCCGCCTTTTCTTTTGGGCGACAGATTTGACGACGTCCAGTCAAAAGCTAGGTAATCAGATGACTGTGAAACTAACGCCAGAATATGCAGGTTGTAGCAGATCTAACGTCGTAATTGCGATGCTGCTGGACTTCCAACGACTAGATGTGGCTGCGTCTGGAAGCCTTCCTTTGCTGCGAACGGGCGTTGCAAGTACCAAATCTCACTGACAAGACCCCAGCTGCTGGGACTCGGCCAGGCATTCCGAGAAGGCGTTTGATGCAGGTACAAGTTGATGTACGAAGACCCTGACTGGCTAGAATGAGGCTCGATTTGGGCTTGGGAATTGCTGAATGTGGAATGACGACGGGGAGGATGATGCCCAGAACAGACGACCACAGCCCACGCGATGATGTACCCACTATCCGGTTGATAGTGCGGTGAAGGTTGCGGGCTGCATAGTTGGTCTGCTATCGGCATATTCTCTGCTTATCATAGAGACGAAAGTTGTAAACATACACAGCTGGGGCTGGAATAAATTAAGAATAAAGTGCAAAGTAAATGATATTGAGGAGTGTTGGAACTGAGGGAGCGTTTGGCGAGGTCAGGAGGAATTTCCCCGCCAAATAGCACGGCCATTTTAAGGAGATTCCTTGTGTGCTTTGCCCCTCCATCAGAAACATCACTCAAGTATGCGCTCCTCAACAGCATCCCACCCCGACCCCTACCTTCGCGGCCTCCTCGAGCCCAATTGAAATCTCCCCTACTCTGCGGTGCCATCACGAAATACGAAACCCTCCCACGCCCAGCTCGAATTGAGCTTCAAGCAGCGCCGCATCAGATGCACGATCCGACATCCCTAGCTCGAGGCTCTCGATATCCACCCATTAGGACCCCTCCTCCTCTCCTGCACCAGCCATGCGTCCGCCTCTCCCTGAAGCCACGCCATCCCAAGCAGGAGATCCCCTGTACATCGATCACATCCCACTTCCAGATACGCCGTCCAGGGGATTGAGAGAGCTTGGGTAGGCCGGTCTTGACACTTCGTCCTAGTCTTCAAAAATCGACGGGATCAACACCCCGCAGCTAGAAACGTTCCACCACTCTAGGGCTTCCACTAGTCTACTCTTCTCTTCCTCGAAATAATATACATACTTATACCTCCCATCTATACTGGACCTCTCCCAGACAAATTTGGTATGCAGGATTGTTGGAATACAAGGGAATTATCTTGAGACTCCCAATTTGTGCCCCCTCTTGAGATCATCTGCACTTCCAGCTCCAATCGAAGTGGTGTCAATCAACATCCCACTTCCTCAAGCAACTACATATACAAGAGAAATGCGAACACAACACAACTTCTCTTCGAATCCACAAAGTCAATCAGGATCTTCAGACATGTCGAAACACACTATCATACCCATCGACAAGAATTGGACCTTCAAGCAAGGAGACAACAAAGACTCCAAGTTTCTACCAGTCGCCCAATTCCCTACCAACGTCCACTTGGACCTCATTGCCAACAACATAATTGCCGATCCATTTATTGGCAAGAACGAGAACGACGTACAATGGATAGGCGAGGTACCATGGATCTACAAAACCACATTCCCGTCTCCATCTCTGTCGGAGAAAGAACGGGCAACTGTCAAGGCGGTCATTGCGTTCGATGGCCTGGATACATATGCGACCGTTGTTCTGAATGGCAAGGAGATTCTCAAGACGGAAAGCATGTTCATTCCTGAAAGGGTGGATGTGACAACGTACTTGAAGAAGGAGGGAGACAATGAGCTCGAGATCACTTTCGAGAGTGCGTATTTGAAAGGATGTGCTATTGTGGAGAAATACCCAGATCATCACTGGGGATGCTGGAATGGTGATACTTCCAGATTGGCTGTTCGAAAGGCCCAATACCACTGGGTATGAGGCTCTGTCTGCTATGCAAGAGATATACTGACTATTGACAGGGATGGGATTGGGGACCAACTCTTATGACTTGCGGACCATGGAGACCAATCAACCTCGAAATCTTCTCTTCGAGGATTTCAGATCTTTACTTCACCAGCAATGTTGACAAGTCATTGAAGTCTGCCGAATTTGTCGCCAAGGCAGACATTGAAGGCTCAGCAACGGAAGTTAAGTTCGATATTTTACTGGATGGCAAGGAAGTGGCTTCCAAGACGGTCACAGCCGAGAAAGGTCATGCTTCTCACAAATTCACAATTGACAATCCAGCTCTGTGGTTTCCGGTCCGTTATGGCAAGCAACCGCTGTATACTGTCACTGCCACACTGATTGAGAGCAAGTCAGAAATCGACAGTCAGAGCAAGAAGTTCGGCTTGAGAAGAGCCGAACTAATCCAGAGACCAATGACTGGCCAGCCAGGAACAACATTCTTTTTCCAGATCAACAACATCCCAGTTTTCTGTGGAGGGAGTGATTGGATTCCAGCTGACAACTTCATTCCCCGAATCAGCAAAGAGAAGTATTATGACTGGGTTAAGTTGGTAGCAGATGGGAACCAGTTCATGATCAGAGTCTGGGGTGGTGGTATCTTCGAGGAGCAAGCATTCTACGACGCTTGCGATGAGCTCGGAATCCTAGTCTGGCAAGATTTCATGTTTGGTTGTGGAAATTATCCTGCTTTCCCAGAGTATTTGGCCCTGGTAAAAACAGAGGCCGAAGAGAACGTGAAACTTCTCCGTCATCATCCATCTATCGTCATATGGGCCGGTAACAACGAAGATTACCAGTACCAAGAATCCATGAAATTGACCTACGACTTCGACAACAAGGATGCAGAGAGCTGGCTCAAGACCGACTTCCCGGCACGGTACATCTACGAGAAGATCCTCCTTGACGCATGCAACGAGCTCATTCCAGATACCTTCTACCACTTCGGTAGTCCATGGGGCGGCAAAGATACTACCGATCCTACTATTGGTGATCTCCACCAGTGGAACGTATGGCACGGCTCGCAAGAAAAGTACCAGAACTTCGATAAGCTGGTAGGACGCTTCGTATCAGAATTCGGCATGGAAGCATTCCCCAATATCAAAACTATCGAATCCTTCCTCCCTCTCGGCAAAGACGACCCCGACCGCTTCGCACAATCCTCAACCGTCGACTTCCACAACAAAGCCGACGGCCACGAACGCCGCATCGCCCTCTATCTCGTCGAGAACTTCCGCTACGCCCCCGACCCCCTCGAGCAATTCATCTACTCCACCCAACTCATGCAAGCCGAATGTCTAGCCAGCGCCTACCGCCTCTGGAAACGGCAATGGAAAGGCCCCGGCAAAGAATATTGCGGCGGCGCCCTCGTCTGGCAAATCAACGACTGCTGGCCCGTCACCTCCTGGGCCATCGTCGACTACTACCTCCGACCCAAACACGCCTACTACACCGTCAAGCGCGAGATGGCACCGATCTCCCTCGGCGTCACCCGCAAGGAACACCTCATCCCAAAAGACAAACACACGCGCGCCTACATTGACAAGAAGACCGAAATCGAGATCTGGGGCTCTAATCTTACCCTCGAGGATATTACCGCTGACGTCGTGGTTAAAGCTTTCGATGTCATCACTGGCAAGGAAACGTATTCTAAAACTATCGAATCCGCTTTCTCCCTCCCCTCAAACCGCAGCACTGAGATCGCAGCTTTCGCTGTCCCTGTCTCTAATCCCGGAGACGAATCTCGCACCGTCGTAGCAGCGTACTTGTATTCTCAAGGCGAGCAGATTGCGCGGTATATCAACTGGCCGGAACCATTGAAATACGTGCATTTGCAGAAGCCGGAGGAGTTGAAGGCGGTGCTGGGGAAGGATGGGAAGAGTGTGGAGGTTAGTGCTGAGGTGCCGGTTAAGGGCGTTGCTGTTGAGTGTGGGGACGAGGGTGTTAAGTTTGGTGATAATTTGGTGGATTTGGTTCCTGGGGAGGTGGTTGTTATTCCGGTGGAGGGGGCGGGGAAGGAGACGGTGCTGGAGACGAGATATTTGGGGATGGTTTAGTCTGGCTTGATACTGGATGAGGGAGAGGATGGCATTCTGTGGTTTGTCGAGAAGTGGCACATGTGGAGGCGGTACGCAATGATACAGACGGTCTATGTGAGTTTGAGTGTGGGTGTGATGCGATGTGAGGATGACTTTCTCTGAACAATCTTCTCATTTTGGGCGGCATTATGGTACTGTTTATGTCGGTCTTCGGCAAGTTGAATATGAGATGAGATGGATGCAGATTTAGGTCTGGCCACAACAACTTTTTCTCTCTCCGTCTGATCAGGTCGATTCAGGTCGGATGCACGAGTCCCCATTCCGTTCGTATGTTTGGGCAATAGGTAGTACACAGGAGCAATGGTCCAATGAATGTTATGACGACGATTTGCAAGTCTCCATTCCCTGCTCTTATTCTTGCAATTATGTCGTTCGTGATGTTATGGCGTGAGGGTGTGAAGTGAAGTGAAGTGATCTGAAATGCTGAGCGGGGTAAAAAAAAGAAAGCCCCCCCCCCCCAAAACGTGGCTTGACATATCTCATGCGACTTGTTGGATGATTTCCCTAACCTTGGGCAAGCTATTACAAACAATGAGAATGAGAACGACAACGGGGTTAAGATAGGAGAGGCTCAAACAGGGGAGGGGGAGGGGCGGTAGAGCTAGGGGGTAAGTGGCATTTTGAACGGGACGGATGGAGAAGCCGGGTCGGGGATTTCGAAGGATGCGATGCGCGAGTCGGACGGGAGTTCGATGAAAGAGAGGGGGAGGGAAGTGGACATCGTAAGGGGAGGGAGGAATGGATAGATTGAGGCTTTGAGAGAGGACGAGATATGCTTTTAAAACTTTACTTTTAAATGGAATGTACATAGTGACACTGACACGTCCATCTATCTAGTGGCAGTCTACCGGTTCGCTTGTACTGCGACTGGAAGGACGGTGGGTGAAGGGACAGTGAGGAAGAAGGATGAATGATAGAATCGTATATCTCCAAATCCCTTTCAAGCTCCGACTCCCCAACACCAGCATCAGGTACTACCACGAGCCTCAACACCAACATCAACATCGCCAACGCCCCGGACATCAACTCCCTCGCTCACCATCTACTTCTCATTCGGCCCCTTAATCAAAACCTTAATCCCCTGCCCCCCCTTAACATCCTTAAACGCCTGCTCAGCATCCGTAAACTCCACCGTCCTACTAATCAACGGCTTAACGTCCACCAACCCCTTACTCACAAACTCCAGCGCAAGCGCATAATCCCCACTCCCATACCTAAAGCTGCCCTTACACGTAACCTCCTTCGTACACAACTCCATAATCGGAAACGTGATCTCCGGCTTCCCCATCCCACCCTGCACATACACGCCTCCACGACGTACCGTATGGATCGAAGTTTGAATAGAAGGTTCTGCGCCCGAAGCGTCGATCACGGCGTCGGTGCCGGAGGGAAGATTGATGGATTGTAAGAGGGCAGCGGCGTTCTCTTCAGCGGGGACGCGAGAAGGTGTGAATGTATGTGTCGCGGCATAACTCTTTGCGAATTCGAGACGAGCGGGCTGGATATCGACGCTTGCAATCACACTCGCGCCAAATGCCTTTGCGACTGCACAACATAGCAATCCCACTGGCCCGGCGCCCATCACGACCACCGATTGTCCGGGCTTGATCTCAGCTTGCTTGACGATGTGGACTGCTACCGCTAGAGGTTCGAGGAGGGCGCCTTCTTGGAGTGATACGTGCTGGGGAAGCTTGTAGCAGAAGTCGGAGGCGGAGAGGTAGTAGCCCGTCAGGGTTCCGCCGAATGGAGGGGTCGCGGCGAATTTCATTAACGGGCAGAGGTTATAGTGTCCGGAGAGGCAGGGTGTGCAGCGTCTGCATGGGGTCCCGGGCTCGAGGGCGACGCGGTCGCCGACTTGGAGGGTGGTTACGGCGGAGCCGATGGCGGTTATGGTGCCGGCGGATTCGTGGCCGAGACTATTGGGAGGGAGGAGGAGTTAGTATATGGGCAGTTTGAGGGAGGTGGGATTGGGAGAGTGGGAAATTGGGAGGGACTGAGGGAAGAGAAGGGAGAAGCGTACACCATGGGCTCCTTGAGGACGAAAGATCCAATGCGGCCATGTTCCCAGTAATGGACATCAGAACCGCAGATACCAGTGTAGTTTATGGCGACGAGGACATCGTGGGGAGAAGTCAATTCCGGCTTTGGTTGTTGTGCGAAGGTAACATCGAATGGTTTGTTGAGGATGAAGGAGAGGTTCTGTGGCAGAAAATGTTAGCTGTTGTGTTGATGTTTGTCATGGAGAGTAAAGTGAAGTGGGGGAGGCGGGGTTACATCTGTGGTTTCTGCCATTGTTGCGAGGTCTGACAATGTTGATTTGAAGTTATATCTGTGTAAGGGAGGTTTGGGAAGAATGGAGATTAAAAGGATTTCTAGGAATAAAAAGAAAAGCGCCTGTTGTTGAAGAATAGCTCGTGGTTTGACAGCCCAGTCCTTCTCTTCTTTCTGCCCCACGAGACCAGCCAGCATTGACACGACCCCGCCAGAGCTAGGACGTCAAGCTTCAATCATTTTACCCGGAGGACAGCTTTACCCGCTCCAATCAGAGATCCAAATTGATGGGAGCCGAGACACGTGATGATATCGGAGGAGCTCCGATGAGGAAATTTCCTGGGTTCAATGGGATGTGGATGTGGATGTTGAGCGGTGACATGTTGTTGGGTGGTACGGTGTGTTGGCTCGAATTGGGGAATGGTGTTCCCGGTAACTGGTGGTGTGGTGATTTGATGGCTTCAAGCGGGCAAGTTGAGAAGAAAGACCCCCCCCCTCTCCCCAAGAGAACGAGAAGTCACCCTATGATTATCGTATCTATGAAGAAAAAGGAACCTCGCGTCACATTTTACCATCATGAGACTTGAAGATATCCGTCGTAAATAGTAGCGAATATTCCAAGCCATGCAAGAAAGACTAGGATTAGCTTTCCAGAAGGCAAACGTGCATGACCCGCCGTGTTGGTACTTTGAGTTGCAGCTGGTGCTGAAGTACTGGTAGCCGACGACGTTGCTGGAGCTATAGCAATAGTCGAAATCCCAGAAACCTCAAAAGTCGAGGCCAACGGAGTATGGTGTAAAGAAACAGAAGCTATTCCACCGGGCTTGGTTGGCCCACTCGTAGTCGATTCAGAGGTTCCAGAAGCATTGTTGGTGCAGACCAAGAACGGGAGTCCACTGGGGTCAAAAGTTATAGCCGTTCCAACCACAGTCTGAGGAGAGGTCAAGCAGAGGGGCGTCCCAATACAAGCGGTCACTCCTGAAATTGTGCAGGTGGCACATGTTGCTGTGGATGTGAGGGAGACGCTTGGGCGGGGAGGGCCAAGTGATACCATTAACTTGCTGGTAGTTGTTTGAGCCATTTTGAACGAGTTCGAAATGTAGCTTGAGAAGTCAGAAGAGAAGAAGACATGATAGAGAAAGTAAATGCGCTGTCTATTTAACCTTGGCACTTGAAACAGCCAAACGAGGGGAAGTCGAGGAGATCAACATGGGATCGCCAAGGATCTCAAGGCGGTGAAGCGGGACGGCAGAATGTTCTCGAGAAAATAAAATATCCCAAGCTCTGTTCGAAGGTTTCTCTCGTCACACCAATATGGATATTCTCAAATTATTGTCGCGATCGACAAAACCCACAAACAAATCCGGAGCTGCGAAAGATGCCTCTGCCAAATTGCCATCAGCTGGCACCTCGGTGAACCCTCAGTTATACCACGATGCGATACCCGATTCGAGAGGGAAGAAGAGGAAGCGTGGAGGGGAGAAGGTCGAAGAGCAGACCGTGAACGAGGAGGATGAAAGCGTGGATTTCTTTGCGCCAAAAAAGACTGCTCCCAAAGCGAAGAAAGCCGCGCCAGCGGAAAATGCGAAAAAGTCGGACGAAGTCAATCTCTTGGATCAGGATGAATGCCGACAGATTCTCAAATCTCATAGACTGAAAGTGACTCTTCTGCCGTCAGGAAAGGCGCCCGAGAAGAAGATCAAGAAGTCGAAGAAGTCGAAGGTCAGCACGAAGCCTGCCAAGGAGGAATCCAAACAATTGTATCCACAACCGCTGGTCGCATTTGGGGATCTGCGGAGTACATATGGAATTTCTGGTCGTATGGCAGATAATCTGGTGCAGCAAGGATATAAGATACCTACGGAAGTCCAGATGGGGAGTCTACCACTCTTACTACGACCCGAGATTGCTTTGGGCGAATCCGAACTTGGAGAATCAGAGGTGGATTTACTAGCTGTTGCGCCGACGGGAAGTGGAAAGACATTGGCTTTCTTGATACCGATTGTAAACAAGATCATACAGCGGAGAAGAGAGAAGGAGGACAAAGCAGAGCATAATCTGGAGGCTGTTGTTGTTGCGCCGACGAAGGAATTGGCAAGCCAGATCGTCAACGAAGCCAAGAAGTTGAGTTTGGGAACTGGAGTCAAGGTGGTGGGTATGCGAAAAGGAATGAGGATTGTGGAAGGCACAGCGAAGATGGACGAGAGTTCAAGCGAGGAGGACGATGAGGAAGAAGAGAAAAAATCTTCACAACCCATCTCGAAGGGCGACATATTGATCACCACACCGGGGCTACTTCTCAGTGCCTTGTCGACAGGAGATCCAACAAAGCATGCACCTTTACCCTCTATACGAACATTGGTTCTTGACGAGGCAGACGTGCTACTTGACCCCCTCTTCAGAGATCAGACGCTGGGTATTTGGAACTCATGTACCAATCCAGACCTGCGCGTAACGCTCTGGTCAGCAACAATCGGGTCATCTATCGAATCCCTCGCCAAATCAACCATCACTGAGCGCCGAACCTTACTCTCCCTCCCAAGCACACCTATACTTCGACTTATAGTAGGTCTGAAAGATTCCGCTATCCCAAACATAACCCATCACCTAACCTACGCTGCAACCGAACCCGGAAAACTCCTCGCTCTTCGCCAACTCCTGCACCCCACAGCAGGCACATCCTCATCCAACATCTCACTCCGTCCCCCCTTCCTAGTCTTCACACAAACCATCCCACGAGCCATCGCCCTCCACTCGGAACTCCTCTACGACATCCCCGCCGAAGCAGGCGGCTCCTCCCGCATCGCAGTCCTTCACTCCGACCTCTCAGACTCCGCCCGCTCGCACGTAATGACCCGTTTTCGCACCGGCGAGATCTGGATCCTCATCACCACCGACATCCTCTCCCGTGGCGTAGACTTCCGCGGTGTGAACGGCGTAGTCAACTATGACGTCCCCAACTCAGGCGCCAGCTACATCCATCGCGTTGGACGTACTGGTCGTGGTGGACGCGATGGCGGGGTCGCGGTCACGTTGTATACGAAGGAGGATATTCCTTATGTGAGGGATGTGGCGAATGTTATTGCTGCGAGTGAGAAGCAGGCTGGGAGGGTTGTTGGGGAGGCAGGTATGCAGAAGTGGTTGCTGGATGTTTTGCCTAAGCCGAGTAAGGAGGATAAGAAGAGGTTGAAGATGTATGGTGTGGAGGCTAGACGTGGGGGCTTGAGTGAGAAGGGTAAGGAGAACGAGGGCAAGGATGGCAAAGGGAAGGGAAAGGGTAAAGTGCAGATTAGTACGAAGAGTGGTTATGAACGGAAGCTGGAGAATAATCGCAAAGGTGCTATTCAGGGGAGTAGAAGGAGAGCGAAACTTGAGGCTGAGGAGGGTGGTGTTGGGGGAGAGCAAGAACTGAGAAAAGCGGCTGACGATGGCGAGTGGGGAGGTATTGATGAGTAGATATCTAAGCGCTCAGTTCCGGGAATCTGGAAATCGATGATGTGCTCCAACTCTTCCGTTCAGCGATGATGACTGCCGAAGGCGAAACTAAATGAGCCTCTAAAGAGTCCACCGAGCAGCTCATGTTCTGCTAATAACGCTTCCTAAATTTACCTTTGCCTGCCTTACAAGTTCTGGAGTGTTGCTCGTACAAGAAGCATCATATACTGAGATCACCAGCTGTTTTACATCTATTCGGTCGAGATTCGGGTCATTGGTTCGGCACTCAACCGCTTCGAAACCTCAATCAAGACATACCGCTCGTATTCCTTCTTCGACTTAGTCCCTCCCTCGGGACTCTAACAAATCCTCTCATGAAATCCATCAGAATCCACCCCACTCCTCCTTACTGCTGGATCACAGCTTCCCCCCTTAAGCGCTTGCACGTCTTCCCTTCCTTCCTAGGCGCTCGAGCGGCGAAACAGAGACAAAATCATCCAATTTTTCACTCGCACGTTTTCACAGCACTCGAATATTTCTCCACCAACCCAATTCCCACCACTCATGTACCCCTCCACATACTCTATTCCTGACTCCATTTACTTCCACCAAGCCCTGTCACCCGTCACCAAGCACCAAAAGCATAACCCAATCTCGGCGTGAGATCTTTTAGCGTCCTTCTTCGCGCCTCCTCTCGCCTCCTTCTGTACGAAATATATTACCTAGCAGGGCGCATGCGGCTCTCCTTTCCCTCTCGCTTAAGCCCGTCTAAACTGCGTTGAGCCGTTTCCACGTTTCACAGACCGCGAAAGGGGGACTTGGCAGTTCTTGGCTCCTGTCAAAAGGGATTAGGTTTGAGCAAGCGCGCTTTCGCTTGTGAGCCAAGAAAGATTGTTTTGTTTAGACGAAACGTTGTTTTAATCTATCGCTGCCAATGCCAAGATTCTATACCCAGGTGTTCAGACAACAGAGAGACAGGAAATTTGATGTGTTTCAATAGTCTGGATTTGTTGGCGGTGCTAGATGAGATGAGTACGGGAGTACTTAAGAAAAGGTACTTGCTGTAGGAGAAGGATTCTACAGTGCAATATCTTCTCATTCTCTCTCACATTCATTCATTTGCTTGTCCGTTCATTCGTTACCTGTTGACCAGTTATCAACTTTCCATTCTTTACATTGACCTCACATTAACCTACACAACCAAAGAAGACTTGCTTATATACACCTCCCAATCACAAGGACAAGATCGCGAAAATGAAGACTTTCACAACATCCCTCCTCTTCCTGGCTTCGGCCTCTTCTGTCCTCGGACACGCCACTTGGCAACAACTCTGGGTCGACGGCGTCGATCAAGCGAAGACTTGTGTGCGTGATCCACCGAGTAACTCGCCCGTCAGCGATGTGACGAGTAAGGATATCGTGTGCAATGCTGGGACTGCTGGTGTTGCTGGGATTTGCGCTGTTACTGGTTCGTTCTCTCTCCTCCCCCTCTTGGACACCAAAACCAGACCAAAATCTAAACCCAGGATTGCGCTTTGGGAATATGTAACTGACATAGATTGAAATGAACAGCTGGTGGCGAAGTCACAGTCGAAATGCACCAACACAACACCCGCGACTGCTCCGAGGAAGCCATCGGAGGTGCTCACCACGGCCCAGTCATAATCTACATGTCCAAAGTCGACGACGCCACTACCGCCGATGGAACAACCGGTACATGGTTCAAGGTTGCCGAAGATGGTTACGATGCCGCAACTGGCAAGTGGGCTGATGTACGTCCTCTTCTTTCTTCCTCCTTTCCCTTCCTCGCACTCCTAACCTCACATCAACATCTCAAGGCTTAGCATACTAACCTCTCCTCCCCCAACAGGACATCCTAAACGCCAACTGCGGCAAACGCACCTTCACCGTCCCCTCCGACCTCGCAACAGGCGACTACCTAATCCGCTCCGAAGAAATCGCCCTCCACGCCGCCGGCTCCGCAGGCGGCGCCCAGTTCTACATGTCCTGCTACCAAGTGCACGTCGAGGGAACCGGCTCCGCTACCCCTACCGGCGTGTCATTCCCCGGTGCTTACTCTGCTACCGACCCTGGAATCCTGATTAACATTTACAATGGTGTTGATGTTTATCAGATTCCAGGCCCGGATGTCTATGTTAGTGGTGGTGCGGCGGCTCCAGCTCCTGTTGCTAGCTCTAGTGCTGCTGCGCCTGTTGCGAGCTCAAGTGCTGCTGGTACTGTGTCCAGCAGTGCGCCTGTGGCTACTTCTGCTCCAGCAGCTGTTGAGACGTCAGCTGCTCCTGTTGCTTCTTCTAGTGCTGTTGCGTCGCCCGTTGAGACCTCAGTTGCTTCTCCAGTTGAGACTTCAGCGCCCGTTACGACTCCCGTTGACGATGAGTATGAGGATTGCGAGTAAATCTTTCACTTGAGAGATACTTGCTTTGAGGGAGGAGACTGTCCCGAGTTTTGGGGCAAGGGAGAGACGTGGGAAAGACAGGAGAGGAAGAAGGGAAAGAGAAGAGAAGCTTCATATTCGTTGTATATATCCACCTTTTTGTTATACTTGTACATATGTACATGCTCTTCTGCTGAGCAGTTGAATTAAAATCCTTAGAAGTTCATACTTGAGCAGCTTCGCTTCCATTTGACTTGATGCAGAGTGACGGCCGAGAAGAGTTGGCCTGAGTGCGGGCTCGTGAGTAGACAAAGTCAATCTTATTCCCGACATACCTTACTAACTTACTGAGCTCCAGACTCTACTCAGATTATCCGGTGAGTGTTCTGGAGAGTTCGATGGCGGCTAGGAGTCAAAGCTCTCTTATATCTTCTGCGCTCGGCTAAGTCCAACTGTCTCTGACACACTCTGACTCGATTATGAGCTGTTGAATGATATCCAATCATCAAGAAGTCAATGTAAGGACATTTTAATACCTATTTCGCTATAGACATCTGCTCTTTCAGGGTTCTGTTAATTCACTGGGACTGTCATTGGGATCGAGGCAATCTTAGATATTCGCGTTTTGCCAGAAATTAAAATCTCGACACCAAAGGTTCCTTCCCTTTAGAGCTCTGGGGTCATACAAGGCTGGGATCGAGGTGCGTATTATTTCAATCTTGCCGGAGCATGTGCTCCTGCCTGATGTGGGGGTTACACAACATTCTGCATCGTGCTTGCTTTTTCTCTTGGCAGCTGAAGGCTGCAACTGGTCACCGAAGATATGAGGGATTTCTCCTCCCGTGCGACCAAGCGTCCCAGCCTCATGAACTTCTGTCTGTTATTACTCTCCTACCCCCATCAACACCTAGATCCAAAAATCATATTTCTACTACGATCCAACAATTCGCCGTTCATATCTGCGGTCGCTGCATCGGCCGCACGCCTTCTCGAATACACAAGCCGCTTTTGCACGCCTCGCGAGTAACCTCAATGTCTTCACACGGCGAGGCTGCGGCTCAAGAAGAATTGCCCAACTCTGCTCCAGCGTCACCTAGCGCTCGCAGATTACTTGGTGTCAACGACATAGGAGAGCCCTCCGGCCCCGAAGCATTGGGCGACAAGCACACCAGCATCTGCAACGCGGACAAAGAGCCTCCAACGGATGAGATTTCAGCCGACCAGCGTACCGCCGAAACTTCTTCTTCTGAACACCGTGCAGTAGCTTTTGAGAGCCAAAAACGGAGCCCAGATCTTTGCGGGTACTGTCGGAAGATAGTTGATAATTTGCCGTATCACGGGTGGGATGAACTTGTTGTGGAGCATCACGGCACTGTAACAGAGCTCTTCGACTCTGCAAGGGCGGGATGTATCATTTGTACTCACTTATCAGAGTTTGGGAATCCCTACCCTTGCGAACTCAGGCTTGAAGATGGCTGTTGGAAGCTTGGGATCTACGGGCCTTCTCTTCCTGCTGCCTCGAGTGAGTCGCGTCCACCAGGCATAGCTTCTTCGAGGAAAGTATACCGTGCAGCTTATGAGTGTTATGACATCCGACATTTGATCCCGGCTCCTGAGCAAGAAGCGCGAGTAAGTGATGCGATGCAATGTCACTATCAGGCAAGATACCTTGTCCTTCACCCATACAAAGGTACGATGGAAAGATTTTGTGCATGAAGATGTTACAGAAGTCGTGCCACATGATTAAATCCCGGTCTCACATGTGCACAGAACCAGAAGTAGAAGCTGTACCATTAGTAGGCACCACACATTCAACTTCGGATGACTTGCCAATGTCAAAGTATTGGCACAACCTTTGTAAAACCACGCACCAAAATTGTGGCATCGCAGTCGATTCCACATTCAAACCAACAAGGCTTGTAGATCTGACTTTGCCGAAGCCAGTATTGAGAACAAGTTTAGGAGCCGATGCTGATTGCAAATTTGCAACACTGAGTCATTGTTGGGGCGCTACGCAGTATGCTGTCCTGACAAAAGATATGTTGTCAAGTTACCTCTGCCAGATACCTGAAGCAGCGATATCAAAAACATTTAAGGAGGCTATGGTAGTCGCGAAATATTTGGGCTTCCGTTACATTTGGATAGATTCACTCTGCATCATTCAAGATAGCAAAGACGATTGGCGACACGAGTCTGCTCTAATGAGTAAGGTTTATGGTAACTCAAGCTTCAATATATCCGCTGCTGGTGCAGAAGACGCGTCTATTGGATGCTTTCTCCCTCGAGCCCGAAATTGGCTTGATAGTCGGAAGATAAGTACATCTTCGGAATGCATTAAATTACAATACATGTGTCTTGACTATGGGTTCGAGCACAAGCGTCTCGACGACATGCCGTTAATGCAAAGAGGATCGGCTTTGCAGGAGCGCATCTTAGCTTCCCGGATACTCCACTTTGCCGAATCACAACTCTTCTGGGAATGCAAGGAACTTCACGCCTGCGAAGAAGCACCCAGCGGGTATGACTTTCGGGGTAGAAAAACGAAACTTGATTTGGATGATGCAACTTCTGAAACTCAAAAAGGCTGGCAGGAACTTGTCAGTGGGTATTCTGCTTGCGAATTAACTGACAGTAAGGACAAGCTAGTGGCTATCTCAGGTCTTGCTCAAGCAGTTCAAAACGAGTTGCTTGGTTCGTACATTGCTGGTCTATGGAGGAACGACATGGAAAGTCAGCTAGGGTGGTATCGATTTGGCTCACTTGAGCATAGACCGGTCGAATACAGAGCTCCAACGTGGTCTTTGGCCTCTGTTGATGGAGAAATAGACCTTCGCTATTCATCCGCGAGGGAGCTGAGTCTCATCCGAGTACATGATGTTGTTGTTCAAGGTGTCACGGATGGAGATGTTTATGGCCAAGTCTTGAGCGGAACTTTATCCCTAAGCTGTGAGCTCTTACTACCCGTCGACATTATCCGTCCCGAGCATAAGTATCGCCCTCATTCTTGCGTAACAAGGATGGATGGCAAAGATTTTGCCAGTCTCCTTTATCCTGATTCAATAGAGGACGATATACGGAAGGGGAGCCATGCAATCCGCGTCTATTTGATACCACAAGAAATGTCTGCTCAGCTGTAGATGGGGCTAGTCTTAACTCCAGAGGGCAGTGTTCCTGGCCAATATCGGAGAATCGGTTATTTCAGAAAATTCGTTAACAGCTCTGACGACTACTCCTACGACCCCTTCAAACAAGCAACTCGCGATCCGAAATGCCATGCTCCAAACGACGCATATGCCAGAACCTTCACAGACGATAACGGAAGACAGCTAAAGATCATTAACATCGTTTAGATCTCGCCAAGCCGACAGAAGTGTCGACTTCAAGCGCTGGTCATGTACTGAGTAGCACGGGGGACATGATTGATTGAGAGTTCGGACCGTACCTCCGCCAAAGAAAAGCTGTTGGGCTGTGCTGGTTTGTAATTCAAGGACCAGGACTTGAGTATAAGCGAAAGCACATGGGCTGGAGAACTCAGGTTATGACTTAAACTGGATTTTGGCGTTGGGTCCGTGACAATTTTACGATTCTAGGAAATAGATCTGTTTCCAAATGTTGACGACTAGGAATGAGGAGCAAAAGGTTGATTCGAGATTTTAAATCGTGGCTTTGGACGAGCTTGATCGGGTACGAGATTTAGTACACGCTTATACTTGGTGTAACTCAACGTCACGAATAGAAAACGGCCTTAAATTCTCACCACTTAATAGGAACTCAAAGGACATAGTGCAAGTAAGCTCTCAAGTTAGACAGATCGAGCTTCACTTCGTACATCTGAAGCTTACCCTTCAGTCTATCCATCAAACAACACCACCCTTTCCCTTTCTTCGCAAAGTTCTACTGAAATGATTAAGAGCTCCGCGAAAGCAGCGATCGCGATCTTACACGGAGGTTGGCACTCAGCCGCTCACTTCGGCCCTCTCATCGTCCTCCTGAATAGAGCAAGATATTCGACCATGTCCCACGCAACAACCTCCAACGTCCAACCACTGACTCACGCTTGGTCTCCCCACTCCCACCTCACAACACTGAATTGATATCACGTATCAAATCACTATAGTGACACCATTTATTTACAGCTCTGGGAATCACAGTGGAATGGATTTATGTAGTTGCAGATCTTGAGTCTTTATTTAATGGAAAATCCGAGTTGTTTGCGCGGTTTGATGTGTTGCTCACCACCCTAGTTTATTGATGAAGTGCAAGGCAGACTGTCAAATTGACGAAAGCCCACTAGCTCACTCTCCAGCCCACATTACCGTCGTACTAATATCGAGAATATCATTCCAAACAGCTCTCAAAGCCATCGTTTCTTCGAGAATATAGGATTACCTTTCAAGCGCCGAACTAGACGTTTCCTGTTCTTCCGACATTCTCTGAGATTCATGTGGGTTAACACCGACATCTCATATACATTCAGAAATCTACCGTCATGGTCGACACTACAAAAGCTACGAGTATACGCGCAATAGAATCGCTAGCACATTCAGAGCCATGCCAGCCTTCACTTCTCACCGCCAAATCATTCTTCGCCTCGCTCGCAGTCTGCATCGCGACCTGCCTGCTCATCTAGGCAATCCTCTGTTTCTGCTTATACATCAGGGAATGCCACAACCCAGCCAAGACACCTAGACAGGAGTACATTTCCAAATCATCTCACTCAGTCTTGGCAATGAGACGCACAATCGCGTTTGGAGAAAGCGTACCCAGTCTCGCAATCGAGACGAAAGGTTTATCTACCGGACAACGATGCCAGATCGATCGGACCAAAGGACCATCTCGCATACATGGTTTACTACATCGATGGGTTTGGCCTAGATCGGGGTTTTGACTTCATGGCGTCTGGAGAGAAGGAAAGTATTATCCTGAGCTGATGGATGTGATTGTTGGACAAATCTGTTGCATGGTGGGAAGGCGATATCACTAAGCACTGCTGTATGATATAAAACATCAGCTCTGTAGAGTTGGGCTTGACCATTGATTGAGAGTCATCTTTTCTAGAGTGAGAGTTGAACACAATCAGCTGCTACTTCGTGCTCTATCTCTGTCCATATGTATGAGTAATCTACAGGCTCTCAGCTTGGGTCATCCAATAATTGATCCGGTCGTGTTGTAGGAGTGGGCATAGATTTTTCTGAGTATGCCGGAGATGATTGTTGAGGTTATTAGGGTCTGGGGAAATGATGCCAATGTTCATCAGCCAACAGATGTCTTCAGATATTGCGTAAAGAACTCGAGACGAGTTCTGCGACGTACTTGAACCGTATGGCATATCTCTCGACGCTGTAAACGCGTTGGTTCGGAAAGTGGAGCTACTTCGGATTGATGTTGATGTTGATCTTTTAGCGAACCCCGAATGCTGTTTTCAAGAAAGCTGTAAAGTAGCAACGACCAATGATGTCATTCCTTTGACAATAAACTCCAAATAGCTGCTCGGGAGCATATCTCCAGGAGATAATGATGCATCGCGAATTGCATACTCAGTCCACCATATTGTTGTTTTCTAATTTCGACATTGTATTTTATGCGTCCGATCAGGGGCCACCACGACACATTTTGTCGTGGCCCTTACAGTAATTCGCGTCTTTGCATGCCGGTGTTGTTTTAAAAGATGAAATTTCTAAGATAAAAATTCAGGAAAGTGTAGATAATAGATTCTCTCCTAAACTCCTGACTGATCAACAACATAATATGCAAGCTTCGTCAAATTAGTTTCCTGCCACGGCCCCACGTGTGATCTACATATCAAGTTTTCTTTCTAGGTCATTAGTACAGGTAATTCTAACTAATCCTAACTAATGATACTTTTATTGCTATCAAGCCATCGCGAAATTTAGTGTGTTGCCAAGCAACGTAACGGAGTTCTGTAGTCATCACAATGCTTCTCGGTAAGAGGTAAACCGGGGAGGGGCACGAGCAGCACAATCGCAATCGAGGATACATTTGTTCTGACTCATGCTCTGTTCTTCTCGAAGTACATAAGCTTCTCGGTCCAATTTTAAGAGAGAAGTCTGTCCAATGATGCCATTTGCCTCTGCCGTCAGCTCGGACATAGACCCGGCGATATCGCCGTACCCCACCAGCTCGGGACATCTATTCACTTGTGCTTGCGGAGAATATTTGCAAAGTCCATTCATCAGGTTATAGAATTGAACAACTCTGTGACCTCGGATCACCCTTGACTAGGTGAATAAATCTTGTTTGCTCCCTCGCTTTAACACGGAGTTCTTGCCTTCAACCACAACCCAACACCACCACAAAGAACAACAACGCTCTCCCCACAGACAAGGCTCAGATACTCAACATGACGGACTCTCCAAAGACGACAGTTCCTATTGTCTTCGGTGCAATGACCTTCGGCACCAAAGGTACGTACTCCCCTCACTTTCTCACCTTCTCACTAAAGAAACCCAGGCGTCGAAGCAGCCCGGATCCACACTCTCGAAGAATGCTCAGGCGTTCTCGACGTCTTCCAAAAACATGGCCACTCAGAAATCGACACAGCACTCATCTACGGCGAAGGCAGCTCAGAGGAATATCTTAGTCAATTGAAATGGCAACATCGCGGCCTCGTCGTAGAAACCAAATTCTCTCCTTTACTGAAAGCCTCCCGTCTCAACCTCGCTCCAGACGTCAAAGTCACACACGGACCAGAACATCTTCGCATTGCGCTTAAAAAGTCCCTTGAGGCTCTGAAGACTGACAAGATCGATATGTGGTACCTGCATGCTCCTGAGAGAAGCACGCCGTTTGAGACTACGCTCAGAGAAATCAACAGCCTGTACAGAGAAGGCTACTTCAATCGCTTCGGCATCAGTAATTACGCTTCATGGGAAGTCGCTCAGATGTGTGAGATTTGCGAGCGGAATGGTTGGATCAAGCCAGCCGTCTACCAGGGTCTTTACAACGCTTTCCATCGTGCGGTCGAGCCTGAGTTGATCCCGTGTTTAAGGTATTATGGCATTGCGCTGTATGCTTTCAACCCACTGGCTGGTGGATACTTGACGTCGAGATACACCCGAAGTATGTTGGATGAGGATACTGGGATTGAGGAAGGCTCGAGATTTGATCCGAAGAGGAAGCAGGCGAAGAATTATAGATTGCGGTATTTCAACAAAGAGTACTTTGATGCTCTGGAAATTTTGAGATCGGTAAGTGGACCCTGACATATCAAACTGATTAGGATACTGGTACTGACTCGCATTTGTGTACAGGTAGCAAAGAAGCATGATCTCCCAGAAGCTGAATGTGCTCTGAGATGGATCTCGCATCACTCGCTGCTCGACAGAAAGTACGGTGACACCATCATCATTGGCGCAAGTAGTGCTGCACAATTAGAGGAGAATTTGACGAACCTGGAGAAAGGACCTCTTCCTGATGATGTGGTCGAGGCACTTGAGGATGGTTGGAAGACAGTGAAGGGAGTTTGTGTGACATACTGGCATTGAGATACTAAATTTGCAGCGGCAGCAAAGCAGAGACCTTTGTAAACTATGTATTGGTTTTCAAAAGTATTCTTGAGATTACCTGGCCCAACTTTCTAGGACTGAGCTTCATAATAACGTCTAGCATTTCCGCCCGGCTGAAATTTGTCGAAAACAAATCCTATAAACCACGTGATGGTGATGACATTGCACGCGACGGTTCCTGTTTGAACGATGCCGTGTCTCAGTCATTTCGTCATGGTCATTGACCAGAGTACTCGTACTGATCCATGATATCACTTCACATACTGCAGTAGCTGCCTCCCAGTAAACCGTGCCCCCGAAAACAAAGGCTGCAAGTGGTCAAACAAAACAAGCTCGTGCTTTTTGGGCACTCCATCTAAGGGACTCAGGGGCAGCAGTTTGTGTAGTACTGATCGCGCGCGACCTTCAAGTTCTTGAACTTCTTTTGTGCTTTTACCTTGCTGACGTAGAATCTGGGAAAGATGGAACTCCACACGAGCTACGGCTATCTCCGGATGCAACTCCCTGCGAATGTTGTCGGTTCCGAGCCCTTTGCGCAAATATGACCTGGAAGTGTTAGATGTTACGGTAGAAGCTGGGATCATGGTTGTACGGAGAGGGGCAGTCCATAAGCAAGCTTGACTTACTCGGCTGCTGGAAGGTTTCCTGCCATGGCTTGAAGGGCCCCGACAGCATAGTAGCTCTGAGCAGTCCAGTAGCTCGTCACTCCATGTTGCTGGATCCTCCACTCCAGGACCTCACAGTGGAGCTCCAATGCTCGCTGGATATCGCCGCTCTGAAGTAGAATACATGCCTTGTTGAATTTCCATGAATATGTGGTCGGGCTGTCTCCTGTCGCGAGGTGCATCAGATGCACAGAGCGGTCCGCGAATGCGACTGCTGCCTCAAAATCTCCACGATACATACTGCACAAACCCATGTTGTGGTTGTATTTCGAATACTCATACGGGACTTCTTCCTCCGTGCCCCATTCGCGATACTTCTGGAGGCAACGGTTGAATATTGGCTCGGCCTGGACATAATTGTTCTGCTGAAGTAGACAGCACGCGTAGTCAGACTGCACATTGTAAAGTAGGATCTCGTCGTTTTTCGTATAGATCTCGGCTGGCGTCTGCTTCTGGTATCGTAGCCTGGCGTTCATTGCATCTTGCAAACGATTCAAGCTCTCGGGAATTCTCGCAATTCCTTCGCCTTCTATGATGATACTGATGATGATGTTGATGTTAGCCCTCAACATGTCTTCATTACACTCGAGAGTATCCATCAATGACTCGGCAGATTCGAGGAGTGGTAAAGCTTCGCTCGTCAAAGCTCTTTCCCAGAGGCTCGTCCCGCCATCGGCCAACAGCCGCGCAAAATCGACAGATGGCGAGAGTGTTATAATGGAATCCACGTAGACTCTCCGTAAGCTCAATATGTGCGGAATGTATTTAATATATATAGGCCACTGGAATAAGGCAGGTACGGCAATTAGCAACATAATTTGAAGTGCGAGTATAAGCAATCACATGCGATTTTTTGATCAAGGAGGAGCGAAGGACCAAGAAAATGATATTGACCTACCTTGTGAGGCTCTGGAACCTGAATCGGCGACGGCTCGGGAAACTTCTTTCTTACGAGCATGTATGCCTGTCTGAACACTTTTTCTCTATTTTGTGGATCCTTGTCCAAGTCCTTCAAAATTTTCAGTTGTAATGCGCGATGGATGCTCAGGGTGTCTTGTCCGTCTTCAGCCTTAATGGCAATAAGCCTTCTTCGGGCAAGCTCGGAGGTCATCCTTTTGTATCTGTCGGGTATAGATTAGCGTCCGAGGATCCTGCATTTTAGAAGACAGGGACCAACCGAAACTTCTCCGAGGAGTGGAGGAATTCAAGTGAGGGCTCCTGGTGCTCATCCACAAGGAGATCCTTTTGTATCGTATCGCTATCTAGGAAAGCCAGAATATGCAGCAATTCTCTAGCGTCGATGGTCACTTCTCGCAAACCGATATTCCACATTATTTCCAAGGTTTTCTCTGTGGAATTGAGACTAGAGCCATCTTTTGCTGCGGTATGCAGGTCCGTATGTCGAAGTCTTTCTTGCCACAATTCCACGAAATCTTCTAGGCTACAACCGGACTGTGCAAGATATCCGGCGATATGGGAAAGGGCCAAAGGTAGTCGGCCGGCATAGCTAGCTATATCTCCTGCAAGTTTGTACTCAGGATGAGTTCGCATATCCTTTGGGTTCTCCCCTGTGGACGTCAAGAGCAGCCGACGGCAATCCTCGAGAGCAAGTGCACCTAATTCGATCAATGTATGGTCGATAGTCTGCGGAAGAAGAGACGCATTCCGAGTCGTTATGAGGATCGATCCCTTGGTCTCAAGAAGTTCCGAGGGAAGAAACTTTTGGAGGGCCGACAGGTCGTCAACGTTGTCGAAAACTAGCAGCCATCTTTTTCCAGTGCGCTCTAAGAAATCACGACTCAGCATGACAAGACGTTCTTGGTGTCGGACAATCTCGTCACCATTCAGACCCAAGTGTGTTGCAATCTGACCATAGCTGTAAGCGCAACTGACTGGAGTTTCGGCTTGAATCCAGAAGATGTAAGCGTACTCTCGTTCGAACTTATAGGTATATTCGATGGCGGTTGCAGACTTCCCGATTCCTCCTGTCCCACTGAGGACACAGATGCTGCCATTCCGAGAAAGATCTTGATGAAGCTTTTCGAAATCGCTCTCCCTTCCAACAAATGCTTGATTTCGCGTGGGGGGCATCGTCCGAATACTACGAAAGGTCTCCATCGGACCCAGAGGCTCAAGCATAGATTCAGACATAACATCGTAAGATCTCAGACTCGTGATATCACTCTCAGGAGCGTCATGAAAAGCCTTTGACTGATCCTCAAGGTACCTCTCAACCTTGGTACGATACGCCTCGGTTTGTAATTGGCTTCTAGCACGCCTGCAGGTGTTTCTTGGCGACAGAAGGGCGGCAAAATCATGATCATGACCGTCGCTCGAACCAGGTAGAGCTCCTGACTCTGAACCCGTCGAGACGTCTCTATCGTCCTCGTCGATCTCATGCTCCTTCGCAAATGCGTTTTCTCTTAGTTCCGAGAGGAACGATTCTAGTCGTCGTTTCTTCTCTTCGTTTTCTGGGGAGCTGCCGTCCTGCTGATAATGATCTGCTTCCGGAACCGTTTCGTCCTCCAGATTGATCGAGGTCAATGAAAGCTGCTCAAAGTGAACGGCGACATGGCTCTTGAGGACTTCGGCATCGGCACAGATGAAGTGGCAAATCGCGCACGACTGATTTAATACTGGAGCATGGGACCTTCTTCGACACACGGACACAATGAAGGCGAGTTCCTCACTCTGCGAGTATGTATGTGAGTCTTTCAAATGATCGGCTAGCTTTTCGCTATCATCGAATTCTGTTAGGCAGGACTGGCAAAACCAGACGTTGGCAATTCTGTGGCTGTCCAGCTCGTGGCGGAACCACTCTTCTTTCAATCCAAAGGTCTTGTCGGCACGTATACAGTCATCGTACGTACACATGTATGGCTCCAGATCTGAAAATACGTGATGCTCCCAGTCTTCCAAACATCCAATGTCCTTTCCCATGACTAGTTCCTGGAGGCAGTATGGACAAAGGAAAGCCTTATTCGACTGGAGCGAAACCGGAGGGTCCGGGACGATGTAGCACTTTGACGTTGCTTGTATGTCCGATACAACGCTAGATATTGTTGAAAATCCAACCTTGAATGGTTGACTCGAGAAGATTGTTCCGGGACTTGTAGAAATCAGTCCAGTCAGCGAAGAGGACTCACTAAAAACGGTGCTTTTCGTCTGATCGCGTTTCTTCGGCGAGAACGGTACGAGAAACTGGTTCGAAGATTCAAGGTGTCCTTGGAAAGTACAGCCTCGGTCAGGGATACCATTCAATGACGCTGGTCCGGAGACAGATGGACCCGACTCGGGCTCGACTTTCTTAGCCACTTTCTCTCTCAAGCTGCGTTGAAACAGTCGTCTTTTCCAATTCGCATGACCAAGCCTTTTGATCAAACTTGGTGTTGCCTTCGGAAACATGAGGATGGCTAAGTCAAGATCTTTGAGCTCATCCTTAGTAACGGAAGCTTCTTGGTATGTGTCCTCGGGAGCTGGATCTCTGAGTGCAGGGATCATGGCAGACAAACACAGCAACACATCCCCGATGCTATCTGCAATGCCATTACTTGGCTCTGATGGATTATCAGAAACAGATGGAGGCGTTTCTTCATCTGAGCCCCCTTCACGAGCAGCTTTTGCTTTGTCCGAGAACGACAAGGCTGCCATTTGGGATGGTCCGCCCATTTCTAAGGCTTCATGGTAGCACGTCGTTGTTAGCTTTGGCTCAGAGCAAAAGGGTGGACAAGAGTAGATCAAGGACGTGAAATGGTGGAACAGGCCAACTGAACTCACCCCTCTGTAGGCCATTCCTGAAGCAAGTCAAAAGTACTAAGACGTGCTGCTGTAGCCGCGACGCTTTGCGGAGGGTGCGATCGAGCTCCCAGGTGAAAGCTCCTGTGTCGTTTCCCCACGTGCGAAGTTTGCTTGCTTGCAAGTCTAGATAATCGAAATTGACCAGAATTTGAGCTGCCGAACATAAAACTAGCTGATCAATCAAAGCCACACACTCCTTGAACAAGCTGGAAATCGGAGCAGGACCACAAGGCTGGCTGGCTGGCTGGATTCTTGGGGGTTCATCTGGGCTCGAAGACGAAATATCCATCATTGACCATGTGGTAAGGAATCAAAAAGTCGCGTAAATACTTAATGACAATTGATTGTCTGCGGGAGGAGCTTCCGTTTCGTTGTGACCGTCGGAGGCAAACAATTTTGGGTGCTGAAGCTGGGAGGTGGGATCAGCTCTCTCCTGGCAATATAGAGTGCCTTACGACTGAAGGGGTTACACAATCAAAAGTAGGCTTGGGGTCCTTCGTGTTGACGAGGGCTCCAGGCTCAGCTGTCGGGCGAAACAATCCGCCTTGCTTTCAGCCCGCTATGTCATCGACGCATGTACCCTTCCAGCTTGAAGGCTTTGATTGACTGGCGATAAAGACAAGGAGGAACATGTGATCTTCTAGGGTTAAATTGGCTAGAGCTAGTGCTTTGCTTTGAGACTTTGGCTATAGTCTAAGCTTGCCTGACGATATAACAATCAAGCACCCTCTGATGACTTCTGCCCGTAAGATTCTATTGCGTCAACCATTTGAACACCACGTAAAATGACCGGAGGCATAGAAACCGTCGGCATCGTCCTGTCTCTATACCCCATTCTCAACGATGCCTGGCGAGCACATAAAGCAGCAAAGACTGGAGTTGAGGTCGGACAGCTGATGAGACGCTTCGAGACGGAACAAATTGTGTTTAGAGAGTTTATCGACCATCTCGTTGGATCAAGCGTTTCCGAAAACGAGAAAACGCAGTTGCTTGAAACTAATCCGCGACAGCGAGGAGAGAGAGGGGAGGAGGAAGGAAGCTGTTGGCAGAATTCGGAACTACAATCTGAATTGAAGACGAGGCTGGGACACCATAAGTTGCAAAATATCCTTGACATTGTCGCCAGTATGCATATGCTCCTAGAGAGAATGCAATCGGAGCTTTCACCGTCACAGCCGCTGGTAAGTTATCTGTTGTTGATTATTCTCTGCTGCCGATACCAGCCTAGAATTGTTGTTGTCGTCGTTGTCACCAATGTCGAGTCGCGCTGACCTGACGCGTCCCTATGAGGAATTAGCTTCGTGAACATCCCTCTCTATCCATCAACTACCTACGCCCTTCGAAGCGGCCTTACGCGGCTTTGCGACTAAACCTCGATAGCCTACGGACGTATAATCATGATCTTCAACGATTGTTGGGTCAGATGCCCGTCACAGTCTGTAGGGGACAAGCAAAACGGCTAATCGGCACCACTCAATTTTTGCGGGGTGACTTTACCCATGCACTCGATATCTACCAAGCACTTTGTAATGGATATAAATGTGCTTGCGAGACGCCACATGTTGCGAACCTCAAGCTTCCGCGGCTGAGGATCGTAGAGCAGGTCCCCGACGACAGTGCCAGTTACGATGCCTTGGAGCTATTATTTTCCATAGAAGAGGATCCCTTGCCTGACTCCGCTATCGTCGACGGTGACAGCTCCCCTCAAATATCGGATGAAGATTTCGGGCGCTTGGATCCTGTAGATTCTACGGATTCTGCTGATCGTGCGCTACCTAATATGTGAGTTGTGACTCGATAGACTCCTTGATCCTGCTAACATAATCAGTGAGCAACCAGACTTCTGGACATCCGCTACAAAAGACATTCAGGGCAAGCTATCTGTGCTACATGCTAGGCGGCGAAGGACGAGTCAAATATCAATCTGCGAGTGTCCAGACAGAGCAACACGTGCCATAGACGATTTCTGCAAGTTCGTGAGGACTTTTGGTAGCGCAGTTGATATCAACATGGGGATTGCAGATGACGAGCTGAGTATCCTCTGCTCGGAACAGAAAAGATACCGAGTACAAGCACCTCCTCCTAGCGATGTCCAGCACGATTCCCAAGCGAGGGTATCCCTTCACGAATTCCTTGACAAGGAAGCCACTGACAGGCGTGAGAGAATGAGACTAGCGTTGCAGTTGAGTTTCGCTATTCTGCAGTACTATTCCACTGGCTGGATAAATACGAGTTGGACTTGGAGAGACTTCTCCGTCTCCAGAATTAAAGGAGAGGACTCCGAAGATTCTCAACTATTCGTCACTACCAAGTTCTACTCCATCCTCAGACCGCCAAATGCTGCCCCGACCAAACCCAGCTTTCTTTGGACTGCTATTCGTGAGCCTATTTTGACCAGACTCGGATTTGCACTCATCGAACTAGCACTGGGAAAGCGCCTGGCTGAACTGAGAGCTGAGAACGACCCATTAGGATCCATGGACCCCGATACTGTCGACTATCTCACAGCGCGACACATCTTGGAAGGAGGCATTCTGAGTGCTGACCATGGCACTGAATATGAAGCTGTGGTACGTGCCTGTCTTGACCATCAGTTTCTTCGCCACACCCAGTATAAGTGCTTGGATTCACGACAGAAGTCATTTCATCAAGATGTTGAGGAATGTGTTATCACGCCTCTGCATTCCTTATGGGTTTCATTATGGGGAGGACAACTTCTTTAGGCCTACACTTGCTTTTACTACGGTTTATATCATTTTCTGGGGCCCAACTGAACCCTTTCTGTATTTTCACGGATCTAATCGTGAATCTTCCGTGCTTGACACACCGTGCATTGTGGTACAAATTAACAGATCCTTATCATCCACGGGTGCCGCTGGCTGATGTCAAGGTGCCAGTGGGTGGCGGGAAGTATGCGGCCTGACCCAGACACCACATAAGAAGAGTCCAATCAGCGCATTCGGTGATGCACACTGTCCAAGTCATGCTGATGCCCGATCGCATATTAAATGACTATCTCTGCCTCTCATTCTCCGAGCAGACGTCGCCAAACAACATTTTCAGCACATCCAGTCTCGGGCCACCCGTTACAACTAGAAACCTTTCATCTCCATTCACTTTTGTCAGGATGCCTCACGACAAGCGAAACGAGCAAATCGCTCAGGACAAGAAGAGACAGAGCGACAAGGTCGAGAAGCAAGACCAAACGCCGCAGGAAAGAAGCCAGCCTTGGAAGACCATCATACCCATCGTGGAGGCCCAGAAGGACGAGACAATGGATGCCAGAGAGATGTTCAAGTGCAATCAGGGTTTCTACGGGAATAGCTTGGCTGCATGATGAAGGCTGAGGCATGCGTAATTGATTATCAAAAGGCAAGTATACTCAGGCAGCAGTCGTATCGGCTTGGAAAGAGGGCGTCGTTGACAATTTCTCTAGGACTGTCTCATCTCCTCGTACGATTTCATCGCTGAAGGGCGAGTCTCAACCTGGGAGTGACTCGCAAAAGGGCAAATTTGTGGGATTTGGTGGACGGTAACACCGGGCGGGGTGTCGATGGACTGCATGGTGGCGTAAATCGAAAAACTCAATTGAATCATTACTTTTGCACGTCCATTGAACAACTTCCAATGAGTGTACGGCCTTTGCACTTACTGCAAGGCTGTAGCAAGAGATGGTGTAGGTTCATTCGCTCTCGTTGATCCACGAATTACTCCCGAGGATTCCAATAAACACCCCCGGGATGATGCGGGGCGACTGAACATGGAATGAGGCTCAACTTGGCTTTTGCAACGATTTTGTCTCGCTGTTTAGTAGATCGAGAATACCATCCACCTTATTTTCCCACTCTTTTCGTCCAGCTATTCCTTGTTCCCATGGCGGTACCTACACCGAACCATATTGGCAGCCAACAAGCCACGTTCTCGTACTTCCAGCTTCAGCCTCATCACGAGCACGAGAAACCCTACGAGATCCTGATCGACCTGCCGGAGGAAGCACAGCATGTGCCACGGTCGAATCTCGCATTTGAAACAGCAGATTGTATAGTGGAGGATGCGAGAGGACATGAAGCGGAGTTTGAAATCGACAGTCATGGGTTCATGTGGCGGCGGCTGAGGACCGCTGTAGAAGACTTGAAAGACAGAGCCTCGATTGAGACTGAGTATTTCCAAGAAGTTGAGCAATTTTTGCGTGGACTTCTAGGACCCCAAGTGCGCAAAGTTAAATTCTTCAACTGGAAAGTATGAGGCACGATTCTCCGATCAATTTTTAAATTCACATATCTAAACTCCCAATAAGCTAAAGGTGAATTCTACATAGCTTAGAGTCAGTCAGCCAAGGCAAGAGTTTGCAGAGAGGACGGTCGATCTCGAAGATCCTCTGGACCCTCTGGTGCCAGTTCTGTATCCTCATGTCGGTACGGCACTCTAGCATTTCAATTAGCTGAATAGAGAAAAAGCCTTGCGTTCTAACCATTAGTTCCTACAGATCAAAGTCCTGGCGGGGCAGTGAAAAGAGCACGTTACCACCTACCAGAAGAAGCAGACGACCTAATGAAAGGCCGATATCGTATTATCAAGTTGGCCCCCACATCCCAATAATCGATCCACTCTAAGTTATCTAGTGTCTGGCGCCCTCTGAGCACCGTCAAAGCCTGGCCACTGGCTCTCTGTGACGCCCGCTCTGTTCGAGAGGAAGACATGGTACTCAATGATCTTGTTCGCAGGAATTATATCGGCGAATCATACTTCATTTGCCATAACCCAAAACACAAGTGGTATTACCTCGGCGACCAGACGAGGGATGAAGTGGCTGTTCTCAAGATCTTTGACTCGAATGAGAAAGTCGATGGAAGATGTCAGTTGGCATTATCCTTGATCAATCGGTGTCATCTCTATGGCAGAGTGGAGACTGACTCTCTACCGCAGTTTGCGTACATTCAAGCTTCGAAATTCCTGGACAGGTGGATGAAAGAGAAAGCGTCGAGGTGAGAGCGATGGTTTTTGATTACCCTAGGCCGGATCAGAATTGAGAATTGGAATTTCTGTTTTCATCTCGGGAACTTCACGCCTACTCATTTTTGTTGCTAAGGTAGCTTGGCAAGCGATGGCAAGGGAAGTACGGATTTGAGAAACGTCGGCGGGATAATATGATAACAAGCCGCGAACAGAAACCAGGATCTGGCAAAGGTTCGCATCTCAGATCAACAGAATCCATGAATGTGATTTGTTGGACTAGAAACTCTGACAATTGAGCTACCCGCTTCGAGTGAGCAAAGTTCCTCGATTTGAGCAGCTGTTTTCGTCTTTTCCTTGACTCATGTGACATGAGCAGAGTTTCTAAATTTCTGACTTTCGTCAACCCGTCTTATCCGCCTTGGAGTTGTGTGTAGATGATCCGGAGCATGTATATACATTGGCGGACAGGATCACTTTTTGGGCTCAGGTGCGATGATTTCGTAACCTCAAGATGTCTCTACAAGACCTCCTTTCTGAGATGCTTTCTCACGAATCGCGGCTATCATGTGGGCGTGGCGCTGGATCGAGTGATGAGCGGAGTTGTACTCCAATTCGATAAGTGTACCGAAATCCCAAAAACAGTCCCGGCTGTCGCACATTGGCACCATGACCATGAGACTTCGCGGGTACTTCTGATATAGTGAGATGAAGCTGTTAAGATAAGGTTGAACTACCACAAGCTAATCGACGGTGCGTAACCTCATTTGGGTTAGCGCAACTGAGCACTCTCCCATGCCTTCCCCATGCTGCCTTCCTTCATTCATGAACACTTCGAATGATGTGTTGTGTTATCTCATATCGATGCGAGCGACGAAGTTCTCGCCGAACCATCACTACCCAAGAAAAAACAAATTCGAGTAACAGAACGTCGACTGGCCACCAATCAATGATAGCAAGCAAGAAAAGCTGGGCAATGAGGAAGCGGACGTCAGATTGGGAACTTGTGCTGAGGTGATCTCAAGTATCCCATTCCACAATCTCCAAGAAGTGCGGGGCAAGGCCTTAATCAGGTCCTGTCTTTTATGAGCTTCCTCCATTCTCGAGCTCTCAGACCTTTGATCCCCGGTAAAATCCCACTCAGCACTTGCCCACGATGAGTCATGACACTAACATGCTCACAGAACACCACTTCGAACCAGACCATCCGAAGGGAAAATGCAATCCACCGACCCCTTTAACCTCACCCGCTTCCTCACAGCCCAAGAAAGCCACTACCGCCGCGCCCTCTCCGAGATCCGCCACGGCAAAAAGTCCACCCACTGGATCTGGTTCATCTTCCCCTCCCTCCACGGAATCTCAACATCAGCTCGAGGAAACAAATACGCCATATCCAACCTCTCAGAAGCGAGCGCTTACCTTCAACATCCACTCCTCAAATCCAGACTCGTCGAAATCACGCAAGCAGTGCTGGATTCAGATGTTGAGGAGATTTCGACGTTGATGGGATCCCTTGTTGATGTCAACAAGATGCATGCTAGCATGACGATGTTTCTCAGGGCAGATCCGGAGAAGAAGGTGTTTGACTTTCAGGCTGTGCTGGATAAGTATTATGGCGGTGCGAGGCATGAAAAGTCGGATTTGATTGTGGACGAGGAGACTGAAGAGCGGAATTAATGTTTTGGGAGCAAGGGGCTGGTCATGGGAGAAACTGATGCAGCTTCAGCGAGGAGCTAGCTAGATTTCTACTGGAACAAGACTGTGGCGAATGTATTGCTGGAGTCAGATCGTCGAATAGACATATGATAAGCATTCACTGGCTAGACTGACCTTCTCGCTTATTCCAGAGGATTCATTTGAAGCTTTTGTGCATTTTCGAGACACGATTTGCCTACCGTCAACTCTGTTTAGGTCACGGAGGCGATGTTCTACTAAGCGAGAAGTAAACAGAGACGTTGGTTGTTGCATGACCCCTACAGATCTGAAAAAGGTGGCCTGTAGACAAACTTCCTGCTGAGATGACGGCTTTTAAGCGGGAGGCGTAGCACTCACTTCCAGGTGAGAAATCTGAAGTCCGACAGGTAGCAGGGTATATGTCATGTATGTATCTTAAGATATCGCTTGCTGCCGGAGCTGAGATTCTGGAATCAAATCAATTAAAAGTACTACGTCCCCTAAGAGTCTTCTTCAAACACTGTCAACAATGAGACTTTCATCAATATGAAACGCAGCAATGAGAGCTTTCGTCGCCGCCTCCATATCAATGCCCTCAATCTTCTTCTGCAACACCTCCCTCCTCTTCACCAACTCCCTACTAATATCCCTCCACTCCAACACATCCTTCTCAACCCCACTCCACAGATCCCTCCCAGCCTTGACATCCACACTCTTCAACTTCCCCGCATCTTTCCTCACGACCCCATCCACAATCACCATCTCGATATCCTGCGGACTACTATGCAGAATGATCGCACTGACGGGATCATGTTGCGCCGCACACACCATGCCCGGACTCAATGCGTCCCAAACGAGAATATCAGCAAACGCACCAACTCTCAACGTCCCGATCTTGCCTTCCATCTTCGCAGCTCTTGCACCGTTCACTGTGCCGAGATTGAAAGCTTCTTCGACGGTATGGTTCAATTTCTTGGGAATCTTCCCCTCATCCGTGAACTTCTGGTTGTAAGTCGCACGGGAAGATTGCAGGAGTAGGCGCAGCTCGGATGGAATGGAAGCGCTCTGATTGGATTGACAGTCGACGCCGACGCTGCATTGCGCTGTCACGTCGACCGTAGGATGAAACGCAGCGCAGGCGCCTTGTCCCATTTGCAGTTCTGTGCTGGGCGTGGTGGAGACGTGACTGTTTGATTTGGCGAGGAGGGTGGCGTCAGCGGGTGTTGGGTTTGTGGCATGGGAGAAGAGGAAGCTTGAGTCAAGGAGGTCGTAGGAGTCGAGTCTTTCGACGAGAGATAACGAGCCTGGTCTGGGTATTCAGCTTGCTGTAAGATGGGCTGGAAAATGGTACTTACGCATCATGGCGCTGCGGACGTAGTGTACGGTATTGACGGTGATACCTAAAGATCTGACGTGCCGGTAGATGCCGGCAAGCACATCCTTTGGCAGATATAAATCGTCAAACGCGAAACCTAGCGAGACTCTGCCGTTGCCGAATGGGGATCTTGCGGCAAGCTCGTCCAATACTTCTAAAACCCATGGAACCATGGGGTTTTGAGCTAGGGTGAATGGTTCCCATGATTCAACACGTCCGGATGGGCAGTAACAGAAAATAGATCTGATACCAGAGGAAATTGTTGCTGCGATGGCTGCTTTGGCTATACATTGTGAGTATTCGGTTTTCTTCTTAAATGTGCAGCTACTTACACGAGTCTGGAGCGCTGTTCAGATGGGCATGGTCCACGACAGTTGTAGTGCCCGCCTCAATACACTCTAGACACCCAGCGAGCTGACCCCAGAAAAGATCTTCTGGACTGTGAAGGGAATTGCTGGAATTACCTGCATATTTCAGCCATGTGTTGTCTAGGGTGTTCAGAGCGACTTACCGGGAGCAAAATAGTCGAGTAACAGATGATTGCCGTGACGACCTTTCAGAAGTGTCTGCCAAACATGATGATGTGTGTCCACAAAGCCAGGACTGAGAATCCTGTCTGTACAGTCGATCACTTGAACATTCGAGCCGGGCTCAATACCAGCTTCAATCTTTGAAATTTTGTTCCCTTCTATCAAGATGTCTGCCTTGATGGCGTTGACATGTTCGTTTTCATCATGAACCAAAACCGTTCCGCCTTGAAGAAGTATTGGAGACGACATAGTGCAAAGGCAAGCAAGGAGAAGAACGGCGTAGAGAGAATTTAATCAAGGCAAGCTCAAGTAAACTGCATATATATATGAATGATCCTTCATACCAAGATCAACAAAATTCGGTCTTGATCGAGTACCGAAGAGTCCGCCGAGTAGCGAAACCCGACTGAAAGCTGAGAATCCACACTTCCAGCTGTAGGAAAGAACCAATAAGAAATAAAGATCGAATTCGTAAAAAATAGTGCCCAAAGAAAGCAAGGTGCGATTGGAGAACGGGCTTGAAATGGGTAGTATTGAGTAAAATACCGCTGCGGGGATAACGGCTTCAAGAAATGAAATCCGAGGAAATAGACAACTTATTCAGGGCAGTCTGCCGTAAATCCGTATGGCCAAGGAAAATACGGATGTGCAAAGGAGAATGAGAAACATGTGAGCTGATACAATGTGCAGTCGAGGATATACTTTCTTAGATCTAAAGCAAAAGGGTTCAATTAAACAAAGTTAAAGATAGTCGAGGTTGAGACCAAAATTACCCCGGATTGCACGGACCACCCGCTCGCGAATCCTCGACGTCACAACTGCTCACAGCCTCCTTCGCATCAAAAGCACAATGTAACCTTCCTCCCACTCTCAACTCCTCTCACCATGTCTCCCCCTCGTCAACATGTCCGACTCCGCATTCCCTACGTCCCTCTCACATTACATCTCCGACATGTCCCAGGATGACGACAGCGATCCCTCAAAACAACTCCAGCAAACCCTCCGCGAATCCATAACTCAAAGCCTCTCCTCGCGCCGCCCTCTCCTTACACACCTCAATGCAGACACGACATGGCTTCTCTCGCTTCCCTACCCGGAATCGACGCCCTCGACTAAAGGGAGTGTGTATTATCATATATTAATAGATCCGTGGCTCCGCGGCGGGCAGAGCGATGTCGCGAAGTTCTTTAGCCAGCAGTGGCATGTGGAAGAAAGTGCCGTTCAGACGATTGCAGAGCTAGAGGATGTCGTGAGAGGTATTGAGGATGTGGCGAAAGGCTATACCTATTCTCCGCCCCAAAGTAGCGGCGAGAAATCTGATTCTGAGGATTACGAGGAAGTCGACGTTGAGGAGAGAACCGATAAAGAGAAGCCGAAACCAATAGGCATGAAGAGCCCAATAGACGCAATCCTGGTCTCCCACGAATTCACAGACCACATGCATAAAGATACACTTCTCGAAGCTCGGACCTCTATCCCCGTCTTCGCAGCTACCAAAGCAGCGTCCGCGATTCGATCATGGAGACATTTCGATTTCGTGGGCGAGATACCGCGGTTCGGGGGAGATTGGAGGGAGAGCTCGGTCATTCCTTTGCCGGAGTGGGTGGGTGTGAGTAGGGTTGCGTATCCGGGACAAGACTTACTGTATTATCATTCTGCGGTTATGGTTACGTTCCCTGCGAGCTCGGGCGGGGACGAGGAAACTGGAGAGGCTGAGGCTGTGATATATACACCGCATGGTATATCACCTGCGGATCTTGCCCCCGTAGCGAAGGCCAACCCTGCGATCAGGACACTCGCTCTGTTGCATGGATTACAGGATATTAGTCTGGGTGCACAGCTGAATATGGGCGCGCATAATGGGCTGAAAGTACAGAGGTTACTAGGGGCGAAATATTGGGTTGGGACGCATGATGAGGTGAAAAGGGGTGGGGGGATTGTGAGTTGGTTTCTGGACAGAAAGACGATTAGTTTGAAGGAGGCGATTGAAAAGGAGAAAGAAGAGAGAGGTGACGAGATGAAAGGGAGTGCTGTGGAAGGATTGAAGGAGGTAAAATTCGAGGATTTAGGCAATGGGGAGAGTTTGTTGCTGGAATGACATCCTCCGAGATCTCATAAACGCTTCGAGACATTATGTTCATGATACCCTTGATCGAACGAGGAATTTGATATCCCTCCTCAGAAGTCAGTATCGAATACTGAGGCCTACTTTGAAGTCTCTCCTCTCTCTGCCTGCCACTTTCCATCCCAATATCAACACGTCGAGTATCAAACATCCTCCACCCCCTCAACAACCCAAATCCTATCCCACCACCCCAGCACCCCTCCCCGGCAACTCCACATTCCCCCAAAACTTCTCTCCCTCCAAACCCACATAGATATCCATGTTCAGCGCCAGCAGTGGTATCTCGACACCGTGCACGAACTTCCGCATCTTGAGCTGGCGGAGCTCTTCGGCTGAGATGTAGCTTAGTTTTTGAGTGGTGGTGGAGAAGAGGACGATGGTGTTGCTGTCAGTGTTGGCTGATGAGCGTGAGGCTTGTAGAGGGTGACTTGGTGCCATATTTCGACTTGAGCGACGCGGCTGGGGAAGGCTGAGTGAATATCACTGAACTCTCTTGTGTTCTTATCGAATTTCGTTCTTGGAGTCAGTCAGCCGGCGAGCTGAGGGTTTTTGGGATCAAAGTCTTGCACATGTCGTCAGAGCAAAACTCGTTATAAGGTCGTGGTGAGTCTTGAAGTTGTAGGATTTCGCTCATGGTCCCAACTCATGAGATGTGGGAGTCATGATCGGCTTCAAGAGACTCATCTGAATTGGAGATATTCGAACTCGGGGCTGATTCTAGTCTGACTCTCAGGCGGTTCTCTCCAGTCACAACGCAATCCAGTATCTTCATCGCTAAGAAAATTGACTGGATGAAAAAGCAATAGTTGACTGCGATATAGGGCAGCTCGGAACTTTCATCTGGTCCAGATTCATTCACCATACAGCTTTTCCCGCATATCAAAGAAGGGGCTCAATTAGGAAATGGGTGCCTATTCTCACAATCTGCATGCCCTGTGAGGCTTCCGATTGTTGTCATCTCTCAGTAAAAGATCGCTTGTTTCTCGTTCATCGACTCGGGAGTCATACTTCACTCCAACCCCTGATCTCCACCCTCCTTTCTGCACCTAGAAGTCCCCAGATTTATTTCCTATATATACACTAGGCGGAGCAGGTCTAGTAACGCAAAGTCGACCGTAGGATCGTCGATGAGATACGAAGAGAAATGAACTTGTTTTCACTTTAGGGCCAAGGCGTTGTAAAATTTAGATTATCAGATATCGATTCTAAATTCGGGTGTATGATTTCATATCAATGGGCTGTGCACAAGAGCAAGTTTTCCTGAATACGCGTCTTGTAGGAACAAATGACAATGACAGCAGCAAGTACAGTGACAATGGACAGTTAATGCTCCGAAACGAGCCGCTCACGCGCCGCCGAGACCCAGCTTGCCAGTGGAAGTACGAAGCAGTTTGATGTCAAAGCCCCCATAAAGTGTTCAAAGATACAGATACATCTCCAAAACAATGCCGTACGCAATTCTTCCATTCCCTTCCAACATCGCACACATGCAGACAGTCTTAGAATATCTAGTAATTCCATCTCCTCGGCCGTCCACAGCTGGAGTTCATGTCTTCAGTAGATGCATCTCAAATTCCTATCAACTGCTTGGTAACATTACCTCCTTTTAGGGTCGTGGTTACTGCTCATTAATTTACCTTCATATTCACTAGCACGGTCATTTGCAATTCAAGGTGTGAGGGCCTGTTGCATGGACCTCCCGGGGAGAAGGGGGTTGTAAAGAGATAAGGCGCTGTCCTCATGTGGTGTCTCTTGTTGTAATAAAGGGTTGATTTGTGTCAATTAGTAAGGGTGTCGATTTGTAGGTGAAAAGGCCGACGACAGGCTATCTTAGCGAGACTACAAAATCATCGTCAACCCACATTGTATGGTGCCAAGGTGATGAAGTAAGAAGAATGGAAAGAGGGAGGCGAAACGAAGGCAGCTGCGGCAACATAGATGATTGGACTGATGTCAAGACGAGGCAATCGGACAGGTGGAATACGGGGAAGTGACGAGACATAATCACGTGGCCAAAACATTGAAGCGAAATATCAGAGTGAAAGGATCAAAGGGAGCCATGCTTTGCATTGCATTGCTTGCTCTACCTAACGCTCTACTCTTCCCATGTCATCAATAGACAACAAATCAAACTCGTCCCTTCTTCGGCCGTGCCATCCATCCCATCCATCCTATCCTCAATCTGCAATGCAGTCTCACGAAGGAGCCACTTCACCAGACCAACCTGACCAGAGCAAGCCACTCCTCTTCCTATTCCCGAAGGGGATCCAAATCATCATCAAAGAACCTTGCCTCAAGCCATACCAAATCAAACCGATCCACCATATCATGCTCCAAGCCACCCGCCTGCCTGCCTGTCTTTGCACCAAACGAATTGCCACCCTCCGTCTCCAGCTTAGAAAGTTCAAAGCGGCAGACCAAAGCCAGATCCAGCCTGAAAGAAGTATCAACTCGGCAAGCCGTCCACGAAACGTAAATACAATCTGCACCTCCCCCAGACCGCCAAGTTGTGAAGAAAGAATGAAGAAAGAAGGGGAGAAAAATCAAAAAGACCAGCTTGCTTGCATGAAAACCCAAACGCCGCGCTGATGTTGTGCTGAAAAAAGGATTGAAGAACCAGAAAACACAGAGTAAACCGAAATCGAAACCGAAATGGAAAATGGGACCCCAAACCCAAAGTGGGTATGAAGAAGAAAACCCAATCAGACCCTATGTGGACGCTGTATGTGCAGTACTGTGCTTTGTCGTGATTCGAGGTGATGGACATGATGTGGTTGATGTGTGTGCTGTTGATCCAAGCTCCACCATTCCACAGACTCCTTCCATGCATCCAGTGTATGTGAGAAGAGAAGTGAAGTGAAGAAAGCAGACGAGACCGTGGTATGTAAAGGGGACCCGTGAACGCCGTTTCGTGAAAACGTGAATATGTGAGGACTTATTGCCGTGAGGTGTAGCAAGGTATGTAAAGTGTTGTAAGAGGCTTGAGGTCGGAGAGCAGTAAGGAGGCTCATTGGACGCGTCGATCTCTGTGCACATGACCAACATACGTTCCCAACCCAAACAGCTCAATTCTTCTTTTTGCCCATACGAATGAATCGTGTCCGGATCCACATGACGAACTTAGTCCACGCAGAATGAGTCTTGAGCTTCGCAGTTCCAGATCGTCGTGGCTGATAGAACTGCTCCTCACCAACGCTAGCAAATGTAGGAGTCTGTTGCTGAGGAACGGAGTTGTAGTCCCGGCCCACAAAGGAATCCTTCTCCTGCATAGTGAGATCGGACTTGGAGCGCTTCGAGCGGGTGTCATTGCTAGCCGAAGAACGACGGTGACCGCGCTCGATCTGACGAGCTTCCTTCTGTTGACGCTTCTCGAGGGCTCTGATCTCTTCACGTGCTGCTTTCTCTTCCTTGGCTTGCTCTTTCTCCTGAAACTTGCGGCGAGCTTCTTGGATTGTCTCGGACTGAATGCGGGTATCTACTTCTGAGCGAGATCGAATGCGGAAACCCTTGTCGAGGGAGTTTCGGATGGCAGAGACGGGAGACATGGTGTCTGTGGGAGATGCAATGTCTGAGGAGAGAGTGGTGTTGTGGAGGGATGTATGTGAAGTTGCGAGGGCAAGTCTCGAGGAACTGGCTTGCTTGTTGGTAAGAACTCGAAGAGATTGTGGTTGTTGAGAATGAGAGATATTGGGGGAAGACGAGACACCTGTTATGGATGGCGGGGAAGTATGGTTTGAGAGGTTCGAAGGTGAGCGGAATGGGTGAATATGACTCTGACTCTGGCTTGGGGATCGTATATGGCTTTGAGGCTGGTCCCGAGGGTGAGGGTGGTCCTCATCTTCAGTCAAGGCAGGGCTGTGATCGATTTCACTTTCGCGCAGGGAATTTTGATAAGATGCTGATGCCGCGATGGGCGGAGTATAGGGACGAGGAGTTTGCTGGAAAGGATGCACAAAAGATCCAGTACGATGGCCACTTCCTGTGGTCGCAGTAGAGAACTGGGAGGTGCCACTGGTCGAACGGTAGTGGTAGCCTCGTCTGAGCTGGACGTCATGGGAGGAGCGAGGCCCAGACCCGTTGGCAGGACCATGGGAATTCGAGGTCCCCATGCCACTTCCATACCCACCAGCATTCCCATAACCAAGGTACTCGATACCGAGTCCATCTTGTTCTGCTGCAGACCGATCCAGGTCCAGCGAATTCCTCTCATTTTGCGTCAATTTCCTTAATATCGGTTTTACTTTCGTTCCCCGCGATTTGGCCGTATGGCCCTGATAGCTGGTCATTGTGCCGAGCTTCTTCTTTCTCCCAGCGCACTCCTGCGACAGCAAGGGCAATTGCAGTTGCCAATCCCCCTGTGCGAATCACCGACACTCATATACTGCTACTTCGCATCACTGCGCGACTGCTGAGGGTATGGAGATATGTGATGGGCTGATCGGGTGGTGTGGTCGAGACGCCGTACTGCTGCACCACCAACTCTGTCTTCGACGTCTACACAAAAGGCACAGCACGCCGATATAGAAGTATACGATGCTCTGGATATTGCTGCACTGGCTGTGGAGGCTGTGCAAATTCGAGGACTGGCTTGTCGAGGATACTGTTGTCGCTTGCGGTGAAGTGGTGCTGTTGGACTGATGATGCGACGACTATGCGATTTCTCCTCCAAAACAATTGGCAGACCGCAACAGAGATACACCGGCGGAGGATATCGATACAAGGCCTACAAGAGTCGGAGAGGTAGATGGGGGTATACGGAGGATAGGATCGTGAGGGATTATTCGGCGATGCTGCACCGCCTTCCTTCTGCGTACGAAGCCGAATATGCTGTGCAGTGCCCAGCCCAGGCAGCTCCTTTCTTCTCCAGCAGATCCAACAAAACAATCAGGATGCCAGCAAAGGATCCGAATGATAGATCCACTCGTGAGGCCGTGGTACTCTACCTGAAGAGGAAGATTTTGTGTTTGAAGTTGAGGATCGTGGTCGTCGCCAGATCAACAATCAGCCTCAGTAACACATGCCTCTCTCCCTCAGGCTGGGTATTGGCGTGGGCGGATGTCTGGGACCTGGGTCTCACTCTGCTCCTATCGTATCCTCCCTCCAGGCCCGCTCTGGGCCTCTGCACAGCGATTACTGGCCAGCCGAGCACTCCGACCCCTCTTTATTACTGTGCCTTTCCACTACTCTTATCGCTCTCCCCGTCCATGTTCCCGGCAAGTCCGGGGACAAGACATTCAACATTCTTGACAAAGGGCATGGCTCCGTTTCGAAATCGCGGCTTGGGTGTTCTGGTCAAAGAGGGGGATGGTTGTAAAAAAAGATTGGAAGAGGAAGGGGATCGATAAATGAGGAACATATCATTGTAGGTGGGGGAAAATGTGGTAGTGCTGGCAATCTTTCTGGATCTTTACTGGTAGCAGGCACTTTTCTACGGTACGCCAGGATCTCTCCTTGACAGGTTGCGCGATGTTCTTGAAGTGTTCATGATCAGCATGCGGCGGCACTGGGCGGTTGGTGCGGTGCGGGATGGAAGGAAGGGAAGGCAAGCAAGCGATGGGGATCTGGAGACGATCTCTCCCGTTGTCAGATCATACTTTGGTCTCCGGGTCGATTAAGATCGCTGGTAAGGGTGCATTTCCTCACCAGCATCATCTTGGAACCAAATTTGGCGACGACTCCCTCCTTGGAGTATCTTGGAGAGTTTTGATCGAAAAGTCAAAAGTCCCATCCCATCCCACATTCCTTTCTTGTCGTAGTTTACTCCCCGTTGCTGCCGAGGTGCCCGAATCGAAGCTTCCCATCGTCACCTGGAGAAGATCTGGACCAACGCAATAATGCCCGAGGACCAACACTAATAAATCTGCACCTCCAAACGCCGTGTCCTGCAAATGCAAACCAGCCAACACCATAGTTCAAACTTCGGAGTTTCTAACCTCTCAGGTCGAAACTACTGAGTGAGAACTATGACGTGATCTGTCCATAACATCAACACTGCAAGCAGAGAAAATTTAGAGAAGACATGTGAAAGACAAGCGAAGCATGAAATAGATGTTTTTCACTGTACATGAAAGCGACGCCATTTTGACGGGTCGAACTGCATTAAATGAATGAAAATCACCAGAGAAAGAGAAGAAGGGAAAATACCAAGCCCGGAACCAGAAACGGAACCACCAACATATATATCACTCAACAGGCTACAGATACAGATCTCTCTGCATCGCATGCTCCGCCTGATCTTCAGGCTGCTTCAATATGGGGAAGGAGAAATATATTGCCGGAGAACGATCGCAATCTACGTCTCTAATAGATTTATCTGCGATATGGGCTGTTAATGTTATTCCGTCCCCCTTTCAAGCCTCTTCTCCGAGTCCGAGTCTTCTGTGCCACGTCTACTTCGCTTCAGTCGAATTTACATCTGAGAGAGGCGTCAAGGTTGAGATTTGAGGCGTAAGGCCGGATAGACGCATCAAATGCCATCCTCGTGCTCGTTTAATCATGAAAACTAAGATACGGAATATCTTACCTGTTCTTTTCTCGATCTGGAACGTCGTACATGAGGCTGGACCGCTGGGACGAGATGAGATGAGATGGTGAGATGGGCCGATGGATAATCCGGGCCGTGAGCCTCGCTTGGAGCTTCACCAGGCCAGGGGAAGGGGAGGACGGAAAATCGTTCCTGCTTTTCCATTTTACTCTGGGATTGAAGAAGTCTAGGGTCGGTTGTTTTGAAGATCAGATGAGATTCAGATCTTCATATGAGAGTTCTAGTCTAGTACTTCATTCTGGGGCGGAGGCGGGGTCGTAAAAATAGGACAGTTGTTCGGTTCATGATGTCGATTTTACTCTGTTTGTTGATCTGGTTTTGGATTTGGACCAGTTTGGGTTGGCTGAAGCTTTTTCAGGTAGAACTGTAGAACATGCGACTTCTTGAAGCTGGGAAAGCAAAGCTTTGATAGCTCAGAACGGGAAGGTAAACGTTTGAACCAGAAAGATTGTGCTAGATATCGGTATTTTGGATTCCATATGGAGCCTATCCAATTTCTTCGGCTTGACATCTTTAGTTAATAATGTTGAAGCTCAGCTCAAGCGGAGCGGGGTTCCCTGCCCTGGCAGAGATAGTCCCAGTCTTAATCTGCAATTTTTTGAAAAAGGTGGAAGAGTTATTTCATCGCTGTGATTTTCGTCCTGGATATAGGTACCTGCGTACTCTAGCGTATCTCGTACTGGGCCTCAACTCACACACTCTCTCACTCCAGATTAATGTACATCACTCTCGCCGCCCAAGCTCAACATCGAAGATCTCGGCCCCGCCGATACTGAAAAATTACCCCGCTAACCACTATTCCCACGCCTCGACTCGACTCGACCATCTTCTTTCAACTCTCCGCCACTTATCTTTTCGTCCATCTATCTATCTATCCTTCTCTCATTCTCGCATCAGCTTTCAGCTTCCTATCTAATCAACTATTTACCAGCGGCCCTAAATGGCAGGACTTGGTTGCTTGCTTGAGTGCTTAGACTAGCAGTAATTGTAGCTGGTCTGGTGGAGAATTAGTTTGATGTTGGTGTTGGTGTGAATGTGGTTCTTCATTGGCGGCGATTGAAGATCAAGATCGCTTCGGCGGCTTCCAATCGAGTGACTTGCATACAACAGTGCGAGCCATTGCACGCTAGGTTCAGTGCGGGCGGGATAGGACGATTGTGACATGCTAGCGGGGCCAGGAAGGTAACCCGTTCCGTTTCTTTATCGATACTTGGTGACTTTAAGCAGGCTGGTGGGGTGGGAGGGAGGTAGATTTGCAGGAATGGTTGATATGGTTCTCGGGTAGGAATAATGGAACGATGGTCTCATTTATCTTTCGATTATAGATTCAAAATCTGATGTATATCATTGTTTGTTTATTCTTATTGATTTCCCTGGGGAGTTCGTGAGGTGTTTCTCACCAAGAGCTGGGGAAGTTACTGGTGAGTAAGACCTCGATGTCGACATGTGAATTTGAGACATCCTGGAGGACAGTCTCTTCTCCACCTTGGAATGGAATGGAAGCTTTCCTCAGTCTGTGGGTACATAAGCTTCGGCTTAGTTGACATTAGTCGAGACTTCCGAAGGTTGTCAAAGCCGGAAGACTGTCTGACATTTGATCGAATTTCACAAAGTGACAATCTTTCAGCCCCGGAGGAATTTTTTGAGCCTCATCCAGCAGATCAGCTATCCTCGGTACTTGTACATAGATTGGTCCTCACGAGATCTCGTGAGAGTTCGTGTTCCTACCAAATTCAATTTCAACCCTCCATGCCATTCTTGACTCACAAATCCTGATTGCACATTTTGATTCTGTTGAGCCGCCTTCCCCTCACGAAGACACTGAAGCCCGCCCGGCCTCACCAACCGAGAAAGTACAGGGAGCACACGCCACTTAGTGGACATTCCACAGCTGAGACATTGACCTTCAGCCTGAGCCAAGGAACGTAGCCTTTGCCCTCTGTCTCTGCCCCCGCTGTCTCTTCTCTGGCGCGCGTGCTAGTATCCAATCGATCGATCAATCCAATCGAGTTAAATCGCCGTGCTGAGACGGTGTTGGTTAGTTCTAGATCCTAGTTTGTGGTCTAATTTAGAGGGAAGACGGTTTGGTGCCAGGGAAGAGGAGATATGAGTTAGAGATGAGATGGAGTGGCTGGATGTCGTGACTGTCTTGGCTAGGAACTTGGGGTTGGAGGAGAGATGAATTTTCTCGTTGCAGATGAGGCGGTTGTTAGAATGTCACTCCTACATAAGTTTACATGGTCGAAAAGTCTTGGAGGCGTTCATGTTCATGTACCTGTGTACATATCCAAACACGGAGCAGGAAGGTACCTACATTCGGTACCTCACGCATAGTCGAATCACGCTCTAGTCCTCGAGCTCGAAGTGAGACAAGACGTTGAAATTAGAGCCAGGCTACTGACTGGGGAGGAATGTTGGAGGGATGGATATGGAGGGATGGATGAATTGCTGCATGGATGGCATGGCATGTTGACTGCTGTTTAATTTGGGGAAGCACTCTTTGCATCCGTACCGTTGAATTTGCAGTTCCCAAGATACAGATCGTGGGTGTGATGGTGCGTGGGTGGGTGAAGTGCGGCCTGGCGGCTAAGTATATCCTTGACTTCGACCAGGCCTGGATAGGTTTTCAGGAAATTTTGATATTGGGATCGATGTGAAGAGTGTGATGAGGAGACACATAAGATGATCGCGTCAATACCTTGATGAGGCCATTTGAGCCGTGTTTACGTACCATTGATGAGACGTAAAGGAAGTGAGAAAGGAAGGTGGATTGACACAGTGGAGTAGAGAAACTAGGCATGGAAAAATAAGATACGGATACCTTTTTGCCTGCATCGTACCTTGCTGTTGAGCCTTCGGGGTGCGCGAGCTAGGACCACAGAATGGCTGACGACCTCGGGGTGTTTGTGGATTGAATTCGAACTTTGCATACGGAGGACTCGCCTCTCTCGTCTACTCGTACCTTTCTTGCATTTCCAGGTTCGTTGTGGTCTCACTTGTCTCGTGAGGATATCCATACTGCAACAGACCGCGCTTCGCCAGCCTGTGATTCCGTTGCCCCTCCGCAAGCACGGAATATCCTTTGCCGCTGGCTGCTGTAGCTCATCTACCCCGCCCATACCATACCCACAGCCGTATCAAATGTCTCATGAAGTCACTTCATCCTCACCTATCAACGACTTTGAGCTAGAAAAAGCTCCTCGCGCCAATTTAGTTTCTGACTGTCAGCTATTTTACTGTACCTCCGAAGTTTAGCTCGCTGATTTTAAAGGTGTCGTTTACGCTACCCTTATCCTTATTTCCAGGCGGCAACAGCGCGAAAGCATCGCTTACAGAAATCCTCGTCACCAACAGATCCATGGAGACAAGGCCAAAGTGGGGTTTGATGGAAATTGAAAATTCGAATTGAGAAGGACGATGGACATGGGCAAGGGCAGAGATGATGGGAATCATGACTGGATGGCTGTGCGAGCTAGACAATTTCGATTTGAGACTCTTGCTCCGTAATGATAGCATTTCCGTTGGTTTGTTTGTGGGTTCCTCGACGATTCTGTATGTATTCGGAGTACCTCGCATATCACAGATACATGCCATGCCCCTCCGGCCGCACGTACGCACATCCAAGCTTACCTTAACCTTTTTATTTTTCAGCGTGCATGAGCTCCTGCAGCTCATCGCGTCACCTTGCTTGCTGACGAACTAAAGTCAAATAATGCAAGCGAAAGAGCAACGAAACGAACGGGCCGAACATTTCGAATTGTGGAAATAAATCATGTTCTGCTTCTGCCTTGGCCTACCCGCTCCGAAGTCTCATGCTCGACATCTGGATCCTGGAGTCGGCTGCAATAGCTGAGGATCGCTTCCATTCTGGCCTTGGTATTGGCATGGCTAGGAATAGTGAGGTAATAGCATGAATCTTCTGATCTGGCAAATGTTTCATCACTCGTGATGATATGGATGGCAATGTCAAACGACGAGCCCTCGTGCCAGCATGGAATTTTGCCAATGCAGTCACTTGTATCACGAACCGAATCGCTTGGTGTGCTGATGTCGAGTCAGAAAGGCGTCTCTCATTCCGTACTGGACTAATTTCATCTCAATCCATCAACCACACAGATCCCAGAACGGTTACTCCTTCCATGTGCCCCTCCTCGTCCCCCTCCATTCTTGACCTCGCTACACATTGCAACGGTCATGATGATCCATGTTCGTAAGGATAGCTTGCCGATACAGAATGGATCGAATAGAATCATCATCGAAAAGAGATCTCTTCGAAAGCTAGGTACTGGCTACTCTTAGATGTATACAGTATCCCACTTGACTGGCTCTCACTGGCAGCAGCTGCAGAGCATCGACGGCGCCGATGGCGCATGTATTGCATGCTGTAAGAAGCATCAAGCGAAACGCCCCGTTTCTCTAGCCTGGCCTCACAACTTTGATGCTTTCCTGATCTCTCCTTGAAGCTCCGGCCACATTCCTTGAGTGTTCTCTCAAGATGTACAAAAACGTTCTGCTGCAGCGGCCGATGTGTCTCGAAGTTCTCGATAATAAAGCCACCGAGGAGGGGAGCCCTGCCCTATCCTTGTCCCTTGTCAAAAGCCTGGCTTGCTGTACGCAATCAATCGAGACCCTGGCGGGTGCTTGGATGGGGTTACAGTGCTAGGGTCTGAAAGACTAGGGACATAGCCCCCACTGGCACAAGTGGAGTCCCTGTACTGTTACCCATCCTAGCATAAGCCTCGCTGTCTTGCACCTATTCAGCCTGGTATGCCGCCTGCAGAGCACTGTACTGCGGGCTTGCGGGCTTGAAGCTTGCAGAAGTGCGCTGTAGCGAGTTTTGTACAGATCGCAAGATGGACTCAGCGTAGCGGTTGTTGCTGATCCCTTCTATCTGAGGAAGGATGCATTTGTTCTAGACAAGACTGACTGAGGCGTATTGTAGCAGGAATCAGATATGCCGTGAGCAGAGAAGTGGATTGGAATGTTCCTGATCGCTCCGCTGAAGAAGCTATTCATAGGCTGTCGTGTCGTTGGCCAATCCATTATGTTGAGAGGTCTCGCTAGGAAATGCCCTATCGATATCAAGGAACCCTCGGCGCGAGCTGTCCCACCTTCTGTAGCGACTCAGAGAGTCAGATGTCTTTCCTCCCCTCAATATTTTCCGCCCCTCAGTTGTCAACAATCAACCACCACCAGTAAATTCCTCCTCCACTAAAAGTCCACCAGTATCGGCACCAGCCAGACCCTCAGCCATCTGCTGGTCCTTGCTCTTCTGTCCCCATTCTTCTCTGCTCTATTTCCTTGCACATTCGACAGCTGTACTGAGGGTCTTCTACGTCTGTACCTCCGTATGTTCCTAGTATCTTACATATGGTCTGCTTCATAAATCATCATGCTGTATTCATATCCTTGCCTTTCTATCCCTACCTCTCCCCTCATATCCCAGACACGGTGGCGTCGGTAAGCATACGTCAAGACAACAACGTCTGGAAGACGGACAGTCTTTGTCTCAATCTGCTAGCTATTTTCTTATTAACGGATTATTATTTTCTCGCGCGGCTTTTATTCATGCCATCAGCCATTAGCCATCAGCCATTTACTATCTCCCGTCACCCAATCCACTCTAGCCGTCCTCCTCCTGCGAGCGCCTCTCATGTACCAATCTGTATCCACCACACCACTACTCTACCTACCCTGTCATCTCCTACCCCTCCCCCTACCACACCCCTCCCCCTCCACTCCACTTTTTCTTTCGCGATCCCGACCTCCTCTTCCTTGACCATGCCATGCCATCAATCTAGTATCCGCCGACTAATGTCAGACTACTGACTACGACTATTTCTGCTCCCCTTCACCCACCAGCTAGCATCCAGCAGCCAAAACCAGAAGCACAATATGACTGATCGGGTTTCGCGTCCGCGACTTAAACGCTCGTCTCTGCGGCCTGCTCTGCAACATGGTGCCGTCTCCGTCCTGACGTGCCCGTGGCTGAACTATATAGACCTCCGCAGGACCCTGTGTGGAGAGAGAGCTTGAAGTATGACATCTCGGCGACTCTCGTGCACCGAGCTGTATCAAAGGCATCGCCGGTTCTGTTGTATGTTTATCAATTGAGCTCCAGCACCTTGGAAATAACGGTCTTTTGGTGATCTTGGTTCTCGGTCCTTCGTTGTTCTATCACTCAGTCACCCGGCATATCATATCATATCATTGTTCCTCCATTGTCATCGTTGCTTGCCGCATACAGTACAGTCAGTTCTCGTCTTGCTTGTTTGCCTCGTCCTCGATTCGTCTCGTCTGTCTTCATCTGGATCGGCGTTGCGTTGCGTTTGCGGATAACGGTACGGAAACTTGGATTGCATTTCCAATTGGATATTTAACTTTGATTATCTGGGGCTTTCTGGCTTGCATTTCACTGCTGGATCCAGTGAAAACACCATTTCTGCGGACCTCGTCGACTTCCTGCCCCAATTGGCTCGATCTCGCCCTTCTGCAGATATCTCCAAAAGAAGTAGCAGCATCCCGCCCTCTCAACGCGGCTGCCTCCTCCAAAACTCGGCATCAAACCGCCTCGACACCCTCTCGAGCACTTTTTGCACCTCTCGCCTCCTCAGCCTTTGAGCAAATACATATTTGAGCCTCTTCCCCTCTGTCTTGGCATTGGCACGCTCACCCTCACGAATCAACACCCCGCAAACTCATTCAACTTGCCTCCAAATCATCTATATCTCTCCAATCGTCTTTCCTCAAGTTCGACACATGACCCCTCAATTTTTGCCTCTCCAAAACACCCCACAGTGGCAATTCAGCCTAGGTACTAGAAGCAGTCGCACATTCCTGCAGGCGATTCCTCAATTGGAACTTTGACCGTCTCCGCAGAGCCTGGACTTCCCCACTACGCAGATTCGAGATGTTTACCTTTTGGGATCTGGGCCCATGGGCAATTACTTTCTGGGTTTTCTGGTAAGACCTCACTTCACCATTCAGTCTTCTTTAGGGTTGCTTATATCGAGATTCATGTTTTCCTCTTCATTGGTCTACCAGCTCAAAACTGACTTCTTCAGGATTCATCGCTACCTCCGAACCATTGTCAACTTCATCAGCCACTGGCGCTATAAGTCCATTCCTATACCCGAAACCCCATCCTATACTGCGAAAGATGTCACGGTCATCATTCCGACAATCCATAACAATTTTGAGGAATTGAGGGAATCCTTGCAAAGTATCCTGGCCTGCCAGCCTTACGAGCTGCTTTTGGTCACGACTTCCGATAAATACCAAAAGCTTGTCACGTTCACAAAGTCGCTGGAAGCACCCAATATCCGCACATTCCAAACCCCCATTGCAAACAAGAGAATTCAGGTCTGCGAGGCAATCCCCAAGGTCAAGACGTCTATCATTATAATGGCAGATGATGATGTCACGTGGCCAAGCACTATCCTACCTTGGCTCCTTGCTCCGTTCGAAGATGCGAAGATTGGCGGAGTTGGACCCAATCAAAGAGTCAAACGTATTCGTTCTGGACCGATTGCAGCACTTTGCTACAATTGGCTCGGAGCTGCCTACATTGAGCGACGTAACTTTGAGATTTCGGCCACACATGGAATCGATGGTGGGACCTCATGCATGTCCGGACGCACCTGTGCCTTCCGATCCGAGATTCTCCAAAGCCCCCTGTTCTTGGATGGCTTCAAGACTGAGCGATGGGGTCAGTACCAACTCAACGCCGACGATGATAACTTTGTCACTCGGTGGTTGGTGTCGAACAGATGGAAGACATGGATCCAGTACAATCCTCAATGCGAGATCGAGACTACGCTGGAGAACAACATCAAATTTCTCTATCAATGCTCTCGTTGGGCTCGTAGCAATTGGCGAAGCAATTACACGAGTATGGTCATCGAGAGACACGTCTGGAGGTAAGCTTTTTCGCGATCACTATATTGCCTCGCTAACATGCTTCAAGACAGCAGCCGTGGTCAACATATGCTCTGCATATAGCTACTTTCACATCGCTCTCGATCGCCTTCGATCCATGGATCATATGGTGCACTCACAAGGCTGCCTATGATCTACCAGGAAATGGATACTACTACGCCATGTGGGCTCAGATTATCTTTATGGTTGCTTTCATCAAGGTCATCAAGTTGGTTGGTCTGTTTAGACGAGAGCCATTTGACATCATTTTCTTGCCTCTCTCGATCATATTTGGATACTTCCACGGATTTATCAAAATATACGCTGGTATAACTCATCGCATGGTAATTCGTCTATTCGCTTCACATAGTTCTTGCTGACAAAGGATAGACTTCATGGGGCAGTCGTGAAGACGGTGACACCAATGATAACGAGCGAATGAGCCCAAGAGGTCGCCGAAGTGAGAGCATTACTCTTCCACCCGGCAATCACCCGGGTCTTGTCCGCTACAATGATGGCAAAATGTTCATCTTGTCCGCAGACGAGAAGGAACAAATTTACGTATCGACAGTCGAAAGGGCGATAAGTCCGGATGGCTCGGGGTCGGATACGGATAGCGACTTGTTGGATGCGAGAACAGACAGTTCAGACGATTCTTGCGAGCACGACGATTCGAGTTCGAATTCTAGTTCGATGGTGACGGATCCCCTTGGACGCTAGCGCAGCATAAATCCAGGTGTGGTTCCATCAGGTGCATCGATTTCTTATTCTTTGGCGACGACATTTACGATTCACGAATGGACGGAAGGATTTTCTGCCTCGGGCCCCGCGGGGTCGATGGCGGAGACAGGGAGTTTAATCATGTCGATTTACGGGACCGGGTCTTTGACTTACATTCTTCGATTCTGGCTCGGCTCGGCTGCATTTACGGAGTTTGGACTCTTTCTTCTTGCAGTTTTTCTTTCTTTCTTCATTTCGCCTGGCTAGACAGGGAGATCTGTAGGATCCACAGCACTACTTCTCCTCTGGCAGCTATTCAAAATTTCTCTCTTGTGATCGGGACGGATGGGTCACATACGTGTGGCTCTGGGATCTGGACGGGCATAAAAATCTCATTTCCTACATTTATGTGATCTGATGCTTTGGGCGGTTGTATATTCCTGGGAGGCAAGACTCTTTTGATCGGCTCGGTTTTTACAGAAATTTCCAAAAGCTCTCGCTCATCTTCTATTGTTGTTCTACCTCGGATTCGGGACATATTGCGATTTCGAGATAGAGAAGAAAGACGAATTTCAAGGTTGTTCATTGGATTCTGCCTCCCTGGTAGAAGAGGCCAGACCTTGGCACATGGATTGAGCTGTATGGTCATGTGGGCTGTGGATAGATATTGTCGAGACATTGAAGCCAAAAGCACCAAAAGCATTGTTTGCAAGCACACCTTCATGCCAATTGACTGCTGTTCAAAGTTGGGAAAGTAATCAAGGCGAATCCTATCCCAGAGACGAGCCGGATCTGCAAACCCCCACTCCCTCAAACAGCCAGATGGCCCCCATTGAGGCTCAACAGAAGGCATACCGAGAACAAAGAGAGTTTTGGCTAGATCAGCCCATTTGATTAACTTGATTGACATGTCCGTCCGGGTGAATCCCAAAACGATGGTTTACAGAAGCATGAGCCACGCCATGGATATCTGGATGGTCCCACCACGTCCATTACGCCCATCTCTTCAACGAGTGACTGAAGTCCATTGTGGAGAACTTGTATACGATTGAGATCATCAACTGAACGTCGCGTTGAGAACGTCATTGATGCTTAATACTGCCCCTCTGCCCTGACGACCGAGCAAGGGAGTTGGTTGTTGGAGAGGAAGATCATCGTCATAGCGAATCCACAATCAACAACTGTTCAAGATTTTTTTTCCCTCCCCCTCAATAAAAAAATCTTACAAGACGAGCTTGAGGGTGTGAACATGTCATGATCCCTGCCTGCATGTTGCACTGCATACCTGTATGTATGTGATGTGGTGCAGCGTAATGTGGTGTAGTGGTGGTGTGGAGCCCTTTTCATGCATGTATTTGCAGATGCAGATGCAGTGACGAGGTAGGGTCTTGACGTGCTTGACTTGGAGGGGTGGGAGAGTGGGAGGGAGATGCAACTGCAAGCCTCTTTTCTTGATGAAGAAGCGAAGGCTGCGAGGCGAGTGGGACGGCGGAGGTGGAGGTGGAGGATCGACCGATGATGGACGACGGTAGATACCTATACGTTGATTTGGAGGCAGGCTGGTAGGTACATTGACCGGGAGACGAGGCTGGGATCATAGACATGAAAATGGGACTGGGAAAGGTACCTTCTACTTCTGGAGAATTGGATATGTACGGTCGTCCTTATCGGGATGAGCTTACATTGTGTGAGATGAAATGAGATGAGGTGAGATGAGATGAGATTAAGCAGGAGGAAGAAAATTGGTCTTTCGATTGTACCTTGGGGTACTGGTATTCCCGAATCAAGTAGGAGTTACCTGGAAAGGATATCAGAACTCGTAGCATGTCATGCTATCTCGAGAGAATCGGTACGGCTGTAGCATCACGGCACGCTCTTTAGCCGGGCCGAAACGATCTCTTTCGGGTTGCATGAGAATTTGAGGCTCGAGTAAAAGACATTTTGGGGATTGGAGTTACAAGCCGGTAACATCAGGCTAGAAAAGTGTTGGTTATTGGGTTTCCAATTGTAATGCAACACTCAGACCAGAACAAAATTGAAAATTGAATCGAACGAGTCAAAGATTGAATTTTTGTCATATTTCACATGTGTTATGGTCGCGTGTGGATAGAATGTGACGATTTCTTGAACTTTCTATTCTTGTTGTGATTGTTTTGTTTGGAGGGGTTCAGACTCGGCTGATTCATTGATGTTTGTGGCGTTGTGAATGGGGTGATTAATGGGTGGGCTTTGAAAAGATTGTTGCTTTCTTTATTTCAGCGGGTGCTCTTGATTTGCGAAGAGAAAAAAATTGATTGGTGATATCTGACAGAATCGTAGCAAAAAAATTAATGTCTTCATCCGAAAGAGCGCTCGCTGTACTGTACAGTACAGTCAGGAACGGAACAATATCGTGGCGACTTGGTGGGAACAAGAGCTCTCCGAGAGGCCTGAAGCGAACGAACCGAACGAGGCCAGCCTGCCCAGCCATGACCAGAGTGCAAAGATAGCGCACTTCTGCTGCGGGCATATGAGAGTCGTCTTACTGGCTGCGATGCCTTCTGGTAGGCATGGCAAACAGTGAAGAGGGTGTGGAGGGTCTAGATCCCACACTGCACATGCACCGACTCATGCATGTACATGCATATGCACATGCAGATGCGGGGATTCTCGCACTGCAGATACTTAGTCTGCATTAGTTGACGTACGACGCTCGATCGGAGAGGGACCTGCATACTCGAAGGTGGGGTGGGCTGGATGGAGGGTTCATGGATGGACGGATGGACAGATGGGTAGACAAGCAGAAGGCGGAGGAGAAAGGCAAAAGAGGAACGTTCTAGAATTGAGGTCCACTCTGAATTGGTGTAGAGATCGATCGAGAGATTTTTAGGGGAGCCGGAGTTTGCGAGAGAGAGTATTGAAGGATGTCAGTTGACGGTTGTGAAGAAAGAGGAGAACAACGGAGGTTGAGATTAGAGAGAGCGACGGGCGGCAGGACGTGCGAATGGTCAAGTCTGTGCCGAAGAAAGTTCGGCTCGAAAGGCAAGGTTCGCTGATCTAGCTTCCTGACATGACATGACAGAGACGGCTTTTCAATCAGCTAGACTAAACTAGTCTCCATAATCGACCGGAGCCTTGATCTTGAAATCTTGATCTTGTTTGGCCTCACGGTTTAGATCTAGTTTTGAGTCTTCTAAACAGCTAATGCAAGACAACGAAAACGCCTTCTGTAGTGTGCGTTGCAGCTGCTCTAGTTTGTGTTACAATCAAGATTGGGTTTGCTAGCTGCTCCAGTGGCTTATTGTAGTGTAGATTTGGTGGAGAAGAAGGAGGGTAAGCAATTGAGGCCTCAAGCTTGAAACAGAACCACAGAAATGGGGGCCTCATGGGGTTTGCATGTGATGAGAAAGGCGCAAACTGGTGACCGTATCCTCGTGTCGAGTGTTTCAATCCAAGAACTACCCACAGAAAGTATATCTGACATACTAGGAACAGGGTTGGAAATTTTAACTTTTGGCTTTTTCTTGTGGCCCCTGCGGTTGTTTTCTTTATCGCGTGCAGCGGCCTTTCAAGGAATTGAAAGTCGAACTGCGGGGTAGGTTGACGAGCCCCTGTACGGAAATGTCGTCACCGAAGCCATCGTGAAGGTATGACTGCGAGAAACAATGATAATGAGAATGGTAGTAAGGAATGGAATTGGCTCTTTCGCCAGAGTTTCAAACATGATCTAGGAGATTTGGGCTAGTTGATGAATTAGAACTACGAGCGAGGCATTTTCCCACCTGCCCAGAATACCAAATGCTCAACATGCAGCACAGAGACTTCCGCACACATATCTCCTATGCAAAGTACTGCTTCTGTGACGAAGAAATATGATTGATCAATTGACGTTGAAGCATTATGTGCGTCAAGCTCACTCGAGCCAGGCCCGATCTTCACCCACACACCCTGGCTACCATCCATGTCACTGCTGTTGCAGAAACGCCAGACGCCTCCGACGGACATCTGAGCCGGCGGTTCTCTGGCGGTTCCTGCGCAAAAAGCAAATGAACGGAAATCTATCACTGGGATGATTCGATTTTGATGCGAGGTCACGGCCAGGTACTGACGAGGGGTTCGTTTCTCTATGGAGGTGTAGTGAGGCTGACTAGATGCTGATCTAGATTGCGAGAAAATGAGGTAACAAGTCTGTGCCTCCAACATCATTCATGAGAGTGTTGAAAGTGGGATTTAGCATATGGTTAGGACAGATGTGGGCGGAGATACTTCCAACCGCAGCGTTGTTGCGAGTGTTGAAAATGGAGAAGTCCGTTATAATCACCTGCTGAGATCACTCGTTGCAAAATGGTGGCGCTCGTTTATCCTTGTAGGTACATCCTCCGTCAATAGTCTTTAGCGATATGGTTAGACTTGCCTTCCCATGTCAATATCTCAGGGTTGGCTGGATGCCAAGCTGTAGGGGACGGTATGCTGTGCATGAGGAGGTTGGAGAGATGGTGATCGTGAGGTTCATGCCCGTCATTTGTGTCGATCCCGTACCATACCAAACTCTGTATCGTCGTATCATGAGATTCTGGGGAATGTCGCGATCGAATTGAGAGAGCAAGGGGGTATCGTAAACTTTCTCGGGTCACGTCGCCTTTGGAGACGAGATCTCTGGTGAGATGAGTTGCGCCGAGAGAATGGATGCTGGAATTGAGGGAGTCACGACAGGTGCGGCAGTATGCTGTGAGATGCCATCTTAGATTTGACTAGATCTAGTGCGTGCTTAACCATGTATGGCTATTGTGTCGACACAGCCGATAAATAATGATAAAGTAGAGTCCATATCTTTTGACAGTTTTAGGGAACTGTGCAGGAAGAAGCAGGCGGTTCAAAAGACGTGCAGCGGTCAATATTATTCCAAGGAAACGTGGTCTTTCCAGGCAAGCATGTTGCAGCCATCAAATCATGAATGTAGATGATATGAACAGCAAAGCCATGCAGGAGGCAAATAAAAGTTGAAGAGCCATAGAGAAAGACCCTCAGTGGAACACCATCCCGTCCGGATCAGAGACTTCTCACACCCGCTCGATCCTTGATCTACTCACTATCCACTGCCGTTGATGCAGAGTTACCGAAATGGACGATTCGAATCATGACCCATGCTTCTCGAGTAGGAGAACCAGAGAGGTTGGCAGAAGTTCGGAGATGTTGATCTACCGCGGACAGTCAATCAGTGGTATGTGGTGGTGCGAGTCCGGCTTCGGCATGCAGGTGTGACATGCCTCATGCGAGCGATGTTATGCGGGGCTCCGAAAATGAGCAGCTGCAATAACTGACATCCATTATGGGGAAGATGATGCGAAGCATGCAAAGCACGGAATAAGAAAAAAACAGAAGTATGCGCTCATGCTCATGCAAGAACGAGCCCCCACCATAGGGACAAGCACTCATAATTAGGCGTGGCCGGCTAGGAAGAGTATGTTCTCTTTCATGGCTGTTGTGAGGCTTTCATGGCTTCCTCGACCGGTGTAGATGTAAGTGAGAACGTTCCGCCATGCTTCAGGGTGTGGAATCGGGAGATCGATGGAGTCTCCCTTTCTGACGTGTCCTGACAGCATCAAAGCTCCAAGCACAGGTAGGTAGTGAAGTGCATATTCTATATCTAGAGTAAAACGTATGTCAGTGTGGAAGAAGCGGTATGATCTAGGAGACTCACGGATAGGGAGAGGCCCTTCGCCAGGAGATGGAGATCTATACCTTCTCTTTGTGCTGTTACTTTCTTTGTGGGGTGTGATTGCCGTGGCGTAGGTCGAGGAGCATCGGTTTCTGGGAGACCTCCTTAGAACGCGCTCATTCTCGCTTCCTCCTGGTAGGCTTGGGATGTTGGAAATGCTCCCCCTGAGCTCTTCGATATCGAATTGTCTCTGTATCAAGAATGGCTTCCGATCCTTCCCTTGCGGTATGACTCTTGCTCGGATCGTGGTTAACTGCTTGTCTGACCTTCTTTCTGTGTTGGTGCCTAGTTCAGCAGCCATACTAGATCTGCGAAGACTGACGGCATTGACAAAAGCATCCGCTGTTGCTGAATTACCCAGATAGGCGTACCCCCAATCCCTGAGGTGGCTGTGTGTATATTGAAATGGGACCTGGCGAAGAACCTCCTGGGGTGTTCCACACAGCATATTTGCACTTTGTCGTGGGCACGCAAGCTCTGTCGAATCATCGCCATCCTTCGTAGACACATTTGAAGGTTCCTCGCCCTTGACCTTCACCGCAGGCTCTTCTGCTTCTGGCACAGGTGGTAATCCTTTACGTCGTGCTGAGAACTTGAAGCTTTCTAGTTGTACTGCTAACTTTTTGGTCGTAGGTGACAACGAATGTCTTCGTGGGAGCTCCTGAGCTTCACCTAAGCTCCTACGCCTTGGTTGTGCATCGATCGAGGTCCCAGATTCGAGATGGTAGGCACGTGCTGCCACAATACTTGGACTTGGTAGAGGCGTCGTAGATTTGGCAGAAGCAATAGAGCCCTGCCTTGACTGTCTCCGTGGTGCGTATGGACTGTCGGAACAGGTGTCGATCGGATGAAGGCCGCTGTGATTTCGTCTATCGATTGCTGAAAGGGCGCTCATGGTCTTCAGCCCTTTCGTCGCAAGACCTCTCAAATCGCAGTTGCGGCTTGGGATCCTTGAACGGTGAAGGTCGGATTGCAAGATCTTTTGAATTAGATTGACCACAGATTCTTCCTGATTGCGCGCTCTGTTAATTATCAGTACGAAGGATTTTGAGAAAAAGGGAGCTCAAATATTGAGGTTGGGATGAGTAAAACGTGTGGTTGGAGGATGGACATGTAACATCGCGTAATGACAGGGAAATGGAGTTATACAGCGTACAGACGTTCTTTGAGATGCTACATTCCGACGCGTGGCTGGCTGTGAGTCCTGTGTCTTCATAACAAAGAAAATCCTGATGGCTTTTCGGCTGAATCTTGCATGATGCCGAGGTTATGAAGCAGCTCGAGACTGTTTGCAGCCATGTGGGAGTGAGCGTCTTCTCATGTCCGAGATATGTTGTGACAATTCATTCAAAGTCAATCCAGTGCTGTCTCATGATGTCGTGGTGAGAAGGACTCTTCTCCAAGAGTTTAACTGCTGTGTAGAGAAACTTGGGCTAGTGGCTTTCCAACTGAATGTAATTGCAGATTTCGACCTCAGCAAACGAGCCGTTAGGACGGAGAAATGATAGATGCAAGGCGTTGGATCTGTCATCAACGGTTCGCGGGAGGCCAATTCAAGCGACCCGAAGCCGATCCCATTTTTGAAACGCCGTCATCAATCTTCAAAGGACATTCCTCAGCCCCCTGAAGGGTAATGGCAGCCGCAAACCGAGACCACAGGCAAGCTACCAGCTGAGGTTTCGACAGAAATGTCCCTCAGACCTTCTCAGCTATGGGCTTTCACAGGTCCACACCGCGATACTCGTTCGATATCATGTGACCATTGTCAACACAGAGCCCATATTCGGAGTATCGAAGGAACCCTCCTGTATAATGTTGCCCAGACATAATCTTGGGCGACATCGAGATCCCGATCCCATGCTGCCACAATGTAATCGTAGGTAAATGGCATGTGCGCGACAGCTCGTGGACTGATGAGGCCAATGGAGATGGGGGGGTGTCGTGTCGAGACCTGGCCACGTTACCACAACACGATGTTGGTTTCCCACACCTCGTAACTTCCATGCTCTTCGTGTCGGACAACTTCACCACCATCTGGACTGATGGGCGGACCTTCCTGCATATATATGGCTCGTCTCGGGCGAAAGGAGTGTGACACCAGGAAAATCATACGGAAGTCTCCTCCGGGGCGGGCTGATTTCGAGCACTGAGAGACGATGTTGACGGTAAATTGAGCGAGAATCCCGGGGGATGAAGTAACAGATCGAGCTATCATGTTCCACAACGGCACGGTGCGTAGGACAAGTTCGGATACACGGCCCTTCAAGTATGGAGACTTCCAGGAACTCGAGAGTACCCCACAGGTACCGGCCCATGAGCCTGTCTGGTCCAAAGAGTAAGAAGCAAAAGCCACTGGCAATTTTCATCCACGCGTGGACACGACAATTGATCAGCACCTGCGATCGCGTGGCTCCTAGAACTTGATCAGAAGTACAAGGAACATTGAGCGCTCATCAACCAATCCATAGAAGACACTGTGCAGAGCAACAGGCCGTTATAACACTGCATTATAAGACTATGCAGCCAAATACCAGCCCAGGGCGGTCTCGATGAGAACAACGACGACGACAAGGACGCGATGCAAAATAAGGAGGGCAAAAGACAAGGGAGAAACAGATGCTCCTAGCTGAGAGAGACGATGATATCGGCTGCCTGATCTGGGAACACGTTCGACAATACAAGAGACTTGCAAGAGCAAGCCGCAACGACGAAAAAGAAGATATCACAAGTTCGTGATACCCTAGCTACGAGGTCAGGAAGATGGAACCTTTGAATCGCGAAGTCACGAGCCGAATAGCCTCGGGGCGGAATTACCTCCGTCCCGCCTCGCGACTTCGCGAACTCTGGCATCTTCATCTTCACACGTCTCTCTTCGCAAAGACAGGACATCGTTCCTACAACATTCTTTTTCTGTCTTTCTCTTATATCACAAAATGTCTCGAGCAGCAGAACAAGCTATGGCTGCGAGCTACAAAGCTCTGAAGGAGGACTTTGTTTCAAATCTAACCGGCGGGGAAATTCCAGAGATCAACTATGTTACTGCTGTTGCGTCGGTAAGTATCTGCTTTCTCCATATGGAAAGACATTTTTGCATTTGTGCTCCTGGCTCTTGACGTGGGATGCTAACATCATCACAGGCGGCAGTAATCCTCTGGTCAACACTTCAAGCCCGCCAATCCTTTTTCAAACCATATACTCCCCTTGCATTCGCAGTCGACTTCCTCCTCAATGTCTGCGCGATCCTCCTTGCCATAACTCTTTACGCCTCCAATCCTCTGCTCCTAAATGCCCTTCTCCTTGCCCCTATACCCGTCATATACTTCCTCCCACGACCTCCGCCGCCGAAGAAAGCGAAGCTTCCTCCCTCTGTTACCGAGAAGCAATCGAGAGAAACACCAAACCCGCTGCCTAAGAAGGCATTCGTCACGACATATAGAGGTGCCATGATCGTCGTTACATGTATCGCGATATTGGCCGTGGACTTCCGGATATTCCCAAGGCGGTTCGCGAAGGTGGAGAACTGGGGAACTTCATTGATGGATGTGGGCGTTGGGTCATTCGTCTTCTCGGCTGGCATTGTCGCAGCAAGACCCATTCTGAAGGCCCAACTGGCTGGGGAGAAGCTGGCACCTTTAGGAATAAGGCTGGCACAATCGTCGAGGCATTCGCTGCCGCTGATTGTGCTTGGACTTGTAAGGCTGTACAGCGTTAAGGGTCTGGATTATGCGGAACATGTTACTGAGTACGGCGTGCACTGGAATTTCTTCTTCACAATGGGCTTCCTGCCTCCATTCGTGGCACTTTTCCAAAGCGCCTTTGAATATGTACCGAGTTATGCTGGGTTGGCAGTGGCACTCGGACTTGCGTACCAAGCTGCCTTGGAATTCACGGACTTGAAAGCATTCGTGCTTACAGGTCCAAGAACGAACCTCTTCGACAAAAACAGGGAAGGGATATTCAGTTTCTTCGGCTACCTCGCTATATTCCTGGCAGGACAAGAATTAGGATTACTAGTCCTTCCTCGAGGCGAAGGCTCCACTGGCGGAGAACAGAGGAAGAAACTCCTCTTCAAAATGGGCGCCTGGTCAGCAGGCTGGATCGTCCTTTTCTGGGCTAGCACGAACTACTCCTATGGCCTCTCCCTAGCCGTATCACGACGTCTCGCCAACCTCCCCTACTTCCTCTGGATCGCAGCATTCAACACCACGCAACTGACAGCTTTCTGCCTGGTCGAGACACTATTCATGCCTAACGCGCATAAAACTTCCGCTAGCAAGAAGGAAGAAGAGGAAGTATACAGGGCGAGCACGAGTCGTGTGTTGGAGGCGTTCAATCGGAACGGGCTTGCTATATTCCTGGTGGCCAATTTGTTGACGGGATTGGTTAATTTGACGGTGCCGACGCTGCATGTTACGGATCTGCAGGCGATGGGCATTTTGGTTGCTTATGCGGCGACCGTGACGGGTGTTGCGGTGGGGTTGGATTTGTATGATATCTCGATTAAGATGTAGTTAGCGATACCCCCAATCGAAATAACCGTGTTCGTATGTTCTAGGCGTTCTTGGGTGCCCTTCTGAACTTTGTTGTGATTCGCTTAAGGGAGGTCGTTCTCTTCTTGTCCAATGGTACCATTCGCCTTAATTCCTCACAGAATTCGCTGTCCGGTCCCAGTCACCTCTTCGTCTCTTGCTGAAGACTGTTCTGTATGTACTGAGCACGCCGTAGAAAGCCAACAACAACTTCAGTGAGCCTTTGTTGCTCAGCGCAGCAATGGGCAAAGCAGTTCGATTTCTGCTTGGGCTGCGAGGGTGCCTAAAAAGTTCTGGGCGGAAGCGAGTCCTTAGCTTAGGATGTGACATACTAAAGCGAGAAACATCAAGAGTTCCGATTTGGGCTCTTCGGTGGAAGGGACGAAGCAACTGATAAGTGGGTTTTTTCTTGGGGGAATTGCTGCGACAAAGAAGAACATGGCGTGGGAATTCGTTTCACACGAAGTATAATTTCGGGCTGTGGTTAGTCTTCCTATCTGCTCAGCTGTATCTGCTGCTTTTCATCTCAACGGTCTGTTCTTCAGCTTACAGGGTCGTCTTTTGTAACATGCGGAATAACATAACAACAACGGAATTTGCTCACTTGAGTAACTCTCCCGAATGAAGACGTCGATCATTTTGTACAATGTCAAGTTTGGCGTACCGTCAGTCTTTAGGTGTCATTACTGGGACCGCGATCAAGAGGAGCAGTGACGCGAATACATCGTCTAGTTTTGATGAGATACCTCCAATGACTTCGATTCGCGTACCCAAACATGGCTTTGAATGAATTGTTCATTGACCTGCTTAAGTTCGGGGGAACGACCATATCGAAAGAGTCCAAAGACTGATCTGAGGCTTCCGGATCCTATAACTTCTCTCCTCGTGAGAAATTGACGGGGATGTCCATAAACAGCGAGCGGTGTCGGTATCATGCAGGTGTTTGACTTGGGAAGGCTTGGGGTTGAAGTTGAGGTTTGTTATGGCGTTGAAGCGAGGATGCGAACTTCGAATAAATTACTCTCATCTCCTACCAAAACGCCGCCCTAGGCAGTAAAGTTGTAAGTGGTCTTTGAAATTCATACCTAAGCGCTTCGGTCTCAGTCCAGATCTGCACCTCTGGATGGTTGGTTTCATCACGGTAAACATACAAGCGGCATCTTGATTCATGCATCTTTCTTCTCTCCAAGTTTAACCACCGCAAGAATAAGGTACCACATTGCGGAAGTCCTTTACTCAACTTACCACCAGTGATGGCTCCAAATATCCAGCGCGCGGGCTGAGGATACGGCATACGAACATTCGTTATCCTGTTAGATGGATGAGAAGCTAAATCGGCAATTCCCAACTCGACAGATATTTTTTTAAAGGCAGTTCCTTCCTAGCATCTGTTAGAATAGCAATACCAAGAGTTGCAAAATTATGCACCATACATGCTAGATCTAAAACGATCCCGTAGTAACTCAGGCCCGAGTGAAGTCTTGAAATCCAAAATTACCTGAAGATAATTCTGGTGAGTGGGAAGAAGACGCAAGGAAGGAAAGGATATGATAGTCTGTAGAACGAGATGGAGAGCATATAGCATACTCGAGCAAAGCGACAAGATGGTATGGAATGAGAAATAATGGAAGAGTAAGCGAAAATAGCAAAGAAGATAGTAGATGACAGCAGGAAGCTTTATGTGTTGGATCGTCGTGGGAGAATAAAACCAACATTACTTTCCTCGTTGTTTATTCGAAGTATTTCTGCTCTAAAGCTCGGATTTCAGGCAAGACCGTATGAAGACGGAGTGCTTTATTCATTACTTTAAGGAATGAGTTACAAAGACATTGATTTCCATCACTATCTCCCACCTGATCAAGTATATGCCGCCTTTGTAAATTTCTCGAGGCAGGAAACTTTCCTTAAAAGATAGAGAATCAATTCAAGTGTTAAAATAGACTCTCCAAGATCATTAGTTGAGTCTTCAATACCCCTTAGCACCAAAACCCTCCGCGTCACCTGCATGTCCTCCTTCCTTCTCTCTGTCTATCGCAACTTGACCCGAGCCCACCTGAAGTCATCTACCTCCGTAGATGCACCTGCCTGCCCCCACCGCATGCAAAAGAAACACCATCCTACTTGTACGTACTGTACTATCTTACGAAATTTCCCGTAGTACGATTTTTGCTCGCTAATTCGTTTGCTTGCTTGCCTGCTTGCATCACTTTACTATTCTAGCCGAGTACCGCTAGGCCAGAAGCGGTGTGGATTCAGGTACGGTGCTTGGCTCGGCTGGTTGGTGGTCTGGACTTGGCGAGTGTTGCTCGCAGGTTGGAGCAGCCGGGTGCTTGCATGTGAGCGTGTTTGGTTTGATAGAGGAAAGGAGACCGAGTTGGAATGACTCGTTTGGGGAAGGGATGAAGGGGGAAAGAAGGGACGGTGTAGTGTAGGCGATGATTATGATGATGAAGCAGGGTGAGGAATGGAGGGGCTGGAACGGTGAGGGAGAGGGAGGGGAATTTGAGAAGTGATAGACACAGGGGAAAATGATAAGGAGAGGAGGGAGACGGTGAAGGCCTGATTTTTGACGGATGTTCCTCGTCTTGTAAATTTGTGAGGTTACGATTCAGAGGCTTTGGAGAAACAAACGAGAGGGTCGCTCATCCTTCTAATCAATACCTCGGTAACATATCCCCTTCTTATTTCAGGACTCACTCACAACGGCACCGGAAAATCCTCATCCCATCATCTCATCCCATCTCCAAAGAACCAACCAAGCCATACCAGACCAAACATCCTCCCGCTTCCGTTTTTCAATCGGAGAGGCATACCGAATAATCACTTTCCTGAACCTTAAAATAGATTGAATAGTCAAAAAGAACCAGGATCTTCCCCCATTCTCGAATCTCGATATTTACTTTGGGGATTGATGTGGGGAGATTGGGGGGGTCTGATTGGTCCTTGAACACTTGCAGATTGCCCTGTGGTTGAAGTGGTCTGTGAGTGCCCTGTCGTGAATTTGAAGTGAACGCTTCATCTCCGGTCGTCAATGCCGCTTGGGATTGGAACTTGGGAGATGGAAGATGGGATGACTACATTTCTCGGTAAGGTATTGCTTTTTACTCATACCTGAAAGGGCAGGTGTTCGTGTTTGTGTTTGTGTTTGTATTTGTGTTTATGGGTGTTGGAGCGAGCCGAGGGCTGAGTGTAAAGTGTTAAGGGTGAAGGGTGTGAATATTGTACTTTTTTGGGAGATGGATCAAAAGGGAGGAAATGGAAGGTTTGGATCCTGCATTCTCGTCCTCGTCTTGATTTGTATTTTGAGTTTGGGAGTACTGGTATTTGTGAAAGAAGGTAGGTATACGGTAGTGTGATTTGTCCACCAACCGAGACTCAGGAAAATCGGAAATATAAATCATGCGCTGCACTGTGAGTGGATGTATCAATACCGTCCGGTATATCACGGCCGTTATAATCCAGCCCAGTGCTGATGGCGGCGATGATGATGATGGATGATGCGTCGAGCGTGCTGTTGACAAGTTTGACAGGCGAAGGGGCAGACCATTGAACAGACCCTTTTCCTTGTTTCAGGTTCATCCCTGCGTCGCCACACAGACGATTGGTTGTGGCTGTTGTTTTGTGGGCGGGTGTCTGCCACGTCAATGCAAGTAAACAATGTTTATGCCTTTATCGTCGAGGCGCGAGAAGAAGACGCGACGGCGGGCGGACGGTGTGATGTTATGGGATGAGAGGATGTGATGTGGTCGGTGAGAGGAGGAGAGCAATGGTGCAAGGTTGTTTCTAGAAACTAGTATTGAAATGTGAGGCTCGCTCGGGTTGGGTACCGCTGGACTGGGTTGGGATGGGATGGTTAGACTGGCGGTGATGCCGTACGGTACGTGAGTAGTGAGCGAGCGAGCGAGCGCGATGATGTAGGTAGGGAAGAGGGCGTTGAAGGGATGAGGGATAGAGAAAGTAATATGTGAATAAATGCATGATGACCTCCCCTTTTCCAATTCCCCTTTTTTCTGAACCTTTGGAAAGGGTTGGTTCCTGATTTCCGAATCTGACACCATACTATCTTGTACTTTGTCTCCCTTTCTTCATCTGAAGAATCGGCCTTCCCGAAAGAACAATTTCCACTGGATTCTTCAATTCGCGTTCCCTCGCTTTGTTGGCGACGAGATTGATATCGATATCACGATCCAAGGAGGGGAAAGGACCCTGATTTGGAACGAAAGGATTGAGGCTTTCATTCAGACTTGGTGTCGAGTATCCTTCGCCCAGGGAAGAAAGGTGTGCATTTCGATATTGATATCCAACCCAGCCGTCAACAACCCCTACCAAAAGCCTCATATCGTCCCGAAATCTGGTAATTTGGATCCTGCCAACTTGGTCAACACCATACCGGAAATCTCCATTTCTGCCATCTCAAGAAACGCCCAGCTGGCTATTCGAACCGTACAGAGAACTCCCTTTACCCCAAGCCAGCCTCATCCTCCTCGACGTCAGCCCAATCTCTGCTAATATCTGACGCCACTGCTGGTTATTCGTTACATTACACCTCGCGTTGCAGATACAAACAGCCGCGATCAAGTCAATCGCGACAATACAACGCTGCATCGCCTCTCCAATCATAGTAATAAGCTTAAACAGATAATCGCCGACTCTTCGACGGTCTAGGAACCGACTGTTGTTGTTCTGCTGCAGCTGCATCAACGCTTTGCCTTGTGCAGCACAAGTGTCCATCGTTAAGCACCGAAGAGTGCAGCAGCTAGTGCAGTGCCAGTGCAGCCCACCTCACGCCTTCCCCTATTGCAGGACCTCAAACTTCGCTAAGCCGAAAGGAAATTACACGCCCAAGGAGAGAAGCACCAGCCAGGAGAAGACCAGGAGCAGACAGGGACAAGACCAAGGACTTTTGACTGCACCTGTATTGGACTGGACTGGACTGGACTGGACTGGACTGGACAATTGTCGGCCCAAACTCACAGCATCGTCTTCAACCTCACCTCACCTCACCTCACCTCACATCCTTCTTACAACCAACCTACGATCTCGAGTATCAACAATCCCTCCTCGTCTACCATCCCATGCGCCGTCGCAATTGTTGCCCAGCCGCATCCGCCTACGTCGCGATATCACGACCGGACACGTCCAGCTCAGGCCCATACTACTGGACGCCAGGCCAACAGCAGACAAGACTTGACTGTAGCGCAAAAGCAAGACCCAGCACTGGCCCCGTTCACCGCACTGCATTGCGCTGCACTGCACCCGTACTGCACTGCTGCACCCGCGTTGTGTAATTTTTGGGCGACCGACCTGCCGACTGCGACTTGACCTCATCAACAAACCCTCCTCATCCTCCTTTCCCACCACCACCCTCGATCTATCAGGGCTCCCAGCTGTTGCTGTCAAGAGACCGCGCCCTCAGCACCGCACAATGGTAGCTGGCCCATCTCATTGGCGATAGAGGCGACACATTCGCTATCACAAGCACACAGGAATCCGGATTGGACCTCGACCTCCTTTTCGACCTGGATCTGCAGGACCACCACAAGGTCTGCCGACAGAAAAAATAAGGTGATCAAGACATCACCACCTGCATCCTCGTGCGCATAGGAGAAGACAGACAATGTCTTCAGCCGCTCTACAAGCTGCACCACATCAGCCAACGTCAGTCGGATCACATTCTCCTGTCGCTGCGACCTCGAGCAGACCATACACCGCGGGTTCCTCCCAGTCTCGAGACGGCTATTACAATCAAGCTCCGACGAACGCGTCTCCATCCTCTACACGTCGACCTTCAAGAAGACCCAGTGGAAATGGCAATGGCGCATCTGCGAACAATTCTACATCCCAGCAGCACTATTCACCGTCTGCAGGCAACTCAAATTCGGCTTCGATGACCTCTCGCGGTTCCTCGACAAATCATCCTTCTTCAGGAGAGGCGAATGCTTCCTCTGGATACCCAACCATGTCTCCAGGTGATCATCAGCGCGGTGTTCCGCCAGTTGTCTCAGCTCGAACATCATCAAATCGGTCGGCTGCACAAGCTGCTGCAGCTACAGCAGATCGAACAAGACGAACCGCATATGCGAATGAAGCCTCGAATTCACCTCGACAAGCTATGACTGGAGATGGCCAGGAACGGGTGGATAGACAAAGGAGTAATGGGAATACACAAGTGAATGGAGAGGACCCAGCTGTCGCGGCAGCTACTGCTGCAACAAGGAGACGGAGAGCTCAGCAGTCTCCACCAGAGAGTATACCGCACAGATCTAGCGGGAGCAGGGAACCAAGGTCCTCACAATCCGCGACCGCTGTCCAGCGACAAGCTATGGCAGCAGCTGCTGCACAATCGCCCAGTGGACCTTCGAGGGAAGCCAGCGCAGTTTTAAACCGAGTCATTGTCAGCAAACCTGAGGTAGATATAGATCGGGAACGGGAACGGATGCAAGAGGCAATCCCATCGTCTCCAGGAACCACACATTCTACACCTGGTGGACTAAGTGTCGTTGGTAGTGAGGGTGTTGACGACCAAGCTCGAGGGACCAGGAGTCGACATGACCACAGCACAAGCAAAAGGGAGAAAAGCACCAAATTTGGGGACTACTACTTGGGCAATACCCTTGGAGAAGGAGAGTTTGGTAAAGTCAAGATGGGCTGGAAGCAGGAAGGCGGTGTACAGGTACGTATGTTAGGGTGGACTCTAGGAATTTGCTAACACCTTCAGGTTGCTATCAAACTTATCCGTCGAGACAGCGTTGGAACGAATCCTACGAGACTAGCAAAGATCTACAGAGAAATCGCTATCCTTCGAGAAATATCCCACCCAAACATCGTTCGATTACACGAAATGGTTGAGACGGAAAAGCAGATTGGTATAATTCTAGAGTATGCTTCTGGAGGAGAGCTCTTTGACTACATCTTGAACCATCGATACCTGAAGGACAATGCTGCTCGACGGCTGTTCGCACAACTGGTTTCTGGTGTTGGATACCTCCACAAGAAGGGCATTGTGCACCGAGATTTGAAGCTGGAGAATTTACTCCTGGATAGGAACCGAAACATCATCATCACCGACTTTGGCTTTGCGAACACCTTCAACCCAGATGACGAGCTGGGGGATGAGATCGAGTACAATTTGTCGAGCAGAGACTTCGTCAAGAGAATGGAGTTGGACAAGGTTCTCCCTGGAGGTCACCGAAGAGGAGATCTGATGCAGACAAGTTGCGGAAGTCCATGTTATGCAGCTCCCGAACTGGTTGTCAGTGACTCGCTATACACTGGTCGCAAGGTCGATGTCTGGAGTTGCGGAGTGATATTGGTAAGTTTGATACCCGTATTTGGTGTGTTAAACTAACAAGCTTCAGTATGCAATGCTTGCAGGCTACCTGCCCTTCGATGACGATCCAGCCAACCCAGAAGGCGACAACATTAACCTCCTTTACAAATACATCGTTTCAACTCCTCTTACCTTCCCCGAATATGTCACACCCCACGCCCGAGACCTTCTACGCCGCATCCTTGTACCTGATCCACGAAAGAGAGCCGACTTATTCGAAGTTGCGAGGCATAGTTGGTTGAGCGAATACTCCCACGTTGTAGGCTTCATCACCAGCACTACAACCACTACAGAGCAGATTGGAACGACGACAGTTGGAAGTGATGATCAACAAGATGCACCTTTGCTCAACAGAAGCGCATCTGTCAGGGAGCCATCGAAGACACAGAAGTCGCCTGCAGCTGTTGGAGATTTGTCGAGGAAACACGGGAATGTGGATCCAGATGGACCAGAAGCCCACCCCAAACCTTCCAAAGACAACAAGAGAAGAACTGTCCAGGTCGAATATGTGGCACCCAAATCACAAACTCAACGCGGTGAACCATCTGCAGCAGCTCCACCATCAGTTTCGAGAACCAGAGCTCGCGCTGGAAGTCAAGGTCCTGTGGAGGTACAGCCAATTCAGCAGTCAAGAAGAGCTGTTTCTACCGAGAAGCCATTACCGCAGGATCCTCCCTCCCGCGAACAATACGCAAACCAAGGCAGACGGGGATCGAATTCATCTCGCCAGCAAGGCATGCCTCCCCCGTCTCGACCTGATCGACAACCCCCTCGGTCCGCATCCGATGCTAATTATCTTGCAGCTCATGCGGCCCCTCCAGTTTCAATTGCAAGGCCAAACACTGGTGGCTCAATGACATCTTCAGGAAGCAGACCCGGATCGTTGGCTCTTAGAGATCGTGGATCTTACAGTCAGCCAGCTGCTCCTACGCTTGCAGGAACGAATGCTCAAGGTCGTATGTCACAACCGAAGAACACCAAGCACTACAATATCTCTGCGCCAATGATGGATGGTGATCAAGACTTTGGAAGACCAAGTGCTAACCAGATACCAGCTAAATTTGCCAAGGTGGCAGGTTTAAATGAGGGATCAGTCACTTCACAGGATTCCAAAGGACACAAGAGATCAAATACCATTGGAGGCATCTTCAGCAGGACGAACTCGATATTCGGAGGAAAGCGAGATCAGTCGGAGAAAGCAGATAAGCCAAAGAAGTCTTACCCACCAGTGAGCATGTCTGGGACTGTTGGACAAGGACAGCAGGATACACCAAGGCAGTCAATGGATTCCCGACGTTCCATATCTTTCGGTTTCGGCAAGAAGCGAAGTGGTAGCATCTCTGGCTCGCAGACTACAACTTTGCAAGACAAGCCTAGACGGTTCTCGCTACTCCCAGCGTCTTTTTCGTTGAAGTCAATTGGAATTGGAAAGGATTATGGAACCCCTGGTGCCCCTCCGGATGACCAATACGATGATCGTCCAGACAGCCGTGGAAACTACCTCGATCCCCCGCAGACAAGTAGGACGAATGACAGCCGGAACATATCTGGAGCTACAGCAACCCAATACAATTCCGACGGTGCTTATGATCGTGGTGACAGCCCAATGGACCGCAGAGGTACCAGTACTTCAAGCCCAGTCCAGAAGAGATACACATCCCAAGGAGTTTCCGATTCCCGAACTGGCGCCCCTCCACAATTCCTCCCACCAATGAACTTCCGCCAAGGCGAATCCGCTCTCAATACTGAATCCGAATCATCCCTCAATGAGACCGTTCAAAGAAGAGGCATCTACCCACCTGGCTTCAACTCATACGATGACGGAGCAGGCAGGAGACAAACACCACAATCCTCTCAAGGCCAAGGCTCAAGACCTGCACGAGGCGTCCTACAGAAGAACAACCGCAAATTCGCCGATGCGTACGAGCAGGAGCCGAATAATGGGTATGGACCTACTCACTCTGATCACGCTGGAAGCAGTGGTGCCGCGAGGAAGGTCATGGACTTCTTTAGGAGGAGGGGGAGGGATCGTGGGCAGTAATTTTGCTTGTGACACGAGAAGCTTATAGATACCTTGATTCTGAACTGGAGGTTTGAGCGGTTGCTGGATTGGATTCGACTTTTCCATTACCTACATCCTTTGCGCGGAGAGTCCCGAATAGTCTTGGACGGAGTGGAGGTACTTAATACAATACGTGCGCGGTTGCATTGGCTTGGAGCGGAAGGGAAGGGACCGGAGGATTACTCGATTCGATTGTGTTCACTTTCCACTATGTGTTTTTTTTTGGAGACTGGAGGTTGAAAGGATGGAGATTGCGTACGAACTGGAAGGATGAAAGTCTGCTCACCTGCTTTTCTGCTATCGCAGGCTGCTGCATTGTTTGGGTTGAGAGGGTGCCTAAGTGTGGGGATGGGAGTGGGAGTGGGAGTGGGAGTGTTCATTATTCGTCCATTCCGTTCATCTATCATTCAGTCTGGGGAGTTTGGTCGTCAAATTTCGGATTGTTGACTGGTCGAAATTGGTGTTGGCTGGCTGGTTGTATTGAGAAATGTTTTAAGTTTTAAGAATCCCCATCGATCCATCCATTATAAGATACTCTTTTTTGTTCTTTTCATTGTTGTGGGTTCTAGGAGTGCGCGTTTTCGTTCTGCTTGGGCATGTGTGGGTGGGGGAATGGATGGATGTATGGGATAGTCTGGGAGAGAGAGAATGATTGATAGATTGATAGATATTGGACAGAGGAAGGGAAGGTGAAGGAGGATGGGTGGGTTTGTATTCTTGGTTTCCAAGGACGGATGAGTGGAGAGGGAAAAGGAAGCAAGCAAGCAGAGCGTAAAGTAGGCAGTAGAGTAGAGCAGAGCAGAGAAGTGAAGAGCGAAGCGAAAGCGGAAGCGAAGAAGATATTGTAATAAATCATACTTTTTTCTTGGTAATTTTTGGGATCCCTTGCTTGTTGTGTGTTCCTGCTTGTGAATGAACAACCTGGATAATGATCTCACTTAGTGGTGTAACAGGGTACAACGGGATGGGATCGAGGTTATGTGATTTCTTTTTTGTAGACCTTTCAAACTTGACTTGACTTCGTGGATGTATCCAATTAGACTTTTTTTTTTCTTTTCTAAATTGGTTCAACACTTTATCCTCCATTAAATGGAGTAGAGTATAAAGTCATAGTAGACCTAGTATCGGTTCAGCTATGTTTAATGTTCATCATCATTTGCCCTTCCGTGTGCTTGAAGCCTGAGTGGCTGAGGACTGAGGAGGAACGGCAATAAAAGGGAAGGGGAAATGTCCGAAGGGACGGAATAATGCGGTATCACTAACGCCTCAACCGCTGAAACGATGAAACAAGAAGCTTCAATGTTTAGATTTTGGGTTTTATTCATTATGTCATTCATCTCGCTGTTCTTGCGTCTCGCTGCCTTCTCGTTCTCATATCTTACTGGTCCCCAAACCCGACCTTGGCTATCATCTCACTCTCGCGACTTTGTTATTCTCTCAATGTTTTCTCTCAATGTTTTCTCTTAATGTTTTCTCTCCTATCCTCCCATCACTCTGGGAAATAGGCAAAAGAGTTTTAGGAATTTGCATTTATCAGAAATATAGGGGCTACCAGGTAATCTACGGGCGTTCTTTATGTTGCCAGTAAGGTGTACATCTGGGAAGTAGTCATCATTCACTACCTTGTAAACCTTTGCGGCTCCCATAGCCTCATGTAGACGACACCTTAATGCAACTGCAACTCTGGCAGTAATAACCATGATTTGTCACGTATTAATCAGTGCAAAAATCTGTCCCGTCTTATATTTACTAGACCTCTTTCCCTTTCTACGTTCTTTTCCGTATCTTTTTTCAGGGGTAGTACTGAAACAAAGGGCAGCAAGAGTGTTTAACAGCGCCAAACGTTTAAACTTGGGGGGGGGGGGGGGGGGGGGGCTCCGTCAACGGATTCCAGGCCATTTATATGCTCTCCTTTGCTTCGCCAAGAAAGGCGTTCAGCTTGCCAGCTCACAAGTCTCTGCTCATTCCTACAGGCTCTCGAGCCTGGCCGGCGTCACAGCAGCAGAATGTCTTCGTCTATTTTGAGGCTGTAGTCCAGCTCTGTCTGATCCCGCCCCTTCACTACTGCCTCGGTGAGCTTATTAGAACTTGTAATTTCAGCCACCGAATGCCATTCTCTTGCCTGGACAGTCACTCTTTGCTCTTTGGCGCCAGTATTCAGGAGCATTGCAATGTGCTTTTGTGAACGAGGCTGCACTGATAGGCAGAAACCGCCCCCGTGGCCTCAGCCGCCATATTGTCTGCGTGCTTCAAATGCTCAATCAATCCTGAAATTCTCTTCACTGACCATTTCAGACTCTACTCTCGTGACATAAACTTTAAACCATGTCTACAATGGCGAAGTCGGATACTGCTGACCAGATGGCTGCTCTCGGTATCGAGGACCAATACCAAGACAATGGACCGACGATTGATGACATTATTTCAGCTACCATCGACGAGGCTGAGAACGATCTTGACAGATCCTCTTCCAGCTCGACTCCCGGGCCTGAGAGGGAAAGTTACACATTGGAAAGTCTGCCTTTAGAAGAAGAACGCTTGCTCTGGAAGGACCACTGCCCACCCGACATCATCTTTTTAGTCGGCACCGGCATACGAGCCTCTAATAAAGGTCTCACCAAGTCTGTTGACTAGCGCCTTCAAATCGGTCAAAAATTGATACCCGAAGTGCTTCGAGGTAAGATCGCCGTCGGACTCGATATGATTCAGAGTACCCTAGACTGTGATAGGCAGTGGAACGACTTCGTTGCCTCTACAAAGTAGAATCGCGACATATCGAGTGTGTGCCACCGTCTAGATATCGGCTTTGCCGAGCGACCACCAAATCTCGACAACGTGGACGCTATCTTTAGTCTCAAAGTGGAAGCGTCAAAGTATCTCCAACCTGAAAGCACTCGGTATTTGAATTCCAAGTATGCATGCGCCCACGACCACATCACAACAGTGGCAAGGCGACTCACAGCCGCTCTCTTCTACTTCGAGGAAGACGGAGTAAAGAGTACAAAGAAGACATGCAAGGGGACTTTACACTGCCGTCTCAGCGCAGCTATGATGCGGCAATTTGAGAATCTCATCAGTGCTGAGCCTGCTTTCAGGGTGAGAACGAAAGGATCATTGATTGCGAAAACCTTGAAAATGGTATGGGATCTGAAGGCTATCTCGGCGGATCTGGAGTTCGCGAGGCTAGAGAGTGAGACGTGTCTTATCGAGATTCATATGCGCAAGTGGCCATAGTGGGAGAGGATCAGTGGAATGTCGTGCTTTCCTTAGGCATCAAGGTTTTGGAACCTGCGTCTACAAGAAAAATCCGACGGAACTTTCCATTCGAGATGTCATGATAGCAAGGAATGAACGATCGAAGCGACGGTTTCTCAAAGTATGAGGTTAGACGAGAAGTCTAGACAGGAATAATTCTGTCATCCATATCTTCTCTCGATAAAATGGAAGTGGAAGCTGCAAGAGGAAGAATGAACAGTTCTCGAAAAACGAATGAGAACTAATCGCAGATGAACGATAACAAGGAGTCAAGGACCGCTCAAGATCTGGAGAAGCATAGAACACTAACACTCCTTCTCTGTGACTAGAGGAGGAATACCCCACAAAGTACCGATATTTCATAAATTCATGCTTACCAAAGACTTGCTACAGCAATGCTAGAGGTCTTTTACCATGCTAAATTGCCTTTCTTACATTGACCAGATTCATGTTTACTTGACGCTGCCTCGTAGCGATCTCCACGCTGGTAAAGTACAGTCTGTCTGTTTCTCTTTTCTGAGCCCAAGCGGCGGAATTTCAAATCAGCATGAACGAAGAATCAGGATTCTGCATGGACAGATAATTCGACATCAAGAAGAAGTCATTGACTTTCGTACCCATTCCCCCAGTCGGCGACTCAAAATCAACCGAATGCAATATATCATTATCAGGAAGGAAAACATCATTCTCATCCAGGCCTGGCACACCACTCATCCCCGCCGACGTTGTATCACCAAGAGTTGACTTTCGCCAGTCCATCCCTGCTGGTGTATTTGAGGTCGGTGTCCCAGATAACAGGAAATCGAAAATCCGCATCACCCACTGTGCGGGATCCCACCGTTCTCGAGCCTCGCTGATGACCATCTGGCAATTATCCAACGCAGATCGAGAGAGGTGAGCCACTATATTGTCGGGCTGCCGTATGCCTCTGTAGAACACGATTCCAGCAACGAAAAAACCAGAGAAAATCTCGTGTGGCATCTGCCCTAGCATCGAGTTGGTGATCACAGTAAAAGCCGTCGACGAAATCATCTGCGCTGCAGATTCAGCGATCCGGGAAGACGGACTCGAACTTCCTTGGACAGCCGACGCAACTTCGCTTGGCTTTTCAAGGTGGATGAGAACGAGATGAAGATGGAAGATAATCTTCAAACTCACGGCGAAAATATCGGTTGGCGCTCCCTGTTGGCACCAGTTCACAGCTGACGGTAATTCAGACTGCCACCATTCCAGTGTGGTGTGGAGATCAGCTGCTGAGGGAGAATCCTGGCCACGACCAAACCGGGTCTCGACGATTGTCCGCAGTATCAACGATAACTTTGATACTTGGATTTGGTAGTGAGCATGTAGTTGACACCTTTCGTGGGTTTGTCCGTTGCATCCCTCTGCATGGTCGAAGTCGTCCAGCGTCAGGTACTCCGTGTCGCACTGTGCGACGTTCAGCCGGAAAGGTCGACCAAGAAGTGTCGCGCAATACGCATCGCGGATTTCAAGCGTCCAGAACAAGCGCTTCAGCAAACTCTTTCGCTTCTTGTCCATGTCCGCAGATGTATCCAGTCGATGAATGCCCAGAGACTCGGCGATGGTAACTCCGAATCCAACCCACGAACATGGATTCCAATAGCTCTTCATCTGGGGACCCCAGAAAGACAGCATGAGTACTGTCTGCAGAAGAATTATCTTATTGGTTTCATACCCAATATCAAACAAAACTTTCGCTTTGTCGTAAAATAGCCTACGTGCATGCCAGCGACTCTTGAATCCAGCTCGATGGATGACACTCAAGTCGCAGTATGTAGCGCCGATAAAGCTAACGGCGTGGAGAAGGATCCAAGGTAGATTCTTGGACTCGTACGACCTCTGGAAGTCGGGTACATCGACGATGGAGTATAGCGGGCAGAATCTATCAACGAAGGCTAAGACCATCGCGGACAGAGTCTCGCTCTTCGGATAGTCGAATGCACCTTTCACTTTCAGATAATTGATATCGTGAGGTGTGGTATGAGGAGGATGTTTATTCTGCTCCAGGACTGTCGTGCTATCGTCCTTGGGAAAATGCGACCCGGCGTCGTGCAGAGCTGCGACATTCCCTCGCTGCAGTTCTTCGAGAGCGAAAGTGAGAGGCGAGTTCCCACTCATGAAAATGATCCCGCACTTCGTGGCTGCATCTTCTGGCTGGGTTTGTGCTTGCTGGTCTAGGAACTTCTCAAACATTGATGTCAGAGAATCGATCTTCGCAGGCGGAACATTGGGAGTCTGGCTCCCAGCATGCGTTCTGTTTGTAGACCAGTCATTCCGATCAAATGACATCATCTCCACTGGCATCGACGATATATCTGTCCTCGATTCTCGATTACTCTTATCCTCCGAACGGGAAGCTGCAAAAGTTGCCTCCCCATTTGCTTTCGATGCAGGATCCTCTGTACTCGACCGAGAACTACCAGATTTCTGACCACCTGAATTGTTGTAATTGGCACGACCAAACCCACCATCTGAGGAACTGAAAGGTATGTTGCGTTCGTACGGACTCGTAACACCAGATGGCCGTCGTGGATATGTACCACGCCTCGACGCGACTAGTATACAATTGGGAGATTTGTCGACCCTGCATCGACTGCAGGGAAGCCCGACTTCTGTGGCATCACATCTGACCTTGCGTTGGCTGCAGGTCTGGCATGCTCTTGATGCCCGAGATCGGACTCTTGCTTTCTCATTATCGTGAGTCATTATTCAAGAGTATTGCTGTTATTTTGGTTTGGTTGATGTTCTTGATAGGAATTCAGTATTTTTCGTAGCCAGGGTTCGAAGGATGGGGTCTTGGAGCGGTGGGGTCCCCGCTACTGTACACTGCAGTGCGGGGAACGAGACCTATCCGCTGTTGATATTCGTCAATGATGAGCTAGGTCTTACTTTGGAATCCCAGTGAATAAAGACATTGGTTCGTATTTCAATCTAGATCTTGCTTCAAGCAAGGTGGCGGCTCAGACTAGCTGTAGTCAAGTAGCTAATTATGGCGGACCTATGGAAGTCGGGATCAGATCATGGGAATTGTTTAGGTGTCTGTTTTGCTCGATGTTTTCTCATGTACTGTTGTCGAGACTTCAGACTGCAAGCTTTAACGTTCTCTCATTTCGTGTACAGCTAAAAATATCTATCGAAGTTCTTGAGAAAGATAGATGATCGGGAAAGTGATGAAGAGGGACCACTGGGACCTGATTTTTGCCGGCCTGCTAAAGACTTTTATCGTAAAACAAATTGTAGTGCTCGTTAAAACTATTGTAGGAAAACGAGACTGCTTCTGAATCTCTCGTAAGAATTGAAGATTTGCCAGCGTTATCTAAAGCAAGGTGGAAGATGGAAGTACGCTTTAATGCCGCCTCAAGTCCCGTATGCTTACACACGCATCTTACACTCCCTGACTGACTTCATAAGATCGACCTTCACGCCCGCAAACATGCTTTGCTTACTAGCAAGCGTGTCGGGTAAGGGCCGGTATTATGCCCCTCATCCGAGCCCCGCAATGACCGAACATGTGTTCAACGGACTTTCTTCATTTGAAAGGCATTATGCAGGTCTCAAAAGCTGCATATAACCGAATGGAGTTCACAGGCAGACTCCATGCGCCACAAGCCGAGGAGACAGGCCACACTACAGGGACTAGCAGCATTCCCAGTTGTCGGATCTTGTTCCCGGATGATGCACTCGCTTAATTGCCGAGCCCCTTTTTGTTCTGTTTTGTTCATCACCATGCAAAGGCGAACAGCTGATCTGGCTCGGGTTCAAGGTAGACAGCTACCAACAACACATGTGAATAGGCTGCTAGAAGTTTGATTGCACTATTACTTCTTGGTAGACTGGTAGATCGACCTGCTATCATCGAAGAAATGCGGTATGATCTGAATAGCCTAGAAACTTTCTCTAATCTGCGAGAAGAGGTGAGACATCGCCTGGTGCTTGAACTCCAGGGCTTCACCCAGAAATCGACCAACTACATGGGGTCCAGAGCGATTAATACTACGCTGCATACAATCTCTTTGCTTTCCTCCCCCAGACCCACGAGGCTTTCCTCTTCAGCTGCTCTATCGACAACTCCGGAATCCGTATACTTTGCAAATCAGTAGCTTGCACATAATCTTCAGCCTTCTTGATCACATTTGATTGCGCCGTCGCATAGAAACATGTGTTATCCTCATAATCGAAGGTCGCTGTGGGCTTTCCAGTCGAAACAAGCTTCTCGTCACCCGAGATTCCCAATGCTCGGAAGTCGATACCTGGAGCAGCTGCTGTCCATGCATGGGGAACGCCTGCTGTGGCGATGACCATGCTGTGGGGTGGAGTCACGAAGAGCTTGCCAGCGTGTTCCGTAACTGCAACTCCGCCGGTGACAGTCATTCTCTCTGCGACGAGATGCTGGCCTGGCCCGTGTTGTTTGGCAGCTAGGTGGACGTGTCGTGGCATACGAACTGTGATGTTGAACTCGACGATACCCATGGAGCCGGACCATTGAGAGCGGAAGACACGATAAGCACATCTTCGTGAAGGAAAATATTCCTTTCAAAATCATCTCGCTGGCCGCTTACACTTGGTGTTGTGGGGTCAATTGTGTGCCCTGGATTCAATATGCGAGGTGTTGCCGGGATATTGAGATCTGGCGGATACGCATCCTTGACGAAGCTTCCTTCGCCATGAATCAGTCTGGTTCCGCTTGAAAGTAGGAAGCCATATTCGAATGTTGTTGCATTCTGACAAAGTGAGAATGAGATGAAGGTCGCAAATAAGAGTGCTCTCAGGGTAAGATTGTTTGACATGGTTGCGGTTGGCCAGTCCGAGTTTGTACTGCACCAGCAACTATATAGGCTGTTCATCTATTGCTGAAATCATTACGAGACACTAGATAGTGTCTCGGGGCAGGAGTGACCGGTACTTTTGGCACCGCATGATTGCAAATCGAGGTTACACTGGAACGATCTGAAGTTCAGCTGGCTCGGCCAGACAGGGTGCCTTGGACTATATCATGTCAGGTTTGTGTTACAAAATCCTGCAGTTCTAGTTTGTGTAGTCGGACTCGAAATCGTTTCAAAATCTAATGCAACTGATTAGCAATCGGCTTGAGGTTAATCCGAAGATTGGAAAGAACCTCTTGGACCAAGCGAATGCTGGAGAAGCAAATACCTTTTGCATCCCTGTGCAACACGCTGTGACACTATGCTTGTAGCCTTAAACTTGGCACACCACCGCCAGACTAGAACTTTCCATGCTCTAATATTACAAGCTTTTGCTCAATGTGTCCTCTAAATACTCAGAGAAATGGTCGGTGGAAAGGGGTAGAGTGATCATAGAACTTTTGATCGAGAAAGGCCAATATGCCTTGCGATTCCAGAGAATTGCGACGCAAGATAGACTTTCCAGAGACTGTTCCAAGAACCTCTATAACCCGTGATTATCACGATTTGGCCCCGTAGAAGAAACATCATTTTCGTTGCTCTCAAGCTCAGGTTCCGAATCACCGCGGGCATATTTTAATACCAGCTGGTCTCCCTCGATACTTGTAACAATGTGGCTGTCGTTACGCTGCCAAAGGTCCATCTCTTCCTCAAGGGTACCAAAGGGAGGCTAAAGTGGTCCATCTAATGCTTCAATGGTCTCTGAAATGCGCTGCCCATATTCTTTCTCTTCGCAGCCAAGGTACCGGACGTGTGAGTGTGCCCCCCGTAGAAGCTGATGCCAGCCCTAAATGGCTGATGTATTCTCTCGTCATGAATGTGCTATGAACGAAAGAGCGAGATCGATGTTTGACAGGCCATAGTCTATAGATATATTCTCCCGGCAACATTGAGCACTGATGCCAAGGAGCCCGAATATCCTGTCTTTGACATCTGCGCATTTCCCTTTCTGATAAAGGTGAAATAGTCCGCTTAATGCGGGACTTCCTTGCCGAATTCCAAATCGCTCGCTGTTCATCTTGTATGGCACATACTCAACAGGGGTCGTTGCAGGTATCTGTCCTGGTGGTGGAGTTGGTGGACGTAGAACTCGGAAAGGGTCATGGAATAATGGACTAAGCATCTTCCAGTCAACTTCGAAATTCCAGCAGCTGATACATAGATTTTTTGCAAGGATAAGCTCTTGAACGATCCACAGCCTGGTCCAGTAGCTGAAGCCACATATTTTTTGCCATGAAGCACGAGCAAGACGATATTCAGCCTCAGATGGTCCTTTTATCCCGCTCGTCGGAGGCTTATGATCCTGAGAGTAACGGTGGAGTGATAAATAATGTCTAAGACATGGCAGTTCCTGTCCAGTCTGTCCTTCTGTCTTTTCCAATTGTACAGAAGAAGCAAGCTGTGCAACCCGCGCGAGCCTCCATGATCCAACTCCAGGTACGCAAATAAAATCTCACGACCAGGCATCGTTCATCACAGGTAGGACAGAGCGGGGTCTAATTTATGGCAGTGGAGTCTCAAAATCAACTGGCTGCGGCGTACTTCGGACTCGAGGAATAAAGCGGTAGTATTTTGACAGCACGACGTCCTCGTCGTGAAACATCCGATATCCTGCCTGCAGCCTAATCGGTCGGTGTTGTGCGACTGATCCTTGATCGCATTAGTAACTCTCGTGAGGCACGATCATCAGACGAGTCTTGAGTCTAAACATGAGCATCAAAAATCGAGGCTACCAGCTCTTCCGGACGAGACTTCTATCATCTTGGAGTTTGATCCAATTACTGGAAAGAATGCGTCCCGACATCCCGAAGCATATTGCCGATCGAGATGGCGGGGTACTGTTGAAAATGGCGGGGTGCTCGGCGATGAACCCGGAGCGGAACATCCCTCGAAGGTTGGCAACAAGGGCTGTTCCCCATGGAGTTTGGAAAGATAGCGGGAACTGCCCACTAGTGAGTTATCAGGATAGTGTGGAAGAAATGCGGAGTGAAGCGACTAAGTCGTTTTCGCAGAAGAAGCCAAGTTTTAAGTGCGAAGCAAGGACAACGTGAGATAGCATGCGCCCGTTTTTGTAAACACAAAACATTCAATCCTATTTTTCTTTTGGCGTAAATGCTGAGAACGACCCCCCTCTGTCAAGAGCTGACGTTCTGATTTACCCGATAACGACCCTGGTATCTGGAACAATATCCCAGCCATGGCTACCATTCAAGCACTTCGGTTTCATGGAAAAGAAGACGTTCGAGTTGAGTCTATTGCTTCACAGTATGTGCCCTTCCCCAAATATGTGCCATACATCTCTTGACTTGTCGCCTGAACAGAATATGTGGCGTAGATGAGGTTCGAGTCAAGATCGCATATTGTGGCATCTGCGGATCAGACATACACGAATATCTCGGAGGACCAATATTTCCTCCTCAAGCTGGCGAGAAGAACCCTTATACAGGAGTCGAGATACCTATAACAATGGGCCATGAGATGTCAGGGGTCATCGCAGAGATTGGCTCAAATGTCACTGGACTGAACGTTGGCCAAAATGTTACAATCAATCCATCTATGGACGACAGACATCATGGGTTGGAAACGTGTAAGGGTTGTCAGTCAGGACGACCTAATGTTTGCAAGCACTGGGCTTGCTATGGACTGAGCGCAGACGGTGGAGGGCTTGCCGAGGAGATAGTGGTGAAGAGATTCAGCTGCATTGCTCTTCCTGATGGAGTATCTTTGAAGGTTGGAGCTCTCGCCGAGCCTCTTGCGGTTGCATCGCATATGTTGCGAATTTCCGGATTCAAATCTGGGCAAGATATTGTTGTACTAGGAGCAGGACCGATTGGACTCGCCTTGTTGCTTCTTTTGAGAGCCCGTGGTGCTCGAAAAATCATTTTGAGCGAAGTGACAGAGTCGAGATCTCAGCAGGCGAAAAGATTTGGGGCTGATATTGTAATCAACCCATTGAGCGATCCGAAGGCCAATGCAGTCTTGGTAGCCGTCCATGACACCATGGGAGAAGGTGCTGACATTGCCTTCGATGCATCTGGCCTACAGTCGACACTCGACACTGCAATCGATGTTGTCAAGCCAGGAGGCATCATCTTCAATGTGGCAATCCATGAGAAGCCTTTACAGATCAATCCTAATTCCTTTACTTTTAAGGAAGCAAAACTCATGGGAGGTCTATGCTACACGAACGAGGACTTCGAAGACGTGCTAAATGAGCTCGCGTCAGGGAAGCTACCTGCAGCTGGAGATATGATAACTTCCATAGTACCTTTGACGAATGCGGTCGACGGTGCATTCTTGGAGCTTATCAACAACAAGGCCAAACACGTGAAGATCTTAATTCAGCCATCTCAGATTCTCGATCTAGCATAGAGTCTCAACTGGGCCAAGATATAAGAGCCCTTTCCAAATATTTATCCCGACACTATTCTGTCAGTGATTATGCTGGTTTGAAACTCTCTGCTCTAATCTAGTACGCGAGGAAATAAGATGTCGAATTCAAATCAATTAGTCCGAAGCTTGAACATCCCAGGCATCACTAGCATCCTAAATTTACCCCTCTTCCCAGTGCCGTACATCTATTGCCATGAGCGTGAACATGTTCTAGCTGGTCACCTGTACACTCTGCAGCTTTCTGGTGGCCACACCAGCAAGAGCTCAAGGTATTGCGGCTCGGCTACATGCTCGTCGAGCCTTTTGTCAGCATCTGGGGTATACCCCGACCCCGGATCTGGGGCCATGGTTTCGGGTAGCTAGCAAGCTTATCATGTCCGACGCTGGATCCTATGAACGTGATTGGACCTGATCTTTTGATAGTTGTCTTTTTACATTCAAGTGTAGGTTTGGCATGAGTCGAAGATATGATCCTCGTTGATATAAAAGAGGTAGGCAGTAGACCTTCGGATAGAAGGATATTCCACAGCAGTGACATTGTTGCTGACTTCCTCAAATCTTCTTCAATTAAATTATCCTTCTCTACATATTTTTTTTCTTTTGCATTGCTCATCATGTGGCTCACCGAACTCGAAGGACGAGCTCTTACCATTGGTATCACCGTCACCAGTGGCACTGCTTTCCTGCTTTTTGGTTTCGATCAAGGAGTATTCGGCGGTATTCTCGGGAACACACTCTTCCAAAAGACCTTCAACAACCCAAATGCTACTATTCAAGGCCAAATTGTTTCCACCTACGATATTGGGTGTATTCTGGGGGCAATATTGACGATTCTTGTTGGAGACAAACTCGGGAGACGGAAGACCATCGGGCTTGGATGCCTCTTTGTCCTTGTCGGCGGTACTCTTCAAAGTTCTTCGTATACTTTGGCACACATGATTGTCGGTCGCATAGTCGCAGGCGTTGGGATCGGGATCATTTCAGCCGTCGTGCCGATTTGGCAGAGTGAGACATGCAAGCCAGAACACCGCGGCAAGCTGATTGCCCTGCAACTTGCCTTGGTTATCTTTGGCATTGCCTTCACCAACTGGATGAACCTTGGATTCACGTATGTTCCAGACAGCGATGTCAGCTGGCGTTTCCCGCTGGCCTTTCAGAACTTCTTCGCCATCCTAGCAATGTTTCTACTATATTGCATGCCCGAATCACCCCGATGGCTATGTCTCAAGGACCGACACAGCGAGGCCCAAGTCATCATAGCTCGCCTCCAAAAGAAACCTCTCAATGATCCGGCGGTAGTACAATCGCTTCGATTACTTGTGGATACCGTCGCGCACGAGATGAAAGTCGAGAAGGTCAGCTGGACCGAGGTGTTTTCGAACGGCGAACAACAGACATTCCGAAGGATCGCGCTCGGTGCCGGCACGTCATTGATGCAACAGCTGGGCGGTATCAACGTGGTTGTCTACTACCTGCCAACTATCCTCACTCGTTCTTTCGGCTTCAGCGACCGGCTTGCTCTCATTCTCTCGGGTGTCGATTTCATGTCCCTAGTTTTCTGGGGATGCATGGTCATGCTGATTATCGACAAAGTTGGCCGCGTGAAGCTCATGCTCGTGGGTGCCACAGCACAGGGAGTATGCTTCGCTGTGGCAGCCGCAGGCTTGGCGGTAGGATCAAAAGCCTCCAATGGCGTTGCTGTGGCCTTTATTTTCCTTTACCATGTTGCATTTGTAAGTATCCAATGTCCTGTGACACGTTCATGACATTCAGCCCTCGAAGTGGGCCGCAGTTACACCTACTGCACCTGCAGGGCAACAGCATCCTAGCTTGAAGAACATACTGATATTTTACTTTTTCCAGGGTCTATCTTTCCTATCCATTCCTTTCATGTATCCTTCCGAAATCAACTCGGAACGATTCCGCAACGTTGGCAGCTCCATCGCGATGATCACCAATTGGGTCGGAGTTTACATCGTTGTCCTGATCACGCCAATTGGTAAGCCATTTCTCATCACCATTCAACGAAGTGTACTAATTACTGTTTTCAGCCATCGAGAACATCGGATGGAAGTTCTATGTAATCTTTGCCGTGCTGAACATCGTGTGGGTACCATTTATATGGTACTTTTATGTCGAGACGGCAGGATTATCCCTCGATGAGATCGATAAACTATTCGAAATTCATTACAATAATCCGGGAATGACATGGAAGGAAGCTACGAGACAAGCTCGCGAGGCTATCGAGGTGGCCAAGTTGGAGATCTCGGAGAAGACTGGTCTGGGAATCGATGGCGAGGCTGACCATGTTGAGCTAGCTAGAAAGGTGTAGAGCGATCGGACGGGCAAAATTGAGGGTTTTTCATAAATCTTTAGGACTTAAAGGATTGCTTGTTGGACGACAGTCACGATTGTACCATCACAGATATGTGAATGAAGAATTTTAACACGGGAGATAGACACATACATTCACTCATAACGAATTTCATGTTCAGTCAAGATCCTTTACGAGGAGATAGAACGAAATAAGACGGTGGTTTCGTAGTGGATTTCTAGGGTGTGGCGACCCAGACGAACAGTATTCGTTCAGGCGAGGGACGGTGCAGCTTCTCTGCAATCCTGACCAAGGAGGATTCAACGACACGATGGAAATAAATGGCAGTGGCTCACTCTGGCCACGAGTTTCAACACTATCAAAGATCATCTTCCCGATGCATTGTCTCGTGAGCTGAGAGCTTGATAGGCATCTGTTAGGCGCTCAAAAGTAACAAAGCCAGACCAAGAACTGCCGACAACATGAAGTTCACCCGCTCAAGACGCCACTGCTTTAGCATAGCCTGTGTAGTTCCCTTGCTCCTTCAGCAAAGCAGGTATCTCATCCTCGTGCAGTGATTGAAAAGACAATTTCTCTACTGGTTTCCACCCAAGAGCACGCAATCTGTTCGCACGGTTCCGTGAATTCTCACCAACAACGACCATCGACCACTCTCCGAAAATATCGCCATACAGATCCTTGGGAATTTCTCGTGGCTTGGGATCCTTAATCTTGCCCTCCTTGTGTAAAGCTTTGCCTATCTCCTCGGCACACTTCTTCCAGGAGTGCTCCTCTCCATTCTCAGCAAAGAAGTACGGATTCTCCAAGACTTTCTCAGCATTGGTCTGCTCCATCCAGTGAAGAATGAGTAGATATCCCCGAGCCAAATCTGTGACGTGGACATGTCCCCAAACAGACTCTCCAGCTCCGATATGGCCAGCATAGCCATGCTTGAGCGCAAATCTGGCCATGGTAGGAATTTGAATTGACAGCCTTCCTGAAGCTTTGCCAAGACCATAGATGAGGGGTGGGAGAACGATGGAGATTTTGGCCTTGGAGCCCAATTCTGTTCGTTTCTTGAGAATAGCCAGGTCGATACTTCTATGAGGAGCTGTGTCGGGCAATGCATCGATCTTCTCGGGATTGTCATCCTCGTAAATCGTTTCGCTCACGTATGTTCCGTGTGAGTCGTCGACAATCTCACTACAGCCACTGGTATGAATGTAGATAGTACACTTTCCGGCAGCAGCTCGTTTGGAGACACCCTCCAGGACAGCTTCCGCCGATGGCTTATCATCTGCAGTTGCTGTGTGAATAACGATGTCTGATTCGGCGGACGTGTTCGTGATGATGTCGAGATCCAAGAGACTGCCCATGATGGTTTTCACACCCTTTTTCTTGAGATCCGCAGCAGCTTCCTCCCTTCTCACCAATGTGGTGACATGGTAGCCTTCTTTCAAGAGCTCGGCCAGTACTTCAAGGCCAATGAAGCCAGGGCCAATGAGGAATACGTCTTTGCCAGCCATGTTGTTCCAGGATATAATGCTTACCGTAAGTGGGGTGGTAGGATTGAGAGCTATTGATCAGTAGAGGGATGTGAAGTTTCGAGCTGGCATGTATAACATTAAAGTCCTCTGAGCATTGGTAAGTTGAAAGCTCAAAGGATCTGCCAATTCATGTATGTCATCACCCCGCTTTTATGTGGACGAATGAGATAGAAATAAACATATGAAGTTAGTCTTGGATCTCGGCTATCGGACACTTGGCCCGACCCGAACTCCATGAAGCAGCATCAATGTCCCCCAAAAAGTGGTTTCAAAGCTGATTTGTAAGTCCGAAAATAATCCCCTGTCATAGGTGTATGCGAGTGTGCCCATGATAATTTTCAAGGCGCGGTATTTATCACAAATATAATTGTTCTGGCAAGGAATTATCTTTTGCCCTCGCTACCCCTTGCCCACGAGCAAGGCATGTCGCTTACGATGTCGTGACTTGAGAACATGACAGTAGCCAAAGTACAAAGTTAGAAGACAAATCAGTAGTTTATGAAATGATAATTTATATGTACATCAATCAATACTATGAGGACCTGCTCTTACACTATCTGAATTACGAAACCCTGAATCCCTTCATGTTATCTTCAACCAATCCTGACGCTTCCTTGATGTATGGACCAAGGCCTCCAAAGTAAAACATGACAGCCTTCTTCTTTCCAGGAACATTCCTGCCAAATACCCACGAATCGACCTTTCGGAACAAACTTGGAGCACAAAGTTCCTCGCAACGCTGTGTCCATTTGTCCTCCGCCTCTCGCTCAGCCTCAATCACACCACGCTTCGGTTTGTTGCCATTCGTGTGTACGCCATTGGTTCCATTGACTCCATTTATCTGCGCTGTACCATTGACCAAAGTTGATTTTTCGGATCTTGCGATGAGATCGGAGATTATCTCGACTCTATTCCCAGGATTAGTGACTCTCTCTTGCAAGCGTTTCCGACTGAAGGGAGCGAACGAGATAAAGAAGAAAGAAAATAATAGAAACACGTGAGAATAGCCGAGGACAATACTTACTGAGCTTCAATTGCAGGAGGCAAGTTTGAGAATGGCCCGTTAGGACCTAGGATCATGAACAGATTGGGAAAGTTTGAGACCATGATTCCGAGGTATGAGGTCGGGCCAATCGTTGACCAATGGTCTTTCAACGATTCTCCGTCGCGACCTTTGATAGCAATGCGAGTATAATTTCCATCAACGGCATCAAATCCAGTGGCACAGATGAGCACATCGAGTTCATACACCTTGCCATCCGCAGTTCTGATACCTTCGGGAGTCAGCTCTGTAATTGGGTTGGTTTTGATATCAACGATGTCGACATTTTCGCGGTTGAATTGCTCGTAATAGCCAGAATCACACAACGGACGCCTGGCATATAAATCTGTTGGACAAAGTTTGCGAGCCTTTTCCGGGTCTTTCACTGTCTGCCGTATCTTCTTCTTGATGAATTCTTGTGCCTCGATATTGGCTTTCTCATCGACAGAAATATCGCCAAATGTCCAGAACATGAAGCGGAAACCGTTGCCCATACGCCAAGCTTCTTCGTAGATCTGCTCGCGTTCTTCTGGGGAGACGCTAAATGTAGGTCGGGATGTCTCCTCGAAACCGAATGCGAAGAGACTGTCTTTTGCCTTTTCCCATATCTCCTTGTAGTTTTCGTTGATTTCTTGACGTTCCTGCCGAGAGAGCACTCCGTTGCCAGCCGGGACGGTGTACTGTGGATTTCGTTGGAAGCAAAGGAGTTCCTTGACCTCTTCTTGTTTGGCAAGCGCTGTGATGAGCTGTACCCCTGTCGAGCCATTCCCGATGACCCCGACACGCTTGCCTTTCAGATCGGCATCCTGCGGCCAGTTTGCAGTGTGGTAGAGTTGTCCTTTGAATTTGTCGAGATTGGGAATAGCTGGGAAGTTGGTTTTGGAAAGCAGACCAAGCCCTGTAACAAGGTACTTCACTCTCAAGGTTTCGCCCTTTGAAAGTCCCACGATCCATCGTCCATCCGACTCGTTCCATTCAGCAGATTGCAACTCTGTTTCGAATTGCATGTTTCTCCTGAGGTCGTGTCGCTTGACCACATGCTGGAGATACTTCAAAATATCGGGCCCTTGTAGGTAATGTGTATCCCATGGATATTCCACAAGATCTTCGTGGTCCCAGGAGAATCTGTACAAAAATGAATTTGTGCTATATCATGTGTCAATGAAGGCAGAAGAGGACGAGAGGTTGCTTGGACTAACTCGGACATAGCCCCAGGGTAGCGATTCCAATACCATGTTCCCCCAACATCTGTTGCTCTGTCGATTGCTTTGACTTTCAGACCCTGGTCTCGCAGCATCTTCAGCTGGTAGATGCCGCCAAAACCAGTTCCAACAACCAAAGCATCAAGATATTGTTGTGTCATATTGATAAATTGTTTTATTCAACTCCGAGAAAGAGAATTTCTTGTTGAAAGAGAGAGAAGCTGACGTTTTTTAAGTTGATGTTTCCCCAGTCCGCATTTCCTGTTCCGTACCCCGCATTTGGTGGGGTAGTGCGAAGCTACATATCTTGACTTCATTATCTCCGACCAACCGGTCACTTAAATTTGATTACCAGTCGAGCCTCAGAGTATGATCTTAGGCTTGTTTTCATTGGAGCATCTAACCGTATGGAAAAGCATTCCCGTATCATGACTTCGGTCCATGAGCGGGGCCTTGCCGCAGGTCTCTGCCGTCTCAGTCTAACCTGAAGGGGATGCATATAGCCATACAACCGAGCTCAGAACTGCGGCTCGGATGTCGGGATGTCGGAGTGTCGGGCAAAGGTAGTGTGAGAGGTGATATGCTTGGAGCAACAACGTATGTTGAGACGGCTGAAGTCAGATACGGAACAAGCTGTTGGGGTGAGAATGTTTCTGATTGGAATTTGATTTCCATGATAGATGTGCGGGTCTGACTTGCAGGGAAGTGGATGTAAGTGTGCGGTCGAAAGAATAATAATGGCACAACATGTCAATACTCAAGACTTTCTACCAGTATCTTGAATTCAAGGACTTTATACAACACCAGAATCAAAATGACTCAACTGACCTTCGACTCATGTTCTCCGCCTACATCTCGCCGACCACGATATCGAAGCCGAGAAGATATGTTCAAGCCAGTATTTTGCGATGACTGGAGAGACAAGGATATAAATGTAGATATCCCGTGCACACTCCAAGCAAGATTCTGTGATGATTGGAGAGGCAACGACCATGAAGCGTGGGTCACTGGACCCGAGTGTCCGCTCAGAACGACTCAGACCATCCGCCTTTGTCACTGCGCTCTCCCAAATCCTCACATCTGCAATACTGCCACTTCGCCAAAGTCAGATTCGGAAGTACGGCAAGAAACGCCAGCATGGCCAGGCCAACGACCAAGATACAAACGGAAACGGGTTCAACTTCAACCCAAGATCGCAGCCGAGCCCCTTCCAAAAGCATCTCCAGAACCTGATAGCTGGCTTCCACGTATGTTAGAGACATCTCCGTCATCATTGGACTTCTTCGATCTCTGTTCGGATGCTGAAGAGTATCCCAGTCTGAACGACCATAAGCGAAGATGTTCACAGGAGAGGTATTGCTCAAGCACAAAACCAGAAAATCAATCTGAACCTCGCATTGATCCAAATTGGCTTCTTTTCGAGGACCTGCTGGAGGAATGGACTTCATCAGAGTCATCAGCTAGCACGCCCTCTGAATACAGGGGAGGTTCATCGACGACGACATCCCCTGAGACTGTAGAGACCGACGAGAAAGATGAGAATGCGATAGCCTTGGCCTCAAGAAATATAGCCGAGCTTTGGACGTATGTATGATCAGAAAGATGCAGCCAATCGCTGTGGGATATGAAGGCTCTCAGGAGGGGTGTTACCTAGGGGCTGGATCCAGATGCAGCTATGTCGGAAGCGGGGGAACGCATGAGAGGGCAAAGAGGTGTCGCCTGAGCTTCGACTCTGCACTTTGTGGCCTCTGGAAGGATCTTTGGTGATCGAAGCTAGTCTGTAGCATCTTGAGGTGCTAGTCGACTGTGTACAAGATGAAAAGCGGTCGCGATGAGATTCAGGATTTCTCGGCACTGAAGGATGAACTATTAGTCATCATATCACGTGGCACAACGAACAGATTCATCACCCACGGAGGAGCTGGATTACTTTTATCCTACCTCAACAACTTAGCCTGCTCTCACTCGGCCCCCCCTTCAGCATTTGCTCGCTCCACATGAACAAGACTGGCGATCTTCCGTCTTAAAAAAGATCGATGAGCAGGCCTACACTTGCCCGACCCCTCGTCGCGTCTTTGCTGTGTCGTGAAGATGACTTTGCACCATTCTCCATGTCTTCTTGTACTCGAATACTGAGGCCTATCGAGAAAGGCCGAGCTAAATCTTTAACCTCGCTCACTTGTTCTTTGCACTCCAACACTCTTTCTCTTTGAGCTCAAACGTTGCTTCTTCCTTAGTCAGCAAGAAGTCTTGTTATGACGCTATCGTGCTTCCAAGAATTCCAACATTTCAGAAGGCTTTGCCTTGATGCCAGGAGCTACATACCCACATTTTCATCTACCATTGCGACCAAGATAAGCTGCATACTGGTAAACCAGTAATCGATAATCACTTCGTAACACCATATCTCTTACGGCACAAGATCCCAGCTCAACAGCTAGCGGGGTGCTTCTTTGTGGAACCGTGGCACCTCACGTCGACTGAGCCGAATAGAAGACAGTCCGGTTAAATTTTTGGGATTTTTCTTTCCTGCTGAGATCCATATTTGTATGCTTTCGTACCCATTGTTCTATATCCTCCAATGCCTTTGTTTCAGGTAAGCCCTCCGCTTCTCACTGATCAAGAAAGTTGCTCAACAACCCAGAAAATACTCGGAGCAGCCAAATCCGCCAAATCCGCTGCATCAACACCACAAATGTCTTCCGCAAACATATCCACCATGGATATTCAGCTTCAGAACCAGACCAAGTCCAACAACGTATTTGCGTATATCACCGGTCTTGCTCTTGACAAAGGAAGTCATGTTTGCGTGATGAAGGCTGACGGAAAGACCCCGTATTATCCTGATTCACCATCCGAAATTCTTCAGCCACTGTCAGAGAATTGTTCGATCAAGCTGGGTGCTCCGGGAAGCACGATCACAGTCACAATTCCTCAGCTCGCTGGAGGTCGGATCTGGTTCTCTGTCGACAACGAACTGAAGGTAAGCCTTCCCTGAGGTATTCTGGGACCAGAGCTTTGGGGATTTTCCTCCCGAAGATGCTGACCATCAATGCAGTTTCTCGTCAATCCTGGTCCCGCTCTTGTTGAACCATCGATATCAAACCCTTCTGATCCTAATATCAACCTCACATGGGACTTCTGCGAATTTACTTTCGCTAACAATTCCATTTACGCTAATATCAGCTATGTCGACTTCGTCAGCTTGTCTGTCTCGCTGAATTTCACACCCAAAGATGGAGCCGAGCAAAAGGTTCTTGGGCTTAAGCCAGATGGGCTCCAACACGTCGTCGATGGCCTACGGGCGCAAGACAACAAGGATTGGAGTAAGCTTGTCTACGAAGCTGATGGGTAAGTAGTTGACAATCCTTCTTCGCTGTTTTCGCCCAGTCAGTTCACCAGCTAACCATCGAACAGCAAACCTTTACGCGTCATGAGTCCCAATAACGGTATCGTGATGGCAGGAGGCAACCTCTTCAAAGGCTACTACGAGCCCTATGTCGACCAAGTCTGGGACAAGTACAGCAAATGCCCGCTGGCAATCGACACGCATGCCCAGTGGGGCAAAGTAGACGGTCACTGCGGAAAGGGCCAACTCGAATTCCCAGGTATTGGGGAATTCAGCAAACCATCTACAGCAGATATATTTGGATGCAGTTCTGGTCCTTTTGCTAATAATGCTGGAGCTTTGGGACCTCTGACTGCCAGGATCAGTGCCGGGTTCAACCGGACGACATTGTTGAATGAACAAGTCCATCCGAACGCTGAGAAGGTTGATGATTATTATAAGTTGCCTGTTACGAATCATTATGCGAGGTTGGTTCATGAGGCGAATATTGACGGGAGGGGCTATGCGTTTCCGTATGATGATGTGCCAGCTGGGGGTGGTGGGGTTGATCAGTCTGGATTTGTGAATGGGAACCCGAAATCTTTGCTTGTGACGATCGGCTGAGTATTTGTCGAAAATAGAGTTTGATAGAGATGTCATGTCATGTTATAGGCAGAGTCCAACTTATCAGAAAGTATGGAGAGCGATACATTTTTTCAGCAGGGCTTGCCAGGGGTCTTTTCACTTGTGTCCCATAGTTGTGGTTGCCAACTGGGTTAGAGATTACACATGTCAGCGCCACTCGCTGGTATTGGCATTGAAAGAAATAACTTTCTCGATGAACAAAAAATGATAGTTCATGAGCTTCAATGCCCTCAAGTCATGCCTAGCCGGACAGACTTCGAAGCTGGTTACACGAATTAGCGCCCGGCGGTTATTCGGCTTCCCCGGCTGACAAGACCGCGTTGCCCGCGACTTTATCCGGCGCATCAGCATCAGGACATCAATCAACCCTCACTCAACCCATACGTACCCGGATAACAAGTCGCGCACTCTTCCCAGGTCGTTCCACTCCGCCTGCATTGTATCTACCCAGCGACCAGCTTCGAACGCACTCCATGTCGTCGGATCCACAGCTTCCTCCACCGCGGAAGCGCGTCTCCCAGGCGTGTCAGCCTTGTGGGTTAAAGAAGGTCAAGGCGAGTACCAGTGGCCGGGTTTGCCTCCAATATCCTCCAAAGATCGGGTGCTGATGCTTCATTTTATCTACAGTGCGATGGTACCTATCCGACTTGTACTCCTTGTCAATATAAACAGATTGAGTGCACGTACGGGATCTCGAAACGTAGCAGAGCAAGGACGAGTATTGGGGAAAGCCCGCGACCACGACCCCCTCCACCAACCTATACCTCCCAAAGCCCAGCGCAAAATACGACTATTCAAAATCCTTATACTTCCATAGACATTCAGCAAGGTTCTCGAATACCTCCACGACCAGCACCAGCTCCCAGCTCTGTCCGCAATGTGTCGCCGGAGCTGTCTTCTCGACTGTTACAGACATACTTCAATTGCATGCACCCGCTATGGCCGATGCTGTACAAGCCGCTGTATACAGTAAGCCTTTCTATTACACATCCCCTCTAGTTCTTGCTGGCTTTAAAAGTCCAAGGCTAACTTTAATCCTCTCCAGTCTATGGATTATGCATCGCCGACGGACATGATGCACCCAGCTCTCGTCGCAGCTATATTCTGTATCGCTTCATGCGTAGACAGGCCGACACAGCACACTCCCAATACCATTGTCCAGAAGTATCCCGAACCTAGACAATTCTTGCAGGAAGCTTTGAATATTCTTCAGCAGGGAAGCGGAAACAAAGAACCTCAGATGATAAATGCCCTATCGCCATCAATAACAGCTTGTCAGGTTCTGACCATACTGACTCTACAGCAACATGGCGTTGCGGAGTATGCTCAAGCTGCTATTCTCTGCTCTCTGGCAGCTGGAATGGCGATTGATCTCCGCTTGCACCGCCAAAGTGATTCAGATGACCCGATTCAGGTTGAAGTCAAGTCTAGACTTTGGTGGAATCTGTACGTACTGGACAAGATGATCTCTTCTGACATGGGCAAGCCAGGTGAGCTTAGTCTCTTTACGTCTTTTTGGTGGACCTGGAGTCAAAGTAGCGGCGCGGAGTCGTAGCAGTGAGAAGTTGTGGCTGATTCTGATTTAGTCCTACTGCGGGCCGAGGAAACTGATACACCATATCCGTCGGTCTCCGAAGCTGACGAGTTCGAGTTAATGTCTACTCAAGCTGGGAACCAACAGGCTTCCGGGCAATTCAGAAATACGTCTATCAAGCTGCGCACTCTTTCAGGCCTCCATTCCACTATCGAGCTCTCCAAGATTTTTGAACGAGTGGCAAGGGAAATCTACGGCATCGTTGCAAGGAGAACAATTCGCGAAAACCAAGCTGCAGGACAGGCGAAAAGAATGGAGCTTTGGGCTGTTTTGCAAGAGTGGGAACGACAGATGGAAGCATCGCCTCTGCGGTTAGATTTGAGCAAGGATCTGACTTCTGTCCCTGCCGCTGTCACGAACTATGTGGTAAGTTGAAATAGCCGCGCTTGTGCAACATCTAATTAGCGCAGATCAATTGGCACTGCACGATACTTCTGCATCGTCCATTCATTGCACGGTGGTCTTCAAATCCTGCTGGGACCGACTCTCATCACCCACTTGACGTATGCTTGGAAGCAGCAAACAATATCTGCATCGTACTTGAGAAGTATATCGATCGCTTGCTGGGATTGCCATGTGATATGGTATTCAGTGTTTTCACTGCTGCAAGCACGCTCCTCTACCACTCAAAAATGTCGAAAGAGCCAACTCCTGAAACCAGCCGACGTCTGAAACTCTGCATTCATTGGCTGTCAATATTGGGCAAGTCCTGGAAAAGTGCTGGTGCCCGCCACCAAATGTTGTCCGAGAGTGAGTCTTCGCCGCGTCGTCTCTCCCTTGGTTTCATTCCCCTTGACCGTTGACGAAGAAATTGAGCTAATGGACTAACCTGCTAGTGTTCGATCTTCCGCAAGAACTTCGAAGTCTGAGTAATAACTCTAATCCAAGAGTTCTACGTTCACCTAGTAAGTAGAATTCTGATGCCCTTCGATTAGTCGCACAGGTCCAACATCTCTTGTCCATTGCTACTTCTGCCCTGCGTTACATTTTGTTGTGGAAGTCAAATGTACTAATGTGCGTCTTCTTTAGCACCCGAAGGCTCCCATCAAAGCCAGAAATATCCGTCGAGAACAGCCACACCGTCGATTCCCGCCCCTGTGCTGAATCAGCCGAATGGATATCACTCTGCCACAGTAGAACAGATCCCACAGTTTGCTACTGAAGACTGGGGATTCCTCCGCGATTTCGGCGATGCATCCGACGAGTTCTTCGCATTCGATGTGCAGCTACGCGGCCTCCTCGATGGTGGATTTGGACTCGATAGCATCAACAGCTATCCTGGGTGAGGCTCTTAAGCCCTGGACCAATCTCACGACTTGACAGGATATCAAACCTCATTGACGAGCAGTGGGAAATCGGCTCTACGAATCCGCACTTGGTTGTAAATGGACTCTTGCTCTGTTTGCAATATCTACCCAGATTGATATGGCCGAATCGCCCTAGATGAGCCTGTGTCTACCTGAGCGAGTTCCCTGTGCTACCCTACGGCATTTCATCGCTCTTCGCCAAATTCACAGAATAGGCCCTGCATATTTGCCTTTCCCCGAGATAAAGTAGAACACCACACCAGCAAGCAACCATCCTCCCATGACGGCAATGGCGTAATTCATGTTTTGTGGTGTCACCGGCTGCAATGTTGGGAATGTGCTAAACACGATTGCCACCACCAGCCAGCAGATCGCAGCCACATTGGTTATGAGGCCAAAGACATTGCCCATCTTGAAAGGACCAAACTTGCCTGCCAACTTCCTCCTGCCATACAGTGCCATGTAAACGATTGGTAGTAGGTACGAGGTGTACATGCCAATGATTGCCATGGACAGGATAGCATTGAAAGCAGTAGTGCTTCCGAGATAGATGAAGCCCAAAAGCATTTCGCAGATGGTGACGAGAACGACAGCACGTACTGGAACTTGCAATGAAGTGTTGACGTGTGAGAAGTATTTTGAATACGGTGTTGCGGAATCTCGTGCGAAAGCCCAGAACGTCCGGGAGGTCGATGTGCATCCGGCGGCGTTGGCTGTGATCACAAAATCAGCGAAAAGTCCTCCTGAATTGGTCTGCCTGGATTCCTGCAAAAGAGAAATACCACAAGACCAGGGAGAAACATAGTGGACCACGTACCAGCGACTGCAATCAATGTTGGCATCAGGATCAGGACTGTTGCCCCGCCTTTGTTCTTGGTAACATTCAAGAACAATTGCATGAAGGGGAACCCGGTCGCAGAAGTGAGGAGGCCTTCAAGATCACCAAGCGAGAACAAGAGCATGATCGCGTATCCAAATCCCATGATCCCGTTTACGACAACACTTCCTACCATCGCAATTGGCACGTTGCGCTCGGGTCGCGGCATTTCCTCTGCAAGATGACAGGCCGCATCATATCCAAGGAACGGATACACGGTGCTGAGAAGACCGATGAGCCAGGACAGTCCCTGATTAGACCAGCCGCTGCTGTTTGTCACATCGACAAAGACGAAGTCGGCATCATGCTTTGGAGCCATGGCACCGAGCACTGCCATGATTGCAATGAACCCCGCAATGTGAAGTACGCCTGCAAGGTATCAGCATGATTCCCACTACTTCTCAGTACAAGGGAACGGACCCGATGCTAGATTTGTATGTGGGAGGACCTTGGATCCCCAAATGTTCACCACAGTTGAGTACAGGATTATCATCCAGTAAAAGAGCATTCCTTGCCAACGTGAAGGGACGTAGCTGTCATTGTTCACTGTTATCAGAGCTTGGAGCTGCAGTCCAGCTGCGAATGCTGCAGATGCTGTGAGAACGATCTGACCTCCGATGGAGATCCAGCCAGTAAACCACGAAGCAACTAGCATTTGATTTTTAGGTGCAAGAGCCGCCACCCAGTGGTATTGACCTGGTCGATGTCAGCAGTTAGCACTCAATCCCTTGCACTAGTTGTGATTCTATCAATCGAGAACTGTCATCTAGGGTAGACATACCTCCAGCTGTGGGGTAAATAGATGCGATTTCTGCCAATGAAGCCGAGATAGCAACAGTTCCAAAGAATGAGATGATGCTTTCATTGCCGTCAGCTATATTTTCGCCACGGGTCTCGCAAATGGGACCACGACATACTAATTGTAGAATAAACATGGCGCCCCTCCATTCGTGAGCGCAGCTGCAACAACACTACCCAAAGCCTCCCATGTCGCCATCAAGCAAATACACAGAGAGCCGAGCGACCAAATCGAGAAGTCTCGACGCAGCTCCTCCGCATAGCCCCTCTCCGAGATGAAGCTCTTGGCTTGAGCATCCTGGGGAAGCTTTTTCTCCATATCCACACCAGCGTCCATCTCATTCGTGGCCATCTTGGCAATGTTTGGTTAAATGATGTGACGTTGGGGCGAAGTCTATGCTTCTCTTGATTAACTCTAACGTAAGAATGGTCTGAGAGATGGCAACATCGCCCTTTAAGTGCCTGTTCTTCACCCCACAGACATGGATACAGATTAGACTTCTGATATCGCAGTATCTCAGTCTTGATATCCATCTTGATAACAGTTGAAGATAGGACTATCTGCGGGTCTCATTCCGCTTGCTCACGATAGTAATTCCGGGGTTCAGGCTTGATTTTGCCAAGGAAGTGCCACTAAAGGGCAATTCCGTACGTTCCGTCACTCGAGTCAGGGTCTTCCCATGCAGGTACGTCTAATCTTCAGCATTTCCCGATGCGTTGCCGTGAATTAGGCAATGCGCTGATCCGGGTATCTCTCGGGTACGGGCGATGCACGTCTATCCGCAGCCGGGTCGCTATTCTCAAGTCGGTGGGATAGGCCGGCTGACATCTGCTACAGCGGTTATCGAATCGCGAAAGGCGATTTATGAGTACAATAGAGTAGATTTTGGATACTTATATGGAGCCTGTGTTTTTCGTTATTTCGCCGCTGTATCAAACACAGAACTCATCGACCCAAGCAAAAGTCGCAATCATGACAACACTTTCTCGCGACGGCTACCAGTGGACGGCAGGCGCAGGTTTGACGAAGGGAGTTCCAACAATCGGCTTGATTGAACCTTCTTCCAACACTACAGGCCAGGATGAGATCTACGATCTAATCGTTGTCGGTGCCGGTTATGCTGCTTTAACTGCGGCTCGTGATGCCACTACATCCGGTATGTCATGCTTCCATGCAAAAACCAAAGTCTACCCTGTAGGGTCCTGAGAATCTCGCTAATCAGATCATGCCTAGATTTGAAGGTCCTCCTTCTGGAGGCTCGCGATCGTATTGGTGGCCGTTCCTGGTCGTCCAATATCGGGGACTACCCCTTCGAGATGGGTGGAACCTGGGTACATTGGGCCCAACCACAAGTATGGCGAGAGATCTGTCGCTATAACATGCGATCCGAGCTAGAAGTTTCTCCTGACTACACTTCCGGATGCAACACCTTTTCTCTTTTCACCACTGCTGGCGGGCAGCACGCTCATGAACTCACTCATCACGAGGAAGATGCTCTACTGATATCTTCCATCGGGAAGTTCTTCGATGTCGATGGCCGACAAGGTCAGACTCTCATGCCCAGGTCCCACGATGAGTTTCACAACAAAGCCGTTCTTGCCTACGATGACCTCACGGCCGCAGACCGCCTGGATCAGATCAAAGACGAACTTACCGGCAAGGAAGAAGCAGCACTGAAAGCTTGGTTGCTACTTATGAGTGGTGCCACCCTGGAAACGAGTTCCTTCTACGAGCACTTACACTGGTGGTCGCTGTGTGAACACAGCTACAAAGGCGCCATCGACTTCTTGATCAAGTACAAATTTCGAGACGGACAAAGCGCTTTCGCACTCAAATTCTGGAACGAAGCCCTCAGCACAGGAAATCTTCACTACCTCTTCAACACCCCAATATCATCCATTACCGACACTCCCGATCTCACAACCGTGACTTCAACCTCCGGCACAATCTTCAAAGCCCGCAAAGTCATCTCCACCGTTCCGCTCAACGTCCTCTCCACAATCACCTTCTCACCACCTCTCCCCGACCTGAAAGCTCAAGCCATCGCAACAGGCCACATCCAACAAACCACCAAACTCCACGCCGAAGTCACCAACACTGACCTCCGCAGCTGGTCTTCCATCAACCCCTCTGCCAAACTCATCTTCGCCTTCGGCGACGGCACGACACCAGCAGGAAACACACACATCGTCAGTTTCGGCGCGAGCTCCAAAAAACTCGACCCTGAAGTTGACATCGAAGCCACGAAGAAAGCTTTAACGAACCTGACACCTATGGAGATCGAGAGATTGGTATTTCACAATTGGTCGAATGATGAATATGCCAAGGGTGCTTGGTTCTTTCCTGGGAAGGGGTTTATCACGAAGTACCTGGAGGCGTTGAGGGAGAGCCATGGGAATGTACAATTTGCGAATAGTGATTGGGCGGTCGGGTGGAGAAGTTTCATTGATGGAGCAATTGAGGAGGGTGGCAGGGCGGCAATGGAGGTCGTGAGGAGTTCTAGGGAGAAGAAGGTGGCTGTGAGGTGATGAATTGATGGAGTGTTTGAAATTGTAATTGTTTGAAAGAAGCAAAATACCCTTCCGCACAATGATTCTGCTTTGACTGAGTTGCTTGTGACCTTTTGTAAGTGATGTGCATCTAAGACTAGTGTATAGATGTTTTGAGGGGCAACAAGCAGTGGAAACATGATTGAGATCATCAAGAATTTTGGTCGTTCCCGGCATTTGAAGAGTAACACTTCGAGCCGTTCTTCCGCAATACATCCTATGCAGAGAAGCAAAGATTCAATTGAAAAAGGGCTGTGATACCAACATTGAAAGCAGCGACACTTTACTCCGTGCAGGCCGTGGATTCCGGGGTTCATGATACTCACACCACTCGCCTAGCTGAATGGAAGAGGGGTCGAGGTCGAAGTCCAGTTCTGAAGCGGGGTCACAAGGCTCAGGAACAGCGCCCATCGTCTTGTCGGCTGCAGCTTCCCAACAGAGCACAGCATCGAACTTGAATTCCTTCGACTGTCCACACATTTGCAATCTCGGTCCCACTCGTTTCCGTGCTCTGAACGCGGGTATCCGGTGGCCCGTACCTTACCCGGTAGATACCCGGCCAAGCTGACGAATGACAATTCGAGAAACTAGAGTGTAGCAGAGTTTGACCATATCTCGCACGGATACAGAAAAACAGTCAAGCAGATTGATTGATCGACAGAAAGATATCCCGGTGATAAAAGTCAGAGATTCAGCACATACCCGGACACTCCTCGCTGTAGCCAGAATGGCCTGACTGGCCCGTCCCCGCACCCAAGCCGGCCGGACCTGACAACATCGCAAACTTTATAAAGACATATCAACCTGTACTTTTCACCTCATCAGTACTTGCTCCGTTCTTTTCTTGAATCATCACCTGTAACGAACAAAATGTCTGTCTCCAAAGCACCCCCACATCCCCTCATCCCTCTGAACATCGAAGAATCCCATCGTGCTCGGGACATCGTCCTTGGCTCACATAAAAGCTCAATCGTTGACTTCCGCGCCATATCCCTTGAAGAGCCTCCGAAATCAGAACTTCAGCCATTCTTGGATCTGGAGAGTGCCGGAAAACTTCAAGCAAGCACACCGAGACCAGCGCGTTTGGCTCGTGCAAATTACGATGTCATCGGAAGAGACAAGATTGCGAAGTACTGCGAGACGTTGATTGATGTTCAAAAAGGAACTATTATTAGCCAGACGGTTGTTGAGAAGCCGGCTCATGCTGCGTTGACTTTGTGAGTAATTAGCATGAAATGGAGGGTTGGCGAATGACCGAGCTGACTTGTTGGCAGGAAGGAATTTGACGATGTTGCTGCGGCAGTGGCGGCTTCTTCTCTCTTCAAAGAAGAAATTGCAAAGTTGAACATCCCAGAAAAATACGAAGTGGTCGTTGAACCTTGGCCGTATGGAGGTAACTTCACCTTAATTGACACCCTATAGAATAGATCGTTAATCTTCAACAGGACCCGATGAGGACGAAGAATGGAAACGAACTTTCCAAGCACTCTGTTTCGCCAATGATACAACGAGCGGCAACCCTGACTCCAACTTCTATGCTTACCCACTGCCACTTATTCCCATCATGGATGCTCGTACTCGCGAAATCATCCGTATCGATCACCTGGCCACAGGTGGCGAGGAAGATGGTCTCAGCTACGGGACTTCAACCGGAAACATCATGGATCGTTACCAGCCAGCTGAATACGTCCCTGAGCTTCTGCCTGGTGGGTTGAGAAAGGACTTGAAGCAGCTGAATGTCGTTCAACCGGATGGCCCTTCGTTCAAGGTCACGGATGAGAGTCTGATTGAGTGGCAGAAGTGGAGGTTCAGAGTTGGATTTAATTATCGCGAGGGTGCTACATTGCACGATATCAGATATGACGGCAGGAGTGTCATGTATCGATTGAGTGTTAGTGAGATGGTAAGAATCTCCATACACGAAGGAACGTTCTGTGCTGATAGTGTAGACCGTCCCATACGCAGATCCTCGAGCTCCATTCCAACGGAAGCAGGCCTTCGATTTCGGAGATGGAGGAGCGGGAATTTGCGCCAACAACCTTCAGCTTGGATGCGATTGCTTGGGTCATATCAAGGTATTTTAATTTTTCAAAGTTCTTCACTGATGCGCTCCTGACTGTATAAAAGTATTTTGATACCGTGAAAACCGAAGGCGATGGAACAACGACAGTCAGCCCCAATGTTGTCTGCCTGCACGAGCAAGATAATGGCATCGCCTGGAAACATTCCAACTGGCGAACTGGACGTGCAGTTGTCACAAGACACCGCGAGCTCGTCGTTCAATTCATCATCACTCTCGCCAACTACGAATATATCTTCGCCTACAAATTCGATCAAGCAGGTGGCATTATGGTCGAAGCTCGAGCTACCGGCATTGTCAGCGTAGTATCCATTGACGCTGGCAAGAAGTCCCAGTACGGCAACATTGTATCACCAGGCGTCCTCGCACAGAACCATCAGCATATCTTCGCCATTCGTATTGATCCCGCTATCGATGGGTCAGAAAATACCGTTGTCACAGAGGAGTCTCATCCCGTCCCAACATCAGCTCACCGCAATCCCAAAGGCAATTTCTACGAAGTCGTGCAGAACGAGATCAAGAAATCACAATGGCTGGATGCAGCACCGCAGCATAACAGAGTGATCAAGATGATCAACCAGAACAAAATCAATCCTGTCAGTGGTCATCCTGTCGGATACAAATTCACCCCTATGCCGACGCAAGTCTTGCTCGCGCAGCCAGACTCGATTCAATCTCGTCGTGCCCAGTTCGCGAAACATCATGTCTGGGTGACGAAGTACAAAGATGGCGAGTTGTACGCTGGCGGTCGATATACGCTTCAGAGCCAAGACGAAATTGGCGGAGTCAGTGATGCTGTGAAGAGGAGAGATGATGTGGAAAACACTGATGTGGTGGTATGGAGTTGCTTTGGTCTTACCCACAACCCGAGAGTGGAGGACTGGCCCGTCATGTAAGTTTTCTTCACGCTGATGATCTAAGAACGATGCTGATGATTTTAACTAGGCCTGTGGATATCATGCAGTTGCATCTCAAGCCTGTTGATTTCTTCACAGAGAATCCTGCGCTGGATGTTCCTTCAAATCGGAATTTGACGAGTACGCTTGTCAAGGAGGAAAGTTGTTGCTCGAAGGAAGCCTCGAGGCTGTGAGGTTTTATTCCGAGATTCCGCATGTAGTCTTGAAACCCCGAATAATAGTGCTTTGATGGAGTATCAGGAATGAAAATTGTCCAATTCATTCGCAATCTATCTTAATTTGGGGTGCCATTCCAAGTAATATCTTTGTACCCTACAATTGCTAGCAGATTTTCAGTCTGCGCGTTCTGAATCTAAGAATCGACATAGGCATTTGTCTTGAAAATGTGGTTGCCACCAAATGAATTTGGCTTACCCGACTAGGCAGATCCGGTAGTAAACTAGTTTTTAGACGACCAGAATACACTTACTATGGAAGACTCATCACGGCGGAGGCTAGAACGACTTAGAAATTCTCAAACTACAACGAACCTCTCTGGTATTTGCTTAGCTTTGGTCAATATATTCTGCTCATTTCAACTCATCTGATTCTCATTTTGTGACATTCTCACATTCCAGAATTCATGCTTCACCAACAATCGCCAACATTGCTCTCCCAACATGCCTTCCAAATCTGTCCTAAATCGCTTCTACGACCACATCCATCACAGATTTCAAAATCGAAGGAATCCCCCATCTCAGTCCCACCGAGACCCACCACCCTACGCAACAATTTCCTTCAAACTCCACGGCATCAGCGCAACAGACACACCGCAATGGCTCTGGTCCACAGCTCAATGCCAATCCTGGATTACCGCCGTCGCCATCACATTGTGGAATTGCCAGGAAGAAGAAGCTGAGAGATTGGCGAGCATGTTCCATGGTTCAGGAAGCTATCTTTGGTGTTTGGAAAGCGAGACGTGGAAAGCTTGGTACGGCTCGGCGAGAGGAACGTCGATTTTCAATATGCTGAGAGCTTGTATGAAGGAGCCAGGAGCGGTGCCAAAGAGTATTACTTTTGATCATGATTGAGGGCCGGAAGATGAAGGAGGATCATCATCATGGTGCGCTCGCAGCGATATTGCTTATAGAAATCGAAAAGCTATGGAGAAGAAGTTCGTGAGAGGTGGTCGCCCATCATGGAGAGTGTATCTCAAGATAGATAATATACGGCAAAGTTAATTCTTTCTGCAGTGTTGGCAGTAAAATTGGCTATGACCGCGCACAACACTAGAAGACAATTAGCTCTTACAGTAGCAGAGAACCGGATCTTGCCCTCGAAGTGACGATGTGACTAACTTCTGTAGGTCAACTGTAGACTACTATCATATGAGGAGTACCAACAGTTGAGAGTCTTGCGCACAGTCAACATCTTCTTTGCTCCCTCACTTGAAAAACCCTCAATTCCTAATAGTCACATACTTCATCACTCACATCACTCAAATTGGGCATCATCAAATTCCTCAAGACCAAATTCCGCGGGGACAAGACACCCACCAATACCTAAGAAAAGATCCAATCTCCTTACCCAAAACTCAACGTCCTCATCTTGCGGCTGGGGAGCTACTCCGAGACAATCGCCTTAAGCATGAACCGCGAAGAACGATTCGTCTACCTCATCAAATGCTACATGGCCGACTTCCACTGCTCTGAGCTTGTGGTAATGGAATATGAATACTTCTACGGGCGTGAATATTATTATACTTCATATGAATTCAATTACTTCGGCCGAGACACGATATCCTGGATCCTTATTACATCGGAGAAGATGTTCAATTTATCAATCAAGATAATTGAGTTCCCGGTCAAGGTCTGTGTGAAAATGGTTGGGGGCTGTCGCTCTGCAGCCCGTGGAGAAAGGTTTGTTGCCCTGTGATTCATCTGCCATTGGGCGGTGAACAGGTGGCTAGGGATTTTGTGGAATAAAGGACGCATCGTAGCTTGTTTTTAGTCCTTCGCTTAGAAACAAGTGTACCAAACATTCAATCCGACCAATTCTATCGATGAGCGCAGCGATGAAATGGCCTCTTGCACGTTAAGGGGCTGGGAACAGCATACACGGAGCTTTTCAACTAATATGCATCCCCCAAACCCCCAGAGCCAGCCACAAGTCACCCCATAAATCCTGCGTATGACCTCTTGTTTACCTTAAACGAGATCACGTGGAATATATTAAGGAGGATCAAGTTCCGGAACACTAAACACGGCACACCGTCACGCGCGCGATCTATTCGTAGGCCGCACCAGTCCGTTGATACTAAGAAGGTATCACACATATGAAAAGCTTTCCAAGGTCTGAAGTCGCTTAGACGACATACACATCAAACAATCTGGACCAGACATCAACGAATTAGACGGTGCTGGTGTCAATCTGAGGAAGCGACGATGCATCGCGGGGTGCAGGGGAAGCTATGAAAACATGCTTTCGATTTCTTCAATTCGCATTCTGAATTTTTACACCAGTTGATGTCCAGCGTCCGTCAGTGGTTCTGTACCAGAACAATTTCATTGCTATCTAGAAAATGGGTCAAGTTTGCCCCGGACGACGTTCGAAACTCAGCACTTCACGCCCACCCTCTCAACCCGCACCACCACCATACTCAGCCCCTAAATCACCAGTCAGCGCAACATCATCCGAAGAAAAAGAAGGACCGCCAGAACTCTCCTCCCATCCTGCTCTCCGAAACCGGGGAGATTTTTTCAGCGATCCTCTCTCTCCTCTGCAAAAGCCACTTCCTGCACATCTCTCCACATCCACCCATCAGGACGTCCATCTCAGAACCAAAAACGAAAGTGAGAAATCAAAACCGAATGACCTCCCAACCATAACCGCGCACTCAACCCCCCAATGGCGCTGGACCAACACCCAATGCCGACACTGGCTCACCCAAGTCCTAATCACCTACGGCGGACGACCCTCCCCCGTCGCTCATCGCCTCGCCGACTCCTTCCACGGTTTCGGCCCAAATCTTTACATGAAAGAATGGAAGGAGTGGAATGCGTGGTTGGGTGCTGATGGGCAGGCGATCTTCGCGTTGTTGATGGAGGAGCATGGGAAGGAGGGGGCGGTGCCGAGGGAGGTAGAGATTGAGCATTATATCAGGGCGGGGAGAGAAGGAGAGGAGGGTATGGTGTTAGATATTGTGGTGAGGAATAGCTATCTTTTGAAGGGCGGGGAGGTGGATTGGAAGGGTCATGGGAGGGAGGGCTCGAGACGTAAGATGGAGAAAGAGTCGACGAGGAAGGAGAGGCGGGAAATTGAACATTTCGTAGGGAGAGATGCGGTTGATGATGTGAAGATGCAGATTGCTAGCGAGTGGGGGAAGGGGAGATTGAAGAAATTGACGGAGGAGCGGGAGAAGTTGAGAGCGGAAAGAGAGACACCTGTAGAGGAGAGCGGGAAAGGATCGAGATTAAGTAGGTTCTCTAACCGGGCAAAGGATGCAAGGAAAGGGTAACGGGATGGCTAACCTTCTGAAGCAGGAGTTCGAGGTGGGTTTAATGTAATATTCAAACAATCCTTGCGAGAACAGCGTATGCTCCGTGAGATGACCACTTAAAGCTCCGACTAAAGTGGGTGATATGTTTCTGCGTTCGTGCAAGAGAACCCATCGAGAGAACAACGAAATATGGAAATTAATGCAATATCACACTTAGTAATAAAGTTTCAAGACTGCTGAGAAAGTAGACCCCCCCTTACGGGTGGTACATCCACTCGCCCTGATTGAAAACAATCTCAAACTCCACATTCGCAAATGTGCCCACCATAGCATAAAGATCATTAAACCCCTCTAAGCCAGTAACCGGCAGATCTTCCTCCGCATCTCCTTCCTCGTGTAGGTTCCAACTACTCTCCTTTCTACCATCTCTCGTGAAGAAGACTTCAATATCAATCGGATTCGTAGACATCGTCTGTGCTGGAGCAGAATCATACGAAGGCGGCGCATCGAGGTTCCTAGCCGTAAATGTCATGCCAATGCCCAATGTCTCCCCAGCCTTGAATGGTTGTGTGAAGTCCTTCCCGCCCCAGCGATCGTTGATGTACTTGCTCCCATCATCTCCATGTACAGCCAGATTCCCTCTATGCCAGCCAGGTAGTCGAAATGTAGGATATGGTTGTGCGCCAAAGCCCATTGCGAGACTGACTTCCCTTCTATTGGTCTGCTTGATTCGCACTTCGTAGTAGATGCTCTTTGTCCGCGCGTTTCGGAGAGGAGAATGTGCCATGACGGAGTAGAGAGGAAGCGTGGATATTATGCAATTGTCTGGATTGCTGGCCTTTGTCTTTCCAGCCCATACCCCAGGTCTCGGTCTTTCGAGATTTCCTTGATAGTCTCTGGGTCTGATGACCCCGATCTCTCCTTTCGCAATTGCTTCGAGAGCTGCCTCCGGGAAGGTCACTGGGCTTGTCATGGGGTTTTGAGTACACCATATCTCTCCTAGCTCTGCTTGTTGTTCGGTTGCATTGTTCGTGGTGCTTCGTTGATTGCCCATCGATGGAGGGGGAGGGAGAAGAGATGTATCTGGGACAGCTGTCTGCCAATCGTGGTATGGTTCTTGGGGTGGCGCATCGTAGGAATGGGATGGTGGAGGGCCCTCAGGTGCCGAATATTCTTGGATTCGATTTGGGGGAGGACCTGATGGTGCGGAATATTCATTATTTCGATTTGGTGGTGGCCCAGAAGGTGCGCCGTAGATCTCTGGACTTTGATACTGGTGAGATGGCGGCGGGCCTGGAGGCGCTTGGTACGAATCGTCTTGAGGCATGTTGTTTGAAGTCTTGGATGGCTTCGATTCAACAGGTCTGGAGTTGAGGTGGTCGTTGTAGTCGTCGTTCAATCTTGACGACGGATCATCGCCTTTGAGCTTGCTACCGAAACACATCCTGATACGTTGATAGAGGAAGAAACAAAGGCAAGGAAAGTTGATGTACTTGACCTGGGCTGAGTACTTGTATTTCAAGATCTAATGCAAATGCCTCTCTTGTAGTCTTCCTGGTGTCAGTAAATGAGTGCAAGTGGGCTGTGCAAGCCGGTTATTCACAGTTGCGAGAGAGAGTACCTATGGATGGATGGCACAGCACAAACAGAACGAGGCGCAATGAGATCATGTTGATTGGGCAGGCGGTGAGAGCTGGCAGGTCGGATTTGAGTTATCCCGATCCGATAATCTCCTGCCGAGGCACCGCACCACAATACAAAACACCACACCGTGCCGGCGATGCTGTGGAACGACCGGCCGGAAACATAGCATCTCAATAAAGTTCTACACATTTTTATAAGTATAAAATGAATGTATAGTACCCAACACTCACTCTCCGCGCTCCCAAAATCTGCACTTCATCGGTTTAAAGGCCTTTCTCCTCCCACTCTCACGTCAGATTCGCGTCGAAAGCAGCCCTGGCGCGTCCCTTTCATCTCCAAGTTTCCTTCTTATTTCAGAAAACAAAAACATCTGAAAGATTGCACTTCACGTTTGCACTTAGCTGGCGCTTGTCGCTTTAGCCCACAAAGCCCGAGAGCCTGGATTGAGGTTTCTACTACACCATGGACGAGTCAAAACAGCCGGAGGCAGCCCCTCGCTTCTTCGGATATCCTCGAGCGGTAGAGGCTCCTGCGACCCCTTACAGGAAGAAGGAAGATGCAAATCCTGTCTTTACAGGTGTGCTGCTGCTCATTGGAGCTTGGATGTCTGTCTCCTCCACCCGCCTTAGTAGAAGCCAGCTGACCTTCATAGTTTTTCCAAAATACAGTTCCTCCAAAGAACCTTGTGGGCGAATGCGGGTTTCAATGGCCTTCGAGGACTTCCATATCTGAAGGACTACCGTGAAAGATGGGATGTGAGTAACCTTATATGCTTCTCGCCTAGAGCCACATGTCTAACATCTCCAGCCAACCGTCATTCCGATTTCCGATTGCGACTCTTTTGATAGCAACGCCTTTGACCCAAAGTCATTGCCCAAAATCCCAGAGAATGTGCCTGGACGATACCGTTCTGTTGCCGATTACCATGAGTTATATCTCTCAGGACTGATCACACCCTTGGCTGTTGTTGAGAGCCTTCTTCCACTGATCAGAAGGGATGTCCCCAACTCCCGCCACTCGGTTGCTTTCATCGACAGCAATGTTGAAGAGATTCTGAAAGAGGCAAAAGCTTCGACCCAAAGATTCAAAGACGGAACATCGCTTGGAATAATGGACGGAATTCCAACAGCCATCAAGGACGAAACTGACGTGGCTGGCTACAGAACCAGAAGTGGCCGAAAGCAAAATGACCAGGTTTTCAAAATTGCAGAGAAGTCTTCATGGCCAGTTCAGACACTCAGAAATGCTGGAAGTATCATCATTGGAAAGCTGAACATGCACGAATTGGGGGCTGATACAACGAACAACAATCCTAACTGGGGAACTCCACGTAACCCGCACAATTCCCAGTATTACACAGGTGGATCTTCTGGAGGTGCTGCATATGTTGTCGCTGCTGGTCTCGTGCCTTTTGCAATCGGAGCCGATGGTGGTGGCAGTATCCGTATTCCTTCTTCGTTCTGCGGCATCTACGGGTTGAAGCCATCGCACAATCGCCTCGAGGATCTTGGAAGCACCGTCACAGTCAGCGGTCCTCTCGCAGCAACTGTGTCAGATCTGGAAATTACCTATCGAATTATGGCCAATTCCGATCCATCTGATCCCACATGCTCCCTATTTGCCAAACCATACGTCAAGGCGTCCGCTCATCGCCCGAAAATCATTGGTATCTACAAAGAATGGTTCGAGCGTGCTGACCCCGCTGTCTTGAAGCTGTGCAATGAACTCGTGGCATACTACAAAGAGAAACTGGGATACCAAGTCGTCGACATTACCATCCCCTATGTACCAGAAGGGCAACTGGCACACGCCTTCACCATCCTCTCAGAGATGGCAGTTCGGGCGCGTGCGAAACCCTTCGATCCTTCCAATTGGTTGGCCGGTCTTAACCCTGCAAATCAAGTGCTTCTTGCTGTCGGCGCTCAAACGCCTGCTCAGGATTATCTACTTGCACAGCAACTGCGAAATATGTTGATGCAGCATCTCTCCTTCCTCTACCAGAAGCATCCTGGTCTGGTCATCGTGACGCCAACCTCGCCCATGGATGGATGGCCTATAGCCTCAGAGGGCGATCTAAAATATGGTATCACGGACGGCAATACCAGTATCAGAAACATGGAGTATGTTTGGCTGGCCAATTTCTGTGGCAACCCCGCCATCTCTTGTCCTGTTGGCTATGCGGAGCCCAAGAAGGGTACCAATCGTGTACCGGTGGGCATCATGGCCATGGGTGAATGGGGGACAGAGCTGGAACTATTGGAATGGGGCAGGGAATGTGAGAAGTGGTTGAATGAGGTATCGTCAGGAGGAAGACAGAGACCAAGCAATTGGGAGGATGTGGTTGTGAATGCCAAGGGAGAGATGGTTTCGTGAGTGTATGGACACAATCATCAAACATCATATTCTCGTCTTGCTCCTATTAATTCAATTCTTTACTGCGTCTTTATACAATCATACAGATCCGAGAGAATTACAAAGCCTCATGGCTATTCACCATCCCTCCCGCATCCCATCGGCATCTTGTGGGAGTGGGAGCCGGATTAGTCAGACATTCACCAACGCCGTCCCCAGTACGCGATCAACAACATCTAAGCCGTTTCACCACTGCGAAACTCGATTCTCCATATTTATATCTCCCTAACGCTACCGTCTATTCTTCAACCATTCTCACAAAACATAGATTGACAGAAACTTATTATTCAAATTCAAACTCAACCTCAACTTCAACACCATGGCGACTACACCTTCGGATCACCTCTCAAACTCGCTAGGGTACCTCATGGATGAAGCTCCCTCCATCGCATCAGCTCTGGCGCAACGATATCCTGACGGCGAACTGGGTACGTTTGATCAACTCGCGGTGATGAAAACTCTTCTATGCATTCGTTCGCCTTCGCCACGGATCCCCCACGACATTCTCACCAGTATCGAGGTTGTCCTACAACACGAAAGGAATCAGAAACTGCTGACACACTCTTCCACAATATCGCCGCTCACCACCTACAAGTCTTCCATCTCATCAACAGCATCAGGCGTGAATATCTCTGTTTGGAAAGGCGACATCACGACTCTTTCGGGTGTCACAGCAATCGTCAATGCAGCAAATTCTCGGATGCTGGGATGCTTCCAGCCGCATCATAAATGCATCGACAACGCAATTCATGCAGCAGCTGGCCCGCGCTTGCGGGATGAATGCGAGGTACTCATGAAGGCTCAGGGAGGTGAAGAGCCGGTCGGGCGAGCAAAGGTCACGAAGGGTTACAGTCTCCCAGCAGAGCATGTGATTCATACAGTTGGCCCACAATTGGATCAAGGCACAAAGCCAAGTGCAGCTGATATCAATGATTTGAGAAGCTCATATGGGAGTTGCTTGGATGCTGCTGATCAGTTAAAATCAATGGACGACGGAAGAAAGGTCTTGGTTTTTTGCTGTATTTCGACTGGTATATTTGCCTTTCCACCGGCGTTGGCGGCGAATATCGCTGTCAATAGCGTTAAGAAGTGGACTGATGAATACCCGCAGACGACGATCACCGATATCATCTTCGATGTGTTCTTGGATACGGACCTCGAGATCTACTCCAGTCTTCTGTCTACATCGCCAACAGCACCGCTTCAGATGACCCCATTTCCGGCACTAGAGAGCTCCTCACTTCACACAGCGGGAGACTGGCTCGCAAAAGCTGATACACTCATCATCTCTGCTGGCGCAGGACTTTCCGCTTCCACCGGTCTCGACTACACATCCACGTCAATCTTCTCAACTCACCTCCACGGCTACAAAAGGTATGGCTTTCGTCGCCTTTACGACCTCTTCGGTCCCATTGACTGGCCAAGTGAGCAAGTCAAGTGGGGATACTACTTCCACCACTTACTCATGATACGAAACTGGCCCAAGTCGAATGTGTACTGCGACCTGCTCAAAGTTGCCCAAACCTTCGACAAAGGTAGAGTTCACGTCAGGACGAGCAACGCAGACGGGTTCTTCGTCAAGAATGGTTTTGCTGGGGAAATCATGAGCACACCACAAGGCAGATACGAGTTTATCCAATGCGAGAAGCCTTGCAGAAAAGACGCCTATTTCCCATCTGCTCCGTTCTTGGATGCTGCGATCCCATTCTTGGACCCTGTCACACAGGAATTGACTGATGCGAGCAAAGTCCCAAAATGCACGTTCTGCGGTCGTGGATTGATGCTTTGCGTTCGATCTGGCAGCGCATTCACGGAATTTCCATTTCGAGACGGTGAGCAGAGATGGAAGGAGTTCAGACGGAATGTCTTGAGCAAAACTCATGGCTCGACAGTGATTCTAGAGTTAGGGGTGGGCATGTCAACCGTCGGCGTGCTGCGATGGCCGAACGAGGATCTAGTTCGTCGCGGCGAGGGAAGGGTAAAGCTGATCAGAGTCGGTCTCGAGAACTCGGGCATCGTAGACTGGGACATGGAAAACGCAGTAGGAGTCAAAGGCGACGTGGGAGCTTTCTTGAAAGCAGTCAAAGCCTTTGCACCGATTCCAATTCAATGAAACCCCTATCAACATCATAGTACACTTTTCTATACTGGCGGCACCGGCAAATGCAAATCATTCCCCGCCCCACCATCAACCACCTCCCCCAACTCCTTCCCCTTCGGCCTCCTCCTCGCACTCGGCTCCAAATACCCCAACCCCATCGCACACCTCTCATAATGAAACCCCGTAAACATCTCCTCCCTCGCATCCACCGGCTCCATCACCTCCTTCAAGCAATGCACACCATAACTCGCATTGCGCATCAAACTCGTCGCTAAACCGTCCATCAGTACGCTCGTCTGTCGATGCAGGTAGTATTGGCAGTGCAGGGAGTGGAAGAGGCGAGTCGTGAACACGTATTCTTGTTTTCCGGCTAGGATATCCGAGGTTGGGAGCACAGAGGATTGGGATGAGGAGAGGAAAAATGTTAGATTTTGGGAGAGGGCGAGGTTGAGGTAGTGTTGGGAAAGGGAGGCGTGGTAGCATGGTGAGGGAACCCAGCTATAGTCCATGATATCGAAGATGCAATTCCGTGCGAGGGCTTGTGTGGGAGAGTTGCCGCAGTTGAGGATGCTTCCTGGTGAGATTTTGGATGTCGTGGTGTATGTTGTGGTGGGGATCGAGTCCCGGTTCTGCCAGAGGAGCATGGATATTGTAATTGTTTGAAGGAGAACGACTAAAGTCAGAGCTCCAATGCCAAAGAGAAACAGTCTTTTGTGTCGCCAATTTACTGTTGGTGGATTTATTTCTTGAAACTCGCTGTTTCCATCTTGCAAAAGTCTGTCGTTGCTCGCTTCGTCTTCTGACGATTTGCGCATGATCTCAAAATTTGAGGCCATCGTGTAGAAATGAGCACGATCTGAGCAGTGGAGAAAACGTTTTTGAAAGAGTCGTAGAAAATCCAGATCTCATCATAAAATAACAATCATTTCTGTCAGAGAAGTTGTCTGGTCGTTGGAGTGATCATTCCCGTAAGCACTAACACCGGGCGAGGCGAGCCCTCCTCCCACTCATCATCCATTTCACGCGGCAGACACATGACTTTTGAATAAAGACGCAGATCTATGACTAAGCTCTGACCTATACCCCCTTTCTTCTTTCCTCTTGCTCTTCCCAACTCTAGAGAGTCACGTCTTCGCTTCAATATGTCCAAATACGAGCCCATTCCACCAGAAGAGAATGCTCCGCAACCTCGAGCAGTAACATTCCCCAAGCAATGCATCCTCTGGATCTCACATGCTGCTTTCTTTCTACTTTCCTTGACATTATTGGTTGCAAGTTACAGACGAAGTGACCATTCTTGCTCATGCATTCCGCCAAAAACAGAGATCTTTTGTAAGGCTTCATCGTCAATACGAGGTTTTCACAGTCTGACTTCAATTGTCTAGCACCAGCACAGTCAGCCCTCGAGTACGTAACTCAGCAGTTCCAAGGTGCATTGAACTTGAAATCAGTCTACAAAGGGACTCCGAGGAAGGAACTGGATGATGCTTGGGATGCACTCTCTCCGGGGTCAAGTAAGCTCGCGATTTCCGGTACAATCCTCAAATAGCAGCTGATCATCGTCAAGTCCTACCCGGTCCAACGCTCTCGATATCAGAATCAGAGTTGATTCTCACCGGCAAAGATGCCACGGTCAACGCCACGGTCAAGATACCAGATGAGCTCGGTGGCGGGTACTTTGCTACCCTTGAGGTCTTTCATAATTTACATTGCCTGGTAGGTGCTTCTTAGCAGTGGTGAAGACAATGCTGATGTCTGCAACGTAGAACCTCGTACGCATGGCAACATACAAGGAGCACTATGAGAAGCAACACGCTTTCGGCGATCATTGGCTTCGCAGCCATATTGGTATGTTTCTGAAACCCTACCACTGTCGACACATCACTGAATATTTTTCGAAAAGATCACTGTATCGACATGATTCGCCAACGTCTAACTTGTACTGCTGACATTGGTCTGGTCACAGCTGTCTGGGTTGATGGGTACAGTGAGCCGTACCCGGACTTCAGTACGCGACATCAATGTCGAGATTTTGACAAAATTAGAGACTGGGCACTGGATCAGGCGCTGAATGTTTCTATGGAAGAAATGGTAGCTGCGAGGGGCCAGTTTAGTTTGTCGGAGCCGCCGAAGTGAAGATAAATTCTAAACAGACACAAACATGAAATATCGTGCATACATGTTGAATATCGAGAACAAAATTAATGGGTGATGCGAGTTCTATCGATATTCTAATAGTCCTCTGCCCGATTAAGTCGGATGTTATCAGGGACCTTCAGCTTTCTTCGTGTCTGAACTGGATCAACCTCCTTATTCTTCTTCGCCCATTCCAATAAAGCAGAGAAATTTCTGCACATCTTATGGACATTGAAGTTTGCCGCCGGAATCGCATCCTGCGGATTGCCTCTCTTCTGGATCCCCACACCGCCATCTTTCTTTCCCTTCACCAATCCTTCAACCCTCTCATCGTGCCCCTCCATCCATTCAAAAGTAACCACATCTACATCCGCATTACACATCAGACTCTGCAACAACATATGTATACAATGCTTCTGATGCATCAAGTACGTCTCTGTCGGTTTCTCATCTCCGTAATAATATTCCCAATTCACGCTCTTCCTCAACCAATTCAAACAATGTATCTGATGGAACACATCGTACGTAGCTATGTACTTTCCGGGATTGCCAGCAGTATCTGGCTCGAAGTGTATGGACTTGCTGAGGCTGCGTCCTGAGTCTCGGACAGAGGTCCACGATGTGAGGAATATGTCTTCGGAGAACATGACCCAGGCGGCATCAACTTCGGGGGAAGGATCCTGCATAAATATAGTGGTATTGTCGTGGAATGCACCGTTGAGGACTTTAGGCTGAGGGGTCAGGTCGACCTCGTCGAGGATGGGGGCTACGAGATTGTCAGAGGAAACACATATGCAGAATGGCGCCGAGGGACGTACAGTAGCCGGCAACCCTTTTGATCTCAGGATTCATCTCTGGATCCTGATATCTGGGATCTGTCCATGGCTCTGGACAGTCTAAACTTTGAGCATTTGATGTATGGTGTCTCGAATCATCGCGATGCATAAGAACGATCGTGATTGTGAGGATTGTAAGTAGCAGGTTGACGAATGTAACTGCATATGAGAACTCATGACGGACTTGGACTTGGACCCTTTCTGTGATGTCCGAGCTAGAGTCTTCATCTTGAATTTCCACTTGCTTGTATGGTTGAAGTTGCCAGCGGGATCTGATCCAGTCCATAACTGCTGCTTGGGGCTCTTGATGCTTTAAGGTCTCGGGTGGTGATTCTTGAGTGCAGGCAATTTACTTCAGCTCAAGCTTAGGACACAAGAAATTTGACACTATTGTCACCAAGAAGCTCCAACCCAGCGGGGGATCCTAAGGTACCGGAAAGCTGCTCGCTTCTTTTCTTACCATTTGGTATGACGGAAGGAGATCTGATTCTCGATCACAGGCAAGGCACGTGATATCAATACGCAGCTGGCTGCATCTACTAGATAACAATCATACATGCAACACCTTCCTATAAGGTAGCTGTGCCACGACACTGAGCGAGAAAGTAACCAGTATCATCACTTTCTATGAACATTTGATTATGATTCGCGACACTGCTGCTTTTACACAGCGGAGTTAGAGGGCTAAGATCCAACCACAACTCTACATATATACGGTCGTAGATCTCGGCGAATCAGGACCATCGAAGAATCATCTCCTGCCAGATCGGGCCACGATTTAGTGCTGATGTTGAACGAAGTATACCTTGGCCCACTTCTCACCAGCCAAGACCGCCAAAAGTGCTTATCGTCAGTTGTGTATTGTCGTCGCGTTCGGCTTGTTTGAACACAATTTGACGTAAATTCGCTGCATCGTACCTTGTAGTAGGTATACAAGGATCACAGACTAGGCGTATGCTAAGGATTGAACGCACCATCCTGTCAATCGGAGCTAGTGCTGAGATGAACACTGAAATATTGCCAGTCACACTATTATTCCCGACGGGACCGTAGTGCTCAGGTCAGACAAGCACTTAGATGCTGCACCTGACAATCCTACGGAGCGAAAATCATACTCTTTTTGGCCGCTCCAGTCTGCATGTTTATCAGCTGTTGCTAATCTGTCCGATTGGCTGAAAACTCGCTTACAACGACCCCGCCCCCTTTTCGCTTAAGCGAGGTAAGCAAACGACGACATCGAAGGTGACGCGCAGCAATGGAATCCCCGAGCTCAGAGATTCAGCAAACACCCACGCAGAAAGCTGCTCCAGTCTGCAATTCCTATCGCCGCCTGCTGTCTCCCGCCGTTCTCTGCCATTTCTCAATTGATTTCCGTATCAGTTCTCGTTCACGATGCCCACTATGGACCAGCTTTCAAGCTTTTTCAGGAAGAAATCTTCAGACTCATCCAAACAAGATGAAAGTCATCAGTCATTCTTACCTGAGAGCAAAATCGATCATCCCGTCCAAGAGATCAGGAGTCACTCCCTCTATCGAACGAAGCACGTCGTCCTTCTGATCGCGACAGCGATATTCAGCATCACCATCGTTGGGTTATTCCTTGCAGCTCTCACACATCCAGAGGTTCCGATACAAACATCCTCATCATTTGTGCCAGATCAGGTTCTAGAGTGTGGAACATCAGCTCCTGAAGCTCGAGCGAAGGGTTGCGTCTTCGATGTCATGAACTACGCCTGGATTCCCGCTCCATGCTTCAACAAGACGCTATCTGACGAGTACTGGGAAGGTCTAGTCTCTCATGGTATTGAATTCTGGAGCGATTCATCCAGATCCGAAGTCTTGTCACACGAAGATATTCTTGCTGCGAGACATGAATACTCCTATACTTCGTGGCTGCTTCACCTCAAGCACTGCCAGTATCTCATCCATCGCCAGCTTCAGTGTCTCACTTATGGTACACCGGTTGACAATGTCTCGCGCAATATATCGCATGCTGAGCACTGCCTGGAGGAAGTTCGGAGTCCTGGGGACGTGAAGACTATGCTTTTCACCGGTACTGCGTATCTGAAGTGTGCTCAGGGAGTTGGTGATATTGGGCCGATCTATTGGAACGATCCTCCTAGGTCTGCAGAGGTTCATCCAAGACTTTTGTAGATGATTCATTTTCTGTATGTGGCAATTCGTGCTAGGCAAAGAGGGAGATTATGTTCAAGCGGAAAATAATCTAGCTTTATCACATGTTTGGAAAGCAGGAGAGGTGGAACATGGGTGTTTGAGAGCAACTTAGCTTCAGATTTCTAGTAAAGTGGGAAACAATTTTTTCCATTCAACTGTTGTACAGGGAGAAACAGGGACTTATGCACCTTCCCTTTCAATCGGATGTAGTGAACTCTCCTAAGACACCGCGCAGGAACTTCAAATTATGTTCTTCTCCATTGTCGCAGATGATGCTAAGCAACGAGCACAAAGATCGAGAAGAATTCAAGGCATTCATGGCCCCAGTCCAATCAAACTCATTGGATTTTTCCACCAATTCATCCAGCCCTTCTTGATGTGTCCTAAAATAGGAATTACTAGCACCGAACTGTCATAAGATCTCACATTCCTGGTCATGAATTGAAAGCAACATAAGAATTAAGGTTGTAATTCATAAATATAATGAGTGTCATCTCCTGTAACCCCATAAGTCCACTAACCAATCGCCGCCCATGCTAAACCCATCATGGCTCTTTACATGACCTCCATTCACATCTTCTTAGGGATACACTGGGAGTACGCATTAGCTGTTCTGTCATCGCTAGATAAGTGGAGATGAGGATCCGAAGACTTACTCTCTCCTTGATGAGTCTCTTGAGCTTGTCTGGGTCGGCATCATCGACCTCGGTCTCCTCGGGAGCGAACTTGCAGCCGTAGAACATAGTTGCCTGAAGAGATATGTCAGTAATACTAGTACACAAAGTGGAGGCATCACTCACGAGTCCACGGTCATTCAAGTCAGATCTTTCAGCAACAGCATTTGCTACAGGCGCAGCCATAGTTTGGCCAACCAAGGATGAAGCCACAATGGTGGCGAGGATTGAGAAGACCTTCATGGTGATTGTTTAAAATTGACTGAGAAGAGGCTCAATAAACGGAAGTCAGAAGTTGGTCGTAGGAGAGATTTAGAGAATGCAGAGTGACTTTCTTTACCATTAGGAGAGAGATTTATATATCCATATTCCTCGGCTGAATAGTCCTTTTCAATTTGTGGAGGAACTAGCTTTGTGCAAGTATTGTTAATGTCGCGGATCCTCTGGACATGCTGATATTCACCTTCCTTATTAGGGCTTGGTCTTGGACAATCGTACCAGGATAGAAGCCCAGGTCAAGTCTCAAGAGGAGTGCTCAAGGCTGCATGTAATCGTCCGTTCGGACTAAGATCCTTGATCATCCTGGCGGAAATACGGAAAGCCTTTCATACGCCACTACCATGCACAACGCTTGATCATCAAGCATGTCGTCCATTTAGCCTGAGCGCACAAGTCAGAACTTGGGCTGGATCACACAAGGGTTGCACGAATGTAGGTCTGACTTCGTTCTCAAGCGTGGCACAGAATGTGCATCAGTATGTACATTCTGATTTACGGTGTCCAATTGGTCTAGTACACGTTCTCACTATCTGTTGATACAGTCAGATTACATCATTGAAATATAGTTGCAGGCGCAGATACTGAACCCGTCCGACCAGAAAAGACCGGATCACGTGCAATTATTGAAGGCGAGAGGAAAGCAGAAACTGGAATGAACTCTCGGCCCTCTTTGTTCAACCAGCGTCAAGCGTTCTGAAGTATCACCAAGTCACATCTGGTATGTTCCATCTGCCAAAAGCCTCCAGGCCTTCTCCCTCCTTTTGACTTTGCCGAGTAACATGCACGACAATCGAGATAAATCGTCAATTCTGCCCGACAAAGAAGATAACGTTCCGTTGCTGGAAGATGGAGATCTGGAACTCAAAGATGCAAGAATCAGAAAGCCTGCGAGCCGCTGGGTCATCTATGCTGCTTTCATAACGCTGATGCTGGCTCTCGGTACCTCCAATGCACTGCTGTGGTATCACTACCAACGAGCAAAGATTGACCCCCATCAACACAATGCTGTTACCCTCACATGTGGCAAGAATCCGGAAGAAGCTCGAAGAATGGGATGTCAGTTGGATGTTATGGTCTATGCCTGGACACCACCACCGTGTCTCAACAATACACACGCGCTCATGTATTTTCATTCTGAGAAGTGGCCTTTCTGGAAGCACGAGAATAGGACCGAGGAAATTCCTGCGGATGACATTTTGGCCGGAAAATATGAGGGATACTTCTCGACTTGGCCATTCCACGGTGCTCATTGTCAATATCTACTCTCAAGGAATCTCCAGGTGCTTCCTACAGGAGGTCCTCTCAACGACTACATGCGAGATAGAGAACACAACACGCATTGCTTTGACGAGGTTCGAGCACCTACTGATCCGAGGAGGACTTTGGAAGTTGGCATGGCTTACTCTTCGTGCACCGTAAGGAAAGTGGAGATCTAGAGCATAGGTGTTGAACCGGGTCCAGTTCCACAGGCGCTGCGAGGCAGCTGTTACAAGCGTGTGCGGAGACTATTAGAATGTGATCACCGTCATAGCGTGGAATACGTAACATGAGAAGGAGACTGAAGATGCACGTAGACTACATTTTCACAGAACTTAGATGTTGATGTTGAGAGTATCCATATTTTGTGCCTTTCGAGTTTTGGTCATTTAAGCGAGGTGAGACAAAACAAAAAGCACAAACAGTCGTTGAAAATCATGTATAAGCCGGAACATCTGGAATTCTAGATCATTTACTCAATGAGCAATTGAATGCTCTGAGAGTTCTCACTGCATATTCTGATGTCATTTTCTCTCACAAGGAAATAAATCGTGTAACTCTTACTATCGTGCGCTAGTCATCCAAGGCAGAATGGGAGGATCTTCACCCGTGGCTGAAATTGTGTCGAAAATGGAAGTTCGCTGCGAAGTCGTTGCCGAGACGGGTCACCCGTACCCTGAAGGTGTTTTTGCTTTTCTGGTGTTCCGCTGCCAAGCCATGCATGGCTTACTAGGCTTACACGTGGAGAGGCCACACGGTTTTAGTGACCACTTCGGTCAATGTCAGCATCTCTATATGCCAAGCTTGCTGGCAAGCAAAGGTGTGGGCGAAGTAGCGGAGACAGATACGTTAGGCTGCAATCATTAGCCTGCCGTGTTACGAAAGCGAATCGCTCACCAATCGGCGATGAAGCATCATGTAAACCACGGTGTATGGTTGGATCAATCCTACTCTGCCGACTAGTGGTTGGTACGCTAGAATCCTGAGCCTTCAACTTTGCATATACTTGCGCAAAACGTAACACTACAATGGCATTACCGGATGCGAGCAACCTGCTAACAGTTGTTACTATCTCGTGCTGTAGGCAAGGAGAAAATGTTCATAGGCCTCCAGCTTTCATCAAGTATTTAGCTCACAACAGGATGTATCCTAGGATTCAACAAGTCAGATACTCATCTCTGACTGGTGACGATGATCAAAAAAAGAGGGATCAAAGGTGAGAAATAACTTCAATTTCACACTCATGTCAAGGTTCACTGATGTTGTACGTCGATCCAGATGTGTAAAACTGTGGTCAAAATCCTCCATGGGGTTTTGTGTTCTCTTTTTGTTGGGAACGAGCACTGGTATATTCCTCTATACATTGCTCAGAGCGTCCAGCAGTATATCAGTACGATGTGAGAGTCCTCGCACTCGAAGAGAATGGAGAACCCTCTCGACTGTCGACAAACTCAGCTACATCGGAAGTATCAAATGTCTACAGGATCGACCTTCCAGTCTCGAGACTGGCGGAAGTCTTTATGATGACTTTCCATATATCCATCCTGCCGTTGGCTATACTAGTATTGAAAATCTGCTGAATATCAATGAAATACACGACTAAAGTGTCTACAGGTCACGAGAAATCCAGCTTTCTTCCATGGCATCGATACTTTCTTCATATCTACGAGGGGCGTTTGAGGAATGAGTGTGGATATGCTGGTCCAGTCCCGTAAGTTGTTCGTGGTGTAGATGCGTGTCTGAATACCCTCCGAGCTCACGAGAAATCTCTAGATATTGGGATTGGGTCTTAGATCACCAGGATCCTGCAGCATCTCCAGTATTTGACACCCAGCTTGGCTTTGGCGGCAATGGCGACGCTGCACTCGGCGAAAGTCTCATAGGTGGTGGTCACTGTGTTACAGATGGGCCCTTCGCCATGACGACAGCAAGATATATTGATACGAAGGTGTATCCGCATTGCTTATCCAGAAACTTCAGAAACGACACATCGACCGGTCATTTTACAGGGGAGTTGATTCAACCAAGCCTCGTTAAGAAAATTCTCGAGCAAGAGGATCTGCTTTCGTTTACCTTGGAGCTAGAGGACGCACCTCATAACACGATTCCCTTTGGGATTCGAGGAGACTTCTTGTCTTTCAATGCACCCGCTGGTAAGCTTCTAGGCCAACATTTTCCCTTCCAGTCTCATTTAATATTCTTAGATCCGCTGTTTTTCTTACATCATGCACAACTTGATAGATTGTGGTCGAAATGGCAGACCAGTAAGCCAGGACGACGAGGAACATATGACTCAAGACGCTCAGAAGACTCTGAGGACAGAGCGAGCTTAACGGATGTAATTGAAATGGGTGACTTGGCATCGGAGATATCAGTTGCCGACATCATTGATACCGAGGCGGGCATTCTGTGCTATAATTATGACACGTGAGGCATAAAAATAAACAGTATTGTCATTATGTATGTACGCAGGCTGTGAGCTCGAAAAAAAGAATGCCAAGTGCCACATCCATTTTGATGGGTGTCAGTAAGTGTTGGTATGGTTGGCGAGAGAGCTGCGGCGTCCGGCTGATTACGTGCAGTGAAGATCTCCCTCCTTGGCTGCATAACATGACAGCCGAGCTGTCAAATCAACAATTCATCCTAAATTCGCACTTTGGTCATCGTCTTGAAAACACAGCCCATGCATGTGCCCGCCACAAGCGTTTGAGATCGATACGAGGCCGGTCTTGTTTCTCCATTTCAAAGCTTGAAGTATTGGCATGCACAACTTGCGGCACATGCGGCGCATTGTATGACGCGGGGTAGGTGAGCACTAGATCCTTTGATAAGGTCTACCTACCAGAGTCCGCTACCATGTTCCATGCTAGCCCGGTGATACTCGGTCAAGATCAAAGATAAAAGCGGCGAGGTCTGAACATGACAGACCCCTGCCCCACCTTGATCACAATGGTCGGACTAAGCTTGCTCCTGGACCTATCAGTTAAGACTCCAACCTTTACTTACGAAGTACTCGCTTTTCTTCCACACCGATACCGTCATGAAGCACAAACGCCAAGGAGAGCAGGTCAACCTCCCGAATTCTCCTTTCCCTCAACACCAACAGGAATTTGAAGCAGCAGACATTCATTACATGAAGAGATTCGTTTAGCAGAAACCCCCCAACATGGCCGGTTACCAAGACTATGAGAAGCTTGAGCGAAGATCTGATGAAGATAATGATTCTTCCACCAGCCTTGAACCCGTCGACGAGGAGCAAAAGCATCTCGATGACAACCTATCTACCGACGAAGAAGCTATTCGAAAACGATTCCCTCGCTATCGAATGTTAGCTAGTATCGCCATATTCTCTGCTATCGTCATATCCGCTGGTCTCCTCCTTCTCGTTCCTCGATATCTAGCCAGCAGCAAGCCCAAAGAGACCAGAATCATGAATCTTCAGTATATCGGCGATGAGTCTCAGCACGACTACCTAAATCCGCCCAATCCAGACGCCATTCTCACCGGATACAACACGAGCTGTGGTAATACAGCTAGAGTTGCTCGTTCCCTGGGCTGTGTGTTCGATGTGATGTCGTTCGCATGGGTTCCAGCTGAATGCGTCGATTTCGAGATGCACGAACGCTACATCTCAGAACGAAACTGGGAGCTGTATGAAGACTATTACTTGACTAAGCGTCTCTCGGTGGAAGAAGTCAAGGCGGGAGAGTATCGATGGCTGTTTTCGTCTCAGACGTACCATATCGCACATTGCATCTACACGTGGGAGAAGCAGGGCAGATTTTTGTTTGCAAAGAATAGAGAAGATGAGAAGTGGATCGACGAAGGGAGCTTCTCTGAACATCATACGACGCACTGTGTAGACTACATTTTGAAGAGGCACATCGAACCGGATAAGGTTTCTACAATTTGGAATGAGGCGAAGGATTGTTTCGTCGCGGATACGATTGGAACGTTGTAAAGCTGTCTAGGGAGATCGGATTCAATCAGTATGCTGGGCTTTAATTTGCGCGTCAGGATAAGCACAGTGTCTAGAACGGTCTTTAACACGGGGAAGCTTTTTTACCGAATGAGATGTGGCATAACTAAATCAAGCAACTTCAAAATAGCGTAGCCCTTTGAACGGAAATCATATCTACGCTACTTTAACTGATAATCCTTTCTTTATCATGTCCAATCTCGAGTTTTTATCATCTTCCAAGCATTACCAGGTCAAGATACATTGTGATTCTCGTTTCATTGCAAGACAGCGGATCTCGCTCTGGATCAAGATTGATCACCTATGACGGAGAAGCTCAGCTAGTGGAATTCTGTATGTAAGCCTGCATTCACTCGAGCACTCATCGATTATTAATCCGAACAGACCTCATTCAACTATCGTCCACTACAAGACTTCGAAGTTCTTTCTCTGGACCCGATCGAAGTTTATGATCCTCCTCCAGATACCCGTCGACCACCTCTCGGCCTTTGGCGGCTCAAAGTCCCCAACGGTCTCGCATATTTCAGCTCATTCCTCACTCTTTTTATCATCGCGAATCCACTCTCCCTTACTGTCAAATCTATTAAGATTATCCAGATAGAACAGGATATCGTCTTCGAGTGCGAAGAATGTTTCACAAGGGAATGCCTTTTGACTCTTCTCGCTCAACTTCTCAGCATCCTTCATGAATTTCGGGCCGGCAACCTTGTAGCTTGTCGGCGTACCGCTCTTTCAATGGGCTGGCCTTCACTCCGAGTATGAAAACGAGAATTATCACACCGCTAAATAGCATCATTGTTATAAGCCCGCCGATCACCACGTAAAATATGCATTCTACCTGCAGGCAAGAGTGGCAAGATGGAGTATCGGTTGCAGTTGCGGCGCTATTTGTCGAGGCTGTCTCCGTGAGCTCCCCAGTGGAAGACATTGCCGATGTTTCTGATGGTTTCAAAGGCTCTGCTTTGCTTCAGTTTGAAAAATATATACTCGTGCGACAATCTTGAACTTTTCCGATGCATATTACCCCAATGGTGTTGTGTGGAATATGACGTTCAGTTCCCACCTAGCGGAATGGTCTCGGGAGATTACCTTGTTAGTGCAAGCTTGTCCATGTATCACTTTTTGATGGCTTGGGAACGCTAACGAGGACTAGTGGCACTAGGTGTGAAAGGTTCTCTAGGGTTCACTCGCGAACTACTTTACACAAGCGTGTCGCGCATTTTCATTCCACTTTCTTCAATATGCCTCGCTGCATGGTTGAAGAGAGTAGATTAGAGATAATCAATGAGACCAAAGATCAGTCGTGTACTTGATGATCGCGTGGTAGAGACTACTACGATAGGTGCCCTAAAGCAGTGGAATGGCGTCCACCAGACACCACCGGAGTGAAATGCTTCCTCGCTCCATCCTAGCGGTGGTTCCAGTCAAATCTGGGGACCTAGTTGCTGCAGCCTCCGACCAAGCTGGAAAGATGGACATAATTCCGGTACAGTCGCACTACCAACGTCCTCAAATATTCTAGCCTGCCCTAAAGATAGCATATAAGAAACCTCCAGTTACAAAGATCACACATAACCCAAAATTAAAACTTTAAAATTCCTCAGAGAAGTCCTTTTCATCAGAAAAATTACCACTTTTCACTCAAAATGAATGACCTCGAACCAAAAGGAAATGCCAAGCGTGGCTGTCAAAGATACTGTCCATCAGAAACCACTTACACTTTTCGTGTCGGTCCAGTTCCAACTGACTATTCACCACCTCGCAGTGGCGTTCCCTGCCTTAACGAACATGGCATCCCAAAGGACGATATAAGAGGAGCTTACGATGTGGCTCAACTCAGGAAATCAGAGCAGCAATCCTCTTGGATCGAATATACAGATCCTCGAGGCTACCAACGCTGGATCGAAATGAAACTTCCGCATTTTGACCCGACCCAAGAGCCAATTGTGGAGATATATCCAGGAAAACACCAACAAAGGCAGCTACGAGAGCCGAAATCTCCGTCATTGCATTCTTCTTCGCCAAAGCCGCGGACAATGGCTGATCAAATCGCTTCATCGAACATGACGGCACCAGTCGCGTCTGTCCAACAAATCGATGCTGCTCCCAACACGACAGCGGGGGGTATAACAACAGCAGATATTCATCCTCCAGATACCCATGAGCTCGCACTGGTTCTCATGATCTTATTTCTGGTTATTCTAACACCTCTAGCTAGAAGAGTTTGGCATTGGGCATCTCAGAGGAATTCGACAAGCAGGGAGGAAGTGGAATCAATTTTCGAGAAATTGTGTGAATCGAAGCCAAGTAAAGTGGAGGAAACATGTCAAAGGCTGGATCCGACTTTGGAGAAAGAGAAGAAGGAAGATGACAAGTTCGAGGACGGGGAGAGGTGTTCGGACTATGAAGAATATCTCACGCCGCAAGGTTCTCCTTTCATGAGCTTCGAGCCCGACTCACGGGACGAAGCATCACCCGCCTCATTCAGCGCAAGTATTTCGGCCACCTCAGCCGAGATCGATTCGACCAACACATCACCAAGCTCAACCGCTGCCAACACCTGCACCCCTCCAGCCGAAATAGGTGGCTGCGCATACATGAAGGTTGGATTCTGTCTCTTCGTTCTTTAAAGACTCTGGTTTGCAAAGGGTAGTGGAGTTTGGCGGATTCTAGCGTCTTGGGAGGAGGAAAAATTTGGAACAGCTAACTTAAGAGAAGTTGCACTGTTTTATTGAGTTTCATTATTTTATTCATCTAGTCAGTCCTGAAGCGTTCTCCAAGAGATTTGTGGCCATTTGAAGCGAGCATGTAAACAACACGGCCGTGCCAAGGCGATTGACGAAGACGTCCATCATTTCCGGAATTCGAAGCCGAGGAATTACAAGCAGTTCCACGTTGTAAGCCAATTAAGCATGGAAGATTCAATCACATGCAATGCAAGGCTGATGAAGTGAGGCTGAGCCAAATCCCGAGAATCTGAATCTCTCGTGAGATTTACGTCACCTTCCCGCCTCCGCTGAAAATCTCCGAACATGATATTTGTAAACATTTTTGAAACAGCCATTCTAGCTTTGTCTGTCATATCTCTCTTTTGAGAAGTGAACATTCCTTACCTTAAGCACTTTCCGCTTTCATGACATAGAATTCGCTTTGAAATCGAACGATCACAGTCATGAAACCCTCCCTCACACCTCTCTTCCAACACTCTCATCACCGATTTCCACCCTCACTATCAACAGAATACTCGCAAGAACCACCCTCCCACCTCACCACTCCCGAAACACCATCCTCTACCGCCTATCCATCGTCTAATCTCTCCTCCACATTCCAAATCCCGCCCTCCCCGAAATCAAAACGCCACTCCATATCCAAATCTAAATCCAGATTCAACCCATCTAATTACATCCACACCCACACCAACTACCAAAAGCCATCCACAACCTCAAAATCCACAAACTACAAGAGCCACAATTGTCTCACCCTCCCCCTATTCCCCCTAAACCTAAACCTAAACCCCTTCCGCATCCACTCCACCACCCGCCCAAAACCCACCTGGTCCTCCACACAATGCCAAACCTGGCTCACAGCCATCCTGATCGATCATTGTGGAAGAGATAAAGAGAGTGCGAGGAGGACGGCGCAGATGGTGTTTCAAGAGGGTGGGTATGCGGCTGGACCAGGGTTGTTGCTGATGAGTAGGGAGACGTGGGGGAGGTGGTTGGGGAGGGGGGATGGGGATGTTGTTTGGGGGGTTTTGGAGGGGTGGAGGGGGAGGGGGAGGGCGTGACCGAAGGGGAGCGGACTGGAAGGGGGATGCTGAGACGTAGTGCTGGAGGAGGGATCTGGGAACGGGATTTGGCTCATGGTATGAAATTGGGAGTGAGGAAATAAGAGCGGAGTGAGGCGATGAACAAAGAAGATGTATTCGTAGGATATTGAGTGAGTGAGTGACATGCTCCGGTATGATGGTTGAATCAAGGGAGCATGATATTGAGATGGTAGAGGGATCCCCGACGTTGTGCTGTAGCAGCTGTCGAGGGTTCGGTATGGGAATTACTTTGCTCAGACTAGAAAGAGATAGTTGCCCGCTATACCAAAGTCAGAAAGCGGATATCAATCTAAATTGGTGGAGAAAGATCCACACCAGGCTCAAAATTCCATAGCGATTATTCTGTCTATGATTCTCCCCCGCTCTAATCCTTTCCCCAGTCAACACCCCGACTTTCAGAAAGCTCCTCACTTTCCTCAGGCGTGGTTTTTTTCATGTCAGGTAGAAGCAAGAGAAATAAGACTAGGGGTGTCGTCATGTCAGCTTCGAGATCCATAAACTCGCCATAAAGTCGCCTTCCAATGCTCATTATCTGAGGAAAGAACTTACCACCAACTGTAAAATTCGAAGCACCCCATATATACGCAACCTTTGGTCCCCAACTCAGTTCTCCCGTATTGATAAAGTATGGCATTGTGAACGCAATGAGCCCTGTACTCGTCAGAGCTTATTTACTTCCAGTCCATCTTCCCCTATAAAATGTGATTGCAAGTATAAAATATCGGTTGCGGTGAACTTACAAGCAGTAACATAATTCACACCTGTACCCAATTCTACAGCCTCACCTTGATACTGCGTATCTACCATCTCACAAGCCAATCTCGCCGCAAGTGAAGCAGAGAAAGCAAAATATGCGAATCCATGCATTAGCACACATATCAATATAATTATCCCAGCGCATTTCGAATCTGAGATCACGCTGGAAGTGAGTCCTATTCCAAGCATACAAGCTGCTTGCACCAAATACCCAAAAATCATCACTCTCCTCCTGTTCCGCATTCCCATCTTGACAGATAGGTACATTCCTAGCACAGTGCCGAGGAGATTCGCGAAATTACTGTAGATGGAAGCGTGGAAAGGGTGTGGTACACCGCTGAGTTGGAAGAATACTGTGCCGTAGGAGAGCATGAGCCAGATACCGGAGGATGAATTTGTTGAGAGGAGGGCGAGGCAGAGGAGGGTGCGGAGGCGGTTGGTGGGGTTGAAGAGTGTAAGATATTTTTTGAGATGGGATTGCTTGGGTTTGCTTTTGCTTTTGCTGCTGCGCTGGGAGTCGATGCTGTTTTGGATTTCTAGGAGCTCTTTCTCGATCACATCGATATTGACTGGTTGAGACGTGTGCTGTGCATGTCCGCGAAGAATTGATAGGGAAATCCTCGCTACATCGCCCCTACCATGAGCCAGTAGCCAGGGAGGAGACTCCGGTATAAATGCAACCAACACGAGAAGTAGAGATGGAATGGTGATATGGCATGTAAGCGGAACCTTAAAAGCCCAACTGGTTCCCAAACCCTGCGTGAAGTTGTTCGTCACTGCACCAAGCACGCCTCCTGCATAGAACCATACTGCAAATAGCGACGTCACTTTCTCTCTCAGATGCGCAGGTGCACTTTCAGCTGTATATGGATTCGCAAAACCCATGAGCAGCCCATTCGAAAGCCCAATTATGATTCTCCTCGCATACAACCCTCCCACCGCTGAATGCTGGAATTGGAGTCCTGACCCGATGACAGATACCACGCACGCAAGCCAGAGACCATGTCGACAAGAGAGGTAGTGGCGTAAAGGGTGGGAGAGTAGGATTCCGAGGATGGTTCCGAAATTTACGAACGAGGCGGCGAGTTGTTGTGGGATGAGTCCCATGTTCCAACCTGTTGGGGTGGAGGGTTCGAGGTGCCCGTAGGTGGACAGGAAGCCGGTCATGGCTTGGAAGCCGGAGATGGAGACTGTGCTGAAGCCGACTTGGCAGTTGGCGAGGGAGGGGACGAGGTAGGAGAGGATTGTGCGGAGTTTTGGGGTCGTGGGTTTGTCTGTGTCTGTTGACATGATTGACGGTTGGGGGATTATGCTATGTTTTGGAGTGGGGTGAAGAGCATGTTCTGATGTTCAGAGAGATTGGTTTGGTAAAGGATATTACATTTTTGATGATATAATTTGCTTTTACACCGCTCGTATTCGGCTTCAAGTCGTCCTGTCTCACCTTCGGCGTCATGAGTGGTACATGTACAAACAGTGCTCGAGGGCCCTGCCGCATGGTGAATTGCTTGTGAGATAAGTGGATATCTGACAGCATTGTAACTCGTCGGACCGGCTATTTGCAGTAGTTACCACATGTGAGTGGGAGCATGAAAATCGGAGAGGTAAAGAACTGACACGCTACATGCCTCTAAGCATGTAGTCATGATTGGAACGAGCGAGCGAAGTCACAAAACGTCTGATGCAGTGACTTCATGATCGTAAAAGGCAGCTTTGCACATACGTGGGTGCGATGTAGACTTCACATGCAAACCTTCCACTTCCAGGAGATACCTAGATCGGAGCATCCTCGTGAAAGTCCATGACCTGGCTCACGTGCATCACATAGCCTGCATAGTTATTCTGTGGGAGCAATGGAACACAGAAGCAGATGGGGATATCAATATGCACGACTTTCACACAGCAGCAAGAAGAATAATTGTGAGATGCATGATGAAAGCTGAAGCTGAATAAGGATGCATCGTACACTTGTATGTTCTTGAAAAGAGGCCATATGACGTGGCAAAGAACGATTTCAGGATCTATGATATTTTGATGATTCGTGAGAGATATATAGGTAGATGTGAGAACTCGCGTAGAACAGGAAGTTGGTGGAGTAGTTTGCCACTCATTTGGTTGTGTGTGAACAACAAAAACCGTCCTGCCCCGAAGAATGAAATGTGAGTAGAGTGAAGAGAGCAACATTTCAATCACTAGCTACTGTGTCTATCCACAACTAATTGAGACGATCGTCGGCTTCAAGATTAGAGCCAATATTACATTGTGGCGGTCACGAAGTTCAGGCGCTTGCTGGTTGAAGACCACGTGTAAAGACTGCCACATTCCCAAATCTGGGGGAAAATTAACCTTTATATGCACCTTGCGACGTGCAACAAAATTTGTTTCAAAAACCATCATGTCGTCATTTCGAGTCACGAATGTGGAGTCGAGCTCAAAAGTGAGTCGGTGGTGACGAGGAGGCAGGACCTAGATGTGGCAGTGCACGCTAGTACAGGCTAGACCGCTGCTGCTCAGCTCAACAAGCCACAAGTCTCAGCCACATGGTGATCAGATTAGATGGTCTCTTGGCGCGGTGCCGAATTCCGATGCCTGTGCATCTTGACCAGGAGGATGGCGAGGATGATGAACAGATGCAGGTTTGATCGAGATAAGGAAGAATCAGAAGACACAGCTTGTATTGGATGAGATGATTGAGTAGGAGTCGATGATGTAATGAATTAGTCTCTCCTACTACCATCATTCTACAAAGGCAGAGAAACATGAGGTCGACACAGGCTGGCAGGCGTCCCAGTGGCAGACACGCAGGTCTTCAGGATGCATGGCAGAATAGGATGACCCTCCGAAATTCGATAGGGAGAAGTGGATAGATGCACCCTAAATATAACTGATTGGTGGGAAGATCAATTTCTGGGCGGAAACTTGATTTCGCAGGGCTTGGCGTGGAGAAGGGAAATTGGATAGGACGACAGCCCTAGGAAGTCTGAGAGTTTAGATGTTGCTTTTGCTTCAAGAGCTGAGATGTCCCTTCTGTCGTTGTAGAGAAGTGGGACCCTTTGAGTTTACGACAACAAGATCACTTCTTCCGAGAACTTTTACCTACCTACTTCGTTTTCTTCTCCCAGGCTGACATCATTGAATTATTGCCGACCGACTGCAAGCTCACGAAGTACTTCATACTTCAACAACACCACCAACTGCCGCGCACCACCACAACTCTTAGAATTCACACTAAACAAACTGATCGCTTTCAAGACACCGGTTTACGGACCCTTCTTCCTTTCTAGGGTACGGCATACCGATCGTTCGATTGAACTTCAACTATGCGTGAGTGCTCTCTTTCATTACTGTCATCTTGGCACCTCTTCCCTGGATTCCCTTGCTCATCTCTGGACCGACCTGCTTGGATCCCCTTCTCCGGCACAAGAGGCTATGGATACCACTCGACTCGTGCGCATTGCTGCGAAACAACGACCTTCGAACCAGTGGCCCGAACATAAACTTGCGAATATCATGTCAAAACAAGACATCTCGGCGCAAAACAAACAAGAATCCCAAGATATCATAAGCCTTCACAAGCCAGCGAAGCTTCGCACCCGTTTTGTCTGGGCTTGCTTGGACATCTGAATCTGGTCAGCATCGCGTTCGACGCGTACGAATCATGATCGGCTGGAATACGGCAACCGGAGTAGATGCTCGAATCAGAATTGGGGACTCTCGATATTCCCCACCACGCGGCTCTTGGCATGCATGAGTCCCCTGCCTTGCCTTTGCCTTACCGTCACGTCAGCTGTGGATCTCTGTACAGTGCTTGTGGCTGTGGACGAATAAAGAGACGCCAACTCCGCCTCTTCGCCTTGTCCACTCCTCCTCTGGCCTTCCAACTCTTTTGTTCCCCCCACTCTCCTCCACCACCTGCACTGCACCACTGCACCACTGCACCACTGCACCCACTCGAACTCGCCTGGGTCCTATTTCAACGTCCTGTCTCTTGTCCCCCCTTCGACTCCGACTTCTATTTCTTCTTCCTATTCTACTCCCATCCTCTCGCCCTCTCTCCATACCGACAACCTTCCACCAAAAATTTCACTACTTACCACGCCCTCCACATCGATGAAGAAAACTTCGCCTGACTCTAAATCATCTGCAGATCGCGTTCGCTCTTGGGCAAGAACCAAAGCGCATGGCACCTCTCCACTCTCCAAATCGAGCCGACAGACTCTACCCCTAAACAATCCATCTGCCACTCCTCAACAGACAAGAACCAGCTCCAGTCTTCAAAATGACACCACCAACATCCCTCCCTTCCCCTCTACAGATGTCAACGGCCTCGCGCGCCAGTCTTCAAAGCCCACGGCGAATAACACCGTTGACAATACCACGTCCGATATCCCGCCACCAGCTCCACCTCCGCAAGTTGATGGGGAGGGGACTGTCATAAACAACGATGAGAAGCCTGCGAAGAAAAATGTTGCTATGCGATTTTGGCTCACTGCCAAATCCATCCTTTTGTCCAGCTACATTAACTTGCTGCTCGTTTTTGTACCAATTGGTATCGCGGCAAAGGCTGCTAAACTCAGCCCAGGTATCATCTTCGGAATGAATGCTATTGCTATCGTACCTCTAGCAGGTCTACTCAGTCATGCTACCGAAAGTGTGGCCAAGAGAATGGGAGATACAATCGGTGCACTAATGAATGTTACATTTGGTAATGCAGTTGAGCTGATCATCTTGTAAGTTGTGTCGCGTCCTCGACACGAGCCCAGCTAACCATACCAGCATGTATGTCTACCTCACAAGAGATCAAGATGAGAAAGAGAGAGAAGCCCTCTTAAAGGCATTATCAAATCAATCGAGTCCCATATCATTCGGTCTTTCCTTTGTTCCCCATGCTTGTTCGTGACCCCTTTGAAAGACCTATGCTCACTTCAAATCTTCCCCTTTACAGTATTGCTCTCGCAAAGGTTGGTCTCCATACTTCTGGTCATTGGATTTTGCTGATGTTCCTTAGAATGAAATCCGTATCGTCCAAGCCTCATTGCTCGGCTCCATTCTTGCAAACCTGCTCTTGATTCTAGGAATGTGTTTCTTGATTGGTGGACTTCGCTTCCGTGAACAGGTATGTCGCGCCAGACTGTGAAGCGAACTCTACTGACAATCATAGATTTACAACAGCACTGTCACGCAGATGAGCGCATGTCTACTCAGTTTGAGTGTCATGAGTTTGTTGCTACCAGTATGTCTGCCGTCCATTATCCTCGCTCATAGCTAACATAATAGACCGCATTCCATGCCTCGTTTGCAGATGCAGAAAAGGAGAAAGCAAATTCTGCCGTTTTGAAAGTTAGCCGCGGTACTAGCGTGGTATGTGTTTCGGTTCCTCCAAGACATCTTCTCTGACCATTTAGATCCTCCTCTTCGTCTACATCCTGTACCTACTCTTTCAACTGAAGTCCCATGCATACATGTATGAGAGTACACCTCAACACATCATCGACGAGGAACTAGCTCCTGGACCTGTCGCCCAATGGATGGAAACTTCCTCGGACGACTCATCTTCATCCTCCAGCTCCGACTCTGAGCACTCCAGTGGGTCCAACACCACCGCCAAGCGATTTAAGAGAGTCATGAGAGGCGGTAAACGCCGCCGCAAGTCTAGTTCTGGATCCAAGGACACCAACGAGAAGATTCAACCAAGCCGAACCCCTTCCTTTGGTGCTGGCTCGGTCTCTCCTGTCAATACCGATCAATTCGATGAACAAATGGGTCATCGTCTTGGTGCAATCGATTTCGGCGAGGAAGGTGATGATGAAAATCACAACCAGCGCAGCCGAAAGAACTCGATCAGTCGCAAGGCAAAGAAGGAAATGAAACGGGAACAAAAGCGGGAAAAGAAGAACCGCAAGGCTGCTCGAAGAAATGGAGACGACACACTCGCCGAAGGACCTGAGATGAACGAGAAAGCTACCGAAGCTGATGCACCTCGTCGCGTTGACTTCGCTGTGGAGCCTCAGCCAGAACCGCAAGCAGAGCACACCGATTCTTCCTCAAAGCGTCCATTCAATATTCGAAACATGACCAGCATTCGTCCTCAAATGCCAAAGACGTTCTCCCAGAATGTCTTCATGCAACCATCGCCAACTCTCAACCCAGCTCCCGCTGGTCCTATTCCAAGAGTTCGTTATGGAATTCGTCGCACCAATTCACTTCCGGATCGTCTTAACCAGACGGTGTCTGGTACTGCAACCCCTCAGGCTCGCATCACACCAACTCGTGTTAGCAGTCTCGCCATCGCCGCCAACAAGTCTGAAGACCATGACGATGAGAATATCTCTCGTACTACCGCCATGATGCTCTTGCTCATATCTACTGGTCTCGTTGCTCTCTGTGCCGAATTCATGGTTGACAGTATCAATGCTGTTGTTGCCGGCAACTCTGGTGTTAGCGAAGCCTTCATCGGTCTAATCATCTTGCCAATCGTTGGAAACGCTGCCGAACACGTCACAGCAGTTACGGTAGCCCACAAGAACAAGATGGATCTCGCCATTGGTGTTGCCGTCGGTTCCTCTATCCAAATTGGTATGCCCCCCTTCCCTCCTGATACATACAACCAAAAACTAACTCCCCCACCAGCCCTCTTTGTCACCCCCTTCGTCGTCCTTCTCGGCTGGGCAATGGACAAGAACATGTCATTGTACTTTACGCTCTTCGAAACAGTATCCCTCTTCGTCTCAGCATTCATCGTCAATTTCCTCGTCCTTGATGGTCGCTCAAATTACCTCGAAGGTGCACTCCTCTGTGCGGCGTACGTCATCATCGCTGTTGCTGCTTTCTTCTATCCGAATGCGGATGAGCAGAGTAGTCTTGGTGGTGCGGATGTTGTTGCGAAGATGGTAAGGAGTTTGACGGGGATGTGAGAGGTGGAAATTGAGTACCGCGGAAAAGAGGGCTGCAATGGGTGTAAGGAGTGGTGGAAGCTGGGATGGATGACTGTGCATGAGGGGTGATTTTCATTCATGTTGCGAGACTGATGCTTAGTTGAAAAGCTGGGTCTGTTTGCAATCTTTTTGAAGTGGACTGCGGTCGGGGCGTGGATGGCTTCTGTCGATCTCTCGCTCTGTCCTTCTTTTTCATTTTCCCATCCAAATTGATAGCTTTGCCTTGTTTGCTAGAACAATACAGATCTTTTATACGCTTCATACTCATCTGCTCACTTCGTTCCCGGCAAAACTTTATCTGGGCATCGTACATTGTAGTCGCAATTCATATTCCCGTTACCGCCTAAATAATAAGCTGATACAAGCCCGCATATTCGGCACTTTCGGGGGACGTTGTGCCAGTTGCGAAATGAGTAAGTCTATGTCGCTAGCCTCGTATAAGACATGTATATAGTCGCAGTTGGCGAGTTGAAAATCTCATAGACGTGGAGGCACTGGAAGCTGATATCGAGGTGTAGAGTTCTTGTACATAAGATAAGGCTAAAAAGCTATAAATCTCTAGGTGAGTCAAGTCGGTGAAGTTTTCTTTGACATGTTTGAGGTCTGGGTCTCAAGCCAGGGCCATACGCGCGAGCGATAACCAAAATATCTCTTTCTGACATGATGCTATTGATCTTCACTTCTCCGTCTTCTCAACAACAAAACGAAGAAGGTAAAGCTAGGCGAACAGCTCAAGTTTGTAAGTTAATCTACACTGAATAGTAGACAGATGGAGACAGTAGCACTGGCACAGAAGACCACTTGCTAGTGTCGAAATCAAAGCGAATGAAAATAAAGCAGTGTATTATTCCACGTCCAAGCCTCCACCGCCGCCAACACCAGGGTCGGTTGATATGGGACCCACATCAAAGTGCGTTGCATGTTCAAGCTCTTTTCCGATCAGTGTGTACTCAAATGCTCCAGCGTAAGGCTGGCATTTGCAAAATCCGGGCCTCAGCCACCGACTTTCATACTTCGGATGCGACACGTACCCATTGCTGACGCCCATTCTGTACTTGCCACAGACCCTGTGAACGGGTTCAACGACTTGCTCGCTGAAAGTCTGGTAGTTGCTATCTAATTCCTCCCAGATTGGGTTGAAGAGCTCCATGGATTGTGGGGTGGCACCGACCACCGCGAACCAGCGCTCGACCCACCAGGGCATGTAACCGGCGTGTTCCCAGTCAATAATTGCCTCGATCTTATCGTCTTTGACTATAATGTTGGTAAGATTGAGGTCGGTGTGCGTCAGTACGTACGGCTCGGATCGTGGGAAATTGTTCTTCAGTTCTTGTAACTTTTCTTCGATCACAGCGGGGTCCTTTTCGCGGTGTGCTCGCGCGAGCCCTTGGCGAAGCTCGCTCGAAATGTTCTCAAACCATTCGTCGTTTGTACGGCCCATCTTGTGGCACGTTGGTTGACGGCGGCGAAGGCAATACCCGATTGTTCCGTCATCCATGAGGTCGCCGTTGACTTTAGCACATACCGGCGACGTGAAGCTTCTCATTTGCTTCAGAATGTCTCGCATCTGGACCTGGTAGCTGGCCTTCTGATCTACCGAAAGACTATCCCAAACGGTATCCAGCCCGACGCCTTGAGCCCAAGACATCAGGGTGAGGGACACCTTGTCAGTTGGCTCGCTCAATAGCCTCATTTCTTTGAGAATCGGGATGTTGTGACCAGACTGATGGCACAGGAATTCTTGCGTCATGAAGTCGTTGCCTAGCGAACCATCATTCGGCTGATCCCGAATCATCCAGTTCGACCCAATCTGCCATATCCCGACATTGAAGCTCGCATGTACCACCCTGATCCGTGATCCGTACGAAGCGCTAAGCTCATGTTTGACTTTCCAGCCACAGTTCCAGCACAGTTCCTTTTCGTCCTCCCCATCTGCGCGCCGGTAGAGGAGCGTCTTGAGCTTCTCCCGACTGGCAAAAAGCTTGTCTATCTCGCTCTGGCTTAGTCCAGGCAGTCCGTCTTCCATCAATACAAGGTCTGGATAAAGCTTCTCTGGGTGAGTATAATCCTCATAATCAAGGGAAGTCATGCTTGCACTTGATTTCTGTTTTCTTTCTCCTTTCCCAGAGACTGGCTGGACGACCCCTCAGGGCGTAGCTGATTTATTTGTAGTCAAAGAACCTATCAATGCACTTGCATCAGGAGATAATGGTTTCCGCTGGATATTGTGGGGTCCATGGACAGTCTATGCAAACGGCTATCACCTATGGCGTCCCTCACATTCCAAAAGACGGCCATCAATGCCATGCTGCAATTAAGACAAAGGATCCTGCCATCCTGCTAAGATGGGAGAGGAAGCAGCGGCTGAAAGAAACGGACCTTGAGAATATTACGATCCGCAGCTGTTTGCATCGCAATGGTAGCTTGCGCGAGAATACCTGGAAAGCTTCAACTCCAACCGCAAGTGGCTAGAATGTCTTGACCAGCCTTGTACTTATTGACCGAAAACAAACAGACAATGGAAAGAGAACTTTGTTGGTGACGTCTCATCACTTGGAATTTCGCGAACAAAGGATCAGTTGAATCTATCAATCCTGCTGGGCGGGCCACCTGCCACACCAATCTCGGCATTTCTACGTTCGCCAGAATGCAGACAAGGTTGTAGGCATGTCCTGGCAAGCTCGGAATATTTCCACAGTAAGCTTTAACAGTCGAGAAGAGTACAAAATCGCCGGAAACATATAATGGCGAAACTTCCCAGCATATGGCATTTCGGAGAACAACAACCTTTTGGCCGATATCTCGCTCGGTACTAAATCTCCAGCACATCTCAAAATCACAGTTCCCGAATCACAAGAAGCCGCAATGCTGAGACACACGGCCATCTCCATCACACCGAGATGCTGGTTCTGTGGTTTGAACTATCCGTCCTACGCAACGGAGTGCGGAGGATGTAATGGCGTCACCATACCCACACTTTGGAAATGCCAAAAGATTCAATGGACCGTCTTCACGTTCGATCACGGAGAGCCAGGTTTGAATAGAAACTCCCTTGACTACCTGGAGGAGGCACTAGAGATTTTGAACGAGATGGATCACGTCGTCATTCGGATCGTGTTTGGAAACATGAAGCTACTGCTACGCAGGCACGCACATGGCGAGGAGACAGTCTTGTCTATGGATGTTCGAGCTGTTCCGAGCGGCTCATTCTCGAGGTATTGCTGAGATCACAATAATGGCGCAGTAGAACGTCAGGAGCGAGCAGTAGTAGTACAAGAGTTTACGAAAATGATACCCCATCGTTGGTAGCCTATCCCAAACTAGGAATCTGCGAATTTACTCCGAGCAGTCCTCTACGGCGATGATCCAGCTTCTTGTCAACATGTAAAAGGCCAGGTATTCATGTCAGGCTTAAGTAAAGTACTCGGGTAGCAAAGGAAAGGGTAAATTACTAACAAAGATCGACAAAATAACAGTGCTGTATATCAAGATTCGTCAGAATCTTCCCAGGCTATTGCAAATCTATCCCTCGAGAGAAATCAGCTGGCATAGCCACAGTCAGGATTTTTTGAGTACGATTCAGTACAGATGTTATATATAGCAGATCTATTCCATCCAACGGACGGCCTGGCTAATTTAATTCAACGCTACAGGATGGATCTCCCCACACCCGTCTCGTATCATCTCTTCACCTCCAATGTGATTTGGGATTTTCCATACACGTGTCGGCGTTGAAGGCCAGCGAAGTCCACAATCTCTCACGCAATGCCTTTCATCAGAGCAGCCCCTCTCCATCACAACAGGTTAAGCTGCTCGCACACCAGCCGCTCCCTCGCCATCTTCCAGATTACCACTCGCTTTATTCGTGGCGTCCAGCCTGTCCAAGTCCCTCACCCAAAACCACCGTATCGCAAGGACAGTCATAAAAGCACAAACCCCAGACCCAGCAGTGACATAGTTACCCATCACGATGTAGGGTTGTTTGTTGGCTGGGAAGGTGAAGATCGGGATCCAGGCCTTGTTCTCAGTTAGCGTTCGATAAAATTTTCAGAGGGAGGTATAAGGTGCAAAATAAAGCACGTACACAAATGAACATGCCATGTAGTGTGCCATCTTTTGATATCCTTCCATTTTAAAAATCCTGTAAGTCGCTTCGAATCCGTTGGTGGGATTCTGGCACGGGCTAGCTCGACTTCTTTTTGAGTGAATGTCCTAGAAAAAGTCAGGTTTTCGAGGATTCGATCCACGTAATCCCAGGAAATCATGATTGGTGACACACACCAGTTAGCCTTTGCCCTTGACGGCAACTGTGGCATCGCAATGGCAGTCCAGACAGCACAGGGGAAAGCTATGCAGCCACAGACTCTGTACTTCTGTCAGTTGCGTTCCTACATTGATTCTTTCCAGCAAGGGGTAAGGGCAAAAGAACCTACAAGTACATCCATCTCCAACCCGCAAGACTCTGTACTCCATCTAGTCCAGCATAAACAGCTGCCATTAAGAAGCCGGAGAACAATGGTCCAACAGCAGTAAAGACTTGGATGATGGCGTTTCTCCTGGCAAGCTCGTGCGGCTTGTAATAGCTCGATGCAACATACATCACTGCTGGAAAATGGCCGGCTTCGAAGAGACCAACGCTGCCGATTGGTAGTCTGCTGTTTTAGACACCTAGGAAATGAGGGGTTAGGAGGAGGACGTCATACAAGAATCGAAAGACATATAGCTGCGTCGTGTTATGTAGCCCGCATAAGGAAACGTGAACACAGTCCCTGATAGTTCCAGAAAAGCAATATAAAGAGGGACGTTGACGCGTGTTAGGATCAGATTGGAAGGCACTTGACCGATTACGTAGGCGGCACTCCAAACCGCGTTTGGCATAATTAAGCTTTTTTCCGTAAAGTGAAAGATCCTCTTTCATACCGCTGTCTGTGGTGAACGACTTGTCAGTCCGAGCTGCATACCACGAGTGTTCGAATAGTATCGTGCTATATGGAACTCACTGAATGCATTGGTGATGTTGACCTGATCTAAATATCGACACATGACACCAAGTGCTGATGCCGAAGTAAGTGTCAAATAAAGCTTAGTAAGGAAACGAGCTTCATTCTTGGGGACATCAAGCGCTGTGAGTGTCAGCGAGATCTTGGCTGCATGTTTATTCAACGGAATATTACTTGACCAGAAATAAGATTTCCATGTTCTCTTCGACTCGGTATATCCAGAGTTCTCGTTGTCGCTAAAGTCTAACTTCACGACGATGGCCTCCGACGCTTCTGTGGCGAAGGCGTTACTGATGGCTTTCTCTTTAAGATATGCCATGGTGGTCGAATTTTATTGGCAATCAGAGTAATTCAGTTGAATTCCTGAGAATTAACTTAAAGTTTCTACCTTTCTTATATGAGTTCGAGCATGGAAATTCTCGATGTCGCCTTCTGCCCCTCTATCATCGACATAGTAAAAGTGGTATAGCTTTACAGTCTCGAGCTCTGTCAGACCAATGAACATTAGAATGATCCGAAGATAAAGAATGCCGGCCATGTGTGGCTTTTGATGGGTTCGGCTAGAGTTTGATTGATGTGGAAACATGGAGGATGAGGGGACAGGTGCGTACGATTGCGTGCTCGCTTAGACGGGTTCCTTGTCAACAACCACTAGACACAATGCAAAAACACCATAATTTCAAGAGCCCTTTTCCTGTTGGTCTTACTGAGTCATGTTCCAGAATATTAATTATCAGATAAAGCTTACTAACAGTTGATCATGTTGAATTTTTGCCCAAGGGGAAGAATTGGAAAGTAGTGAGTGTCGCCTTAAACGTGGGACTGAGACCCGTACAATACACATTGATGCTGACTCGAGCAGAATTGTCACATTACTAATGGTCGAGTTTCACCTCTTGTAGTACGGCCAGAAGTCTCATCCACATGGCCGTACTCTCTGGATCTGCTGTCCCCATCGTCAAAGTTGTTCGATTCCCGATAACAATTACCCCTGTTTTCGCCCGTGTCAACGCAACATTCATTCTCCTGAGGTCTTTCAAGAAACCGATCTCTCCTCTCATATTACACCGAACAGTGACGAACATCACAATATCCGCCTCGCGACCCTGGAATCCATCGATGCTGGAAACTTCCACATTGCTGAATTGAGATAAGCCGCTTTTCAAAAGCTCGGCCATGCGACTGTAAGGCGTCAAAACAGCGATGATGGGGAGTTTTGTTGAGTCATCCTCAGCGTCTTTTCGATTCATTTCCGTCGCTACCTGGGAACACAGAAGCTTACAGACTTCATGACAATATGCTGCTTGACCGGGGTTGCATTTCGACTTTTGGCCTAGGTCTTCGGGGGTCGAACACTCCATGAAAATCATCCTTTGTAAAGTGTCACCACGCGTTGGCCACGGAAACAAGGATTCCGGTATTGGTCTGGCTGTTGCTGGAATGCCAGTCAATAGTTTGCTTTCGTAGAACTCGGTAGAGCTGAATCGGCAGATATCTTCATGCATGCGATATTGAGTGTCAAGCATTACTCTGCGAATCCCACCAGAATATTTGTATAGCCTCTCGAAAAGGGAAACGTCGAACTGGGTCAGAACAGCATGTGGGCGCACAGTCGCGCCCAGCTGCACATGGTCGCCCACTAGAATCGCCTTTCGGCAGCCTTTGACCAGAGAAACTAGAGATGCTGGCTCTGTCTGTTGTGAAGCTTCGTCGATGATGACCGTGTCAAATACTTGGGTTCGAAGAAGCCCCAATCCTGCTCCAATACAGGTAGTGAATATAAGCCGACATTTCTTTATTTGATCGCGCGCTTTGTTCATGGCAGAATAGTTGCTGTAGACTTCTTTCCCAAGCATTGCATCGCAAGTATATTTCCTGAGGTCATCTGCCACTTTCCGTACCTGTGGAGCATAGTTGGCAAAATTTACAGTGTCTTAACAGAATGATATTAAACTTACATTGGTTGATACGCGCAGCGGCTTGAAGTCCAAGTCTTGTATCTCCGCCATGTACCTTCTCATCAAGTTGTCTACTGCATTGTGGGTAGGCGCAGTGACCAGAATTCTTCCAGTCTCCTTTAGCGTTTGCAGTTGCTGGATGATGCGAACAATCGTGTAAGTCTTCCCAGTCCCTGGCGGTCCCCACAGACACGTCACCGGATTGGCAACAGCTGCAACAAGTGCTGCATTCTGACTGCGGTTCAGTTCTTTGCTATGAAGGAGTTCTGTCGTGCGACTCGACCGCGATGTCTCTTCGACGCTGCCTTCATCAACTAGGACTCGTGAGATCGGACAGCATTCCTCAGAACGAGTGGCTAAAGTATGAATAGCGTCTAACATGGCCTTCGAAGTCACGTAAGATCCACAATTTAGAAGCTCCCACGAACAGGTCTCGAGGTAAGGAGGTGGTGGATGAAAACAGCGGAACGAAGCGTAACCAGGCTCACAAGCTTCAACCAGAGCATCTATTGAGTACGGCTTCGCGGTGCCAGAATTTGCAGGAGCTCCCAGAACCGTTAATCGTACATGATCTGACGTTTGCAAGGAGCTTGCGGGTGCATCAATCCTTAGTCGAGTGTCAACTATCCAGAATCCGGTCGAATTTCGGGACCCCAGTGTCAGACTCAGCAGGTCTTTTCGGGGTGATTTAGCTTCAGTGGCTTCTGAGATATGCTCAATGGCAATCCCAATCAAATCGCGAACAAAGTTCCTGTTAGCTGGCACATCGCCTTGGAGAAGGTCACCAGCAAAAGGCTCCAGACATTCCAAAAGCAAGTCCAAAGCCAGGTCCGGAGATCTGATTGTGAGGGATATGAGCTCCACCAACTCCACGAACTGCGTATGAGACACCCTTTTGACCTGTGATAGCACCATCTTGAATGTGCGAACGACGAGCTGCTGGCACTCTCCTGCAGCTACTATATGTGCCTTCAATATCTCGACAGCTGATGACTCAAATTGTGCGCGAATCTTGGTTGTAATCGCTGATGACCAGAGAATCTCCTCACCAAACGTGACCGATAAGAGCGGGGCACTTGACAAAAAGCTCACCAGGGCAATCAAAGCATCCAGTGACTTTGACTCTTCCAAGGCGCATTCTCGGATTTGATGTAACACGTACTTATAGCATTGAAGAAGTTTCGCAGTTTCACCTCGACCCAGCAGCCAGGTGAAGAGTTCCGAGTATTGTGTGAATTCGACGCTTTTGAGAACTGACAAGGCGCTCTCCTTTGCAACCTGGACAACGTACTCCGGCTCAAAGGCCCAATCAACGCCATCGAGGGTAGGCAAAATATACTCCTTAGCTTCCCTTTCGAAGAGCGGGATCACCTTCTGAGTATCGACGAATTGAAGCCAAAGATCTAGATTTTGCATTGACTTCACATCCCTGTTGCTGATGACATAGATTTCCTGAAAACTGATCAATATGTGCTGGAGTCTGCCTTGAATGTGTACCTACAGCGCCCAGGATCCCCCGTCTATTTACTCGACCAATGTGCTTCTGGAGGCCTCTGCTGAACTTATCCAATGCGACACTGGCTCTGCAGTCGAAGTTGATGCCCGCATCAAGAGTAGTTTGTCGGATCTTTCTTCTGGCATACTCTGTCTCCGCGCTTCGATATGAACTGTCGTCGGATGTAGAATTGGCCAGATGTATCCAGGTATTTCCTCGAACCCTTTGAAACAGCTGGAAAACATTTCGATCGCAGTATAAGCGATAGTCTTTCTTTGTTGGAAGTGATAATCGCTGTGACGTCTCGGGACCTTGGGAATGTGGGAATGCGAATAGACGGACACGCTCGTCAACCAGGCCTTCCTGGCCTCGCTCTATCTTTTGCGGGACGTAAATGCCTAGAGTGAGCCGTTCGTCGACACGGACCAGGATGAATTTACGATGGAAAAGTTCCAAACTCCTAGCTGTTGTCTCCAGGAATAGAGCAAGCCGATCCGTGGAAGAGTTGTAAATGCATTTCCAATGCAAACCCGGGTAATGAAGCTTGAAGGGTTGTAACTCTTGGGGCTGGACTAGGTACGATTGGCACAAAGAGTTCATAATCAAGCTGGAGATCTCGAACGAATGTGGAAGCTGACTCAGTATCCATGCCTTCTCAGCAGCGGTGAGGACGTTGAGGTCGAAGAAGCACAAAAAATCTGCCAAATCAGAGTCATTGACTTGGCACCATCTGTGTGTGAGCCTGAGAAGTTCATACTCGGACACTGCCATGTCATTACGACTCAACAGAAGTTCCATGGCATCAAAATTGTATCCGTCAAAGTCTAGACACGTTTTCTGTCGACAATCTATGAACTGTTTTGCGGCATCGTGCAGGATATCGAGAATGAATGGCGGAGAGTCTGGAGTTTGTGGCGGTGGACTTTCGAGATCGCTTGGGATTTTGATCCGATTTCCATCCACGCACATGGAAAAGAGTCTGTTCAATTGCTGACACTCGGGGCTCATAGGACCTTTCAACTTTGCCCAGTCAAGATACAGATTTTTCACTCGACCCAGAGAAGCGTTGGTTGATCGCGCAAAATACTCTAAACGGTCCTGATCTGAGATTGGCTTGAATGTCAGCTGCTCCTTCCCACCAGGATACTCTGCAGGGAGGGAAAGCATGCTTGGAACCAAGTCAATATCCCAGCACACGAAGACTGTCCGATCATTAGTCTGAATATATGCTGCAATATTGAGGGAGAACATACACGTGTCGCCATCCAGATCACCACCAGACAGCATGTCTGCAGCTGGCCGTCTTCCGCATGATGGAAAGACAATACAATCGACGAGATGATCTAGCTCTTCCTTGGCGACGACTTTGAATTTCTGAAGGTCACCAGGGTGCAAGCACGGATTTCTCGTCACCAGAATATCCATTCCATGTAGAGAACGAGCTTGACCATCACCGTCCTGGGTTACCTTCACGGCACATTGTCCTTCCTTCAAAACACCCCACGCATCACAGACTCCAAACAGAAGCCTAGATTTAGGCACAAGAATTCGGCATCTTTGTTCGTCCCTTTTATTGAGGGTTCTGGCGAACTCTGCGTTGAGAAGTTTTGCCACGGTAGGCTTGACTGATTCCAATGATTCCATTAAGACCTTCTCTGCCAGTTCGAAGTTGTTGGAGTATGTCAGAAAGCGAAAAGCGGCGCGAGGATCATTCAATGCACTTTCAAGATACTGAAAGTGATCTACCTGCTTTCGGAGAAACACTTCATCTCCAATGCCAAGAGCGTGAAGTAAAAGAAGAACCTCATCGTTGAGGTAACCAAATGCATATGGCTAGATTGATCAGCAAGACCCAACCGAAATGCGGGGAATATGAGCCGATACCTTAGAGTATTCTACCACTGAAAATGAGAAGTCGCTCCCACCACTGAACTTCTTCATCGAGTTTCTGAATTTCAAAACGATATCGCCTTTCATACTTGGGTCCACTTCCACGACTCCTTTGTAGCCTCGATACCTAATTTGGAATACCGAGGGTGTGTAGCGAATATTTCGAAAGCCAATTTGTAATTTTCTTGCCAGCTCACGTGCAAACCGGGGAGATATCAACCCACACCCATCCGTGAAGATAAAGTCGTTGGACTCTATATCCGTAATATCCTCACAGCGGACGGGATCGACGATTGTCGCAACCTGAGCGACGGAGAATAGAAGTCCAATCCGCTTTGCCTTCTTAGCAACGGTCTTTATTTTAGAGAAGTCGCCAAGTTCCCCAATCTTTTGGCCGATCTGCGACTTCGTGCCTGCGAACATGAAGCATGTCTTCGACTTGAGTTGACTATTGCTGTGACCATAGAAGTTGTAGTGGACTCCATTGAGAATGATTCCTGTTTGTAGACACTTGACTATATACTCTGCAGACTCTCTTGACGTCGCGGGCGCAGTTGAGAGGCTATCGCCGTCACTGTTACTTGGCTGTGATGACCGGATTCTGAGACGGAAATCACGAAATGAGACCACAAGGAATCGATCAAGCGGATCTGAGGCGATGGCACGATTGGAAGCGGAGCTCTGAAGCCTAAGCTCGATATACTGTTTGGTGCCGTTAGACACAAATGTGACGACCTTTACCAGGCCCGAAGCGTTCAGCAATGCCGGTTTGGGGAGATTTGGTACATCATATGACCAGTCTTTGTCATCTTGGGTGATGGAGGCGTGGAGAACATGGGAGAAGCCGTTGATCTTGTGACTCGCCATGATTTAATTTGAGAATGTAGAGACTGAGGTGAAAGTGAGAGATAAAAATCGTAGTCGGTGAGACCAAGTCCGAGCTGGATATTTGTTGGATACGGAAGCGAGAGTTGCACATGTGCTCGCAATCGTCTGGCGGAGGGGAACTTCGATTTTATGCAGTTGCCAATCGCACACAACAAGTCGCGTCCAGCTCAGACTGTAGCAACGGAAGGAGGCCAAGAGACAAGATGACCGAATGTAAACGTCCACCCAATATCTACATCGTCGGAGCGCAATGCACCGGCAAGACGACACTTGTCAAGGCCCTCGAAGAGCACTTGCGTGTCGAAGAAGTGCCGAGTAACGAGAGCGATGAGTCGTTATCGCGCCCAAAGATCATCACCGAAGTAGCCAGGAAGGTGCTGAAGGAATACAAGTTTACCGCCGAAGATATCACCTCTTCACCTGCAAGAGCGTTGGCTTTACAAAATCTCATACTGAAAGCCCAAGTCCAGGCTGAAGCAGCTATATCCCAGCAAGATGGATGGTTCATCTCCGACCGTTCTGGTGTGGATCCTATCGTCTACGCGAAGAGATATGTCAGCGATGCAGCAGCCAAAGATCTACTGGGGTGTCCAGAGTGGTCAATTTTGAAGGAGGAAATGGTGAAGTCGGTAGTCATTGTCTGTGAGGCTGGGGCCGAGTGGTTGAAAGATGACGGAATAAGGCTGATGCCTGAAAGCAAAGATGCTTGGGTGGGATTTCATACACTATTCTGTCAGTGTCTAGAGGACTGGAGTGTGGATTACGATGTCCTCTCATGTGAGATTACAAAGATGGAAGATAGGGTCGATTTTGTACTGGGGATCTGGGCTGCAAAGCAAAGATAGCTCAAGAGGAAGGCGTGAGTAGAGTGGGTACTAAAACCAAAGAAGGATTGCACAAGGTGCCACGAAACGATAGACATAATTGCATGCATGGTCCTGCCAGTCAATGCTCATTTACTTTGAGCCTACCTTTCCAACCGAGTATCCCAGGATCTCCTTTAGCCCCGCTTTCCTGCCGTGCTTGACTCGAATCTGAACCCAAACAGATGTTGATATGGCCATGACAACAACGACATTGAAGACAGCTATGGCAACAAAGAATTGCCAGATGTTCGGATTTGAAGGATCTCCTGATATTTGAGACACATTCATGCCGTATATACCAGTCATAATACTCACCGGCGCGAAGCTGCCAAGTGTCAGCGGGATCTGAGCCAAAGGTAGCCGAACCTACATGTAGGTTATGGCATTCGTGAGAGAGTTCCATCTCGTTTCCGAATTCCTGGTCTGAATGGCAGCCATCTTCTTCCTTATTTGCCACAGAAGATCTGTCTGCTCTACCAGGTGTTTGAAATCCTCCTCGAGATCAGCTTGGGTCTGCTTGGTGATTGACTCTTCTCGACCCGGCCATCCATAGCTGCCACCTCGCTGTACTATGGAAAGAGACTTCTTGATCTCCTCAGTATGCCCAACGCTGGTATCGGAAATGCCCTGAACACGTTGATCTTCCATTCGAATGGCAGTAATTATATCGTTCCAGCAGTAGCAGTTGAGCCGGAACAGACTAGAGACCGCATAGAAGGGGGATACGGGCACTTGTGATACATCGATGGATCGGAAGGACTTGAGGTATAGTTCTCGGAAAGTTCTAGGATCGAGCGAAGCGCTGGGTGGCAGTTTAGAGCCAAAGGGAGGAGGATCTGTGAGGATTCGAGGTGAGAGGTTGATCTTCGTGGAAGAGCTGAAGAATATGATACCTATCAACAACGATCAGCATACTGTAGAATTCCTCTAAGCGAAATACCTACCAGTCCAATTCGTGCCATTCTCCTCAGCTACATCACGTCAGCAAACATGGATCGCCGCACATCTTCCGCAAATACCTGGATGTAGACCAGCACCCTGAATCTTTCGGCATCTGTTGAGTTCGACGTGGATTCATCCAGCACTCCGAAGTCCAGGGTCAAGTAGGGGGCCCGATGTCGTTGTGACGGTGTGAAGACATGGCTGTTGCTTTTGGTGCTCCACTGGAAGAATCGTGGATCTAGTTTCAAAGCGCCTCCAAATGTCTCGATCAACGCCGACGATGGCATGCCATCATATTCCACCGCATATATTCGGACGCTAGCACCATTTCTATTGTCCGTTAAGAGAAACGCTTTCAGGTCCAGCTCATCGTGAATATCTGGCCATCGTTTCGCATCAGTCGAGCCAGTCGAGATGTCGAGCACAGATACAACCAAGCCTCGCTGTACAGTCCGGTTGCACAAGTACTTGTCCAGATCCCGCAAATTTGTCCAGCCTGCTGTAACCAGTGTACGGATATATTCGTGATACGGGTCTCGGGGAGCTGCCCAGGACTCGAGAGGGAGGTTCAATTTTCGAGCGCGTGGCGGAAAGTTTCTCTTCACCGACTCAAGGCCCGAGTTGACACGATGTTCCACGACATCGATCGTGTGACTTCGTGAAGGAGCTTGGTGGTCCTTTTCGCGAGAAGACTCGTTTTCTGGTAACGGAGAATGATGCGATGGATCTTGCGGCGATGCCATCGCTATTTTGGTTGGCCAGATGTGGTTGATGCGCCAAGGCGGGAACCAGTATTTAATGTGGTGACTTGTGGGGGCCGAAAACGCGGGGTAAAGGAGATGCATTGTTGACTCTCCTGGTAACTATAGGGCAAAGGTCAAAGGGAAGAGCCAACCGTGTGCCATTCATACAAGACGATATATCGTCCTCAAAAGAGTGTGTCACTGCAAGCTGCACTTGATTCTGCATGGCTTCAGCTTCGTGAATAATCCCCATTCGTTTACTTGTAGTGGTTATCGAAGCGAGACCCCACTGCGAGAACGATCAGAGACAGGGCACCCACTGTCACCAGTACCATCTCTTGCCTTATTATTCTATTCAGGTCTTGGAGATTGCAGATCCATTGGGTTAGGATGTAGTGGACAATAGTGTGCGTCAGACATCTTTCAGATGGTCACCTTCATAAGGTAACCACGCCGATCTCTGCTTTAGATTTAGATTGCAGTGGTGATACAGCGAGAATTGAGGATGGAAGGTTAATTCCGGAGAATGCCCCGAATGCCTCCGTTGCTTGCTAGCAACCTACCTAGCCTTTTGCATCGCTATAGCCCAGCACCAAATCATTATTTAATCAATCGAGTGTAATTGAGATTCCGTGCTGTGGAACTGTCAAGTATGGTATTGAGACGAACGGTAACATGGAGCCATTTTTGAAGCCTCGGGAAACGACACGACGCAATCACCACTCGCCTACTTATAGCGACTGCCCATACCACGACTTTCTGAGAACAGCTTCTCTTCTGTTGTGTGAATTTGAGGTTTCCGTAGCGATCCGATTCGAAACTCTACCACAACCTCTGAGAACGTTTTCCATTCAAGGTCAAGAGCCGTCTGCCATGATGCACTTCTTCAATGGATCTAGCCTTGCCGTTTTTGTTACTTTAGGCATCGTCGTGTCGCAGGCACTCAAGGATTTAGGCATACATATCTCCATACAGGTATAGTACGGCTTGCTATATGACTTGATGGGTAAGCTAAAAGCATTATAGGAAGACGCCTCTTCTCGAGGAAACATTCCGTCATTCTTTGACGTTGCTACGCCAGGCAAACATCATCATGTCTGACTATCCGCCTCCGATTTCCGCAGCGCCTTGGCTGGCTTGGGCTGATTTTATGCAGCCAAGTCTCCACAGGCTCTACCTACGTCTTCGAAAAAGAACTCCGGAAGGCCTTTTGGAGATGCCGCTTACACTGTCTCTCTGGCAGGAGGCGACAATGTTAATCACGTTTCCAGGTCCGTACCTCCATTTCTAAAGAAATGCCAATGAATCCAATTTATGTTTTGTATATTGAGATAGTCTTTTACAGCAACTCAGAATTTGACACTCTCATGAGAACACCCGACCCACTTGTCGTGATAGATTTTAGCGCCGAGTGGTGTGAACCGTGCTGGTTTATTGCTCCTAGATTTGCGGCGTAAGTTCTGTCCGATAAAATCTTGTTAATTTCAAGGGGGTCACGATCACTATTCGTTCTCCTAATGGAACATGTAAGACTGATGGTCATCTAACGAATAGGCTGTCCAACGAATTCCCTCAAGTCGTGTTTATCCACGTGGATATCGATAAGCTTTCGGGATTGCCAGATGTCCAAGACATCCGCAGCGTACCAACTTTCAGGTTTTACAAGAATCAAAACAAGATCGCAGAGCTCGCTGGGATGAATGAGAAGAGGTTGAGAGATACTGTTGTAGCCAACCTTTAAAGGCGAATTACAAATCCACCATTAGTGCCTAGGTTCAGCTAGGAATGCTGAAGAATAACTTCAAATTTGTCTTTTCGTTTACTCAGGACATCTTACAGTCTTCTGTTTAGCTTTGATAGTTCTGTGATCCCCCTAGCAAATTTGAACGACAATCCTTGACTTTTCTGTGCTTAGTGCGGAGGTTCTACTCAGAGACGAATCGCGCACGCCCCGAGTGAGAACTCTGCGTAGGATCTTTTGCAAAAAAGAAACCTAGTCAGTTCGGGATCTCAGACCGTACATTCCTTTTCAAATTTAATGAACATGTTGCAGCAGCAGGTTGTGGTCTAGACGGCATTGTGACGACTTCGTGGCTTAGATGACTCAGCGAAAACAACCGAGGAGGTTTGTTTTCCACATTTCCGACATGCTCGGACAAGTCAACAAACCTCCGACAACGACGATTTGCTTGGCGGTCAGCCTCAACATATCTACCACGTCACTACTAAATGATATTCAATCGACATTTGTCCCTGTGATTCCCCTTTTGAATATTGGGCTGTGGACTAGATTGGATTGGCTCCTGGCAAGGAATCCCCCCGACTCCGGCTTGGGATGACCCGCACGTGCAGATGACAGCCATCTTTGACTCACATTCGATCTCGTCAGCGTATATCATGCTCCAAGATATCAAGCCTGGCATATTTTTCGCACCTTTCCATTAACTGAAGCCTCATCAGTCAAGTACCTGGGAGCATTATTAAGATATTGTGAAGACGTTGAACATTACATAGCTCTTAAAGCTCGATGCAGCCGTCTGAAGCACAAGCAGCAGGCTTTAGTCCGGACCTTTCATTCTACTCCGCGCGCATCAGAGCATAAACCAAATATCGGATAATACTTGCTGAAATTGGCCTCGACAGCAATTATTTTCGCAGAGACGGTTGGGTTCGGTCATCTCACGGTGGTAGAGACAGCGCCCAACTACGTATGCATGAAGTATTTGGAAACATCCATATTTCGTATTCCACAGCCGTTTAATATCTCTTGGCTTTCTTGAAAAGTTCTTTGTTGGGAGAAATGGACCGGGGTTGTCCAGCATTCAGCTTACGGACTAGGTTTCCCGACCACACCGGAAAAGCTCATGCCTCGGCGGGTCGGCCTTTGAGGCTACTTGATACAACCCCGGTGTACGTCGCAACCTCGATATACTCCATAGATGCTGGTCAGATTTCTTCGCTATCACTTCGTCTTCTCGGTGTTGACATAAAAGTATTCTCCACCCATATTGCTCATCTCCTACGCCCCTAGCTTCTTCTGCGATGCCTCCGAAGTCCACCTCGTTTGAGCCTCGCATGGCCAGAAAACCACCATTCACAGTCCCAATCGCAGGCGCTACTTTGATCGCAGGAGAGACTGTTCCTCGACGCAATGCACGATCCCCTTCGAATCTTATTTCAAGACCGGACGAGAAAATATCAACACTGTTTGACATAATCGAGCAAAGTGCAACACGGTATCGAGATCACAAAGCACTAGGTTCGAGGAAGATCATAAAAATGCATCATGAAACTAAGAAGGTAAAAAAGCTTGTCGATGGAAGCCTTCAAGAGGTGGATAAGAAGTGGTCGTATTTTGAGCTGGGTGGGTACGAATACATGAGCTTTAGGGAGTACCACAAGCTAGTCCTCGAGATCGGATCGGGATTTCGGAAACTGGGTCTTGTATCACCAGATAGAGTTCACATGTTTGCATCGACCAGGTATGACTTTTCCGCCATGGAGCCTAGCCACTGACCTTTTCAGTGCCCACTGGCTTGCAACTGCCCATGGTGCAATTTCTCAGTCGATGCCCATCGTGACAGCCTATGACACTTTGGGAGAAGATGGACTCCGCCATTCAATGAGAGCAACTAAAGCCAAAGCAATCTTTCTCGAGCCTCACTTACTCAAAATACTCCTTCAAGTCCTCGCTGATGCTAGGAATATCGAATTCATTGTGTATAATACTAGCAGTGAGCATGCCATTCGACAAGAAGACCTTGAGACTCTGAAGTCGTCTTTTGAGAACATCAAAATAATGAGCTTCGATGACTTGCGCAAACTTGGAACTGAGAGTCCAAAAACTCCTGTACCCCCTTCACCTGATGATCTAGCCTGCATTATGTACACTTCGGGCTCGACGGGTGTGCCGAAAGGCGTTGAGCTTACACACAAGAACATTGTTGCAGCAGGTATGAATCCACGGCGGTGCCCAATATGACGGCTGACCAGATCCAGTTGCGGGGATCAACACGACCCTAGGCGACTATCTCAATCCTGGTGATGGACTTCTGGCATACCTTCCTCTCGCGCATATTTTCGAAGTTCTTTTGGAACATGTTGCATTGTATCGTGGTATTACTTTAGGCTATGGATCTCCTAGGACTTTATCAGAAGCCAATTGCAGAAATTGCTTGGGTGATATTCGAGAATTCAAGCCGACACTCCTTGTTGGTGTGCCTGCTGTGTGGGAAACTGTCAAGAAAGGTGTCATCGCGAATGTTGATCGGGGAGGTTCGATCACGAAAGCAGCTTTTTGGAGTGCGTTCAATGCGAAACGGTACGAATCCCGCATTGAATTTGTGGAGACGATACTGACTCCGTAGGGTACTCGTGTCCAGTGGACTTCCAGGAGGAAAGCTTCTCGATGCATTGGTGTTCAACAAAGTCAAAGCAGCAACTGGAGGACGACTCAGGATTTGTTTGACTTCTGCTGCACCAATTTCGAAAGAAACCCAGGAGTTTATATCTATATCTATTGCACCTCTGATAAGCGCATATGGGATGACGGAAACTGCTGGGTAGGTGTCCTCGTCTGCATGTGGTTGAGGACTAATTGTCTCTAGCATGGGTGCTGTTTGTGATATACGAACCTGGACCGTTGATGCATGTGGCGAAGTTGAATCTTCGGTTGAAGTGAAGCTTGTTGATTATCCAGATGCAGGCTATTTCTCGACCAATGTCCCGTGTCCCCAGGGTGAGGTTTGGATTCGAGGACACAGTGTGACGGCGGGATATTATGGGAGCCCAGAGGAGACAGCGGCTGCTATCACGGACGGCTGGTTCAAAACCGGAGATATAGGTGAGTGGGACCGGAACGGACATTTGAGGATCATCGACAGGAAGAAGAATCTCGTAAAGACTCTGAATGGAGAGTATATTGCCCTGGAGAAGGTATGTTTTTTCATCACAGAAGAATTTTGTTAATTGTTAGCTTGAATCACTCTACCGATCTGCAGCCGTGGTGGCAAATCTCTGCGTCTATGCCTCGACCTCCGAGACTCATCCTATCGTGCTGGTACAGCCAGCAGAGCCTGCCTTGGTCAACCTTGCAAAGTCCCTTGGTATTGAGGGCCATGGCTTGGGCGATCTGGTTTATGAAGAGAGCATCCAGCGGGAGGTCTTGCTTCAAATGCAAGCAATCGGGAGGAGGTCCGGTCTGACTGGAATTGAAATTGTTGTAGGAGTTGTTTTGGCCGATGAAGAATGGACACCTCAAAATGTAAGAATTTGCTGTAATTTTGGTGCAGAGCTGACAGTACAGAACCTGGTCACAGCAACTTTAAAGCTGAATCGGAAGGCTCTGTTCGATAAATATCAGAAGGAGATTGGGGCGGCTTACTCGAAGAGCAAAAATTGATGGAAATTTCGACTACTTTTGGCATTCTTGGGAGCGTGTCCTTTTTATTATTACTTAGGCGATATGGACTTCTCACAGCAGTGGCTTGGCGTTTGGTCTGGAGGCGAGTGCGGGTGCGTGCGGGGTAATGGGTCAGCTTACATTTTGTGGAGCCTCTCTTCCTTCATGCTCACTACCTCACCACTTTCACCGCAATCGGCTTTTTAAACTTGTGAAGCTCATCGCTATATTCAACACCCTCTGCGATACATAACTCACACAGAAGGCACCTAAGACCCACGTCCTACGCACGCAGTTCGTTCATCATGTCTGACATCCCCACATTCTACCGCATCTTCTTCCTGTACATCGATCCTCTTATCTGCCTTTCCGGAATTTACGTCCTCTTCTTCGACCATGCGACGTATCTTGCCAGTGGTGTCCCTCATGCTATCACTGTGGATGCCATAGACCCACTCACACAATACCTCCTGGCAGCACTTGGCTCGTACGCGCTCTGCATCTTTGGGATCCAGGTTCTGTTACTACGGCAATTCCCGGATATCAAGATTTGGCGGATTGTTATGTTCAGCATTCTCATGACGGACCTAGGGCTGCTGTATGGAGTGTATGCAGTTGACCCGCAGGGGTTTTGGGACATCGGGCGCTGGACCAGTGGTGATTGGACGAATAATGGTATCTTGTGTACTGTCATTGGGATCCGGAGTTGTTTTCTCTTGGGTGTATAAGGCGAGTCTGGATGGAAGAGGTGGCCACGAGATCTCGTCAATCTTCATGGACTGCAGTACCAGAGAGACGTACCACGAGATCAACCGTGTGAAGTATTCAGTTTCGAACTAGGGTGAGGAACTAGCGATCCGAGCCAGCCCCACCTGGGGAAGCGACTACGGGATATGCAGCTAGACAGACGGATGGGCAGGACAGCCAACAAAGCCAAGTGATCTAGATAGGAATAAATCTACGAAGCACCTGCCTATCTCAGACTTGAGGTGGCCAAGATTCCGCTTCATGATATTTCGTCTTCCACACCTTGGCAACCATTTCCTCGTTCACAACAACTCAGATGTAACATTACATCCCCCACTATTTGTACTACTCAGGTATTTTTCTCATCTTCTAGCCTTCAACTTGACATATCTCTACATGCGCTCTTATCGTATCTTTCAGGTAATCAGATAGTGGCGTCCACCTACAATCAGAGAAAGTCGCGGGTAAAGGTGCTAACGAAAATTCCACAGAACTTAACCCTGTGGACCGTCGACAAAGTTGAAGAGAAAGAAGCTATCATGATAACAAAACGATGGACAATCAGCCGAGGATGATTGCAGGGAGATAAAAGTGGCGTACGCCTCACGTTCGGTAAATTATGTGCCGATAGTATCCCACTATTGACATTTACCCCTCCTTTATCCTCTGATTGGGTACTTCCGGAGGCACAGCAGGTAATAATCACCCTCGACGAACGATGTGGACTGGTGGAGTTCCATGTTGACTTTCGATGTGCCGGACTGTGAACGGAATGCGGGGTAAAGCGTCAATGAATTGACTTCCTAGATCAGCTGTAGCTGCAGGTTCAACGTCCAACAGTAATCGGCAAACGACCCTGATCGTCACCGCCAGAACTGCGTTAGCATCGGGACGAAATGCAGACACCGTTGATAAGGTATTGGCATACGTGGATGCCATGGCCAGGGTCTCCGACCATCATGCAGCACTGGGAGGCAAGACTGAAATTGTCTCCATAAGTAGCCATCCCACCGCCCGTTCAGAAAGTTGATGAACGTCTATTCTGGTGCTTCAAGAGAGAATTGGCCAATTTTGGTGCTCTGGTGCCTATCAAACATTTCTCCAGCATGGACGACAAAACCTCACCCGGCGATATCAAGGTGGTTGATGTCAATGAGAAGTCACTGCACGCAACTATATCACTTGACGAGAGTTGGGTTGCGCCCGAGGAGTGGCATCAACGTCTAGTCGCCGAATATACCGGACAACACGATGGCAAGAGTGAAACGCTGCCTGCAGGATCTGATCCAGACCGAGTTGCTACTGCCATTCTCACCTTGAACGAAGATGAATCCCTCAGGATTCTCAGATCTCTCATTGAGAACCTTGAAAATGACTACACCATTGATCATGTTCTGATTGAGCAGTGCAAACATTTGCTTGAAGGGAGCGCCGCTTGTGAGCTGAACCATGAAGAATGGGCATACGTACTGTGCAAGACTGCTGGCACCATTCACAACTGGTCTCCTTACGCCGAGGTTCGAGCCGTCACCTTGCCTTATGACGACCCAGAGGAACCATGTGAGAGTATCAGAGCTTATGTCGTTGGATTCTTTTGGGTTTGTGTTGCCTCTGCTGTAAATACATGTGAGTTTTGTTTCCTTCATGTTGGATTCCACACTTGCTTACCTGATCCAGTCTTCAGCCCTCGCCAGCCCGGTATATCCATCCCTGGTCAAGTGATTCAGCTCCTCATCGTACCAATGGGACGGTTTCTCGCTCTAGCTCTTCCCAACTGGGGCTTTCGTCTCCGTGGGAGACGGTATACCTTGAATCCAGGACCGTGGTCTTCCAAGGAGCAGCTACTTGCCACTATCATCTCCCAAGCAAATACGATTGGTAACTTCACTGGCTTGCTGGTTATGCGACTACCCATCTTCTTCAATCAACGCTGGGCGGGCTTCGGATTTGCCATTGTCCTCGCTCTTGCAAACCAGATTTTCGGTTTGGGGGCTGCTGGTATGCTGCGTCGTCTCAGCGTTTATCCACAGCAAGCAGTCTGGCCAGGAGTGCTGCCTACGTTGGCATTGAATCGTGCTTTGATCAACAGCGAGAACAAGGGAGAAGTTATTCGTGAGTTGTTCGGTCCATGTGGAGATGAATACTGATGAGTACAGATGGCTGGAGGATCTCTCGTTACAGGGCTTTCGTCATTGCCAGTGCCGTATTCCTTATTTACTACTGGATACCCAACAAATTCTTCCAAGCTCTTCGTCTTTTTAACTGGATGACTTGGATCTCTCCGAAAAGCACCAACTTAGCCATCGTCACTGGATCTTACGGTGGAATGGGTTTCAATCCGTTCTCTTCATGGGATCCCAACGCATCCGGATCAACTGCCATGAATGCGCCATTCTTCGCTCAACTCCAACAATATTGCATGCGCGTCATTGCGGGTTTGGTTATTCTCATCATGTATTACACGAACATGTCATGGGCTGCGTATATGCCCATCAACTCCAACGCAGCATTCGACAAGCAGATGGCATCTTACAATATCAGCAAAGTTCTTACCGAAGATAACAGAGTGAACTTGGAAGCATACAAAGAATACGGCCCTCCTTACTATGCTGTTGCTAACCTTTTTGTCACTGGTGCAAATTTCGTGTACTACACTTTCTCGATCGTGTATGTGTTCGTGAAATACTGGGGGCCACTCAAGAAAGCTTTTGTCGGAATCGTTGTGAATACCATCAAGCGACGGTCGATCTACACTGGATTTACTGATGGTCAGACTCGCCTGATGAAACCATACAAGGAAGTTCCAGAGTGGTGGTACACCATTGTCTTTGTGTTCGGCTTCATCGTTTCCGTTGTTGGTGTTGCTGCGTGGCCAACTCAAACTCCTTGGTGGTCAATTCTCGTCGTTGTCGGAGTCGGATCCGTGTTGACAATTCCTTGGATCATCATAGAGTCGATTGCTGCCACGGGTATCTCGCTGAACGTGATCTGGCAGGTGCTTCCTGGTATCATCTGGCCAGGTCAACCACTGCCACAATTGGTCATTCTCATGCTGGGAGGCGCTTTTGAGCAGATGGCAGGTGGATTTGCTGGAGATTTGAAATATGCACATTATGCCAAGTTACCTCCTCGAGCTGTCTTCCGTGGGCACATCGCGTCTTGTGTCGTCAACTGTTTCATCTACTGTGCCATGCTTGAGGTTATGGTTGTCTACTTCAATGGAGACAACACTCTCTGCCAGTGGAACAACAAACAGTACATGGTCTGCAACTATGCCAACTCTGTGTTCTCTTCGGTCATCTCATTCGGTGCCTTCGGGACGAACAACATGTTTCAGCTTTATCCTGTCTTGCCTTGGTGTTTCCTGATTGGGGCCATCCTCGGATTAGTCTGGGTCGTTGTTGAAAAGGCAGCTCCACGAATTCGGCAATTTATTCAGTCACGCTTGGATGCAAAGCAGTCCACATCTTTCGAAAAATATATCTGGAAGCCTACTGCAGCGGTTTTATCAACCTTGAACCCAGCGGTCGCTTTATCGGGTGCATTACAATGGGCAGGTAACACGAACCTGTCGTATGCCACGCTTGGTATTTTCATCGCTTGGTTCTTCCAGTACTACCTTAAGCGTCGGTATACTGCCTGGTGGGGAAAATATGCCTACATGATCTTTGCAGGGTTGAGTGTCGGTGTGGCCATCTCTGGTCTGATTGTTACTCTGGTATTCAGCTTTGGGGTAGGCAAGAACTCCAACTTCAGCTGGTGGGGTAATGATGTTGCACTGCAAGGCGTTGATTATCAGCTGTACAACAATAATGCGAGTTTACTGCCGGTGCCGAAAATTGGGTATTTTGGACTGGATCCGGAACATTATCCACTTCGGTGGTAGGGTTGGATGAGGGATTTCTTCAATTAGCAGGGAAGATGCAGATTTATGAGGTTGGGTTCCAGTTGTCGTACTTCTGAAGTTGAATGCTTATCTTTTACTGATATCCTACCGGTGGGTGGTTACGTGTTCTGGAGACGGGGCTAAGATGAGACATACTGATATACACTGAAAGCCAATAACGACTGCACGACTTGTCATGAAGCTTGGCATTTCTTGGCCATGTCTTTGGACGGAATGAGATTGCTTGTAGCTGTATTCTTCGCATGAGAGTACCCACGAGGCCAAGATTTCGAGGAGGACGGAGTATTCCGTCTTCGAATGGGTAAGATAATAAAATTAAATCTCATTACTCGATAATTCTTCCATTCAAAATACCTCCAATGGAATTCGAAATAGATCTATTATCGTCCAACAAATTTGCCTTTATGAATAGAAGTGTTATTCAATCGTAGCTTTTTGGCACCATTGGCGACTAGAACTGCTGCACCTTTTGCCGCACCATTTATCGTACTATTTGTCGTACCATCTGTCGGCCTATTTGCTTGCGGGTGGTTGGCACAAGGACAGTCAAGAGTGGGACCAACAGGAGTATCCGGAATGAGAGCTCCAGTGACTGCCATCTGAATGTTGTCTGTGAACTGCGCGCCATACTCGATGTTTTGGTTGGTGTTGGTGTCCCAGATATCGCCAACTGTCAATTGTTTGCCCTTATTACTAGATCCAGTTCCTACAACTCCATTTGGGATCTCGACCTTCAGACGAAGACCTTGATGCTTGGAGATGTCACCCCGTTCCCAAATGATTGTTCCTTCTGGAAGGTCAACAAGTCCTTGCCCGCTGCCTGCTCCTGTGATATCCAGTTGCAGCATACTGGTGTCAAAACTGTAGATATACAAAGCCACAGGGTCTGCTACTGTGATACTTCCACCATTTTTGACTGCGGTGTTGATGTGAATTCCGATCTGAGGGAACCTTTAGCGAGTTCATTAGAACCTCGTCTCGGTGAAAGTACTTACAGTCGGATCGGAGTGGCGATCCGCGTCTCCATACTTCGAACAGTTGGTCAATTTTGTTTGATCACTGATTAGTCTTCCGTTTTTATCCTTTCTCAACACTGTCGATTGAGCTGCGATATCGATCTCGGCACTGAGCGTATTGCTTGGATGGATCAAATGTGCAATGCTACCAGTTGTCGAGGTGAAGTTCCAGTAATTGGTTGGATTGTATACCTTTGCTCCTGTTGCTTCGTTGATAAGGAAAAGATCTGCTTCCCCTAGATTTCCAGTGATGTCGCTATTGTACTGATTGTAAAGAGACACCAGAGTATCTGGTTGATAATCCCCGATGAATTGCCAGTACTGCAAGCATCAGCACAAATTAATGTACGTTTACAATGAGGGAATTGTACCTCCGGGCCTTCGCAAGAGAAAGTCACCGTCTGGATCTTGCCTTCTCCATCTCGACCAACTGACCATTCCAAGTACTCATCTTGGAAGATGCGAGAGGAGTCTGCTATTTGCCACCTCAGGGGCGTCTGACTGTTGTACGCTATGTTTACCTGAAGACAATTAACCTCCTATGTACTTTCATAAGATTCACGCCTTTACAGGTTTTACTTACCCGGTTTGGAAACGCAGTCCAGGGGATCGATACAGTCGCGGCCCCTTGGTCATAGGCTGTCACAGTGCCGTTGAAGAACGCCTGAAGTGGTGACCTTACCACGTTGTCTCCCCCAATGAGTGGATCTCCATTTGGATATTTGGCACTGATTTCAAGGTTCATCCAACCAGAAATCTTCTCCTCGGACCACTTTTTTTGATTGGCTGGCGTAAGGTCCTGAAGATTCCCGGGGGGGTTGAATTGAGTGAGTTTGGTGGCCTTGAAGTTGCTCATGTTAGGGAGGAAGTTTTGAGAAAAGGGAATCCGTTTTTGAAATAAGGCTGTTTCGATACGAGGTGAGGCAATAAAGATGTGTAGGGGAAGGGGAAATCTCGATGGTTTATGTAGAATTTTAATTTGCTTGAATATTGGGAGCAATTCGTAAACTGTAAGTAGCACTAACAGCTCTGGCTTCAGTTGCCGGTAGCACCGATTTCAGCATGTTTCAACTGAGCTATCTCAGCTAAATCCTCTTCTACTTCTCCTTGGAGGTGGAAGGAACAAAGCTACTGTAGGCCATACTGGCTGATTTGGCCGAAAACATCCGTGAGGGGGCTGGAAAACACTGCTCGACTACATTTCCACACGAGCGAAGACATGGAATAGAACTTCTGGCTTCCGCCAATCTTCCCCCAACCTCTCTTCAGAATTAGCCTTCTATCACATGCGGAGGCCAACCATGGAGAGAGGAACCAAGAGCTCGGAAGATCCTCCAATAGGAAGTTCCGGAAAACGCTCCGAGCTGTTCCACAGCGAACGCGTAACAGAGTTGGGAATGCTACTACGTGAACGAGGAATGCAGAGTTGTACAATGTTCCTGAAATACGGCCAATCAGATTTCTGCTCTTATGCATCATTGATGTGAACATGGAATGTAAGCTTGTTAATGTGCTACTTGGACTCTTCGACACGTGAACCCCAATGTCTCGGCTGTCACGAAAAAGGGAGATCTGCACTGTCAGTTGCTTATCTTGATGACTTAAGAGAATGATTTGAGGTTAGTGATCTGAACCAGGCAACAGCTTAATTCCTCTTGAATTGTGTGATATTGAAGCATTACCAGTAAAATCCAAAATGATTGTGTCAGGCGTGTCTGGATGAGACAGATTACAGTACATCTATCGTGGGTGGCTGATATTCATTCATAGCTCGAGCTGTAAGATTTAGATAGACTAGGCCGATGATCCGGTTAACGCGTTACCTCTATTTCAACTATCTCAAACATAGTAGAGGCTTGAAATTTTAAATCAGTCCATTCCAAACCTAAGAAGATCATCAGACGCTTCTCTTCTTTTGATCCAACCAAGCTTAGAACTTCCTCTTCGAGAATCATTTGACCGTGAATTTGGTAGTAAGAGGAACAACCTTGTTTTCAGTGTAGTAAATGTCTCACGAAATCCTTTCTTCTACGACTGGCCTGTTTACAATTACGGATAATAATTGAACGATACAAAGTTGATAAGGTTCTTTGAATGAATGTGAATGGAAGAAAGATTTCCCAGTTGCATTTTACTATCATCTGAATTTCTCTCACGACTGTTTCAATCAAGCTACATTCCACCACTCTTGCCTCATTAGACTATGGCTTCACTGTCTACGCTTTGGTGGCGACAACTGAACACTACTGCTCCTGATGTCGATACCATTGCTGATGCTGAGTTCAAGAAAGTCAACTTCATTGACTTTTTTGGAAAATGGCTACAGCACGGAGACAACGCTCGGAAATTTAGCTTCGATTCTTTGTTAACAATATTTTACAGTCAGTATTCATACTCCATGGAAGTTTTTGTTGAGTTGATGATTTGCAGATGGATCAAACCAGAATCCTCCATTGTATACAGTACAGATATTCGTCGTTGCTGATGGAGATGCAATCACGGACAAATCAGACGATAATTGGTTTAATCCACACGCAAGACTTCTTGCTCTTATCAGCCCTTACAGTTCCAGTGGTGTGCAAACATTTGGTTCCAGTCCAGGCTCATGGACGGTCTGCATTGTGGGCTCAAACGAGATTCATGAGGATTCGCAGCGATTCCTCCAAGTTGCTAGTTGGTTTGATAACGAATTTCGTTTCTACGGCGTAGGTTCTCTTGGGCTTCCTTAATTATGATATTTCGTTAATAACGTCCAGCGTGAGCAACCGAACGCAAAAGAAGATGTCGCTTGGATATACCAAGGAAGATCCTCTGGTGCATTTGACCCCAAGACTGCATATCTAGGCCCTTTCAACGGTCACGTCAATGGTGCCTGTATTATGAAGGAGCTGCATGAGTAAGCTCTAATCGTACTCTTACTCTTGAGACAAGACTTAGCCGTCTAATTATGTACAGGCCCTGGTTGCATTGGTACTCGCCCTCGGACAATGGCATTGCAGACTGTCTCAACGCCACTGATATTGCTGCATTCAAAGCTGCTCCGTACCTTACAAGACCGGGAAGCACAGTCCTGCAAGGCGCCAATGTCGTCACCGCAGACGTGTTGGAAATAGCTGTCAAGAAAGGAGTCAACAATTGGTTTAACAAGCGTCGAAGTAACGATTTTTGGAACCCAGATCAATCTGGTTTATTGCCAGAGCCTCAAAACGTGCAAAGATGGGTAGCACACCTCCTACTTACCACGACAATCAATATCATTGCCCAGCGAACGTCGGACAATATAGCTCCGCTAGACAACTTCATCGACAACGAGTTACTGAGCAACCTGAATATGTATGCGGACAATCCGCTGGCAAGTCTTCTTTTTCGATGCCACATTGCTTCATACTAATACACTACTAGCTTGTGATACAGCCCAAGCTCTCTTACAATCAGTCTGACTATCAGAAGGTCGTTGAAACCTTGGGGCTTAGCTTGCTACAAGAAATTGGTCCAGATGATGAAGACAAACCTCCGGCTGACCTGTGGAAAACACTCTCTGTCGGCACTATGGGTGGTGGGAAGCAGACAGACGAGCACAACATCGTCGAATTTGCGCTTGTGCAAGAAGGTGAAGGACAATCACAATTCAACATTCTGACTTCATCTTATGAAGATGCTAGAGGAGTGTTCTATATGCAGTCAATCTTGGGCGGGAAAACGCCTGCTTTTCTCTTCTCTCAGGCAACTCTGTATGCACTTCTGATGGTAGATATCTGGAATCCTATCTACTCGTGGAGGCGAGCGGTACTGATGGCCTACCTACCTCCACTCATAAAATGGGACGGCAAGTCCTACGATCTTGAGGCGAACTTTATTGCACTTGTAAGACAATCGTCATTTGCAAACGCGAATATCACGGACAGTCCTGAGTATCAATTTCTACAACTGATTGACAGTCCACCGCCAATCTCGACGTATCAGGCTCAGATCAAAGCATACTTCGGCGTTGTCAGCAAGAGACTCCTCACTTATGACGGCCTCCTGGATTATATGACTCTAGCAGAGTGCCGCCGCAGGATATATCGACCAGTGCCATTGAACGAGTTCGGATATACTCTACCCTACGCTTTGAAATACACCGGGAGCAAGTTTCTGGAAATGACCGCCCAAGGTACAATTCAGCCAATGCCTCAAAGGGGTCAAGACCTTCTCTCTGCTTGGACGAATGGACTTGCTAGTTTCAGCCCAAGCATTCTTCCGGTGTTCCCAAATACTACATCTGTTACTCCTGTAGTCAGCCCGTCCGTTGGAATTCTTCCCTCTCCTGGAAATGCCGTACTGTGCGAAAAGGCCACAAGTTTATCCACTGCTTCTGCCAAGAAATGCCCGTTCATGACAATCCGGAATAATTCAACACAATTGAATAGCAAGATCGTCGCCAGTCCAACATGGAATGATGATATCCTGCCAATCATTAGCACTCCATATTGGATACCTGAAGCAGACCGTGCCGGTGTAGGTAATGGCTGGATTAACTCGATGGATTATTGGGGCCCATTTGACATCAGCGACCCTTCTCAGGTGAAAGACAAAGCTGTACTCATATATCAAGTGCTTCGATCTAAATGGATGCCTATCACGGATGACCCGAGAGATTATTGGCCCGAGGAAGCACTTGAAACCTTCAGGTCTTGGGCAAATACTGGATTTCGGACTACATCCAAGGATCCTGTCACTGTTCGTATCGTCATTCCAACTCCAACAACTAAACCCATACACTTGCGGGTTCGGAAGGACATACGCAATTTGCCGGCGTCTGAGATCCAAGAGTTTCGCTCTAAGCTCGACGATGTCCTGAAAGTTGGCACCCTGCAGTCCAAGTGGCAAGAGCTGGGAAATCTTCGTAAGTGTCAAAGCATCAACATCAAGATCCACTTACTGACCCTAATGAGATGGTGACTGGTGCTACCACTATCAAGAAGCATTCGTCTTCTGGCACCGCGCGTATTTACTTTACGTAGAAACCCTGATTGATTTCCCGATACCCTACTGGGATGGATTCGCCGAGGATACTGCAAATCCAGGATCGGAGTTTGCAGGTATTCCATCCATCTTCCTCGAGGATACATATGTCCACCCCAGTGGTGAGATTCGTCCAAATCCGTTAAAGTATGCACTTGCACAGGACGGACGCTCAGCTGCATCTATACCTGGAGATCCTTCGATTCCATATGTCACAAGGAATCCGACCCTTGTTGCTGGTTCAAAAGATCCAAGTTGGAACGCGAAGATTAATCTATTCTCGCTGTATCATCAGCAGATCGGAACAGCGCTTGAGAAGTCAAGCTTCAGTGAACCGGAAAGTATCACAACAACCGAAGGGAAACCATATGGAATCCCATGGGCCAATCTAGGCGCATTTACTGATACTCAGGCCGATGACCTGTACCCGTATCGATTCAATTTCGACGGGCTTTTTGAGCAAGTACACGACAATTATCATGGTTGGATTGGTCCAGATATGGTACGTAGTGCTACGCGATGATTTGCAAAGTACTGACCGCTTGACTTGTTTTAGTCAATCAACTCCACTACCGCATTTGACCCGATTTTCTTGGTCTACCATTCCAACATGGATCGAATTGCTGCCATTTATCTCGAAGCACATCCGCAGCAGCAGTTCACCTCCAATTTTCCAATCAAGCCTTTCACAGAAACTGCAACCAACGTATCTTACAATGATGCACGCCAGTACATTTATACTACTCTTGGTGACATGGCTAAAGACACGATGGCTCTTGGATATGCATATGGACCACCAGCTGGTGTGGATCCGGTGAAACTTGCATCAAAGATACCTGCGTCCAGACTCAAGCCGACCGCTACAAATGGCACTGCAAAGAAGTTGAATAGTTGCTCAAAGCTTGCTACGAATGACCTAACCGATGAGACTTCTCTCGACAACTCACGAAAGGCGCTTTCGTCAAAACGAACTTTCTCTCCGGTGGGAGGCAATGCGTTGTCCATCTTGTCGGTCAAAAGGAATAAAATGACGAGAGGAGAGGGAGTCCCTTATGTCGTCTTCAACGATGTGGTGTGCACGTCAGAAAGCTACCAAATCGATGTCTTCGCTCCGAATTCTTCATCCCATGTTGTGGATCCTGTGAAGAATCCTAGTTTCATCGGGCACATCTTCAGATTGGGCATGGGACGCAATACGGGTGGATTCAGATGTGACAAAAGTCCCGTCACGCGGTGCTTAGATGCTCAGAAGTGGGCAAATGAGCTTAAAGAGGGAAAAGTAGACTGTATAGTTACTGAATTACAGACTGGAAAGGTGATTGATGAGAATGTTTGGAAAAAATGGAAAGGGTTTGTTCCTTCGGTTCGATGGGTTTTTGAGTGAAGCTTGTGAAGAGTTTAGGGGTTAGTGTAACGGTCCGTTATTTACTTGGTGTAAATACAGAAGGCTGTGTGTAACGTACGGTCGGGCTGGTGTTGCTCAAGAATGCGAAGGTAGGTTGGTTAGTAGGTAATGAAAGGGGAATATAGGGTGAGGGTCAGGATGGGATTTGGGATTTAAGGTATGTTTTTTATCCAAAATTACTTAAAAGCAATGCTATGTTTATTTATATCATAGTATAAGCGTTGTGGTGGGAGATATGATTAATTAAAGGTGGGTGTTATGATGCTGCGCTTCCTGATTTGGCAAGAAGTTTAAGTATTGCTAGTGGGTTACTGCTTACCAAATCGAGGTTATTCGGATAACACAATTATAATACAAATTACAAGCATTCTTTAAAGAAACATATAAATACTTATATATATAAGTAAGTATATCGAAATTTAATAATTAAATCAAAATAAATTTTTATAGCAAAATAAAAAGGTAGTAAAATATATTAAGATTATTATTCTATTATTTAAAGCTCGCTTAAGTTATTACATTAAGGTTTTTCAAACAAACTCATGCTTTCCCTGAATTGTCCCTTAATTATCCTAATTTATAAGCGCATAGCTTACACGATCAAAATACCACAAAAACACAATGCCTCCCAAGAATTCTAGCGGCTAGCTTAAGAAATATGCAACCAAAGCGAAGGCTAAAGCAGCGGATGTAAAAAAAAGATAGCATCGCTATACGCGTTAATAGGCGCGTCTTTTAATTGGCCTAGCAGATTTCATTGCATTCGAGCTCCCTTACCCTGACGTACCGATCGATACTCCTTCCAGCGGACTTCGAACGAGTTCCGATATTCGAATACCTGCAGATAGCAACATTCAGTCAAGCGATGTTTTACAAAACCTGCGACCGATTTCCTCATTATCGATTTAATTATCTCCAATCGATGAAGATGCCGAAGCTGTCGCGCAAATCAAGCAAATCCAAATAAACAAACAAGAGGCGAATCTTGAGAGAAACAAATATGAGGCAAAGATTGTAGAAATTTTGATTAGATTGCGATTAGCTAACGCAATTAGCGCAGCTAAAAAAGCAAAAATTAGTGGGATGTCAAGATCACACATTAAAAGACAGGTTGAAGTAGCAACATTAGGAATGCAAACGATAAAGAATGCACATATTGCTAGTCAAGAGGAGGAAGGTTGCAATAAGAAATTCTGGCGTTTTTGCTCTTCGCATATTGCTTCTATAAATAAGCTAATTATGACATAAGATAACGATAACATTGTTGCGTTAAACACATCTAATAAACTAGTAAGCATTTAAAAATCTCTAGATAATATAATGCTATTGTAAATACTAACTTAATATAAGTCATTTTCTTTGCTATCATCAAATAGAATTAGTAAAGGAAGCACTAGTAGATGGAGCTTTTTATTTCCTGTTCAAAAGAATAACCTTTTATTATAAATAAAGCCCCTAGCAATAAGATCACCTGCAAATAGCATATCTTTTTCTTTAGCCGTAGAGAAGCCTTTTGGCAATGCTTCGCCATCACCCTTCTGTTGAATTGAAAGTTTTAAATCGTCTTCGCCTGCCCAACTAATGATTCAGATAACACCAAATCTCATTACTTTTATATCTATCTTAACTTTTACCTTAGCGTTAATAATTTCTTAACATGCAACAGCTTCCCCAGCACTAAGAGCTTCCCCAAACGCGATAGCATTTCCAGCCCTCATTGAGCGAATTGCTTTTAAGCTAGCCAAGCAGCTTTGGAAATTTCAAAAGTATACGCACAAGCAGCACCGTAAGGCAAACTAATCACATCAAGAGTATTATGGACGTTCCGATGTTCATTTCAAGTGCTCGTTTTTTTAACAAATCAGTAATATCTTGCGTAAACACCATCGAGATACATCTCTTCTAAATGTCCTTAGTAATGCTAAATTAATAAAGCTAATGGACTTCAGCAGCTTAAATTACCAAGCAACCTTTAAAGGCATCAGTATATTAATTGCTCTTGAAGACGTTGGAACCCGTGATAAAAAGCTGCTTATAAATTTGTGCTTATCGCAACATTATGCTGCTAGTAAAAAAAATCGTCGTATTAAAGTATTATTTGATATTGATAGCATCTGCTGCTTTCTGATTAGTTTGGCTGTTGCTTACCAAGAAATCAATTGATTTTTTAAAGTACATTCTTTTCTTAACCTTAGTGCAGATATTCACTTTGGCTTAAAAGTTCCTTCATATAACAAGCGTAAGATATTAAGTCAGAAATATGCCCCTTTTCACAAGATCCCCCATTTCTACTTTGGCTCTATGATTAGTATAAAAGGATTCCTTATCTTCATCTTCTTTCTTACGCTTTATGCCAAAAGCGATTATAAGCATTTAACATATCTTAATAAGCAAGATCAAAAGCTATTATATGATGCGATCTTAAGTCTTGCTATCTATAAGACTATCCGATCTTTTAATATTTTGCAACATTACCCAGCTATTACCCGCATCGCTGATATAAACTCAATTGCATTATTTGCAAAGACCCTCGCTCGCAAAGATTCTTCACAAGAATAGCTTCTGAAGTACGCTTTACAACTTCAATACCTTGATATTCTTTAGAACTTTATACTTGAGATTATTACCAAGAATCCTAGCTATCATCGATTCCAAGGAGCCACCCTCTTCATGCATGCAAAAAACACCAAACTAAAGTTTATGAATGTGATTAATGACCTGACTATAGCTTATGAGGGTTAGGAACATTCTTGATTTCAGGCAATTGACTTACAATTTTATAATAAAGATCGCGCATTTATCAATCTTGCGAAGCAAATTATTTTAAAAGACAATACTTTGCCGTACGATCACATCTTAGAAAATCATAAAGCAAAGATGTTCTTATGAAAGAAATGTTGCTTAAATGCGTATGCAAAGACGCGAACCGTTTTTAACGCCAATGGAAATGTAGCTAAGAGGAATTCTAAATGTATGACATATCTTTAGGCAATTATACAAGATATGATGAGCTAAATCTTTTTTATAGCGTTGTAAGAAAAAGAAAGCCAAAATAAATTGATATACTTTCAATTTTATGCCTTAATTAAGACTCCGTTTGATACATCAAAAATATATGTTTTTGATAATAAGTCTCTTAAAAATTTGGCCTTAAACCTTAAATATATCTGATCATTTTAATAAGAGAGTGAAAGCATCACCTTTTTAAAAGGCGTCGGCGAGTTTAGCTATTTCTATGAGGGTTAGGGTTAGGGTTAGGGTTAGGGTTA